>MRWG01000058.1_pt1 | contig 227148 bp, 226 predicted proteins | sample 1013341 | NCBI WGS metagenome assembly MRWG01 (sample SAMN06117577, study PRJNA244670) | biofilm metagenome | biome: Water; feature: Cathode Biofilm; material: Biofilm; isolation source: microbial consortium enriched at the cathode of a solar microbial fuel cell | place: USA: District of Columbia... | reverse complement strand
TTGCAAGACGTATCCTCGTCACCGCAAACGCTATCCTCAGAGACCGGACCGTCTTCCAGACCTGACACATCAACACAGTTGCCGGGAATAAATCCCGGGATGACACCGGTTTTTATCTCTGGTTCAGAAATTCCGCAATCTCCGCATCGTTCCGTAGACGGACGACCTCGACATGGCTCCCGTGCTCGCGGAGCATCGCCGCCATGCGCGGCGCGACCTCCCGGTTGTAGGTCCAGATGTAGCGCGCGAATTCCAGATCGAATTTCTCCGGGCAGCCTTCGCCGACATCCTCGCGCGGCTGTCCGCGCAGCTTCAGGAACCGTCCGAAGGCGCGCGCGAAGCTGACGAGGCGCGGGCGGTCGATCCAGATCACCGTGTCCGCGCGGGCGAGACGCATCGGAAACGTGTCCGAAAAATTGCCGTCGACGACCCAGCCCTCCTCCGCCACGACTTTCTCCACCAGCGGGCGGAGCTTCTCGTGGCCGAGCGGCACCCAGCCCGGCTGCCACCACAGCACGTCGAGATGCGTCACCGGCAGGCCGAGCTTCGCGCCCAGCGCCCGCGCAAGCGTCGACTTGCCGCCGCCCGAGCAGCCGATGACGAGGATGCGGTTCATTCGTCCCCCTTGTTTCAGCTTGAATTATAGTCTGTCTGACTATATTTTCTAGTCATAATTGACCTTGGAGCCGAACATGACCGCATGGCAGGTGCAGGACGCAAAAAGCCGCTTCAGCGAGTTGATCGAACGCGCCCGGCGCGAAGGGCCGCAGACCATCACGAAGCACGGGGCGCCGCGCGCTATCGTGCTGTCGGTCGAGACCTACAATGAACTCGTGGCGCAGCGGCCGGATTTCAAAGCCTGGCTGACGGGCGGGCCCAAACTCGACGACTTCTCCATCGAGCGTCCGCGCGACACCGGCCGGGACGTTTCTCTTTGACCGGTCCCTGGCTCCTCGACACCAACATCGTCTCGGAGACGCGCAAGCGCCGTCCCGCCCCCGGCGTCATGTCCTTTCTCGATGGCGCGACATCCTCGAGCCTTTTCATCAGTGTCCTGACCATCGGCGAGTTGCGCAAGGGCGTCGAAACGAAGCGGCAGGACGACGCCGCGCTCGCCGGCGAACTCGGCCGATGGGTCGACGGCCTCGAAACGCTTTTCGCTGACCGTATTCTCCCGGTCGACACGCCCGTCGCTCATCTCTGGGGCGCGCTTTCGGCGGGCCGCAGCCTCCCCGTCATCGACACGCTGATCGCGGCAACGGCCCTCGTTCACGGGCTCACGGTGGTCACCCAAAACGGCGCCGACATGGAAGCGACGGGCGTTTCCCTTCTCAACCCCTGGGAGCGCTAACCCTTCGAGCTGTGGCAGACGGCCTGCAGCTTGTTGCCTTCCGGGTCACGGACATAGGCGCCGTAGTAATTCGGGTGGTAATGCGGGCGGAGCCCCGGGGCGCCCTCGTCGCTGCCGCCGAGCTCCATCGCCTTCGCATGAAACGCGTCGACCGCTGCCCGGCTGGCCGCGAGGAAGGCGACGTGACCGCCGTTCCCCGGCACATGCGGCCCGCCGTCGAAAGGCTTCAGAATGAAGACCTTCGGTCCCGTCGCCGTGCCGTAGGAGGCAAGCCCCGGTGCCTTGAAGAAGGGTTCGATGCCGAGCGTCTTCAGCACCGCATCGTAGAATTCCGCCGCCTTGTCCGGGTCCTTCGATCCGATGGTGACGTGACTGAACATGGGTCCTCCCCGTGGCTCTGTTATGCGCTGCCCCACAATATGCCATCGCTCGCCCGGAATGCCTCGAAGGAAGCGCGGACCGTTTCGCGCACCAGATCGTTCATTTCCGCACCGCCCGCCACGACGCCGAGCTGGCCGCTCAGCCACAGGCTCGCGAGCCCGTGCGTCACGCCGAGCATCGCTGCGATGAGCCGCGCCGGGTCGCCGTCGGGCAGCACGCCCGCGCGCTGGCATTCCACCGCCGTCGTCTCCAGCAGCGCATAGCTTTCCGCGCGGGCGGCGCGCGCCTCTGCATAGGTGTCGTCGTCCGCCCAGCGGTGGCCGAGCATCACGTGAAAGGTGCCCGGCGCGTCCGCCATGAAGGCGAGATAGGTCTCCGGCAGCACGAGGAGCCGCGCCCAGGGGTCGCCGCCCGCCCGCTCCTGCGCCGCCTCTTCCCGTTCACGCAGTTCGCGGTAGCCCGCCGCCGCGATCGCCGCCAGCAGCGCCTCGCGCGAGGCAAAGTGCCGGTAGGTCGCGGCATGGGTCACGCCGGCTTCCGCCGCCAGCTCGCGCAGCGTGAAGGCGGGCGCGCCCTCCCGCGCGATCCGCTTCACGGCGAGCGCCATCAGCGTCTCCGCGAGCCGCCCGTGGTGATAGTCCGCCTGTTTCCGTTTCGCCTCAGCCATGCCCGCCTCCGTCCCGCACCTAGCCCGATTCCGGCCCGCGCTTGACTCATGTTACCATTGGTTACATTCTCTCGGCGACAGTTTTCAGGGGGCGGAAATGAGCGGACGGACACTCTTTTCGGGCGGCACGGTCCTGACCATGACGGGAAAGCCGACGGACGCCGTGCTGGTCGAGGACGGCCGCATCGTCGCGGCGGGCGATGCCGCCACGCTCAGTGACAGGGCGGGCGCCTCCGCGAAGCGGGTCGACCTCGCGGGCGCGACGCTGATGCCCGGCCTCGTCGACGCGCACCCGCACCTCCTCCATTTCTCCTCGCTCGCGCTTGGCACCTGCCAGCTCTTCGACGCGCGCGACCACGAAGACATCGTGACCCGCATCCGCAATCACTGCGCGATCCTGCCGCCGGGCATGTGGGCGCTCTGTTCGCCCGTCGGCGAACCGCATTACTTTCTCCGCCGGAGCTGGCGCGATCTCGCCGAAGGCGTGCTGCCGGACCGCCATGTGCTCGACCGCGCGGCGCCGGACCGCCCCGTCCTCATCCAGGCCTGGGCGCCCGTCACGCCTAACATCGCGGTCTTGAACTCCGCCGCGCTCCGCGAGGCGGGCATCACGTCCGAAACGCCCGACAAGGTCGCCGGCGTCACCATCGTGAAGGACGCAGCCGGCGAGCCGACCGGCCATCTCGAAGGACCGGTCAATAATTACTACACGGACGACCCCTTCTGGCTCTCGATCATGGCCCATGTCGGCGCGCCGCCCGACTGGCTCTGGGAAGCGGGCGCGCTTGCGGGGCTTGCCGCCTACAACGCGCTCGGCGTCACCGCCGGCTACGAATCGCACGCGATGGAGCCCGCCCATATCGAGGCTTACCGGAAGATCCGCGGCGACGGCGCGCTCACCATGCGCATCGCCGCGACGATGGACGCGGCCGATCTCGCTTTCGACCCGACGAAGGTGCCGGACGAGGCGTCGCTCCTCGCGCGGCTCGATCTCGCGAAATCATGGGAGGAAAAGCGCGACCCGCTGTTCCGCTTCAACGGCATCACGCTGTCGCGCGGCGGCCCGTGCTGGCCGGGTTACCTCCGTCAGAACGCGCCCTATCCTGGCCCCGACGGTACGCTCACCAGTGGCAAGACCTTCATGCCCCACGAGGTCGAGATGCTCGTGGTGCGCTACTGCCTCGACCACGATCTCCGCTTCAACATGGTGCTGGGCGGCGAGCGCGACGCCGACGAATTTCTCGCCACGATGGATGCGCTGACGAAAGACATCGACGCCGCGCAACTCGACTGGGTGGTGCAGCATGTGCTGATGCTCACCGGCGATCACTGCCGCCGCATCGCCGAACTCGGCCTCGCCGTCACGACAAGCCCCGGCTTCGTCTGGGGCAAGGGCGCGCTCTACCGCGAGCGGCTCGGCGAGGCGGCGCTCGCCAATTTCGTGCCCGCCCGCAAGCTCATCGACTTCGGCGCCAGCGTCGCCTTCGGCTCCGACTGGGGCCCGGACAATCCCTTCGAGCAGATGCAGTTCGCCGAGACGCAGGAATTCTGCAATGAAGGCACCTGTACGCATCGCCACCACCACAGGATCACGCGCGAGGAATCGCTCAAGGCCTGCACCGTCAACGCCGCCCGCGCGATGCAATGGAGCGACATCGGCGCGCTGGCCCCCGGTTTCCATGCCGACATGATCGTGGTCGACCGCGATCCCTCCACCTGCCCGGTCGAAGACCTCGCGGACACCAAAGTCCTCGCGACTTTTCTCGGCGGCGAGGCGGTGCATGATACGGGGGTGATGTAGAAGATAGTCGCTCGGTTGCAGTTGTCTCTTCCCACCCTCCCCTTGAGGGAGGGTCGACAAAATTCGAGCGAAGCGAAGAATTTTTCGGGGCGGGGGCTGGACCTTGCCGCGTACCCCGCCCCGAAATTTGTTTCGCTGACGCTCACAAATTTCGACCCTCCCTCAAGGGGAGGGTGGGAAGACACAGAACCTCGAACCTAAAACGCAAACTCCCGGAACACCGGCTCCACCTTGCCGCCCCAGCGGCCGTGATAGAGGTCGAGCAGGTCTTCCGCCGGCGACTGGCCCTTTTCGACGATCTCTTCCACCGCGCGCAGATGGATCGCCTCGGTCGCGCCGACGCCGTCGCCGTTCCCGCGCGCATCGAGGCCCGCGCGTGAGATCGCGACCGCCTTGCGCGCCACATCGAGCAGCGTGCCGCCGCGGAACGGCGTCTTCAGCGCGAGCCGCGGCACCTCGTTGCGAAGCTGCTGGCGCTCTTCCGCCGTCCAGTCCTTCACGAGGTCCCAGGCCGCGTCGAGCGACGAGCCGTCATAGAGGAGCCCGACCCAGAAGGCCGGCAGCGCGCAGATGCGCGCCCAGGGCCCGCCATCCGCGCCGCGCATCTCCATGTAGTTCTTGATGCGCGCTTCCGGGAAGATCGTCGTCAGATGATTGTTCCAGTCGCCCCGCGTCGGCACCTCGCCCGGCAGCGCCGGGAGCTTCCCCTTCAGGAAGTCGCGGAACGACTGCCCCGTCGCGTCAATATATTTTCCGTCGCGATAGACGAAATACATCGGCACATCGAGCGCATAGTCGACCCATTGCTCGAAGCCGAAGCCCTGCTCGAAGATGAAGGGCACCATGCCCGCGCGCTGGTTGTCGGTATCGGTCCAGACATGGCTGCGATACGACAGGAAGCCGTTCGGCTTTCCTTCCGTAAACGGAGAATTGGCGAAGATGGCCGTCGCCACCGGCTGCAGCGCGATCGCCACGCGCAACTTCTTCACCATGTCGGGCTCGGACGCGAAGTCGAGGTTCACCTGCACCGTGCAGGAGCGGTACATCATGTCGAGACCCATGGTCCCGACCTTCTTCATGTATTCCGTCATGATCTTGTAGCGGCCCTTGGGCATCACCGGGATCTCGTCGCGCCGCCAGTTCGGCGTGAAACCGAGGCCCAGAAAGCCGATGCCGTGTTCGCCGCCCACTTCCTTCACCTGCGCCAGGTGGTCGTGAAGCTCCGAGCAGGTCTGGTGCAGGGTTTCGAGCGCCGCGCCCGACAGCTCGAACTGGCCGCCGGGCTCCAGCGAGATGTTGCCCGCGCCTTCGCTCTCGAGACCGATGATGTTGTCGCCTTCGTAGATCGGCTGCCAGCCGAAGCGCGTCAGCCCTTCCAGCATCGCGCGGATGCCGTGCTCGCCGCCATAGGGGATCGGCGTCAGGCCGTCCATGCAGAAGGGGAACTTCTCGTGTTCGGTGCCGATGCGCCATTCGTCGCGCGGCTTGTTGCCGCGCTCCAGCGCGGCCACGAGATCGCGGCGGTCGGTGATGGGCTCGGGCCCGGCAACGAGAATGCTCATTCGAGCCCCTTTCCTCCGACGGACCTTGTTGTCGGGCACCGGGCCTGTCGCCCCGGCATGTCCCCCGGTCCCTTCACGCGCCGGTTCCCCGGCGTCGCCAAGATGTAGGAGCGGCAACGCGGCATGGCAAGCGCCAATGCCGGTTCAAAAAGTAACAGATCGAGGGCGAAGGAAGGACGGGTAGAAGCGCGCCCCGAAATGGAATCATTCCACTCCTGCCTTACACGCGACCACTTCCTCCCCACCCGCCCCTGGGGGGCGGGTCGACAAAATTCGAGCGATAGCGAAGAATTTTTCGGGGCGGGGCTGAGCCTCGCGGCCTACCCCGCCCCGAAATTTGTTCCGCTGACGCGGCCCAAATTTCGACCCTCCCCCAAGGGGAGGGTGGGAAGCACCAACATCATCGACATATTGCGAGCCGACGCTCACGCCAGCCGTGCGAAGCGGCGGCGGATCGTGGCCAGATAGGCCTCGCGCTTTTTCCGCGTCGAGCCGTCCATCTGGTAGCAGCCGAGCCACATCTGCTTGCAGTCGGCCGCGCAGAGCGCACGCATGCCGCGCAGCAGGATGCGGCGATGCGGCTCGCCGACGAGCTTCGACCACCACCAGGGCGCGCCGCAGCTCGTCACGCCGGCCATCAGGCGGACATTCTGAAGCCTCGGCCTGATCCTCTTGCCGCCTTCCCCGAGATCGAAGGCGACGCCCGGCACCCAGACGCGGTCGAGCCAGCCCTTCAGCATGGCCGGCATGTCGTACCACCATGTCGGAAACACGAAGACGACGCCGTCCGCCGCGCGGAGCTGCTCGGCATAATGCTCCAGCCCCTTGCCGTTCTCCTCCGGGTTGTCGTAGGCCGCGTGTTCATGCGCGCCGAAGCGCGGATCGAAATCCTCTGCATAGAGATCGACGACCTGCGGCTCGTGCCCCGCCTGATTGAGCCCGTCCACCACCGCATCGCGCATCGCCGCGACGAAGCTGTCGGGTTTCGGATGGCAATAGACGACGAGCACACGCATTCGCGTTTGTCCTTTCGGAAGTTGCAACGGGCCGGCTCTCCTGCGACCCGCGCGCGAGCGGTCCACGCCGTCGGCGGCTATCGCGATGTCCGGCTACTAAACGCGACCGCCTCGGGGAAGGTTCCATTGAGGTTCCGTAGCCTTCGCTAGCAACTTTCGCAACTACCCACCCTCCCCTTGGGGAGGGTCGAAATTCGCCGTGCGAATTTCGGGGCGGGTGGGAAAGCAACATTCTCTTACCAGTCCCCCAGCATCAGCCCCACCACCGCCAGTGCCGCGATGGCCGCCGTGTCCGCGCGCATGATGCGCGGCCCCAGCGAAATCGCCATCGTGTCTTTCCGTGAGCGGAGCATGTCTCGCTCTCCCGGCGAGAAGCCGCCCTCCGGCCCGACGAGAACCGCAAGCGGCCCGCCCTTGCCTCCCTCCGCCGCCAGCCGTTCGAGCGCCGCGCGCGTCGCGCCCGGCCCCTCGTTCTCGTCGCAGAAGAGAATGCGCCGCCCCGGCGCCAGCTCGTCCCATTTCGCGAGCAGCGCGCCAAGCTTCGCCGCTTCGCGCACCTCCGGCACCGCGACGAGGCCGCATTGCTCCGCCGCCTCCACCGCGTTCGCCTGCAGCCGCTCATCCTTCAGCCGCGCCACGACGGTGCGCTCGGTGAAAACCGGCTGGATCACGGCGGCGCCCATCTCCGTTGCCTTCTGCGCGATGAAATCGAGCCGCGCCTTCTTCACCGGCGCGAAGAGCAGCCAGATATCCGGCAGCGGCTCCTGCGCGCGCGTCCTTTCCGTCAGCTCCAGCACACAGTTCTTCCTGTGCGCCTCGGCGATCTCCGCCGCCCATTCGCCGTCCCGCCCGTTGAAGAGCAGCACGCGCCCGCCCGCGCCCATGCGCAGCACCGTCACGAGATAATGCGACTGCTCCTTGTCGAGCGTCAGGCTCGCGCCCGCGCTCAGCGGCTCCCCGACATAAAGCCGAGCCTTCCCGCTCGCGCAGCGCGGATTGTCGTCGGTGTCTTGCTCGGATGTCTCGCCGCGATTCTTCATGGGCGGAGTATCGCCTCTTTTCCCGCCTCCGTCATTGCGGGCAAAGCGAAGCAATCCAGAGCGGCAATATAAAAATAGGTGTCACCCCGGCGAAAGCCGGGGTCCATCTGACTCACGGCAAACCCGGACCGCACATGGATTCCGGCTTTCGCCGGAATGACATTCTCTGTTTGATTGGCATAGACAGAAATCGAGTCGTCCCATGCTCACCCGCAAGACAGCGCGCGTTCTCCTCTTCGACGGCGACAATCGTCTCCTTCTCGTCCGCATGCACGATCCGCAGGTCGGCGATGCGTCCGGCAAGGTGCTGACACGCGCCTACTGGGTCACCATCGGCGGCGAGATGGAGCCGCATGAAGACCTCGCCTCCGCCGCGCGGCGCGAGCTCATGGAGGAAACGGGGCTCGCGGACGTCCGCCTCGGTCCTTCGGTCTGGACGACGGAGCATGTGCTGAAGATCAGGGGCGAGGACCGGCTCCTCGTCGAGACCTTCCTCATCGCCTGGACGGGGACAACCGCCCTCAACCGGGAGGGCTGGACCGATCTCGAACGCGACGTTATCCACGACATGAAGTGGTGGACGGTCGCGGAGGTACGTTCCACATCCGAAACGATATTCCCGACTTCGCTGCCGCAACATATCCCCGCCCTCTTGGGCGGAGATATCCCCGCTTCTCCCTTCGCAATCGCTCCCTGAAACGCTCCCAAATCCTTTTGTGACGTTTCAATGACAGTTCGGTGACAGTCGGTCGAATCGGGGCCGGTTTATCCCCGGTTCGGGCCCTTTCCGGCCACGTGCAAAGCGCCGCCCGAGGGGCTAGTCTCCGGGCGGAACCTGTCCCTGAAAAGACTGATCGTCCGTATACTGTATTTCCGGACCGACCATGGAAGAGAGAACCGAAGACGGAAGCCGCGTCGCCGATGCGCCGCCCGAAAACTGGGTGGACACGCACGCGCCCGCGGCACTTCGTCCCTATGCGCGACTCGCGCGGCTCGACCGGCCGATCGGCTGGTGGCTGCTGCTGCTTCCGTGCTGGTGGTCCGTCGCGCTCGCAAGCGAGGGCTGGCCGTCGCTCATACTGCTTGCTCTCTTCCTCATCGGCGCCGTCGCCATGCGCGGCGCGGGCTGCACCTGGAACGACATCGTCGACCGCGACATCGACGCCGCCGTCGCGCGCACGCGGTTGCGCCCCATTCCGTCCGGCGCCGTCAGCGTCAAGGCGGCATGGGCCTTCCTTCTCGCGCAATGCCTCGTCGGCCTTGCCGTCCTTCTCACCTTCAACAGCTTCGCCATCGCCCTTGGCTTCTCTTCGCTTCTTCTCGTCGCGATCTATCCCTTCATGAAGCGCATCACCCACTGGCCGCAATTCGTGCTCGGCCTCGCGTTCAACTGGGGCGCGCTGATGGGCTGGGCGGCGGTGGAAGGATCGCTCTCGGCGGCGCCCGTCCTTCTCTATCTCGGCGCCGTCGCCTGGACCGTCGGCTACGACACGATCTATGCGCATCAGGACAAGGAAGACGATGCGCTGATTGGCGTGAAGTCGACGGCGCTGAAGTTCGGTGCGGCGACGAAGAACTGGCTCTGGTTCTTCTACGGCGTGATGATGGTGGCGCTCGTCGGGGCCGGCGCGGCGGCGGGTGTCGGCTTCTTCTTCTATCCGGTTGCCGCGCTTGCCGGTGCGCTTCTCGTCTGGCAGATCGTCACCCTCGACATCGACGATCCCGCGCGCTGCCTGCGCCTCTTCCGTTCGAACCGCGACTTCGGCCTTATCGTCTTCGCCGCCATCGTCGCCGGACAAGCCGTGTAAGTCAGATCGCCTAAAAGCCCGTCACGTCTGCGGTTTCACGTCCGAGAGCTTGTCAACTTTCCGCAGGTCCGGGAAGAGCCACATCCATATGCCGACAACGCCGAGCGTGCCGAGGCCGCCGATCACGACCGCGGGCACCGTGCCGAACCATGCCGCGGTCACGCCCGACTCGAACTCGCCGAGTTCGTTCGATGCGCCGATGAAGAGCATCTCCACCGCCGTCACGCGGCCGAGCATCTGCCGCGGCGTCGCGAGCGGGATCAGCGTCGAGCGGATGTTGACGCTCACCATGTCCGACGCCCCCATCACGGCGAGCGCCGCGAGCGTCAGCCAGAAATTTTCCGACAGGCCGAAGACGATGGTCGCAATCCCGAACAGCGCGACGCAGGCGAACATGATGTGACCGGTGCGGGCGCGGATCGGGCGCCAGATGATCAGCAGGTTGATGACGATCGCGCCGACGGCGGGCGCCGAGCGCATCACGCCGAGACCTTCCGGCCCGACATGCAGAATGTCGCGCGCATAGATCGGCAGCAGCGCGACGGCGCCGCCGAGCAGCACCGCGAAAAGGTCGAGCGAGACCGCGCCGAGCACGATGGGCGTTCGCCGCATGTAGGAGATGCCCGCTGTCACGCGCTGGAAGGCCGTCGTCACCAGTGCTTCCGTCTGCACGGGCGGGCGCGTTCGGATCGCGAAGAAGGCGAGCGTCACCGTCAGGAAAAGCGCGACGCAGACCGAGTAGACGAATACCGGGCCGAAGAGGTAGAGCCCGCCGCCGATGGCGGGCCCCGTGATCACCGCGACCTGGAAGGTCGACGAGCTCACCGCGATCGCGCGGGGAAGCTGGAGCGGCGACACGAGCAGCGGCACGAAGGAGCGCGAGGCGGGCGCCATCAGCGCGCGCGCACTGCCGAAGAGCGCGAGCGCGGCGTAGAACCACGTCACGTCACCGGTATGCGTCAGTGTAAGGAGGATCAGCCAGCCGGCCGCCGCCGCTTCCAGGAGGCCCGCGCCCGCGACGATGTAGCGCCGGTCGATCCGGTCGGCGATGTCGCCCGCCGGCAGCGTCATCAGCACCATCGGCAGGAATTGCGCGAGGCCGACATAGCCGAGCGCGAGCGGACTCTCCGTGATGTCGTAGACCTGCCAGCCGACTGCCACCGACTGGATCAGCATGCCAAGCGTGCCGAGGAACCGTCCCGAAATGTAGAACCGGAAATCGCGCAGCCGGAACAGCGCGAGCGTCGTGTCTTCGTCTTTCGGGATGTCGGTCATCGGGGAGCGGCCTGCCGTTTTCGCGGTTTATGCCGCAAGCCGCTGACCAAGTCGCGATTTTTCCATGCAAGTCGTTTTGCCGCAGGCGTCGCAGCTTGAATCACGTCATGGCGGTGTTACATATGTTGCAACGCAACATTCTCCGTAAGGAGCTGAATATGAAGAAGATTTTCAAGCAGTGGCTGCACAGCGCCGCGCTCGCCGCCGAGGCTTTCACGGGTCAGACGCACTGGTATGCGACGACGGGCGAACCCGCCGCCGCCACCGCGCGCACGCCCCGGAAAGCCGATCGCGAGGCCGATTTCGGCGCGCTTCGCGCCGCCGACTAAACAACGAAAGATCAGGCTTCAAAGCCCGGTTCCCCGCCTGCAAGAGGCGAGGAGCCGGGTTTTTGTTTGCTCAAGGCCGCCTCCCTCTCCCTTGACGCATGCTGGTGAACCATGGTTCATTCCTTGGGAATGAACGGAGGTTCACTTCTTGGCCTATCGCAAGACAGACAAGGTGGCGGCCCGGATCGCCGATACGCGGCGCGGCATCCTCGATGCGGCGCGTGATCTCGTTTCCGAAGGCGGTTTCGCTGCCGTACAGATGACCGAAGTCGCGAAGAAAGCGGGGGTCGCCACGGGCACGCTCTATCGCTACTTCTCGTCCAAGGAAGCGCTCTGCCGGCAGGTCTTCCGCGAGGTTTCCGCGCGCGAGATGGGCATGCTGGCGGAAATCGCGTCCGGCGAGGAAGCAGCGAGCGAGCGGCTGGTGAAAGTACTTCGCACCTTTGCCGGTCGTGCGGTGCGCGGGCGCCGGCTTTCCTATGCGCTGCTTGCCGAACCGCTCGACGTGAACCTCGCCGAGGAGCGCTCCTTCTTCCGCCGCACCCATGCGGAGATTTTCGCAGGGCTCCTCGAAGACGGGATCGAGAATGGCGAATTTCCCGAAATCGACGTGCGGATCGCGGCCGCCTGCATCGCGGGCGCCATCCCGACGGCGCTGATCGGGCCGCTTGCGCCGGAAAGCCATGAACTCGACAACAATCCCGACCGCGTGGTCGAGGAGATCGTGAAATTCTGCCTCGGCGGCGCGGGCATCGCACTTGCCGCGGGCAAGAGCAACATCAGAGAGCGAAGGACGACCGCATGAGCGCGCTTGCAAAGGACCTGCTGAGCCCCGAACAACTCGCGCTGGTGCGCAAGCGTTCGGATCTGCGCGGTACATGGCTCGTCATTCATGCCTGGGGCGTCATCTTCGGTGCCATGGCTGTCTTCGTCGCCTTCCCGAACCCGCTTACCTATATCCTCGCGGTGATGGTGATCGGCGCGCGCCAGCTTGGCCTCGCGATCCTCATGCATGACGGCGCGCATGGCATCCTGACGCAGAACCAGAAGCTGAACATGTTTCTCAGCCAGTGGTTCTGCGCCTATCCGATGTTGGCGGAGACAGGCGCCTATCGCCGCTACCACCTGAAGCATCACGCGAACACGCAGCAGCCGGAAGACCCCGATCTCGTGCTCTCCGCGCCCTTCCCGATCACGCGCAAGAGTTTCAAGCGCAAGATGATCCGCGACATCACAGGCCAGACGGGATACCAGCAGCGCAAGGCGCAGATCCTGAACGCGCTCGGCAAGGCGGAATGGCCGCTCGAACAGCGCCTGAAGAACTACTGGGACAAGCTCGGCCGTGCGACGCTCGCGCAACTCGCGATCTTCGCTGTGCTTGCCGCGAGCGGTCACTGGTATCTCTATTTCGCGCTCTGGCTCGTGCCGTTCCTCACCTGGCATCAGGCGATCACGCGCATCCGCAATATCGCGGAACATGCGATGGTGCCGGACAATAACGATCCTTTCCGTCACGCCCGGACGACGAACACAAACCTTCTCGAACGCGCGCTGATCGCGCCCTACGGGGTGAACTATCACGTCGAACATCACCTGATGATGTGGATCCCCTGCTACAATCTGCCGATGGCGCAGCGCTTCCTGATCGCGAACGGGTATGGCGAGCGGATGGAAATGAAGTCCGGCTATGCGGAGGTGCTGCGCATGGCGACCTCGCGGCCCGACGCGGACGACAAGCCCGGAGAGGTCATCCACAATGCGCGCAAGCGGCGTGTCTCGGGCATCGTGTCCGAGGGGTTCGAGGAAAATCAGAACGCGGCCTGACATCCCGAAGGCTGACCTTGCGTCCGATCCGGCGAACTTTGCCGGTCCCCCGAGCCATGCTAAGCCTCTCCCCAACAAGATTTTTTCGGGGAGAGGACAATGTCCGGGGCCGTGCAAGCCGATCAGGAAACAACCGATATTCGCGAGGCGCACCGCTTCGACGTGAAACGCCTCGAGGCCTTCTGCCGGGAGGCGGTTGAAGGGTTCGGCGGCGATCTCGAGGTCCGCCAGTTCGAAGGCGGTCAGTCGAACCCGACCTTCCTGCTGACGACGACGGGCACCGGCGGCGGCAAGCGCTACGTCATGCGCAAGAAACCCCCCGGGCAGCTCCTCGCCAGCGCGCATCAGGTCGACCGCGAATACCGCGTGATGAAAGCGCTCGAGGCAACGGACGTCCCCGTGCCGCACATGTATGCGCTGTGCGAGGACGAGAGCGTCATCGGCACTTCCTTCTATGTCATGGATTATCTGGACGGCCGCGTCTTCCGCGAGTCCGTCATGCCGGAGGCGAGCGAGGCGGAGCGCCGCGCCGTCTATGCCAATCTCGCCGAAAACCTCGCGAAGTTGCACGCCGTCGACTACGAGAAAGTGGGCCTCGGCGACTTCGGCAAACCCGGCAATTACTTCGACCGGCAGATCGGCCGCTGGATCAAGCAGTATCGCGGCGCGCAGACAGCCGACGTCCCCGCCATGGAAAAGCTCATCGACTATCTGCCGAAGCACATCCCCGACGAACCGTCGGTGACGATCGCCCATGGCGATTACCGTCTCGGCAACACGATGTTCCATGCGAGCGAGCCGCGCATGATCGCGGTGCTCGACTGGGAACTCTGCACCATCGGACACCCCTTTGCCGACGTCGCCTATACCTGCATGTACGATCTGCTGGGTGTCGCAGGCAGCGCCGAGCCCATCGACAGGACCAGGACACCCGGTGTGCCGACGGAAGAAGAGTTCGTCGCCGAATATTGCCGTCATGCCGGCCGCGACGGCATTCCGAACTGGAACTTCTATCTCGCCTTTTCGATGTTCCGCCTCGCATCGATCAGCCAGGGCGTCTACAAGCGCGGACTTGACGGCAATGCCAGTTCGGAACGCGCAAAAACGCTGGGCGATGCCTGCCGCAATCTTGCTGAACATGCATGGCAAATCATACAGCGGCCGGATTGATCCGGTTTTGAGCGGGAAACACGGTTAACAGCACGTTAACGCCGCTACCCCTTTCAAGGGAACGTTAAACAAATACCCCTAGCATCTCTCGGTATTACGGGCAGCTATCGCCCGCTTCGAGGTGGCCGGCGAAAGCCGGATGTGGGGAGCAGGTATGAATCGTCCCGCCAACATGGGACCGGCATCGCCGACAACCGACGATCGCGCGGAGAACAGCGGCGCGACGTCTGGCGAGCATTTCTATCGTGCGCTCGTCGAAAACGCAGGCGACATTCTCACCATCCTCGATCGCGACGGTGTCATCACCTATCAGAGTCCCGCCGTTCGCAAGGCGCTCGGCACGTCCGAGGAAAGCCTGATCGGCAAGCGGATCGTCGATCTCGTTCATCCCGACGATCGCGAACGCATCACAAAAAAGATCGATGAATGCGTTCGCGTGCCGGGCACCGAGGTCGTCGAAGTGATCCGGCTTTCTCATTCCAACGGAAGCTGGCGGCGCGTGGAAACACGGGGCTGCAACCTGCTCTCCGACCCCAACGTCGCGGGCATTCTCTGCGTATCTCGCGACGTGACGGAAACCCATCGCCTCGAACACCAGCTGCGCGAGGCCGAGCAGCTCGCCCGGTTCGGCCACTGGCGCTGGGTCAAGGGCGAGCCCGCGCCACAATGGTCGCGCGGTGTCGCGCGCATTCTCGGCCTCGACGAAGACAGGCTGCCCGCGGGCGGCGACTGGTACGAACATCTCGTGCATCCCGACGACCGCGACGAACTGCTTTCGAAGTTCCTCGACGCTTTCGAGACCCATGAGCCCGTGAACTGCGTCACGCGATTCCGGTCGGGCCAGGGCGGTTACCGCTACATCAAGACATATGCCTATGCGGAGGCCGATTCCTTCAGCGAGATCGGCGCGCTTGTCGGCCTTGCGGAAGACGTCAACGAGGAAATGGAAGCCGAAACGGCGCTGAAGGCGAGCGAAGCCAAGTACCGTCTGATGACTGAACAGGCATCGGACGTGGTCGCGCACTACGACGCGGAATCGCGCGTCATCTTCATTTCACCCGCCGTCGGCCCCATTCTCGGGCGTACGCCGGAGGAATTCATCGGCAACCCGATATCGGAAGAGCTGATCCATCCGGATGATTTCCCCCGGGCGCGTGACGCCTTCGTACAATGCGTCCTCAAGGGCGAACCGGTTCAGTTCGACTACCGCTTTCTGCACAAGAGCGGCGAGTATGTCTGGCTTGAATCGACCATGCGCAGCGCCGTGGGCGCCGATGGCGAGCGGACCGCCGAAGTCATCGGCGTCACCCGCGATATAAGCGAGCGCAAGCGCTATGAGATCGAGCTGCTGGACGCGCGCGAGCGCGCCGAGACGGCGAACCGGACCAAGTCCCGCTTCCTCGCCAATATGAGTCATGAGCTCCGCACGCCGCTCAATGCGATCATCGGCTTCTCCGAAATCCTGCGCATGCAGATGTTCGGCGAGATCGGGCATCCACGCTACATGGAGTACGCGCAGCTCATCAACGAAAGCGGCGCGCTTCTGCTCGACCTCATCAGCGACATTCTGGACATGTCGAAGATCGAAGCCGGCAAGTACGAACTTCATCCCGAAGCGCTGGAAGCGACAGCCATCATCGAGTCCTGCGTGCGTCTCGTGCGCGGCCGGGCGGAAGAGAACGGCGTACAACTCGTCAAGAAGATCGATTGCGGTGCAGGCGGCGAGATTACCGCCGACGAGCGCGCGCTCAAGCAGATCCTGCTCAACCTTCTCTCTAATTCGGTGAAGTTCACGCCGGCCAACGGCATCATCACCATCGAAGCCGTCGCATCGGAAGAGACGATCCGTTTCACCGTCAGCGATACGGGGCGCGGTATTCCGCAAGACCAGATCGCGCGCCTCGGTCAGCCCTTCGAGCAGATCGCGACCGACGCCGCGCTCAGCAAGCAGGGAACCGGCCTTGGGCTTGCACTCGTTCGCTCGCTTGCGGAGCTGCATGGCGGCAGCATGAGCATAGAAAGCGAACTCGGCACGGGGACGAAAGTCATTGTCACGCTGCCGAAGGTGCCCTATTGCGCAATCGACGCCGCTCCGGCGGTGGAAGCGGAAGCAGAACCGGCCCTCGAGAGCCGCGCCGCGAGCTGACCTCTCAGTTTCCCATCATGCGGCGCAGCGCCGCGTCGAGCTCGGCCACGACTTTCGCCGCCGCCGGCGTTTTCTGAATCCCCTTGTAGTATGCCTGTGCGCGCGGATAGTCGCGCAGCGGATCGGCATAGCCGAACATCGGACCGATCTGGTCGAAGAAGAAGAGGACGGGCACCATTTCACAATCCGCGAGCGTGAGCCTGTCTCCGACCGCGAAATCGGGCCCATCGATATAATGCTCAACCCATCCCATGGCCTTGCTGAGCTCGGCCATCTCCCGCGCCACCAGTTGCGCGTCGCGGCCGGCGGGATTTATCTGACCGAAGAGCTCGCCCATCGGGTCCATCACATAGAGATCGCCGATGCGTGAAAGAAGCCGCATCCGCGCAGTCGTCACCGGATCGTCCGGACGAAGCGAGGCGCCAAGTCCCCTGTCTTCGAGATATTCGCAGATGGTTTCCGATTCCGGCACGACGGTCTCGCCATCGACCAGCAGGGGCACCTTGTGCATCGGCGCGAGGCGGCTGAATTCGGCTTCCAGCGCAGGGTCCGGCATGTCGAGGAATTCGACGTCGAGGTCCTTCGCATAGATCGCGAGGCGGCAGCGCGCCGCGAAGGGCGAGAGCTGCGAATTGTACATTTTCATGCCGGTTTGAATGCTCATCTACCGCGACCTGCTCTTCGTGGCTGTTGTACGACACATGAAAACGGCCGGCCCCGAGCGGGAACCGGCCGTCAATTCAGAATGCTCACCCGCAGGGCAGAAACCGGCGAATGACGCAAACGTTCCTCACGATCATTCCGCCGCCGCGCGGGCCTTGTTCATGTACTTCTTGAACTCGAGACGCGCGATGGTGCGGTTGTGCACTTCGTCCGGACCGTCCGCAAGGCGCAGCGTACGAATGCCGGAATACATCCGGGCGAGGCCGAAGTCGCTCGTTACGCCGCCACCACCATGTGCCTGGATCGCATCGTCGATCACCTTCAGCGCCATGCGCGGCGCCGCCACCTTGATCATGGCGATCTCGGTGCGGGCAACCTTGTTGCCGACCGTGTCCATCATGTAGGCGGCCTTCAGCGTCAGCAGGCGGCACATTTCGATTTCGGTGCGGGCCTCGGCCACACGCTGCTCCCATACGGAGTGATCGGCGATCTTCTTGCCGAAGGCTTCGCGCGACAGCAGGCGTTCGCACATCTTCTCGAGCGCGCGCTCGGCGACGCCGATGGTGCGCATGCAGTGATGGATGCGGCCCGGCCCGAGGCGGCCCTGGCTGATCTCGAAACCGCGGCCTTCGCCGAGAAGCAGGTTCTCGGCCGGCACGCGCACATTGTCGAGAATGACTTCGGCGTGGCCATGCGGCGCGTCGTCATAGCCGAACACCGGCAGCATGCGCACGACCTTCACGCCCGGTGCGTCGAGCGGCATGAGAATCTGCGACTGCTGACGATAGGTGTCGGCCTTCGGGTCGGTCTTGCCCATGACGATCGCGATCTTGCAGCGCGGGTCGCCGACGCCCGACGACCACCACTTGCGGCCGTTGATGACGTATTCGTCGCCGTCACGCTCGATGCGCGTCGCGATGTTGGTCGCGTCGGACGAAGCGACAGCGGGCTCGGTCATCAGGAACGCGGAACGCATCTTGCCCTCGAGCAGAGGCTCCAGATATTCCTTCTTCTGGCGCTCGTTGCCGTAGCGCTCGATCACTTCCATGTTGCCGGTGTCGGGCGCCGAACAATTGAAGACTTCGGATGACCAGCCGACGCGGCCCATGATTTCGCAAAGTGCGGCATATTCGACGTTGGTAAGACCGCCGCCGCGCTCGGATTCCGGCAGGAAGAGATTCCACAGGCCTTCTTCCTGCGCCTTCGGCTTCAGGTCTTCCAGAATCTGCGGCACCTGCCAGGGATCGCCCGCGTCGCGGAAGGCCTTCATCTGCTCGTCATAGGTCTTCTCGTTCGGATAGATGTACTTGTCCATGAACCGTTCGAGACGGGCCAGCATCTCCTTGGCCTTGTCGGTATGTTCGAAATTCATAGGAACTCCCCTTCGTATTTCTTGTGGTTGAGGACCTCGGCCCTCTTCTCAATGGCGAATGGCGGCACTCTAACGGGTTGACCGGGCCAAATCACGCAGAAAGGCGTGGGGCCAAATGGCGCGCTCAGTCGCGCCGCAGTGCGAAAAAATCGCGCAGAAGCGCCGCCGAGCGCGTCTCGCCGATGCCGCCATAGACCTCCGGCCGGTGGTGGCAGGTGGCCTGCGAAAAGATGCGGGGGCCGTGGTCCACGCCGCCGCCCTTCTCGTCCGCCGCTCCGTAATAGAGCCTTCTCAACCGGGCGAAGGAGATCGCGCCTGCGCACATCGGGCACGGCTCCAGCGTGACGTGGAGGTCGCAACCGGTGAGCCGTTCGCTGCCGAGCACCTGGCAGGCTTCCCGGATCGCAAGGAGCTCCGCGTGAGCCGTCGGGTCTTTCATTTCCAGCGTCCGGTTGCCTGCCCGTGCGACGATCTGCCCGTCCGGGCCCACGATGACCGCACCGACCGGCACCTCGCCGCGCGCCGCCGCGGCTTCCGCCTCGGCCAGGGCGGCATCCATGGGACGGGTGGCGGTTTCCGGCTTGGCTGTCATGGCCGGACCCTGCCGCGTGCCCGCGGGCTTGGCAAGCGCCAGCTTCCTGTCGGGCGGGGCTCCTGCTAAAGAGGGGCCCATGACCCCTGCCCCTCAAAGTCCCTCCTCAACGCCTGAAGGCGAGCGCATCGCGAAAGTGATCGCGCGGGCGGGCATCTGCTCGCGACGAGAGGCCGAAAAGCTGATCGCCGATGGCCGCGTGACGGTCGACGGGAAGACCATTTCGAGTCCCGCCCTCAACGTCACAGGCCGCGAAACCATCGTGGTCGACGGCAAGGCTCTGCCGGCGCAGGAACCGACCAAGCTCTGGCGCTATCACAAGCCCGCCGGGCTCGTCACCACCGCCAGGGATCCCGAAGGCCGGACCACTGTTTTCGAGAAGCTGCCCGCCGACATGCCCCGCGTCATTTCCGTCGGCCGTCTCGACATCAACACCGAAGGCCTGCTGCTCCTGACCAATGACGGCGAACTCGCCCGCCTGCTGGAACTCCCGGCCACGGGCTGGACGAGGCGCTACCGCGTCCGCGCATGGGGCCGGATCGTGCAGGCCGATCTCGACAAGCTGAAAAACGGTCTGACGGTGGAGGGCGTACGCTACGGCCCGATCGAAGCCGTGATCGACAAGGTGCAGGGCTCGAATGTCTGGCTGACGGTCGGCCTCAAGGAGGGCAAGAACCGGGAAGTGAAGCGCGTGCTCGCCGAGATCGGGCTCAGCGTCAACCGGCTGATCCGGCTCTCCTTCGGCCCGTTCCAGGTTGGCGATCTTGAGCCGGGCGACATCAAGCAGGTGCCGAACCGCGTGCTGATGGACCAGCTTGGAGGTCACGCCGCGCAGTTCGAGCAGAAGAAAGAAGCGGCCGCACCTTCTCCGCGGCGCGCTGAAAAGCCCAAGGCAGCGAAACCGGAGAGCCCGAAACCAAAGGCCAAAGCGCCACGGCCTCACCGTGCGGGCGCGCCCGACAAGGGCAAACGAGGAAAGGCGCCCCGTGCGGATCGTCGGCGGCGTTCATAGAGGCCGGCCCATCGCGGCGCCGAAAGGCGACATCGTGCGGCCGACCAGTGACCGCACGCGCGAGGCGCTGTTCAACATTCTCGCCCATGCGGACTTCGGCGATTTCTCGCTTGAAGGCGCCAGGGTGCTCGATCTCTTCGCCGGAACGGGCGCGCTCGGCCTCGAAGCGCTGTCGCGCGGTGCCTCCTTCGCGCTTTTCGTCGACGATCACGCGGAAAGCCGCGCCTCCATTCGCGAAAATCTCGAAACGCTCGGCCTCAACGGAAACGCGAAGCTCTACAAGCGCGACGCGACAAAGCTCGGGCCGCGCCCCGGCAGCGTCGGCCCCGCTTTCTCGCTCGTCTTTGCCGACCCGCCTTATGGCAAGGGCTTCGGGACAGCCGCGCTCCTTTCCGCGCGCGAGGGCGACTGGCTCGCGCCCGGCGCGCTCTGCCTCGTCGAGGAAACGAAGATGGCGGATTTCGAGGCCCCGGAAGGCTTTACCGAACTCGACCGCCGACGCTACCGCGATACCGAAATCATCTTCATGAAGCCAGAGTAGACGACATATGCTGATCCCGGGACTTTCCGTAATCGCCGACGACTACGACGCGCTGCTCTGCGATGTCTGGGGCGTGCTGCACAACGGACGCACGGCCTATCCCGGTGTCGCGGACGCACTGGGACGCTTCCGCGCGAAGGGTGGTCACGTGCTGCTCCTTTCCAACGCGCCGCGGCCTTCCGGCGCGCTGCCGGTCATGTTCCGCCAGATGGGCATTCCCGAAGACGTCTATGACGGCATCCTCACCTCGGGCGACGCAACGAAGGACTGCCTCGCCTCGCATGAGTTCGGTACGCGCTGCTATCACATCGGACCGGAGCGCGACCTGCCGCTCTTCGAGGATACGGGCGTTGCCCGCGTCGAGGAGAAGGACGCCGAGTTCATTCTCGTTACCGGTCCTTTCGACGACGAGGTCGAGGGACCGGAAGATTATCGCGCGCAGTTCGGCCACCTGAGCGCCCGCGGTCTGCCGCTCGTCTGCGCCAATCCGGACATCGTGGTGGAGCGCGGCGATCGCCACATCTATTGCGCGGGCGCGCTCGCGAAGCTCTATGGCGAACTCGGCGGCAAGACCCTCTATTTCGGCAAGCCGCACGGACCCGTCTACGGCATCGCGCGGCGGCGGCTCGCGGAATTCGCGGACAAGGCGATCCCCGATGCCCGGATTCTTGCCGTGGGCGACGGTCCCCTCACCGACATCAAGGGTGCGAACGATGCGGGGCTCGATGCGCTCTTCATTACCGGCGGCATTGCGGCGGCCGATTGCGGGCCGGCCCCGGAAACGCCGGAAGAAGACCGCGTGGTCCATGTTCTCGAACGCGCGGGCGTCCGCGCCGTCGCTGCGATGCCCCGCCTCGTCTGGTAACGCAGGGGCTCCGGCCCCATCTTCCCCCCATACTTGACGCTGGGGGGCCGATCCGCCATGACCTTGGCCGAACCCGCCACCCGGAGCCCTCGCCCCGAAGATGCAGATCATCCGTCATTACGAGCAGATACCGCCGGGCCTCCGGGGCGCGGTCTATGCGCTCGGCAATTTCGACGGCGTTCATCTCGGTCACCGTCAGGTGATCGGGCGGGCGGCTGAAATTGCGGCGGAGATGGGCGTGCCGCTCGGGGTCCTCGTCTTCGAGCCGCATCCGCAGCAGTTCTTCTTTCCCGACAGACCCTTCTTCCGGCTGACGCCTTTCCGGGCCAAGGCCCGCCTGCTCGAAAAGATCGGGGTCGACGTGCTGGCCGCCCTTCCCTTCGATGAACGCATGTCCCAGAAGCTCGCACCCGAATTCATGCTCGATGTACTGGTGAACGGTCTTCATGCGGTCCATGTCGTCGCGGGCTATGATTTCCGCTTCGGCAAGGGACGCGGCGGCGATGCGGCGGCGCTTTCCTACATGGGCGAGATGGAAGGCTTCGGCGTCTCGATCGTCGAAGAGGTGAAGGAGGGTGGCGTGACCTATTCCTCGACCCGCATTCGCGAACTGCTCGCCAGGGGCGATCCCCGCGGCGCGGCGAAACTGCTCGGTCACTGGTGGACCGTCGAGACCCATGTGCAGGGCGGCGACAAGCGCGGCCGCACCATCGGCTTCCCGACCGCGAACTTCTCTCTGGAAGATCACGTCGAACCCGCGCTCGGCGTCTACGCCGTGAAGATCGAGATCGAGGATGGGCCGCACAAGGGCGTCCATGACGGCGTCGCGAATGTCGGCAGGCGTCCCACTTTCGACAAGGAAGATGTCGTCCTCGAAGTGCATATCTTCGATTTCGAAGGCGACATCTACGGCGCCCACGCCGCCGTTTCCTTCATCGAATACCTTCGGCCCGAACAGAAATTCGACGGGCTTGACAGCCTCAAGGCGCAGATCGCCAAGGACGGCGCGAAGGCGCGCGAGGTCCTCGCCGCACTTCAAGACGGTTCATGACTTCGCCCGCCCGCGACCCTGCTGCCTTCATCCGCGGCAACACCGCCCTTCACCAGCCGCCGCTCGTTCCCGAAATCAGCCTCCATCTCGCGACCGAAATCGTGCCGATCTGGCAGATGACGGAGGAGGAACTCGAGAAGTCGGGCCTGCCGCCGCCCTTCTGGGCCTTCGCCTGGGCAGGCGGGCAGGCGCTCTCCCGCCACATCCTCGACAATCCGGAGATCGTCGCGGGCAAGCGCGTCCTCGATTTCGGCGCGGGCTCGGGGCTCATCGGCATCGCGGCGATGAAGGCGGGCGCGGCTTCCGTCCTCGCCGCCGACATCGACGTCTTCGCGGTGGCCTCGATTGGGCTCAACGCGGCGGCCAACGGCGTCGAAATCTCCGCCACCGCCGAAGATATTGTCGGCGTCGAAAACCGCGGCTGGGATGTCATTCTGGTCGGCGACATGTGCTACGAGCGCCCGCTGGCGGAACGGATCGAAGCCTGGCTCCGCCGTCTGGCGGGCGAAGGCGTCGAGGTGCTGATCGGCGACCCGGGCCGCACCTATCTGCCGAAAACCGGCCTCGAAAAGCTCGTCTCCTATGCCGTCATGACGACGCGGGAGCTGGAGGATACGGACGTCCGCAATACGAGCGTCTGGCGCGTGCTTGCCGGCTGACCTGTTCAATTTCCTTCAACGATAGTCTATTCCGTGCACATCGCCTTGCGGGGTTTGACCTTTCCCTGGCGCGATGGCAGGTGCTAATTCCAAAACAGAACTGATTGCCGCCGCTCAACCCGTCCGCCGGAGGAAAAGAGATGACCGACCATGTGCTCGTGACCGTCGAAGACGGTGTCCAGATCGTCACCATCAACCGCCCGGACAAGAAGAACGCGCTGACGGCCGAGATGTACAAGGTGCTGGCGGATGCCATCGAGATCGCGGATGCCGACCCGAAGATCCGCGTCACCTACTACACCGGCACCGGCGGCTCCTTCACGGCGGGCAACGACCTCGCCGACTTCGCAAAGGCGGGCACGACGCCGGTGGACGAGCAGCCGACGGAAAAGCCGCATGTGACGCGCTTCCTCGAAAACCTCGCCAATGCCGAAAAGCCCATTGTGGCGGCGGTGAACGGGCTTGCCGTCGGCGTCGGCGTCACCATGCTGCTTCATTGCGATCTCGTCTATGCGGGCACGAGCGCGACCTTCCAGATGCCCTTCGTCAATCTCGGTCTCGTGCCGGAGGCGGGCTCAACCTTCCTGCTGCAGCGTCAGATCGGTATTCAGAAAGCCGCCGACCTCTTCCTTACCGGCAAGAAGATCGATGCCGCGAAGGCCGAAGCCGTCGGTCTCGTGGCCGATGTCTTCCCGGACAATGAACTGCCCGTCGAGGCGCTTGCCCGCGCCAAGGCGCTGGCCGCGAAAGCGCCGAACGCGGTGCGCGCGACAAAGGCTCTGCTGAAGGACAATGACCGCCCGCGCGTCGGCGAAGCGCGCGAAGCCGAAGGCCGCGTCTTCGCGTCCCAGTTGCGGTCCGATGAAGTGAAGGAGGCGATCAGCGCCTTCTTCGAAAAGCGCCAGCCGGATTTCTCGAAGTTCGGCTAATAGGCGAGCGGACGGCCGCCGACCACGAGGCGGCGGGCCCAGAGGCGCGGCTGGCCGGACTGGCCGAAGGTGAGCGGGCGGCGCGCCGAAAGCGGGTTCGCGCCGGCATGTGGCTGCGGGTCCGAAACATGAAGGGCGCCGAGGCGCCGTTCTGCCGGATGAAGCGTGCCCTCGCGGTCCTCGATCAGCAGCGGCAGTCTCAGCACGCGGCCCCAGGCGCGCCAGCGCGCGGAGGCGTCGACGCCGTCCTCGCCCGCATAGACGACAAGGTTGCGAGCTTCGTTCGCACGATGGCTCAGCTCGACGATAGCGACGAATTTCTTCGCCTGCCGGTCGCAGGGCAGGATGCGCAGCGCCACGCCGTCATAGGCGGACATCTTCTCCGACCATTCAAAGCGGCCGAGGATGGGCGAGCTGTCATAGGCCGTCACGGCGTCGGCATAGACCGTCGCATAGCGGATAAAGCCGAAGGCGCGCTCGACCGGATTGACCGCCTTGATGGCGACATGCTGCGGCAGGCCGAAGGGATCGGCGTCGAACTCGCCGCTTCTCCAGATACGCTTGCGGCGTTTCTGCTGCTGCACACACTCTTCGGCGCTCAAGACCGGGCTCCTTTACACATAACTCGTTCTGGCGAGATTAGGCGCGGAAGGGTTGGCAGCCTGTTAACGGACCCTGCCATTTCGGCACATATTTTCGCGGCCCCGCCCCATGCTCTTTGGCTTTGGGCGGGCTTTGCGGCATTCTCGGCCCCGCCACGACGCGCCATAACCCCTGACGGCTCCCGGAAGATTCAATGTCCTATGCCTCGCTCCGCGATTTTCTCGACAAGCTCGACGCCACCGGCGACCTCGTCCGGGTGAAGGAGCCCGTTTCGACCGTTCTGGAGATGACGGAGATTCAGACCCGCCTCCTCGCCGAGCAGGGGCCTGCCGTCCTCTTCGAAAAGCCGGTCATGGCGAGTGGCGAGACGTCGCCCATGCCGGTCCTCGTCAACCTCTTCGGCACGGTCGAGCGGGTCGCGCGGGGCGTCACCACCAATTTCGCGGGCGGCGGCGCGGTCGAGCGGACGCGGGCAAGGCAGCTGCGCGAAGTCGGCGAGGCGCTGGCGTTCCTGCGCCAGCCGGAACCGCCGGGCGGCTTCCGCGAGGCCGTTTCCATGCTGCCGCTGCTCCGCACCGTCATGGCGATGAAGCCGAAAACGGTCTCTTCCGCGCCCTGTCAGGAAGTCGTGCTCAAGGGCAGCGACATCGACCTCACTTCGTTGCCCGTCCAGACCTGCTGGCCGGGCGAGCCCGCTCCGCTCATCACCTGGCCGCTCGTCGTGACCAAGGGTCCGAAGGGTGTCAAGGAAGACGATTTCAATCTCGGCATCTACCGGATGCAGGTGCTGGGCAAGGACAAGACGATCATGCGATGGCTCGCGCATCGCGGCGGCGCGCAGCATCACGCACGCTGGAAGAACGAAAAGCGAGAGCCGCTGCCCGCCGCCTGCGTCATCGGCGCCGACCCGGGCACCATCCTCGCCGCCGTCACGCCCGTGCCGGACACGCTCAGCGAATATCAGTTCGCGGGCCTCCTGCGCGGGCAGAAGGTCGAACTCGTCGACTGCAAGACCGTGCCGCTAAAGGTTCCGGCGCAAGCCGAGATCGTCATCGAGGGCCACGTCTCGCTCGACGACTACGAGGACGAGGGCCCTTACGGCGATCACACGGGCTATTACAATTCGGTCGAGAAGTTCCCGGTCTTCACCGTCTCCGCCATCACGATGCGGAAGGACCCGATCTATCTCTCGACCTTCACCGGGCGCCCGCCGGACGAACCGTCCGTGCTCGGCGAGGCGCTGAATGAGGTCTTCATTCCGCTCCTCCAGCAGCAGTTTCCGGAGATCACCGATTTCTGGCTGCCGCCCGAAGGCTGCTCCTACCGGATCGCCGTCATTTCGATGAAGAAGGCTTATCCGGGCCACGCCAAACGCGTGATGATGGGGGCGTGGTCCTACTTGCGCCAGTTCATGTACACGAAATGGGTCATCGTGGTGGACGACGACATCGACGCGCGCGACTGGAAGGACGTGATGTGGGCGATCTCGACCCGCATGGACCCGGTGCGCGACGTGACGCTGATCGAGAACACGCCCATCGACTATCTCGACTTCGCCTCGCCGGAGTCGGGACTCGGCGGCAAGATCGGCCTCGACGCCACCAACAAATGGCCGCCCGAAACGAAGCGCGAATGGGGCCGCCAGATCAGGATGGACGAAGACGTAATCGAGACGGTGACGAAGAAATGGTCGAAGCTCGGCCTGCCGGGCACGGGCAAGCCGATCTGGAAATAGACCCATGATCCCCGTTACGGACAAGCTCGCGATCGAGGATGACGAAATCTCAATCAGCTTCATCCGCGCAGGCGGTCCCGGCGGGCAGAACGTCAACAAGGTCTCGACCGCCGCGCAGCTTCGCTTCGATGCGCGAAGCTCACCCTCTCTCAATGCGCGTATCCGCGAGCGGCTTGAGCGCATCGCGGGCTCGAAGCTCACCAAGGACGGCGTCATCGTCATCACGGCAAACCGTTTCCGCACACAGGAAGCGAACCGGGAAGACGCCGTCGCGCGCCTTGTCGAGATGATCGCGGAAGCCGCGCATCAGCCGAAATTCCGTGTACCGACGAAACCGAGCCGCTCGGCGAAGAAAAAGCGTGTCGATGAAAAAGTGAAACGCGGCTCGATCAAGAAGCTCCGCTCGGGGCGCCCCGCCGACGACTGATTTCAGCCCGCAAGCGCGCGTTTCAGCGGCTCGGCCTGCGCTTCGTCGAATGCAACCAGCACGATCCGCTTCGGAAACTCGCTTTCTGCCGCATGTGCGCGGCAGGCGGCAACAGCCACTTTCGCCGCCTCGTCCGGCGGATACCCGAAAATGCCGGTCGAGATCGCCGGAAAGGCAATCGATTCCATGCCGTATTCCGCGGCGAGGTTCAGCGCGTTGCGGTAGCAATTTGCGAGCAATTCGGGCTCGCCTTCCTTGCCGCCATGCCAGACGGGGCCAACCGCGTGAATGATCCATTCCGCGGGCAGGTTATAACCGCCCGTGATGCGCGCCTCGCCCGTCGGGCAGCCGTCATAGGCCTGGCATTCGTCGATGAGGCCCGCCCCCGCCGCGCGGAAGATCGCGCCGCAGACGCCGCCGCCCGGCGCAAGACGCTCATTCGCGGCATTCACGATGGCCGTCACCTCCATTTTCGTGATGTCACCGACGTCGATCTCGGGTGCGGCTGCGGATGCCATGTCCGTTTTCCCGTGCTAGCGTCTCCCGGCTACAGATCGAATCATGCCCCGGCGCCGCGGGCAAGTGCATCGCCTTATCCGGCAGAGCATCGCTTTTCACGGGAGGAATTCATGGATTTCTATTCGGCTTCACTGCCCATTCTCGGGGTCTATGCCGGTATCAACATTCTCATCAACCTGTTTCTCGCCTATCGCGTCTCGGCGAACCGGGTGCGCTCCAACGTGATGACCGGCACCGGCGCGGACGACAAGCTCTACAATGCCAGCCGCGCCCATATCACCAATGTCGAATACACGCCCATCGCGCTCGCCGGTCTTGTCGTACTGCATCTCCTTGCCGCCTCGATCTATGTTCTCCACATCGTCGGTCTCACGCTCACCATCGGCCGCATCCTTCATGCCATCGGCGTGTCGCGCACGGGCGAGTCGACGCCGCCGCGCCTTGTCGGCACACTGCTTACCTGGATTTCGCTTCTCGTCGCGGGTATCGCCTGTCTCTGGTATGCCCTCGTCTAGTTCTCTCGTTGCATCGGACTGCCGCCCATGAGTTCTCCCGCCGCCGCGCCCATCGCCGAGACCGCTCTCGACATCGCCGCCATGCTTGTCGAGCGGGCAAAACGCGCAGGTGCGGACGCGGCGGAAGCGCTGGTGGTCGACGGCACGTCGCTCGGCGTTTCCTGGCGTCTCGGCAATCTGGAAGACGTGGAACGCTCCGAAGGCCGCGATATCGGCCTTCGCGTCTTCATCGGCAGGAAACAGGCAAGCGTTTCCTCGACGGACCTCTCCGAAGCGGCGCTCCAGCCGATGATCGAACGCGCCGTCTCAATGGCCCGTGTCGCGCCCGACGATCCCTTTTGCGGCCTTGCCGAGCCTGCGTTCCTTGCGCGCGACTGGCCCGATCTCGACATCGAGGACAAGTCGCCCGTACCGAGCGCCGAACAGCTCGCCGCCGTCGCCGCCGAAGCGGAAGAAGCCGCGCTCGCTGTTCCCGGGGTCACCAATTCGAGCGGCGCAGGCGCGAGTTTCGGCCGCTCGGGCGTCGCGCTCGTCACCAGCGCCGGTTTCGCGGGCTCTTACGCGGGCACATCGTCTTCTTTTTCCTGCTCGGTGCTTGCCGGGGAAGGAACGGCGATGGAGCGCGACTACGAGTTTTCGAGCGCGCGTCACGCGAACGACCTCAAGAGCGCGGCGGAGATCGGCCGCATGGCCGGCGAAAAGGCCGTGCGTCGCCTTCATCCGCGCAAGGCCGGTTCGCAATCCGTGCCCATCGTCTACGACCCGCGCGTCTCGGGCGGTCTCGTCGACCATTTCGCCAGCGCGATTTCGGGCGCGGCCATTGCGCGCGGTACGAGCTTTCTCAAGAAGTCGATGGGGCAGAGGGTTTTCGCGAACGGCATCTCCATCGTCGACGATCCGCACATGAAGCGCGGTCTCCGTTCCAAGCCCTTCGACGGCGAAGGCGTGAAGAACCGCCGCACCCAGCTCATCGAGGACGGCACACTGACGACATGGCTTCTCGACACGGCGACAGCGCGTCAGCTTGGTCTCGAAACCACCGGCCATGCGGCGCGCGGCACCGGCGGACCGCCCTCGCCCTCCACCACCAATCTCTACATGGAAGCGGGCTGTCTCTCGGTGAAGGAGCTCATCGCCGACATCAAGCAGGGGCTCTACATCACCGAGCTGATCGGCATGGGCATCAACGGCGTCACCGGCGACTACAGCCGCGGCGCGTCCGGCTTCTGGATCGAGAATGGCGAAATCGTCTACCCGGTGAGCGAGATCACCGTCGCCGGCAATCTCCGGGACATGTTTCTGGAAATGACCCCGGCCGACGACCTCGCCTTCCACTACGGCACGAACGCACCCACCATCCGCGTCGAGGGCATGACCGTTGCCGGCACCTGAGGCGCGGGACGCCGATTTCGCGCTTCTGAAGGAAACGGTCAGGGACGCGGGTGCGCTCGCCATGCGCTTCTACATGACCGACCACAAGCAATGGTCGAAGGCGCATGACAACACGCCGGTCACCGAAGCCGACATCGCCGTGAACGACCTCCTCCATGCGCGGCTCGGCGGCGCGCGGCCGGATTACGGCTGGCTTTCCGAGGAGACCGAGGACGACTCCTCCCGGCTCACGCAACCGCTCGTATGGGTGGTCGATCCGATCGACGGCACGCGCGCCTTCGCCAAGGGCCATCCGCATTTCGCGATCTCCGTCGCACTGGTGGAAGACGGCCGCCCCGTGCTCGGCGTCATCTTCAATCCGGCGACGGACGAATTCTTCGAGGCGCGGTTCGGCGGCGGCGCGTTCCTGAACGGCAAGCCGATCCGTGTGGCGGACTGCACGGCCATCGAGGGCTGCCGCATGGTCGCCTTTGCGCCCATGTTCAAGCATCCGTCATGGCCCGAGCCCTGGCCCGAGATGGACATCATCGACCGCAATTCCGTCGCTTACCGGATCGCGCTTGTCGCGAGCGGCGCCGCGGATGCGACGCTCGCCCTCAACGGCAAGAATGACTGGGATCTTGCCGCCGCCGACGTCATTCTCCACGAGGCGGGCGGCCGCATGACGGCGCATGACGGGACGGTCTTTCTCTACAATCGGGCCACCACGCGCCATCCGAGCCTGCTGGCGGCGGGCCCCGTCCTCTACGACAAGCTTTTCGCCAGAGTGGGTGCCATCAAGCTGCCGCCGCGCACGTCCTAGGCATCGCGCGTTCCGTCGGCCCATGTTAGAATTTGTGCGGCGCAGCAGGCGTGGCCCGGGTCCGGCTCAGGCCTTCCATCGGAGGTCTTCCATGACGAAGCAATTGCTCCATCTCGTGCTGGGTGGCGAACTCACGCATCTCGATTCCCATGACTTCAAGGACGTGTCGAACCTCGACATTGTCGGCATATTCCCGAATTATGCGGAAGCTCACCGGGCCTGGAAGGCCGCCGCGCAGCGCACCGTCGACAACGCGCATATGCGCTACTTCATCGTCCATCTGCATCGCCTGATGGATCCCGAACAAGAAGAACAAGAAGGACCTCATGAGCACTGAACAGTCTCCCCGGGCGGCACATGGCCCGAGCGCCCTGATGTCCCTCCTCTACCTGTTCGCTTTCCTGGGCGTCGTTTTCGCCACGGCGGTCGCCGGCGGCGCGGTCACGGCGACGAGCGTCGGCGACTGGTATGTCACGCTCGAAAAGCCTCTGCTCACGCCGGAGCCCTGGGTCTTCCCCGTCGTCTGGAACTTCCTCTATTTCCTCATGGCGATTTCCGCCTGGCTCGTCTGGCGTATCGCAGGCAGCTTCGACGCGGCGGGCTTCCCGCTCGCGCTCTTCGGCACGCAGCTCTCTCTCAATCTCGCCTGGAGCATCATCTTCTTCGGGCTGAAGAACCCCCCGCTCGCCATTCTCGGCATCGTCGTGCTCGACATCGCCATCGCGCTCACGATCTTCGCCTTCCTGAAGTTCAGCCGGCTCGCCGCGCTGCTGCTCGCGCCCTATCTTCTCTGGACGCTTTTTGCCACCTATCTGACCGTCGGCATCGCCGTTCTGAACGCCTGACAGGGCCAAAAAATCCAATTGAATGAGGTGTTTACCATTTGCTGCCTTTATGGCGGCTGACCGCGCGGCGTGATATTGTCCGCGCGATCCGGATATTGGGGCGGCGCAGGCGCGCGCCCGTCAGAGACAGGACAGAATGCCTAAGCCGACGAGCGACATCACCCCCCGCCAGGACGGACAGGGCGCAGGCCGCGATTCCGCGCCGCCTCCCCGGCCGGCGGCCGAATTGACGATGCGCGATGTCGTTGCCCGCATGGCGCGCGAGTATCTGAAACCGCATTGGCGCCTTGCCGCCATCGCGCTTCTCGCCAGCGTCGTCGTCGCGGGTGCTACCGGCGTGGTGCCGGTGCTCATCAAGTTCGCGCTCGACAGCATCGTCGGCACCGATGCCTGGACCCTGCTCCTGATCTCGGGTGCCGCCATCGCCGCCACCTCGGTCCAGGCCGCCGCCACCTATATTGCGCGGGTCAACATGGCGACCATCGGCCAGCGCATCGTTGCCGCCGTCCAGAAACGCATGTTCGACCGCATCATGCGCGCCGACCTTGCCTGGGTGTCGAACACACATACCGGCCGTTTCATCTCCGGCTTTCTCTACGACGCAAACCGCGTGCGCGACTCGATCACCACCACCGTGATCGATCTCGGCCAGAACCTCCTCACCGTCATCGCGCTGATCGGCGCGATGTTCTGGCTCAACTGGCAACTCGCGCTGATCGGCCTCACCGTCATTCCCTTCGTCGCCCTCGTCGTGCGCAAGCTCGGACGGCGCACCCGCAAGGCCGCAAAACTCAACATGGAAGGCTCCGGCGACCTCACTGCCGTCATCTCCGAAGCCCTGAAGGGCATCCGCGTCGTCAAGGCCTACGATCAGGAAAAGACAGAGATCGACCGGGCGGCCGTCACCATCGACCGGGTGCGCTTCCATGCGCTGAAGGCGATCAAGAGCCGCAACATGGCAAGCCCGATCACGGGCATGCTGTCGGGCATCGGCATCGCCGCCGTCATCTATTTCGGCGGCCGCAGCGTCCAGACAGGTTTTCTTACCGTCGGCGACCTCGGCGGGTTCCTTTCTGCCATGCTCATCGCCTACGAACCGCTGAAGAAGCTCGCCAACACGCAGACCCTGATGCAGGAAGGCGTCGCCGCGGCCGTGCGCATCTTCCCCATTCTCGACATCGAGCCGACGATCACCGTGCCGGCGGATGCAAAGCCGCTCGAGGTCACAGCGGGCGCGATCCGCTTCGAGAACGTGCATTTCCACTATGGCGACGGCACCCCGGCGCTGAACGGCATCGACATCGAAATCCCGAAAGGCCACACGGTTGCCCTTGTCGGGCCGTCCGGCGCGGGCAAGAGCACGATCCTCAACCTCGTGCCGCGCTTCTACGATCCCGTCTCGGGCCGCGTCCTGATCGACGGACAGGACGTGCGCGACGTCACGCTCCCCTCGCTGCGCGCCGCCAGCTCGCTCGTGACGCAGGAACCCTTTCTCTTCGACGACACGATCCGCGCGAACATCGCCTATGGCTCGCCCGATGCGAGCGATGCCGAGATCGAACAGGCCGCGCGCAACGCTGCCGCGCATGACTTCATCGCCGCATTGCCGATGGGGTACGACACGCTGGTCGGCGAAGCGGGCTTCAAGCTCTCGGGCGGCCAGCGCCAGCGCATCGCCATTGCGCGCGCCATGCTGAAGGATGCCGCGATCCTGCTGCTCGACGAGGCGACTTCCGCGCTCGACACCGCCTCCGAGATGCAGGTGCAGAGCGCGCTCACCCGCCTCATGCAGGGCCGCACCACCCTCGTCATCGCGCACCGCCTGTCGACCATCAAGCACGCTCACACGATCTGCGTGATCGATGAAGGCCGCGTGGTGGAACAGGGCACGCATGACGAACTCGTCGCGCGCGGCGGCCTTTATGCGGAACTTTCCCGGTCGCAATTCATCAGCGAACCCGTTGCGCAGGCAGAGAAGGCCGCGCCCGCCGCGGTCGCGGGAGAGTAGGCGCCGATGTCCACCGCGAAGAAAATCCTGAAGAGCGAAGGCTTCACCACGTTCGTCTCGTGGACCATTGCGCTCTTCATCCGGCTGGTGCGGCGCACCGGCCGCTTCGAGATCCGGCGCGGCGATATCGCGGCGCGTTTCTGGGCGGAAGACAAGCCATTCGTCGCGGCGTCCTGGCATGGCCAGAACATGATCCTGCCGACCTTCTGGCACAACTGGCGCGAAATGCGCATCCTCGTGTCCCGGCATGGCGACGGCGAGATCGTTGCCCGTGTCATGCATTTTCTCGGCGTCGGCACGATCCGCGGCGCGGGTGTGCCGAAGGGCGAGGAACGCACCTACAAGCAGAAGGGCAAGGGGGGCGCGGGCGCGCTGCGCGCCATGGTGCGCGCGCTTGGCGAGAACATTTCCGTCGGCCTCACCGCCGATCTGCCGCCCGGTCCGGCGCGCCGCGCGGGCGAGGGCATCGTGATGCTGGCGCGGCTCTCCGGCCGGCCCATCGTGCCGGTCGCGGCGACGACGCGGGCGCGCATCCGGCTCAACAACTGGGACAGTTTCACGATCAACCTGCCCTTCTCGAAGGGCGCGCTCGTCTGGGGCGAGCCGATCTATGTCTCGCGCGATGCGGACCCCGACGAGATCGAGGCCGTGCGCCGGCGCGTCGAGGACGGGCTCAATGCCGTCGCGGCGGAAGCCGAAGCAATCGTCGGACGCACCTCCGCCACCCGCGACGAGGGAGCGGTGGCGCATTGAGCCGCCGTTCGCCGGAATGACCAACAACAGCTCATCGGCCGGTCTCGTCGCCTACAGGGCGATGACGCGCGCGCTTGCGCCCATCGTGCCGCTGCTGCTCGGCCGCCGCGAGGCGCGGGGCAAGGAAGACCCTCTCCGGCGCGGCGAACGCTTCGGGCGGGCGTCGCTCCCCCGTCCTTCCGGCCTCCTTGTCTGGATCCATGCGGCGAGCGTCGGCGAGTCGCTTTCCGTCCTGCCGCTCGCCGAGCGCCTCCTCGCCGCGGTTCCGGGTCTTCGCATTCTCGTCACCACCGGCACCGTCACCTCCGCGAAGCTCATGGCCGAGCGGCTTCCCGAGGGCGCCTTCCACCAGTTCGTGCCGCTCGATCATCCGGGCTACTGCGCGCGTTTCCTCGATCACTGGCGGCCCGATCTCGGCGTCTGGGTCGAATCCGAATTCTGGCCGAACCTGATCGTCGAGGCGGACCGGCGCGGTCTGCCGCTCGCGCTCGTCAATGCGCGGATCACCGAGCGGTCCTTCCGGAGCTGGCAGCGGGCGCCGCGCTTCATCGCCGGGCTCCTTGCGCGCTTCCGGCTGCTGATGGCGCAGGACGCGGCGAGCGCGGCGCGGCTGCGCGCGCTCGGCGCGGGAGATGTCTCCGAACCGGGCAATCTCAAACACGACGCCGCGCCCCTGCCGCATGACGCGCCGGCGCTGGCGGCGTTGCGCGCGGGTATCGGCGCCCGCCCGCTCTGGCTCGCGAGCAACACGCATGACGGCGAGGAGCGCGCCGCGGCAGACGCGCATCGCGCGCTTGCGGCGCGCTACCCCGACCTCCTCACCGTCATCGTGCCGCGGCACCCTGCGCGCGGTACCGCCATCGCGCACGACCTCGGAACAATGGGCCTCACCGTCGCCCGCCGTTCCGCGGACGAACCTGTCTCGCCCTCGACCGCGATCTATCTCGGCGACACGCTCGGCGAGATGGGCCTCTTCTATTCGCTCGCCGATGTCGTCTTCATCGGCGGCACGCTCGACGATACGGGCGGGCACAACCCGTTCGAGGCGGCGCATCTCGGTTGCGCCATCGTCGCGGGCCCGGGCGATTTCAATTTCGCGGAATCCTACGCCGATTTCGAAAGGGAAGGCGCCATGCGCCGCATCGCGGGCGCGGACGAACTCGCGGATGCCGTCGGGCTTCTGCTCGGCAGCGAGGCCGAGCGCCGCCGCATGGCCGCCGCCGCCCAGGCCATTGTGCGCGCGGGCAGCGGCGCCACCGCGCGCACGGCGGACGCGCTCGCCGCCCTTCTTCCCGCAGCCGGAACGCGGAGGACCGGTCATGCGTGAACCGGGTTTCTGGTATCCCGCGCGCCGGGGCACGGTTCCCGCCGTCGCGCGGCTGCTCGCCCCGGCCGGCTATGTCTACGGCTTCGCGGGCCGCATGAAGCGCCGCATGGCGACGTCCGAGCGCGCGGCCGTGCCCGTTATCTGCATCGGCAACATCACGGCGGGCGGTGCGGGCAAGACCCCCGTCGCCATGACCGTCGCCGAACGTCTCGCCGCGAAGGGCGAGCGCGTCCATTTCCTGACCCGCGGCTATGGCGGGCGCGAGCGCGGCCCGATCCGCGTCGACCGCGCGCATCACGGCGCCGGCGATGTCGGCGACGAACCGCTGCTGCTGGCCGCCGTGGCGCCCACCTGGGTCGCGGCCGACCGTCCGGAAGGCGCGGCGGCGGCGGTGCGCGGCGGCGCGGGCCTCCTCGTCATGGATGACGGCTTCCAGAATCCGTCGCTCGCAAAGGATTTCTCGATCCTCGTGGTCGATGCGGCGGCCGGCATCGGCAATGGCCGCCTCGTGCCCGCGGGACCGTTGCGCGAACGCGTGGACGACGCGCTCGCCCGCGCCAATGCCATCGTTCTCACGGGCCGCGGCCACGCCGGAGACGGCATCGCGGCGCGCGCCCGCGCACGCGGCATCCCGGTCTTCAACGCGATCGTGCGCCCGCCCGCGCCCGCCGATCTCGGCGACGGCCCGTTTCTCGCCTTTGCCGGCATCGGGCGGCCGGAGAAGTTCTTCGCCACGCTGCGCGAACTCGGCGCGGAAGTCGCCGAAACCGTCTCCTTCGCCGACCATCACATGTACCGCGAGAGCGATGCGGTGCGTCTCCTCGTCCGCGCGCGCGAACTCGGCGCGAGGCTCATCACCACCGAGAAGGATGCCGCCCGTCTCTCGCACGCGCCCGCCGCCAGCGCGCGGGCGCGCCTCGCCGGCGCCGTACTCACGCTGCCCGTCCGCGCGCTCGTCGCCGATATCGACACCCTCATGTCGCTGATATCCGACGCCGTGACGCGCGCCAGACGGACGTGAAGCTGCTATAAGCCAGTTTCGTTCTCACCAGGAAGATTCGACGGGGCATGGCCCGCAAAGGCAAACTCGAACATCTCGCGGAATATGCGGCGCTGCGTCTCGCGCTCGGCTTCTTCGGCATTCTCGGCGTCGATCGCGCGTCGGCGGTCGGCGGCTGGCTCGGGCGCACCATCGGCCCGCGCGTCGGCATCACCAACCGCGCGCGCCGCAACATCGCGCTCGCCATGCCGGAACTCGGCAAGGATGAAATCGAGCGCATCGTCACCGCCATGTGGGACAATCTCGGCCGCACCGTGGGCGAATATGCGCATCTGCCCCTCTTCGCGAAACCCGAAGAGCGCCATCGTCTCGACGTCGTTCACGCCGAAACGCTGCGCGCGCTTGCGAGTTCCGGCAATGGCGGCGTCTTCGTCTCCGGTCATTTCGCGAACTGGGAGATCCTGCCCGTCGTCATGCAGCTCGAAGGCCTCGAAGGCGGCGAGGTCTATCGCCATGCCAACAACCCCTATGTCAATGACTGGCTGATCCGCCTGCGCGAGAAGGTGACGAACGCCGTCCAGATTCCCAAGGGCGGTCCCGGTGCGCGCGTCATCCTCCGTCTCATGAAGGAAAACAAATTCGTCGCCATGCTGACGGATCAGAAGATGAACGACGGCATCGAGACGACCTTCTTCGGTCTGCGCGCCATGTCGACCGCCGCGCCCGCCGGCATCGCGGTGCGCTACAACGATCCCATCGTTCCCGCCTGGATCGAGAGGCTCGACGGCGCGAATTTCCGCATCACCGTCTACAATTCGATCACCGCACAACCGGGCGCCGACCCCGTCGCCGATGTGCAGCGCATCACGCAGGAACTGAACGACTTCCTCGAAGCCCGCATCCGCGAGCGGCCCGAACAATGGCTCTGGCTGCACGACCGCTGGTCCGAGCCGGCCTGGATCAGGAAGCGGATGGCGAAGGCGGCGAAGGCGGACTGAAGCGCGTCAGTTTCCGCCCGCCGCCGCGATGGCGTCTTCCATCGGGCCTACCAGCAATTGCGGATCGAGCCAGGCGCCGCGCCAGTAGACGCCCCAGTGGAGATGCGGCCCCGTTGCGCGGCCGGTGCCGCCGACCGCACCGATTATGTCGCCCTGCTCCACGCTCTCGCCCGCCTTCACATCGACGCGGCTCATATGCATCGTCAGGCTCGTCACGCCCTGTCCGTGGTCGAGAAAGACGAGGCCGCCCTCGAAATACATGTCGCCATCGGCGAGCGTCACCGTGCCGCCGGCCGGCGCGCGGATCGGCGTGCCCGTCGGGGCGGCGACATCGACGCCGTAATGCGGGCGGCGCGGCTCGCCGTTGTAGTAGCGCTGCGAGCCGAAGACGCCGGAGATCGGTCCGGTCGCAGGCCAGATGAAGGTTTCCGTGAAGAAGCTTCCCGCCGCGCGCGTGGCGCGGGCTTCCGTCTTCAGCTTCGTCGCCCGCGCGATCGCGGCCATGGCTTCGGGCGGCGGCGTCACATATTTCGACGGCACGCCTTCGACGCGCTGGATCTGCCAGTCGCGCGGCGCGACGGCGAGCTTGCGCTCGACGCTGGTGCCGTCGGGATAGAGCACCGTGAGGTTTGCATTCTTGTCGTGATCCCGGTCGAAACCGAAAGCGAAGACGCCCGCCTCGCTGACGTCGAGCACCATGCCGTCGAGCGATGCCTTCGCGCCCGGTGCGGCCCGTCCGATCACGAGGCCGCCCTGCTCCATGTCTCCGTCAAGCGTGAGCGGCGGCGCGGCCCCTGCAGGCGCGGCGAGGATGAGCGCGAGAAGGAGCGCGGCGAGCCGCTTCATTCCGCGCCCTGGCGTTCGCGGTGGCGTTTCAGCGAGGCTTCCGGCGTCGCATAGGCTTCCTGCAGGTCGACATTCCAGTAGCGCAATTCGTCGAGCGAAATCCGCACGCCCGTCACCGCGCAGGTGACATAGGCGCCCGGCTTCACGACGTGAAACTCGCCGTCGCCATAGACGATTTCGGCCTCGCCGCCGGGATTGTCGATCCTGTTCATGCCATACACCTCTTTTGGGGGACTGTATCGTTCCTGCAACCGTCAGGCAAAACCGAACCAAAATAATCCCACCCTCCCCTCGGGGAGGGTCGAAATTTGCGAGCGCAGCGAAGGAAATTTCGGGGCGGGGGTACAGCTTCTCCATTCACGCAGTCATCCGCGGCGCGCACCCTGCCCCCGCCCCAAACCGCTTGCAGCGGTTTGACCCTCCCTCAAGGGGAGGGTGGGAAGCGCCCTCAAAGCAGGCTTCCCTGTTTTCCATCCGGCGTCTTCGGCGGCGCCTTCTTCGGCTCCGGCTTCGCCGCGCCGCCGGGCGCGACGACGACGCCAAGGCGGTCGTCGGCGAATTCGATCTCGAGCGCCGCGCCCGGCTTCTGTCCTTCGGCGGCGCGCACCGGCTTGCCCGCCTCGTCGCGCACCACCGCGTAGCCGCGCTTCAGCACGCCATGATAGGAATAGCTTTCGAGCAGTTTCGCCTGGCCGTCGAGGCGCCGGCCGAGATCGGCGAGCCCGCGCTTCTCCGCGCGTCCCAGCCGCTCCAGCAATTGCGGCAGCGCCTTTCTCTCAGTCGCAATCCTTTGCCGGATCGGGCGGTCCGACAGCCGCCCCTCGATCCGGTGAAACGCCGCGCCCTTCACCTCCGCCGCGCGGATCAGCGCCCGGGCGAGCCGGTCCGCCGCATTGTCGAAGCGCTGGCGCGGCAGGGCGATCAGGTCGGTGAGTTTCGGCAAGCCGCGCGCGAGCCCCGTCAGTTCGGCGCGCAGGCGTTCGACGAGCCGCGTCTCCGCCCGCATCAGCCGCGTCGCCCGGTCGCGCACATCGGCCACCAGCTCGCCGCGCACCGGCACCGCCATTTCGGCGGCCGCCGTCGGCGTCGGCGCGCGCCGGTCGGAGGCGAAGTCGATCAGCGTCGTGTCGGTCTCGTGGCCGACCGCCGAAATCAGCGGGATCGCGCTTTCCGCTGCCGCGCGCACCACGATTTCCTCGTTGAAGGACCACAGATCCTCGATGGAGCCGCCGCCGCGCGCGACGATCAGCACGTCGGGCCGCGGGATGCGCCCGCCCTTCTCCATCGCGTTGAAGCCGCGAATGGCGGCCGCCACCTCGCCTGCGCTCGTCTCGCCCTGCACGCGCACCGGCCAGACGATCACATGGCGCGGAAAGCGGTCCTGCAGGCGGTGGAGAATGTCGCGGATGACGGCGCCGGTCGGGCTCGTCACCACGCCGATCACCTCCGGCAGGAAGGGCAGCGCGCGTTTCCGCTCGGCGGCGAACAATCCCTCCGCCGCGAGCTTCTTCCGCCGCTCTTCCAGCAGCGCCATCAGCGCGCCCGCGCCGGCGGGCTCCAGATGCTCGATCACGATCTGGTATTTGGAGCTGCCGGGATAGGTCGTCAGCTTCCCCGTCGCGATCGCCTCCATGCCCTCTTCCGGCTTGAAGCGGAGCTTCTGGAAGGCGCCCCGCCAGATCACGGCGTCGATCCGCGCCTTGTCGTCCTTCAGGCCGAAATAGCAGTGCCCCGAGGAATGCGGCCCCCGATAGCCCGTAATCTCGCCGCGCACGCGGACATGGCCGAACTGGTCCTCCACCGTCCGCTTCAGCGCGAAGGAAATCTCGCTGACGGAGAATTCATGGGCGTTTCCGTCGGTGGCGGCCTTGTTCTGCGGGTCTGGAGGGGTCATCTGGCCTTGTCTGGTTCTCGGGTCTGGTTCGGGCGCGCATGGAAGGGCGCGCCGGTTTGCCGGGGCGGGCCCCCATGTTACAAGGGAGCCCTCCACGCCCCAACCCCGCCAGGGCCGGGCGCGAAAGCTTCCCAGGGGACGGCTACTCATGAACATTCTCGTCATCGGCTCGGGCGGCCGCGAGCATGCGCTTTGCTGGGCGATTCGGAAAAGCCCGCTCTGTGAGGCGCTTTACTGCGCGCCCGGCAATGGCGGCATCGCCGATGTCGCGGACTGCGTGGCGCTCCCCCCCGCCGATTTCGACGCCATCGTCGCCTTTGTCCGCGAAAAAAATATCGGCTTCGTCGTGGTGGGGCCCGAGGACCCGCTGGTCAACGGTCTTGTCGACCGGCTCGACGCCGAGGGCATCCCGAGCTTCGGCCCGTCGGCGAAGGCCGCCCAGCTCGAAGGCTCCAAGGGCTTCACCAAGGATCTCTGCGCCGGGTGGGACATCCCGACCGCCGCCTATGGCCGCTTTTCGGACGCCGCCGCCGCCAAGGCCTTCATCGCCGAAAAGGGCGCGCCCATCGTCGTCAAGGCGGACGGGCTCGCCGCCGGCAAGGGCGTCATCATCGCCATGACGACCGGCGAGGCCGATACCGCCATCGACGCCATTCTCGGCGGCCGCTTCGGCGCGGCGGGCGCGGAAGTCGTGATCGAGGAATTCCTCGAGGGCGAGGAGGCGAGTTTCTTCGCCCTCTGCGACGGCACCCATGTCCTGCCGCTTGCGACCGCACAGGACCACAAGCGCGTCTTCGACAATGACGAAGGCCCGAACACCGGCGGCATGGGCGCCTATTCGCCCGCCCCCGTCATGACGCCCGGCCTTTCCGTCCGCGTCATGCGCGAGATCATCGAGCCGACCGTCGCCGCCATGCGCGAGAAGGGCATGCCCTTCAAGGGCGTGCTCTATGCGGGCCTGATGATCACGGCGGAAGGCCCGAAGCTCATCGAATACAATGCCCGCTTCGGCGATCCCGAATGTCAGGTCCTCATGATGCGGCTCGATTGCGACGTGCTGCCGCTGCTGATGGCGGCCCATGACGGCACGCTCGGCAAGGCCTCGCTGCGCTGGAAGGACGAGGTCGCGCTCACCGTCGTCATGGCAGCGCAGGGCTATCCGGGCGACTACAGGAAGAACACCGAGATCAGGAACCTCGCGGAAGCGGGCGCGGAGGACGGCGTCGAAATCTTCCATGCCGGCACGAAGGCCGAGGACGGCCGCATCCTCTCGACCGGCGGCCGTGTGCTCAACGTCACCGCCACGGGCAGGACGACGGCCGAAGCGCAGGCCCGCGCCTACCGCGCCGTCGCCCGCATCGACTGGCCCGAAGGTTTCTGCCGCCGCGACATCGGCTACCGCGCCATCGAGCGCGAAAAGCAGAATGCGTGAGGGGACGCGGGATGACAAAGCGCGCGCATCGATCTCGTCTTCCCACCCTCCCCTTGAGGGAGGGTCAGAAAATTCAAGCGAAGCGCAGAATTTTATGGGGCGGGGGCGCGGCGACGGCTTCAATGAAATTGCTATCGATTGAATGAGCTAACCCTCCGCAACCCCTCCCCAAACCGCTTGCAGCGGTTTGACCCTCCCTCAAGGGGAGGGTGGGAAGGAAAAGCGGAAACAATAAAATACGTACACGGAATAATCGACACGGGGAGAGAGACATGAGCGACGCAGCCGAGAGCCGGCAGGACCAGTTTTCCGGTACCAAGGAAGTTGCCGAGAGCCACAAGTTCGACGAGAAGCGCCTCGAGGACTACATGGCGGCGCATGTCGAGGGCTTCCAGGGCCCGCTCACCGTGAAGCAGTTCAAGGGCGGCCAGTCGAACCCGACCTATCAGCTCGTCACGCCCGCGAAGAAATATGTGCTGCGCCGCAAGCCGCCGGGGAAGCTCCTGCCGTCGGCCCATGCCGTCGACCGCGAATACAAGGTCATCACCGCGCTTCACGGCGAGGGTTTCCCGGCGCCGCGCACTTACTGTCTCTGCGAGGACGACGACGTCATCGGCACCATGTTCTACATCATGGACATGGTCGAGGGCCGCGTGCTCTGGGAGCCGCTGCTGCCTGCCCAGGACAGGGAAACGCGCTGGAAGATCTACGACTCTCTCAACGCCACGCTGGCGCAGCTTCACACCATCGACTACGAGAAGATCGGCCTCGGCGATTTCGGCAAGCCCGGTAACTATTTCGCGCGCCAGATCTCGCGCTGGACGAAGCAGTATGTCGCGTCCGAAACGGAAACCATCCCGCAGATGAACCGGCTGATGGAGTGGCTGCCGGAAAACGTGCCCGACGATGCCTCCACCTCCATCGTCCATGGCGACTACCGCCTCGACAACACGGTGCTGCATCCGACCGAGCCGAAAGTCGTCGCCGTGCTCGACTGGGAGCTTTCGACGCTCGGCCATCCGCTCGGCGACTTCACCTACAGCCTCATGCAGTGGGTGATGCCCGGCCAGGGGACGGGTGGCGGCACCGGCTCCATCAAGACGGCCGACCTCAAGTCCCTCGGCATCCCGACGCTGGAAGAATACATCCAGATGTACTGTGAACGGACGAACCGTTCCGGCATCGAGAACCTCGATTTCTATTTTTCGTATAATTTCTTCCGTCTTGCCGGTATTCTTCAGGGAATCGCGGGGCGAGTGAGGGACGGAACGGCTTCCAGTGAGCATGCAAAGCAGATGGCGGCGAATGTGCGTCCGCTGGCCGAGGAAGCATGGGTCTATGCCCAGCGTGCGGGGGCGAAATAACAACAAGAAATGCGAGAGTGAGTAGCGTATGAGTGCCACCGATATTTCCACCTGGAGCCGCCACGGCTTCGAGATCAATACCGACAAGTCGAAGCTCGACCAGGAATCGATCCTGAAGATGCTCGGCGCCACCTACTGGGCGCGCGACGTGTCGAAGGAAGATCTCTGGACCAGCATCCTCAACTCGCGCGCCTATGGCCTCTATTCGCCGCAGGGCGAACAGGCCGGCTTCGGGCGCATGGTGACGGATTTCTCGCGCTTCGCCTGGATGAGCGACGTCTACATCCTGCCCGTCCATCGCGGGCTCGGCCACGGCAAGTGGATCGTCGAGGTGATGCTCAACGACCCCCTGCTCGCCTCCGTCCACCGCATCATGCTGTCGACCAACGACGCGCATTCGCTCTACGAGCGGCACGGCTTCAAGGTCATCGGCGGCGACGACGAGGAAGGCCGCCAGACCATGCAGCTGAAGCGGTAGGCAAGCGCGACTCCCTCTTCCCACCCTCCCCTTGAGGGAGGGTCGACAATTTGCAAGCGCAGCGAAGCAAATTTCGGGGCGGGGTCAGCAGCGTCGCCTCAACCAGTCAGCTACCGACAAAAATCGCAGCCCCTCAGCGCCCCCGCCCCATAAATTTCTTCGCGTTCCGCTCGAATTTTCTGACCCTCCCTCAAGGGGAGGGTGGAAGGAAAACCGGGCAGGGTCGAAAGCGGCGGCATCGATTGAAGGCGGTGGGAACACAGCTGGAAAGGATCGGAGAGGCCAATAAACATTCCCACCCTCCCCTTGAGGGAGGGTCGACAATTTGCAAGCGCAGCGAAGCAAATTTCGGGGCGGGGTCAGCAGCGCCGCCTCAACCAGCCAGCTACCGGCAACACCCGCAGCCTCCTCAGCGCCCCCGCCCCAAACGGCTTGCAGCCGTTTGACCCTCCCTCAAGGGGAGGGTGGAAGGAAAACCGGGCAGGGTCGAAAGCGGCGGCATCGATTGAAGGCGGTGGGAACGCAGCTGGAAAGGATCGGAGAGGCCAATAAACACTCCCACCCTCCCCTTGAGGGAGGGTCGACAAAATTCAAGCAAAGCGCAGAATTTTTCGGGGCGGGGTCAGCAGCGCGCGCCTCACCCAGTCAGCCACCGGCAAACCCTGCAGCCCTTCAGCACCCCCGCCCCAAACGGCTTGCAGCCGTTTGACCCTCCCTCAAGGGGAGGGTGGAAGAGGATTTTCAGTCTGCGGATGGAAGTTCGTAGCGCGCCTTCCTCAATTCACGCCAGATCGTCTCGACAACTTCGTCCGTCTTCAGCAGGACGTCGTTGTTCCAGAACCGCAGAACGTCATAGCCAACCGAATTCAGCCACGCCGTTCGGCGGTCGTCACGTACAAGCCCTCCGGGTAAATTGTGCTGACCGCCATCGGCTTCGACCACGAGCTGCCGTTCGAGACAGACAAAGTCGGCGACATAGATGCCGATGCGATGCTGCCGTCTGAAATGAAAGCCCAGAGCGTTGCCGCGCAACCGGCTCCACAACCGCCGCTCGGCGTCGGTCATGCTCTTTCTCAAATGGCGTGTCTGCACATCGCCCATGATGCGATCCTACACAATCCTCTCTCTTCCCACCCTCCCCTTGAGGGAGGGTCGACAAAATTCAAGCGAAGCGCAGAATTTTTCGGGGCGGGGTCAGCAGCGCGCGCCTCACCCAGTCAGCCACCGGCAAACCCCGCAGCCCCTCAGCGCCCCCGCCCCAAACGGCTTGCAGCCGTTTGACCCTCCCCGAGGGGAGGGTGGGAAGTACGGCCTTCAATGCAGCACCCTCAATACAGAAACATCGGCATGCCCATCACCTTCGCAACGCGCGGGCGATAGGCATCGACATCGTAGAAGGCGTCGACATCGACGCGCTTCCTGCCCGTGACGCAGGTATCGGCCGGCACGGTCGTGTAGTTGCCGTTCCGGACCGCCGTCATGAAGCCGGTGCGGCCTTCGGCGATCTCCTGCACGGCGAGCGTGCCGAAGCCCTTCGCCACCATCTGGTCGAGCGCGTCCGGCGCGCCCGCGCGCATCAGGTAGGCGAGCGACTGCGTGATCGTGTTGACGCCGGTGAGCCGCGTCACCTCCTCGCCGAGCATCTGGCCGATGCCGCCGAGGCGCTTGCGCCCTGCCTCGTCGGTCTGTTCCTGCGTGAAGACGCGGCCCCCTTCCATCTTCGCGCCTTCCGAGACGACGATCATCGCGTAGCGCGCGGGGTTCTCCAGCCGGTCCTCCGCCGCGAGCCGCGCGAGCTTCTCGACATCGAAAGGCACTTCCGCGATCAGCGCGCGGTCGACATCGGCGAGATAGCTCGCGATCAGCGCCGTCTCGCCCGAATGGCGTCCGAACAGCTCCACCACCGCGATCCGCTCATGGCTTCCCGTCGAGGTCCTGAGCGAATTGATGTAGCCGACCGAGCGTGACACCGCCGTCGAGAAACCGATGCAGTAATCGGTGCCGAAGACGTCATTGTCCATCGTCTTCGGGATCGAGACGATCTTCATGCCTTCGCGGTGCAGATGCGCGCTGTAGGACAGCGTGCCGTCGCCGCCGATGGTCATCATCACATCGATGCCGAGATGATCGAGCACGCGCTTCACATGCGGCGTGCAGTCGATGCGGCCTTCCGCGTCCGGCGCGAATTTCCCCTTCAGGAAGTCCGGCAGGTCTTCTTCCTTCATGCCTTTCGGGTTGGTGCGCGAGGTATGAAGCACGGTGCCGCCGGCGCGGTCGATGGTGCGCACGGCTTCGGGGTCGAGCCGCATCAGATATTGCTCGCTCGCCTCCGGCTCGTCCGGATTGAAGCTGAGCGGCCCCGCCCAGCCGCGCCGGAAGCCCACCACCTCCCAGCCGCGCTCGCAGGCGCGCCGCGTCACCGCCTTGATGCAGGGATTGAGGCCCGGCACATCGCCGCCGCCGGTCAGGATTCCGATCCGCATGTGTTTCGACGCCTCTCTCGAACAAACCACCAAAATACGTCATGACCCGCTTCATGCGGGTCATCCACGCCTTTACAGCGCAACACCGAAGGAAGACGTGGATGGCCCGGACAAGCCGGGCCATGACGTTTGAAAGAAGCAAATGAATGCTTCCGACGCTCCCAATTCGCTCCGCGGCGCGCTAGCCTTCCTCATCCTAACAGCTAGAAGTCTCTCCCATGAAAACAAGCGGCACATTTTCCATCGCGGTCGCGGGTCTCGGGCGGCGGATCGCCACCGTGATCCGCCATCTCGCCGCCGCCGCGCCGAATATCCGCATCGTCGCGCATGCCGACCCCGCACCCACCGGGCTTTCCATGCTCGAAAAGCGCGGGATCGAGGCGGGGCCCGCCTATGACAGTGTCGAAACCATGCTGGCGGAGACGAAGCCCGATCTCCTGATGGTCGGCTCGCCCAATCACCTCCATCTCGAGCACATAAGCGCCGGTCTCGCGGCCGGCGCGCGCGTCTTCAGCGAAAAGCCCGTCGTGCGCACGGAAGAAGAGACCTGGGCGCTCGCGCGGCTGCTCCGCGAACACGGCCAGACCTCCGTTCTCGTCGGCCTCGTGCTTCGCTCCGCGCCGCTCGTCGCCGCCGTCACGCGCACGCTCCGCGACAGGCTCGGCCCGCTCGTCAGCTTCGAGGGCAACGAGCATCTCCATCCCGAGCATGGCGGTTTCCTGATGCGCGACTGGCGCCGCCACGAGGCGCATGGCGGCTCCTTCCTGCTCGACAAATGCTGCCACGATTTCGATCTCTACCGCCTCTTCGCCGGCGCGCTCCCCGCCCGCATCGCGAGTTTCGGCGGCCGCTCCATCTTCACGCCGGAGAATGAAGCGCTTGCCACCCGCGCCTATCCCGGCGGCGAGAAACCCTACACGCTCTGGCGGCCGGGCTGGAGCGGGGGCGAGAGCGTCTTCCGCTCCGATGCCGATGTCGCCGACAACCAGGTCGTCCTTGTCGAATACGAGAACGGCGTCCGCCTCTCCTTCCATGCGAACAGCCATGCCGGGCTGATGCAGCGGCGCTGGTATTTCGCCGGGCTCGACGGTGCGCTCGAAGCCGATCTCGTGACGAACCGGCTCACCTTCCGCGACGCGATGGGCACCAACCCTCCGGAGACGGAGGAGTTTCCGGCAAGCATCGAGGGGCATTACGGCTCGGACGCGCAGATGGGCCGCGACCTCGCCGCCCACCTCCTCGACGGCGCGCCCTTCCCCGTGGCTGTCCGCGACGCGATGATCGCCGGCCTCACCGTCATGGCCGCCGACCGCGCCATGCGCGAAGGCAGCGTCGTCGATTGCAGGCCGCTCTGGGAGAGGCTGGAGAGGGAACTGAGAGGCTGAAGGAATAAGAGCAGAAGATTGAAAGACCTCCCCACCCTCCCCTTGAGGGAGGGTCGACAATTTGCAAGCGCAGCGAAGCAAATTTCGGGGCGGGGTCAGCAGCGCCGCCTCACCCAGCCGGCCCCGGCGAACACCTCCAAAGGAAAAGGCCCGGACGTTTCCGTCCGGACCTTCCGCCGCGTTTCCTTCATGGCCTTCAGAGCTCGGTGAGCTTTTCCGTCACCTCGTCTTCCGTCACTTCCAGCACGGCTTCCGCCATGCCGTAGGTCGTGAGGAAGCGCACGATCGAGTCGAAGGTCGAGGTCCTCAGCGGTCCGCCCTCGTGGTCGGAGGTCGCGAAGCCGTCCACGAAGATCGACCCGAAGGCCCGCGTCACACCGGAGAGCTTCACCTGCTGCGGCTCGTAATGGGCCTTCAGATACCCCGTGATCTCCGCGCGGTCGTCCGTGCCGTAGATCGCCGAGACGAGCACGCTCATCACGAAGTTGGTGCAGTTCTGGTAGCGCCAGTCATAGGGATTGGCGACGACCGAATAGGCCGGCACATGAAGCTTCCCGTAGGCGGGCGAGTTCAGTACCCGGAGGATTTCCGCCTGCACTTCCGGCGTCGGGATCACGATGCCCGTCTTCAGGTCGAAGACCGAACCGAAGAACTCGGCCGGGAAGTCCTGCACCAGCGTGCTCCGTCCGGCGTCCTCTTCCGTCTGGTAGAGGTTGTAGACGGCGTAGCCGTTGACCTTGCTGCCGTCGGCGGCGGTCATTTCAGAATAGACCCAGATGCCGACATGGGTGTACTCGCCGATGCCGTCCGGCATCTGTTTCGGGTCGCGGCCCATGCGCGAGACGATGGCGACGAGGGCGCCGCGTTCGGCGAGTTCGCGTTCCACCTTCTTCGCGAAGGGGATGACCTTTTCGGGCGCTTCGATGGTGCCCGCGGCGGAGCTTGCCTGGGCGGTGGCGGGCCCGGCATTCGCCGTGAAGAGGGCAAGCGTGAGCATGAAGGCGAAGAGAATGCGGGTGGTCATGGTTCAGATCTCCTCGTCCTGGAGGCGCGCCTTCAGCGCGGCATCGGGCGCCGTTCGGGGCAGGGGCGTTCCGACGATTGTTTCCGGTGCGATGGGGAGGCTGCGGCACCCCTTCGTCCGATCACAGAGCGTCTTCGAGCCGCCCGTCACCATGGGGCCGGCGACCGAGGTCGCAACGCCCGCCGCACTCAGAACGGGTGTCGCGACAGAAATCGCGGCAATCGCCGTTCCCTTGGCAACGCTGTCACCGACCGCGCCGGAGAAGTCGGCGGAGGTCTGCGCGCTCGAGGCGCCATCGGCATGCGCGCCTATCGTGGTGGCGAGAAGAAAGGCAGTCGCAATCAGAAGCTTTTTCATTGGTCGTCTCCTTGGTTGAATTGATGTGAGCGCTCACTCACTACTTTGCCGGCCGAAAAGGTCTCCTGTTCCAGGGACCGGCAATTCGAATGGGGTGTCAGGGGGCAAGCACCTTCCGGATCGCTTGCATCACTTCCGCGGCGCGCGGCGCCAGCGGTCCGTCCAGTTCGTCATAGACGATGCCCATGGCGGGCTGCGTGATCATGCCGAGCACGACCTGGGTATGGAGGTCGGCGTCGAGGTCGCGGAGTTCTCCGCTCGCCGTTCCCTCCTTCAGCATCTTCAGCATCAGCGTGAAGGGCGTCGGCGTGCCGGGCGGCAGTTTCGACTGCCGGCCCGTCTGGTAGGTCATCACATAGACCCAGCGCGTCGGGTTCTCGTCGAAGAGCCGGTAGAAGTGATCGACCGTCTTGCCGATCCGCTCCAGCACCGGCCCCTCCGCGCCCTCCAGGAGGACCAGCGCCTTCGAAAGCGGCTTGAAGGTCTCCATGAAGATCTCGGCGGCCAGTGTCTCCTTGCTTTCGAAATGGCGATAGATCGTCCCCTCCGCGATCTCCGCTTCCTTCGCGATGTCGCGGGTCGTCGTTCCGGCGATGCCCTGCGACACGAAAAGGCGGAGCGACGCATCGACGATGCGGTCGCGGGTTCTGGAAGCGGGTTTTTCGTTGCGAGTGATCATTCACTCACAATAGCGAGGGCCCGGAGACGGGTCAATACCTTTTTTCGTCTCCTCCGCCGTCTCTCCGGTATGTGCGAATTCGCCAGGGCACCGCCCCGAAGCACACGTGCCGCCTACCGGGGACGTACAAAAGCCTCGCCGCCGCTCTCTATGACGTTTTTATGACAGTTCAGTGACAGTCGGGCGTTTTGAGGTACCGGGATACCTCAAATCCGGGCCTCAGGCACTTCGGCCGCGCGCCTCGATGGGCCAGATATCGACCAGCACGTCGCCCCTCACGACATGATAGGCGTCGTAGAGATTGACCGTCGGATCGCAATGCGGGGTCATGGCCGTCAGTACACTGCCTAATGGCAGTTGCGCGCCGTCGGGCAGCAGAATGCCGCCCTGCTCGTCGCCGAAGAAGAAGTAGCCCGCCCCTTCCGGCGCGCCGGAAAAGAGCACGGGCGGTTCGGCGTCGGTCGAGAAGGACTTGAAGCCCGCATCCGTGGTCGCGAGGTTCTTCGTGTTGTTCGAGACCACCGACATCTGCACGAAGAGCGACGTCTCGAAGGGAAAGCTCGCGCCGTTGCCGAGCGCGACGTCGTTGTACTGCTTGTCCATGAAGATGTAGGAACCGCCCTGCAGCTCCGTCAGAACCTGCGCTTCCGGATCGATGTTGTAGCTGCCGGTGCCGCCGCCGGAAACGATGTCGCAGCACATACCCTTCGCCCTCAGCGCATCGCGCTGCTCGCCCAGCGCCTTCATCGCGGCAAGCGATTTTTCGCGCCGCTCCGCAAAGTCGTGGATATGCATGAGATGGCCCGCATAGGCCTGCAGCCCGCGCAGTTCGAGGAACTCCGCCGCATCGAGAAGTTCGGCGAGATCGGTCGCATCCGCGCCGGGACGGATGCCCGTGCGGTGCAGGCCGACATCGAGATCGACCAGCACCTTGAGCGTCCGCTTCTCTTCCGCCGCCGCTGCCGCAAGCGCGCGTGCGTTCTCGGGGTTGTCGACCACCACCATCAGGTCCGGCAGTTTCGCGTTGAGCGCAACCAGCCGCTCGATGCCCTGCGCCGTCACGACCGGCGAGGTGATGAGAATGCTTTCGATGCCGCCCGCCGCCATCGCCTCCGCTTCGCCGAGCTTCGCGCAGCACACGCCGAGCGCGCCCGCCGCGACCTGCGCCTTTGCGATCGTCACCGATTTGTGCGTCTTCGAATGAGGTCTGAGGCCAAGCCCGTTTACCTTGCAGTGCTCGGCCATGCGCGCGACGTTCCGCTCGAAGGCGTCCAGGTCGAGCACCAGCGCGGGTGTCGGAATCATCGCCCGGGACCCGGGCTGGCCGGTCAGCGCCTTCGCCGCCGCCATCGCATCGCTTGTCATGGCTTCCCCTTCGTCAAATCATGCGGGCCGCATCCTACAGCGATGGCCCGGCTGCACAAATGCCGCATCTTCGCCGCTCCCGGCGGGTTGAATTTCCATCCGCGAGAGGCAAGGCTGGACAGCCGGAAAAGGTGTTAGACTGCGTTACCATGGGGGTGGGGTAAAAATGGAAAGCGTAACTCTTTCGGGGCTGCTGGTGCTGGCGGCCCTTTCGACGGGCGGACCCGAAACCGGGATGAGCAAGAGACCGGCTTACGACCAGTACGCTCAGGCGACCTGTTCGCTGAGCAATCAGCAGCGTTCGGGCATGCGCAAGATTTGCTATTACAACTGCGGCGGCTCGGTTCGCACACTCGTCGTTCCCGTTGCGAAAACCTGTCCCTTCACGATCAAACGATAGGAATCATGGCCAGGCCTCAAGGCGGCGCCGCACTGCAAAAAGCGGCAGGACCGGACAAGCGGGAGATCATCATCTCTTCCGCGCTCGACCTCTTCCGGCATTACGGCTACCGGCGCACGTCGATGGAAGACATCGCGCGCGCGGCGGCCGTCGCCAAGGGAACGCTCTACCTCTACTTCAAGAGCAAGGACGAACTGTTCGAGGCGATCTGCACGTCCCTCGCCGCGCATGTGACGGAAAGCCTCGAGGAAGCCGACGCGCTCGACCTGCCGCTCGAGGAAAAGCTGAACGCGCTCATGGAAGCGAAGTTCGGTTTCGCCTATAGCTGGGTCCTGTCGAGCCCGCATGCGGCGGAACTCATCGACTCGAGCAGCCGCCTGCCGAGCGCTCCCTTCGAGAAGGTGACGGCGCAGTTCCACGACGCGGTGTTCGAACTGGTGCGCAAGGGTGTCGAGAGCGGCGAACTCGATCCCGCGCTTGTCGGCCTCGGCGTCAGGGATGCTTCGGAGGCGCTGATCGCGGCGGCCTGCGGCGCGGAAAAGGCGCCGAATGAAGAGACCTTCAGAAATCAGCTCGCGGCGATCATCAAGCTGACGCTGCGGGGCCTGCGCGCGAAGGACTAGCTCTCGCCGCCCGGCATCCAGCCTGCAACATCGAGCGACGGATCGATCTCCCAGCGTCCCGGCGCGCGGCCCTGCCCCGCATGCGCATGCACAAGCGCGCCGAACTCGGCGCGCGGAATGTTGCGCATGCCGAGCGCCGCGAGATGGCCGGTCATGTCCTTGCCGTCGTTGAGGACGTATCCCCATTCGGCGAGATGCCGGTTCAGCGTGACGAACGCGACTTTCGACGTGTCGCGGGCGCGGGCGAATTGCGATTCCGTGAAGAAGATGCCGCCCGAGGCCACGCCGTAGAGGCCACCCGTCAGATTGCCGTCCTTGTCCCGGACCTCGACCGAATGCGCGTGGCCGGCCTCGTGGAGCGCTTCATAGGCATCCATGAAGCGCGGCGAGATCCAGGTCAGCGCCGGGCGGCCGGGGCGCGGTTCGGCGCAGGCCTCCATCACCTCCCGGAAGCTCCTGTCGAAGGTCACGCTGTAGCGGTCCTGCCGGAGAAGCCGGCGAAGGTTCTTCTCGATGCGGCTGTCCTCGAGGAAGAGCACGGCGCGCTGCGACGGCGCCCACCATTTGACGGGACCGACGTGGCACCAGGGAAAGATGCCCCGCGCATAGGCCTCGACAAGCCGTTCGGCCGTCATCGGCCCGCCCATATCGACGAGCCCGTCCGGCGTCGCGAGTGCCTCTTCGGGCGCCCTCAGAAACGGTTCCCCACTCCGCCCACGGACGAGCCTTTCCAGCCCGATCCGCGCAAAGCCGAGCGGATGCATCAGACGTCGCGGACGCGCGGCATAGGCGAGCCCGTAAACCATACGGAGCAAGCCATCCGTTTCCGCAAGGCCCTGGATTCGTTTCACTTCGCCACGTTCGGCCATCTCCGGCGGTGGTCCTTATCTTGCTACGTCCAAGCGAGGCAGTTGCCTGAGTGTCACAACGGGAGCCTAAGAAATGGTTGAGTTGACCGCCGGCCGGGCGCAACCGGCCATGGAGGAAAGGGTTTTCCGCCTTCGCCCGACAGGCATTTCGTCCGTTGTCTGGGTGGCGTCGTTTACCGTGATCGCGCTTGGCCTGTTCCGGGAATGGTACGTCGCTGCGTTCGGGTTCGAGACGTTCGTGCAGGATTTGCGGCACCTCGCCTTCAACGCCGAGCATTGCCTTCCGGCCTGGTACACCTCGCTTCTGCTCGCATTGTCCGCAGCGATCCTCGCCATCGTCACGGCCTCGGCCGCGCGAAACGGCGAGAACTACCTCTTTCACTGGGCGATCCTGACGTTGATGTTTCTCGGTCTCTCGGTCGACGAAGCCACGGGCATTCACGAGGTCGCCATCGAACCGCTCCGCGAGGGCCTCGGGCTCAGCGGGTTCCTTCATTTCGCCTGGGTGATCCCGGGCATGGCGCTGGTCGCGCTGGCCGGCCTTGCCTATCTGCCCTTCCTGCTCGCGCAGCCGGGCCGGACCCGGGCCGTCTTCCTCACCGCCGGGCTCCTGTATGTCGGCGGCGCCCTCGGCATGGAACTCATCGGCGGCAAGCTGCTGACGACCTATGGCGAGGAAAGCCTCGCCTATGTGGTCGCCTTCTGCACAGAAGAGGTCATGGAGATCCTTGGGGCGACCCTCTTTGCCACCGGTCTGCTCGGGCACCTGAAGCGGCGTTTCGGCGGCGCGGTGCTCGTCATCGCCTGAATCCCGGTGGAATCCCGGCCCTGCCGCTTGACAGTGGACCGCACAGCTCCTATTTGTCCGGCGTGGCTTGGCACTCATATGTCGTGAGTGCTAACACTTTCAAAAAATTCAGAATTTTCCGCACCTTAGCGGTTGGGACACAGGAGAAGCCAGAGATGAAGTTCCGTCCTCTGCATGACCGCGTCGTGGTACGCCGCGTCGAGGAAGAAGCCAAGACCGCCGGCGGCATCATCATTCCGGACACGGCTCAGGAAAAGCCCTCGCAGGGCGAAGTCATCGCGGTGGGCCCGGGCGCCCGCGGCGACGACGGCAAGGTGATCGCGCCGGACGTGAAGACCGGCGACCGCGTGATCTTCGGCAAATGGTCGGGCACCGAGGTGAAGATCGACGGCCAGGACCTGCTGATCATGAAAGAGAGCGACATCATGGGTGTGCTCGAAGGCGGTTCCAAGAAGAAGGCGGCTGCCGAATAAGGCTCGCAACCGGATAACGGCCGCGGGCTTTTTTGTTGAGCCCTCGCGGCCCTTCGTTCCGTTTCAAGAATTCAGAAGGATCAGAAGAACATGGCTAAGGAAGTCAAATTCGGCCGAAGCGCCCGCGAGCGCATGCTCAAGGGCGTGGACATTCTCGCCGATGCGGTGAAGGTGACGCTGGGCCCGAAAGGCCGCAACGTCGTGATCGAAAAGTCGTTCGGTTCGCCGCGTACGACGAAGGACGGCGTCACGGTCGCCAAGGAAATCGAGCTTGAAGACAAGTTCGAGAACATGGGCGCCCAGATGGTCAAGGAAGTCGCTTCCAAGACCAATGACACCGCCGGCGACGGCACCACGACCGCGACCGTTCTGACGCAGTCGATCGTCCGCGAGGGTGCCAAGGCGGTTGCCGCCGGCATGAACCCGATGGACCTGAAGCGCGGCATCGAGATCGCGGTCCGCACCGCCGTCGAGGACATCACGAAGCGTTCCAAGAAGGTGAAGTCGAACGACGAAGTCGCGCAGGTAGGCACGATTTCCGCCAATGGCGAAAAGGAAATCGGCGCCATGATCGCGCAGGCGATGGCGAAGGTCGGCAATGAAGGCGTGATCACGGTCGAGGAAGCGAAGTCGCTCGAAACCGAACTCGATGTCGTCGAAGGCATGCAGTTCGACCGCGGCTATCTCTCGCCCTACTTCATCACCAATGCCGACAAGATGGTGGCCGAGCTCGAGGAGCCCTACATCCTTCTCCATGAAAAGAAGCTGACCAGCCTGCAGCCGATGCTGCCGGTGCTCGAAGCCGTCGTGCAGTCGAGCCGTCCGCTCCTCATCATCGCGGAAGACATCGAGGGCGAGGCGCTTGCAACGCTCGTCGTGAACAAGCTCCGTGGCGGCCTCAAGGTCGCGGCCGTGAAGGCACCGGGCTTCGGCGACCGCCGCAAGGCCATGCTCGAGGACATCGCGATCCTCACGGGCGGCCAGGTCATCTCCGAAGATATCGGTATCAAGCTCGAGTCGGTCACGCTCGACATGCTCGGCAAGGCCAAGCGCGTCTCGATCACGAAGGATGACACGACGATCGTCGACGGTTCGGGCAAGAAGAAGGACATCGAGTCCCGCGTCAGCCAGATCAAGCGGCAGATCGAAGACACGACCTCCGACTACGACAAGGAGAAGCTGCAGGAACGTCTCGCGAAGCTCGCAGGCGGCGTTGCTGTGATCAAGGTCGGCGGCGCGACGGAAGCCGAAGTGAAGGAGCGCAAGGACCGCGTCGACGACGCGCTCAATGCGACCCGCGCGGCTGTCGAAGAGGGTATCGTCCCCGGCGGCGGCACGGCACTCCTGATGGCATCCAAGGCCGTCGGCAAACTCGTCGAGGACAATCGCGACATCCAGGCGGGTGTCAACATCATCCGCAAGGCCCTCGAAGCGCCGATCCGTCAGATCGTCGAGAATGCCGGCGTCGAAGGTTCGATCGTCGTGCAGAAGGTCCTCGAGTCGAAGCAGGCCAATTTCGGCTTCGACGCGCAGAAGGAAGAATACTGCGACCTCGTGGCCGCCGGCATCATCGACCCGACCAAGGTCGTGCGCACGGCACTTCAGGACGCGGCTTCCATTGCGGGCCTCATCGTCACCACCGAAGCCATGATCGCCGAGAAGCCGAAAGCCGACGGCAATGGCGGCGGCGGCGGCATGCCCGGTGGCATGGGCGGCATGGGTGGAATGGGCGGCATGGACTTCTAAGTCCCGTTCTTTTCGCTTCGAAATACGAAGGGCCGGTGGCAACACCGGCCCTTTTTCTTGTCACTTTTCCGGGAGGTTACGTCGCGGCATCTGTCCCATGCCCCTGACGGCGCGCGCCGGTCCGGCTACACTTCGCCAAACGAAATTCGGGAGGACGGCACATGGACTTCTCATTCTCCGAAAAGGACGAGCAGTTCCGGATGAAGGTCCGGGACTTCTTCGAGAACGAATATCCGCGCGAGATCGTCGAGAAGATGGTGACCGGCGCTTCGCCCTCCAAAGCCGACTACCAGAAATCCGAGCGCGCGATGGCCGCAAGAGGCTGGCTTGCCGTCAACTGGCCGAAATCGGCCGGCGGCACCGGCTGGAGCGCGAACGAGAAGTACATATTCGACGAGGAACTGGAACGCGCCGGCGCGCTCAACGTCGTGCCGATGGGCCTCCTCTATGTCGGCCCGGTGATCTACACCTTCGGCACCGAGGAGCAGAAGCAGCGCTGGCTGCCCGGCATTCTCGACAGCACAACCTTCTGGGCGCAGGGCTATTCGGAGCCGGGCTCCGGATCCGATCTCGCCTCGCTGCAGGCGAGCGCAGTCGCGGACGGAAACGACTACATCGTCAACGGCACCAAAATCTGGACGAGCCTCGGCCAGCATGCGGACTGGATCTTCTGCCTTCTGCGCACGTCGCAGGAAGAGAAGAAGCAGGAAGGCATCACCTTCCTGCTGATCGACATGAAGACGCCGGGCATCACCGTTCAGCCCATCATCACCATTGACGGCAAGCATGCACTCAACAGCGTCGTCTTCGAGGATGTGCGCGTGCCACAGGCCAACCGCATCGGCGAGGAAGGCAAGGGCTGGACCTATGCCAACTACCTCCTCGGCCATGAACGCACCTCCTACGCCCATGTCGCGGGCAAGCGGAAGCAGCTCGCCAACACGCGTCTGGTCGCCCGCGAGCGCGGCCTTTTCGAAGACTCGGCCTTCGTCGAAAAGCTCTCTTCGCTCGAGGCGCGGCTCGACGCGCTGGAACTCACCGTTCTCCGCACGCTTTCTTCCGTGGCAGAAGGTGGCGCGCCGGGGAACGAATCCTCGATCCTGAAGATCATCGCAACCGAACTCGCGCAGGACATCACGGAACTCGGCATGGAAGCCTACGGGCCCTATATGCAGCCCGCCTTTCCGGATTCCGTCGCACCCGCATGGACGGGCAACACAGCCCTTCCCTCCGGCGCCGGACCCGCCGTTGCCTCCTATCTGGGCGCCCGGGCGCAATCGATCTATGGCGGATCGAACGAAATCCAGAAGAACATCATCGCCAAGCGAATCCTCGGGCTTTGACGGCGTAATTGACTCCACGCCCGCGCGGCGCTCTACTCCGATCACTTCCGGTCGCACATATCCTCCGCGCGACTGGCGATATGAGATGGGCAACCATCGGGGAGCGCGGAGACTGGTCTTTCGAGCCGATCGCCTGGGCAGCACATGAAGATGCTGGCCGGGCGTTTTTGTTTTGGCTCAAGGAGACCGATATGCCCACATCCGATCAACGCGCGCAGCTCGCGCAGACTGACAACGAGATCTTTCTGGCCCTGAAAGGCGAGGAGGCGCGCCAGCGTACGGGCCTCGAACTCATTCCTTCCGAAAACTACGCCTTCCCCGAAGTGATGACGCTGCTCGGCTCCGCCTTCACCAACAAATACTCGGAAGGCTATCCGGGACGGCGCTACTACGGCGGGCAGGACTATACCGACAGGATCGAAACACTGGCCCGCGACCGCGCAAAGGCGCTCTTCCGAGCGGAACACGCGAATGTGCAACCGCTGTCGGGGTCGCCGATGAACCAGGCGGTCTATCTCGGCCTTCTCGAACCCGGCGACACCATCCTCGCGATGGACCTTTCCCATGGCGGACACCTCACGCACGGCGCGCCGGTCAGCCACATGGGCCGCCTCTTCAACTTCGTGCGCTACAAGACGGACCCTGCAACCGGTGCCATCGACTTCGACCATTTGCGGGCCGTCGCACGCGAGACGAAGCCGAAGCTGGTCGTCTGCGGCTATTCCTCCTATCCGCGCGACTACGACTATGCGGATTTCAAACGCGTTGCCGACGAAGCGGGCGCGCTCACCATGGCCGATGTCTCCCATATCGGCGGCCTCATCGCGGCGGATGTCATGCGCAATCCGCTCGACGCGGGTTTCGACGTGATGACGACGACCACGCACAAGTCGCTCAGGGGTCCACGCGGCGGGCTCATCCTCTGCAAGAATGCGTTCGCGAAGAAGATCGATGCGTCCGTCTTTCCCGGGCTCCAGGGTGGGCCCCACATGAACCAGGTGGCCGCTGCCGCCGTCACCTTCCGCCTCGCTGCCCTGCCCGCCTTCAAGGACTATGCAAACCAGGTGCTCGCCAACGCGAAGGCGCTCGCGTCGGCGCTGACGGAACGGCAGGTGAAACTCGTCACCGGCGGCACAGACAACCATCTTCTCGTGATCGACACGGTCGCAAGCTTCGGTATCGACGGGGCCGCGGCGCAGGAGGCGCTCGACCGCGTCGGCCTCACCACCAACAAGCAGGTGATCCCGGACGATCCGAACCCGCCCATGCGGCCTTCCGGCCTGAGGCTCGGCACACCCGCCCCCACCGCGCGCGGCATGGGGACCGAGGACATGGCGGAGATCGGCACCATCATCGCGGAAGCCCTCGCGGTGAATGGAGATCGCGCTATCGAGGAGAAGCTGGCGGCACGCACGCGCGTTCTGACGTCCCGCTTCCCGGTGCCGGGTCTGTAGACGCTATTTCAGCCGGTCCGCAATCGCCATGGCGGCAAGGGGATTGCGGACTTTGGCGCCCGAAATCACGTAGAGGAAGACATCCTTTACGGGCTTTGATGCCTTTTTTGCCGCAACGGCGTCAATTCCGTTCGGCACCTCGCCTTTCGCCCAGTCCTTCGCGCGTGCGGCCCAGCTATCGAGCGCCTTCTTCGAATAGCCGAGCTTTTCCTTTTCGTCCGTTCCCATGATGCGCGCATAGACGAAAGGCGCGGTCACATCGCCGATCTGCGTGTAGTCCGAATCCGCTGCCGTCACCACGGCGACATCATGCTCCCTGACGAGAGCGATGAACTCCTGCGTCCTGAAGCTGTCGTTGCGAACCTCCACGGCGTGGCGCAGCGCAATACCGTCATGGCTCTTCGGCAGGAGATCGAGAAAGGCGGCGAAGTCGTCAGGATCGAATTTCTTGGTGCCCGCGAACTGCCAGTTCAGGACCCCGAGCTTTTCCTTCAGTTCCGTCACGCCGCTCTCGAAGAACTTCTCGATGGAGGGCCCTGCCTCCGCGAGAACACGGCGATTGGTCGCGAAGCGCGGCCCCTTCAGCGAAAAAACGAAGCCGTCCGGGGTCTCGGCGCGCCACTTGCGGAAACTCTCCGGCTTCTGCGAACCGTAATAGGTGCCGTTGATCTCGATGGTCGAGAGTTTGGAGCTTGCATACTCAAGTTCGCGCTTCTGCGTCAGGCCGTCGGGATAAAAGGAGCCGCGCCAGGGCTCGAACACCCAACCGCCGATGCCGACACGGATCGCCGCTTCCGCCATCCTCGTTTCCTCGCCGTGAAGCCGTTCCGCCGCCGGAACCGGGCCGCGAGTCTAGAAAGCCCTCCCGCGTCCGGCAAGCCGGAAGCGGACACCGCATTCAACTTGCGAGCAGACTTTCGAGTTCGCGGCGCATGACGCCGCGGAATTCCTCGACCAGCCTGTCACCCTCCTCGCGGTCGACGGCGATGGCGAGGCGCACGGCCGCGCCGGAAAGCTGCATCAGCAGGAAGGCCGCTGCCTCGAGCCGAGCATGGTTGCGTTTCGGCACGAGGTGCTTCAGCGCATCGAAGAAGATGCGCGCATTTTCGCGGCTGTCCTCGATGTCGAGTTCCTGCAGCGTCTTGTCGGACTGCGTTCCTGACCAGATGTCGCGTGTCACAGGCTCGGTCAGGAAGAGATTGTAATAGCCGACCATGATCGCATCGACGCGCATCATCGCGTCCACCGCACTTTCGACGCCTTCGAGGTTCTGGCGCAGCCCGTCACGCACGCGCTCCATCACGCGCATCGCAAGCGTGCGCAGGATCGCCGGCTTGTCCGGGAAATACTGATAGAGCGAACCAATGGGCACGCCGGCGCGTTCGGCCACTTCCGTCATGCGCACGGCGTCGCTTCCCGTCTCTGCGATGAGTTCGGTCGCCGCCGTCAATATCCGCTCCACGCGCTCGCGGGCGCGGGCCTGGGTGGGCTGGCGGCGAATTCCTGCAATGTCGCTCATGGTCCCGTTCACTTTCCTCTTGCGCGAGAAAATATGAGGGTTTATCACTTACGACAAATGTGAGGATTATTCACTTTATATCGGGAGCAGGTCATGGGCGAAATCGGACGCGTATGCGTAGTGGGCGGTGGACCGGCGGGGCTCAGCCTCGCGCGCACTTTTCTGCGCCATGGCATTCCCTTCGACGTCTATGAGCGGCATTCGGATGTCGGCGGGCTCTGGGACCAGTCGAACCCCGGCTCACCGGTCTACGACTCGGCGCATTTCATTTCCTCGAAGACGCAGTCGCACTATCACGACTTCCCGATGCCGGAGGACTATCCTGACTACCCTTCCAACAAACAGATTCACGGCTACATGCAGCTTTTCGCGGACGCCTACGGGTTGCGCGATCACATCCGCTTCAACACCTCGGTCGAAAAGACGGAACTGCAGGCGGATGGAAGCTGGCAGGTGAAACTGTCGACTGGCGAGACGAAGCGTTACGGCTCGCTCGTCTGCGCGAACGGCACCAACTGGCACCCCGTCATGCCGGATTATCCGGGCTCGTTCACCGGCGAAATGCGCCACGCCGTTACCTTTCGCTCGATGGACGAGTTCAGGGGCAAACGCGTCCTCGTCATCGGCGCGGGAAATTCCGGCTGTGACATCGCCTGCGACGCGGCAAAGGGAGCGGATGCCGCCTTCATCAGTCTCCGTCGCGGCTATCACTTCCTGCCGAAGCATCTCTTCGGCATTCCGGCGGATGTCTTCGCGCATGAAGGCCCGCACCTGCCGATGTGGCTCACGCAGCGTATCTTCGGCGTCATCCTGCGCATCCTGAACGGCGACCTGACGCGGCTCGGCCTCCAGAAGCCCGATCACCGGCTTTTCGAGACGCATCCGATCCTGAACACGCAGCTTCTCCACTATCTCGGCCACGGCGACATCAAGGCAAAGCCGGATGTCGAGCGTTTCGAGGGCAAGACCGTCCATTTCAAGGACGGCACGTCGGAAGAAATCGACCTTGTGCTCTGCGCAACTGGTTACACGTGGAAGGTGCCTTACGTCGATCCCTCCGTCTTCACCTGGAAGAGCGGCAAGCCGGACCTCTACATGAACCTCTTCAGCCGCGAGCACCCGACGCTCTATGCTCTCGGCTTCATGGAAACGAATGGCGGCGCCTACAAGCTTTTCGACGAGATGGCCGACATGATCGCGCGCACCATCATGGTTCGTGCGAAGGCCGGCGGCGCGGCGGCCAAGCTCGACAAGGTCATCGCAACCGACAGGCCGGACCTCACCGGCGGCATCAGGTTTGTCGGTTCGGCGCGGCACGCGACCTATGTCGAGATCGATGCCTACCGCAAGCATATGGGCAAGCTTCGCAAGCTCTTCGGCTGGCCGGGCCTCGATGACGGCTGTTTTGACGCTCTGCGGAAGGCGGCGCCCGCGCGCGAGGCGGCATGACGAAGGCGCTCGTCACGGGCGCGGGCGGCGGTATCGGCGCGGCAATTGCGCGCGCGCTCGACAAGCGCGGCCACAGCCTCATCCTTGTCGACCGCGTGGCGGGCCCGCTCGATGCCGTCGCGGCTACGCTCTCCTTGCGGCCAGAGACGATCCTCTGCGATCTCTCCTCGCGCGAGGACGTGGAGCGGCTTTGCATGACGCTGGAGACCAATCATCCCGATCTCGGTATTCTCGTCAACAATGCGGGCATCGTCGTGCCGGGCGCGGTTTCCGGTCTAACGCAGGAAGAACTCGACCTCCATCTCGAAATCAACCTGCGCGCGCCGATCCGCCTCATGCGCGCTGTTGCGCCGCGCATGATCGCGCGGGGGCGCGGCGCGATGGTCGCGACCGTGTCGCTCGGCGGCGTCATCTCGCTCAAGGACAGCGCGATCTATTCGGCCTCCAAGTTCGGACTGCGCGGGTTCCTCTGCGGCTTCCATCAGGAGCTTGCGCCGCTCGGCGTGAAAGTCTCCGGCGTCTATCCGGCCGCCGTCGACACGCCGATGCTGCACCACGAAGCCTTGTATGGCGGCTCAGTGCTGAATTTCATCGACAAGGTGATGACGCCTGAAGACATAGCCGCCGCTACGCTGAAGGCGATCGACACCGGCAAACTCGAAGTCTATTCGCCATGGAGCGCCAGCCTCACGGCGCGCTTCTTCGGCTCCTTCCCCTGGATGATCCGGCCATTGCTGCCCCTCATGGAAAAGATCGGGGAAAAGGGCCGGCAGAAGTTCATCGCCGCGAAAGGCTTCTCAACCGAATAGCAGCGAAAGCCCCTGCCAGATCAGGATCGCGCCCAGCGTGAACAGGATATAGCGGCTCCAGCTCTTGAACTGCCCGTCATTCATGCGGTCGAGCAGCATCTTGCCGAGCGTCGTGCCGAGCATGGCGAGCGGGGCGACCATCAGATAGATCCACCAGGGCAGGTCTGCGTCCGGCAAGAGATGCGCCGCCAGCACGCCGAAATACAGGAGCTTCGTCAGATGCTGCAGCGTCTGCGTCACGGCCTTGGTCGCAACGATCTGGTGGCGCGTCAGCGGGCTCCGCACAAAGAACACGTCGAGGATCGGCCCAGCGACACCGGCCGTGAGCGTCAGCGCCGTCACGACGAAGCCGCACACAGGCGCGACGAAGGGCCGGGTGATGTCGAGCCCCCAGCTTTTCGGGATCGCGAAGGCGACGAATGGGATCGCGCCGAGCACGAGGTAGACCGTCGGCTTGTCCGGCACGAAGCTCACGATCATGAAAAGCGCGAGCGCGGCGAGCGACCCCGCCATATTGGTCGCAACGAGCCGCCAGACGATATCGCTGCGGTTGATGACGGCCCGGTAGCCGTTCGACACAGCCTGCGTCACGCCGTGAAGCATCATCGCGGCGCCCACCGAGTAGGTGAAGGTGAGGAACGCCATCAGGATCATGCCGCCCGCCATGCCGAAGATGCCCGACAGCGTCGCCGTCACCACGACGACGAGAGCGGTGACGGCGGCGAGCATGGGTGTCATGGGGGTTCAGTCTTTTCCGTTGAGCCGCGCGAGAAGCCGTTCGCGGAGCGGGTTCTTAGCTTCGAACACGTAATCCGCGCGCGCCGCCGTCACGGTGTCGCGGCCTTCCGCATAGAGGAAGGAGACGAGATCGTAGAGCCTCGGCTCCGGGCAATGCGCGATGCGCACGGGCGCAGCGGCGCCATTGCCAAAAGGCAGGGTCACGCCGAAACGGCTCTTCAGTTCGTCGAGCAATGGCCCGTCATCGCCCTCGCTGGCGAAACGCACTTCCACGACCGTCGCCGCGCGCGCCTGCGCCGACACGCGGTCGAGAATTTCACCCGCGGCGGCAAGCGCCGGTTCGCTCCATTCCGCACCCAGACTTGCGACGAGGTTCGCCTGGCTCTTCAGCATGGTGCCGTCGTCGAGAACCTTCAGGTTGTTCGCCGTCAGCGTCGCGCCGGTCGAGGTGATGTCGACGATCACTTCCGCCGTGCCAGCGGCGGGCGCGCCTTCGGTCGCGCCTAGACTTTCGACGATGCGGTAGTCCGTCAGTCCGTGCTCGGCGAAGAAACGCCGCGTCAGGTTGAAATACTTCGTCGCGACGCGGAGCCTGCGCCCCCGCTTCGTGTGGAAGGCGAGCGCCACGTCGTCGAGGTCGGCCATGGTCGCGACATCGATCCAGCTCTGCGGCACGGCGACGACGACATCGGCGTGACCGAAGCCCAGGGGCAGCAGCAGCTCGACGTCGCGTTCCGGCGTCGACAGTTTTTCACGGATCAGATCTTCGCCTGTGACACCGAGCTGGATCAGCCCCTGTTCGAGCTGCCCCGCGATTTCGGACGCCGACAGGAAAGCGATTTCGACATTCTCGATTCCGGCGAGCCGGCCGGTATAGCCGCGCCCGCCATCCTGTTTCACGCGCAGTCCTGCGCGCGCAAAGAAGGCATTGGCGTTTTCCTGGAGCCGTCCCTTCGAGGGAAGGCCGATCGTGAGTTTCCCGCTCATCGATCCTGCTCCTTCGAAATCGCGGCGAGAAGGCGTTCGATGCCGACCGCGCAACCAACGGCCGGCACCGGCTTTTCCGATCCGAGCGCGGAAAGCAGACCGTCATAGCGTCCGCCGCCGCAGATCATCGAATCCTGCTCGAGCGCTGCCACGCGGAACTCGAAGACGAAGCCGGTGTAATAGGCCATGTTGCGGCCGAAGCCGGTCGCGAAGTGGGCGCGGGAAAGATCGAAACCCGCTTTCGCGGAAAGGTCGAGCCGCCGCTCGAAGCGAGTGATCGCCGGTTCGATCGAAACGCCCGCCCCTTCGGCCAGCGCGCGCACGCGGGCGATGCCTTCCTGTGGCGTGCCGAAGACGGCGAGAAAGTCGGAGATGAGCCGGGCGGCTGCCTTCGGCACACTCGAGGAAGCGAGTTCCGCCTGCTCGATCAACCGCTCGGCGACTTCCTCCACGGTCCGTCCGCCGACAGGCGCAATGCCGGCGAGCTTCAGCACGTCCTCGATCACGTCTTTCGCCTGCGCATCGTCAAGACCCGCAATGGCGGAGATCAGTGCCTGCCGGTCGCCTGTCTCCTCGCCCGCATCGCCTTTCGCAAGTCGGTCGAGCAGCTCGCGGAAATAGTCGGGCCGCCAGAAGTGGCGCTTCAGGCGCGAGCGCCAGCCGGGCGGCAGGTCGAGCGCGTCGACCAGCGCATCGAACAGCGCGAGATCGCCCATCGCGACGTCGTAGTCCTTGAGTCCGGCGTCCGCGAGCGCCCGGGCGCCAAGCACCATCACTTCGGCGTCCGCCGCTTCCGCATCCGGCGCGTCGAGACATTCGACGCCAGCCTGCGTGAATTCGCGGAGCTTCGCCGACCCCCGCTGCTGATAGCGGTAGACGGGCCCTACAGAGCAGAGCTTCTTCGCGCCGCCGCCTTCTTCGAGATAGAGGCGGCAGACGGGAATCGTCAGTTCGGGACGGAGGCAGAGTTCATCGCCAGCCGGATCGGTGAAGACATACATGCGCCGGCGGATGTCCTCGCCGGACATGTCGAGAAAGATGTCGGCCGGCTGCAGCGCGGGCGCGGAGACCGGCGCATAGCCCGCCTTCTCGAAGCCGCCGCGCACGGACGCGGCCAGCGCCTCGCGGGCGCGGAGCCTCTCACCGTCCTGTGCTGCCATGGTCGTCGAAGACATATCGAATACTTCCCGGCCCCTCGGAGCCTTTCGGATCGGGGCCTTATCTATCACGGAAATGGTAAATATCGAGAGTGCGGTGAATACGGCCTGTCAGCCGTGATGACCCTTGACCGGACGGTGCCGGGCGAGCATCGCCACCACCTCTTCCACCAGCCGCGCGCGCGGGATCGCGACCTGCGCAGGCTGGCCCTCGCGCCAGGCGGTGTTGTCCTCGATTTCCTTCGACATTTCGGCGCCGAGGATGAGGTCCTTCAGCGTCACCTCGCCCTTCGCACGCTCGTCCTCGCCCTCGATCACGGCTATGGGCGCGCCGCGCCTGTCGGCATATTTCATCTGCGCCTTCATGCCGGACCCGCCGAGATAAAGCTCGGCGCGGATACCGGCATTGCGCAGTTCCGACACCATCGCCTGATAGCCCGCCATGTGGGCCGCATCGAGCGTCAGCACGACGACGGGCGCTGTCACATCTTCCACATCAAGCTTGCCGAGCAGTTCGAGCGCGGTCTGGAGGCGGCTCACGCCGATGGAGAAGCCAGTGGCCGGCACCTTCACGCCCTTGAAGCGCTCGACGAGTCCGTCATAGCGCCCGCCCGAACCGACCGATCCGAAGCGCACGGGGTTGCCCTTCTCGTCCTTCACCTCGAAGAGAAGATCGGATTCGAAAACCGGTCCGGTGTAATAACCGAGGCCCCGCACGATCCAGGAGTTGAACTCAATACGATCGGTGCCATAGCCCGCCGCGGTGAAGAGCGCGTCCATTTCGGCAAGTTCGTCGATGCCCGCGCGCCCCACTTCGCTGTCGCCAACGATCTTGCGCCAGCCATCGAGCACGAGATTGCGATCCGTCGTGCCTTCGCCGACGCCGGACTCGACATAGTCGACCACGGCCGTGATCTGCGAGGGCGAAAGTCCCGCGCCTTTCGTAAAGTCACCGCTCTCGTCCTTGCGGCCCGGCCCGAGCAGAAGTTCGACGCCCTTGCGGCCGAGACGGTCATATTTGTCGATGGCGCGCAGCACCGTCATGTAGGTCGCGCTGCCGGGCTCGCCCTCAAGGCCGATGGTTTCCAGAAGACCGTCGAGAACCTTCCGGTTGTTCGCGCGAATGCGGTAACTGCCGCGCGGTATGCCGAGCGCTTCGAGACAATCCGCGCCCATCATGCACATCTCCGCATCCGCGGCGACGCCAGGTGCGGCGACCGTGTCCGCGTCGAACTGCGTGAACTGGCGGTAGCGGCCCGGACCAGGCTTCTCGTTTCGCCAGACGGGGCCCGTCTGGTAGCGGCGGAAAGGCTTCGGCAGCGCGTCGTAATTCTCGGCGACATAGCGCGCCAGCGGCGCCGTCAGGTCGTAGCGCAGCGACAGCCACTGCTCGTCGTCGTCCTGAAAGGAAAACACGCCCTCGTTCGGACGGTCCTCGTCGGGCAGGAACTTGCCGAGTGCATCGGCATATTCGATGGCGGATGTTTCGAGCGGATCGAAGCCGTAGCGCTCATAGACCTCGCGAATCCGCGCAAGCATCCTCTGCTCCGCGCGGACCATGCCGGCAGACATATCGCGAAGCCCCTTCGGCACGCGTGCCTTGGGACGAAAGATCTTCTCTTTCTTGCTCATGACTCACATCAGGAAAGTCCGCCGCCCGCGCCATTTCCGGCGCGGGCGCATACCTAGCCCATAGCCCCTCGCCTCACAAGCACCGCTGCCTCGCCCCAAAAATCGAATCAGTTTGCGGCAATGGCTGCCCAAAACCTTAACAAAGCCCCCGAAATCACGGCTTTTGAGCCCTCTATTCGGACCGGAAGCGAAAATAATTCTGGTTAACGCTCGATTCGGCCCGGGGAATCAAAACGCCGCAAAAATGGGCTTTTTATCCCTAACGCACAACTTGCCCGATTGTAGGTACAGGTTGCTCCAACCACAAAATAGGCGACCCGTTTACTTTCTGTTTACCGAAGAATCGGATCGTTAACTCACGCGGCCAAATGCCGCCTTACTCGAATTATATGTATTTGGTTGCGGGGCCCTTGGGGGGGCGGAAAACAGGTAGAGACCTTGGCACGTCCAGGCATCGCAATGAGCAGCTTCTCCGGTCCGGCGGCACACGCCCTGCCCCCTCTTGTCGCGCATGTGGTCAGCACCTCGGCAGCGCTCTGCAGCGGTCTCGCGCGGATCGCCGAGACAGGCGAGGCCGGCCCCTTCCAGTTTGAATTTTCGGCCCTGCAGGACGGCATCGATCCGCTGCTCGTTCCGGGCATCGACGCGCTCATCATCGATATCGGCGCCGGCGGACCGGCGGCGCTCGAGTTCCTGCGCCGCGTCGTTTCGTTGGGGCCGAACGCCCCGGTCGTCGCCATCGGCACCGACGATCCGTCGCTGCAGGCGGAGGCCATCGAAGCGGGTGCAGAAGACTGCCTCGGCGAGGAAACGGAAACGCCTCGCGCGCTCGGCCTCGCCATCCGCCGGGCCGTTGCGCGCCGTGTCTCTCGGGAGGCGCGGGAGACGCAGGCAAAAGCGCCCCAAGACAACGCCAATCCCCAGGTCACCCTGGTCCAGGAAACGCCGGAAGCGATCGTCATTCTCGACAGTCACGGCATCGTCCGCTTTGCCAATGGCGCGGCGCAGGATTTGCTCGGCCGCAGCGCGGAAGAGCTCGTCGGACAGGCCTTCGGTCTGCCCTCGGACCCCGGCGAACACGACATCACCATCACACGGCCCGACGGCGACAGCCGCCTTGCCGAAATGCGCATCGTGGACACGCGCTGGGGCGGCGTTCCGGCCCGCGTCGCGGCCCTCAACGACGTCACGGTGCGGCGCAAGCTCGAACAGACCATGCACGACGCCGAAGCGCGCAGCCAGGAGACGCACAAGCGCAGCCAGAGCTTCTTCTCCAATGTGAATCATGATCTCCGCACGCCGCTTACCCACATCATCGGTTTCTCGGAGATGATGAAGAATGAGCGTCTCGGACCGATGGGCACCGACCGCTACAAGGAATACGCGAACGACATCTATTCGAGCGGCACCATGCTGCTCGACATGATCGAGGATCTGCTCGGCATTGCCGAGGCGGAGATGGACGAGATCGACCTCACCGACGAGATCGTCAACATCGGCCAGCTCGCGGAAATCGCTGTCGCCAGCCAGCGCCAGCACGCCGCCGCCGAAGGCGTCTCCATCGAGATCGAGTGCCCGGAGCGCTTGCCCGGCTTGCGCGGCGATGCGCGCCGCCTCCGACAGGGGCTTTTCCGCCTTATCGCGGAAGCGGTCCACTGCGCGCATCGCGGCTCCATCATCCGTCTCTCCGTGGAAGAAGACGAGGGCGGCATCGGCATTGCGCTCACCGAAATCCGCGATCCGGCCTCGCTCGCCGCGGAGCAGGACGCCCTGCCCTATATCGAGGGTACGGACGATCCCTTCGTCAGCGCGGAAGACAGCAGCGCGCCCCGCGAGGAAAGCCTCGCCCTCTCGCTCACCCGCAAGGTGATGGAGCTGCATGGCGGCAGCCTCGACGTCGCCCGTGCCGAGCGCGGCAAGGCCGGCCTCCTTCCGGACACGGGCATGCGGATCGGCATGCACTTCCCATCCACGCGTGTCATCCGCTGACGGACATGTGAGTCAAAAACCACTCTGACCTTGTGTGCGCTTTCGCCGCGTGACGTTTCGTGGCACCTTTCTGCCTGTCGGCTTCGGGGGACAGGGTGTAGGTTTGTGCCTGCCCGTTGAAGATGGAGACGCGTCATGCCGCCCATCGATGCCGAGATTCTCGCGCGCCTGCAGTTCGCGTTCACCGTCGCATTTCATATTCTCTTCCCGACGCTCACGATCGGCCTTGCCGGCTTCCTCGTTTTCTTCGAGGCGAAGCATCTGCGGACCGGCCAGGAAATCTGGCTCCGCCTCTACAAGTTCTGGGTCAAGATCTTCGCGCTCACTTTCGGCATGGGCGTCGTCTCGGGCATCGTTCTTTCCTATCAGTTCGGCACCAACTGGGCCGAATGGTCACGCATCACCGGCCCCGTTCTCGGCCCGCTGATCGGCTTCGAGGTGCTGACCGCCTTCTTTCTCGAGGCGGGCTTTCTCGGCGTCATGCTGTTCGGCTGGGACAAGGTGGGACCGCGGCTTCACTTCCTTGCCACCACGCTTGTCGCCATCGGCACGGCGATTTCCGCGTTCTGGATTCTTTCCGCCAACAGCTGGATGCAGACGCCGCAGGGCGCAACCTTCGTCGATGGACACTATGTCGTCGACGACTGGCTCGCCGTGATCTTCAATCCGTCCTTCCCCTGGCGTTTCCTGCACATGACGACGGCGTCCTATCTCACCACGACGGTCGTGATCGCGGGCGTGTCGGCCTATCACCTGCTGGCAGACAACAATCGCGAGATCGCGAAACGGTCCTTCTCCGTCGCCATGTGGGCGCTGATGGTCCTCGCCCCGTTGCAGATCTTTCTCGGCGACCAGCACGGTCTCAACACGCTTGAGCATCAGCCGATGAAGATCGCCGCGATGGAAGGCAATTGGGAGACGCAGTCCCATGCCCCCTTCCACATCTTCGCGATCCCGGACCAGAAGGCGCAGACCAATCATCTCGAATTGTCCATTCCGTGGGGGTCGAGCCTGATCCTGAAGCACAGTCCATCCGGTGTCGTGCCCGGCCTCAGCGAAGTGCCGGTGGAAGACCAGCCGCCCGTTGGCATCGTCTTCTGGTCCTTCCGCGTCATGGTCGGTATCGGCTTCCTGTTCCTCACACTCGGCGCGTGGGGCGTATGGGCGCGCTGGCGCGGACAGCTCACCGAAAGCAAATGGCTTTCCCGCTTTGCCGTCCTGATGTCGCCCGCGGGCTTCGTCGCGACGCTGGCCGGCTGGTTCGTCACCGAAGTCGGCCGCCAGCCCTGGACGGTTTATGGCGCGCTCCGCACGGCCGACAGCATTTCGCCGACCGTCACCGGCGCTTCGGTCGCTACCACGCTCGTCCTCTTCCTGATCGTTTATGGCGGGCTTTTCGGCGCCTATCTCTACTACCTCATGAAACTCGTCCGCCGCGGGCCGGAGGCGCTCAGCGTGAGGGAAACCGAAGAGAAGCCCGAGGCGATCCGCGGCGCGCGGCCCGGCCTCGTGGTTCCGGCGGAATAGGAGGCGGCCTCATGGAAACGCTTGCGATCATCTCGGGCGGCATCATCGGCGCGGCGATCCTCATGTATGTCGTGCTCGACGGCTTCGATCTCGGCGTCGGCATTCTCTTTCCCTTCGCGCCGGACGAAAAGGCGCGCGACACGATGATCAATTCCGTCGCCCCCGTCTGGGACGGCAACGAGACCTGGCTTGTGCTTGGCGGCGGGGGCCTGCTCGTCTTCTTCCCCACTGCCTATTCGATCGCCCTGCCCGCTTTCTACCTGCCGATCATGGCGATGCTCTTTGCCCTGATCTTCCGGGGCGTCACTTTCGAATTCCGGCATCAGGCCCATACGAGCGCCCATCTCTGGAACCGGTCCTTCTTCTGGGGTTCGCTCGTCGCGGCCTTTGCGCAGGGCGTTCTGCTCGGTGCGCTGGTGCAGGGCGTCCATGTCGAGGGCCTGCGTTATGCGGGCGGCATGTTCGACTGGCTCAGCCCCTTCTCGATCCTGACGGGCATCGGCGTTGTCGCCGGCTACGGCCTCCTCGGCGCGACATGGGTGATCTACAAGACGGAAGGCGAAATACAGGACTGGGCCCGCCGCGCCGCCATCGTTCTCGGCGGCGGCACGATGATCGCAATGGCGGCGGTCAGTGTCATGACACCCCTCATGCGCCCGATGATCGCGGAACGCTGGTTCGGCGGGATCAACCTCGTCTATTTCGCGCCGGTGCCGCTGCTGACCGGCGCGCTCGCCGTCTGGCTCTTCTATTCGATCCTGTCGAAGCGCGAGCTTGCGCCCTTCCTGTCGGCCGTCGGCCTTTTCATGCTCGGATTTCTCGGCCTCGCGATCAGCCTCTATCCGAATATCATCCCGCCTTCGGTGCCCGTATGGGATGTCGTCGCGCCGCGGTCCAGCGTCATCTTCGCGCTGATCGGCGTCGCCGTCGTGCTGCCGATGGTGCTCATCTACACCGTCTACGCCTACAGCGTGTTCCACGGCAAGGCGAGCGCCAAAGGCGGATACGCGCATCATGAGCACGAGTGAAAGGAAGGAGAGCGCAGGCAAGCGGCTGCTCTGGTTCGCCGGCATCTGGGCGGCGAGCATCGCCGCGCTCGCCCTCTTCGCCTATGGCGTCCGCGCGGCTCTCGGGCTCTAGCCGCCTTTCACCGGCACGCCGAAGGGCGAGATCCCGCGCACGTGATCCTCGACCGTCAAGCGGTGCTTCAGCGGCGGAAAGGCGCGCTGCGAGCAGTCGAGCCTTTCGCACAGCCTGCAATTGACGCCGATGGGCATGGCGCCGCGCTCATCGTCGAGATCATAGCCCTGGCTGTAGACGATCTTGCGCGCATGGCCGATGTCGCAGCCGAGCCCCACCACATACTGGTCGCCGGGCACGCCTATCCCTGAGCCCGCGCGGCTCACCGTGCGTGCGATCGAGAAGTAGCGCGTGCCATCTTCCATCTGCACGATCTGGGTATAGATCTCGCCCGGCACGCGGAAGGCATCATGCACGTTCCAGCGCGGGCAGGTGCCGCCGAAGCGCGCGAAGTGAAAGCCCGCCGCCGAGAAGCGCTTGGAGACATTGCCCGCATTGTCGACGCGGATGAGAAAGAAGGGGATGCCGCGCAGGCCGGGCCGCTGCAGGGTCGTCAGCCGGTGACAGACCTGCTCGAAGCTCGTGCCGAAGCGCCGCCCGAGCAGGCGGATGTCGTAGCGCGTCGCCTCCGCCGTCTTGTGGAACGGGCCATAAGGCATCAGCAGCGCGGCGGCGAAATAGTTCGCGAGCGCCACGCGGCCGAGCCGCATCGCCTCGTCGCTTTCGAGGCCGGAGCTTTCGAGAATGTCCTCGATGGTGCGCGACTGCTCGAAATAACCGAGCTGATAGGCGAGCTGGAACGAGCGTCCCGGCTGGTCGAGCAGTTCGGAAAGGAAGATCGTCTGGCGATGGCGGTCGTAGCGGCGCAGTTCGTGCGACATCAAGTCGGCGGGCGCGATGCGGGTCGAGACACCGTGAAGGTCGCGCAGCGCCGTGCGGAGCGCCAGGTAGGGCTCTTCCGAGCCGATGCCCGCGCTTGCATAGAGCCGTTCCGCCGCATCGTCGAGTTCGGGGAAGTGGTTGTTGCGGCTGTTGATGAAGTCGCGGACTTCCTCCAGCGGCAGGCCAGGCGCCTCCGCCCCGTCCAGCATGTCGCGGTCGGCGAGGCGCTCGGCCAGCATCGAGCCGTTGGTGACGCTCTCCTGATAGGCACGGTAGAGGTTCGAGATCGCGTCCGCCGTGGCGGGGCTCGCCGCCGCGATTTCGCGGAGGTCCTGAATGGTGAGGCCGGCATCGCGGAACAGCGGGTCCGAGAAGACTTCCCTGAGCACCGTCAGCGCCTGCGCCTCATCGTCGCCCCCGAGTGTCCTGAGCTCGACGTCATAGGCTTCGGCGAGCTTCAGCAGCACCTGAACGGAGACAGGACGCTGGTCCCGCTCGATCAGATTGAGGTAACTTGCAGAGATGCCGAGATCGGCGGCCATGCGCGCCTGGGTCAGGCCGCGCTCGCGGCGAAGCCGCCTAATGCGCGGACCGGCAAAGACTTTTTTCTCCGAGGCCATGCGGCGCTCCCAGCGAATTTGCCCTGATCTGAGGCAGACCGCGGCACTCTAATTTACAAGATTTACATTTTCAACAGAATCGCACAGGAATCTTGTGAAGTTCTTTACTTCAACATTTTCAATGACTTAGGAAATATTGGACAAGCAGGTGTCGAGGCTGTATGACCTCGCGCAAACGGACATCGAAAAGATCGACCACGGAGGCGAGCGAGCATGAGCAAGGCAGCAGCCACGACGATTGCGGACGGCATTACCGTCAAGGGCGCGATGAAGCCGGGCTACGAGCGTATCCTGACGCCGGAAGCCCTCGCATTCATTGCCGGGCTCGAGCGCAAGTTCGGCGCCCGCCGCCGCGAGCTGCTCGCCGCGCGCGCCGAGCGCCAGAAGCGCTTCGACGCGGGCGAGCTCCCCGACTTCCTGCCCGAAACTAAGAATATCCGCGAGGGCGACTGGAAGGTCGCGCCGATCCCGAAGGACCTGCTCGACCGCCGTACCGAAATCACGGGCCCCGTCGACAACCGCAAGATGGTCATCAACGCGCTCAATTCCGGCGCGCAGTCCTACATGACGGACTTCGAGGACGCGGCCGCGCCGACCTGGGACAACATGATCGGCGGCCAGATCAACATGATGGCCTATTGGGACAAGTCGATCGGCTTCACCGACGAAGCGAACGGCAAGACCTATGACGTCATCGAGAAGCCCGCGACGCTGATCGTCCGTCCGCGCGGCTGGCATCTCGAGGAAGCCCATGTCGAGATCGACGGCAAGCCGATGTCCGGCAGCATTTTCGATTTCGGCCTCTACTTCTTCCACAATGCGAAGAAGCAGATCGCATCCGGCTCCGGCCCCTATTTCTATCTGCCGAAGATGGAGAGCCACAAGGAAGCGCGGCTCTGGAACGACATCTTCGTCGACGCCCAGAAGACGCTCGGCGTGAAGAACGGCACCATCAAGTCGACGATCCTGATCGAGACGCTGCCCGCCGCCTTCGAGATGCACGAAATCCTTTACGAGCTGAAGGACCACATCGTCGGCCTCAATTGCGGCCGTTGGGACTACATCTTCAGCTACATCAAGCGGCTCGGCAAAAACCCGAACTTCATCCTGCCGGACCGCGCGCAGGTCGTGATGGGCGACGCCTTCCTCAACGCCTATTCTCTCCTTCTCGTGAAGACCTGCCATGAGCGCGGCGCCTTCGCGATGGGCGGCATGGCGGCGCAGATCCCCGTGAAGGGCGACGAAGCCGCCAACGAGGCCGCCTTCAACAAGGTCCGCGCCGACAAGGAACGCGAAGCCAAGAACGGCCATGACGGCACCTGGGTCGCCCATCCCGATCTCGTGAAGGTCGCGATGGAAATCTTCGGCAAGCTCGAAGGCCCGAACCAGCTCGCCCGCCAGCGCCAGGACGTGAATGTCGGCCAGAAGGAACTGATCGAGCCGCACAAGGGCGAGCGCACCGAAGGCGGCATGCGCGAATGCTGCCGCGTCGGCGTGCAGTACATCGAAGCCTGGCTCGGCGGCCGTGGCGCGGTGCCGCTCTACAATCTGATGGAAGACGCAGCCACGGCCGAGATCAGCCGCACGCAGATCTGGCAGTGGATCTATCACGGCGCGACGCTCAGCGACGGCCGCAAGGTGACGCCGGAGCTCTTCGAGGAAGTGCTCGCCGACGAAATGAAGACCTTGCGCGAAACGCTGGGCGAAGAGCGCTGGAATTCAGGTCACTTCGAGCAGGCGATCCGCCTCTTCTCCGAAATGACCACGGCCGAGGAATGTGAGGAGTTCCTCACACTGCCGGCCTACCGCCTCATTCTCGAAAACGAAGCCTGATCCGAAACCACCCTCCGACCCCGAGGACCTGACCCATGAGCAAGAAGACCTTCTACGATCTCGTTCCGAGCGCGCCCAAGGGCCGCTTCGACAATGTCTACCGCAACTACAGCGTCGAGGACGTCGAGAAGCTGCGCGGTTCGTTCCCCATCGAGTACACGCTCGCCTCGCGCGGCGCGAACAAGCTCTGGGAACTGCTGCACACGACCGACTACGTGCATTCGCTGGGCGCCCTTTCCGGCAACCAGGCCATGCAGATGGCGCGTGCGGGCCTGAAGGCGATCTATCTCTCGGGCTGGCAGGTTGCCGCCGACGCGAACACCGCCGGCACGACCTATCCCGACCAATCGCTCTACCCCGCGAACTCCGGTCCGGAACTCGCCAAGAAGATCAACAAGACGCTGAAGCGTGCCGACGAGATCGAGCACTCCGAAGGCGGCGCGAAGCGCGACTGGTTCCTGCCGATCGTGGCGGACGCGGAAGCCGGCTTCGGCGGCCCGCTCAACTGCTTCGAGATCATGAAGGCCTATATCGAAGCGGGCGCCGCGGGCGTTCACTACGAAGATCAGCTCGCGTCGGAAAAGAAGTGCGGCCATCTCGGCGGCAAGGTTCTGATCCCGACCCGCGCGCATGAGCGCAACCTGAACGCCGCGCGCCTCGGTGCCGACGTCATGGGCACGCCGACGCTCATCATGGCGCGCACGGATGCCGAATCCGCGAACCTCATCACGTCGGACATCGACGAGCGCGATCACGAGTTCATCGATTTCGATGCGGGCCGCACCTATGAAGGCTTCTACCGCCTGAAGCCGGGCATGGGCGTCGACCATTGCATCAAGCGCGGCCTCGCCTTTGCGCCTTATGCGGACCTGCTGTGGTGGGAAACCTCGAAGCCGAACCTCGACGACGCGAAGCGTTTCGCCGAAGCGGTGAAGAAGGAATATCCCGACCAGCTGCTCGCCTATAACTGCTCGCCGTCCTTCAACTGGGAAGCGAATCTCGACAAGGCGACGATCGAGACCTTCCAGAAGGAAATCGCGGCGATGGGCTACAAGTACCAGTTCGTCACGCTGGCCGGCTTCCACCAGCTCAACTACGGCATGTTCGAACTCGCCCGCGGCTACCGCGACCGTGGCATGGGCGCCTATTCGGAACTGCAGCAGGCCGAGTTCGGCGCGGAGAAGGACGGCTACACGGCGACCCGCCATCAGCGCGAAGTCGGCACCGGCTATTTCGACCAGGTCAGCCTCGCGGCCGGCGGCGGCGAAAGCTCCACGACGGCGCTCGGCGACTCGACCGAAAGCGCGCAGTTCAAGACCGACGCGGCCGAGTAAGCTTCTTACTCGATCCGCCACGAAATCGGGCCGCCGGAGCAATCCGGCGGCCCTTTTCATTGCGCATCGCTTCAGGCTTCGCGGCGCAGGGCGAAGAACTGCAGTTCCGCGAAGACCGTGACGGCGAGCGCCTGCGCGATGACGAAGGCGAAGCCCAGCGCCGTCATGGCGAAGGGGTTCCAGACGGCGAAGACGATGCTGCCGAGAACCCAGAGCGCGTTCACCGCGATCACCGTTTCGACGGCGCCCGCCGACGGCCGCTCCTCGCGTCCGATCACGATCAGCGACGCCATCCAGGGCAGGAGCGCGACGCCGACCCAGAACAGGAAGTTCGCGGGCACGCCGAGCAGGCCCGAGAGCGGACCGGAGCCCGCGATGAGAAGCGCGCCCATCGCGCCGCTGATGACACCGTCCGCGAGGACGGCGTGACGAAGCGAAATCGTGTTGGCGATTGCTGCTATAGCCATTTTCCATGTCTCCTTCGCATGTTCGCCGCGCGCCGTCATGCGGGCGGCTTCTGAAGGGATAGTTGGGGAGCCGCCTGCATTCCGTCGATTACGCCGGAGGTAATTGTCGCGCGTCGCGCGCGGGCGTAGCTTGTGTCCCATGAACATGCACACCCAGCCCGTCGGCGAGCTGCTCCGGACATGGCGGCAGCGTCGCCGTCTCAGCCAGCTCGCCTTTGCCTGCGACGCGGAAATTTCCGCGCGGCATCTGAGCTTTCTCGAAACCGGCCGCTCGAAACCGAGCCGCCAGATGCTGCTTCATTTGACGGAGCTTCTCGACGTGCCCTTCCGCGAAAGGAATGCGCTGCTGCTGGCGGCGGGCTATGCGCCGGTCTATTCGGAGACGCGGCTCGACAGCCCGGATGCAGGCGCGGCGCGGCGCGCGGTCGATCTCGTCCTTGCATCCTACGAACCGTTTCCGGCGCTCGCCGTCGACCGGCACTGGAACCTCGTCGCGGCGAACAATGCGCTGCCGCTTTTCCTTGCGGGCATTCCCGAAGAATTGCTGCAGCCGCCGATCAATGTGCTGCGCCTCAGCCTTCATCCGCAGGGGCTTGGAAACCGCATCGAAAATCTCGGCGAGTGGCGGGCGCATGTTTTCGAGCGGTTGCAGCGCCAGATCGACATGGCAAACGACGAAGGGCTTGCCGAGTTGCTGAAGGAACTCGAAGCCTTTCCATGCGGCCGTCAGCCTGCGGAAGGCTACGACGCCGAGTTCGGCGGGCTCATCGTGCCACTGAAAATCCGCACCGATGCGGGCACGCTTTCGTTCTTCACGGCGACGACGGTGTTCGGAACGGCGGTCGACATCACCTTTTCGGAACTGATGATCGAGTCCTTCATGCCGGGCGATGCCTTCACGGCGGAGACGGTGCGCGAGATGGCCGAGGGCGCCTGAACGGGGATAAACAGGCCCGTTTTGCGCGGACTGTCATCGAACTGTCACGAAAACGTCATGGAGAACGTTCGCGGTTCGCACATGAACCGGGCGCCGTTCATATGACGCATGAAAACGGCCGGAGAGGGAAAGTTATCCCCGCTCCGGCCAATTCTTATCCCGCATTTTCAGGCTTCGATCCTATTCGGCCGCTGCCGCCGCCCTCAATCCGGCTTCGGCGCCCGCGCCCTGGGCGCTGCTCGTCCGTGTACGGAGGGTAAACTCGTTGTAGTCCGGCCGCCGCGTCCGCCACCAGTACTTGAAGGTGTAGTTCGCCCAGTTGTTGGTGACCTTGCCGCTTTCGGTCTTGTACCAGCTCGTGCAGCCGGAGGCGAAAACGGAGTTGGCGTTGTCGTTCTGGACGCTCTCGTTCGAGGCGCGCTGCACGTCCGGCTTCACGTCCATGTAGAGAAGATTGTCCTTCTTCAGCTTCTCCACGCATTGGGTGATGTAGTTCGCCTGACACTCGATCATGAAGATGATCGAGTTGTGACCGAGATTGGTATTCGGCCCGTAGAGCATGAAGAAATTCGGGAAGCCCGAAACCGTCATGCCGTGATGGGCCTCGGCGCCCGTCTTCCAGGCATCCTTCAGGTCGCGGCCCGCAAGACCCTTCATCGTCATCGGTCCGAGGAAATGCGTCGTGTCGAAGCCGGTGCTGTAGACGATGATGTCGAACGCGTGCTCGACGCCGTCCTTCGTGCGGATGCCCTTCGGCGTGATTTCCTCGATGCCGTCCGTCACCACGTCGACATGGTCCATGCCCATGGTGGGCCACCAGTCGTTCGCGAAGAGGACGCGCTTGCAGCCCGGCTCGTAGTCAGGCGTGAGCTTCCGCTTCTTTTCGGGATCGGAGACATAGAGCTCCATCTCGTCGATGCCCATCTGCTTGAGCTGGTCGCCGGAGGTGTGGAAGGTGCGGAAGAGCAGTTCGCCGAACCAGTAGATCTTCCAGCGCTGGATGTTCATCGTCCAGGGCAGCGCCCTGTAGATCGCCTGTTCCCAGCCATAGAACTCGCGCTGCGGACGCGGCAGCACCCAGCTTGCCGAGCGCTGGAAGATGGTGACGCTGTCGGCTTCCTTCGCGATCTCGGGCACGAACTGGATGGCGCTGGCGCCATTGCCGATGACGCCGATGCGCTTGCCCTTGAGATCGACCGAATGGTTCCACTGCGCGGAGTGCCAGCTCTCGCCCTGAAAACTCTCGCGGCCCGGGATATTGGGCCATGCCGGACGGTGAAGCTGGCCGGTGCCGGCGGCGAGCACGTTCGCCTCGAAACTCTGCTCGCCCGACTTCAGCGTCCAGAGCCCCGTCTGCTCGTCGAAGCGCGCATCGTCGATTTCGGTGTTGAAGCGGATGTGACCGCGCAGTCCGTACTTGTCGACGACGGATTCGAGATAGGCCTTGATGTCGGCGGCGAAGACATATTTCTTCGTCCAGTCCGGCCGCATGTCGAAGGAGAACTGGTACATGTGCAGCGGCACGTCGCAGGAACAGCCCGGATAGGTGTTCTCCCGCCAGGTGCCGCCGATCTCGCTCGCCTTCTCGTAGATCGTGAAGTTGGTGAGCCCCTTCGCCTTCAGCTTGATCGCCGTGCAGATGCCGGCGACGCCCGCGCCGAGAATTGCGACGCTCGGACCTGCGGCCGCATCCGCCTCTGCGAATACATCGTGAGCCAGTGCCATGTTCGTCCTCCCCGCCGGCCACCGGTCTCCCTCAAGACCGGTTCTCCGGCTTTACATTTGAATCCCGGATACCGATGCCGTCGAGACTAGCGTCTTTTCCGGGCAGGCGGAACCGCCACAAAGAAGGGTGCAAAATGCCGGATTTCAAAGGGGAAGACAGAGGGGCTCATACGCGCTAAAGGAACCGCAGCGCCCCTGGGGAAACCTTCGATGAGCGAGAAAACAGTGCCCGCAACGACCGATCTTTCCGACGACTTTCCAGCCCTTGTCCGCCATGCGGATCCCGTGTTCCGGGACTATGGAGGGCGTCTCGCGTTTTCGGGGCCGGTCGCGACGCTGCGCGTGCCGGACGACAACAGCAAGGTGCGCGAAGCCGTCGAAACGCCGGGCGAGGGCCGCGTGCTCGTGGTCGATGGCGGCGGCGCGATGACCTACGCGCTGTTCGGCGGGAACCTCGGCAAGCTCGCGGAAGAGAACGGATGGGCGGGTGTCGTCGTCAATGGCTGCATCCGCGACACGGCCGAACTTGCCGCATGCGCGATCGGCGTGAAGGCGCTGGCCGCGCATCCCAAGCGCAGCAGCAAGCGCGGGCGCGGCGAGAGCGATGTGGCGGTTAGTTTTGCCGGGCTCAAGATCCGGCCCGGAGACTGGCTTTATGCCGATGGCGACGGCATCGTGGTTTCAGCCGAGAAGCTCGACTGATCCCCTGCAATCCCGTTCCACGATCAGGCGACGAGTTCGACGAACTTCCAGAGCCCGAGCATCACGAGCGTAACCGACGCCAGGCCGGCTATGCCAATGATCGCCATGTCCAGAGGACCGGGCAATTCGATGCTCTGTTCGCTATGAATCTCGCGGCGTTCGCGATCCGCGAAAGCAGGCAGCCAGTTGACGTTCAATACGTCCCGTTCCACATCAGCCATTTCCCGGCACTCCCCCCCAGCAATAGCCGTCCGGACCGACACCCACGCTCCGGACAAAAAAGAGTACTTGCATTCAGCTAATGCGGTCCATTGATTCGTGTCAATTAACTGACATAGATGCCCCCAGAAAAAGTAACCTCCCAGGGACAAAACGACGGATCGCCGCGCTTTGCTGCGAGTGCTAACATTCTTGACGGGAATGCCGCCGGGGAGCGGCAAAAAGGGGGAACACGGATCATGGCCGACACGAGCATTGCGAGCGCCGAAGTTCACGGAACCTGCGCGACGGGCTTCGAGCCCGTGCGGGAAGCCTTCGCGGCGAACTTCATGGGGGCCGGGGAAACCGGCGCATCGGTTTCCGTCGTCCTGAACGGCGAGCCGGTCGTCGATCTCTGGGCCGGCCATGCGGACGGCAAACGCACGAAGCCCTGGCAGCGCGACACACTGGCGAATGTCTGGTCGACTACGAAGGGCATGGGCGCGCTTGTCTGCGGCATGCTGGTCGAGCGCGGCGCGTTCTCCTATGACGACAAGGTGTCGGCCTACTGGCCGGAATTCGCGGCAGCCGGCAAAGGCGACATCACCATCGGGCAGATGCTCTCGCATCAGGCGGGGCTCTGCGGACCGAGCGTGCCGACGACGGCCGAAGAGATGTGCGACCACGCGCTGATGGCGCAGCGCCTTGCGGAGCAGGCGCCGATGTGGGCGCCCGCTTCGCGTTCCGGCTATCATGCGCTGACCGTCGGCATCCTGGCGGGCGAACTGGTGCGGCGCGTCAGTGGACGGACGATCGGCACGTTCTTCCGCGAGGAAGTCGCCGAGCCTTTCGGCGTCGACTTCTTCATCGGCCTGCCCGCGTCCGAAGACGGGCGCGTCGCCGAGATGATACCGGCGACGAAGTCCAACATGCCGGACCCTTCGACGCTCAACATTTCGCAGATCGCCGCGCTCGGCAATCCGGCGCCCGATGCGCGCGTGCCGAACGAACGCTTCTGGCGCGGCGCGGAACTGTCGTCCGCGAACGGACAAGGCACCGCGTCCGCCATCGCGCGGGTCTATGGCGCGCTGGCGGCCGACGGCACAATCGACGGCAGGCCGCTCGTGAAGCCTGAGACGATCCGCGCCATGACGGCGCTGCAGATCGAGGGCCATGACGAGGTGCTCGCCATGCCCGCGCGCTGGGGCGCCGGCTACATTCTCAATGTCGGCGGGCTCTACGGGCCGAACGACGACGCCTTCGGGCATTCGGGCTGGGGCGGTTCCTTCGGCATGGCGGACCCGAAGACGGGGCTCGGCATTTCCTACGTAATGAACCAGATGGGGCCGGACCTCGCGGGCGATGCGCGGGCGAACGCGATCATCGCGGCGGCTTATGCGTCGCTTTAAAAGCTACTTTGTACGTCTCTGCATATCCTATTCGTCATGACCCGCTTTATGCGGGTCATCCACGTCTTTGCGGCAGGCTTCCCAAGAAAAAAGGCGGGGATGGCCCGGACAAGCCGGGCCATGACGCGTTTGTTGAGTTGGCAGCCGAGTGCGCCGATCAGACTTTGACGCAGGCTTCCACATAGCGGGGCAGCGCGAAGGCGGCCTTGTGGACTTCCGGCGTGTAGTAGCGCGTGGTGAGGCCGGCAGCGGCGTAGCGCTTTTCCAGCTCTTCGAGCGGCACGGATTTCAGCGTCTCGTCATCCGTGCCCCAGCCCATCGCCATCGGCCCGCCGACATAGGTCGGGATGGTGGCGAGGTAGCAGGAGGCGACCTTGAAGAGACGGCGGAACTTTTCCATCGTGCTCTGCAATTCGTCGCCCTGCATGAAGGGAACGCCGTTCTGCGTGACGATGACGCCGCCGGGCGTCAGCCGCGCCTGCGCGGCACGGTAGAATTCCTCGCGGAAGAGCACTTCGCCCGGCCCGATGGGATCGGTCGAATCCACGATGATGACGTCGTAGCTGTCATCGGTGTCTTCCACGAATTTCGCGCCGTCGGCGAAGACGAGGTTCAGACGCGGATCGTCGAAGGCGCCGGCGGAAATCTGCGGCAATTGCTTCTTGCAGAAATCCGTCACCGCCGGGTCGATCTCGACCATCGTCACATGCTCGACGCTCCTGTGGCGGATCACCTCGCGCAGGATGCCGCCGTCGCCGCCGCCGATGATGAGGACGCGCTTCGCAGCGCCATGCGCCAGGATCGGCACATGGGTCATCATCTCGTGATAGATGAACTCGTCGCGCTCGGTCACCTGCGTGATGCCGTCGAGCGCCATCATGCGGCCGAAGAGACCGTTCTCGAAGATCACCAGATGCTGCTGGCCGGTCTCTTCCTCGTAGAGCACCCTGTCGGCGCGAAAGGCGCAGGTGAAACCCTCTTTTTCATAGAGGGTTTCGACCACCCAGCGTCCCTTGCCCGTTTCGGGGCCCGCCTCCAGGTCCTTCCCGGACATCAGACCATGTCCTCGCCGCGCAGATGCTCGCCGACACGAATGTCGGACGGCGTGAACGCCTCGCGCAACACCTCGATGGCGTTGTGAGGCTCGGCTTCGCCGCACATGAAGACATCGAGCGCGGCATAGTCGGCTTCCGGCCAGCTATGGATCGAGATGTGGCTTTCCGAGAGCACCGCCACGCCCGACACGCCGCCATTCGGCGTGAAGTGATGCAGATGGATGTGCAGGAGCGTCGCCTTCGACACATCGACGCAGCGCCGCAGCGTCGCTTCGATATGTGCAAGATCGTCCAGACGGCTCGCGCCGATCAGATCGATGATGAGATGCGTGCCGGCAAAACGCTTGCCGTCGCGCTCGATGAAGAAATCCGTGCGCTCGTCGGACGTGGTGCAACGCTCCACGGCCGACTCGGCGACAGCGTGAACGGGAAACTCGAGAACTTCCGCCTGGGTCTTGCTTGAATCGCGATTCAAGTCGCTCCCCAATTGGAAGAGGGCATTGGATTCGGACATGAGTGCCTCTCCCCAACCAGTAGATGGACCTGACCAACCGAACGAAGAGCCGGGGCTCGCGCGCGGGGCCAATGGATATGTCGTGCGTGGATGAACGCTGAGCGGGCTCCTTGACGGAACCCCTGACGATTTCCGATGCCGGGCTGCGGTCGCTCGCCCGGCTTGCGCGTCTTCAATTGCAGGGAAGTGCAACGGACGTGCTCGGTTTGATCCGGGGCGTCAGCCCCTCAGACTGGAACCGGACATATGCAATCTCCCTCGAAACCCGGCGGAGGTAACTCTCAATGCCTTCACAAAGGCATGCCGCCGAAATTGTCCAAAGAGACGCGTACGCCGTTACATAACCCGAGTTGGCCAGTGGCACGTGCGATTGCGTTCGGAGGCGTGTTTAACGGCCATGCCCCAGGCTGTCAATCAGGAACCCAGGATTCCTGCGGGGAAATGACGTTTCCATAACAAGGCGCCGACGAGCGGCCCGCCTCGAAGCCCTGCATTTTTTATTTGCGAATCATTCTCATTTGCATCATTCTCCGTGTCTCCGCTGCCTGCCAACCCGAAGGAGACGCCATGAAATCCGCCGAGGCCACGCTCGATCTGTTTTCCTCCAAACCGGCGGCGGGTTACGCGCCGGACCAGCCGCTGGCCGAGCTCGGCTTCGCGGAGCAGTTCCTCGTCTGGAGCCTCCGGGTGCAGTGGCGCGTCTCGGACGAGGGCGCGGAAAAATCCGTGCTGCTGCAGCGCGCCTTCGATGCGCTGGAAATGCCGGACGGCGCGGCGATGATCGCGGAGCTTGCAGGCGCGCTGTCGCAGACGGTGCAGCGGCCCCTCTCCATCCCCTGCCCGCGCTGGCGCGTGCTGACCAGCGACGAGGTTCGTGTGCTGACCTTCGTTTCGGCGCTGCAGAAGCAGGGCTCCTCTCCCCGCGCCGCGCTCGACCCGGCCTGGACGGCAGCGCCCTGCGGGGCGTCGCCGATCTGGGTGCCCGCGCAACGGCTCGCGCTCGCGCTTTCCTCAGCCGGGCTGGCGCTCGGCGCAGCGGCGCAAGGCAGCACGGCCTTTCCCGACGCGATGCCGCGGCTACTGCATTGACGCTCTCCCGGCGTCAGCCGAAGTTGCGGGCCTCCGCGAGCGAGCCCATGCGCGAGGTGATCTCGAAGAATTCGGCGATGGTGCCGTCGATGATGTCCTTCGCGGTCTTCACTTCCGTGATGAGGCCCGCCGTCTCGCCGGCAAGGCCGACGGCGGCTTCCATGTCGCCGCCGAAATAGAGATCGAGAATGCGCGCGAAGGTGTCGGGCGGCATCAGGCCTTCCTCGTGAATCGAAGCGGTGCGTTCCGTCTTCAGGGCGCGGATGCAGGGCGTCGATTTCTTGTTGAGGACGTAAGTGCCCGTCTCCTTCGCGTCGACGATCGCCTGCTTGTAGTTCTGATGGACCGGACTTTCGGCGCAGCTCACGAAGCGCGTGCCCATCTGCACGGCTTCGGCACCGAGCGCGAAGGCCGCCGCCATGCCCTTGCCGTCGCAGATGCCGCCCGCCGCGATCATGGGCACATCGGACTTCGCCCGGATCGCCTGGAGGAGAACCAGCGTGCCGACCTCTTCCGGATTCTTGAAGCCGCCGCCTTCCGTTCCCTCGACGACGAGGCCGTCGATCCCGGCATCGACGCATTTCATGGCGGCGTCCACGGTCGGGACCGCGTGATAGACGGTGATGCCCGCATCGTGAAGCGGCCCGATGAATTTTGCGGGGCTGCCCGCCGAAGTGGTGACGAACTTCACGCCCGCGTCGCAGACCAAGCGGAGCATGGCGTCGTCCTTCAGGAAGCGGATCGGCAGGTTGACGCCGAAGGGTGCATCCGTCAGTTCACGCATTTTCAGGATCTCGGCCTTGCAGGCCTCGGTCTCGCCCGACGAGGTTTCGATGATGCCGAGACCGCCGGCCTTGCAGACGGCGGAAGCGAGTTGGGACCTCGCGATCCAGCCCATCGGCGCCTGGACGATCGGATATTTCGCGCCCGTGTGGGCGAGTACGCGGTTCATGGGAGCCCTCCCGTTCTGTGAATTCTTTGTTGCGGAGTAGGCCCCAGCCGGGGGGCGTGCGCAAGACCGCGCGCAAAAGGAAAAGGCGCGAATTGCTTCGCGCCTTCGTCCCCTGTCCGCCCTGAGGCGCGCTTACCTGAAATGACCGTAAGCGCGGCCTACCGCATCGGAAAGCTCCTTGTAGGCACCTTCGACGCCGTGCTTGATCTCGTCGAACGCGCCTTCGCCCTGCTTCGTGAGTTCTGCGAGACGGACGCGCAGCCGGGCCCTGTCGGCCTTCAACTGCTTCAGCACGCTCATGTAGCGCTTTTCGGTATTCTTGAGCGCCTTCTTTGCTTCCTTCTCGGCCTTGTCGACTTCCTTCGAAAGCTGGGCGACCTGCTTTTCGAGCTGCTTGCGGAGCTTCGCCTTTTCGGGCGGCAGCTTGCCTGCCTTCTTCCTGGCAGGCGCCTTTCTGGCGGCGGGTTTCTTTGCCGCCGTCTTTTTCGGAGCGGCTTTCTTCGCGGCCGGTTTCTTGGCAGCCGGTTTCTTGGCGGCCGGTTTCTTCGCCGCCGCCTTTTTCGGCGCCGCCTTCTTCTTCGGCTTTGCCGCCGTAGCCGCTTCGGTGGCGGCGGTCACATTCGCCGCCGGGACCGATCCCGCGCGGCGCGACGCCGTCTTGCTCTTCGAAGCGGTCTTGCGGCCCGCCGCGGCTCCACGCTTCCTACGAGTATCGCTCATGATCGAATGCCTCGATTTGATTTGTTCCCGGACGCTCTTCGGCGCCGATGAGGCACAGTGACGCGAATAACGGCGCGATTCAAGGGCGGACCGATGCGCCGATGCCACGCTCCGGCCCGGCCCATTTGCGATTTCGTAACATGTTCCGTCGTTAACTCATCTCGCAGGCGCGACCGGCGCAAAGCGTCGGGTACGGCATATTCCAGTGCGGGGCTAACCAGACAGATGCAGGCCGGTTTCGACGAAACGGATCGCTCACATCCGATCCATGACGGGCGCGACAAGCCGGTCGTCATGCTCGTTCACGGCATGTGGAGCCGTCCGCATGTCTGGGACAATTTTCGTCAGTTCTTCGAGGCACGGAACTACCGCGTCGTCGTTCCCGCGCTCCGCCATCACGACAGGTCGCCGGACGGCACGCCGCACCCGGACCTCGGCACCACGAGCCTTGCCGACTACATCTCCGACCTGGCCTGCGAAATCGGCCAGCTCGACAGGAAGCCCCTGGTCATCGGTCATTCGATGGGCGGACTGCTCGCGCACATGCTTGCGGCACGCGGGCTGGCGCGCGCCGTGATCGGGCTTGCGCCCGCGCAGAACGCAGGCGTCATCAATCACGATGTGCGATCCGCCTGGATATTCCGGCGCGAGTTCATGAAATCCCGCTTCTGGGCGATCCCGCAGCTTCCGACCTTCAGGGCGATGCAATACGGGGTGCTCAACCGTCTTGCCGCGCGGGAGCAGGAAGAGCTCTATGCCTCGCTCCAGCTCGAATCGGGGCGCGCCATGTTCGAGATCGGGATGTGGTATTTCGACAGCAGGCGGACGACCTGGATCAATCCGGACGATGTCGCCTGCCCGATGCTTTTCATGACCGGAACGGACGACAAGCTGACGCCGCTCTGGCTGACGCAGCGCCTTGCCGAGCCCTATGGCGCGCAGTTGCGGGTCGAAGGGCTGAAGGGACACGCGCACTGGCTGCCGGCCGAATCCGGCTGGGAGCGGATTGCCGAACGCTGCGCGTTCTTCTTCGAGAAGGAAGCCTCGGAGATGGCCCGCCAGATGGTTGCCGAACCCGCCCGCGCCGCCGGACAGCTCGCGCCCGCGCGCTAACCTTCCATTCCAAGTTCGCTCCGGGTGCGCTTCGCCGCCCAGTGCGTCGAGAAATTGCGGAACCGCTCGGGCCGGTCCTCGAGCCGCGCCGTCTCCAGCCACAGCCTCTTCAGATGCCGCTTGCGGTTTCGCTCCGGCCAGTCCTCGTAAGCCGTGCGGGCATGGAGCACGTGGTAGTTGTTCACGAACTGCATGTCGCCGGGCTCAAGATCCATGAAGACGTTGAAGGCCGGATCGGCGCACATGGCGTCGACGAGGTCGAAGGCCTCGCGCGCCTGCGGCGAGAGGCGCGGGGCTTCGGCGTGGCGCTGGCTCGATTCGATATAGGGCCGGATGTAGCGGACGAAGAGGCGGCCGCCATGCTCGGTGAAGACGGGCACGAAATAGAAGGGCTGGCCGCCTTCCGGCTCCTCGCCGCGATAGTCGTAAGGCTGCGGCTCGTAGAGCAGCGCGGCGAGATCGGGCCGGATGCGCACCAGTTCGTTGTGGATCGCGACCGCGTTCGCGACCGTCGAGACGCCGCCGGATTTCGCTTTCCTCAAACACATAAGTCCGACGAGGTCGGAACCGTCGGAATGATAGGGGAAGGCGACGCCGCCGATTTCATTGCCGCGTGAGGTCGGGTCCGCGCCGGACTTGCCCTGATCCGTCACGTCGCCCAGCAGATGGCCATGTTTGTTCTGCGGCCAGGGACGGCCCAGATGCATGCCGATGCCCCAGTAGATGAGCGAGGCGTCGTCATCGGCGTAGCGCTCGACGGGGAGGCCGCGAATGAGGCAGAAGCCGCGGCCATCGATCAGGTCCTGTTCCAGTTCGCGGAGGCGGGCGCGGAGCGAGGGCAGCGGGAAGTCGTCCTTCGTCACGTCGAGAAGGTCGCCGCCCTTCGCCTTCGCATGGGCGAGCGCGGCGTCGAGCTCGGCGATGTCCTTTTCAGACAGAGCGAGCGTCCAGTCGTCCGCATGGGCGACGTCGGAAGCGCGCCAGTCGGCGGCGGTTTCGAGGATGCGCGGTGTCATCGCCGCCCCCTATTCCGCCGCGGCGCGGGAAACGGGCGCGGGCTTGTGGCCGCGCACGAGCTTGCCGGGCAATGCGCCCGTGGCCTTGCCGTCGCGGTAGATCACCTCGCCGCTGACGACGGTCGCGACATAGCCTTCGGCCTCCTGCATCAGCCGGCGCGCGCCGGAGGGAAGGTCGTAGACCATGTGCGGCGGCATGAGACGGAGGCGGTCGAAGTCGATCACGTTCACGTCCGCCTTCATGCCCGGCGCTATCAACCCGCGGTCGAGCAGGCCGACGGCTTCCGCCGTGTCTCGGGTCTGGCTCTTCACGACGAAGGGGAGGTCGAGACGCTCGCCGCGCGTGCGGTCGCGGCACCAGTGGGTGAGCATGTAGGTCGGCACCGAGACGTCGCAGATCACGCCGACATGCGCGCCGCCATCCGAGAGGCCGAACAGCGTGTTCGGATTGCGGATCATGGTGAGCGCGTTTTCGAGGCTGAACTCGTAATAGTTATGCAGCGGGAAGAAGAGGAAGTTGCGGCCTCCGTTCGCCGTCAGGATGTCGTAGACGATCTCGTCCGGGTTGACGCCATCGCGCTTCGCGCGCGCGCCGATGCTTTCTTCCGGCGTGGGCTCATAGTTCGGCGGATCGCCGAGATCGAACATCTTGTGATAGGCGCCCGCCAGCGAATTGAGGAACGGGTGGCCGGGTTCGAGGTCTTCGGCGAGAAGTTTTTCGCGGAAGGCGGGGTCGCGCATGATCGCGACGCGCTCTTCGAGCGGCTTGTCCGCAATCGCGCGGTAGGAAGGCCTTGTCAGGAAGGGATGGACCGAACCCTGAAGGCCGAGCATGAGGCCGACGGGGCGGCCCTGCACCTGCGCCTTGATGGGCAGGCCCCTGCCCGCCGCATCGTCGAGGCGGGAGAGAAGATCGCGCCACTGGTCCGGCATCACATCCGCCTGCACGAGCGAGAAGCTCAAGGGACGGCCGGAAATCTCGACCAATTTTTCGACCAGCGAGAATTCATGATCGACATCGCGGAAGTCGGACACCCATTGCAGGACGCCCGCGCCCGCTTCCCTGAGGCCTTCGGCAATCGCCATCATTTCCTTGTCGGCGGCGCCGATGGTGGGGGTCAGGTCGCCGTCCGAGGTGCGGTGCGCGACGGTGCGCGACGTCGAGAAGCCGATGGCGCCCGCCCTGATCGCGTCGCGGACGATGTCGCGCATCTCGGCGACTTCGGCGTCGGTTGCCGGTTCGCGCTTCGCGCCGCGCTCGCCCATGACATAGACGCGGACGGCGCCATGCGGCACCTGGATCGCGACGTCGATGTCGCGGTGCTTCGCTTCGACGGCATCGAGATAGTCGCCGAAGCTCTCCCAGGCCCATGAGAGGCCCTCATGCAAAGCGGCGCCCGGGATGTCCTCGACGCCTTCCATGAGGCGAATGAGGCGGTCGTGATCGGATTTGCGCACCGGCGCGAAGCCGACGCCGCAATTGCCCATGACGACGGTCGTCGCGCCGTGGATCGAGGACGGCGTCATGCGCTCGTCCCATGTCACCTGGCCGTCGTAATGGGTGTGAATGTCGACCCAGCCCGGCGTGACGAGAAGGCCTGCCGCGTCGACTTCCTCGCGGCCCTTCGCGTCCACCTTGCCGACAGCGACGATGAGGCCCTTGTCGATGGCGACATCGGCCTTCACCGGCGCGCCGCCCGACCCGTCCACGACCGTGCCGCCGCGGATGACGAGATCCACCTCTGACATCAATTCCCTCCCGAAGGTTCAATTTTCTGTTGAGGGCAGTCTAACGCCGAAGGGCGCCGCATCCCAAACGGAGCGGCGCCCTCTCATGCTGCACTGCGGCGGTGCCGCCTGCTATTCCAGAGAGTCGAGCAGCGCCTGTGTCTTGATCGCCGCCGTCTTGGCATCGGCCAGGTCGTCGGTGGCCAGGCCCGCCTTAGCCCGTTCCAGCGCGGCTTCGAGGCTTTCCTTCCTCGTCGCGTCTTCCGTGTCCGGGATGGCGCCGTTGCCGAGGGCCTTGCAGGGGTTGAGTTCCTTCGGCGCGAAGCCCTCGCCTTCCGGGCCGACAAGGCAGTTCACGGCGTGATGGAGATGGGTGCGGATGCCGACAATGTCCGAGGAGCCGGCGGCGAAGCCCGCATGCTGCGCCGCAGCGGCGATTTCCTTCGCCGGCTGCGGCTCGGCAGCCGAGGCCGGCATGGCGAGGGAAAGAGCAAGGGCCGCGCCGAGCGCGGCCGCCGTAAATGGATTGCGCATGATTTCCTCCTGTTTTCCGCCCATGCCCCAAGCAGACCATCCGTGTCTCGCAGAGGCAACCCGGTTCAAAAGCGGAACGCGTAGGGGCGCAACGTAACGTTTGCGCGAGGATCGCAAACTGAATAGACTCCGCGCCTAGGGTGGACACCCTAAATCGGGACGAGGGAGGATGCGCGCCCAAAGACGCGCAGGAAAGTTCCGCCGGGAGGAAAACAAAAATGAAATTCACGTGGTTCAACCTGATGCCGTGGCCGCATCTGCCGGACGATTTCCGGGAGAAGCACCGCTCGGTCTGGGTCGATATCGACTCGCGCCTGTTCGACCCCGCCAAGGCGAACGAGGTCTACAATTCCTACATGGACATGCTCGAATATGCCGGAACGATGGGTTTCGACGGCATCGGCGTCAACGAGCATCACCAGAACGGCTACGGCATCATGCCGTCTCCGAACATCATCGCGGCGGGGCTCGCGCGGCGCACATCGGATGTCGGCCTTGTCGTGCTCGGCAATTCGATTGCGCTCTACAATCCGCCGGTGCGCGTCGCGGAAGAGTTCGCGATGCTCGACTGCATTTCGGGCGGACGGCTCGTCGCGGGTTTCCCGGTCGGCACGTCGATGGACACGAATTACTGTTACGGACAAATCCCGGCGCTGACGCGCGAGAAATACCAGGAAGCGCATGACCTGATCCGCCGCGCCTGGTCGGACCCGGACCCGTTCGCGTGGAACGGGCGCTACAACAAGCTTCGCCATGTGAACATCTGGCCGCGGCCGATCCAGGACCCGCCGCCGATCCACATTCCGGGCGGCGGCTCCGTCGAGACCTACGACTTCTGCATCGACAATACCTACAGCTATTCCTACCTCTCCTTCTCCGGCTATATCCGGGCGAAGGCGCTGATGCAGGGCTACTGGGACCGGGTGGCGGAACGCAACGCGCCGGACGAGAGCCCTTACCGCGCGGGCTTCGCGCAGACGATCTGCGTCGCCGATACCGACGAGGAAGCCGAACGTCTTTACTCGGAGCATGTCAGCTATTTCTACAATCGCTGCCTGCATGTCTATGGCGGCTTTGCGGATGCGCCGGGCTATCGCACGATCAAGACGATCCAGACGGGCGCGCTGTCGCAATATGCGCCGCCCCTTGGCGGCTATTCGGAACTCACATGGAAGGACCTGACAGAACAGGGCCATGTGATCGCGGGCAGCCCCGAGACCGTGCGTCAGCGCATGGAAGACCTCATCAAGGGGCTCAATGTCGGCAACATCTTCTGCCTCATGCATGTGGGCAACATGCCGATGGACAAGTGCATGCACTCGACGAAGCTCTTCGCGGAAAAGGTCATGCCGCATCTGCGCGACATGTTCCCCGACTACAAGGACGACAACCGCTTCTGGTGCAAGCCGCTCGCGAAACAGGCAAAGCCCGGCAGCCTGCCCGCCGAGAAGGAAGTGGCGGCACTCGTGGGAGGGAAGGACTGATGGAAACGAAGACAGTCAAGACCCACCACGTTCCCGTCCGCTATTTCGAAGGCGGAAAGGGCGAGCCGCTGGTCTTCCTGCACGGTGCAGGCGGCATCACCGCCGAAGACCCGTTCCTCGCGGAACTGGCGAAGACGTACCACGTCTTTGCGCCGCTGCTGCCCGGCTATGGCGACTCGGAGGAATGCGGCGAGCTGCGCGAGATGCTCGACATCACGCTCCACACCTGGGACGCGGTGGCTGCGCTCGGGCTGAAAGACCCGATCCTGGTGGGTCATTCGATGGGCGGCATGATCGCCGCCGAAATGGCCGCCATTGCGCCGAACGATGTGAGCCGGCTCGGGCTCATCTGCCCGGCGGGGCTCTGGCTCGACGATCATCCGATCCCGGATATTTTCGCGATGCTGCCCTACGAGCTTCCGGCCGTGCTGTTCCACGATGTGGAAGCGGGGACGGCGCTGATGACGGCGGGCGTCGCGCTCGACGACCCGGAATGGCTGAAGGGCTTTCTGGTGCAGAACGCGCGGCAGATGGGCATGGCGGGCAAGATCCTGTTCCCGGTGCCGGATCGCGGGCTCTCGCAGCGGCTCTACCGCGTGAAGGCGAAGACGGTTCTCGTCTGGGGCGACGGCGACAAGCTGATCGTGCCGGCCTATGCGCATGCGTGGAAGAAGGCGATCAACGGGGCGGAGCTCGTCTCGATCCCGGAAGCGGGCCACCTGATGACGCTCGAAAAGCCGGAGCATGTCGCGAAGGCGATTTCGAAGCTCGGATAACAGACACAGCAATCGGCGTCCAAAAACAAAAAACAGACGCGGATAGGAGCGAAGGGCCATTCCCGAAAGGAGTGGCCCTTCTGCTTTTCAGGCGGGCGCGGAGGCTCTTTCGCGCGCCGTGAACCGGACAAGCGTGCCCATGATGCTGCCCAGGGCGATGACGATCGCCATGGGAAGCGCCGTGCCGTCGTTGAAAGCGCCGACGATGCCGCCCACCGTCGCGGCCAGGGCGAACTGCAAGATGCCGGTGAGCGCCGCAGCGGAACCGGCGTTCTCTTCCGCGCGCGACATGGCGGCGGCGGTCGCGTTCGCGCCGACGAAACCGTAGGAGGCGACGACGACGAAGATGCAGGCGGCGAGCGGGTAGAAGGCGTGCGGCAGGAGGAGCGTGACGGCGAGGAGCGCGAGCGCGGCGGCAAGATGGAGCGTCATCGCGAATTTGAGGATGGTGCGGCCGGAATGGCGGCGCAGCAGGAAGGCATTCACCTGCGAGGCGGCGATGAGGCCCGCGGCGTTCACGCCGAAAAGCATGGCATAGGCTTCCGGCGCGAGGCCATGAAGCTCGATGAAGACGAAGGGCGAGCCCGTGATGTAGGCGAACATGGCGGACGAGACGAGCGCGTTGGCGAGCGCGAAGGCCATGAAGGGCCTGTCCATGCAGAGCGCGAGATAGGCGCGGCCGACCTCGGCCAGACCGCGGCCATGATGACGCCTTTCCGGCGGCAGGGTCTCGCCGAGGCCGAAGATAACTGCCGGGATGCAGGCGAGGCCGAAAGCGGCGAGCACCCAGAAGATCACCGGCCATTCGTAGTGCGCAATCAGGAAACCGCCGATCATGGGCGCGAGGATGGGCGCCAGGCCCATCACCAGCATGAGCATGGAATAGACCTGCCCGGACGCGCGCTCGTCGAAGAGATCGCGCACCATGGCGCGGGACGCAACGATGCCCGCGCAGCCGCCAAGCGCCTGCAGGAGACGCGCGGCGGTGAGGCTTTCGATGTCGGTGGCGAAGGACGCCCAGAGCGAGGCCGCGACATAGACCGCGATGCCGAAGAGCAGCGGACGGAGCCGGCCGAGACGATCCATGATGGGACCGAGAATGCCCTGCCCCACGGCGAGACCGATGAAGAAGACGGCGAGCGTCGTCTGCACCGCGCCGGGCGCGACGGCGAAGTGATCCGCAATCGCCGGAAAGGCCGGCAGATACATGTCGATCGAAAGCGGCGCGAAGGCGATCAGCGCGCCGAGAATGACGACGAAGCGGATGCGGGGGCCGAGGGACAGAGATGCATTCATTTTATATCTTTCTCGCGATCCCTCTTCCGCTGCGCTCCATATAGGCGAAAGGGCCGCCTTCCCCAAGCAGCCCGTTTCAACAGAGACCGTCGCTTCCGCATTTTTCTTGCCACCCTCCCCTTGAGGGAGGGTCAGAAAATTCGAGCGCAGCGAAGAATTTTATGGGGCGGGGTCGCGGCTTCGCGGCAACGCAGGCTCACTCGTTTCATCTTTTCCTCAGCGACCCCTCCCCAAACGGCCCTCCTTATGTCTGCATTTGCAGACAAGCTACAAAACGGGCCGTTTGACCCTCCCTCAAGGGGAGGGTGGGATTTCATCGCGTGCACAAGTACCGTCAGATCTTCCTGTCGCCCTGCCAGTAGGCGTCGCGGATGGTGCGGCGGAGCACCTTTCCGCTCGGCATGCGCGGGAGCTCAGCCACGAAATCGACGGAACGCGGGCGCTGATAGCCCGGGAGGTTTTCCGCAGCGAAGGCGAGAAGTTCCTTCGCCATCGCCTCGTCGGGCCTGTATCCCTCGTTCAGTTCAACGACGAGTTTCACTTCCTCGCCCCATTCCTCGTTCGGCACACCGACGGCGGCGGCGTCCGCCACGGCGGGATGTTTCAGCACTTCCTGGTCGATTTCCGCCGGGTAGATGTTCACGCCGCCGGAGATGATGACTTCGGCGCTGCGGCCGGTGAGGAAGAGGAATCCATCCTCGTCGATGTAGCCCATGTCGCCCATGGTGTAGAAATCGCCGCGATAGGCGCCTTCGGTCTTTTCGGGCGCCTTGTAATATTCGAAGCGGCCCTGCTCCGGCGCCTTGAAATAGACGGTGCCGACGCCGTTCGCGCCGAGCTGTTTGCCATCCTCGTCATGGATTTCGACGATGACGCCGGGCAGCGGCTTGCCGACGCTGCCCTTCTTCGCCGGGAACTCGTGGCTGTCGATGAAGATGCCGCCGCCTTCCGTCGCCGCGTAATATTCGAAGACGACGGGACCGAACCAGCCGATGGCGCCTTCCTTCACGTGGACGGGGCAAGGCGCGGCGCCATGAAGAATCCAGCGGAGCGACGAGGTGTCGTATTTCGCCTTCGCCGCGTCCGGCAATTGCAGCATCCGGTGCAGCATGGTCGGCACGACATGGGTATGCGTGATGCGGTGCTCGGCGACGAGGCGGAGCGTTTCCTCCGCGTCCCACTTGTCCATCAGCACGCAGCCGACGCCCGCATTGAGCGGGAAGGAAAGGTTCAGCGCGAGCGGCGCCGCGTGATAGAGCGGGCCGGTGACAAGCGCGAGGTCGCCCTCGCGGAAGGCGGCCGTCTCGGTGAGCTTTGCGAGCAAGGGCGTCACGGGCGCGGCCTGCTTGCGGTAGACGCCTTTCGGGTGGCCCGTCGTGCCGGAGGTGTACATCATCTGCGAGCCGAGCACCGGATCGCTCAGGTCTTCGCCCTCTTCGGCCTCGACCGCTTCATCGTAGGACGAGAAGCCGTCGATCGGGCCGCCGACGGCAAGTTTCGCGACGAGACCCGGCGCCATGGAGGCCGCCTCAACCGCGCTGCCCCGGAAGCGGGCATCTGCGATGAAGGCCTTCGCCTCGCAATTGTCGACGATGTAGCCGACCTCGGAACCCTTGAGGTGCCAGTTGATCGGCGTCATGCGGAAGCCGCCGCGCGCGCAGGCGGCGATGGTCTCCGCGAATTCGGGACGGTTGGAACACATCAGGGCGACGGCATCGCCGGCCTTCAGTCCCATGCGCCGGAGAGCGCGCACCAGCTGGTTCGCGCGCGCGTTGAGTTCCGCGAAACTCCGGTTGCCGTGTTCCGAGAGGATGGCGGGCCTCGCCGGCGCCTGCGCCGCATGCCACGCCAACACCATTCCCGCCGCGGCCGCTTCTTCACGGCTCCATCCCGGCGATGCTTCCGCAACCGACATCCTACCCTCCCCGTTGTTCTTGTTCGGACGCCTTGCTGGCGCCTTTTTTGTTGAGCAGTATCGCTCACGGTATTGGACAGGCCCGCGCGCCCCAGCGTCAAGCTGGTTCGCGTAGTCTCTATCCGTGTTTCTGGGGGATTTCCCGTCTATGAACGTTTCGAGAGCCGGAACGGCTGTCTTCTTCGGTCTTCTGGTTGCCTGTTTGTCCGCCGGGACGGCCCTGGCGCAAGCCGATGCGGGCGGCGACCGCGAGTTCCTGACCTTCCAGGTCGAGAACGACCTGTTCGCCAACGTCACCAATACCGACCGGCATTATACGAACGGGCTGCAGGCCGCGTGGCTGTCGCGTCCGCAGAAGAACCTGCCGGACTGGCTCGCGGACTTTTCCTCGCCCCCCTTCTATTCGCTGCTGTTTCCCACCGGCAATTTCGACCGCAAGAGCCATCGCATCGGCGTCGCGCTCGGTCATGCGATCTTCACGCCGGAGGACACGGCGACCCCGTTCTATCAGCCAAACGACCGGCCCTATGCCGCGTGGCTGCACATGACCTTCTCATTGCAGAGCGTGCGCTCCAGCACGATTACGGGCGAAGCCTGGCAGGATCAGTGGAAGCTCGATCTCGGCGTTGTCGGCCCCGCCGCGCAGGGCGAATTCGTGCAGAACGAATGGCACAGCCTGATCGGGGCGGACGATGCGAACGGCTGGGACAACCAGATCGAGAACGAATTCGGCGCCAATCTGAGTTTCGAGCGCGCCTGGCGCAGCTCGACCTTCGACACACCGGCCGTGCTCGGCCTGCAGACGGACTTCATTCCCTACACGATCCTGTCGCTCGGCAATGTGCAGACCTATGCGGGGCTCGGCGGCACCTTCCGGCTCGGCTTTTCGCTGCCGGACGATTTCGGGCCGACGCGCATCTATCCGGGCGTCGGAGGTTCGGAATGGTTCGAACCGCAGGCGGAAGGGTGCAACTGCTACCTGTTCGCCGGCGTCGAGGGCCGCGCCGTCGGTCGCGACATCTTCCTCGACGGCAACACGTTCCGCGACAGCCCGAGCATCGACAAGCGCCACTTCGTCTACGACGCGAAACTCGGCGCCGTCTTCGTGCTGTGGAATGCGCGCGTGTCCTTCACGCATGTCTTCCGCAGCCGGGAATATGAAGGGCAACCGAAGCCCGATCAGTTCGGTTCCATCTCCGTCAACTTCGCGATGTAGACTCAGTCCGGCTTGCTGTAGTCGCGCGTTTCTTCGGGGTCGCGCTCGGCGGCGCGGGCCTTGCCTTGCTTCTCGGCCTCGGCGAGGTCTTCGCCTTGCTCTTCTACGGCACGACGTGCTGCCAAGGCGGCTTCGCCGGCCATCCCCTCCTTGACGAACTCCTCCTGCTTCCTGTTGTAGGCCCGGGCAGCAGAACGGTTGCCTTCCCCTTCATTGTCCTGTTCGGGCTTTTGTTTCGGATCGGCCATGATGATCCTCCCTTGTTATCCGCATGGTTGGCATGGATGTGAAGGAAAACGCATGGCAACGCGCACTGTTCCGGGCGTCGTCCCATAATGCAATTGATCTTGTCTTTGGCGCGCCGCTTCGCATGATGGCGGAACACCCTGACGCAAAACAGAAGAAGAAAATGCCATGACCCTGCCGCTCATTGCCGCCGACAACAGCTTCGGTCTTCTGTTCGCCTTTCTCGGTCTCGCGGCCTTCGGCTTCTGGTCGGAGCGGACGCGGCTCGGCCAATGGATATCGGGCGTCATTCTCACCATTCTCGCCGGCACGCTTCTCGCCAACCTCCGGGTCGTGCCGTTTGCATCCGACTTTCACGACATGGTGTGGGGCTATGCGGTGCCGCTTGCCATTCCGCTGCTGCTCTTCAAGGCGGACCTGAAGAAGATCCTGCCGGAAAGCGGCATGATGCTGATCGCCTTCGTGATCGCCGTCATCGGCACGATCGCGGGCGTGCTGGTGGGCTTCGCGCTGATCGACATGGGGCCGCAAGGCCACCTCGTCGCGGGCGCACTCGGCGCGAGCTGGATCGGCGGATCGATGAACTTCGCCGCCGTCTCCCAGGCGACGGGCCTCAGCGAGAACGGCGCGCTGACCGCGGCGACGGCTGCCGCCGACAATGTCATGGCGACTTTCTTCATTGCGTTGCTGCTCGTCCTGCCGGGTTGGAAACTGCTCACGCGGCTGATTCCGTCGAAGATCATCGAGGCGGAGGAAGACGAACATGCGCATGAGGCGGAGGAAGAAAGACATCCTCTCGACATGGGCGCGCTGACGCTGCTGCTGTTCCTTTCCGCCGCCTGCTGCTTCGCGGGCTTCGAGGCGGCCGCGCTGCTCGGCATTCCGAAATATGGCGTCCTCTTCGTCACGGTGTTTGCGCTGGTGCTTGCGAATCTCTTTCCGGCGCAGCTCGCGCGGCTGCATGGCGGCTTCGAGCTCGGCATGTTCTTCATGTATGTCTTCTTCGGCGTCATCGGCGCGGCGGCGGACGTCGTGCTCATGGTCGAGACGGCGCTGCCGATCTTCTTCTTCGTGTTCACGATGGCGGCGGTCCATCTCGCCTTCGTGCTGGCGGGCGCGAAGCTTTTCCGGATCGATCTTGCGGAGGCGCTTGTCATCTCCAACGCCGTCGCGGTTGGCCCTGCGACCGCCGCCGCCATGGCCGCCGGGCGGCGCTGGCGCGCGCTGGTCACGCCCGGCGTCATGCTCGGCGTGCTCGGCTATGCGGTGGCGAATTTTGCCGGCGTCGCGCTGGCGCAGTGGCTGGGTTGATTGCGAGGGAACTCCAATCCCGATAGAACAGCGCCAACGCCATTCACCGAGGGAGAACCCCATGTCCGATCCCGTCATTCTCGTCGAAAAATCCGGCGCCGTCGCGACCGTGACGCTCAACCGCCCGGGCGCGATGAACGCGCTGTCGCGGGAGCTGCGCACCGCCATCGCGGAGACGTTCGAGGAGCTCGAAGCGGACAAGAACATCCGGGTCGCGATCCTGACCGGCGCGGGCAAGGCCTTCTGCGCGGGGCTCGACCTGAAGGAACTCGGGAGCGACACCGGCGGCATCAACGCCACCGTGGGCGACAAGGACCCGGTGACATCCATCGGCCAGTTCTCCGGTCCGGTCATCGGCGCGATCAACGGCGTTGCGATCACCGGCGGCTTCGAACTCGCGCTCGCCTGCGACGTGCTCGTCTGCTCGGAGAATGCGCGCTTCGCGGATACGCATGCGCGCGTCGGCATCCTGCCGGGCTGGGGCCTCAGCCAGAAGCTCAGCCGCGTCATCGGCATCTACCGCGCGAAGGAACTTTCGCTGACGGGGAACTTCCTCAGCGCGCAAAAGGCCGAAGACTGGGGCATGGTGAACCGCGTGGTGACGGCGGAGGAACTGCTCCCCGTCGCGCGCAAGCTCGCCGACGACATGCTCTCGGTCGTGCCGGAATGCCTGCCCGCCTACAAGAGCCTGATCGACCAGGGCTTCGCGGAAGCCTTCGGCGATGCGCTGAAGACGGAACGCAAGGTATCGAACGCGGCGAACAAGTCGGTGACGCCGGACGCCGTCGCCGAGCGCCGTGCGGGCATCCAGAACCGGGGCAAGCAGCAGACGTCCTAAGCGTTCTTCTCCATGCGGGCGTGTTCCCACGAGATCAGCAGCACGCCCGCGAAGACCGTGCCGAAGCCTGCCATGTGCACCCAGCGGAAGTCCTCGCCGAGCAGCACATAGGAGAGGATCAGCGCGGAAGCGGGCATCACACCCATGAAGGCGGCGGCGACGACGCCTTCCGCCTTCGCGAGCCCCGAATACCAGAGCCATGTGCCGAGCGAGAGCGTACCCGCGCCATACCAGATGGCGGCGGCCCATGCGCCTGCGCCGACGCTCGCGAAATCGAAGCCGGAAAGCTGCCAGAGCGCGAAAGGCAGGAAGAGCGGAATCGACAGGGCCGCGGCGAGGAAGGCGACGAGGACGGGGTCGACATGTTCGGACATGCGCTTGCCGAGCAGTGTGTAGCTCGCTTCGCAGCAGACGGCGGCGAAGACGAGGCCCGCGCCAAGCCACATTTCCGCGCCGGAGGTGCTTTCTCCCCCGCCCTGCCCGAGCTGGAGCATCAGCACGCCCGCGACGGCGAGCGCGATGGCGCCGAATTTCCGCCATGTAGGGCTGTCGCCGAAGAAGAGCATCGACGCGGCGGCCGTGACGGCGGGCGCGGTGCTCATGACGATGGCACCGGCGACGCCCGAGATCATCTTCATGCCGTAGAGCATCAGCGCGGAAAAGCCGAACATGCCGAAAAGCGCGATGAGGCAGACGAGAAGCCAGTCCTCGCGGCTGAACTCCCGCACCTGCTGCCGGCTGCGCCACGCGAAGGGAGCGAGCACCACCGCGCCGAGACCGACGCGCAGCGCCGAGCCGATAAAGACCGGCATCGCGCCCGTCACGATCTTGCTCACCGGCGTCGCCGAGCCGAAAACCGCCATGCCGAGCGCGAGGCGGGTACGGGTTAACTGGTTCTGGTTTTCCTTTTCAGCCATCGGTCGCTCCGAAGAAGACGTCTTCGGGTTCATCTAGGGCGAGCCAGGGAGATGGCCAGAGATCTGTACGCTAGATCCCCACAAATGCGAGCAACGGGCCGTATTCGCCGCCATCCGCCGCCCTTAGTGCGGCGATATAAGCCTCGCGCCGCCGGTTCGTGTGCAGCAGGTCATGACCTTCGGTCCAGTCGATGCGGGGATGGCCGAAACGCTTTTCGAGATAGATGTCTGTTGCGATGCGCGCGTGACGCCCATTGCCGTTGGCGAAAAGATGGATCGCGACAAGGCGGTGGTGAAAGCGTGCCGCCGCTTCAAGCGGCGGGTAGGTGGCGTTGGCCACCCAATAACGCGCATCGTCGAGGAGCTTGCGCAGTTCGACCGCTATGACGAGCGGATCGACGCCGATGTTCTTCTCCGTGCGGCGGAACTCGCCCGCCCAGTTCCACACTTCTCCGAACAGCCTGCGATGAAGTTCGCGCATGAAGCGTTCATCCAGCACCTCGCCGCCACGGCGGCGGCCGAGCCAGAGCAGACCGCTTTGAATATTGGCCTGTTCCAGCTCGTTGAGTTCGCCGCGCGTCGCGATGTGACGGAAGCGCAGGCCTTCGCGTTCATCCGGGTCGAGCGGCGTCGCGCCATCGGGTTCTTCGGCGCCGCTCGTCATTCGCCGGCCCAGAAATCGGGCGGCATGTCTTCCATCAGTTCGCGCGCCAGGCGCTCCACTTCCGCGCGGTTCTTTTTCGCGGGCAGCGCCTGCCGTTCAAGCGCCATGTGACCGCTTGCACGCGCGACCAGCGCTTCGGCCTTGCGGCGCGCCTGCGCGGAGACGATGTCTTCGACCCGCCCCGCCTCCGGCACGATCGCATAGACGAAGCGGCAGCCCATCGCGGCGGCGAATTCGTCCATCGCCTTCAGCGTGATGCCGCCTTCGCGCTCGGCGCGTTCGGCCTGCGAGACGCGCGCGCGCGTGACGCCGAGACGGCGCGCGAGGGCGGCACCGGACATGCCGAGCGCCTTGCGGATGGTCGCGATCCAGCCATCGCCGGGCATGTCCACCTGAGAGAAAGGTGAAGCGCGGTCGGCAATGGCCCGGTACTGCCGGGCGGCAAGGTGTTTCACAGACATGATGTAAATTTATAAGTTGACGTATTTTCTGTTGTGGATAGACATATGTATACAAAATTGATGCATTTGTCAACATATATGATGACAATCCTGAGATTCGCGCAACCGTCCCGGTCCTTTCAATCCGGTGTCGGCACCCTCCCCTTTCCGCTATCCTCGCTCCAAACGCCATTAGAGCATTCCGGGAGGGAAACCCATGACGAGCCATGACATCGTGATCCGCGGCGGGACCGTTTTCGACGGGATGGGCGGCAAGGCAATCGAAGCCGATGTCGCCATCGACGGCGGCGTCATCGTCGCGGTCGGCAAGGTTTCGGGATCGGGCAAGGAAGAGATCGACGCGCGCGGCCAGATCGTGACGCCGGGCTTCGTCGACGTGCACACGCATTACGACGGGCAGGTCACCTGGGACCCCTATCTGCAGCCCTCGACGTTTCACGGCGTCACCACCGCGGTGATGGGGAATTGCGGCGTCGGCTTCGCGCCCTGCAAGCCCGAGCAACGCGACTGGCTCTTGAGCCTCATGGAAGGCGTGGAAGACATTCCGGGGTCGGCGCTTGCCGAAGGCATCAAGTGGAACTGGGAAAGCTTCGCGCAATACATGGATGCGGTGGAAGCCTCGCCGCTCGCGCTCGATGTCGGCCTGCAAGTTCCGCATGCCGCCGTGCGCGCCTATGTGATGGGCGAGCGCGCACCCGCGCTCGAGCCTGCAAGCGAAGCTGAGACGGCGGAGATGGGCCGTCTCGTCGTCGAGGCGCTCGAAGCAGGTGCGCTCGGCTTCTCGACATCGCGCACGGTGAAGCACAAGGACAGCAAGGGCGGCTCGACGCCGACGCTGAAGGCCGAGGCGCTGGAACTGCACGGCATTGCGCGCGCCATGGGCAAGGCGAACAAGGGCGTGCTGCAGCTCATCGCCGACTTCAAGGATACGGATGAGGAATTCGCGATGCTGCGCGGCATGGTCGAGATTTCAGGCCGTCCGATGTCGATCACCATCGAGCAGGACGACCGCTGGCCGACCGTGTGGAAGCGCGTGCTCGACAATATCGCCACCGCCAATGCGGACGGGCTGCCGATCCGCGGCCAGGTGCCGCCACGCGCAACGGGACTGCTGCTCGGGCTCACCGCCTCGCTCAACCCGTTCATCATGCACCAGACCTTCCGCTCGATCTGGGGCGCGCCGCTTGACGAGCAGATGAAGGCGCTTCGCGACCCCGAGTTCCGCGCCAAGCTGCTCGCGGAAGAGCCGGACTATCCGGCGGGCGAGATCATCGAGATGCTCTGCACCGCGTATCACAAGATGTTTTCGCTGGGCGAGCGGCCGAACTACGAGCCGTCGCCCGAGACAAGCGCCAAGGCGATCGCGGAGCGCACGGGCAAGCATCCGCGCGAGGTGGTGCTCGACTGGATGATGGAACGGGACGGCAAGGCGCTCCTCTATTTCCCGCTGATGAACTATCACTGCGGCAGCCTTGCCGACGTCGAGACCATGCTCACCCATCCGAACACGGCCTTCGGGCTTTCGGATGGCGGCGCGCATTGCGGCATCATCTGCGATGCGAGCTTCCCGACGACGCTGATGACGCATTGGGGCCGCGACCGCACGCGCGGGCCGAAGCTGCCGCTCGAATGGCTGGTCCACGGGCTCACCGCGCGCAATGCCGCGCTGGTCGGCATGGGGGACCGGGGCATTCTCGCGCCCGGCATGAAGGCGGATGTGAACGTGATCGACTTCGACAACCTCACGCTCTACTCGCCGCATATCGTCAACGACCTGCCGGCGGGCGGGAAGCGGCTCATCCAGAAGACGGACGGCTATACGGCGAGCATCGTTTCGGGAACGGTCAGTTTCCGGAACGGAGAGCCGACGGGCGCGCTCAACGGGCGGCTCGTGCGGGGCGCGCAAGGACGGCCGGAAGGCGCACGGATCCCGGCGGCTGCAGATTGATTGAACCTAACTCACACTGACGCGTTTCTACCGCATGTCGACCGTACTGGGCATTCGACAAGGCTGCCCTAATTTGGTCATGGTGCGGGACCAATAAGGGCCCGGTTTCGCCGGGTCCTTTTCCATGCGGGACCGGCGGAGCTGGGCCGCCCACAGGGTACCGTATCGCGCCGTTTTCCCAGTTTTCTGTGTCTAGCGGACCGATAGATGGACAACCCCGACAACCCTTCGCCTGAAGAAAAGCCCGCCGACCCCCGTTCCTGGCGCCATTCCGTCTTCGTTCGGCAGGCCGCCTTCCTCTTTCTCGTGCTGCCGCTCGTCATCGCGGCCAATCTGGCGGTCTGGGCGGCCTTCAACCAGCCGCATCACGCGGAAGCCTGGACAGGCGAAATCGTCGGCCTCAGCTACAGTCCCTACCGGCAGGGGCAGGACCCGACGCAGAACAGGCATCCCTCGCTCGAGCAGATTGCCGAGGACATGACGCTGCTTTCGGGCACGGTTCAGGCGATCCGTACCTACACGGTCATTCGCGGGCAGGAGCACATTCCCGAACTCGCCGCCGAGAACGACCTATCGGTCGCCGTCGGCGCATGGATCGGGCCGAACCTTCAGCGCAACGAACGGGAACTGGAAACGCTCGCCGCGCTCGCGCCGCGGCGCAACGTCGTGCGCGTGCTGGTCGGCAACGAGGCGCTGCTGCGCAACGACCTGCCGGTCTCGGACCTCATCGCCTATATCAAGCGGGCGAAGCAGAAGATCTGGAAGCCGGTGTCGACGGCGGAGCCGCCGCATATCTGGCTCAACAATCCCGAGCTCGTGAAGGCGGTCGACTATATCGGCGTGCAGATCCTGCCCTACTGGGAAGGCATTCCGATCGACTATGCGGTCGATGCCGTCTTCGAGCGGCTCGACGAGTTGCGCGCCGCCTACCCGAACAAGCCCATTGTCGTCACCGAAGTCGGCTGGCCGAGCCGCGGCAAGATCATTCCACGCCGTCCCTATCCGGGGCTTTCGGAAGAAGAGCTCAACACGGAAGCGGTTCCCTCGCTCGTCAATCAGGCGACCTTCATGCGCGAATTTCTCAATCGCGCGAAGGCGGAGGACATCACCTATTACGTGATGGAAGCCTTCGACCAGCCATGGAAAGCATCCGAGGAAGGCGCCGCCGGTGCCTTCTGGGGCATCTACAATGCCGACCGGCAGCCGAAATTCCCGATGGCGGGCAGCATTTCGGAAGCGCCGGAATGGCGCTTCTGGGCGTCGCTCGCAGCCGGGCTCGCGCTCGTGCCGGCGATGCTGTTCATGCTGCGGCAGCGCCATGTCCGCCCGGCGGGCGTCGTCATCTTCGCGGTGCTGACGCAGATCGCGGGCTCGGCGATCGCCTGGGCCGGGCTTTCCGTCACCGGACTCTATTTCACCTGGATTGGCACCACCGTCTGGAGCTTCCTCTTCTTCGCGCAGGGGCTGTTGCTGATCGTGCTTCTGGCGGAGGCGATCGAGTTCGTGGAAGTGATCTGGACACGGCAGGGCGAGCGGCACTTCAAGCCCTTCGACGAGAAGGCGGTGAGCCCGAATGCGAAGGTTTCGATCCATGTGCCGATCCACAACGAACCGCCGGACATGGTGCGCGAGACGCTGACGGCGCTCTCGCAGCTCAACTATGAGAACTACGAAGTCCTCGTTCTCGACAACAACACGGTAGACCCGGAAGTCTGGCAGCCGGTGCGCGACTATTGCGCGCAACTGGGGCCGCGTTTCCGCTTCTTCCATCTCGAGAACTGGCCGGGCTTCAAGGCGGGCGCGCTCAATTTCGGCCTCGAGAAGACGGCGGAAGATTCGGAGATCATCGCCGTCATCGACAGCGACTACCAGGTCGAGCCGAACTGGCTGAAGACGCTCATTCCCTATTTCGACAAGCCCGATGTCGGCTTCGTGCAGGCGCCGCAGGATTATCGCGACCGGCACGAGAGCATGTTCAAGAACATGACCTACTGGGAATATGCCGGCTTCTTCCATATCGGCATGGTGCAGCGGAACAATTTCAACGCGATCATCCAGCACGGCACGATGACGATGGTGCGCAAGAGCGCGCTGAAGCGCGTCGGCGGCTGGGCGGAGTGGTGCATCTGCGAGGACGCGGAACTCGGCATCAAGCTCTATCGCGCAGGATACGACAGCGTCTACGTCAACCACTCCTTCGGCCGCGGGCTCACCCCCGACACGCTATCCGGCTATATCACGCAGCGTTTCCGCTGGGCCTATGGCGCGGTGCAGATCGTGAAACATCACTGGGATGCGCTCGCGCCCTGGGCGAGCGCGAAGCGCGGACTTTCAGGCGCACAACGTTACTATTTCCTCGCCGGGTGGCTGCCCTGGTTCGCGGACGGACTCGCGCTTCTCTTCACGATGGCGAGCATCGGGCTGTCGGCCTGGGCGATCTATCAGCCGCACATGGTGTCTCTGCCCGTTGCGGCCTTCCTCATCCCGACCATCGGCAGCTTCGTCTTCAAGTTCGTGCGTTCGCTCTGGCTCTATGCCGTGCGTGTGCGCGACTGCACCTTCCTCGAAAGCCTCGGCGCGGGCGTCGCGGCGCTCGGCCTCACGCATACGGTCGCGAAGGCGATGCTCAACGGCATGATCACGACGAGCAAGCCCTTCATCCGCACGCCGAAATGCGAGGACAAGCCGCCGCTCGCGGCCGCCTTCATCCAGGTGCGCGAGGAAAGCGTGATGCTGGTTCTGCTCTGGGGCCTCACCGCGGCCTTCCTGATGAGCCCGGATTTCGCAGACAGCCATTCGCGGCTCTGGATCGGCGTGCTGCTGGTGCAGTCGGTGCCCTACGCCTCGGCGGTGCTGCTCTCGTTCATCAACGTGATGCCGTCGCTCTTCCGGCGCGGACCGAAAGCGGAAACGGCGGGCGCGCTGTCGCCCGCCGAATGACCGTCAGAACCAGACCCTGAGGCCGAAGCGCAAGGTCGTGTCATCGACATCCTCGCCGTTCGCGCGAGCGATGGAGGCCGTCTGTCCAAGCGCCCGCTCCCAGACGAGATCGACATAGGGGGCGAATTTTCGCGTGACCTCGTAGCGAAGCTGAAGACCGACTTCCAGATCGCTGAAGCCAGCACCGATATCGCGGCCGGGCACATCCTGCGCGAAGAAATCGAGTTCGCCATGCGGCTCGGCGATCAGTCTCTGCGTGATGGGCAGGTCGAAACTCTGCTCGAGGCGTAAGGAGAAGTCGCCCTCCGCCGAAAGAAAGGCGGTCGCTTCCGTTTCGAAGAAATAGGGAGCGAGCCCCGTCACACCGGCGGCGAGATAGGTTTCCCCATCCGGCTCGAAGTCCTGCCGAACACCCGCAAGCAGGTCCCAGAACGGATGCACGTTCCAGCCATAGAGAAGCTGGAGCTCCGCGTCTCCGACCTCTCCGTCTTCCACGTCGCCTTCCGACCTCAGCCACAGCCGCTCGACGTCGCCGCCGATCCAGCCTTCGACGTCCCAGTTCCACAGGCCGCCATGCGCATCCGCATAATCGACTTCCGTGACGATCTTGTGGAACGGGCCCATGTCGTGATCCGTCATGACCACGTCCCCGGATTCCGCGCGCGCGGCGCCCGATAGCGCAGCCGACGCAAGCATCGAAGCGAGAAATATCCTTCTCATCACATGCCTCCCTGCATGCTGTGGGAACCGTGACTTCCGGCATGGCCGCTCCCATGCGTGACGGCGAGCGGCAGTTTCGCCCCGTCCGGCGTGATCCGCGCCTCGGGCGTTTCGGGCGGCTCGACGATGAAGGCCGTCATCATGCCTGACGCCATGTGGTAGAGCAGATGGCAGTGGAGCGGCCAACTCCCGCTTTCACGCGCGGTCAGAACGACCGACACGGACTTTCCGGGCGGCACGATCACCGTGTCCTTCAAGGGGCGGTGCCGTCCCGCGCCATTCTCCAGTTCGAAGAACATGCCATGCAGGTGCATGGGATGCGCCATCATCGTTTCGTTGGTGAAGACGAGACGAATGCGCTCGCCATAGCGAACCCGCACGGGCGTCGCTTCCTGAAAGCGGTCGCCATTGAGCGACCAGGCATAACGTTCCATGTTGCCGGTGAGGCGCATCTCGACGGTGCGTTCCGGCGGCCTGTCGTCGCTTCGGGCGGAGCGGGCGCGAAGGTTCTCATAGGCGAGGACCTTCGCCCCTGCGGGGAAGCCCGCCGCCCAGCCCAGGGGCCGAGCGAGCGTTGATGAACCGGCGGGCGGCGCCATGCCGGAGTGGTCTCCGTCGTGACCATGCCCTTCACGGTCCATCTCCTGCTCCATCGAATGGCCGTCACCGTGGTCCATGCCCTGATGACCCATGCCTTCGTGGTTCATTTCTCCGGGAGCACCGGCGCCGTCATGGTGAGCGTCACCGCTCATGTCGTGTCCCTCATGCATGTCGTCCATGCCTTCGGGATCCGGTGCACCCATGACATGACCCTCATGACCGCCATGCGCCATGCCCATATCGTCCATGGCCAGAAGCGCCCGCGGGCGGCGTTCCGGCGGGACGGCCTTCTGCCCGTCCTGTGTTGCGAGCGTCGCGAGGGCATAGCCTGTCCGGTCGATCGGCTCCGCGAAGAACGCATGGGGACCCTCGCCAGACGGTTCGACAATGACGTCGTAACGCTCGGCGACACCCATGCGGATTTCATCGACGGCGACAGGGCGAACGTCGTTGCCGTCCGCCGCGACCACCGTCATCTTCATGCCCGGAATCCGCACATCGAACAGCGTCATCGCGGAGCCGTTGATGAGACGCAGGCGAACCTTCTCGCCTTTCCGGAACTGGAACGTCTCGTTGCCGTCCGGCGTCTTGCCGTTGACGAGAAAGCTGTAGCCCGTGACATCCGCGAGATCGGTGGGGTCCATGCGCATTTCGCCCCAATCGGCACGGTTCGCCAGCGTCGGACCGAACCCCTCGCTTCTCACATCGGAGAAGAAATCCAGAAGCGTGCGCTTGCTGTAATTGTAGTAACCCGGATCGGCTTTCAGGTTGTGCAGAACCTGGTCCGAATTCTCCGGTGTGATGTCGCCGAGAAGAACCACGTAATCGCGATCGGCGCGAACGGGCGATGGCTCCTTCGGCTCGATGACGATGGCGCCGAGCACGCTCTGATCCTGCGTGCCGGAATGGCTGTGATACCAGTAGGTGCCGCTCTGCCGGATGTTGAACGTGTAGGTATAGGAGGCGCCGGGCGCGATCCCCATGAAACCGTTGAAACCGGGAACGCCGTCCATGATGCCGGGAAGCAGAATCCCGTGCCAATGGACGGAGGTTTCCTCATCCGTTTCGTTGGCGACGGTTATGGTCGCCTCCTCGCCTTCCCTGAGGTGAAGCGTGGGACCGGGAACACCGCCGTTGATGGTCATTTTCTCGACGGTGCGGCCGTCTATTTCCATTGCCGCGGTCGAAACCGTCAGCCGGTAGGTTCCCGCAAAGGCGGGGCCCGCCACGACCGTAACCGACAGCAGCGCGGCGGCGAGCGCCGCCAAACGCAGATATGTCTTGAACATGTCTCTCTCCATTCGCCGATACCAGGGCGCATGCAAGCGCCAACCGTTTGCGAGCGGAGAGCTAGATCAGGAGGCGGGCGGCGCGTCCGTGGATGCCCTCATAGGCGCCGACGTGACGCGCCCTTCGTTCCGGGGGATCGCCCGAAACGAGCCGGACGGGTACAGCGGTGGTGAAGACTGCGATATCCGCCGCCGGGGCCGCTTTCTTTCCCGAAGGGAAATCCCGCGACTTGGCGAGAAGAGGATGAACCGCCGGATCTGCCTCGCCGCAGGCGCAGACGGCCTCGCCTTCCGGGCAGGCATGAACCGTCGCGGTTTCGGCGTGATGCGCGGCATGATCCAGCGTGGCGTGCTGGCCGGGCTCCACAGCCAGCGGCGCGCAATGCAGCGCGCCCGCAAGGAAAAGGCTTGCGAGATAGAGCAACGGAATCTGGAACCGGAGCAGCTTCATGCCGTCAATCTAGCCCTTCCACCTACTGGAAGGTCAAGAGGCCGGGCGCCGCCCCGACACCGGGATACTGGCCCTACATCGGGCCGCCGCCATCGATGTTGATCTTCTGGCCGTTCGCATAGGGGTTCGCGTCGGAGACGAGATAGACGACGGCCGCCGCGACTTCCTCCGGTCCGCAGACATGACCGAAAGGCATGGTCGCGTCGAGGTCGTGGATGTCCATGCCCTTCTTGCCCGCGCGGGCGGCGGCAAGGCGCGAGCCCATGTCGGTCGCGGTCAAGCCCGGCGCGACGATGTTCGTCCGTATACCGTGTTTCCGCTCCTCCTTGGCGAGGGTGAGCGCAAGCGCCTCGGCGGCGGCCTTGCCCATGTTGTAGGGGCCGCCATTCGCCGAATGACTGAGCGTCGCGACGGACGAGATGATGATGATGTCGCCGCGTTCTTCCTTGCGCATGTGAGGAAGAACAAGTTTCGACATGAAATGCGGCGCCATGGCGTGCACCTTCAGCACGCGCTCGAGTTCCTGCGGGTCGGTGTCCGCGACCGTCTGGCCGCGCGAGGCGATGCCCGCATTGTTGACGAGAATGCCGATGGAACCGAAATCCTTCAGCACGTCCGCGACCATCAGCTGGTCTTCCTCGAAATTCTCGACGGAGGCGGAATAGGCCCGCGCTTTACGGCCGAGCTTTTCGATTTCGGCGACGGTTTCGTCGGCGGCTTCCTTGTCGCGGCGGTAATTGATCGCGACGTCGGCGCCCGCTTCCGCGAGCGCAACGGCGATGGCGCGGCCGATGCCGCGGCTGCCGCCGGTGACGAGCGCGACGCGGCCTTCCAGAGATACCTTCATCTGTTCCTCCCGGGTTCTTGTTGCCCGCAAGCATAGAGAAGCCGCCCGGGATTTCCATGCCCGGGCGGCTTCAGCTTGTTTCGACCGCGATGACGCTACGGCAGAGTCTCGAAAACTCAGGCGGCGTCCTTGGTGTACTTCTTCATGTCCTCGCGAAGCACCGTCTTCAGGATCTTGCCGTTCGGGTTGCGCGGCAGCGGCTCGTGGCGGAGCTCGATCTTGACCGGCACCTTGAAGCCCGCGAGGAGCTTTCCGACATGGGCCTTGAGCTCTTCCTCCGTCACCTGCTTGCCGGGCGCGACCTGGACGATGGCGCCGACTTCCTCGCCCAGCACCTTGTGCGGAATGGCGACGACGGCGGCATCCATCACGGCGGGATGCGCGTAGAGCGCGTCTTCCACCTCGACGCAGTAGATGTTCTCGCCGCCACGGATCAGCATGTCCTTGGCGCGGTCGAGAATGTAGACGAAGCCTTCGTCATCCACCCGCACGAGGTCGCCCGAATGGAACCAGGCGCCTTCGGTGATCGCGGCGGCGGTCGCTTCCGGCTTGTTCCAGTAGCCCTTCACGACGTTCGGGCCCCTGATCCAGAGTTCGCCGACCTGGCCGCGCGGCAATTCGTTGCCCTTCTCGTCGACGACCTTGATGTCGCAGACGGGCACCGCGACACCGGCGCTGTCGGGCTTCGCCACATAGTCCTCGGCGAGGTTCTGGGTGGTGATGGCCGATGTTTCGGTGAGGCCGTAGCCGTTCGACGGCTCGACCTTCGGGAACTGCTGCTTGATGCGGGCAACGAGGTCCGGCGCGGAAGGCGCGCCGCCATAACCGATCGAAAGCACGCTCGAGGTGTCGCGCGTCGCGAAGTCGGCGGACTCGAGCACCTGCCAGACCATGGCGGGCACGCCGCCGAAGCTCGTCACGCGCTCGCGTTCGATCAGCTCCAGCGCATGTTCCGGATTCCACTTGTGCATGATGACGAGCTTGCCGCCGGAGGCATAGGTGCCGACGAGGATCGAGTGGCAGCCCGTCGCGTGGAAGAGCGGCACGGAAAGAAGCGTCACGCGCTGCGGCGCATTCGGGTCCGGCGCGGGCGGCATCTCGCCCCGGCGGAGGAAGGTGCGCGCGCCGCCGAGCATCGCGTTCATGAAGTTGGTGCAGATGTTGCGCTGCGTGCCGAGCGCGCCCTTGGGTTTGCCGGTGGTGCCGGAGGTATAGAAGATCGTCGCGTCGTCTTCGGGATCAAGGCCGGGATCGGGCAGCGGATCGCCGGAGAGTTTCGCATAGTCCGCGGGCTTGCCGACCAGCGTTTCGAAGCTTTCCGCGACACCGAGTTCGTCTTCCGGCGTGCGGACGGCAACGAGACCGTTGAGCCCGAGCGCCTTCAGATGCGGGCGGATGCGGTCGAGCCGCTCGTGGTCGACGATGACGACCTTCGAGCCCGAATCCGAGATACCGTATTCGAGTTCCGGGCCGGTGCCCCAGGCGTTGAGCGGCACGATGACGCCGCCGATGGCCGCGACCGCCCAGAAGACGACGGACCATTCGGGGAAGTTGCGCATGACGAGGGCGACGCGGTCGCCCTTCTTCACGCCGTATTTTTCGCTGAGCACACGGCCGAAGGCCATTGCTGCGCGGTAGTGGTTCTCATAGGTCAGGCGCTCGCCTTCATAGACGATGAATTCCTTCTCGCCGAAGGCGCGGCCCATGTCGAGGATCGCCCGCAGCGAGGGCGGTGTGCCCTTGTAGGTGCGGATCGGGACGCCCCTGATCTCCACCGTTTCCATTTCAAAGGGCGTGCCCGGTGCGGTGAGGAAGGCATGCGCCTCCTCGATCGTCATGGCGGGCCACTTGCCGGCGTTCTCGGCCATCGTCTACCTCCCAGAGGGGTTTCTTGTTTTCAGGGTTTCCTGTTGCCCCAGAGATAGCCGGTTTGGAGGCGGATTTGAAGGGAGAGACGCTGCGGCACCCCTGCCTCAGAGGCCGAATTTCTTCAGCAGAGCGGTTTCTTCCTCGATGCAGGCAGCAAAGCTCGGCCGGGCGTGGATCGCGGCGAGGTAGCGCGTCAGGTTCGGGCAGTCCTTCGCGTCCGGCCGGAAGCCCGCATGGGCGAGATTGACGAACTGGGTGGCGAGCGAAATGTCGGCGATGCCAAAGGCGCCGCCTGCGAGGAAGTCCTTGCTACCGATTTCCTTGTCGAAATAAGCGAAATGACGCGGCAGCTTCTCGGCGATCGTCTTCTCCGCCGTCTCGCGGTCCGGTTCCTTGCCCATCATGCGATTGACGACCATGGGGCGGAAGGTGCCCATGCCGATGTTCCCGGCAAGCTCGGAATCCGCATATTCCTCGTACCAGAGGGCCTTGCCGTGCTGGAAGGCATCCGCCGGATAGAGCGCGGGCGACGCGAACTTCCTTTCGAGGTAGCCGCAGATGGCGGACGAATCCGGCAGGGTCGCGTCCGCGCCCTCGCTATCGTCGCGCAGGACGGGAATGCGCTTCAGCGGCGAAATCTCGAGAAACCAGTCAGGCGGCGGAAAGATGTTCACCTGTTCGAGTGTGTAGTCCTGACCTTTTTCAGCCAGGAACACGCGCACCTTGCGGACGAAGGGCGAGAGGCTTGCGCCATAGACGGTGAGGGTCATGAGGGGCTCCCTGAAAGCCGCTGAAAAGCGGGCTTTTCCTGTTATCGACAGTTTCTGTGCCGAAAGAAAACATCCTCGCCGCCTAAAGCGCAAGGCGCATCCTGCGCGGGGCAGGTTCCGTTAACTTTCCCGTGCGAGACTGATGCTCAGGGCCAGGAGACGCTCCGGGAGAGAGCGAAGGATATGTCCTCATTCATTCCAGATCCGACAGCACGGCTGATCGACACCGATAGCAAGACGGAGTTCCTCGCGGCGCCCGAGCATCCGGATGCGATCGCGCTCTATCAATACTGGCAAGGGAAGCGCGGCGGCAGAGCCTTTCCCGACCGCGGCGACATTTCGCCATCCGAATTCTCCCGGCTCCTGCCTCACATCACCATTGTCGAAGTGCTGGAGGGCGGCCGCGACTTCCGCTTTCGCCTCTATGGGAGCGCGATGGCCGCGATGACGGGACACGACCGCACGGGCGAATATTTCTCGAAACTCGAAGCAGCGCCCGGCGCAAAAATATCCTCCGAGGAGACGCGCCGCTACTGGATGGATTACGGCCGTCAGGTGCTTGAAGCTCAAGGACCGGTCTTCACCAAAGCGCCGCTCATCCCCGGGGCCGGCGAGCGGATCATGCTCCACAGCGCGGTACTGCCACTGACGGCAGGCGGCACGGAAATCGGGCAGGTGCTGGCAGGCGCCTTCACCATGGCGCCGGAGCGGACACAAGCCTGAGAAGAAATGGTACAGCCACCCCGGTTCGAACGGGGGACCTCTAGATCCACAATCTAGCGCTCTAACCAGCTGAGCTATGGCTGCACGGAATAGGCGGAACGGGCGCATGCGCCCGACGCGATGGCCGGGAACTTAATCCGGCCCGCCCGACAAGACAAGCCCGCCGAAACGCCGCACCGGAAAATCCGGGTGACGGGCAAAACCCCTCTACATCAAGACGTTAGCCACGAAGATCGAGACGACGCCGAGAGGCGCCAGGAAGCGAAGCGCAAAGCGCCAGAGCTGGAACCATGCCTTGCCCTTCGCGCCCAGCGCCTCCTCCACCACCGGGCCGGAAAGCACCCAACCCGCGAAAAGCGACATCAGGAGGCCGACGGTCGGCATGATGATGTTGGAGGTGGTGAAATCGAGGACGTCGAAGATCGTCATTTCCTTCATCACGCCGAAGACGGCCATGGGGTGGAAATCCGCCCAGGCGCTGAAGGAGAAGACGGTGCCGATGCCGGCGATGCCCACGACCAGGCCGATAATCACGGCAAGCGCCGGGCGAGGCAGGCGGATGCCCTCCTCCACCCAGGCGACCACCGGCTCCAGAAGCGAGATGGCGGAGGTGACGGCGGCAACGGAGAGCAGGAAGAAGAACACCGCACCGATGATGATGCCGCTGCCGATGGTGCCGAAGGCGATAGGCAGCGTGATGAAGGTGAGGCCGGGTCCGGAAGACGGCTCGAGGCCATAGGTGAAGACGAGCGGGAAAATGGCGATGCCCGCGAGGATGGCGACCGTGGTGTCGGCCAGCGCGATGAAGACGGCGGAACGGCCGATGGAGACGTTCTTATCGAGATAGGCGCCATAGGTCATCATCGCGCCGAGGGCGACGGAGACGGAAAAGAAGCCCTGGCCGATGGCGGCAAGTATCGTGTCCGGTTTCACCCTGGTGAGGTCGAAGGCGAACATGAACCGCATCGCCTCGCCGAAGCCCTCCGTCGTCGTCGCGTAGACCGCCATGCCCGCCAGCAGAACAAAGAGAAGCGGCATGAGGAATACGACGGCGCGTTCGATGCCGGAGGTCACGCCCGCGGCGACGATGCCGACGGTGATGGCGAGGAAGAGCGCCTGCCAGACGAACACACTGCCCGGCGTGGAAACGAAAGCGGAGAAATGCTCGGCGGCAGCGGCGTCCGTTTCGCCGGCGAAGGCGCCGGTGAGCGCCAGTTCGATATATTTGAGCGCCCAGCCGCCGATGACGCTGTAGTAGGAGAGCACGATGAAGGCGCCGAGCGTGCCGCCCCAGCCGATGAGCATCCAGAGGCGGGCGGCGTGGTTCTCGGCAACCAGCGCGCGCATGGCGTTGATGGGGCTGTGGCGGCCCATGCGGCCGAGCAGGATTTCGGCGATCAGAATGGGAAGCGCGATGGCAAGCGTCGTCACCGCATAGATCAGGATGAAGGCGCCGCCGCCGTTCTCGCCCGCGAGATAGGGAAACCGCCAGACATTGCCGAGACCGACCGCGCTGCCGACGGCAGCCATCAGAAACGCGAAACGCGACGACCACTGCTGCGGCGCGACCGGTGTAGTCATGGAGGTCCCCCTCTGGCGGCACGGCCCCCGGCGCCCCCGCCGCTCGACCGCACTTCGAATGTGTCGAGACAATACGGAAAACGCCGCCATTTGTCAGGCTCCCGGCGGGGAAAACGGGCGATCCGGGGCTTGCGCCTGAGCGAAATCGCCTATAGTCGCGTCCTGACATACGACGAGGCGGCGGGGAGAACCATGAGCGCGACGGAAATCAGCACGGCCTATATCGAGGCGAACGGACTTGCCTTCGAGGTGGACATGTGCGGCGAGGGAGAAAAATTCGCGCTGCTGCTGCACGGCTTTCCGGAAAGCAAGTTCTCGTGGCGTCACCAGATGCCGGTTTTCGCGGCGCTCGGCTATACGGTCTGGGCGCCGAACCTGCGCGGTTATGGCGGCTCGTCGCGGCCGAAGGGGCGCGAGGCCTATCACATGGACCATCTCCTCGCCGACGTTGCCGGGATCATCGACGCGGCGCGGGCGCGCGGCATCACGGGGGCCGTGACGCTCGTCGCGCATGACTGGGGCGGCGCCATCGCCTGGACCTTCGTGCTGAAGAAGGTGCGCCCGCTCGAACGCTTCATCGTGATGAACCTGCCGCATCCGACCCTCATGGGGAAGGCGCTCAGGACATGGGCACAACTGAAGAAGAGCTGGTACATCTTCTTCTTCCAGATTCCCTGGCTGCCCGAAAAGCTGATGCTGGCGCGGAACGCGCATGCGATCGGCGAGGCCTTTCGCGGCATGGCGATCGACAAGAGCCGGTTTCCCGAAAGCGTGCTCGACCATTACCGCAAGAACGCGCAACTGCCCGGCGCGATGACGGCGATGATCAATTATTACCGCGCCAATTTCCGCGGCGAGCAACCGGTGGAATGGGCGAACCCGCCCGTTGTCGATGTTCCCACGCTGATGATCTGGGGCGAGGAGGACGCGGCGCTCGGCAAGGAGCTCACCTACGGGACGGAAGACCTCGTGACGGATTTCACCATCCGCTACCTGCCGCAGGTGTCGCACTGGGTGCAGCAGGAAGCGCCCGAAGCCGTCAACGCGATGATCCGCGCCTGGATCGAGGGGCGGCACGTACCGCAGGCGGGTCTCGGCGGACGGCTCCTGATCGCGGAGAACTAGAGTTCCGCCGTCATTACAAACGGCTGCAAGGCACGGAAGGAGATGCCCACCCTCCCCCTGTGGGAGGGTCGAAATTCGTGAGCGACAGCGAAGCGAATTTCGGGGAGGGGGACTCCGCTCCCGGCAAATGGCGCGCTCCCGATTTCCTCACTTACCCCTCCCCGAAAAATTCTGCACTGCGTTTGAATTTTTCGACCCTCCCACAGGGGGAGGGTGGTCCCGATGGCCGATACAGAAATTGCCGCTCCCAAGGAAGAACTAGGAAGCGAGTTCCGGCAAATCCCGATAGAGCGCCAGCGCCTCGGGGTTCGCCAGCGCCTCGCGGTTCTTCACCTCGCGGCCATGGACGATGTCGCGCACCGCAAGCTCGGTGATCTTGCCGGACTTGGTGCGCGGGATGTCGGCGACGGCGACGATCTTCGCGGGCACATGGCGCGGCGAGGCGCCCGAACGGATGCGGTCGCGGATGCGTTTCTGCATCGCTTCGTCAAGCGCCGCGTCGCCCTTCATCACCACGAAGAGCACGACGCGGACATCGCCCTGCCAGTCCTGGCCGATGGCGAGCGCTTCCTGCACCTCCGGCAATTGCTCGACCTGCGCATAGATTTCCGCCGTGCCGATGCGCACGCCGCCGGGGTTTAGCGTCGCGTCGGAGCGGCCGTGAATGACGATGCCGCCATGCGGCGTGATTTCGGCGAAGTCGCCATGGCACCAGACGCCGGGGAAGCGCTCGAAATAGGCGCCGCGGTATTTCGCGCCGTCCGGATCGTTCCAGAAGCCGACGGGCATGGAGGGGAAAGGACGGGTACAGACGAGTTCGCCTTTCTCGCCCGTGACGGGCCTGCCCGCCTCGTCCCAGACCTCGACCGCCATGCCGAGGCCCTTCGCCTGGATTTCGCCGCGCCAGACCGGAAGCAGCGGCGAGCCGAGCACGAAGCAGGAGACGATGTCGGTGCCGCCGGAAATCGAGCAGAGCGCGACATCGCTCTTTATGTCTTCGTAGACGAAGTCGAAGCTCTCCGGCACGAGCGGCGAGCCGGTCGAGAGGATCATGCGCATCGAGACGAGGTCATGCGTCTCGCGCGGGACGAGACCGGACTTCTTCACCGCATCGATGAACTTCGCCGAGGTGCCGAAGACGTCGATCTTCGCCCTGTCGATGTAATCGAAAAGAACGCGCTCTGAGGGATGAAAGGGCGAGCCGTCGTAGAGTGCCAGCGTCGCGCCAGCGGCGAGGCCGGAGACGAGCCAGTTCCACATCATCCAGCCGCAGGTGGTGAAATAGAAGAGCGTTTCGCCGGGCTTCAGGTCGCCATGGAGGCGATGCTCCTTCAGATGCTGGAGAAGCGTGCCGCCCGCCGAATGGACGATGCATTTCGGAATGCCGGTCGTGCCGCTCGAATACATGATGTAGAGCGGATGCGAGAAGGGCAGCCGAACGAAAGTGAGGGCATCGTCCGGCGCGGCAGCGAGGAGCGTCGTCCAGTCCTCCGTTTTCGCAAGACCTTTCGGGCCTCCGCCGATGAACGGCACGATGGCGACATGTTCGAGCGAGGGAAGGCCCGCGATTATTTCGGCGAGCTTGTCATGCGCGGGCAGCACCTTGCCCGCATAGCGGTAGCCATCGCAGGCGACGAGCACCTTCGGTTCGATCTGGCCGAAGCGGTCGAGCACGCCCTTCGCGCCGAAATCGGGGGAGCAGGACGAGAAGACCGCGCCGATGCTGGCGGCGGCAAGCATCGCGACGATCGTTTCCGGGCAGTTCGGCATGAAGGCGGCGACGCGGTCGCCCTCCCCCACGCCCCATGATTTCAGCACGGCGGCGAAGCGGGCGACGTCGCGCGCCAGCGCGGCGCAGGTGACGGGTTCGCGCGTCTCGCCTTCATTGTTGAAGAGGAGCGCCACGTCCGCCCCTTCGCCGCGCAGCAGGTTCTCCGCGAAGTTCAGTCGCGCGTCGGGAAAGAATCGCGCGCCCGGCATCTTGTCCGGATCGGCGAGCACCGTACCGCCCTTGTCGCCGATGACGCCGGCGACATCCCAGACCGCATCCCAGAAGAGCGCCGGATTTTCGACGGACCAGGCATGAAGCGCGTCGTAACCGGCAAGCGCGAGGCCATGGCGTTCGTTCACCAGCCCCATGAAGGCACTCATGTTCGACGCGGCGACGGCGTCCGCCAGCGGCGACCAGAGAGGGGTTTCCATTGTCTTCGTCGTGTTCATGAGGCCGCTCCTCCCGCGTTGCGCGGCACATTAGGAGCGGCCTCATGAGGGTTCAAGTACCCGATCGGACGAATGACCGGTTCCTTATGCGGTATCGGCCAGCACGTTGCGGGCGGTCGCAAGCTGCGTCGCCTGCAGGTGCCGGAAGACGCCGTCCTTGCTGGCCATCAGCTCGGCATGAGCGCCCTGCTCCACGATCCGGCCGCGCTCGAAGACCAGAATGCGGTCCATGCGGCGGATGGTGGAAAGGCGGTGCGCGATGACGAGCGTCGTGCGGCCCTCCATCAGGCGGTCCATCGCATCCTGGATATGCGCCTCCGTGACGGCGTCGAGGCTCGACGTCGCCTCGTCGAGGACGAGGATGGGCGCATCGGCAAGGAAGGCCCTTGCGATGGCGATGCGCTGGCGCTCGCCGCCCGAGAGCTTCACACCGCGCTCGCCGACCAGCGTGTCGTAGCCCTGCGGCAGGCGGGAGATGAATTCGTCCGCATGGGCAAGACGCGCCGCCTCCTCGACCTCTTCCCGCGTCGCTTCCGGCTTCGCATAGGCGATGTTCTCGCCGATGGAACGGTGGAAGAGCACAGGCTCCTGCGGCACGAGCGCAACCGCACGACGAAGCGAGGCGCGCGTCGTGCCCGCAATGTCCTGCCCGTCGATCAGGATGCGTCCGCCATCGGGCTCATAGAGCCGCTGCAGCAGCTTGACGAAGGTCGACTTGCCGCTGCCCGACTGTCCGACCAGCGCGATCCGCGCACCGGAGGGAATATCGAGCGAGAGATCGCGATAGAAGGCGCCATTGCCGTTCGGATAGCGGAAGTCCACGTTCTCGAAGCGGATGCCGCCGCCCGGCACGCGGAGCGCGGGCAGGCGCCTGTCGTCCTCGTCCTCCGGCGCCGTGTCGGCATAGCGGATCACATCCTCGATCTCGTTCGCGCCGTGCTGCAGGTTCTGCATGTGCATGCCGATATCGCGCAGATAGCCGTTGATGAGCAGGTAGCTCGTCATGGCATAGGCGACATCGCCGGGCGTTGCCTCGCCCCTCGTCCAGAACAGGATGACGAGGCCGATGAGCCCGGCCTGCAATGCAAGAAGGACAGCGACCTGGGCGAGCATGGACAGGTCCATCGAACGCCAGGCGCGGCGGGCCTTCTTCGACCAGTCGAGCGTGAGGACACCGAGACGCGCGTCCTCCCGCGCTTCCGCGCCGAAGGACTTCACCACCGGATTGCAGGAAACGGCATCCGCTATCGCGCCGCCCATGAGGCTGTCGGCGGCGACGTTCAGCCGGTTGCGCGGCGACACGTAATAGCGAACCAGCAGCACGGTGAGCGCGAAATAGAGGACGATCCCGACAAGGACATAGAGCCCGATCAGCGGCCAGTGGAAGGCGATGCTGATGACGACGCCGATGAGCACGCAGATCGTCGGGAAGAAGCCGATATAGATCGTGTCGGCCAGCGTGTCGTAGGCCCACTGGCCGCGCGTGATGCGCCGGACCGTCGCGCCCGCGAAGCTGTTCGAGTGCCATTCCGCCGTGTAGCGCTGCACGCGGTGGAAGGCTTCCGTCACGATGTTGCGCATGACGCGGGACGCGAAGCCCGCCCAGACGAGCATGGCGGCGCGGCGCGACAGATGGAAGCCGACGCCCTGCCCGAGGAAGAGCAGGAGCGCGAAGACGGCAAGGTCCACGTCTTCCTCCGCGGGCGGAAAGCCCGCTTCGGCGACGGCGTCGACGAGCCTGCCCGAGACGATCGGGAAGGCGACGTCGAAAGCGACGGACAGGAGCATGAGGACGAGAAGGGCCGCGCCCGTGAAGGGGTAGCGGCGCCAATGGTCCCACAGGAACGCGGCGGTCCGCCGCGCGGTGACTTGATCGTTCATCTGACTGAACCGTCCGGGTGGGCCGGAACGGTATCCCTGGAAAATTCTGGAAAAGGCGCGCAGCGCCGCTATCCGGTTGCGAGAGGAACCGGGACCATCGGAAAGCGCCTCCGGGCGGCGCACGCGGCACCGCTTGGCGGAATTTTCTCGGATGGATAAAGGCCCGGCGACTTACCCGGGCGCGGCGTTCAGCTTAACGACAGCGGTCCGGGAAAAGATGCGGATATGAAGGTGCTGCTACGACTTGCATTCCGCTCTCCCTGTTTCGCGCGTTGCGCTCGATTGAACCCTGTGGCGCCGCGGCCGACTCATGCGGCGCAGCGAGGTCTTCTTGATACATCCGTTTTTTGCGATTGAAAACCCCTGACGGACGCGAGGGAATGCGCGGGCACGGAATCGCGCGAAGCTGTGGCATGACGTCCACGCTTTTTTGCGCCGCACCACGATACGGAGCGCCGGCAACGACACCGAGCGCGCGACCGCCTATCATGCTGCAGCCATAATTCGCCGCCATTCTGACAGAAACAAAGTCACCGGAGCGCCCCCCATGTCCCGCCTGATCGCCATTCTCGCCGGTCTCGTCCTCATCGTGATCGCGGCCATCCTCATCGTGCCGATGCTGATCCCGATGGAGACCTACAAGAACCAGGTCGTGAACGTCGTGAAGGAGCAGACGGGCCGCGATCTCAGGATCGACGGCGATATCGGCCTCTCCTTCTTCCCGAACATCGCGGTCTCGATCGGGGATGTCGGCTTTTCCAACGCCTCATGGGCGAAGGAAGAGGAAATGGCCGCGATGCAGGAGATGCGTGCATCTCTGAAGCTGATGCCGCTCTTCAGCGGCAATGTGGAGATCGACAGCTTCGTGCTGGTCGATCCGGTGATCCATCTGGAAGTCCGCCGCGACGGCACGCCGAACTGGCAGTTCGAAACGGCGCAGACCGCGCCCGCCGAGCCTTCGGCGGATGCGGAGGGCGCGCGTGGCGGCGGTTCCGGCCTTGGCGATCTCAGCCTCGGCGAGGTCTCCATCCAGAACGGCACCGCGACCTACACCAATGCGCAGACGGGCGCCTCCCATGCGGCAAGCGAGGTGAATGTCGACCTGGCGCTGCCGGGCCTCGACGATCCCTTCCTCGCGGAAGGCTCTCTCGTGTGGAACGAGGACGAGATCGGCTTCGACCTCAGGGCCGAGCGGCCGCGCGCGCTGACGGAGGGCGGCGAGACGCCTGTCGCCCTCACCATCAATGCGCCGAAGATCAACACCAGCTACAGCGGCACGCTCAAGCCGCTGGACGGGCTCGCCTTCGCGGGCGATGTCAGCCTCGATGTGCCGTCGGTGCGCGAACTCGCGGCCTGGGCGGGAAGCCCGATGCCCGCGGGCGACGGCTTCGGCGCGCTCTCCATCGAAGGCAAGGCGAGCGGCAGCGGCAACAGCTATCGCTTCACCGACGCGAAGATCGGTTTCGACGGGATGAATGCGACCGGCGCCCTGACGGTGACGACCGGCGGCGCGCGGCCGAAGCTCGCGGGCAATCTCGCGGTCGACAGGATCGACGTGAACACCTATCTCGCCGAAAGCGAGAGCGGCGGTGCAAGTGGCGGTTCCGGCGGCGGCGGTGCGGACAGCGGCTGGAGCACGGCGCCCATCAACCTGTCCGGCCTCAAGGCGGTCGATGCCGACTTCACCTTCTCGACGCAGGAAATCCTCTTCCAGCAGATCAGGATCGGCGAAAGCGCGCTGAAGCTCGCCCTGTCGAACGGCGTTCTGAACGCCAATCTGGCGAAGCTCAATCTCTATGAAGGATCGGGCTCGGGCACGCTGACCGTGAACGGCGCCAGCGCGACGCCGCAGGTGAAGGCCGATTTCAAACTGGCGGGCCTCAATGCCGAACCCTTCCTCACCGATGCGGCAGACTTCAAGCGCCTGCAGGGCAAGACCGCCGTCGACCTTTCGGTCGCGACGGCGGGCCGCTCGCAGCGCGACATGGTGGCGGCGCTCGACGGCAATGGCAGCGTGAAGTTCACCAACGGCAAGATCAAGGGCATCAACCTCGCGCAGCTTACGCGCACGGTGCTGAGCGCGGCGACGACGGGCTGGCAGTCCGGCGGCACGCAGGACACGGATTTCTCCGAGCTCGGCGGCACCTTCACCATCACCGACGGCGTGCTCAGCAACAACGATCTCGCGCTTCTCTCGCCGCTCATTCGCGTGACCGGCTCGGGCACGGCAAACATCCTCCAGAAGACGCTCGATTATCGCGTGGAGCCGAAACTCGCCGCGACGCTTGAGGGACAGGGCGGCGAGCAGCAGGCGACGGGGATCGAGGTGCCGATCCTCATTACCGGCTCCTGGTCGAACCCGCGCTTCGCGCCGGACCTGAAATCCATGATCCAGAACCGCGAGAACATCGAGAAGACGATCAAGTCGATCAAGGAAGACAAAGGCAAGGGTCTGCTTCGCAGCCTGATGGGCCAGCCGGCAGAGGAAACGGAGGGTTCGGACGGCGCCGCGGCGGAAGAAGAGGCGCCGGCCGAGACGAAGCCATCGCCGGAGGAGGCGCTCAAGAAGCTCTTCGGACAGTAGCCGCGCCGGCGGCCTTTGTGCCTCGCGCCGCTCCCGACTAGACTCTCGGAGAGTGATTCGTCGGGGACCGGACGGGCGCCTACATGATCCACAACGCCTTGTCGACGCTGCTAAAATTCTTCATCGGAGCGGTCGCCGTGGGCGCGCTGCTCAACGCGTTCGACATCAGAGCCGAAGACGTGCTTCAGGATATCGGGTTCACCCCCGAGGCGATCCTCACTTTCGTGCGCGAGGGCATCGGCTGGGCGATCCCGCATTTCCTGCTCGGCGCGATGGTGCTCATTCCGATCTGGCTCATCATTTTCCTGCTAAAGCCGCCGGGCTTCCGGCGTTGATTTTCCGGGCTGATTTTCGGGGGCTGATTTTCGCCGGCGCCCCCTTGTCCGCCTCCTCCGGCCATGTAGAGTCATGGTTAACGATGACGGGATAAACCCTTCTTCGTATACGGATATTTTTTGGGGAGGTATCAATGAAAAAATTCGTTCTCGCCGCCGCTTTCGCCGTTTCGACGTTCGCGCTTGCGGGCGTGGCGAGCGCCAATGTGGGCGCGGGCCTTGTCGGCAACACGGTGACGCTCACCGGGCCGGACGGCGCCGTGACCAAGATCTACTATCCCGACGCAACGAGCATCGTCGTGCAGGGCGCGGACGGTACGGAATCGCAGGGCACGTGGCGCGTCAGCGACAACACGATCTGCACGACCGTCGGCGAGCAGCCGGAAAACTGCACCGCCCCGATCGAGGAAGCCCCCGCCGTCGGCAGCTCCGGCGTCATCGAAGGCGAACAGGGCAATGTCGAGTGGACGGTCAGCGAAGGGAAGGCCTTCTAAGCCGCTTTTCGGCTGTTCCCCTACGTCCCCAGCGCCTAAAGTCCCGGCATCGAAACACAGCGATATCGGGAGAACGCGAATGGGACGGCTATCGGGAAAGCAGGCAATCGTGACGGGCGCTGGCAGCGGCATTGGCCGGGCCAGCGCCCTTCTTTTTGCCCATGAGGGTGCCAGAGTGGTGGCGGTCGACCGCGTGGAAGACGCGGTGGACGAAACCGCCGAGATGATCCGCAAGGAAGGCGGCACCGTTTCATCGGTCGCGGCCGATGTCAGCGACGAGGACGCGGTCAAGGGCTTCGTCGAGCATTGCGTGTCGGAATTCGGCGGGCTCGACGTGCTCTATGCCAATGCCGGCATCAGCGGCGGCATGGTTCCCCTGCAGGAGCAGACCGTCGACTACTGGAAGGAAATTCTCGCCATCAACCTGATCGGCCCCTTCCTCGCGATCAAGGCGGCGAGCCCGCACATGATCCGGCAAGGCAAGGGCTCGATCATCTGCACCGCCTCCGTCGCGGGACTGCGCGCCAATGCCGGCGGCACCCCCTACAGCGCGAGCAAGGCGGGCGTCATCAGCCTCGTGCAGACCGTCGCCAACGAGTTCTATGGCACGGGCGTGCGCGTGAACGCGATCTGCCCCGGCCTCATCGAGACCGGCATGACGAAACCGATCTTCGAGGGCGCGCGCGCCCGCGGCACCGACGACAGGATCGGCCAGCTCAACCCGCTGAAGCGCTACGGACTGCCGCCCGAAATCGCGCAGGCCGCGCTCTTCCTCGCGAGCGACGATGCGTCCTACGTCAACGGACAGGCGATCGCCGTCGATGGCGGCCTTTCCAGCACGCATCCCTTCGCGGGGCGCCGCTAGACGGCGGCGGAGATGCTCGTGTCCCCGCCCGCATCCGCGATGGTCGCGCGCAGGCGGCAGGGCCCGAGTGCAAAGGCGGCGATGCCGCGTTCGCTGAACTGCACGGAGTCTCCGACGGTGAACCAGTTTTCGCCGTCGGGACTTGCCTCCAGCGTGACGCTCGCGCCGTCGAACGCGCCCCAGACCCAGAACGTGCCGGTACCGCCCTGCCAGAGCATGGGCGCGGAACTGCCGCTGACGGCGGTCTCATCGAAGAACTTGTTCATGCATCTCTCCCTTCCTTCGTGAAAGGCGAGAGCATCGCGCCGCGCGGGCGAGGCGGGGATAAGTTCAGCGTCACAAATGGCTTCGACACCACATCGAGCAAATTCTGAAAACGGTCTTCCAGCTCGAAGCGTGAGGCGCATTCGCGCGCGACGCCCGCCGGTCATATGAACGGCAGGCCGGCATTCAGTCGTTCTGCCGGCGGCGCACATAGCTGATGCGGCAGAGCATGTCGTTCAGATCGCCTTCCACCTCCAGGGCGATCGTGACGATCTGGGGGTTGGATTTCTCCGAGTCCCAGAGTTGCTCCCGCTTCACGCCCTGCGTGTCCCACGGGCCCGTGGGCAGCACGCTGTAGACCTTGCCGTTCCTCGAAGAGACATCGAAGGCGAGGCAGATCTTCTCACCGGAATCGCCGGAAAGACCGCCCAGAGGGTCGACAAAGAACTTGTAGCTCTCGGTGACGTCTTCGCCGTCGCTGACCTTCATCTTCACGCGCCGTGTGAGGTCGCCACGGCCGTGGTAGTTCTTCGTGTTCTTGTCGCTCTTTCCGGTATCCAGATTCTCCATCCTGATATGGCTGATGGTGAAGAACGAGCTGTTCATCGCCTGGACGCGAATCTCGTCATTGGTCGCCTCGGCCGCGACAGATGTCGCGACAAGGGCGCTGCCGATGAGAGCGGACAGCAGCGCGGGGGCGGCGAAACACCGCGAGAACCTGTTCATTTCCGTTTCTCCTTTTTCCGTCTCCGGCGAACCGAAGCACGGCCCTGCGATCAATCGACGAATTCGACGTCGGCCCAGTAGCCAACGCGAACGCCGTTCGCCTGCCTGAAATCCCGCGCCTGGCAGGAATTGACGCGTATTTCGGCTCCCCCCTGGGTCCCTATGCACTTGAGACGGCTGAGTTTCGCCTCGATGAGAGCGTTGACGCGGTCGTTTTTCTGATCCCCGTCGATCACGCAGACAGCTTTCCGCCCGTCCGGATGCTTGAGGTGGATATAGATCTGGAACCCGCCCTTGTCGGGCTTCGTGTCATCGTAGACAGCGGCACGGCGCGCGTCGGCCAGTTCGTAGGCGTCGTCGACGTTCTCTGCCGAGGCTTCCTTGGTCTTTTTCTTTTCGTTCTCGTAGTTCAGAAAACTGTTGCCCACCTTCACTTTCGCCTCGTTCACCCCCTTCTTGCCTGTATAAGCCGTCAGCTCCTCGCCCGGCGTCTTCATGAAAACGGAGATACGGACATTTTCGCCGTCGTCCCGTGTCGGAAGCTTGATCTTGTGCGTGCAATCGCCGATACCGCCGGCGCTCGCCGCGCCAGGTGAAAGCGGCGCGATGAAGGCCGCGAGCGCCAGCGCGAGCGGCAGTTTTTTCCATTCGACCATGAGAGTCCCATGTCCTTGACGGTGAACGTACCCCGCCCGAAACCTTTCCCATGAGATCATCCGTGTCCAGCATATTATTCGCCTTCGGCGCCCGTTCGCGTCCGCTCCGTCTCATGAGACGCTCAGACAACGACACCTCCCGGATCGCGATTTAAAATCGAGTCGGATTGTCCGTCCTCTTCGCACCCATTCGTACGGGCGAGGGGAATTCACGCGTGCCCGGCGCGCATGGCGAGGAGAAACGCGATGAACTGGAAATCCTTCTGTCTCAATGTCTTCTTTGCAGCGTCGACGCTTCTTCTGCTGCCGCCTTCCATCGATATCGCGAAGGCCGACGCCATCGAGAAACTCCGCTGCAACTCATCGCGCTGCGAATTCAAGGAGCAGCTCGGCAAGTCCGTCACCAAGGAATTTCGGGCGGTCTGTTCCAACGGCGTGAATCCCTATCCCGAGAACATGTCGATCCGGCAGGAAAACAAGAACACGACCTGCACGACCAAATGCCGCGGGCAAGCAGGCGACAGCCACTACATCACGAAGTCATGCACCAACTGGGATCCGCTCTCGCGCGACAAGCTCAAGATCGTTGTCTGGTGCGGGGATTATCCCGACACCTCGGGCGGGATCGAGGACACCTGCAGCCAGCTCATCGCGAAGTAGATCAGCTGCAGCATTTCCGCCGTCGGGCGACCTCGTCCCATGAGACGCTCAGACAACGACTCAATGGCAATCCCGATCTAGGATCGTCAGCGGGGCTGTCTCGCTCGTGCATTGCCAACGCGCGCAGACGGGTGTCGCTTTGATCGGATGCAGGCCAGGGGGCGCCGCATGATCTCGAAATCCGCGCATTTCCTTGCATTTGCGATGGGCTGGGCCGTTCTGTTTCCGCCCTCTTCCTTCACCGTTGCGAAGGCCGATCCCGTCGAGACGCTGCGCTGCAACTCGGCCCATTGCGAATTCGGTGACGAGCTCGAGGCATCCACCCGGAGAGAATACCGCGCGGTCTGCACGGGCAGAACGAAGCCTTACCCGAAGAACATCTCCATCAAGCAGGAGAACAAGAGCACCTCTTGCAACGCAAAATGCTGGGGGCCGGGCAACAGCAACTACATCTCCAAATCCTGCACCAACGCGAGTGAGCAGTCGCGCGACAAGCTCAGGATCGTCGTCAGATGCGGCGGAAATCCTCACGATCTGGACGATACAGGAGACGTTTGCGGTTAGAGCCGTCAGTCGGAAATGCATAAATGTCTATGAGAGCGCAGCCAGTTCCCGATACTAATTCAGTCCGCGAGACCGTTCGCGGCGAAAGGGAAGATAAGCGATTTTCACATAGACGGTACCGTCCCATGGCTCTCGCAGAGTCTGCCGATCGCGTCCCCGTATTCGACCTCAACCCCGAGTTCGTCGGCCCCGAGGAGCGCCTGGCGAAGTGGTCCGAGTGGACGCGGCCCATCTGCGATTTCGCACCGCTGAACTGGCGCGGAACGGATGGCATCCTGCGTGCTCGAGCCTGGCCCACCGGTAAGGCCGTCTTCACGGATACGCTGATCGAACCGCATGTGACGAAGCGCGAGACCCATCACGTCCGCAACTATGCGAAGCCGACGCTGGTCACGCGCATGCATGCGTTCGGACACAGCTCCAGCGAGGTGCGATCCGACGCCTACATCACGAAGCCCGGCGACCTCAACGTGGTCGACTTCACCGAGACCTACAGTTCGATCTCGACGCGGGTGCGCTTCTTCACCTTCGTCGTCTCCCATGAGGCGGTCAATTACGATCCCTCCGTTCACGCTCCTCATATCCGGATGCCGCCGGACGGTCCACAAGGCGCGGCTCTTGCCTCCGCCTTTCTGCGGATCATGAAGGGTCTGCCGGTTTTCACCGTCAAGGAGGCCGAGGCGGCGGTAGACCACTTTCTCTCGCTGTTTGCCCGGATGCTCGAGCAGAGCCTCGAGGAGACTGCGTCGCCGCCCGATCCAACGCAGAAACGCCAGGCGGCGATCCGCACCTTCGTCGAAAATCACCTCCTCTCTCCCGACCTCACGCCGGGCATGCTCGCTGCGGAATTCGGAATCTCGCGAGCGACGGTCTACCGCGACGTCGAGGAGATGGGCGGCCTGCAACGCTACATCATTCGCAGACGGCTGGAGGAGGCCTGCAAGGAGCTCGCCTTCGGACCCGACATGCGTGGCATTGTCGGGGAAGTGGCGAACCGCTGGCATTTCAGTTCGACCGCGCATTTCTCGCGCGAGTTCCGGCGCCGCTTCGGCTTCAACCCCGGCAAGGCGGTGAATTGCGCGCTCGTGCAGACACCGTCCGAAGCCGCAAAGGATTCTCCGGCCGCAAGCCGCGAGGAAGCGCCCGAATGGCTTGAACGCCTGTAAGGCGCGTGAACGACAGGATCGGCTGCAATGGGCGAGTGTTATCCGTGATCATCAGACATCTTCTTCTTTTCCCGCTTGCCGCGCTTGCGCTGCAGGGATGCGAAACGCCGGACCGGGCCAGCCGCATGGACGCTTTTTCGGGCTACGAGGCCGCGGCAGCGCATGATCCCGCAAATGAAGCCAGGGACGCCTCCTACGCTGCGAGGGACGAGCGCATCGGCCATCAGCTCGTGGAGCAGGCCCTGCAGGCGCTGGCGGACGGCGATCTGGAGAAGGCATCGCACCGGGCCAACGCCGCCCTGAAGTTCGACATCACGAACCCGCGGCTCCAGTTCCTCAATGCCTATGTCTACCAGCAGATGGGACTGAGCGGCGACACGAGCAAGTATCAGCTGGCGGAACAAGGCTATCTGCAGACGCTGAAGTTCGATCCCGGAAACACGCGCGTGCAGCATCAGCTCGGCGCCGTCTACATGGCGCAACGGAAATACGCGCTCGCAAAGGGCTACTTCGCCGCCGTCGCGCTCGACAACGCCGACGATCCGGCCGCGCTCTACGACCTCGCGACGGCCTCCTACTACGCGCGCGATCCGCTGACCGCCGAAGCGGTGCTGAGAGAGCTCGCCGCGACTTCACCGGCCGTCGCGGACCGGCCGGAATTCGCCCAGGCCCTCTCCATCGCAACGGCGGCCGTCAACGATCGCGAGGCGGCCGATGCCCTGCTCGCCCGGTACAGCGAAACGCTGGCCGGCGCCAACAGCCTCGATTTCGTGAAGAGGCGGCTTCGGAACTGGCGGGACTTCTACGAATACGATGCGAACAACCTGTTGACCTACGCTTCGCTGACGAATGTCGCGGAAGAAGTGGACGAGCTCGACGAGCCGGGCGATGCGGAGGATCTCGGCGAATTCGACGAACTGGACGATGTCGACGAAGTCGGCGAGGTGGACGGGACCGACGAAACGCCCGCCTCCACCGACATGGTCGTTGTCGAAGTCGTCCTGATCGGCACCCAGGAAGACGCCCGGCGTTCGCGCGGCGTCAATCTCCTCGAAGGCCTGCAGCTTCAGTTCGGCGACACGCTCGAAAACGTGCCCGGCGTCAGCTTCGGCGAGACCCGCATCAACGACGCGCTCAATTCCGGCCTGGCGGAAAACACACAGACCATCACCAACTTCATCAACATTCCCGCCATCCGTTATTCGCTGAACATCGCGAACGCGCTGGACAGCTACGGCGAAATCCTCGCCAAGCCCTCTCTGGTGGCGCTCAGCGGGGAAACCTCCGAATTCTTCTCCGGCACGGAAGTTCTGGCGGCCGCGGTATCGGGCGGCGACGGCGATTCCGTTTCCGTGGAGAAGGAAGTCGGCGTGAAGCTCGCCGTCACGCCGACGATTCTCGGCAGCGGCAAGGTGCGCCTCCACGTCGCGGCCGAGCGAACCTTCCTGACCGACCCTTCGACCTCGGTCCTGTTCGAGTTCCGGCTCGACACGACGAAGACCAACATCAACTCGACGGTCACGATGGATTTCGGCGAGACGCTCGTCATCGGCGGCCTCACCGAGAAGGAGACGACGAGTTCGGCGGACGGCGTGCCGATCATTCGCGACATTCCGGGGATCAACCTGTTCTTCTCGCAGGAAGCGAGCCGGGTCTTCGAACGCTCCATTCTCATCCTCATCACGCCGCGGCGGCCGCAATTCACCAGCCACACCGCCGGGGCCGGCGGCGAGGCGCGGGAGAACACCAGTTCCGTCGAGCGCGACGTCGAACGCTTTCAGCAGCGGCACCGCGAATGGTTCGCGCCGCGCGACGGCTTCATGCGGCAGGTGAATCACGGCGCCTTCCCGGCCTTTGCCGAGGAGTTCCATGCGAACGACATGCCCCGGACAGGGCTCGCCCGCCGCAGAGGGACGGCCGGCAGCGTGGACGATCTGAAGCGCTATCTCCTCGCCGGGGATCTGTGAGAAGCGCCCGGCGGATGGCGGAAGCACCCGCATGAACGCCCTTCGCAGCACGGGTGTTTCACCGCTCGCGGCCGCGGGCGCCTTCCTTGTCCTTCTTGTTGCGTCCACCTTGCCCCTGCAACCCGGCAGCGCCCAGCGCGCCGCGCCCGTCGAAGCGCCGCAGACCCAACCGGAGATACCCGAGCCGAAGCGGCCGAAGCCGGTGACGGAGAGGCCCGTGACCCCCGAAACGACGATACCGGAGGCAAAGGAGCTCTTCGCCGACGAGGTCCATGAGAACCAGTTCGAGCTCACGGAAGGCTACAGTTCGGGCCGGGAAGACGGGGACGGCGGTCTCACGCAACCTCCCGAAGCCGTCACGACGGACGAGGCGATCACCTTCGTCGATACAAGGGAAGAAGCCTTTGCGCTCGCCATCGGTCCCGAAGGCCGCGTCTTCGCCCTCGATGCGGCAGGCAACATTTTTCTCTGGTCCAACACACGACGCGATTTCCTGGAGTTCGAAGGCGAACTGGCGCGCATGGCCGTCGGCCCGGACGGCACCTTGTGGGGTGTCAATTCGCTCGGCCGCGTCTTCTTCTTCGACGGAAAGAGATGGTCGCAGGTGCGGGGCGAGGTCGCCTCCGATATCGACGTCAACCGGAACGGCGATGTCGTCCTTGCGAGGGACGACGAACTCATCGAGCGTCTTGACCAAAACCTCAACCGGTTCGTCGTGGAAGCCGGTCCGAGCGGCATTCAGGTGGCACTCTTCTCCGACGGGTCGCTTGTGACCATTCACGAGGGGAACCTTGTCTATCGCTGCGAGGACGGCACATGCATCGGCCTCGACCGCAGGGCGAAGAGCCTTTCGATCGGGCCGGACGACAGCCTGTTCATCGTCGACACCGGCGGCAGACTCCTGCGCTCCACGGATCGCGGAGAAAGCTTTACCTTCATTCCCACCCTCGGACGGACCGTCAGGCGGGTCGCCGTCGGTCCGAACGGCTTTCCCTGGGTCGTCACCGTGGATGACGAGGTTCTCTCGTCACGCTTCTTCGCCCGCGACGAAAGCGGCGACACCCTCGTCAGGCTCGCCGCTGCGGGCAATACGGTCGGAACGGGAAAGACCGGCGGCGTCATCAGCACACAGCAGACCGGCAGCATCACCTTCAACAGGACGCTCCGTTTCGACACCTTCCGGTCCGAGAATGATCGCTTCTCGACCATGATCGATCTCGTCGTCGGCAATGACGGCGGCGTCTATATAGCGGGATCGCAGCTCCTCGGCTTCACCATCGCCATCGACAAGTTCGACGAGCGGCGGCGCCGCTTCGTCAACATCGACTACCCCTTCCCCGACGATGTCGCCCGTTTCGACGTCGAGGAGGACGGCACGACCTTCTGGGGCATCCATACGCAGGCACCGGTCGAGATCTACCGGGCGCGCAACGGCGGCGCCTCCGTCACCACCTATTCCGTTCCCGATTCCACCGGGTCCGGCTCCGACATCGCGCTCGACCATGACGGCAACGTCTATGCCGTGGTCGGAGAGCGGGTCTACGTCAAGACGCGCAACGCGGCGCAATTCAGATTGTTCTCGAACGAACAGATCCGGACGATCGCATTCGGCATGGACGAAAACATCTGGATCACGGATGGCGGCAACATCGTGCTCCGCTTCGACGGCAAACGTTATGTCAGCCCGGTGCGGCGCGAGACCAAGGTCGGCGGCGTCGCCGTCGCCGTGGACGGCTCCGTCTTCGTGATCGCCGGCGACGACAACGGCAATCCGAAACTCTTCCGATGGAACGCGTCCAACCGCAGCTTCGACGGCATCCGCAACACCACGCCGGACCTCATCGACGTCGCGGATGACGGCGAGCTGTGGTTCACGCAGGGGCTCGACGTCAAGCGGGCGAGGAATCGCTGAAGCGGGGATATCCGGTTCCGGGCGCGCGGCCGGGGATAAAATTCCGGGAAATCGGGCCGGGAAACGCACACCCTAATTTTTGCGGGAATAAGTGCCCTCCGCCGGAATGTAACGGTTCGATGACAGTATGATGACAGTCGGCCGCGAAACGGGGGTGTTTATCCCCGGAGGCGGCGTTCGGCGATGAAGGGAAGTGGTGCCCAGGGGCGGAATCGAACCACCGACACTGCGATTTTCAGTCGCATGCTCTACCAACTGAGCTACCTGGGCGGAAGCTCCGGAGCGGCAGGGTTTCTGCGGCGCTCCGGCGAGGTCCGCGGTTTATAAGAGATAGAGTCAGGCCTGTCCAGAGGCCGCCTCGGCGCCGTCAAAATCCAATCGGCAGAAGGGCTTAACGGCTGCTCTCCTCGTCGTCGGAACGTGTCTGCGAGGCTTCGTCCCATTCGTCCGGCGGCTCGACCGCGGGGATCGCGTAAGCCCCCTTCAGCCAGCGGTTGAGGTCCACATCGGCGCAATGCTTCGAACAGAAGGGATGAAAGGTCGAGGCCGAGCGCGTGCCGCAGATCGGGCAAGGGCGCGGCGCCCTCAGTTTCACGACATTGCCGCCTTCGTCCGTCACGGTCCTTCTCCGGTCTCGTCTATTGCACGATGCCGACGTCGATCTTCTCCCGCGGAAACGCGGGCTCACCGACAAGGTTCACTTCCGCCGGCACGCGTCGGCGGAGCCTCTCCACAAGATAGGGATTTCCGCGCTCGAGCCAATCGACGACTTCGGCGGAAGCGCGCGCGACGAGCGGGCGGCCCGGCGTGGCCTGCGCCTCGCGCGCGATCTTGCGCAGGAGGTCGTTGGCGACGGTCGCGCAGGTCTTGCGGCGCGGGCGGCCGTTCGCATAGGCCGCTTCCGTCAGCAGCTTGTCGAGCGGTTCGCGGACGCGCTTGCGCGTCATTTCGACGAGGCCGAATTCGGACATGCCGGAAATCTGCGTCGGTACGCGGTCCTTTGCGAAGCCTTCGTTCAGCGCGGCGAGCACCTTTTCGATGTTCGCCGGATCGTTCAGGTGGATGAAATCGATGACGATGAGACCGCCCGTACCGCGCAGGCGGAGCTGATAGACGATCTCTTCCACCGCTTCGAGGTTGATCTTGGCGCTTGTCTGTTCGAGGCCGGTCGCTGCGGTATAGCGGCCGGAATTGACGTCGATCGCGGTCAACGCCTCCGTCGTCTCGATGGTGATCCAGCCGCCGGAGGGAAGCTCCGCGCGCGGCTCCAGCGCCGCCTCGATCTCGCCGTCGACGTCGTAGATCGAGAAAAGGTCGCCCGGCCCGTTGAAGAGCTGCACGCGCTCCAGCATTTCCGGCATGGCGCGGCGGCAGTAGCGCTGCGCCTCGCCGAAGGCGTCCGCGCAGTCGATCAGCACGCGGGACGTGTCCGAACTTACGCAGTCGCGCAGCGTCTTCGAGACGGGGTCGAGGTCGTGGAAAACGACGCTCGGCGCGGCGGAGCGCTTCTCCGTCTCGCGGACCTTGCGCCATTCCTCCGCGAGCTGGCGCGCGTCGGCGGCAATGTCCTCGGAAGTCGCGCCGATCGCCGCCGTGCGCACGATGAAGCCGGCCGGTTCGCCGGTAACGCCCATCGGGTTGAAGCGTTCGACCATTTCCTCGACAAGGGCGGTCAGCCGCGCGCGCTCTTCCTCGTCCTCGATGCGGCGCGAGAGCGCGACGCCGGACTGGTTCGGCACCAGCACGAGAAGACGGCCCGGAATGGTGACGTTGGCGGAAAGCCGCGCCCCCTTGTCGCCGATCGGATCCTTCACCGCCTGCACGAGAATGGCCTGGCCTTCCTGCACGCAGGCGCTGATCGGCGGCAGCGTGCCTTCGTCGAGCCCGGTCAGTTCGCAGAGGCAGCGCGCCTCGCGCGCGCCGAGAAACCCTGCGCGTTCCAGGCCGACCTCGACGAAGGCGGCCTGCATGCCGGGCAGGACGCGCTGCACGCGGCCGAGAAAGATGTTGCCGATGAGCGAATGGCCGGCGCGGCCGGTCTTCGCCTTCAGGTCGTCTTCCATGGTCCGCTCAAGGAACAATTCCACGGGACGGCCATCCTCGACGATCGCCACGCGCGTTTCGCCGGGGCCGACATTGATCAAAACTTCTTCGGACATAAAAACCCTGATTTGCATCCGCCGCACCCCCGCACAGACGGACGCCCCCTCTTCACCCTCGATCGCCTCCGATCCCTTGAAAGATCGATCCTAACACTCTTGTTAGCGCAGAGGATAGCCGCGTCAGACCGTTGAAATGACTGGATATCCGGCGCCTGCGAGGAGCGCCCCCGTCTCATGGAGGGGGAGGCCGACAACGGCCGAATAGGACCCCGTCAGCGCGCGGACGAAAAGCGCGGCCCGGCCCTGGATCGCATAGCCGCCCGCCTTGCCGCGCCACTCGCCGGACGCGAGGTAAAATGCGATTTCCTCTTCCGACAGACGCTTGAAGGTGACGCGCGTTTCGCACACGCGTTCGCTCGTGCGGTCCGGCGCGACGAGATGCACCGCCGTCCAGACGCGATGCGCGCGGCCGGAGAGCAGCTCGAGGCAGGCGCGCGCTTCCGATTCGGTTTCGGCTTTCGGCAGGATGCGGCGGCCGCAGGCGACGACGGTGTCCGCGCCGAGCACGAAGGCATCTGCATGATCCGACGCAACGGCTTCTGCCTTTCCGCGCGCGAGACGAAGCGCGAGGCTGCGGGGAAGTTCGGTCTTCTGCGGGGTTTCATCGATTTCCGCCGCGACGATGCCGTGCGGTTCGATGCCGATCTGCTGGAGAAGCGCGAGCCTGCGCGGCGAGGCGCTGGCGAGAATGAGGCGGGGTTTCGCGCCCTTTACCGACACCGGCGCGTCACTTGAACCGGTAGGTGATCCGGCCCTTGGTCAGGTCGTAGGGCGTCATTTCGACGAGCACCTTGTCGCCCGCGAGCACGCGGATGCGGTTCTTGCGCATCTTGCCTGCGGTGTGGGCGATGATCTCGTGTTCGTTCTCCAGCTTCACGCGAAACGTGGCGTTGGGCAGCAGTTCCGTCACCACGCCCGGAAACTCGAGCATTTCTTCCTTGGCCATTCACTATCCTTCGGAAATTTGGCCGGAAGAATGGTCAGAAAGCCTCCGGAAATCAAGAGCCCGGCCCGCTAAATCGCATGCGGACCGGGCTCAAATGGTTGATTTCGCGAGCTTTTCGGATCAGTCGACCAGCAGATACTCAACGGTGGAGACGACCCGGACCGTCTTCATGACCTGTTCCGTCTCCTGCGCGCCCGGAATCTCGTCGCGCGGCTGGATCGAGAACTGACCCTGCCAGGCGCGGCGGATGCCGCCGAGGCGGGCGCCGGAATCGGCGGCGAAGGTTTCCGCGGCCTCGCGGGCGCGCAGGGTCGCCTCTTCAAGCATTTCGGGCTTCACGTCGGCGATGCGGGTGAACAGGTAGGAGGGCCGGACGGGGCCATATTCGTTAGATAAAACAACACCTTGCTCGACGAGCGCGCTACTGTCCCGGTTCGCGGCAGCGACCTTGTCGACGTCGGTGGAGCGCAGCACGAGCTGCTGGGCGATGATGAAACGCGTGTCGAACTGGCCGCTCGAATACATCTGGGCGAGGCGGTCGGTGACCTGGGGCGCCTGAAGCTCGATTTCCTCTTCCGAAAAGCCGTGCGATTTCAGGAAGTTACCGACGACCTCGGCGTTGCGCTTCACTTCCGCCTGGGTTTCGGCGAGATCGTTGCCGGTGACGACGAAACGCAGCGCCCAGAGCGCGAGATCCGCCTTAACCTCCCGTTCCGACAGGCCTTTTACCGACACGGAGCGGTCGCCGAGACGCGACTTCACGAGGCCGTCGCCCGCCAGATAGCCGCCGGCGGCGATGCCGAGACCGAGGATCAGCGCGGCCGTCAGCGCAAAGAGCGATTTCATGACAAGTATCTCTCCCCATTGGTGTTTCGGCTTCTTATATCACGGCGATTGCGGCGGATTGATGGATGGATCGCAGGCCGAGCGTGACGCTGCCCCGCGAAAATCGGGCGCCGCGCCTTCCGGGCGGAAAACCGTTGCGCATCATGGGTTTGCCGCTTCGGCGGGGACAAGTGCACCCCGACTGTCATCATACTGTCATTGAACCGTCACGAAGCAACATTCCGCACCCGATGAAAAAAGTAATCCCGCAAATGACGATCCGCCCGGCGACGCGAGAAGATGACGATCGCCTCTGGCTTATCCTCGAACCGGTCATCCGGGCGGGCGAAACTTATCCCCTGCCCCGCGACATGACGCGCGAGGACGCGCTCGGCTACTGGTTCCAGCCCGGACACAGTGTATTCGTGGCGGAAGAGAGCGGGGATATCTCCGGGACCTATCATCTGAAGGCGAACAACAAAGGCGGCGGCGCGCATGTCGCCAATTGCGGCTACATGACCGCGCCGCAGGCCCGCGGGAAAGGCATCGCGCGGGCGATGTGCCTGCATTCGCTCGACGAGGCGCGGGCGCGCGGTTTCACGGCGATGCAGTTCAATTTCGTGATCTCGACGAACGACGCCGCAGTGCACCTCTGGCAGGACTGCGGTTTCGAGATCGTCGGGCGGCTACCGCAGGTCTTCGCGCATCCGCGTCACGGATCTGTGGACGCGCTGGTGATGCACAGAATGCTCTGAGGACGGAGCTTTTCTCAGACAAATTTTCTCAGGCAGATTTCCTGCGGCCTGTGCGGAAGAGAAGCTCCATCGCCTGATGGGCATATTCCTCGCGGGCCGCATCGTCCGCCGGGCGCTTGTGAGAGCTGCACCAGGCGGCGAAATCGTCCGGATCGATCATGACGCGATAGACGACTTCGCCGTGGCGCGCCCGTGCCCGGCGCGACCGGTCCGCCTCGCTGTTCCACGTCTCGAAATCCGGCGGGAAGCGCTCACCATCCGCCATGAGCGTGCGGATGCGCTCGTAGGAGTCGCGGTTGTACCAGGGCATGCTTGTCGTCTGCATTGGACACCTCCCGGACAGTTCGTCGCGTGTGATCACTTCATCACCGGGAGAAGATTAAACCGCGCGCGGCCCATGCTCCAATCACGATTTTACTTTGTGAGGGGGCCTCACTTTCCCTCCGTTACACACGGAACTCGTTGATGCAGGGGAGGAAATCGCGCGCGTGTCGACGGAAAAGCCGCATGAGACAGGAATAAAAATTTTTTAATGCCGCACATCACAGGCGGGCCGTCAGCCCGTCGCGGCGCCGGCGCGGCCGAAGCGGTTTTCGATGAGGCGGGCGATCCGGTCACGGAGCGTGCGGTAGGCATCGAGACGGCGCTCGCGGTTGCCGCCGGTGGGCGAGGCGAGCGGGTCCTCGATCTCCCAGTATTCGATGTCGGTCGCGGAAGAGCGTGTGAGCTCCTCCGCCTTCGCGCGCGCCTCGGGCGTCAGCGCGACGATGAGGTCGAAGCTCGTCACGTCGTCGAGTTCGTCGAAATCCTTCGGACCGCGCGCGGGCGGTTCGATGCCCGCCTCGCGCAACACCTCGGCGGCGAAGGGGTCCGCATCCTCCGCGGGCGCGACGCCGACGGAGTCGACGAAGATGCGCGCGCCATGCGTCTTCTTGAGGATGGCCTCGGCGATGGGCGAGCGGATGGCGTTGAGGTTGCAGACAAAAAGGACCGAAGCCGGTACATCGCCGCCTTTCTTCGCTTCCGCGCTGCCGGACATGGTGCTCATCCCTTGATGTGCAGGACGCAGATCAGCGTGAAGAGACGGCGCGCCGTGTCGAAATCCATCTCGATCTTGCCGGAGAGACGTTCCTTCAAGGTCTCAGAGCCTTCGTTGTGGAGACCGCGGCGGCCCATGTCGATTGCCTCGATCTGCGCGGGCGCGGCGGTCTTGATGGCGTCGTAATAGCTCTCGCAGATCATGAAGTAGTCCTTGATGATCCTGCGGAAAGGCGTGAGGGAAAGCAGCACCTTGCCATGCGGGTCGCCGCCTTCCAGACGGATGTCGAAGACGAGGCGGTTTTCCTCGATGGCGAGGTGGAGGAGATAGGGACCGCCGTCGCTGCCGACGGGCGCGAAGACGTTTTCCTCCAGAAGGTCGAAGATCGCGACTTTCCGCTCATGCTCGACATCCGGGCTGCGGCGCACGACGCTCTTTTCGTCCAGCACCAGATCGGCAATGCGAAAACGCGCGCCGTCCGGGAGTTCCGGAGGCGCGTCTGCGCTGCTTTCATCGTCTGCCGAGCGGTCGGTCATGGTGGCGCAGTTTAAGCCGATTTGACGGAAGGAAGCGAGGGGAGGCACTCGCGGGCGCAGCGTATGACGCTCCCCCCTCACCCTTCCCACCGCCGCTTTGCGGCCGCGGGCCCCTTCCCTCTCCCCTTTGGGGAGAGGGAGCGAGGGCGAAGCCCGAGCGGGTGAGGGGAAGTTAGAGATTGAGGCGGATCGCGACGGAGCGCAGGTGGGCGTCGAGGCCTTCGGCTTCGGCGAGCGCGATGGCGGCGGGGCCGATGGCGCGGAGCGCTTCGGGGTCGCAGCGGACGATGGAGGTGCGCTTCATGAAGTCGAGCACGTTGAGGCCCGAGGAGAAGCGCGCCGAGCGCGCGGTGGGAAGCACGTGGTTCGAGCCAGCGACATAGTCGCCGATGGCTTCCGGCGTGTAGCGCCCCAGAAAGATCGCACCGGCGTTCGAGACGCGCGCCAGCAGCGCGTCCGGATCGGCGGTGGCGATTTCGAGATGTTCGGGCGCGATGCGGTCGACCAGCGGGGCGGCATCGTCGAGCTTCGCAACCACGATGACGGCGCCGAAATCGGCCCAGCTCTTCGCCGCGGTCGTTTCGCGCGGCAGCGCCTTCAACTGGCGCTCCACCGCTTCCCCGACACGCGTCGCGAAACCGGCATCGTCCGTGATCAGGATCGATTGCGAACTCGCGTCATGCTCGGCCTGCGAGAGGAGATCGGCGGCGATCCATTCGGGATCGTTCTCGGCGTCGGCGACGACGAGGATTTCGGAGGGCCCCGCGATCATGTCGATGCCGACGGTGCCGAAGACCTGGCGCTTGGCTTCCGCGACGAAGGCATTGCCGGGGCCGACGATCTTGTCGACGGGGGCAATCGTCTTCGTGCCGTGGGCGAGCGCGGCGACGGCCTGCGCACCGCCGACGCGGTAGACCTCGTTCACGCCCGAGAGCTTCGCGGCGGCCAGCACCAGCGGGTTCACGATGCCGTCCGGCGTCGGCACGACCATCACGATGCGCTTCACGCCCGCGACCTTCGCGGGGATGGCGTTCATCAGGACAGAACTCGGATAGTTCGCGGTGCCGCCCGGCACATAGAGACCGACGGCGCCGACCGGCGTCCAGCGGTGGCCGAGCTCGACGCCCTCAGCATCGGTGAAGCGCGCATCTTCCGGGCGCTGGCGCTCGTGATAGGCCTCGATCCGCATGGCGGCAGTCTTGAGCGCATCGAGCGTCTTCGCGTCGCAGGCGTCTATCGCGGCGTCGAGATCGGCTTGCGGGATGGCGAGGGTTTCGGAGGTGAGGTCGTCCAGACGGTCGAAACGCTTCGTGTAGTCGATGAGGGCCTCGTCGCCGCGCGCCTGCACATCCGCGACGATCTTCTCGACCGTCTCGCGCACATCGACAGCGGCTTCGCGCTTCGCGCCGAGCAGCGCGGCGAAACCGGCTTCGAAGTCTGCGTCTTTCGCGTTCAGGCGGGTGGGCATGGGTTACTCATGGGCTTGTCATCCGGACCACCCTCCCCCTGTGGGAGGGTCGAAATTTGCGAGCGTCAGCGAAGCGAATTTCGGGGAGGGGTTCTCCGCCATCGGCGAATTACATGCCCCGTTTCGCTCGCTCACCCCTCCCCGGAAAATTCTGCACTTCGTTTGAATTTTCCGACCCTCCCACAGGGGGAGGGTGGTCCTCATGGCGGAGTCAGTGGGCGCAGCACGCAAGTATCACCACATTCTACATCAATCCAGATCGTGTTCGGGCTTGTTGGGGGTTTCCCAGACGAGGCCGAGGTCGGAGAGGTGGCATTCCAGCGCCTCGACCTCGAGCTGCAGTTCGGCGCCGCCGGAGAAGACCAGCGTGACGGCGCCCGAGGGCGGGTTCAGCTCGTCGAAGCGGATGGCGAGGAGGTTCAGCACGCCTTCGGGCTTGTCCTGCGAAATGTTGCGGGCGCGGACGCGCACGACATTCTCGAAATGGAGGCCGGCGCGGACGCGCTCATGCGACTGCTTGCGGGCCGCCCCCTCGCCTTCCCAGCGAAAGCGGTTCAGCACCAGGGCGAAACGGCGCGTGGACGGCAGGAAGGCGAGATCGCGCACCTGGCAGACCGCGTCCTGAAGCGCGGCGGAAATCACTTCCAGATCGATGGCATCCTCGGCGGCGAGGCGAAGGTCTTTCGTCATTGATTCCGCTTTTTTTAATGCTTCTCTTTTTCGCGCCAGATGTCGGCGCCGCAGGCCCCGAGCTTCGCCTCGATGCGCTCGAAACCGCGATCGAGATGGTAGACGCGGTTGACGATGGTTTCGCCCTCGGCGGCGAGCCCTGCGATGATGAGGGCGGCAGAGGCGCGCAGATCGGACGCCATGACCGGGGCGCCCTTCAGCTTTTCGACGCCGCGCACCAGCGCCTTGTCGCCATGCAGCGAGATGTCGGCGCCGAAGCGGGCCAGCTCCTGCACATGCATGAAGCGGTTCTCGAAAATGGTTTCGGTGATTTCGGACTCGCCGTCGGCCGTCGTCATCAGCGCCATGAACTGCGCCTGAAGGTCCGTCGGAAAACCGGGGAAGACCTGCGTCACGACATCCGTCGCCTGGAGCCGCTCGCCGTTGCGCGCGACGCGCACCGCGCCCTGCTCGCTCTCGACCTCGGCGCCGGCGGCGCGCAGCACGGAGATGGCGGCCCCGAAGGTTTCGCCTTCGACGCCTTCCAGCACGATCTCGCCCCCCGTCATGGCGGCGGCGATGGCATAGGTGCCGGCCTCGATGCGGTCCGCGATCACGCGGTGGGTTGCGCCGTGGAGCCTTTCGACGCCTTCGATGCGGAGCGTCGAGGTGCCGATGCCCTCGATCTTCGCGCCCATCGCAACGAGGCAATTCGCGACATCGCCGATTTCGGGTTCGCGGGCGGCGTTTTCGAGCACGGTGACGCCATCCGCGAGGGTCGCGGCCATCATCAGCGTGTGCGTCGCGCCGACGGAGACCACGGGCGAGCGGATGACCGCGCCCTTGAGGCCGTCCGGCGCGGCGGCATGGACATAGCCTTCGACGAGGTCGATCTCGGCGCCCATCTTCTGGAGGCCCTTTATATAGAGATCGACCGGGCGGGCGCCGATGGCGCAGCCGCCGGGGAGCGAGACCTTCGCCTCGCGGCAACGCGCGACGAGAGGGCCGAGGACCCAGAAGCTCGCGCGGATCTGCGAAACGATCTCGTAGGGCGCGGTGGTGGACCTGATGTCCTTCGCGTGGACCGTCATCACATCCGCATCCTCGCCCCGGTCGATCGAGACCTCGCCGCCAAGCGCGGCCAGAAGCTTCGAGAGGGTGCGCACATCGGCAAGACGCGGCATGTTGGCGAGCGTCAGCGGCTCGTCCGTCAGGAGAGCGGCCGTCATCAGGGGGAGCGCCGCGTTTTTCGCGCCGCTCACGGGGATGGTGCCCTTCAGGCGGCGGCCGCCTCGAATGTGAATGGTGTCCATAGGCCCATGTCCGATCAGGGTTCAGCCGGTTTATACGGGGAGAGGGGCCTCAAGTCACGCCGGGCGGCGGCCAGGCATTGCAGGCTGTATCCCCTCCCCAAACGGCCGTCAGCCGTTTGACCCTCCCACAAGGGGAGGATGAGAAGTTGTGGCAGAGGCCTGTGGTCGAAATCGGACCGATCGGGGGTCTTTATTTGTCCTTACCCGCGCCCTTGCGGTCGCGGGTCTCTATTTGTCCTTACCCGCGCCCTTGCGGTCGCGGGTCTGGGCCTTCCGCTTCTTGAGGTTTTCGCGGAGGGCCTCGGCGAGGCGGGCGGTTTTCGCCTTGGCTTCGCGGGTCTGGGCGGCGCGGTCGGTACCCTTGCCGCCAGGGGTGCGGGAATCGAAGCCGGGAGCTGATTTCTTCATGATGTCCACTCGGATCGGGGAATCGGATTTGAAGGGAAGATAGTGCGTTGCGGCATCTTGCGCGAGGGGGGTCCGTGTGGCACTTTCCGCGCGCTTTCGGCCCCCTCGACTCCGGGGCCTTTTGCCCGGCCGCTCATCGCCTGTTTACCATTCGCGGCGAGACTTCCTGCCGGATCGACCGCGGGGCCCCGCCCCGCCCGCATGCTGTGGTAGCTCAGTGGTAGAGCACTCCCTTGGTAAGGGAGAGGTCGAGAGTTCAATCCTCTCCCACAGCACCAGATTTCCGCTTTTCCCACAGCACCAGATTTTTCCAAAAGGAAGACCGCTAGCCGCCGACGAGGTCGCCGCCATTCGGGTGGAGTACCTGGCCGGTCATGTAGGAGCTGTCCTCGCAGGCGAGGAAGAGCAGCGCGGGCGCGACCTCGTTTGGCTGGCCGGGACGGCCGAGCGGGCTCGACTTGCCGAAATCCGCCACCTTGTCTTCCGGGAAGGACGCGGGAATGAGCGGCGTCCAGATGGGGCCGGGGGCGACGCCGTTCACGCGGATGCCCTTCGAGGCGAGGTTCGAGGACAGCGCGCGCACGAGCGAAAGGACCGCGCCCTTGGTGGAGGCGTAGTCGAGAAGCACAGGCTGACCGCGATAGGCGGTGACGGACGTGATGCAGACGATCGAGGCGCCCTTGCGCAGATGCGGGAGCGCCGCCTGCACGAGATACATGGCGCCGAAGATGTTGGTGCGGAAAGTGCGCTCGATCTGATCCTGCGGGATGTCCTCGAAATCGGGCTCGAAGTGCTGCTCGGCGGCGCCGGAAACGACGACGTCAAGCGCGCCATATCTTTCCAGCGCTTCGGCGACGAAGGCTTCCGCCGTTTTCTTCTCGCCGATGTCGCCGGCGAAAAGGAAGCACTCGCCGCCTTCCTCCGCGATGAGCTTCGCCGTGGTCCCGGCATCCTCATCCTCGGAGCCGTCCTTGTAGAGAATGCCGAGGCGGGCCCCTTCGCGCGCAAAGAGAAGCGCGGTGGCGCGGCCGATGCCGGAATCGCCGCCGGTGACGATGGCGACCTTGCCTTCGAGACGGCGGCTGCCGGGATAGCGGGGCGCGTAGTCGGGCGCGGGATGCATTTCCTCTTCGCTGCCGGGCTGGTGGTCCTGGTGCTGGGGCGACGGCGCGCGCTCGCTGCGGGACATGAGTTCACTCCTCCTGAATGGCGCCCCCTGCCCGTTCCAAGCGCGGAACGGCGCAAAGGGTTCCGGTTCCGCGGAGAAAGACGCTCAATTTCCATAAGGGCCGGAACGGCGGCAGACGCGCATTCGTTGAAAGAAAACACCCCTCGATATGAACGGAGGACGCGATGAGCGTGAAGCCGCAGAATAAGCCGGAAGAGGCGCATGACGAGACGCCGAAGCAGAAGCCCGGCGGGCAGACGGAAGGCAAGAAGGATCTCGCCGACCGGACGCCGGATGCGCATGACGTGACCGAGACGGACCTCGCCGCCGACAAGATGGGCAACAACCAGTTGCAGGGCGACGACCAGGAGAAGGTGCACAACGAGCGGCACGCGCAGGCGGAAGTCACGACCGAAACCGACAGCATTATGGAAGGGCTGAAGCGCAAGGAAAAATGAGCGGCGATTATCCGCGTTTCGCGCGGAGAAAGACGGAACGGCGGATTTCGCGCCGCGTTGATTCCGTACTTGCCGCAGGCGCCGCGGAGACGGACGCCCGAAGACGGCAAGCCACCCACAACACGCATGGAGGCCGCCATGAAAGTGAGCGAAGCGATGACAAACGATGTCCGCATCGCCAATCCGGACGACACGATCCGGGAGGCTGCGCAAACGCTTGCCGAACTCGACGCAGGCGCCTTGCCGGTCGGCGAGGACGACAAGCTCGTCGGCATGATCACGGACCGCGACATTGCGATCCGCGCGATCGCGGAGGGCAAGGGCCCGGATACGAAGGTCCGCGACGTGATGACGCCGGACGTCAAATACTGCTTCGACGATCAGGAGATCGACGAGGTGCAGAAGAACATGGGCGAGAATCGCGTGCGCCGCATGGCCGTGATCAATCACGACAAGCGGCTTGTCGGCATTCTCTCCTTCGCCGATATCGTGCTTTCAGGCGCGAAGGTGGATCAGGCGATCGAGGGCGCCTCGAAACCCGGCGGCGCGCACAGCACCGCCGCGTGAGCCGACGCGCACAAGGCCCCGCCCTCACGGGCGGGGCCTTTTTCCGTCAGGCATAGACGAAGAGCGGCACAAGGACCGCGAGCAGCACGAAGCCGGCAAGGCCGCCGAGGAAGATCGCGCGGCGGCGGCGCGTATCGAGGACGATCTCCGCCTGGCGGGCCTTTTCGGCGGGATAGATTTCCGGGCCGTCATGTCTGCGGTCACGGGTTTCGGGATCGGGCATCACGCACCTCCTTGCCTTGCAGGAAAACGAGCGCGCGGAACAGATGTTCCGGCGATGACCCGCCGCGATGGCGCATCCGGCGCCCGAATGCGCTTTAATGCGCGAACCGCATCACCCCTGAACAAGGAGGCAGCATATGGCCGAGACGCAGGACGATACCGGCGATTTCAGCGGACTTCGCGCAGTCTACCTCAATTGTACGCTGAAGCGCGCGGACCAGTCCTCGCACACGGCGCTTCTGATGGGTGCGTCGGCGGAGATCATGCGCAAGCACGGCGTGGCGGTGGAGACGATCCGCCCCAGCGAACGGCAGATCGCCTTCGGCGTCTATCCGGACATGCGGGAGCATGGATGGGAGCGTGACGACTGGCCGGAACTCTGGGAGACGGTGAAACAGGCGGAAATCCTAGTGATCGGCACGCCGATCTGGCTCGGCGAGGAATCATCCGTCTGCCGGCTGATCATCGAGCGGCTTTACGGGATGTCCGGCGAGCTGAACGACAAGGGACAATCGAGTTTCTACGGCAAGGTGGGCGGCACCGTGATTACCGGCAACGAGGACGGCATCAAGCATTGCGCGATGTCGATTCTCTATGCGCTCGGCCATCTCGGTTACACGATCCCGCCGCAGGCCGATTGCGGCTGGGTCGGCGAAGCGGGCCCGGGCGCGAGCTATGGCGACGATGGCGCGGGCTTCGACAACGACTTCACGCAGCGCAACACCACGATCATGACCTGGAACCTGATGCATATGGCGCGGATGCTGAAACAGGCCGGCGGATTGCCGAACGAAGGCAACGACCGGCGCGCCTGGAAAGCGGGCTGCCGGTTCGACTTCGAGAATCCGGAGCATCGCGCCTGAGGCACGTCTATGCGCCGAGGCTTTCATAGATCGCGGCCAGCAGCGCCTTGTTGCGGGGGTTCTGCCAGCGGGGGCCCATGTCGTTGGTGACGTAGCCGAAGGCGACGCCCGCCACCGGATCGCAGAAACCGAGCGAACCGCCGGCGCCGAAATGGCCGAAGGCTTCGGCGTTGGGGCCGAGGGGGCGTTCGGCCTGCGGCAACTGGAAGCCGAGGGCGAAGCGCGACTCGCGCTCGAGAATGCGGTCGGGGCCGAAGGAGTGTTCTTCCGTCGCGGCGGCGAGCATGGGCTTCGAGAGGATTTCGACGCCGCCGATGCTGCCGCCCGCGGCGAGCGCGGCATAGAGGCGGGCGACGCCGCGCGCCGTGCCGTGGCCATTGGTGGAGGGGATCTCGGCGGCGCGCCATTCGGGCTCATTGACCCAGCCCGCGCCGGAAATGCCGGGCGGGTTCCAGTAGGTGTTCCATTTCATGAGTGTGACGTCGTCGAGCGCGCCTTCGGGCCGCTCCGGCAGGACGGACGGCCAGAGGAACTCGGCGCAGCGCGCATGCTCCGCCTGCGGAAGACCGATATGGATGTCGGCATTGAGCGGGCCGGCAATCTCGTCGCGCAGGATTTCGCCGATGGTTCGGCCGCTCGCGCGGCGGACGAGTTCGCCGACGAGATAGCCATAGGTGTTGACGTGATAGCCGTGGGCGGTGCCGGGCGGCCACCAGGGCGCCTGCGCGGCGAGCGCCGCCGTCATCCGGTCCCAGTCGAGCATGGCGCCGCCGGGCAGCTCTTCGCGGATCGCGGGGAGGCCCGCCTGGTGCGAGAGCATGTGGCGGAGCGTGATGCCCTCCTTGCCGTTCGCGCCGAACTCCGGCCAGAGACGGTGCGCCGGGGCATCGAGATCGAGCGCCCCACGCTCGACGAGGCGGAGCGCGACGAGCGCCGTGAAGGCCTTGCCGACGGAGAAGAAGTTGACCAGCGTGTCGCGTGCCCAGGGCGTTTGCCGCGCGGCGTCGCGGTGCCCGCCCCAGAGGTCGCAGACGAGCTTGCCGCCGACCATGAGCGCGACGGCGGCGCCGGGCTCGCCGCGCGCGGAGAAGTTTTCCGCGAAAGCGTCGCGCACGCCCGCGAAGCGCGGATCGCAGGCACCTTCCACCGACGCGGCGCTCATGCGACGAGCAGTGCCATGAGGCTGAGCGCCATCAAGGCCTGACCGGCATAATAGGTGACCCAGACGATGGGGCCGCGATACGGCACCGGCGCGCGGAATTTATCGAGGGCGATGGTGCTGTCCGAGATCACGAAGAGGACGGCGCCGAGGCCGAGAAGCGGCGCGCCTTCGGGGATCGCAAGGGCGGTCAATGCCATCACGAGGATGACGACGAGATAGGCGCCGACGGGGAGCTTCATGCGGCCGAGCGTGGGCGCGAGCGACCAGTAGAGCGCGAGCGCGCCGATGCCGATGGCGAGCGAGGTGGCTTTCAGGGCGAGCGTGTCCGGCGCGCTGGCAAGCGGCAGCATGACCGCGATGTAGAAGAGGTGGCTCGCGAGGAAGGCGCCGAGGCCGCGCATGAAATTGCGCGGGTCGCCTTTCAGCGCGAGAAAGAGATCGCCGAGCGCGGAAAAGAGGAAGGCGGCGGCGAGGAGGAGGAAGGGGAGCGCGGCGCCCGCGAGCAACGGCAGCGGCACCAGGAGGCCGATGGCGGCCGTCTTGAGGCCGGTGCGGAGCGCGGAGGGGGCGCGATGCTCGATCGCCTGATAGGCGATGGCGGAGGCGAGCGACATGAGCGCCAGCGCGATGCGGATGGCGTCAAGGCCGTCGCCCCTTGAAAAGATCTCCTGCAGCATGTTCCCCTCGCCTTTTCTTCTTCTTGCGTTCCTCGCCCCCCGCCCCAAACGGCCCATTCCCGCTGTCCTTGCCGACAGGCTGCAAGGGGCCGTTTGACCCTCCCCGAGGGGAGGGTGGGTTCTCTTTCTTCTACGTCGTGCTTCTCTATGATCGCGGAAGACGGGGATTCGCAAAAGGACCGAAAATGAGCGGCGGGGCGCGCGAGATCGACAGCCTGCAGAATGCGCGGGTGAAGAAATGGCTGGCGCTGGCCGATTCGCGCGGTATCCGCAAGCAGGGGCAGTTCGTTCTGTCCGGGCGGAAGACCGTGCCGGAGGCGCTCATGCGACACGGGGAGCGCTTCACGGCGGCGCTGGCGCGGACCGAGAGCGACCTCAACCGGCTGGCGCTGCCCGCCGCCGTCGAGCGCTATGTGCTGGCGAAGCCGGTCTTCGAGGCGCTGGACACGAACGGGACGGGCTTTCCGCTGCTTGTCGGCGATGTGCCGGAGATGGAGGTGGCGGATTTCTCGAAACCGGCGACGGGATGCGAACTGGTGCTGGCGCTCGGCGATCCGGCCAATCTGGGCGCGGTGCTCCGCAGCGCGGCGGCGTTCGGCGTCACGCGCATCGTGCTGATGGACGGCGCGGCGCATCCGTTTCACCCGAAGGCGCTGCGCGGCGGCGCGAATGCACAGTTCGCTCTCGGCTTCCTGAAGGGCGGTGCGTGGGAGACGCTCAGCTACGCGAAGGGCGCTGTCGCGGCGCTCGACGGCGGCGGGCAGGACATCGAGGCTTACGACTGGCCGAAAAATCTCCGTCTCGTGCTGGGCGAGGAAGGGCGCGGACTGCCGCCGGATCTGACGGCAACGCGGCTCGTGATCCGCATGACGGACAGGGTCGAATCCCTCAATGCGACGGTTGCGGCGAGCCTCGCGCTCGCCACCCGGTTCCGGAAAGGCGGCGGGTGATCCGGAGCCGGCGGGGCGGCGTAGACAGGGGGTGAGAGCTGGAACGCGAGCCAGCGGTTCAACCCCCCAGAAGGCCCCCCCAAGGTGAATTCGCTTCTCAAACCCGTTGTAGCTCTCACACTTCTTGTTCCCGTGTTGTGTCTCGGCGCGGAAGCGGCAGTGCCGGAAACCTCCCCCGGTCCGGACCTGTCCTTCCGCGTCGAGCGCGGCGGCGAGCCCATCGGCACGCACCGGATCAGCTTCACGCGCGAGGGCGACGAGCTTCATGTCGCCATCGATATCGAGCTCGCGGTCTCGTTCGGCCCGATCACCGTTTTCCGCTACGAGCACCGCAACCGCGAGACATGGCGGGACGGAAAGCTCGTCGCGCTCGAAACGGAAACGAATGACGACGGCAAGCGCTACACGGTGAGCGCGACGGCGAGCGACAAGGGGCTCGAAGTGACGAGTTCGGCGAACGGCACTTTCATGGCGCCGGCCGGCATCATTCCGACAAGCTACTGGAACCCGGCGACGCTGGCCCAGACGCAGCTTCTCGACACGCAGAAGGGCCGGATCATCGATGTCGATATCGAGGAGACGGGCGCGCGCGAGGCGCGGGCGGACGGGCGGATAATTCCCGTGCGCGAATACCGCATGACCGGCGACCTGAAACTCAGGCTCTGGTATTCGCCCGACATGGAATGGCTGAACGTGATCTTCACGGCGCGCGGCGAGGAGGTCGACTATCACGTCGAGCGGATCGACCGGACGCGCCTGCAACGGGTGGCGCAGCAATGAGCGGCACGAAGGAAATCGTCTGGATCACGGGTGCGAGTTCCGGCATCGGCCGGGCGCTGGCGCTGCGCATGGCGCGCGAAGGCTACCGCGTGGCGGCATCGGCGCGGCGCGTGGCGGAACTGGAGAAGCTCGCTCAGGAAGCGGCGGCGAAGGGCGGCGAGATCGTGCCCTACCCGCTCGACACGACGAAGCCCGAAGAGGTGAGCGAGGCCGTGCAGCGTGTCGAGAGCGCGATGGGACCCATTTCCATCGCCGTGCTGTGCGCGGGCACCTACGAGCCGGTGCTGGCGCGCGAGCTGACCGCGGCGAAAGCGCGGCCCGTGTTCGAACTCAACTTCATGGGCACGATGCATTGCCTCGAAGCGCTGATCGGGCGCATGACCGCGCGGAAGGCGGGCCGGATCGCGGTCGTCGCCTCGCTCGCGGGCTATTTCGGGCTGCCGACCTCGGCGATCTATGGCGGCAGCAAGGCCGCGCTCATCAACATGGCGGAGGCGCTGCGGCCGGACCTCGCGCGCGATGGCGTGACGCTGCAGATCGTCAATCCGGGTTTCGTGAAGACACCCCTCACCGACAAGAACGCATTTCCGATGCCGTTCCTGATGGAGGTAGACGATGCGGTCGATGCCTTCTATCGCGGGCTCAGATCGGACCGCTTCGAGATCACGTTTCCGCGGCGCTTCTCGCTGATGCTCAGGCTGCTGCAGATGCTGCCCTACGGGCTGGCGCTGAAGCTCACGGCCCTCACCATGCCCAAGCACAAGGAAGGGGCGGCGGGCTAGCTGCCGCCTTTCATTTCCCGGTACGCGGCGAGCGCGCGGTTGCGCGCCTCTCCGTGATCGACAATGGGTTCGGGATAGGTTTCGCCCAGCCTGATACCTGCATCGGCCAGCATCTTCGCGGGCGCTTGCCAGGGTTTGTGGATGTATTTCGCATCGAGCTTCGCGATCTCCGGCACGAAGGCGCGGACATAGTCGCCTTCGGCATCGAACTTCTCGCCCTGGAGGATGGGGTTGAAGATGCGGAAATAGGGCGCGGCGTCGGCACCGGAACCCGCGACCCATTGCCAGCTCGCGCGGTTCACCGCGAGGTCGGCATCGACCAGCGTGTCCTCGAACCATTCGGCGCCGCGCCGCCAGTCGACCATCAGATGCTTGATGAGGAAGGAGGCGGCGATCATGCGCACGCGGTTGTGCATCCAGCCGGTCTGCCAGAGCTGGCGCATGCCGGCATCGACAACGGGATAGCCGGTGCGTCCTCGGGTCCATGCGTCGAACGCAGCGTCGTTCTCCGCCCAGGGAAAGGCATCGAACTCGCTCTTCCAGTTTTCGGTGACGATTTCCGGCCAGTGATAGAGAAGGTGGCAGGCGAAGTCGCGCCAGGCGAGCTCGCGCAGGAAGGCGTCGCCCGCCCTGCCCCCGCCGCCCGCATCTCCGCCCACGACGTGCCAGATGCGGCGCGGCGAGATATCGCCCCAGTGAAGGTGCGGAGAGAGGCGCGACGTGCCCTCGGTGCCCGGAAGGTCGCGGGCGGCGCCATAATCCGCCATCGCTTCATCCACGAAGGCGAGAAGGCGCTTGCGCGCGCCCTCTTCCCCAGGCGTCCATGTCTCGCGGAGGCCGCCCGCCCAGTCGGGCTTCGAGGGCAACAACCCCCAGTCGTTCAGACGATCCGTCGCGATGTCCTTCACGCCGGCGAGTTTCTCCGGCGCGGCGACAGGCGCGTCGAAGGAGGTTTGCGAGAGGGCGCGCCAGAAGGGCGTGAAGACCTTGTAGGGACCGCCGCTTCCCGTCTCCACCTCCCAGGGCTCGGCGAGGAGCGAAGCGGCGAAGCTCTTCACCTCGACTGCCTTTTCCGTCAGCGCGGATTTGAGCGCCTTGTCGCGGGAGATGGCATGGGGCTCGTAGCAGCGGTTCCAGAAGACGGCGGAAGCCCCCGTTTCCTCGACAATCGCGGGAAGAAGTTTCAGCGGATCGCCCTTGCGCAGGACGAGCAGGGAACCGAGCCGGGCAAGGCTTTCGCCAAGCGCTTCGAGGCTGCCGTGAAGCCACCAGCGCGATGCGCCGCCGATCTCTTCTTCGGGATCGAGGATGAAGAGCGGCAGCACGGGCCCGCTGCGCGCGGCGGCGGCGGCGAGGGCGGGATTGTCGTCGAGCCGGAGGTCGCGGCGGAACCAGAGAATGACGGGGGCCGGCGTTTCGTCTGTTTTTTTCTTCGGCATCCGAGTGGTACGGAGTGGCGCACGCAGCGGATCATTCGCCCGGCGGTTTTCCGGTGCCGCGCTCGCGCAGGCGGCGATATATCGCATCGACCCGGCGCTGCACGGCGTTGGCCGCGCGCAGGCCGAGGCCATAGGCATTCGGGTAGATGCGCTTGGCGGTGGCGCCGAGACCGGTGTACTGGAAATCGCGGCCGAGGCCGTGGATCCGCCGTGCGGTGACGAGCCAGAAGGGGCTGACGATGAGGCTCAAGGCGATGACGGAGAGCGCGAGCTGATAGGTTTCGAGGTCGATGGCGCCGGCGCCGACGCCGGCCTTCGCGAGCACGAAGGAGAACTCGCCGATCTGGGCCATGACGAGGCCGGCGATGAAGGCGCTTTCCCAGGGCTCGCGCAGGAAATGAAGGATGCCGATGTTGGAGGCCGTCTTCGCGACAAGGATGACGAAGACGAGGAAGAGCACGACCCAGAGATTCTCGACGATGAAGGCGAGGTCGATCAGGAGCCCGATGGAGAGGAAGAAGACCATGAGCAGCAGGCTCTGTACCGGCGCCGTGAACAGGATTGCGGCGCGGCGGTCCGTGGAGGCGCCGAGAATGAGGCCCGCGAGGAAGGCGCCATAGGACGGCGACAGGCCGATGTAACCGGAGACGGCGGCGAAGACGAAACAGAAGGCGATGTTGGCCAGCGGCGCGAGGTCCGGCTGGTGACGGAGATAGCGGCTCCAGGGCAGCGTGATGCGCTCGCGCCGGGTCAGGATCACCGCGACGCCCGCGAGCACGGCGACGGCGGCAAGGAGTTTCACCGCCAACAGGAGGTCGAGTTCCGCGCCGCCCGCGCGGGCGGAGCCAAGGGACTGCACCACCACCAGCATGGGGATGATGAGGAGGTCCTGCGCGATCAGGACGCCCATGGTGAGGCGACCGGCGTGGGTGCGGGTTTCGCCGATCTCGGCAAGCATCTTGATGCCGACGGCTGTGGAGGAGAGCGAGAGGACGAAACCGAGCACCAGCGAGCGCTCGAACCCCCAGCCGAGAAGCGAACCCGCTCCCCAGGTGAGGCCGATGGCGATGGCAGACTGGAGGCCCGCACAGAGAAGCGCGATGCGGAAGACGCTCCGGAACGCCTTGAGATTGAGTTCGAGGCCGATGAGGAAGAGGAGGAGCAGCACGCCGAGCTCGGCAAAGAGGTCGATGCCTTCGGCCGAGTGGATGAGGCCGAGGCCGCCGGGGCCGAGCACGACGCCCGCGAGGATGTAGCCGACGATGGCGGGCTGACGGAGCCGCATCAGCGCGAACCCGCAGCCCAGCGCAATCACGATAAGCAAGGTGACGGAATTCAGCGTGAGCGCATCGTGCATTTCAGGGGGCGGCCTCGGGCGGCGGAAGCGGGAATCGCGAAGGCCATGATTGCGCAACGGCCTGGCAAGCGAAAGGGCCGGAAGGCCGGGAAACCGGCGATATCCGCCACCCGGCCCCATGGTCCATCTGGTTCATTCCATTTGGGTCACTATTTACGGTATTGTTGGCAAGGTTCAGCGGAGAACCATGCGCGCGGAGGAGGAAAGCCTATGACTGCCAGGGTTTCGACCGACATCACCAAGGACAGCGCCTACAACGCGGTGGCGCCGGATGACTTCCCGGCGATGATGGAGGTCGACCGCTACGGCGCGCGCTCGACCGCGTTCGACAAGATCATCTCGGCGACGCATGACCATTTCTGGGACCCGCTCGACACGAAATATATCGACTTCACCCAGCCCTTCGACATGAAGACGACGACCGTCATTCCGATGGACTTCGTGCTGGAGATGCAGACGCCGATCGCAGACCGGCTTTCGGGCGAGGAGAAGATCGCGCTCGCGAATGAAAGCGCGCGGTGGATGCTCTCCTCAATCCTGCACGGGGAAGCGGGCGCGCTCGCGCTTTCCGCCTCTCTCTGCCACATATTGAAGGACCCGGGCGCGCAGGAATATGCGGCGAACCAGGCGCGCGAAGAGGCGCGGCATGTGACGGGCTTTGCGAAATACATCGAGGCCAGGTGGCAGAAGCCCCTGCCCGTCGGCCCGACACTCGGCAATCTCCTTACCGACATCGTGAACGCGCCGGAGGTCTACAAGAAGGTCGTCGGCATGCAGATGCTGGTCGAAGGCCTCGCGATGGGCGCCTTCGCCTCGCTCTATACCTATTCGAACGATCCGGTGCTTCGACATCTCTGCCAGCTCGTGATGACGGACGAGGCGTTCCACCACAAGTTCGGAAAGATCTGGGCGGACCGGACCGTGCCGCATCTCACGCAGCAGGAGCGGAACACGATCGAGGACTGGGCGGCGGAATGTTTCCAGACGCTGCTGTTCAACCTCGCAAACCCGGAACAGAAGAAAGTGATCTATGCGCAGTTCAACCTCGACTGGGAGGAAGTGCTGCATGAGGTGCTGAAGAGCCGCACCGACGACAAGCGCCGCAAGGCCATGTCGAACCAGAACAACATCTTCCGGGTGCTGACCAAGACGCTTCTGAAAGCCGGCATCATCACCGACCGGACGAAGGGCTTCTATGCGACCTATGTCGACATGGACGAGCTTCGCAAGGAAGGCGACGAGATGGTCGGCGACTCGATTGCCGAAGACGGGATCGAGTATCTGAAGCGGGTGAATTTCGCGGGCCGCGACAAGGCGGCGAGCGCGGCGGAGTAGGCTCGTCCGCCGGACCCCAAACATTCAGTGTCACCCCGGGATTTGTTCCCGGGCCTTCGCCGCGCCGGAGCGGCTTCGGCCGCGCAGGCGAGGCCCATTGGCTTTTCATCCTGCCGATGCGTGGATTGGATCCCGGCAACAAGTGCCGGGGTGACACTTTTATTTTGATTGTCGTCCTTGGAAAAACCAGCCTATTCCGCGAGGCGGATGGGGAGGACGAAGGGCTCGCTGCCTTCGCCGATGAGCGCCTCGATGCGGTATGTCTCGCGGAGGTTCTGCGGCGTCAGCACGTCCGCCGGCGGGCCGTCCGCTTTTATCTTGCCGTCGTCGAGCAGGATCAAGCGGTCGCAATGGCGGGCGGCGAGCGTGAGGTCGTGCAGGACCGCGACGACCATGCGACCGTCATTTGCGTAGGCACGCAACACTTCCATGATGCGGAGCTGGTGATAGGGATCGAGCGCAGAGACGGGCTCGTCCACCAGCATGAGCGGCGCCTCGACCGCCAGCGCGCGGGCGAGCAGCACGCGGGAACGCTCGCCGCCCGAAAGCGTCAGCACGTCGCGGCCGAGGAATTCGTGGACGCCCGCGAGAGAGATGGCGCGCTCGATGGCGGCTTCGTCTTCCGCGCTCGCGCGATGAAACGGTTCCAGATGCGGCAGGCGGCCGAGCGCGACGAGGCGCGAAACCTCGAGCGGCCAATGGCTGCCCTCGCCTTGCGCGAGATAGGAAATGGCGCGGGCGCGGGCGCGCGCGGACATGGCGGAGACCGGCGCACCGTCCAGCGTGACGACACCCTCGAAAGGAATGAGCCCGGCGACGGCGCGCACCAGCGTCGTCTTGCCGACCCCGTTCGGGCCAATGAGACCGACAAATTGCGCGCCGTCGGCGGCGAGCGAGACGCCGCGCAGAACGCGCGCGCCACCGAGCGAGGCATGGAGGTTTTCGACGGCGAGGCGCATCACGGGGCCTCCCTTCGCGTGCGGAGGATGAGCCAGAGGAAGAAGGGCGCGCCGATGAGCGAGGTGACGACGCCAAGCTTCAGTTCCGGCCCGTTGACGGGAATGCGGACGAAGAGATCGGCCGCGAGCACGAGAGCTGCGCCGCCAAGGGCGGAAGGCAGAAGGAGCGATGCCGGGCGCTGGCCGACAAGCGGGCGCATGAGATGCGGGACGACGAGACCGACGAAGCCGACGACGCCCGTGACGGAGACGGCAGCGCCGACGGCAAGCCCGGTACCGAGAATGGCGCGGGCCGTGACGGAACGCATGGAGAAGCCGAGGGTCGCCGCCGTGTCCTCGCCGAGCGAGAGCGCATCGAGGGCGCGCCAGGTCGAGGCGACGAGAAGCCAGCCCACTCCCATGAACGGCAGCACGAACCAGACCTGCGTCATGCTGCGGTCTGTCAGCGAGCCGAGCATCCAGAAAACGATTTCGAGCGCGGCATAGGGGCTCGGCGAGAGATTGAGAGCGAGCGAAGTGAGCGCGCCGGTGAAGGCGGAAATGGCGACGCCCGCGAGAATGATGGTGACGATGGAGGGATTGCGGCCCGCGAGCAGATAAAGCACGGCAAGCGCGGCCACTGCACCGATGACGCCGCCGATGGGCACGAACATGGCGGTGCCCGCCGCGAGGCCGGAATAGAAGACGAGAACGGCACCGAGCGCGGCACCGCCCGACGCGCCGATGAGGCCGGGCTCGGCGAGCGGATTGCGCAGGAGGCCCTGAAGGCCCGCACCGGTGAGGCCGAGCGTCGCGCCGACGAGGAGCCCGAGCAGCGCGCGCGGCAGGCGGACTTCCGTGAGAATGAGCCAGGCGATGTCGCGGTCGACCGCGCTTATGGTTTCGAACTTGTCGGCGAGGAGTTCACCGCCGCGTCCGACATAGATGGAGGCGGCGAAGAGGAGCGCCGCGAGGGCGGCGAGGGAGAGGTTTACGGCCCAGGCATCTATATGCCGCTTCATCTGCGCCCCCTCCCCAAACCGTCTTCGACGGTTTGACCCTCCCACGGGGGGAGGGTGAGATGAGAATGCTGTTCGCGCCGTTCGTCTGTCATCGCGTCGTGGGCGGCGGCGAGGCGGGCGGCGATGCCGGCGACGAAGCGGGTGCTGCAGGTCCAGTCGCGCGCAGGAAGGTGAACTTCCGACGCGTAGCGTTCGCGGTAGAGGCGGAGCGCGGGGTGCTCGAGCAGCGCCCTTGCTTGAGAGGGTGCGTCCGGGCGATAGACGCCGAGCGCCAGAAGCTCCGGTCGAAGCACGATCACGTCCTCGATGCCCGGATAGACGAGACCGACCTCGTTTTCCGCCGTGACGACATTGCGGAAGCCGGTATGGGCAAGGATGCGGCCGAGAATGGAGTTCGGCGTCGCGGCGCTGCCGAGGTCCTGATAGAGAATGGCGGTTGGCCCCTCGCCTTCGCGGCGCGCGTCTTCCATCGCGGCGTCGAACTCCGCGATGACCGTCTCTCCCCTCTTCTCGCGGCCGAGCGCGGCGGCGACGGTGCGGATGTTTTCCCGGATGTCGGCGAAGCTGCGCGCATCCTTCACGGTCGCAAGCGGAATGCCGATGCGGCGGATGAGATCGAGCGTGAAGGGCGAGGACCATTCATGCGCAAGCACGAGGTCGGGCGCGAAGGGAAGAATGTCCTCGAGGCGGCCGTCATTCGGCGGAATGTGCTGCAGCCGATGCGCGACAGGTGAGTCGCCCGGATCGCGGCCGAGGCGGAAGACGGATTTGAGCGTGCCGGGCGCGGCGAGATCGGCGGCGAGGATGTCGGAACAGAGATTGATCGACACGATGCGTTCCGGCGGGCGTTGCGGCGCTTCGGCATGCGCAGGCAATACAAGCCCCGACAAGAGCACAACGCAGACGGCAAACCCTCTCACCGCGCCGCCTCGCGAGAGAAAAGCGGCCCGTGATCGAGCTTCGGCAGCACATGGCGCGCGAAGAGATCGCATTCATCGGCATGCGGGTAGCCGGAGAAGATGAAGGCATCGAGGCCGAGCGAGCGGTAGATCTCGATCTTCTTCAGCACCTGGTCCGGGTCGCCGACGATGGCGGCGCCGCAACCCGAGCGCGCTCGGCCGATGCCGGTCCAGAGATTGTCCTCGACGAAGCCTTCGTCGTCGGCCTCGTCGCGCATTTCAGCCTGGCGCCGGACGCCGAAGGAGGTGGCGTCGAGCGACTTCTTCCTGATTTCCTCGCCCACCGTATCGTCGAGTTTCGACATGAGGCGGCGAGCCGCGGCACGGGCTTCCGCCTCCGTTTCGCGGACGATGACATGGACGCGGTAGCCAAAGCGCAACAACCGGCCATGCAAGGTGGCGCGCTTTCGCATGTCGTCCAGCACCGTGCGGATGTTTTCGATCCGGTCCGGCCACATCAGGAAGACATCCGCGGCCTTTGCCGCGACATCGCGCGCGTGATCCGACAAGCCGCCGAAATAAAAAGGTGGCAGGCGGTCATGCGGCTGAACGATGCGCGGCGGATCGAGCTCCAGATTGTAGAACTCGCCCTTGTGAGAAAGGTGATGGCCGGAGAGAAGCGTGCGCAGGATTTCCATGACTTCCAGGGTACGCGCATAACGCGGCGCGCTGTCGAGCGCCTCGCCCGGCAGTTCCGAAGAGATGATGTTGACGGTCAGGCGGCCATGCAGCATGTGATCGAGCGTTGCGAGCTGGCGCGCGAGCTGGGGCGGCCACATTTCACCGCAGCGGACCGCGACGAGAAGCTGCATCCGCTTCAGGAGCGGCGCGACGGCGCCCGCGAAGGCGACGCTGTCGATGCCGAGCGCATAGCCGGCCGGCAGGAGAATATTGTCGAAACCACCCTCCTCCGCGCGCATGACAATGTCGCGGCAATGATCGAGTGAGCTGGCGAGCGCAGGATCGGGCACACCCATGAACTCGTAATCGTCGTCGCAAAGGGCCGAGAACCAGGAGATTTCCGCTGGATGCCTCATGGCAGACGCGCTCCCATGGAAGTCTGAAGGATACCGTACCAGTCGGCGCGGGAGAGTCTGACCTTCAGCGCATCGGCGGCGCGGGCGATCCGGGTGGGCTGCTGCGAGCCGATAATGGGGACGATTTTTGCGGGATGGGCAAGCACGAACGCGACCGCGACGGCTTCCCGCGTGACGCCTTCGCGGACGGCAATTTCATCGAGCTTCGCGATGAGGGCGGACAAGCGTGCGCCGTCCGCCCCGCGCGCCGCCTCTTCCGCCGAGAGACCGAGACGGCCGCCCGCGAGCGGCGACCAGGCGAGGACGCCAAGGCCCATCTCCATGCATTGATCGAGCGTGCCGTCGAAGAGCGGCGACGTGGCCCAGCAGGAGAATTCCGGCTGCTGCGTCGCGATCGGGAAATCGAGATGCGCCTGGAGCGCGGCGACCTGCGACGGCGCATGGTTCGAGACGCCGACATGGGCAAATTTGCCTTCGGCGCGGAGTTTCGTCAGTGCCGCCGCCACGTCATGCGGATGGGCGAGCATGTCGGGGCGGTGAATCTGGAAGAGGTCGACATGCTCCACCTTCATGCGGGCGAGAGAGGCGTCAAGCGCCTTGCGCAGGTATGCCTCGCTCGAATCATAGGGTGTGCCGGGCTCGATGCCGCATTTGGTCGCGAGGACGAACCTGTCGCGCAGGGCCGGCGCTTCCTTCAGCACCTCGCCGAGCAGCGCTTCTGCCGCGCCGAAGGGACAGGCATTGTCGAGGCCGTAGACATCCGCCGTGTCGAACAGCGTGATCCCGGCTTCGAGAGCTGCGTCGATCCGCGCGCGGGCCGTCTTCACCTCCACACCGGCAAAACGCCACATGCCCCAGGCGACGGGAAAGACTTCGAGCCCGCTCTTGCCGAGAGGGCGCGGGTCGGGCGATATGGAGAGAGCGGTCATGAAAAAGGGCCGTTTCCTGTTGATTGCCGGGCAGTCTAGCGGCAAGGCGGGCGACACACGAGGGCCGAAACCCCATTCGGGAGGCAGAATTGAGCGATACGATCCGCTACGGGATCATCGGGTCCGGCATGATGGGCATCGAGCACATCATGAACATCAACATCATCCCCGATGCGCGGGTGACGGCGATTGCGGATCCTCACGAAGGCTCACGCGAATGGGGCCGGGCGACGGCCGAAGGCGAAATCGAGGAATACACCGATTATCGCGAGATGCTGGAGAAGGCGCCGGTGGACGCCGTGATCGTGGCGACGCCGAACTTCACGCACAAGGCCGTGCTCGGCGACATATTCGAGACGAAGCTGCACGTGCTTTGCGAGAAGCCGCTCTGCACGACCTTCGAGGATGCAAAGGCCGCGGCGGAGCGGGCGAAGACGCATGAAGGCGTCTTCTGGGTCGGCATGGAGTACCGCTTCATGCCGCCGGTGACGCGCTTCGTGGAGGAAGTCCATGGCGGCTCAGCGGGGAAGCTGCGCATGTTCGCGATCCGCGAGCACCGCTATCCCTTCCTCCAGAAAGTGGACGACTGGAACCGCTTCAGCCGGAACACGGGCGGGACGCTGGTCGAAAAGAGCTGTCACTACTTCGACATGATGCGGCATGTCGTGCAGTCGGAACCGTTACGCGTCTATGCGAGCGGCGGGCAGGACGTGAACCATCTCGATGAGAAGTATGACGGCGAGACGCCCGACATTCTGGACAATGCCTTCGTGGTGGTGGATTTCGCGAACGGCGTGCGCGCGATGCACGATCTGTGCATGTTCGCGGAAGGGTCGCGCAACCAGGAAGAGATGTCGGCGGTGGGCGACAGCGGCAAGATCGAATGCCTGATCCCCGAAGGAAATGTCGTGATCGGCAAGCGGAAGCCGAAATCCGTCGAGACGGTGCATGTGCCGGTGCAGGCGGAGGTGCTGAAGGCCGGGTTCCATCACGGCGCGTCCTATTATCAGCATCTCGCCTTTCAGTGCGCGATCCGCGAAGGAACGGCGCCGCAGGTGAGCGCGGAAGACGGGCTGAGGGCGGTCGCGATAGGCCTTGCGGCGCATCGCTCCATCGAGGAGGGACGGCCGGTGCTCATGAGCGAATTCGGGTTATAAGAAAAGAAAACGAGGAGACGGGGATGCTGACGCTTTATCACTGCAACAGGGCGCGCTCGATGCGCTCGCTGTGGCTGCTCAATGAAATGGGAATCGCGTTCGAGCTGAAGGAGCTGCCTTTCAGCATGGAAGGCTTGCGGACGCCGGAATATCTCGCGATTTCGCCGCTGGGGCGCGTGCCCTGCCTGGTGGACGGAGATGTGTCGGTGTTCGAGTCGGGCGCGATCGCGCAGTATCTCGGCGAGCATTACGATCCTGACGGAAAGCTGCACCGGCCGGTGGGGCATCCCGAGCGGACGGAATGGCTGATCTGGCTGCATTATGCGGAGACGATGGCCGTGCACGGCGCGAGCCTCGTGCAGCAGAAGGTCTTCATCGCGAAGGAGGAGCGCTCGCCCGTGGTGCAAAAGCTCGAGTCGCGGCGGCTGGAGAAGTCGCTTGAAGTGGTGGACCGGCATCTGGCGGACCGCGACTATCTGCTGAAGAGCGGGTTCAGCGCCGTCGACACGAATGTCGGCTACAGCGTGCATCTCGCCAAGGGTTTCGTGAGCCTCGATCCGTTTCCGAATGTCGTTGAATATTACGAGCGGATTGCGGCGCGGCCGGCCTTCCAGAAGGCCGCGGCCAATGTGCCGCTCGGCGAGCAGGCGCCGAAGCGGGCCTAGTCGAGTTCCGGCACGGCTTCCATGACGGGTTTCGGCTCGCGGGCTTCCGTGAAGAGGCCCCAATGGGCTTCTTCCGGATGGTGGCCGGCGACGGCGCTCTCGTCATAGACACGCCAGGGCGCGTCGAAGGCCGAGAAATACGCGAAGGCGAGATCGCGCGACGGCGGCATCTGCTTTGCCAGCTCCTCAAAGAACGCCTTCTGCGCTTGCGGTGTGAAGCCTTCCTCTTCCGGCGCCGTCGGGATACCCGTTTCCTTGACGAGGATCGGGCCGCAAAAGCGCTCTGCCGCAAGGCGTCCCGTCACCTGCTTCACGAAATCCGCCCAGTTGAAGGGCGGCGCATCGGCGAACCATTTCTCGAAGACGGGATGGACGTTCACGGCAAGGAAATCGAGCTTTGCGAGCACCGGCACGGCATCCCCGCCGTCCAGATAGATCGCGAAAGGCTCGGTGACGGTGAGAGGCAGGCCCGGCGCGCGGTCGCGGAACTTGCCGATGGCCTTCTCCAGATCGGCCCATGTGCCGCGCCCCGACAGGACCATCTCGTTGCCGAGCGAGACGCCGGCAACGATGTCCGGATGGGCCTTCCATGCGGCGACGGCATTTTCGACCTCGCGGTCGTCCACCGGGTTCCAGACGCCCATGACGACGGCGCGGAAACCCAGTTCCTTCGCGATGCCGGGGATGAGCTCGGCGCCGCTATGCGAACCGTAGGTGACGAGGCTGTCGAACCAGGGGCGGAGCGCTTCCAGATCCGCGCGGATCGAGACTTCGCTCGCCTGCACCGGATTGCCCTCCCAGACCTTCAACTCGGTCGGCTGATAGGCGACGAAACGGCCTTCCGCCATCGCGTCCTGAAGGCGGGCGAGCGTGGGCGCCGCATCCTCCCGCACCGCGCATACGGGGGCCGCCCAGACGGGGGCGGCGATGAACAGGGAAAGCAGGGCGGCGAGAATGAAGCGCATGGGTAATGGCTAAGGCGCCATTGTGGCGATTTTCAGGGCGCGGCGCGCACGCAAAAGCCCGGCTCCTCGCGGAGCCGGGCTCTCGTTACTTCAGAAGCTCGTCAGTCAGCCTTAGATGGCTTCCTTCAGGTCCTTCGCGACGCGGAAGGCAACCTTCTTGGAGGCCTTGATCTTGATGGCTTCGCCGGTCGCCGGGTTGCGGCCCATGCGGGCGGCGCGCTTGCGCACCTGCAGGATGCCGAGACCGGTGAGACGGACCTTGTTGCCCTTCTTCAGATTCTTCACCGTAAGTTCGACGAAGTCACTGAAGAGCTCGGTCGCCGCCTTTTTCGACATGTCGTGCTTCTCGGCCAGTTCGGCGATCAGCTTGGACATGGGAACGGTCGGTGCCGTGGCGGGCTTCTTTGCAGCGGTTGCCTTGGCGGGTGCCTTCTTGGCAGCGGGTTTAGTGGCCATGATTTGAATTCCCTCGGATAAGTTCGGAGACGAGTGTCACTGAGTCGCGCGATTCGTCCAAGCGATAAGTTCATATATGGCGGGCATCGGACGAAAAAGCTGTTGAAAAGTGCCTGTGGCGCCTGCATTTCGCGGCCGCAGGCGAAACAGGCTCAGTCGAAGGCCTCGTCCCATGTGCCGCGCGTGGACGCTTTCGAATATTCGGTGGCGCGATTTTCGAAGAAATTGGTGTGCTCGATGCCGTTCAGCATCTCGTCCATCCAGGGCAGCGGGTTCTTTTCGGTCCGGTAGATGGGCTGCAGGTTGAGCTGCACGAGACGGCGGTCCGCGATGTAGCGGATATACTGCTTCACCTGCGGGGCATCGAGCCCCTCGACGCCGCCCATCTCGAAGGCGAGATCGATGAAGGCATCCTCGTGATGGATGATGGTCTCGCAGGCCTTGTAGATGTCCTGCTGGAGCTTCTCGGTCCAGATTTCGGGGTTCTCGTCGACAAAGGTGCGGAACAGTTTCATGGCCGAAACGGTGTGCAGCGTCTCGTCGCGGGCCGACCATGTCACGATCTGGCCCATGCCCTTCATCTTGTTGAAGCGCGGGAAGTTCATCAGGATCGCGAAGGAGGCGAAAAGCTGGACGCCTTCCGTGAAGCCGCCGAAGACGGCGAGCGTCTTGGCGATGTCTTCCTTGGTGTCGACGCCCCATTCCTGCATGTAGTCGAATTTCGACTTCATCTGCTCGTATTTCAGGAAGGCCTCGTATTCGGCTTCCGGCATGCCGATCGTATCGAGGAGATGGCTGTAGGCCGAAATGTGGATCGTCTCGATGTTCGAGAAGGCGGCCAGCATCATCTGCACTTCGGTGGGTTTGAAGACCCGCGAATAGTGCTTCATGTAGCAGTTGTTGACCTCGACGTCGGCCTGCACGAAGAAGCGGAAGATCTGCGTTAGCAGGTTGCGCTCGCCGTCGGTGAGGTTCTTCGACCAGTCCTTCACGTCGTCCGCGAGCGGCACTTCCTCCGGCAGCCAGTGGATGCGCTGCTGCGTGAGCCATGCATCATAGGCCCAGGGATAGCGGAACGGCTTGTAGACGTGGCGTTCTTCGAGAAGGGACATGGCCGCTTTCTCCGTTTCCGGTGGTCAGGATTGCCCGCGGACCGGGCGCCGACATTCATATTGGAGACAATTATGGCCCGGCCTTGCGACCGGGCCATGAATTCAGTGCCTTACTGACAGGCGAGGCATTCTTCGTAGTCGTTGCTTTGCGCTTCCGCCGCGACGTCGTCGAGCGTCAGGACGTCGAGGACCTTGCCGGGCAGGAGCGAGACGACTTCGGCCTTTTCCGCGCGCTGGATCGAGAGCGAGCGGCAGTAATAGAGGCTCTTCACGCCCTGCCGCCAGGCGAGGTCGTGCAGCTTGTGGAGGTCGCGCTTGTGGACATCCGCCGCGAGGAAGAGGTTCACCGACTGCGCCTGGTCGATCATCGGCGCGCGGTCGCCCGCATGTTCGATGACCCAGCGCTGGTCGAGTTCGAAGGCGGTCTTGAAGACGTCCTTCTCCTCATCCGACAGGAAGTCGAGATGCTGCACCGAACCGCCGCTCGTCACGATGGAGGACCAGGTGTCGTCGTCGTTGCGGCCCTTCTGCTCCAGCAGCTTGGTCAGGTGACGGTTGCGGACGTTGAAGGAGCCCGACAGCGTCTTGTGCGTGAAGGAGTTCGCCGCGATGGGCTCGATACCCGGCGAGGTGCCGCCGGTGATGATCGAGATCGAGGCGGTGGGCGCGATCGCCGTCTTGTTGGAGAAGCGCTCCATGAAGCCGTAGTCGGCGGCGTCCGGGCAGGCGCCGCGTTCTTCAGCGAGCACCTTCGAGGCCGCGTCCACGCCTTCCTTGATGTGGGCGAACATGCGCTTGTTCCAGACCTTCGCCATGACACCCTCGAAGGGGATCATGTTGGCCTGCAAGTAGGAGTGGAACCCCATGACGCCGAGACCGACCGAACGCTCGCGCGTGGCGGCGTATTTCGCGCGGACCATCTCGTTCGGCGCGCGATCGATGAAGTCCTGCAGGACGTTGTCGAGGAAGCGCATCACGTCCTCGATGATGGTCGGGTGGTCCTGCCACTCGTTGTAGGTTTCGAGATTGAGCGAGGAGAGGCAGCAGACCGCCGTGCGCTGTTCGCCGAGGTGGTCGATGCCGGTGGGGAGCGTGATCTCGGCGCAGAGGTTGGACGTCTTCACCTCGAGGCCGGCGAGCTTGTGATGCTCGGGCCGCGCGTTGTTCACCGTGTCCTTGTAGATGATGTAGGGCTCGCCCGTTTCGATGCGCGAGGTGAGAAGGCGGATCCAGAGCGAGCGGGCGGAAACGGTCTTCTGGACCGCGCCGTCCTTCGGGCTCTTGAGCTGCCACTGGGCGTCGGCCTCGACGGCGCGCATGAACGCGTCGGAGACGAGAATGCCGTGATGGAGGTTCAGCGCCTTGCGGTTCGGGTCGCCGCCGGTCGGGCGGCGCATTTCCATGAATTCCTCGATCTCGGGATGATCGATCGGCAGATAGACCGCCGCCGAGCCGCGCCGCAGCGAGCCCTGGCTGATCGCCAGCGTCAGCGAATCCATGACGCGGATGAAGGGAATGATGCCCGACGTCTTGCCGTTGCCGCCGACCGTCTCGCCGATGGAGCGCAGGTTGCCCCAATAGGAGCCGATGCCGCCGCCCTTGGCCGCGAGCCAGACATTCTCGTTCCAGAGGCCGACAATGCCGTCGAGGCTGTCGGAGGCTTCGTTGAGGAAGCAGGAGATGGGCAGACCGCGCTGCGTGCCGCCGTTCGACAGGACCGGCGTCGCGGGCATGAACCAGAGCTTGGAAATATAGTCATAGAGGCGCTGTGCATGGGCCTCGTCGCCCTTGTCGGCATAGAAAGAGGCCACGCGGGCGAACATGTCCTGGTAGGACTCGCCGGGCATCAGATAGCGATCGCGCAGCGTCGCCTTGCCGAATTCCGTCAGCAGCGCGTCGCGGCCGTGATCGACCTTCACGCGGGGACGGCCGTCCATCTGCACGGCCTGAAACTGGTCGCCGAACTGCATTTCCGGCTCGGCGGAGCGCTGTGCGAGAGATCGCACGCGGCTCACCGTCCGCTCACCGGTAATGATGCCCGACAGGCTGGCCTCGACCTCACTCATATCCACCGCTTTCGACGTATCGTTCAGCATATTTATTCCCCGGTTTGCCCCGCCTCGCCACATCCCGGCGGGCAAAAGATCGCCACCCGGCGGCCGGATAAACCGTCGCCGTCTCCCTGCCCTCTACGATGGGCAGAACTCGCGCCATTCCCGTGATTGCGCCGATGCCTCGAGTTGATCCCCCTTGGGCCCGACGCGTCCAGATATAGTATCTGTCTGTTCCCCGAGGTCAATCAGTTGTGTGCTGCCGGACTCAAAAAAATGGTAAACGGCGCACCCGGCGGCTGGCGGCGCGGCGAATTTCCGATGCATATTCAACGGGTTGATTCACAAGCTCCGCGAGCGCCAAGGAGACCCGATGCCCGACAGTTCCGCCGACCGCCGCCCCCTCTACCCCGAAATCGAACCCTACCGGACGGGGACGCTGAAAGTCTCCGATTTGCATACGATCTATTTCGAGGAGAGCGGCAACCCCAAGGGCAAGCCCGTCATCATCGTGCATGGCGGGCCGGGGGGCGGCTCGAATCCGACCATGCGCCGGACGCATAATCCGGAGGCCTACCGGATCATCCTGTTCGATCAGCGCGGCTGCGGAAAGTCGACGCCCCATGCCGAGCTGCGCGAGAACACGACCTGGGACCTCGTGGCCGACATGGAGCGCATCCGGACCCATCTCGGCATCGACAAGTGGCAGCTCTGCGGCGGCTCATGGGGCTCGACGCTGTCGCTCGCCTATGCGGAGACGCACCCGGATCGCGTCACCGAGATCATCCTGCGGGGCATCTTCACGCTCAGGCAGCGGGAACTCGACTGGTTCTACCAGCAGGGAACGGATGCGCTCTTCCCCGACGCCTGGGAGGACTACATCGCCCCGATCCTGGAGGCCGAGCGCGGCAACCTGATGGCCGCCTATTACAAGCGGCTCACCGGCGACAACGAAGCCGAGAAGATTGCCTGCGCCAAGGCATGGAGCATCTGGGAGGGGACGACGCTCTCGCTTTATTCCGACCCCGAGCGCGTGAAGCGCTTTGCGGACGGGCATTTCGCCCTCGCCTTCGCGCGGATCGAATGCCATTTCTTCATGAATCAGGGCTTCTTCGAGCCACAGGACCAGCTGATCCTCAACGCCGGCAAGCTGAAGGGCATTCCCGGCGTGATCGCGCAGGGGCGCTACGACGTGGTGACGCCGATGTTCACGGCATGGGAGCTCGCGAAGGCGTGGCCCGACGCCGATCTCAATATCGTGCCGGACGCGGGCCACACGGCGACGGAGCCGGGGATCGTCGATGTGATGGTCAGGGCGAGCGATCGCTTCGCCAAGGCGTGAACATCGGATGCGCATTCTCTATCTCGTGAACGCGCTCGATTCGGGCCCCGGCGTGCTGCTGGACGAGGCGACCCGTGCGGGGGCGGCGGCGACGCTCATTCATGCACCGGAAGCGACGGACATGGAGAGCGGCGAGAGGCGCGACGTACCGGAGAGTGCAGCGGGGTTCGACGGGCTCGTGGTGATGGGCGGGGTGATGGGGGTCTACGACGAAGACCGCTACCCCTTCATCGGAAAGACCCGGGCACTGATCCGGGATTTTCACGAGGCGGAGAAGCCCGTGATGGGCGTCTGTCTCGGCTCGCAGATCGTCGCGAGCGCCTTCGGTGCGCCGGTCTACCGAATGAAGGAGAAGCTGGATATCCATGAAGAGTGGGGATTCCTGCCGCAGACATGGCTCGGCGCGACGGCAGACGACCCGCTGCTGAAGGACGCACCACCGGACCTCCCGATCATGCAGTGGCATGGCGACACGTTCGACATGCCCGAAGACGCGGTGGCGCTGTCGACGCGGGACGTCTGTCCCAATCAGGCATTTCGTATCGGCGCGCGGACCTATGCTTTCCAGTTCCATCTCGAGATGACGCGCGAGGGCCTCGCCGGCTGGAGCGTATTTCGCGCCAATGCGGAAAAGAAGCCGCTGGCCGAAATCGAAGCGCTGATCGAACCGCAGATCGCGGCGCATCTCGGCGCGCAGCAGACGTTTGCGCGCCGAGTCATGCGGCGTTGGATGGCGCTGGGCGGATAGACAGCCCTTTACCGGACCGTCCAGCCCCCGCCCCAAACGATCTTCGATCGTTTGACCCTCCCCCAGGGGAGGGTGGGATTTCTAGAAATTCACGCGCCGGGAGATCGCGCCGTCGACCACGAGGTTGGTGCCCGTGGTGAACGAGGAAGCGGGGCTCGCGAGGAAGACCGTCGCATTCGCGATGTCCTGCGGCGTCGCCATGCGACCGGTCGGGTTACGCGACATGGCCTGCTTGAACATGTCGGGCATGTGATCCTCGATCATGTTCCAGACGCCGCCCTTGAAATAGACGGTGCCGGGCGAGACCGTGTTGATGCGGACATGAGCGGGCGCATGCTCGCGGGCGAGGCCCTTGGCGAGATGGATCTGCGCCGCCTTCTGCGCGCCATAGGCGTTCGCGTTGTCGTTTTCGGCGGCCGAGATCGAGGAGATGAAGGTGGCGGAGGCATCGCCGGACTTCTTCGCCGCTTCGGTGAGGAAGGGAAGCGCCGCCTCGAAAGCGTTGACCGCGCCGAGCACGTCGATCTCGAAACAGGCGCGCCAGGACTTCTCGTCATTTCCGTTCGCAAGCGCGGAGGCATTGGCGACGAGGATGTCGAGCCCGCCCATGGCCTTCGCCGTATCCGCGATCCACTTCTTGAGGCCCGCGCCGTCGGCGATATCGGCGACGCCACCCGTCGCCTTCACACCAAGCTTCGACAGCGCCGCCACGGCTTCATCCACCTGATCCTGATTGCGCGCGCAGATCGCGACATCGACGCCTTCCGCCGCCAGCGTTTCCGCGATGGCGCGGCCGATGCCGCGCGTACCGCCCGTGACGATTGCCTTCCTGCCCTTGAGACCGAGATCCATGGCTTGTGCCTTCCCTGAGGTGTTTTCGTTGGGCGGCACTCTAGCCCCGATGGGGCCTGCATCCAACCATCCCGAATATCAGAAGGGGCCGCGCGGATCGTCGGCTATGAACAGCTCGCGAAGGGCACGCAGAGCCTCCGCTGCGCGGCGGCGAACGAGCGCGAGCGCCGTTTCTTCCTGCGGTGGATCGAGGTCCAGGCCAACCTGCCGAACCACGCCGTCCGTCACCTGAATGGCCGTCAGCACGACGCTGCCGACGCGGGCACGAGCGCCGTCCTTCGTTTCCTTGCCGAGGCGGGAGCGCATGAATTCGTCGAGGGTGAGTTCGCGCTCCTCCGGCTCGAAGGCGAGGCCGTATATGTCGGCGACGAGAGCGGTGCGGGCCGAGGCGTCGAGCACGAAATCGACCGTGCCCGCCTCACGGGTCTGGCCGCGCTGGCGGCGGGCGCCGAAGAGGCGGTCGAGTGTCGGGATCATGTCGGCGGTGGTGAGCAGCATCACCACGTCGCCGGGCTTCACGCCCTGGTCGAGACCTTCGGTACGCACCACACCATCGCGCATGACGGAGATGACCGTGCTGCCCATCGGCAGCGGAAGGCGGTTGATGCCGCGCCGCACGAGGAGGCTCATCGGATCAACCGTATAGGCGACGACGCTCTTGCCCTTGCCCGCGGGCAGATCGAGCTCGACGCGGCGGTCGGGCTTCGGCCGGGGCGGCAGTTCGACTTCCGCAAAGCGGGCGACCAGAGGCACGGTCCAGCCCTGCAGGATGAGAGAGACGAGCACGATGACGTAGGCAATGCTGAAGATCGTGTTCGCGCCCTCGACCCCGGAAAGAACCGGGATGGTGCCGAGAAAGATCGGCACCGCGCCACGCAGGCCGACCCAGGAGACGAAAGCGGTTTCCTTCGGCGTGAAACGGAAAGGCGCGAGACAGAGCCAGACGGCGACAGGACGCGCGACGACGATGAGGATCAGCGCCAGCGCCAGCGCAGGCAGGAGCAGCGGCAGCAGCGCCGAGGGTGTGACGAGAAGGCCCATCATCAGGAACATGACGATCTGGGCGAGCCAGGCGACACCGTCCGAGAAGCGGGAAATCTCGCTCGTCGCACGGTGCGGATTGTTGCCGAGAATGAAGCCGACGATATAGATCGCAAGGAAGCCGCTGGCGCCGGCGCTTTGCGTGAGCGCAAAGACAAGCAGTGCCAGCGCGCCCGCAAGAATGGGATAGAGGCCGGAGGAGAGCTGCAGCCGGTTGACGGCACGCAACACGAAGAAGCCGCCCACGACGCCGAAGAGAACGCCACCGGCCATCTGCCAGAGGAAGTCGAGCAGCAGGCTGAGCGCCTCTTCCGTGCTGGCGACGCTCTGTCCATCCACGGCGATGGCGACCAGCGCAAGCGTGAGGAAGATCGCCATCGGGTCGTTGATGCCGGATTCGACCTCGAGCGCCGCGGCGACGCGCGCCTTCAGGCGGAGACCGCGCAAATGCAGCAGGAAGAAAACGGCGGCGGCGTCGGTCGAGCCAACGATGGCGCCGAGAAGCATTGCCTCTATCCACTCGAAGCCGAAAAGATATTTTGCGGCGGCACTGGTGAGCCCGGCGGTCAGGACAACGCCGATGGTCGCGAGGGCGAGGCTCGGCCCGAAGGCCCGGTTCAGCGCATCGCGCGTCGTACGCAAGCCGCCATCGAAGAGAATGAGCGCGAGAGCGAAGGAGCCGACAAGGTAGGCGACGCCGAAATCGTCGAAGACGATGCCGCCGGGGCCGTCCTCGCCCGCCAGCATGCCGAAGGCGAGGAAAACGAGCAGCAAGGGGGCGCCGATCCGCGAGGAGAGAACGCCTGCGAAGATCGAGAAGGTAATCAGACCCGCTGAAACCAGAATGATCTGGTTGGCAAAATCCATCCAACGTCACCAATGCTCATGCGGGTCCTGCCGACTGCATGTGCATCGCGGCCAATCGGAACAGAAATCCCTCGAATCGCCAAAAATCCGTCTTTGTCAGCGTACAGCAAGACGACAAGGGATTCCCGTAGCAATCGCCGAAAAACGGGCTCGTTTCTCAGCCTTTCTTTCCGGCGGCCTTGTTCTTCTTCCGCGTGGCGGCGGCCTTCTTCGCGGAGGCCGAGCGTTCCGATGCGGGACGTTTCGCCGCCGCCTCGCCGCCTTTTCGGCCGCCCTTCTTCGACGCGGACTTGTTGTCCTTCGTGCCGCGTCCCGAGCCCGACTTCTTGCCGCCGCCCTCCTCCTTGTTGACGGTGGCCCAGGCACGGCGCTCGGCCTCTTCCTTCTTCACGCCGCGCTTCTCATATCCCTTCTCGATCTCCTCGGCCTTGCGCTTCTGCTTGTCCGTGTATGCCGATTTGTCGCCACGAGGCATGAGTCTTTCCTCTCCGCAAGAGATGCGCCCCAGTGAAGACGAAACGCCGGCCCGGCTCGGCGGTTCCCCCTGTTCGCGGATGCGCAGCCCTGCTGGCCGCATTGACAGGCAATTTGCCTGTGACGCGAAGCGGCAATGACCCTATTCTTGACGCCAACAACCGGCGATGCCGGAAACAATAAAGGGAGAACGGGGATGGATCTCGCCATGAAGCCCGAGGATGTCGCCTTTCGCGACGAGGTGCGGGCGTTTCTCAAGGAAAACCTGACGGACGACCTGAAGGCCCATGCGCGGCTTACGCCGGGCATCCTTGCGGATCAGGATTTGCGCGTCGAATGGCTGAAGCGGCTGAACAAGCGCGGCTGGGCGGCGCCTTCATGGCCGAAGGAATATGGCGGTGCGGGGTGGAACGTGATGCAGCGCTTCATCTGGTCGTCGGAATGCGCGGCGGCGGGCGCGCCGGTGAGTTCCAACATGGGGCTCTCGATGGTCGGACCGACGCTGATGGGACACGGCACGGACGAGCAGAAGGCCTACTACCTGCCACGCATCCTGAACGGCGAGGACTGGTGGTGCCAGGGCTATTCGGAGCCGGGCTCGGGCTCCGACCTTGCCAGCCTGCAATGCCGCGCGACATCGGACGGCGACGACTACATCATCAACGGCACGAAGCTCTGGACGACAGGCGCACACCAGTCGAACAAGATGTTCTGCCTCGTGCGGACCGATCCCAATGCCGCGAAGAAGCAGGAAGGCATTTCGTTCATACTGATCGACGACTTCCAGGCGGAAGGGATCAAGGTCGACCCGATCATCACGCTGGCGGGCGACCACGAAGTGAACCAGGTCTTCTTCGACGATGTGCGCGTGCCGAAGAAGAACCGGGTGGGTGCGGAAAACAATGGCTGGACGGTCGCAAAATACCTGCTCGAATTCGAGCGAGGCGGCGCTGCGCATGGCGCAAACCTGCGCAACGCACTGAACAAGCTGCGCGTCATCGCCGGCACCGAACACGGCAGCGACGGCACCAAACTGATCGACGATCCAAGCTTCCGCCGCAAGGTCGACGAAACGGACGTGCAGGTGACGGCGGTGGAATTCACCGAGCACCGGATCATGTCGCAGCTTTCGAACGGCCAGAATCCCGGCGCGGCCGCCTCGATGATCAAGCTGACCGGCGCGGACACCAACCAACGCATCACCGAACTCGCCGTGGAGGCCATTGCCTATTACGTGCAGCCGGACGTGATGGAAGCACGGACATGGGGCGCGAACGTGCCGCCTGTCGGGCCCGACCACACGCTGATGGTGATGCCGAAATATCTCAACACGCGAGCCCAGACGATTTTCGGCGGCTCGAACGAGGTTCAGCACAACATCATGGCAAAGGCGGTGCTGGGGCTCTGAAGAAGGAACGGAAGGAAAAGGCGTGAGCGACTGGAAGCTGCCGAGAGAAGGCGGATGCCTGTGCGGGAAGGTGCGGTTCAAGGTGAGCGCGCCGCCGCTTGCCACCATGGCGTGCCATTGCAAGGGCTGCCAGCGACTGACGGCGAGTGCCTTTTCGCTGAGCGGGCTTGTGCCAAGCGACAGTTTTGAAGTGACGCAAGGCGAGCCCGCAATCGGCGCCCTGCACGGTGCGCACAGGCACTTCTTTTGCGATTACTGCAAGAGCTGGCTTTTCACGCGACCGGAGGGTCTGGACTGGATCGTCAATTTCCGCGCGACAATGCTGGACGACGCGAGCGGCTTCTCCGAACCATTCATGGAAACGTACACCTGCGAGAAGTTGCCCTGGGTGTCGACGCCGGCACGGTACAGCTTCACGCAGTTTCCCGAACTCGACGACTACACCAGGATCATCGAGGACTTCGCAGCGAAAGGCGCGCCGGGCTAGCCTGCCTCCGGGTCGCGGCCAACCGCCATGCGATAGGTCAAGCGCGCCAGCTCCTTCGTGAGTTCGGCGCGTTTTCTTTCGCTCACTTCCAGAAAGGCGACTTCGAGGATTGCGTTGTAGAGCATCTCGGAGATGAGCCATGCGTCTTCCTCCGGCATCGGCAGGTCGAGCGCGTCCGCCGCCTCGATGCGGACGCGCTGCGACAGCGCGGCGAGCGCCGCGCGCGTTTCGACGACGACGGGAAGCTGCGGAACGAAAGGCACCTGACGCAGGAGCACGCGAAAGACATCGCGCTCCGCTGCCATCGCGGCGACGGCACGGGCGGTCATATGCGAAACGCCCGCCCACGGGTCAAGTCCGCGCGCTTCGGCAAAGGCTTCTTCCATGTTCGCCTCGACCTTCGCCATGAGGCGCGCCGTGAGTTCCGCGACGATCGCTTCCTTGTTGGGGAAGAATTCATAGAGCGTCGCAATGCCGACACCCGCCTGCTCGGCGATATGATTTGTGGTGAGTGCCTCGTAACCCCGCTCACGCAAAAGCCGAGCAGCGGCACTGACGACGGCATCGTAACTTGCCTTCGAGCGGGCTTGTTTCGGCTGCTTTTTCGGTTTCAGATCAACCACTTGAAGGTTCTCCGGTGGGACGGCCCGCAGCGCCTCCCAAGGGCATTCAAATCCGAGTTTTCCGAGCAATTACTTGGATTATATTCGTGGCAGGGTTCGGAAGGCAAACGGGAGAGACTTGATGTCGATACAGGGCGAAGCGGCGAAAACCACCCTGAAGCGCGACGGGGCGGAGGCGACGGCGCCGCGCGACTACAGCAGCCCGATGCCACAACTCGACTTTTCGAAACCGGAGGGCGACCCGGGCCTGCTCGGCCCCGGCTCGATGGGCTGGAAGGTGAGCGCGAACCCGATCGTGAGCGCGGTCGGCGGCATTGCAGCGGTGATCCTCGAACTTGCGGAGAAACATGTGCGCGCGGGCGTCTGGGATCACTCGACCTTCAAGGTCGACCCGATCCGCCGGATGGAGCGTACCGGCATGGCGGCGGCGGCCGTGACCTATGGGCCGGCCAGGATGGCGCAGCAGACCTTCGACCGCGTGACGCGAATGCATGAGCGCGTGACGGGCACGACGCATGACGGTCAGGCTTACCGCGCGATGGACCCCAAGCTTCTCACCTGGGTGCATGTGACGGCGGCGTGGGGCTTTCTCAATGCGTACAAGCGCTATGCCGAGCCCGGACTCTCCATCGAGGACGAGGACCGCTACTACCGGGAAGGTGAGGTGATCGGCAAGGGCTTCGGTGCCGAATGGGTACCGACATCGAAAGCAGAGATGGACACCTACATGGCGGAGATGACGCCGAAGCTCTATGCGAACGACACAGTGCACGAATTCCTCGAACTGGTGCGCAATGCGACGCCGCTCGGCAGCGCGGGCAAGCCCGTGCAGCGCCTGATCACGCAGGCGGCGATCGACCTGTTGCCGAAGCATCTGCAGGAGCAATGCGGCGTCACGGTTTCCGCAGCGGCAAGGCCGATGGTGCGTCCGGCCGTGAGGGCGCTTGCGAATACGGCCGGTTTTGCGATGCGCTTCGCGAAGGCGTCCCCGTCACACCAGGCTTGCCGCCGCATGGGAGTCTCGACAGACTGTCTGCGCTGATATCGCCACAAAGCAGAAGAAGAAAATGAATCTGGATCTCACGCCTGCGGATGCTGCCTTCCGCGACGAAGTGCGCGCCTTTCTCGACGAGAACCTGACGCCGGAGCTCGCGGATGCGGGCAAGCGCACCACCTCCGTCTTCACGGACAAGGAGTGGAACCTCGCCTGGCAGAAGATCCTCTACAGGAAAGGCTGGGTCGCGCCGAGCTGGCCGGTCGAATATGGCGGCACGGGCTGGACCGAGATGCAGAAATATATCTGGACCTCGGAGTGCACGCGCTACGGCACACCGGGCCTTTCGCCCATGGGGCTTCGCATGTGCGGGCCGATGCTGATGAAGTTCGGCACCAGGGAACAGAAGGATTACTACCTGCCGCGCATCCTCTCCGGCGAAGACTACTGGTGCCAGGGCTATTCGGAGCCGGGCGCGGGATCGGACCTCGCCTCGCTTCAATTGAAAGCAGTGAGCGAGGGCGACGACTATGTGCTCAACGGCACCAAGATCTGGACCACGCATGCGCATTTCGCGAACATGATGTTCTGTCTCGTGCGCACGGATGCGAGCGGCAAGCCGCAACAGGGCATCACTTTTCTTCTTCTCGACATGAATACGCCCGGCATCAAGGTCGAGCCGATCATCACGCTGGCGGGCGAGCACGAAGTGAACCAGGTGTTCTTCGACGATGTGCGCGTGCCGAAGAAGAACCGCGTGGGCGAGGAAAACGACGGCTGGACGGTCGCGAAATATCTCCTCGAGTTCGAGCGCGGCGGCGCCTTCGCGGCTTCGCTCGAAGTCGGCATCGAGAAGATCCGCGAGGTCGCGGCGAGCGAAAGATCGAATGACGGCGAACGCCTGATCGACGACAAGGGCTTTGCGCGCAAGATCACCGAAGCCGCCATCGAGGTGAAGGCGATGGAGATGACCGAGCATCGCGTGATGGCAGAGCTTGCAGGCGGCAAGAACCCCGGCCCCGCTTCGTCGATGCTGAAGACGCGCGGCACCGAGATGCGCCAGCGCCTCGACGAGATCGCGATCGAGACCATCGCCTATTACTCAGGCGTCGATCAGCCCGATGCGCGCGCGCCGGGATCGAATGTCGAACCGGTCGGACCGGAGGAAGGCATGGTCTTCATGCCGACCTATCTCAACAATCGCGCCGCTTCCATCTATGGCGGCTCGAACGAGGTTCAGCGCGGCATCATGGCGAAACTGGTGCTGGGGCTTTAAGGGCGAGCCTGGTTCGTCGCATCCCCAATATGCGTCATGACCCGCTTTATGCGGGTCATCCACGTCTACCTTTCGTGAACGTCGCCCAAGACGTGGATGGCCCGGACAAGCCGGGCCATGACGGTTTTTTGTTAATTGAGACGAGTGGAATAGAAGCCTCCCGTCCGTCCATCTCAGGAGCGGATTTCTTACGTCTTCCGCGCGATCAGCAATGTCGTCGTCTGGGTAAAGACCGTTTCGTCGTTCTGGTTCATCAGAATGTGGCGGTTCTTCACGACGCCGCGATCCGGCTTCGAGGAGGACGGCTTCGTCTCGATGCATTCGATGACGAGGCGGAGCGTGTCGCCGAGTTTCGCGGCCTTGTGGAACCGCACCTCGTCATAGCCAAGCGCACCGATAACGGCCGTCTCTTCGGGCAGGCGCGCGGCGAGCCAGAGAACGATCGCCTGGATATGCGTGCCGCACGCGGTGAGCGTGCCGTAGATGGATTTCGCAGCAGCTTCTTCGTCGACATGGAAGGGCTGCGGGTCCCATTTCGTCGCGAAGGAGACGATCTCATCCTTCGTCATGTCGTAGCGGGCGGGAATGTCGTGGCGCTCGCCCACGGCGAAGTCGTCGAAATAGCGCATCGTTCTCCTCCAAAGCAAAGGGCCCGCGAGTTTCCCCGCGGGCCCGAAGCATAGACGGTGAAATCGCTTACGCGAATTCGAAGAGGCCGGCTGCGCCCATGCCGCCACCGATGCACATGGTGACGACGCCGTATTTCACGTTCTGGCCTGCCTGCTTGCGGCGGCGGCCTTCGAGCAGGATGTGGCCGGTGCAGCGCGCGCCGGTCATGCCGAAGGGGTGGCCGATGGCGATGGAGCCGCCGTTGACGTTGTACTTTTCCGGGTCGATGCCGAGACGGTCGCGGCTGTAGAGGCACTGGCTCGCGAAGGCTTCGTTCAGTTCCCAGAGGTCGATGTCGTCGACCTTGAGGCCGTGGCGTTCGAGCAGGCGCGGCACGGCGAAGACGGGGCCGATGCCCATTTCGTCGGGCTCGCAACCGGCGACGGCAAAGCCGCGGAAGACGCCGAGAATGTCGGAGCCGTTCTTTTCGGCTTCCTTGCGCTCCATGAGCACGACGGCGGCGGCGCCGTCGGAAAGCTGCGAGGCGTTGCCGGCGGTGACGTATTTGCCTTCCTTGACCTTCTGGCCGTTCTTGAAGACCGGCTTCAGCGACGAGAGGCCTTCCAGCGTCGTTTCCGGACGGTTGCACTCGTCCTTGTCGACCGTGTAGTCGACGATCGACTCTTCGCCTGTCTCCTTGTTCACGACCTTCATCTTGGTCTGCATCGGCACGATCTCATCCTTGAAGAGACCGCCCTGCTGCGCGGCCGCGATGCGCTGCTGGCTGCGGAGCGAATATTCGTCCTGGTATTCGCGGCTGACGTTGTAGCGCTCGGCCACGATTTCCGCCGTTTCGATCATCGCCATCCAGAGCTCGGGCTTTTCCTGCATGAGCTTTTCTTCGGTCAGGCGGTTGTAGTTCTGGCCACCCATCTGGACGAGCGAGATCGACTCGACGCCCGCGCCGACCATGACCGGTACGCCTTCGTTGACGATGCGGCCCGCGGCCATCGCGATGGTCTGGAGGCCCGAAGAGCAGAAACGGTTGACCGTAGTGCCCGACGTCGTGACCGGGCAGCCCGCCCAGATCGCGGCAAGACGGCCGACATTCATGCCGGTGGCCCCTTCCGGCGCGCCGCAGCCCATGATGACGTCTTCGACGGCACCCGGCTCGATCTTCGCGCGCTCTATGGCGTGCTTGATCGCGTGACCGGCCATGGCGGCGCCGTGGGTGTTGTTGAAACCACCGCGGCCAGCCTTGGCAAGGCCGGTGCGCGCGGTCGAGACGATGACTGCTTCTCTGGACATGGACGGTCTCCCGAAAGGGTTGAATTGGCGTATTGAATGCCCGGTTGACGTGTGGCCGGTCCGGCGTTTGCCGCCTTATTTCCAGGATGGCCCGGCTACTTTGAGGCGCACCATAAACGCCGCGCCCCCCCTCTCAAAGCGGAATCTCCGTCCATTTCCGTAGCGTTTGCGAGGCTCGGTTGTTGGATATTGAACAGCCCGCCGACCAACAGAGAACCTGTGGAGTGCCTCAATATTGCCTTGAAATTTCCCCGTAACCGCCCGCGGGGGACCCGGGTCGCGACACATTCGGAGCCCAGATTGGCAGCATGAAGACGGGTGCATTGGCGCCCGCCGGGACCCAAAAGGACTGGAAGGGGACGAGACATGAAACGGCTGATGATCGTCGGCGCACTGAGCCTGACAACCGCAATCGGCGCCGCCTTGAGCGCGCAGGTGGCGGCCGCATCGAGCCCGCTGCCCCTGCCGCGACCGGATGTGGCGGATGTTTCCTTCGACGAGGCGGCGCCGGGCCTCGACGCGCGCACGGTCTACGTGACGGCAATCGACCCGAGCGCGCCGCGCTCCGCCGGTTACGGCGTGAACGACAGCGAGCGCGTGGTCTTCCCGGTCTATTTCTCCGAAGGCTGGACAACGCCGAGCGACGAGGCGGAGACGATGCTGCGCGCCGTCGCCGAGGAGATCACCTATCGCGGCCTGCGCAACATCTATGTCGTCGCCTCGGACGCCGCCCTGACCTCGACCGACATGTCGGTCCAGCAGGACGCGGAAGACCGCGTGGCGGCCGTCGCCTCGGCACTCGAGAAATTCGGTGTGCCGGAACGCTGGATCGCCATGCAACCCGGCGCGGCTTCGGACGTTTAATACGGACTTGATGGCTTCTGCAGCGGCGGGCTCCTCACCGGCCGTTGCACCCACCGAAAGATTCGGCGTCATCCTGCCCTCACCCCTCCCCCACCCGGGATGGCGCCGGATCCTTCAAAATCGTTCCTCGTAAACTTCATGGCCCGCGGTTCGCCGCGGGCCCTTTTCTTGTCTCCGGCGCTCCGAGCGTCTAGATAGAGCCCATCCGATCTTCATTCTCCTCCCCGGTGTTCCCATGAGTTCAACACAAGTCGACACGAGCGGCTTCGGCGGCTATGCGGGCCCCGTCTTCCGGGACGGCGACGCCTTCACCTTCGAGATCGCCGAGCATCACCTGAACGGCGCCGACAGGCTCCATGGCGGCATGATGATGACGCTTGCCGCCATCGTGCTTGCGGACGTCGCGAAGGACGCGGCGCGCGAAAAGGAAGCAGAGGCGCAGGTGCGCGCGCTCTCGCTCAATTGCGATTTCGTGAGCGCGGGCGAAAAGGGCGAGACGATCACCGGACGCGCGGAAGTGACGCGCGCGACGCGCACCGTGCTCTTCATTTCGGGCGAGCTTCGCGCAGGCGACCGCATCCTGATGACGGCGACCGGCGTCTACGCGATCAAGGGACCCGACGAGACGTGAGAAAGCCCCTTTCTTCGCCCGTCGATGTCGCCGTGCCCGACGGCTGGCGATCGAGCGCGCTGCACGATCCGTTCGAGGCTCATGTGGGGCCGCTTTTCGAGCGCGGGGAAGACGGCGAGCGCCTCTTCGCCTTCATCGTGGACGAGCGGCATGTGGGCGAGGACGGCACGGTTCACGAGGGCATGATGCTTACCTTCGCGGACGCCTTTCTCGGCTCGGCCGCGCATCGCGGCGCGGATGGAAAGACCTGCGTTACATTGAGCCTGCAGGCGAGCTTCCTCAAGGGCGCGAAGCCCGGCGATCTCGTCGTCTGCCACCCGAAACTCGAGCGGAAGACGCGCGCCATCATCTTCGTCTCCGGACGCTTCAGCGTGGGAGACGAAGACGTGATGACGGCAACAAGCCTGTGGAAAGTGATCGGCGAACGCTAGGGCCGCGTCAGAGCGCCGACTGGTCCGGCAGCAGATCGTCGAACTCCGGATCGCGCTTCTCCGACTTCGCCGCGAAACTTTCCATCATGTCCGCCGGCTGGAACATGCCGCTCTGCCAGACGGCGATGTGGCGCAGCCCGTCCGCGATGGAATGGTCGCGGGCGTAGTTCAGCATTTCCTTCGAACCCAATACGGCGAGCGGCGAACGCGCGGCGATGTCTCGGGCGATGCCCATGACGGCGTCGAGCATTTCTTCCTGCGTGTCGAAGACGGCATTGACGAAACCGCAGGAGCGCGCCTCCTCCGCAAAGAGACGGCGGCCGGTATAGGCGAGCTCGCGCACAAGGCCCTGCGGCATCAGATGCGGCAGGCGCGGGAAGGTGCCGACATCGGCCGTCATGCCGATGTTGATTTCCTGGATGCAGAAGAAGGCGTCCTTCGTGCAGTAGCGCATGTCGCAGGCGGAGGCGAAATCGACGCCGCCGCCGATGCAGCCGCCCTGCACGGCCATGAGGACCGGCATGCGCGCCTCATCGAGACAAGAGAAGGTCTTCTGGAGCTGAAGCACGGTGCGCATCAGGTTCGCGCGGACGCGCCCCGTCTCCTTGCCCTTCATGTCGGGACCGGAGGTGAAGACCGAGAGGTCCATGCCGGCGGTGAAGTGCTTGCCGGTCGATGAAATCACAATCACACGGGCGAGCGCGCCCTCGTCGATCTCGCGGACAATGCGCGGCAGATCGCGCCAGAAGTCGCGGTTCATCGCATTCATCTTTTCCGGCCGGTCGAGGACGATATGGGCGATGTGGTCCCTGATCTCGACCTTGAAGCATTCCCCTGCGTCCTGTTGCAGGCGGGCGGCGGCGGATGTGCTCATGACGGGTCTCCCTTAATCCGTTTTCCCATTGATAGCATGCTTGCGCCGGGGACACGGAACCGCTTTCTTATGGCCCAAGAAACGGACGCACATCCAAGGGAGGCCGATATGGCGATCAATTACGACAAGCTCATGAGCCTGAAGGCGGAAGGCCAGGAATTCAGCTATGGCGACCGCGAGACGATGCTCTATGCGCTCGGCATCGGCTTCGGCCGCGACCCGATGGACGAGAAGGAACTGCCCTTCGTCTACGAGAAGAACCTGAAGACCGTGCCGACGCTCGCGACGGTCGTCGCATGGGGCGCGGGCGCCATCGGCGACAGCGGCATCAACTACGCGATGGTGGTGCATGGCGAGCAGCGGCTGAAACTCTACAAGCCGCTTCCGATCGCCGCGAAGCTTTCGGCCGACAGCCGCGTCGTCGGCGCGTGGGACAAGGGCGAAGGCAAGGGCGCGATCATCGTCACCGAAACCGACCTCAGCGAGAATGGCGGCGACAAGCTCTGCACGCTGACATCGACGATCTTCGCGCGCGGCGATGGCGGCTTCGGCGGTCCGCGCGAGGGCGCACCGCAGCCGCACAAGCTGCCGGAACGCGAACCCGACATGAGCGTCGACGCGGAAACAAAACCCGACCAGGCGCTGCTCTATCGTCTTTCAGGCGACCGCAACCCGCTGCATTCCGATCCGGAATTCGCGAAGGCGGTGGGCTTTCCGAAGCCGATCCTGCATGGTCTGTGTACGTATGGAACGTGCTGCCGCGCGATCATCTCGTCTGCGCTCGACTACGATCCGACGAAGATCACGGGCTTCGATGTGCGCTTTTCGGCACCGGTTTTCCCGGGCGATACGGTGACGGTCGACATCTGGAAGGACAAGGGAGAGATCTCCTTCCGGGCCCGCGTGAAGGAGCGCGACGCGGTCGTGATCAACAATGGCCGGTGCGAGATCAAGGGCTGACCCGGGGATAAAGCGGGCCGTTTCGAGGGCACTGTCATCGAACTGTCACGATAACGTCACAAAGCACTTCCGCAGCTTCGTTCCCTGTTTACGGATGAACAGGCCGGGGATAAATGCAGGGGCCGGACGGGGATAACCCGCCGGCCCTTTTGTTCTGGCGAAAAAAGATGTCCCCGATTTCAGACGACCCGCAAGGCGGCGAGGCGAGCGCGGCGGCCCTGCCCGACGACATACCGCCGTCACTGACCGTCAACCCTCCGTTCACGGATCATGCCCGGCCCGGCGAGACGGAGGGAAGCGACCCGCTTTCCGCGATGGAGCGCCTGATCGCGGCGGGCGACCGCGCGGGGGCGATCGCCCATGCGGAAAGCATCGCGGCGGCGCGGAACGAGGAAGGATGGTCGGCCGGGCTTCTCTCATCTCTCGCGCATTGCCTGATCGACCTCGGCGAACCGGCAAGGGCCTCCAGCCTTCTCGAACCGGTGATGGCGGCGGGACAGGCCAATGCCCGCGCGCTCACCGTGCTCGCCCGCGCGATGAGCCTCGAAGGCCGCCACCAGGAAGCGCTCGCGGCGCTCAACGAGGCGAGCTTCCTCGACGGACGCTCGGCGGAGGTGCTGCTCGCGCTCGGCGCGGCGCGGATGGCGGCGGAGGACACGGCGCGCGCCATCGGCGATTTCGAGCGCGTGCTGCGGATCGCGACGGACGAGACGGAGAGCGATACGCATGCCCGCACCGAAGCGCATTTCCGGCTCGGCGAGACATGGGCGTCGCTCGACGAGCCCGAGCGCGCGGCGCGGCACTATCGCGCGTCGCAGGCGGAAGACGCGGCGGACCGGCGCGGCGCCGCGATCCGGCTTGCCGAACTCGAGGCGCAGCCGGCGCCGGTGAAGGCGAGCGCGGCCTATGTGCGCGCGCTCTTCGACGGCTATGCGCCGCGCTATGACGGCCACATGACGGGGACGCTCGCCTATCGGGGCCCGGAGCTGCTGGCCGCGGCGGCGGAGGCGGCGGAAGGATTTTCGTCAGGCGGACCCCATGACGCCATCGATCTCGGCTGCGGGACCGGACTTTCGGGGGCGGCCTTCCAGCGGCATTGCGCGGCGCTCACCGGCGTCGATCTCAGCCCGCGCATGTGCGCGGCGGCGGAGGCGTCCGGCTTCTACACGAAGGTGATCGCGGGCGAACTCATCGCGACGCTTGAAAGCGAGCGCGGACCTTTCGGGCTCGCCATCGCCTGCGACACGGTGATCTATCTCGGCGATCTCGATCCGCTTTTTGCGGCGCTCGAAAAGGTGCTTCTGCCGCAGGGCTGGTTCGTATTCTCGACGGAGAAATCGGACGGCGCTTCGGAAGAAGCAATGTCGCGCGGCTTCGAAATCGGCCCGACGCGGCGCTTCCGGCACACGGAGACCTATCTGCGCGGGCTTGGCGAGGTTCATGGCTTCGGCGTGGTGTCGCTCGGAACGGAAGTGCTGAGAACGGAAAAGCGGCAGCCGGTAGAAAGTTTCGTGTGCGTGATGCGGCGGCGCTGACGCGACCAGGATCAAGACAGCTTCTCCTGACCCGCACTGCAAACTTCCGATGCTGCGGCAAGGGGAACTGCGAGTGGGTCCCGGCCTTCGCCGGGATGACACTTCTGGTTGGGGAGAGGGTTGAGAGAAAAGGTCGGCGCGACCCCCGCCCCGAAATTCGCGAAGCGAATTTCGACCCTCCCCGAGGGGAGGGTGGAAAGCATGCAGGCATCAGCACCAAGAAAGCGGCCCGCGTTCCGGAGAACGCGGGCCTGAACGATGGCGGGTCTTGGGGGGTTAAGACCCGCCGCCGGTACTTCGCTGGGGCAGCGATCAGAAGATCGGCAGCACCGAAATCGCGGACAGGGCGACGAGGCTGACGCCTGTTGCCAGGTAGCCGAGGCTTTCACCGTTCCATGCGGTGCGCGTGCGCTCTTCGTGCTTCGCGTCTTCGAGACGGCGGGCGCGGCAGCGGGCCAGGATGCGCTCGACCTCAAGCTCGCCGGCCGGAGAAGGGGCGACGCGGCCGAAGGTGCGGCGGCCAAAGGCGCCAGCGGGTGCGCCGTGACCGGGCTCCCGAAGGAAGCGGCGTTCCAGTCTGTTGAAACCGGGGCTCGACATGGTGCTCATGATGCTCACTCCACTGCGGCGCCGCTGCAACTTCACTCCGGCGCCTTCCTGACCCGAAGCTTGTGCCGGGCCCGCGCGCCACTCAACGAGGGTTATGTTCAGATTTGTCGATGACTGTGTGCGTCAATGATTTCGGGGGCTTCCGAAGGCGGAAGAAGGCCGGTATCCTTGGTAAACAGCCCTTCTCCGAGGAAGCACGTGTCCCGATGATCCGCCTTTCATTTCTCGCCGCGCTGCTGACGGCGCTCGCGGCACCCGCCCATGCCGCCTGCCAGACGGGCGGCCTACTCGACACCTGCGCCGAGGCGCCGGACCGCCAGACGCCGCCGGCCGAGGAGGAATACCAGCGGCTCGACGGCGGCGGCTTCGGCGGGCGGCCCGCGGCGGCGGCACCCGGAAAGGTCATCACGGTCGGCGACACGACCGTGACGCTCGGCCAGACGGACGAGGCGGAGACCCAGCCCTGGCAGCCCTTCAACCGGGAGTTCGGCGACTATGACAGTCTTTCGCGCGAAGACAGGCCGAAGGACCCCGGCGACCCGCTGAAGACGCAATGCTATGCCGATGGCTGCTACTGAGGGCGGAGGACGACAGGAGGGACCGCGCGGGCTAAGGTTTCAAAAAACAAGCAGGCCCGCGCCCATGATGCCGTTTCACCGTCTTTTCCTTTTCGCCTTTCTGGTTTCCGCCTTTCCCGTTCTGTCGTCCGCCGCTTCGCCGGTCCTGGAACTCGCGCAGAGCGTGCCCGTGTGGGAACCCGGCGATCCGGTGCCGGATGCCGGACCGGACACCGGCATAACGGACGCGACGATGGATTACGAAGCCGAAGACGCGGAGATGGCGCCTGCGCCGCTGCCCAAAGGGCCGCCGCTGCGGCAGAGCGCGGCCAGCGAGAGCGAAGCGAGCGTGCCGGGCGAGAGCGGCGAAGGCTCGGGGAGCACGGCGAGCATCGCGGAAGATCCGACGGATTTCCTCTGTGGACGCGCACCGGCGGGCAAGACGGCTCCCGTGCCTCAGCCTTTCGACCGGTGGCTCGTGCGCGTCTGTTCGCCGAAGGGGCAGGCGCTGGTGCCGGTACAGGGGGAAGCCTGGGTGGCGCATGGCTCGGCGGACCCCGTGTCGATCCTCGCGATGCCGCCGGGCGCGGTGCCGCCGCCGGCCGACGCCACCTTCGATGCGCGCTACGACATCCGCTTCGAAACACTGGTGGGCGGACAAACGGCCGAGAAGCGGCTTGCCCGCGCGAGCGCGCTTATCGAGGCCGCCGCCGGCGAAAACGAGAAGACGCCGCCTCACGACGAGGTGTGGCAGCTCGATGCGGTGAGCAATGTGGGCGGCGCGCATTACAACATCTTCTTCTATGTCGCGGGCGCCAGCGCGGAGGGCGCGCGGCCGCACCACCTGATCGCCTGTCTCGACCAGTGCCGGCAGGCGCTCTATCTCGACGTGCTGACGGGAGCGGAGGCGGCGGAAGTGACCGGGCGGTGACGGGCGGCGGTGTGAATTGACATAATTCGTGCCAATAAATAGAAGGCACGGGATGAGGCGCCCCCTCACCCTTCCCACCTGCGCGGCTTCGCCGCTCCGGCGGGCGTTCGAGGACGAAACGTCCTCCGGACGTTTCCATTGTCCTCTCACCCCTCTCCCCAAAGGGGCGAGGGAGAGATAGCGAAAGCGGAGAACGATGACCAAGGGATACGAGTTCTACGGCGCGGAAGTGAGCTACTTCTCCGGCAAGGTGCGCGCCTATCTGCGCTACAAGCGCATCCCCTTTTCCGAAATCACGCCATCGCGCGAGATCTACCGCACCATCATCATGGCGCGGGTCGGCTGGCCAGTGATCCCCGTCGTCGTGACGCCGGAGGACGAGACGTGGCAGGACTCCTCCGAGATCATCGACAATTTCGAGGCCCGGTTTCCGGACGGCGACATCTATCCGGAAGGCGCGAAACAGAAGCTCGCGGCGCTGCTGATCGAGGCCTATGCGGACGAGTGGCTGAAAATTCCGGCGATGCACTACCGCTGGACGAAGAACCGCGACTGGGCGATTTCGGAGTTCGGGCGGCTGTCGCGGCCGGACCTCGACGAGGCGGGCCAGCGCGCGACGGGCGAGGAAACGGCGAAGCCCTTCGCCGGCGCCCTGCCCTTTCTCGGCGTGACGCCGGAGACGGGACCGGCCATCGAGAAGAGCTATGAGGGATTGCTCGGCGAACTCGACGCACATTTCGCGAAACACGACTATCTCTTCGGCACGCGGCCCTCGATCGGCGATTTCGGCCTTTACGGGCCGCTCTACGCGCATCAGTACCGCGACCCGGCCTCCGGCGAGATCATGAAAAAGCTCGCGCCCCATGTCGTCAAATGGGTGCTGCGGATGACGAAGCCGCCGCAGCCGAAGGGCGGCGCGTTTCTCGCAAACGATGAGGTGCCGGAGACGCTGATGCCCGTCCTTGCACGGATGATGCGCGAATATCTGCCGGTGCTCATCAAAACGGCAGATGCCCTGAAGTGCCATGTGGAGGCGCATCCCGAGCTCATCGCGGGCAAGGAACCGCTGCCGCGCGCGCTGGGGCAACATGAATTCACGCTGGAAGGCACGACCGGCACGCGCGCGATCTTCGCCTTCGATCTCTGGATGCTGCAACGGCCGCTCGATTTTCTGGCGACGTTGCAGGGAGAACAACGCGAGGCGGCGCTTTCCATGCTAAGACAGGCAGGCGGGGAGCGGCTGATCGATTTCCCGCCTTACCCGCGCCTGACACGGCGCCAGTTCCGTCTGGTTGTTGAATGAGCGATAGCGGTTTCCTCTCTCGCCTTTTCGGCCGGCGGCGCGCCGCGCCATCCAGACCCGAAACGGCGGTGACAGACGAACCGCCGGAATTTCCGAAGCCCACAGGAGCCCCCATGTCCAGCGAAGGCCTGCACGAACAAAACCTCTCGGCGGAAGCCCTCAACCTGCACCGCGCCATCGTGTCGCTGATGGAGGAGCTGGAAGCGGTCGACTGGTACAACCAGCGCGCGGAAGCCTGCACCGATCCGGAACTCACGAAAATCCTCGAGCATAATCGCGACGAGGAAATCGAGCATGCGGTGATGGTGCTCGAATGGCTGCGGCGCAACAATCCGCGCTTCGACAAGGAGATGAAGGAGCGGCTGTTCAAGGACGGGTCGATCGGGAAGGACTGAGGGTTTACACATTTCATGTCACCCCGGCGAAAGCCGGGGTGTGGATTCACATTTGAAGTGCAACAGTTTCTCCGAGAAGAGTTCTGCGGGGGTACGGAAGTCAAGGCATTTGCGGGGCGTGTTGTTGTAGAGGGCGAGGAGGAGGTTGAAGCGTCTGTCGGAGAGGGTTGCGAGGTCGGTTTTTCTGGGCAGGAAGCGGCGCATGCGTCCGATGGCGTTTTCGACGCCGCCCTTCTGCCACGGGGCATGGGGATCGCAGAAGTAGGTGTCGAGATCGAGGGCATGAAGGTCGTAGTGGCGGGCGAACTCGGTGCCGTTGTCGAAGGTGACGGTCTTTCGCAAGGGGCCCGGCAGGGGTTCGAGCATGCGGGTCATGGCGCGGGCGACGATGACGGCCTTCTTGGCGGACAGGCGCTTTGCGATCAGCAGGCGGGAGTGCCGGTCATGCAGCATGAGGATGTTCTGGCCGTATCTGGAGAAGGCCATGAGATCGGCTTCCCAGTGTCCGGGGAGGGAGCGGTCGGCGGCCTGCTCGGGGCGCTCGCTGACGGAGATGCGCTGGGCCATATGCATCGCCGGACTTCCGCCCTTGCCGGGCCGGTGACCGCGTCTGAATTTGGCGCGGGGCAGATAGTTCCGCCAGGAGAAGTCGTTGTGGCGGTCGATCTGGGCATAGACGAAGCGGTAGATGGTCTCATGGCTGATTGCCGGGAGATCGGGATCGCGTCTTGTGCGGCCTGCGATCTGCTCGGGCGACCATCCGCCTGCGAGGTGCCGGAGCACGTCCTCGCGCAGGGCGTCGTCGCGGTCGAGCTTGCTGCCGGTCCATCGCCTGGCCCCGGCCTTTTGCTGGGCGAAGACCGGTTTGTAGGCGCCTTTGGCGGCGCCGTTGCGCTTCAACTCACGGGCGACCGACGACGGCTGGCGATCCAGAGCTGCAGCGATTTGCCGGATCGAGCGCCCTTCGCCACGTAGGCGGGCAATCTCGCACCGGTCTTCCAGAGTGAACTGCTTGTATTTGTGCCCCATCGCAACACCTTAAGCCCAAGCTGGTGTTGCACTTCGTTTGTGAACTCAGGGGGTCCATGAGCGGAACGTCTCAAGATAACATTCGCGGACAGGCCCATGGATCCCGGCTTTCGCCGGGATGACAGTTTTGGGTTTGGTACCTCAGACCCAAATTCAGCTACCGCACCTGACCGCCATCGACGACGAGGACCTCGCCCGTGATGAAGCTCGCGCGGGGGCTGGCGAGGAAGGCGGCGGCGTCGGCGATTTCCTCGACCGTGCCGAAGCGGCGGAGCGCGACTTCGCGCCTGATCCAGCGCTCCCAGGCTTCCGGGCGCTCCTTCGTGTTCCTGTCCCAGACGCCGCCCTCGAAAAGAATGTTGCCGGGCGCGATGGCGTTGACGCGCAGACCCTCCTTGCCGGTGAATTTCGCGAGCTGGCGCGTGAAGTGATTGATGCCGGCTTTGGAGGCCGCATAGGTGAGCGAGGTGCCCATGGCGTCGACGCCCGCAATGGATGAAATCAGGATGAGGCTTGCGTGCTCGCGCTCCTCGCGCGGGCGCTTGAGAATGCGGCGCGCAGCCTCGCGGGCGAGCCAGACGGAGCCGAAGAGGTTCTGCTTCATGTCGGCGTCCCAGTCCTCGTCCGAAACATCGAAGCCTAAGGGCGCGCGCGACAGGCCGACATTCGCGATGGCGCAGTGAAGGGGGCCGAGCTTCTCCTCCGCCGCGTCGAGCGCGGCGGCGATCTCGCCGGACGCCGTCATGTCGCCCGCGACGGTGAAAAGATTCTCCGGCTTCACGCCTTCGGCAATCAGCGCCTCGTGCGCCTCGTCGAGCGATTTCTCGCCGCGCGCGGCCATGCCGACCTTCGCGCCCTCGGCGGCGAAGGTCCGCGCCATGCCGAAGCCGATGCCGCGGCTCGCGCCCGCGATGAAGACATGCTTGCCGGTCAGTTCGAGATTCATGAGACCCCTCCGATGTTCCGTCTGCCGAGAGACTAACGGCGGGGGCTCGCCTTCGCCAGCGAAACGGGGCTATGCTCGCGGCGAGGGTCGCGCGGGGAGGCGCGACCGGGATGGGGGAAAACACATGAACAAGAACACGCAGATGCTGCTCGCCGGACACGGCGCGCTGGTTTTTCTCGCAGGCATGCTGGCGGGGTTTCCCTTCGCCTCCGTGCTCGTCGCCTCGCTCGATCCGGGCGCGGCAACGATGTGGCCGGGCGACGTGCGCGCGTGGCGGATGGCGCATATGGAAGGCGCGCTGAACGGGATGCTGATGATCGCGGTGGCCGGCGCGATGGCGCATGCGGCGATGGGCGCGCGCGTGCAGGGCATCATCGTCTGGGGACTGATCGTGACGGGCTGGGGCAACATCATCGCCTCCGTCGTCTCGGCGATGACCGGCGGACGCGGGCTCGGTTTCACGGGCGCGGACTGGAACACGGTCACCTTCACGCTCTTCATGGCGGCGATCCTCGGCGTCATCGCGGCGATGATCGCGGTGGCGTGGGCGAGCTTCAAAAGCCGCTAGCGCGGCTCCGGCCGGTTCAGAAGCGGTCGCCGCGAATGACCGCGACGTCCGAGATAGTGACGATGCCGATGTGACGGCGGACGAGTTCGAAGACGGGTTCGAGAACCTGGTCGAGCTTTTCTTCCGCCACGATGATGGCGACCGACACCATCGCGCCCGCGGCGGAGGGCAGACCGTCGCGGCTCCAGACGCCGTGATGCCCCCTGCCGCCGATGACGGGCAGGACCGTGTATCCCGTGACGTCCAGGCGATCCAGCAGGTCGGTCAGGCGCTTCTGCGCCGGAGCTTCGAGCAGGATCTCGATGCGTTTCTTGCTGTGCATTTCCATCTCGTCACCTCATCCGGCGATGCGCTGGGCGACTGCCGCATAAAGCGGGATGCCGAGCGAGAGGTTGAAGGGAAAGGTCACGCCGAGCGACAGCGTGAGATAGATCGCGGGGTTCGCCTCCGGCAGCGCGAGGCGCATGGCGGCAGGCACCGCGATGTAGGAGGCGGAGGCCGCCAGCGTGATGAAGAGCGCGGCGCCGCCGACGGAGAGGCCAAGCGGAACGACGAGGGCCGCAGCAAGGGAGGCCGAGACCAGCGGGAAATAGATGCCGAAGGCGATCAGTGGCGGCGACAATTCGCGCGCGCCCTGGCGAAGGCCGCGGCCCGCGACGAGGCCCATGTCGAGCAGGAAGAGACAGAGGATGCCCCGGAAGGGATCGACGATGAAGGGCGAGATCATCGACATGCCGCGCTCGCCCGTGATCCAGCCGATGAGGAAAGCGCCGACGAGAATGACGATGGAGCCGTTGGTCGCGACTTCGCGGAGCAGCGGCCCCATGCCCTCCCTCGGGCCGTCCCCCGCTGCGGGCGCCGCCCGGCGCGCGAGAAGAAGCGCCGCGACGATGGCCGGCGTTTCCATGACGGCGGCGACGGCGATCAGATATCCCTCGTAAGCGAGGCCGAGGCCGCGCACGATCTCCGTCGCGGCAACGAAGGTGACGATGGAGATGGAGCCGTAATGCGCGGCGACGGCGGCAGCGTCGATCGCGCCGAGGCGGGTCGTCATGCGGATGAAAAAATATCCCGCGAGCGGGATTGCGAAGGAGAGAAGAATGCCGGCACCGATCGTCAGACCCATGGCCGGATCGAGACCGGATTTCGAGACTTCCACGCCGCCCTTGAAGCCGATGGCGAGCATGAGATAGAGGGCGAGGAATTTCGCCGCCGCTTCCGGCACCGAGAGATCGGAGCGGAGGAGCGCGGCAGCCACGCCCAGGGCGAAGAAAAGCACCATCGGCGAGGCAAGGTTCTGCACCGCCAGATCGACAATCGACACGCTCAACCTCCTGGAAATTTCGACCGGCGGCTACCGGCCCAAGGGGACGCAACGTCAAGCAGGCGCGGCTGCGCCTCCCTTGTGGCGGCTTCAGGCGCTGCCTAGACTTTAGGCAAAAGATATACGGGAGGACACCGGAAATGGATTACACGCAAATCAAGACCGAGAAGCGCGGCAACATCCTGCTGCTGACCATGAACCGGCCGGACAGGCTGAACGCCTGGACGCCGAAAATGGCGGAGGAGCAGGCGGACGCGATTCAAAAGGCGAATGACGATCCCGATATCGGCGCCATCGTGATGACGGGCGAAGGGCGCGGCTTCTGCGCGGGCGCTGACATCGAGGGTACGTTCAAGACGCGGCTCGACGGGAAAGACCCCGGCAACGATACGGCGGGCGGGAGCGGCGGCATGCCGCGCGGCGTCGACTGGATCGAACTCGTGCGTTCCTCGAAGCCGATGATCGCGGCGGTGAACGGGCCGGCGGTCGGGATCGGCGTCACCATGATCCTGCCCTTCGACGTGATCGTCGCCGCGGAGGAAGCGAAGTTCGGCATGGTGTTCGTGAAGATGGGAATCGTGCCGGAGCTCGCCTCGTCGCATTTCCTCGTCAGCCGGATGGGCTGGGGCCATGCGAACGAGATGATGCTTTCGGGACGGCTGTACCTCGCGGCGGAAGCGCAGGAGAAGGGGCTCTGCGAATATGTCGTGCCGGGCGACAAGCTCATGGACAAGGCGTTCAGCATTGCGGCGCAGATCGCGGAGAACCCGTCGCGGCAGCTTCGCATGACGAAGGAGCTGCTGACGCAGAACGCCTGCACGACGGACCTCACCGCCGCGCAGAAGCGCGAGACCGATGCGCTGAAAATCTGCTGGACGACGCCGGAGCATCACGAGGCGGTGGACGCCTTCCTCAACAAGCGCAAGCCGGACTTCAAGAAGGCAGCAAAAAGCGCGGCGGAGTGAACAACATGGGCGAGCGCCACGAGGTCGAACGCATTCCCTTTCACCTGCACTGGCAGGAAAGTTCGCCGTTCAAGGAGACCTATGCGGGCGCGCTCGACACCATCGTGGTGGAAGGGCAGCACCTGAAGCCGAAGGGTTCGACGTCGAAGACGGTGCTGATCTTCATGCATCCGACGGGGACGATGAACCTGCTGCCGATGCCGAATGCGCTCGCGGCCGCCGGCATTCCCTGCCTCACCTGCGGCAGCCGCTATCCGCATAATGACAGCGCGCTGATCATGGAGAAGGTGCTGCTCGATCTCGGGCATTACGTGCGTTACGCCAAGGAGAAGCTCGGCTACGAGAAGGTGGTGATGGCGGGATGGTCGGGCGGCGGCTCGCTGTCGATGTTCTACCAGTCGCAGGCCGAGAAGCCGACGATCACGGCGACGCCCTGGGGCGACCCCGTGGACGTGAAAGGCGCGGGGCTCATTCCCGCCGACGCGGTGCTGCAGCTCGCGGCGCATGTGAGCCGGGCGATCACGCTGACCGAATGGCTCGACCCGTCGATCCGCAACGAACTCGACCCGGAGGACCGGGATGTGGAGCTCGATCTCTACGACCCGAAGAACCCGAACCAGCCGCCCTATACCGACGACTATCTCGCCCGCTTCCGCGCGGCGCAGATCGCACGCTCAGGCCGGATCGATGCATGGGTGCGCGGCAAGCTCGAACAATTGAAGCGGGAGGGGCGCGGGACGGAAGAACGCGCCTTCGTGGTTCACGGGACGATGGCGGATCCGCGCTGGCTCGACCTGTCGATCGATCCGAACGACCGGAAGGGTCCGAACTGGTGCTTCATGGGCGACCCCAAGACCGTCAACATGATGCCCGCGGGGCTTGCGCGCTACTCATCGCTCCGGGCCTGGCTGTCGCAATGGTCGTACCGGGAAAGCCGGGCGAGCGGGCCGAAATGCGCGGGCGATATTTCCGTGCCCGTTCTCGTGATCGAGAACAGCGCGGATGACGGCTGTACGCCGAGCCACGCGGCGCGCATATATGCGGGCGTGCAACATGACGACAAGGAACTTCATGTCGTCAAAGGCGCGACGCACTATTATATTGGCCAGCCGGACAAGATGGCCGAAGCTGTCGCCCTCGTGGCCGGGTGGCTCAAGAAGAAAAAACTGCTGGATTGAAGCTTCATGAATTCCGTTGTGCGTGAGACGCCGGCGCGGCGCGAGCTGCCGCTGCCGGACGGGGCGATTTCGTATCTCGAATGGGGAGCGGGAGAGCCCGGCAAGGCTCCCCTCCATTTCGCCCATGCCAACGGCTTCAACGGCTTTACCTATCGGCGGATTCTTTCCGGCCTCTCCGACCAGTTTCATGTGCGCGCCTGGGACGCGCGCGGGCACGGGGAGACGACGCTCACCGCCGATCCCGCCCGCCACCGCAACTGGTATGTCTATCGCGACGACCTGATCGCGATGGCGGAGGATTTCAAGCAGGCGACGGGGAAGAAGATCATCCTTGCCGGGCATTCGATGGGGGGCACCGCCAGCGTGATGGCGGCGGCGGCGCGGCCGGACCTCGTGCGCGGGATCGCGCTGTTCGATCCGGTGATGATCCCGACGGCTGCGCGCATCGTCATGCTGATGTCGCAGCTTCTGCGGCGACGCGGCAACCCGCTTGCCGACGGGGCGGAAAAGCGGCGCGCCGTATTCGCCGACCGGCAGACGATGGTGGACCGGTACGAAGGACGCGGCGCCTTCCGCACATGGCCGCGCGGGTTCCTGGAAGATTACGTCGAGGGCGGCACGAAGCCGCGGGAGGACGGGCAAATCGAGCTTTCCTGCGCGCCCGCATGGGAGGCCGCGAACTTCCGCGCGCAGGGACACAACATCACGACGGCCGTCCGGAACCTGCATGTGCCCTTCGCGCTCGTTCGCGCCGAGCGCGGCTCGACCTGCCGCCCGCCCTTTCCGATGCTGCTGAAGCGGCGCGACCCGGCGGCGCATGTGATGCAGGTGCCGGGCTCGACGCATTTCCTGCCGATGGAATTTCCCGACGTGGTGGCGAAGGAGATGCGCGGCTTCGCGGCGCGGCTGGAGCGCGAGGGGCGTTAGGCGGGACCGTAGGCCTTGAGGAGGCCCGCGCCGATGCGGTCGTTCATGATTTCGGTGCTGCCGTCGGTGTAGGCGGCGATCCTGGCGCAGGCGAGGTGGCGGTGGAGGCCGTATTCCTCGCGCAGCCCTGCCGCCCCCATCGACTGGATGCAATCGGCGATGCGGGGGAGCGTGACGCGGCCGGCGAATTTCTTGGCGTGGGCGGCGGCCATGACGGCATCTTCCTCGCGGTCGATGAGCCCGCCCGCATGCGCGACAAGGCCGCGCAGGGCTTCGAGGTCGTTCGCGACATCGCCGAGCGACCAGTTGAGCCCCTGATGGTCGAGCAGGGATTTGCCGAAGGCGTGGCGTTCCGCGCCGTAGCCGAGCGCGGTTTCGAGCGCATTGCCAAGCAGCCCCGCACACATGGCGGCGACATAGACGCGGGCGCCGTTGACGCCCTTCATGGCGAGTTTGAAGGCCTCGCCCGGCGGCGCGATCATGTCGTCTTCCGAGGCGATGTAGTTTTCGAGCGCGAAGCCGCCCGCGCCGATCGCGTGGCCGCCCATGAGATCGTAGGCGGGGCGGCGGGTGAAGCCCGGTTTGCGCGCATCGACGAGGAAGCAGGCGATACCGCGCCAGCCGGCGGCGGGGTCCGTCTGCACATAGGTGATGAAGAGATCGGCGATCGAGGCGTTGGTGATCCAGGCCTTTTCGCCGTCGAGACGCCAGCCGCCTTCCGCCTTTTCCGCGCGGGTGCGGATCGCGGAGAAGTCGCTGCCCGCGCCGGGCTCGCTCAATGCGGTCGCGCCGAAGATGCCGCCCGAGATGAGCGCGGGGACGTGTTCGTCGCGGTGTCGCGCGGCGGGCGAGAGGGCGAGACGCGCGGCGACGTTCTGCGTGTTCACCATGGAGAAGGTGAAGGCCATGTCGGCGCGGGACATTTCCTCGCATAGCGCGAGCTTCACGAGATAGCGGTGGCCGAGGCCGCCCTGCTCCGTCGGCGTTTCGAGACGCAGGAGACCGAGGCTTGCTGCCTCGCGGAGCGCCTCGACGGGCTGGCGCCGCGCGCGCTCCCATTCATTCGCGTTGGGGCGGACGGTCCTTTCGCTGAAGGCGGCGGCGCTGTCGAGCAGCGCGGTTTCCTCCGCCGTCAGTGCGCCACGAAGAAATCCTTCCATGTCCCTCCCCTTTTCCTTTGTCAGACGCCGAGGCCTTCGATTACCAGCGACTCGAGATTGGCGCGCATTTCTTCCGGTATCGGGATCGCCTTGCGCGTCGTGAGATCGAGGGCGATAGCGACGGCTTCGGCTGTCGCGATCGCCTCGCCGGTTTCGAGATCGAAGAGCCAGTGGCACCAGGTGTAGGTCTTGGGGCCAACCTGCTTCAGCCCGCTCCTCAGCGTCAGCACATCGCCGACGCGCGGATGACGGCGGTAAACGAAACGGTATTCGAGGGCGGCGCCGCCGACTGTCGGCGTTCTGGAGCGGTCGGCGCCGCTCGTCTGCGCGAGAAGGTTCGGGATGCCGTCCGAGACGATGCCCATGAAATGGCGGATGGTGAGGAAGCCCTGGCCGTCGCATTGCGGCGTTTCGATTTCGCCCTGCCAGGTGCGGACCATGCCCATCGCGTCCGCCTCCTTCAGCTTCGGCGCGGGGCGCGGTTCGTAGATTTCGAGGCCGCGCGGGCTGCCATGCACGGGGAGTTCGACGACAAGATTTTTCGCGGCTGCTTTCGCCTTGGCGGGAAGCGGCTTTACCTCGCGGGTTTCCTCGTCGAGCCATTCGACTTCGGCGATGAAGCTCGCGGCGGGTTCGCCCGACACCGTGTTCACCATCTCTTCGTAGACGCGGAGCCCGAAGTCGCGTGTTTCGAGAACGCCCGCGCGGATGAAGAAGGGCGCGCCGGGGCGCTGCTCGCGCAGGAAGCGGACGTGATGATCGCGCACGAACAGCCGCGCGCCCTCGCCGCGCGAGGCGCGGGGGCCGAGACCGAGCGCAAGCGAGAGCGCCGCGAGACCGGCGCCCGCCTTTTCCACATAGAACTGCACGTTCATGTGGCCCATCTGGTCGCATTCCCATGTCTGGACGCTGGACCGCGCGACTTCGATCATCTCACTCATTCTCGTGTTTCCGTTTCTTCAGGTGACGAATTTCATGTCTCGAGGCGGGCGCGCACCGTTTCCGGCAGAGGCACGGCCTTGCGGCTTGCCTTGTCGAAGAGGAGGCCCGCGCCTTCCGCGGCGCAGGCAGGCTCGCCGGTGTCGCCGCTGAACAGCCAGTGCCGGTAGCGGATCGTCCTGCCCTCGCCGGGCAGGATGCCCGTGCGCACGAAGAGCGTTTCGCCGGCGCGGAGTTCGCGGAAATAGACGAGGCGCATTTCGACGGTGGCCGTGGCGAGACCACGCGCCGCCTGTTCGTGGCGGCCGAGACCGGCATGCGCCCACATATGCCCTTGAGCATCCGAGAAGCGCGCCATGAAGAAGCGCGCGTTCATGTGATTGTTGGTGTCGCATTCCCAGGTGTTCACGACGGAGCGGTTGGTCTCGACCATGCCGAGTTCATCCGCGCGGGCGAGCGAGACGTCGCGCTCCACCGCTTCGCGCGGGATGGAGCGGGGAAGCGCCTCGGCCGGCAGCTCCGTCTGCAGATTTTGCGCGGCGGCGCGCACATGCTCCGGCCAGGGCGCGAGACGGCGCGTTGCTAGATCGAGGCAGCCGGTGTCGACGACGAAGGTGGCGGCGAGCGTGCCGTCCAATGCCTCGCGCATCTCCTGATAGATGCGCAGCGTCTTGTCGCGCACTTCCACGACGCCTGCGCGGATCACCACGAGATCGCTGGCGCGGAGTTCGCGGTGGAAGCGGATGTGATGTTCGAGCGCGACATAGCCGAGGCCGGTTTCGGCCTGAGTCAACGCGCCGTGGCCGAGAGCGACACGCAGGTTGAACGAACTGTCGGAGCCCTTGGCGATGTAGTGCTGGATGTTCATGTGGCCCATCTCGTCGCATTCCTGCAGCGAGACGTAGCCGCGATAGGTATCGATCATGCCGCTCATGCGAGCGCCCTGACATGCGGCGCGAGCGAGGCGCGCTCCTCCTCGGTGAAGGCGACGGTCTTGCGCGCATCGAGATCGAGCAGGACGGCGATGGCCTCGCCTGTCGCGACGAGCGCGCCCGTCTCGGCGTCGAACATGAAATGGGTGAAGGTGAGCGTCTTGCCTTCGAGACCCGTCAGCGTGCTCTTCGCGACGAGCATGGCGCCGGAGCGGACCTCGCGGACATAGTTCAGGCGGATTTCGAGGACGACGGTGCCGCGGCGCTTTTCCTGCATGGTGCGCTTGTCGAAGCCGAGCGCCTGCCAGAGATGGCCCGCGCCATCGGAAAAGCGCGCCATGTAGAAGCGCGAATTCATGTGGCCGAAATCGTCGCATTCCCACGGCATGACGGCGCCGCGATAGATCTCGATGAAGTCCCCGGCCTCGGCGAGCGTCAGATCCGGCAGGCGTTTCTCGCGTTCGACGCCGCGCGGCTCCGCATGGGCGGGGAGCGGAGCGAGGAACGGCGCGGCAAGAGCGCGCGCGTCATCGGGCCAGGGGATAAGCTTGCGCTTTTCCAGATCGAAATGGCCGGAGACGGCGACGACGGTGGCGGAGGTTTCGCCGGTGGCGGAATTGAAGAGCTCGTGGAAGCTCACCATCGTCCTGTCGCGAAGCTCCACGGGGCGCGAGCGCATGTGCATGATGTCGCCAGCGCGGAGCTCGCGGTGAAAACGGATGTGTTCTTCCAGCGCGATCATCGCGCGGCCCTCGGCGCGGACGCGCGACGGCGACAGGCCCAGCGCATGGCGGAGATAGAAGGCGGCGTCGGAGGCGCGGGCGACATAGAACTGCACGTTCATGTGGCCGACATCGTCGCACTCCCATGTGTTCACGGTGCCGCGAAAGGTATCGAGAAAATCTGTCATGTGAATTTGAAAGCGATGAATGGCGGGTGCCGCAGCATAGGGACCGGCGCGCGCGTTGTCATGCCTCGGGCAAGGCGGCCAGACGGTGCGCGAGGAGGCTTTCGGCGCTGAAGCCGAGGGGGGCGAGGCGGCCGGAGGCATCGAGGACGCGCAGGCCGATGAGAAGGGCTGCAAGACAGAGGATTTCGCGGTGGGCGGCCTCGCCTTTCAGGCCCGTTGCGGCGCGGAGCGGGCCGCCCAGCGTTTCGAGGATGGCGATGACGCGACCCGTGACCGAGCGGTCGAGCTCGGAGGGGAGACCGTCGGCCGACATGAGACGGCCGGCGAGCCGGACATGGGGGGCGTTTCCGGCGGTCGCCTTGAGCGCCTCCAGTGCGGCGGCTTCGAGCGCGGCGGCGGGGCCGTTCGCTTTTTCGGCGGCTTCACGCATGCGGCGCGCGAGGTGGCCGAGTTCTTCGGCCGTGAGGGCGATGGCGAGTTCGTCGATGCCGGCGAAATAGGAATAAACGGCGCCCGGCGCGTAGCCCGCTTCCGAGGCGACGGCGCGGATGGTGAGCGCTTCCGGGCCCGCCTCATCGCAGACGCGGCGCGCGGCGGCGAGGATCGATTTCCGCTTGTGGTCGCGGAGATCGGCGCGGCGCTTTTCGGCTGTATCTGCCATCAGAACTTGTAGGTGGAACGGGAGACGCCTTCGGCAATGGGGGTGCCGCCGTCGCGCTCCTTCACCGCCTGCTGGAAGCCGACTTCCTCCGCGCGTTGCTTGAACCAGACGCCTTCGGGCGAATGGCGGGTGATGCCGTCGAACAGGGTCGCGAACATCTGCGTCGTCTGGAGGCCCATGTTCTCATAGGCCTGATTGACCAGGAGCTTCTGCATCATGAGCTGGTTGCGGGGGACGCCCGCCATTCGGTCCGCGATGGCGGCGACGCGGGCATCAAGCTCCGCTTCCGGCACGGCTTCGAGGATGAGGCCCATTTCGGCGGCTTGCGTCCCGCTTACGAGGTCGCCGGTGAAGAGCATGCGCTTCGCGCGCTCGGGCCCCAGACGATAGACCCACATGGCCGTCGTCGGGCAGCCCCAGACGCGGGCGGGCGGGTAGCCGATCTTCGCGTCGTCGGCCATCACCACCATGTCGCAGCAGAGCGCGATGTCGGAGCCGCCCGCGACGGCGAAGCCGCGCACCTTGGCGACCGTCGGCTTGTGGGAGCGCCAGAGCGACATGAAGTCCTTCGTGTTCGCGAACATCATGTTGAAGTCGACCATCGGGTCCCAGGGGCGCGCATCGCCCGCGGCAACGCCCGGCCCATGATTGCCTGCCGGAGCTTCCGCGAAATCCTTGAGATCGTAGCCGGCGCAGAAGGCGCGGCCCGCACCCGTCAGTACGATCGCGTGGACCTCGTCATCGTCGTTCGCCATTTCGACGGCTTTCGCGATCTCGCGCGGCATGCCCGACGCGATGGCGTTGAGCCGGTCCGGGCGGTTCAGCGTGATGGTCGCGATGCGGCCCTGCCGCTCATAGAGGATGTGCTCGAAGGGCATGGATTCCTCCTGTTTTCCCAAATTTTATGAACATATATCGTAAAATTGAACGTTGTTCAATTTCTGGGGTGAACGTGACGGCTCGTGCCGCGCGGGGCCCTGCTTGACTTATTCATAACTCAACGGTTATTGGTTCGGGCCATAAATCATGCGCCTAGGATTGCAATGCAGCAGCCTCACGAAGTCCTTTTCAGAACGCTTGCCGACCCGACGCGCCGCGCCCTGTTCGAGCGGCTGTGCCGCGACGGGGACCAGACGGTCCGGGCGCTGACGGCCAAGGCGGGCGTCTCGCAGCCGGCCGTCTCCAAGCATCTCGGGGTCCTGAAAAAGGCCGGGCTGGTGCGCGACCGGCATGAGGGCCGGCAGACGCATTACAGCGCGCAGCTCGACGCGCTGGCGCCGCTCACCGACTGGGCCAACCAGATGACCCGGTTCTGGGAGAGCCGGTTCGACGACCTCGAAGCGCTGTTGAGAAGGATGGACTGATGGCCGAAAGCCAGGGCGAAACACTCAACGTCACCATCGAGCGGGAAATCCCCTTTCCGGCGGAGAAGATCTGGCGGGCGCTCACGCAGCCGCACCTGCTGGAAGAGTGGCTGATGAAGAACGACTTCAAGCCTGCCATCGATCACCGGTTCAGCTTCAGCGCCGAGTGGGGCGCGGTCGAGGGGCAGGTGCTGGAGATCGAACCGCACAGAAAGCTCTCCTACACATGGGGCGACCATAACCTCAAAAGCACCGTCACCTGGACGCTGACGCCGACAGACAAGGGAACGCTGCTCCGGATGGAGCAGACGGGCTTCCGGCCGGACCAGCCGCGCTACTACCAGGGGGCACAGGCGGGGTGGCCGAAGTTCCTTGCGGCGCTGGAGGAGCTTCTGGCGCGGATCGACTGACGCGTCTGCGGCCAGCCGAACGAAGAACGAGATAACGCTACGAGAGGAGGCTCAAATGAACTGGAACTACGGCATCCGCCAGACGCATCGATGGCTGTCGATCGTCTTCACGCTGACTGTCATCGCCAACTTTGCGACCATGGCAGCGGTGGGCGAGCCTCCCATGTGGGTGGTCTACTCGCCGCTCCCGCCGCTTTTCCTGATGCTCGCGACCGGGCTCTGGCTGTTCGTTCTGCCCTATACAAGGAAGGGCCGCGGCGCGGCCTAGCCTGCGATGCCTTTCAGGAAATCGTCGCAGCGCCTGTTGGCGGCGGCGGCGATTTCGCCGGGGAAGGCGATGAAACCGTGGGCGCCGCCAGGATAGACGGCGAGCTCGGCCTGGTTGCCTGCCGCGATCCAGCGGGCATGCATGAAGAGGCTGTCGTCGAGCAGCGCGTCGCGCGTGCCGATGGTGAAGAGCGCGGGCGGCATGTCGTGGAGGCGGGCGTAGAGCGGCGAGACGTCCGGGTCGCGGCGGTCGATATGGGGCGGCATGAAAGCGTCGCCGAATTTCTCGATGTCGACAGTGCGCAGGATCAGCCGTTCGTCGCCGAAGGCGCGCTGGCTCGGCGTCATCGACATGTCGAAGGCGCCGAAAACGAGGTTCGCGCCTGCAAAGCCGGTGAAGCCGTGCTTGTCGCGCATGCGGAGCAGCGTGACGGCGGCGAGATGGCCGCCCGCGGACTCGCCGCCGATGGTGAGCACTTCCGTGCCGAATTCCGACTTCGCGTTCTTCACGAGCCAGATGGCGGCGGCCTCGCAATCGTCCGGCCCCGCGGGATAGGGGTTTTCAGGCGCGAGGCGGTATTCGACGCTGACGCAGGCGAGGCCCGTATTGTCCGCGATGCGTTCCAGCATCGGGTCCTGCTGGTCGGCGCCGCCGAGCGTCCAGCCGCCGCCATGAATGTGGAGATAGACGCCTTTCGGACTTCCCTCCGGCGCGATCACGCGCAGCGTCACCTTGTTGCCCTTGCCGTCGATCTCGATTTCGCGGGCGCGGGGCGATTTCGGCGCGAGCGGGAACGCGCCCTCGCCGCGCGCGCGCTGCTCGCGGAAGGTCTGCACGCCGACATCCCACCATTCCGGCAGGTCCTTCATGCCCGCGATGATGAAATCGTTGATGCCCTTGGTTTCGGCGGAAATGGCCTCGGCGGTGTAGAGCTTCGGATCGAACGGATTGCTGCCTGACATCTTTTCTGGTGCCCCTCGTAGCGGATTTGTCTGGTTGAAATGAAGTAGAGCGGATGCTCAGAAAATCCGCCAGCCCCAATGATCCGCGCCCGCGTCCATGCGCGAGGTGACCTCAAGCTTCAGGCGGCGGTTGTGGACGGCGAGCGCACCTTCGAAGAGCGCGTTCCAGGCGTCGAAGCAGGCAGGGGTGACGCCTTCCTTGCCGTTCATCATGCGCCAGGTGCGCGTCGAGACTTCCGCGCCGTTCACTTCCGCCGCGTCGCCGCCCGCATCAAGCAGAGTGGCGAGGTAGTGCGCGAAGGATTGCGGATCGTTCGATTTCGTGCCGATGAAAGCCGCGGTCGCGTCGTAGCACTGCATGCCGATCAGGCGGCCCGTCTCCCAGCCGAGTTTCCCTGCCTCCTCTTCGCCGAAAAGCGAGACGGCGGCGGGGAGGATCGAGCGGATATACTGCACGGCATAATTCCGCTTCGCCTTCACCATGCGCTCTTCCGACCATTCGACATGGGGAAGTTTCGACGGGTCGACGTCCGGTCCCTCCTCGTCGAAGCGGAAACGCAGCCGTTCGTTCTCGGCAAGCGGGCGCTCCTCCTCGATGAAATAACCCTCAAGGCAGGGGTCGACGCGCGTTGTGATGGAAGTGCAGACGAAGCCGAGGTTCGGATTGCCGAGCGAGACGCCGACCTGCGAATGGAAGCCGCGCATGAAGGCGACGGAGACCTCGTTGGGCACGGCGCAGATCGCGGCACCGTCCCAGATCCAGCGCGGCGGCAGGTAGCGCACCCAGGCCTTCCGGTCGCTTTCGGGAATGAACTCGCACTTCACGCCGCCGACATGGTTGGCGAGGTAGATGTATTGCGCGCAGGCGACGGCGGGCGGGAGCCCGTCGAGGCCGAGGCTCTTCCAGCCGGCGAGGAACTTCTCCAGATGCTGGGCGCGGAAGGTGCGGAAGTTGAGTTCGGTGGCGGCGGCCTCGCCCTTGAAGACGACGGCACGGAGGATCAACCCCGTGAGGAACCGCTGATGCAGTTCCGCGCTGGCGCGCCAGGCGTTGAGTTCGGTTTCGCTTGCGGCCGCCATCTTCTCCCCCGATTGTCTTTCGGGGGAGTTTAGCCATCAAACGGCGGCAGTGTAAGGCGGGGCCGGATCGTATTGCATGAAGCGCTGGGTGAAGCGCGCGTGTTCCTCGCCATGCATCTGGCCGACGAGCCAGAGCGCCATGTCGATGCCCGCCGAGACGCCCGCCGCCGTGACGACGTTGCCGTCGCGGACATAACGGACCTCTTCGAGAACCTTCGCCGCCTCGCCGCGCTCGCGCAGCGCCTCGATGAAACCCCAATGGGTGGTGACGCGCCTGCCCTTGCCCGGCCCCGCCGCGCAGAGAAGAAGCGCGCCGGTGCAGACGCTCGTCACCCATTCGCAACCGCCCGACACCTTCGCGATCCAGGGCAGGAGCGCCTCGTTCTCGACCTCGCGGCGCGTGCCCTGCCCGCCGGGAATCAGAAGCACATCGAGCGCATCGATATCCGCGATGCCGGCATGGGCCTCCACCGTCATGCCCTTGGCGCCGGTGACGGACTTGCCCGTCTCGGTGATGAGGGTCACGCGATCCGGCTGGTCGCGGCCTTCGCGGCCATGCACCTCGTTCGACATGGTGAAGACTTCATAGGGACCGACGAAATCGAGTTCCTCGACGCCGTCGAAGATGAGAATGCCGATGTTGCGGGTGCGGGTCATGGTTTGCGTTCCTGTCAGAGTGCGGGCTGGGCGAAGCGGGGCGGCGTGGCGTTCATGCGTTCAAGGAGGAGCGATTCCTCGGCAACGCGGATCACCTCGCGGATCGGCTCGGGCACGTCGTCCGGCGAGGCATAGGAGAAGGGCGGCGCGGGGTAATATTCGATGCCGAGCTGGATCGTCTTCGCGGTTTCCTCGCCCGCGATGAGGCGCGCGAGGAAGAGCGCCCCGTCGGTGCTGGCGGAAACGCCTGCCGTCGTGACGATCTTGCCGTCGCGGTGATAGCGCGTGTTGACGACAGTGGCGCCGAGCGCCGCAACATCGGCGCGGGCATTGATGTTGGTGGTGACCGTCCTGCCTTCGAGGATGCCCGCCTTGGCAAGAAGTTCGACGCCATTGCAGACGCCGAATGTCCAGGTAGAGGTTTCGTGCAGGCGGCGGATGAAGGCGAGCGTCGCCTCGTTCTCGAGTTGCGGCTCGACGCCGGGACCGCCCGGCACATAGAGAATGTCGGTCTTCTCCACTTCCGAATAATCGCGCCACGCGGCCATGCCGCCGGAGCGGAGATCGTCGGCGATGACGGTTTTCGTCTCGGCGACGAATTCGACTTCGGCGTCCGGCAGCCAGCCGAGGACGGCATAGCCGCCGACGGCATCGAGCATGGTGAAGCCATCAAAGAGGAGCACGGTGATGCGCATCGTGTGTACCTGCGGTTGGGGGGAGGATGATTTCCCGGTGCGCGGTGCGGAAGCGTTCGCGGTAGCGGCCGGGCGTGACGCCGAGATGGCGGATGAAAGCGCGGCGCATGCGCTCGGCAGCGCCGAAGCCCGCATCGGCGGAAACGGCGTCGAGCGAGACGTCGCCGCCTGCGAGACGGCGGCAAGCCTCGTCGAGGCGCGCGCGCTCGACGAACTGCGCCGGGGTGAAGCCCGTTTCGGCCACGAAGTGACGCGCGAAGCTGCGCTCGCTCATATGGGCGCGGGCGGCGAGCGCAGGCACCGTGAGATCGGCGCGCGGGTTTTCCACGATGAAAGTGCAGACGCGGGCAAGGCGCTCGTTCTCGACGCGCTGGGCGGCGAGCTGCGCGGAGAACTGGGACTGACCGCCGGGGCGCATCAGATACATGACGTGATGGCGGGCAAGCGTGAGCGCCATCTCGCGGCCGAGGTCTTCCTCGATCAGCGCAAGCGCGAGGTCCATGCCCGCGGTGACGCCGGCCGACGTCCAGATGTTGCCGTCGCGGATATAGATCGCGTCGTCCTCGACGGAAACCTTCGGGAAGCGCTTTCTCATCGTGGGCGCATAGGCCCAGTGGGTCGTCGCACGGCGGCCATCGAGCACACCCGCGGCGGCGAGGATGACCGAGCCGGTGCAGATGGAGACGGTGCGGGAGGCGCGCGCGGATGCCTTGCGCACGAAGGCGAGGAGGCGCTCATCCTCCATCGCCGTCCGCGACCCCTCGCCGCCCGAAACCATGAAGGTGTCGAGACTGGCGAGGTCCGAGGTCGAGACATCGGCGAGCGCGCGGTTCGCACGGAGGACGAGGCCGCAGGTCGTGGCGACGGGTCCACGCTCCTCCGCGACGAGTTCGATCTCGTAGGCGGGTTCGCCGGTCGCCGGATCGACGGCGGTGGAGAGGAGCTGGACGGGGCCCGCAATGTCGAGGATCTGGGCCGCGTCATAGACAAGCATCATCACGCGGCGGGGCGCGGCGGGCTTCGAGGGCTTTGAGATTGCTCTGGTCATGACGCGAGACTAGGCCGGGGCCAGCATGGCGGAAATGACAAAGAACATGCATTTTCTGCCATTGAGGCGGCCGAATCGGACCTTTTCCGGCCGGATTTCGCGCTCAATCCGGCCGGACGGCTTGCGGCCGCCAACAGAAAGCAGCCTTACGCAGGGACGGAGTCTTCTATTCGCAAGTTTCGGCAGTCAATGTGCACAAATCCTGTTCGAAACATAAATATACATATCAAAGATGCCAAAACATTGAGGTTATCGTTCTTTCCGTAACCAGCGATAACTGAGTAAATAATATAAGTATATTCCATTTATACTTGCATCACCTATTCCATATGACGAAAGTCGGGCCGCGCTTGCAGACCGGTTCGCGTTTCTTCGCAGGAAGACACGTGCGTTCAGAGGGCGGGCCGCCACGGGAGAGGCGGCAAACCGGCGAAGGGGAGGAACTTCACAAGCAACACCGGATGGTGCGTCCACATCCCGTCGAGGAGCGGTGTACGGACATCCGGCCCCCGGGGTTACGGAACCTGGCGGCAAGCTGCCGTCCTTCCACGCACCGCCTTCCCTTCACCGAGCGAGTACGAGGTGCAGCACCGGTCCGTCCGGACCCGCTGCGAGGTGAGGGTTGTCCCCGTCGGGGACGGAAAACGGAGTACAGTGGAATGATCACCCGAAAAGGAGGAAGCCATCTGCCGGCATGGATAGCCGGCGCGGCGCTTGCGGCACTGACGGCGGCGGGACCCGCCGAAGCGGTCGAATACAACATCGGCGACGTGTCGCTGTCCGTCGACTCGATCGCCTCGATGGGCGTGACGGTGCGCGCATCCGGACAGGACTGCATGTATGTCTCGGTGCTGAACGGCGGCTGCCCGGACGGCAAGGGGCAGTCGGCCAACATCAACACCGATGACGGCAACATCAATTTCGAACAATGGGACGTCGCTTCCGCGCCGGTGAAGATCGTGTCCGACTTCGAGGCGCGCTGGGAAAACTTCGGCGCCTTCATGCGGCTCCGGGCCTATTACGACCACGCGATCTACGAAGAAGCAGGGCAGAACACCACGCGCTTCGGGCGCCGTCCGCTGACGGATTCGCTTCGCGGCGACGATGCCCGCAACTCGGCGCGCGGCGTCGACCTGCTCGATGCCTTCGTGTTCGCGAATTTCGACGTCGGGGACCAGGCGACGACGCTGCGCGTCGGCAAACAGGTCATCAACTGGGGCGAGAGCCTCGCCATCCAGGGCGGCATCAACCAGTTCAACTCGATCGACGTCGCCGCCATCCGCACACCCGGCGCGGAACTGCGCGAGGCGTTGCTGCCGGAAGAAAGCGTCTATGTGAACATGCTGCTGCCGGCCGGCTTCAGCGCGGAAGCCTTCTATGCGTTCAACTGGCGGAAGACGGAACTCGACGCCGTCGGCACCTTCTTCGCCAGCAACGACATCTTCGGACCGGGCGGCCGCTATGTGAACACCGTGGTTCCGGAACAGCCGAACCCGAACGGGCCGGGCACGCTCTACCGGGCGCGGGGCGACATGCCGAGCGACCAGGGGCAGTACGGCGCCAAGATCAGCTACTGGGCCGACTGGCTCAATCGCGGAACGGAACTCGCCGCCTATTTCGTGAACTATCACTCGAAGATACCGTTCCTCGAATACAGCAACGGCGCGCCGCCCGCGATCGACGGCGCGCTCTGCGCACCGGCACCCTCCTGCGGCCTCGGCACGCAGTATTACCGCTCGGCCTATCCCGAAGACATCAAGTATGTCGGCACGAGCTTCGCGACGACGGTCGCCGGATCGACGCTGGCCGGCGAGGCGCTCTACTCGTGGAACACGCCGTTCCAGATTTCGTCGGGCGAAATTCTCGGTGCGCACTGGGTGGAGAACGGTACCGGACTGCCGGTGTCGCAACTTCCCTATGACCAGACGCCGGGCGCCTTTCCGGATGGCTATTTCCGCGAGGACGTGATCACCGGGCAGCTCTCGACGATCAGCATCCTCAACCCATCGAGCCGCATTCCGCGGTTGCTGAATTCCGATCTGGTGACCTTCGTCACGAATGTCGGCTTCCAGTATCTGCCCTCGATCAGCGATGCGCGGCTGTCGGTTCTGAACGGCGGGCGCGGGTCCGAGATCACGCATCCCAACCCGGCGGTGCAGGCGGCGCTCTACAATCCGGCGCAACCGCTGGTCCATGCCGATACGTTTTCCTGGGGCTACAGGCTGATCGCCTCGACGGACTACAACAACGCCTTCAACACGCCCTGGACACTGACGCCCAATATCCAGTGGCAGCATGGGCTCGGCACCTCGGCCGGCAATATCGGCCCGGGCTTCATGGAAGACAGGAAGACGGTGACGGTGGGCATCGAGGCGAGCCTCCGGCGCGTCTGGTCGGCCGAACTCAGCTACACCAATTCCTTCGGCAACGACTTCCAGAACTATACGCAGGACCGGGATTTCATCTCGGCGAGCCTGTCCTACGCTTTCTGAACCGGGTTCCGGGGGGTGCGCCCGATGCGGCGCGCCTCCCGGCCCAACAAGAAGAACCGACACGGCAGCATAAGGCCGGCGGCCTCACGACATTCCGCGGTTCTCCGCGATGGCATACCGGGCCTTGCAGCCTGAAGTCTGCATCCCTCACCACCTTCGGCGCGGCTCTTGACGGAGCCGCGCCTTTTTCGTGCCGGACATGAAAACGCCCCGCCGGTTGGCGGGGCGTTTCGCATTGCGCGGCTGCCAATGGATCAGGCGGCAGCCTTCTCCTTGTTCGGGGCGAAGCGGCCGTAGAAGGTTTCGCCCTTCGAGGCCATGTCGCGGAGCAGCTTGTTGGGCGTGAAGCGGGGCCCGTATTTCTGGGCGAGCTTGTCGCAGGCGTCGACGAAGGCCGCCGTGCCGACCATGTCGATGAGGGAGAGCGGACCGCCGGACCAGGGCGCGAAGCCCCAGCCGAGGATCGCGCCGACATCGGCATCGCGAACGTCCGTCACCACGCCTTCCTCGAAGCAGCGCGCCGCCTCGAGCGCCTGGATGTAGAGGAAGCGGTTCTTGAGTTCCTGCACTTCGAGATCGTCGGGGTCCTGGCTCTTGCCGACGAGGTCGGCGAGGCCCGGCCAGAGCTTCTTCTTGCCGTCCGCAGGATAGTCGTAAAAACCCTTGCCGGCCTTCTTGCCGACGCGGCCGAGCTTCACGACCATTTCTTCCAGCAGCTCGTCCGCGGGACCGGAGACGTATTTGTCGCCGAGATCCTTCTTCGTCTGCTCGCGCACCTTGTAGGCGAGGTCGAGCGCGACCTCGTCGTTCAGGGCGAGCGGCGCCATCGGCATGCCGGTCATCTTGCCGACATTCTCGATCATGGCAGGCGGCACGCCCTCTCCCAGCATCGCGATGCCTTCGCCGACGTAAGTGCCGAAGCAGCGCGAGGTATAGAAGCCGCGGCTGTCGTTGACGACGATGGGCGTCTTGCGGATCTGCTTCACATAGTCCATCGCCTTGGCGAGCGTTTCGTCGCTCGTCTTCTTGCCCATGATGATTTCGACAAGCTGCATCTTGTCGACGGGCGAGAAGAAATGGATGCCGATGAAATTGTCGGGCCTGGCGGACGCTTCCGCGAGACCGGTGATCGGCAGCGTCGAAGTGTTGGAGCCATAGATGCCGCCCTCGGCGAGCATGGGCTCCGCCTTCTTCGTCACTTCCGCCTTGATGTCACGGCTTTCGAAGACAGCCTCGATGACGAGATCGCAGCCCTTGAGGTCGTCGTAATTCGTCGTCGGCGTGATGAGACCGAGGAGCTTTTCGGCCTTGTCCTCGGTGGTCTTGCCGCGCTCCAGCGCCTTCTTCAGCAGCTTCTCGGAATAGGCCTTGCCCTTTTCGGCGTTCGCCTGGTCCGTGTCGAGGAGGACGACTTCCATGCCGGCCTGCGCCGACACGTAAGCGATGCCCGCGCCCATCATGCCGGCGCCGAGAATGCCGAGTTTCTTCACCTGGAAGGGAGCGACACCCGCCGGACGGCGCGCGCCTTTCGCCAGTTCCTGCATCGACAGGAAGAGTGACCGGATCATCGCCTTGGAGCGCGGATCCTGCAGCAGCTTCGTGAAGTAGCGCGTCTCGATGCGGATGCCCGCTTCCATCGGCACCTGCAGGCCTTCATAGACGCAGGACATGATGTAGCGCTGCGCCGGGAAGTTGCCATGCGTCTGCTTGTGGAGCGTCGCGTTGCCGATGGTGAAGACCTGGCTGCCGCCCTTCCCGTTCGGATCGCCGCCCGGCACCTTGTAGCCCGGCATATCCCAGGGCTGCACGGCAATCGGATAGACCTCGGGGCCCTTCTTGCCGAGCTTGATCTTCTCCTGAGCGAGACCTTCCTTGAGCCATGCCTTGGCGGCCGAGACGAGTTCGCCGGCGGGGACGACCTTGTGGAGGATGCCCGCCTTCAGCGCCTTATCCGGCGTGAGCGAAGTGCCCTGAAGGATCAGCGGCAGCGCCGCCTGCGCGCCGATCAGACGCGGCAGACGCTGTGTGCCACCGCCACCGGGGAGCAGGCCGACCTTGGCTTCCGGGAGGCCGATCTGCGTTTTCGGATTGTCGCTGGCGACGCGGTAGTGACAGGCGAGCGTGACTTCGAGGCCACCGCCGAGCGCGGTGCCGTTGATCGCGGCGGCGACGGGCTTGCCGCAGGTTTCGAGCGAACGCAGCAGCATGTTGAACTTGAGGTTGCCCTCGTACATCGCCTTGACGCGGTCTTCCTTCGAGCCCTCTCCGGAGCCGCCGGCCTGGCCGCCCATCATGGAGAGGTCGGCGCCGGCGCAGAAAGCATCCTTGCCGGAAGTGAGGACAGCGCCCTTGATCGCGTCGTCGCTCATGATCTTTTCGATGATGGAGGCCATGTCGCCCATCGAGCTCTGGGAGAGCACGTTCATCGAGCGGTTCGGCATGTCCCATGTGACGAGCGCGATGCCGTCGCCATCGACTTCGAATTTGAAGTTTTCATAAGTGGTCATTGGTGCCTCACACGCGTTCGATGATGGTGGCGGTGCCCATGCCCGCGCCGACGCAAAGCGTGATGAGCGCGGTGTTGAGATCGCGGCGTTCGAGTTCGTCGAGAACGGTGCCGAGGATCATGCCGCCGGTGGCGCCGAGCGGGTGGCCCATGGCGATGGCGCCGCCGTTCACGTTCATCTTGTCGTGCGAAATGTCGAGCGCCTGCATCATGCGGAGCACGACCGAGGCGAAGGCTTCATTGAGTTCGTAGAGGTCGATGTCTTCCGGCTTCATGCCCGCTTTCGCGAGTACCTTGCGCGACACGTCGGCCGGGCCCGTCAGCATGATGCAGGGCTCCGAACCGATGGAGGCCATGGCGCGAATGCGGGCGCGAGGCTTCAGGCCCATCGCCTTGCCGGTCGCTTCGTTGCCGACGAGAACGGCGGAGGCGCCGTCCACGATGCCGGACGAGTTGCCCGCGTGGTGGCAGTGATTGATCTCTTCCACTTCGGGGTAGCGTTCGAGCGCGACGCCGTCGAAAGCGAATTCGCCGAGCGAGGCGAAGGAAGGCGCGAGCGCACCGAGCGACTGCATGGTCGCTTCGGGGCGCATGTGCTCGTCATGGTCGAGGATGGTGAGGCCGTTGATGTCCTTCACCGGGATGACGGAGCCCTTGAAGTAGCCCTTGTCCCAGGCGTTCTTTGCGCGCTTCTGGCTTTCGACGGCATAGGCGTCGACATCGGCGCGGGAGAAGCCGTATTTGGTGCAGATGAGGTCGGCACCGATGCCCTGCGGCGTGAAGTAGGACTTGAAGGCGATGCCCGGATCGGTCGACCAGGAACCGCCCGACGCGCCCATGCCGACGCGCGACATGGATTCGACGCCGCCGCCGATCGCCATGTCGGCTTCGCCGGACATGACCTTCGCCGCCGCCATGTTGGTCGCTTCGAGGCCGGAGGCGCAGAAGCGGTTGATCTGCACGCCGGCGGTCGTCTGCGCGTAGTCGGCGTTCAGAACGGCGATGCGGGCGATGTCGCCGCCCTGTTCGCCGACCGGATCGACGCAGCCGAGCACGACGTCGTCGACCTTCGAGGTGTCGAGATCGTTGCGGTCGCGGATCGCCTTCAGTGTCTGCGTGGAAAGTTCGAGCGCCGTCACTTCGTGCAGCGCGCCGTCCTTCTTGCCCTTGCCGCGGGGCGTGCGGACGGTGTCATAGACAAAACATTCGGTCATCTTGATGTCTCCCTGGGGGACTTTGTTTCTCTCGGCAACGCGCGCGGTCAGAGCGTGCGGGCGATGAGCATCTTCATGATTTCGTTCGTGCCGCCGTAGATCTTCTGAATGCGGGCATCGGTGTAGAGCTTCGCGATGGGATATTCCATCATGTAGCCGTAGCCGCCGAAGAACTGCAGACAGGTGTCGACGATCTCGTTCTGCTTCTGTGTGGTCCACCACTTGGCCATGGCCGCCGTGGTCGGATCGAGCTTGCCGTCGAGCAGCTTCACCGCGCAGTCGTCTGTAAACACGCGAGCGATGGTAGCTTCCGTCTTGCACTCGGCAAGCTTGAACTGGGTGTTCTGGAAGTCGAGGATGCGCTGGCCGAAGGCGGTGCGCTCCTTCACATAATCGGCCGTGTATTTGAGGGCCATTTCCATCGCGACGCAGGCCTGCACCGCGATGATGAGGCGCTCCTGCGGCAGCTGCTGCATGAGCTGGATGAAACCCTTGCCCTCTTCCGTGCCGAGGAGGTTCGATGTCGGGACCTTCACCTCGTCGAAGAAGAGCTCGGAGGTGTCCTGCGCCTTCTGGCCCATCTTCTTCAGGTTGCGGCCGCGGCGGAAGCCTTCGACCTCGTCGGTCTCGACCATGATGAGAGACGTGCCCTTGGCGCCCGCCGAGGGATCGGTCTTCGCAACGACGCAGACGAGGTTCGCCTGCTGGCCATTGGTGATGAAGGTCTTCTGACCGTTCACGACATACTGGTTGCCGGACTTCTTCGCAGTCGTCTTCACGCCCTGCAGGTCCGAGCCCGTGCCCGGCTCCGTCATGGCGATGGCGCCGACGATTTCGCCCGTCGCCATTTTCGGCAGCCACTTCTTCTTCTGCTCTTCGGTGCCGTAGGACTGGATGTAATGCGCGACGATGCCGGAATGCACCGAGTTGCCGAAACCGGAAATGCCGGCGCGGCCCTGTTCTTCGGCGATCACCATCTCATGGCCGAAATTGCCGCCGCCGCCGCCATATTCCTCCTTGATGGAGGCGCAGAGAATGCCCGCCTCGCCCGCCTTCAGCCAGGCGTCGCGGTCGACGCAGCCCTGGTCGTCCCAGCGCTCGACATGAGGCTGGAATTCCTTTTCGTAGAACTTTGCGACCGCGCTCTGGAGGATCTGCAATTCCTCGTTGAGCCAAGGCGATTTGTATTGGGCATCCATTCGTCGCACTCCCTGAGACGTTCTGTCAGAATTCACTGGCGGCCAGCGCCATCATGGGGTCAGCGCCGTGACGGATGCGCGCGAGATGCGTCGCCGTTTCGGGCACCACATGATCCATGTAGTAGCGGCCGGTTTTTATTTTCGTTTCGTAGTAGGCCCTGTCGCCATCCTTTGCGGCGGCAAGCTTGTCATTCGCGACCCGGGCCATCATCGCCCACATGAAAGCGATGCCCGTCACCCCGAAGAGATGCATGTAGGGCGTCGAGCCCGCACCGGCGTGATCCGGGTTTTCGAGCGCGTTCTCCATGAACCACATGGTGGCGGCCTCGAGGTCCTTGCGGGCGCGGGCGAGCGGCTCGACGAAGGGCTTCAGCTTTTCGTCGCCGCCGTTCGCGGCCACGAAATCGTCCACCGCCTTGAAGAAGGCGAAGACGGCGCGGCCGCCGTTCTGCGCCAGCTTGCGTCCGACAAGATCGAGCGCCTGCACGCCGTTCGCGCCTTCGTAGATCATGGCGATGCGGGCGTCGCGCACGAACTGCTCCATGCCCCATTCGCCGATATAGCCGTGACCGCCATAGACCTGCTGCGCGTCGACCGCGTTCATGAAGCCACGATCCGTGAAATAGCCTTTCAGTACGGGCGTCAGAAGCGCCATCATGTCGTCGCCGAATTCGCGCGTCCTTTCATCGTCCGAACGGTGCGAAAGGTCGCCATGCATCGCCGTCCAGACGAGAAGGGCGCGGGCGCCCTCGTTGAAGGACTTGATGTCGAGCAGCATGCGGCGGATGTCGGGATGGACGATCAGCGGGTCGGCGGGCTTGTCCTCCGCCTTCGTGCCCGTGAGCGAGCGGCCCTGAAGGCGCTCCAGCGCGTAGGTCACCGCGTTCTGGTAGGCCGCTTCGGACTGCGACAGGCCCTGCAAGCCGACACCGAGGCGCGCTTCGTTCATCATCGTGAACATGGCGCGCAGGCCCTTGTGCTCTTCGCCGACGAGCCAGCCGATGGCCTCGTCGTAGTTCAGCACACAGGTCGCGTTGCCGTGAATGCCCATCTTCTCTTCGAGCGAGCCGCAGGAGACGCCGTTGCGGTTTCCGAGCGAACCGTCGTCGTTGACGAGGAATTTCGGCACGAGGAAGAGCGAGATGCCCTTCACGCCCGCGGGCGCGCCTTCGATGCGGGCAAGAACGAGATGGAGGATGTTCTCGGCGAGGTCATGCTCACCCGCGGAAATGAAGATCTTCTGGCCGCTGATCCTGTAGGAACCATCGCCTACGGGCACGGCCTTCGAGCGCAGAAGGCCGAGATCGGTGCCGCAATGAGGCTCGGTGAGGTTCATGGTGCCGGTCCATTCGCCCGTCACGAGCTTCGGCAGGTATTTTTCCTTCTGCTCAGGTGTCCCGTGCTGCGAAAGGGCGGAATAAGCGCCGTGGGAGAGGCCCGGATACATGCCGAAGGCCATGTTGGCGGAGGAGACCATCTCGTTGAAGATGACGCCGAGCGCATTCGGCAGCCCCTGACCGCCATATTGCGTGTCCGCGACGAGCGCCGGCCAGCCGCCGTCCACGAGCAGCTTGTAGGCCTCCTTGAAGCCCGTCGGTGTCGTCACCACGCCGTTTTCGAGCTTGCAGCCCTCGCGGTCGCCGACCTGATTGAGCGGCAGCAGCACTTCTTCCGTCAGCTTGGCGGCCTCCTCGAGGATCGCATCCACCAGATCGGCAGGCGCATCCGCGAAGCCCGGCAGGTTCGCATATTGCGAAAAGTCGAGCAGCTCGTTGAGCAGGAAACGGTATTCGCGCAGCGGCGCTTTGTAGGTCGGCATGGACGATCCTCCGGCAGGTAAGGCGCCTCCCGGGACGGGAGGCGCATTTACCTCAAACGATAGCCTTTTCGGGCTTCTTCGTCTTCGCCGGCTTTGCTTCCGCCTTCGCCGCCACGCCGGTTTTCCGGGCTTCCTTCACCTGTTCCTCGATCTGTGCCTCAAGGCGGGCGCAGCTTTCCTCCAGCGTCCTGATCTGGAGGTCGATTTCCGTGCGCTGCTCGGTAAGCTGGGCGATGCGCTTGCGGAACTTGTCGACGGCGACACGGTTCTGCGTCTCGCAACCGTCGTGAAGGTCGTAGAGGCTCAGGATTTCCTTGATCTCGGACAGGGCGAGACCGACATTCTTGCCGCGCACGATCAGCGTCAGCCGAGCGCGATCACGCGGATGGTAGACGCGGGTCTGGCCCTTGCGCTCAGGTGTGAGGAGGCCCTTGTCCTCATAGAAACGGATGGCGCGGGTGGTGAGGCCGAATTCGTCGGCGAGTTCGGTGATCGAGAAGGTGCCGCCGGCGCAGTCGCCCCTGTCGAGGCCGTTGCGCTGCGACGCGGAGCCCGAGGCGACGTGAAGCTGCTGTTCCATGAACTGTCTCCCTGACTGGCGAACGGAAGCGGCAACCCGGGTTGCGGCTGCACCGTTCGATCGTGTTTGAAGCCCGGATTTTCGGCTGTTTTCAGCCATTTTTATGAAAGTGGACCGGACTCTAGTTGACGTTGACGTAAGCGTCAATGACGTCACGAAATCTTTTTTGGCGATGGGTGCCGCCAATGCTCTAGTAGCGGCAACAGGAAGCCGACCGGAGAGAAATCAATGCAGCGCCTCGCGACCACCGCCACCGTTCTCGTCACCTGCGCGCTGCTTGCCGCATGCGCCAGCGGCGGATCGTCCATGAAACCGCAGGAAGTCAGCACGGCAAGCCTGCCGGCGGAAGCGAGCGCCGCGGCGCAGAGCGAGACGCCGCTCGGACGGGCGATCCTGAAAGCCGTGAACGATTTCCGGGCGACGAAGGGCGTCGACGCGCTCGCCTCCGACGCGATACTGCAGCGGGCCGCCAGCGTGCACGCGGCCGACATGCAGCTTCGCGGATTTTTCGGGCATCACAATCCGGATGGCCAGGGCCCGCGCGAGCGCCTGCTGACGCTGGATCCGGACTTCAATGGCCGGGTTTCCGAAAACATCCAGGTCGTCGAGGGACAGAGCTATGCCTCGATGAGCGATCAGGCGCTGGCAGAAACGCTGGTCGACAAATGGGCGAAGAGCCCGTCCCACCGCAAGAACATGCAGGCCGCGGAGATGACCAAGAGCGGCATCGGCATCGCGCGGAGCGGCAACCGGATCATCGCGGTGCAGGTCTTCTCCGGTCCGTGAAGACCGTTGCCGGGGGTGCGCGCGAGGTGACATGCTCGCGCGACAGATTCTCCGGGGGACGACAAAGATGAAACGCAGGGACTTTCTCGGTGCGGCGGCAGGCGCGATCGCACTGCCGGCGCTCGCCACTTCCGCGCGCGCGGCGGACGCCATCGAGTGGCGCATGGCAACAGCATGGCCGAAAGGCGCGCCCGGCGTCGGCGTCAACGCGCAGCGCCTCGCGGACCGGATCGGCGCGATGTCTGGCGGGCGGCTGACCGTGAAGCTCTATGGCGCGGGCGAGATCGTGCCGCCGTTCGAGGTCTTCGACGCGGTATCGCAGGGCGCCTGCGAAATGGGGCACGGAACGCCTTACTACTGGCAGGGCAAGAATCCGGTCTTCCATTATTTCACGGGCGTTCCCTTCGGTCTGATGGCTCCGGAGATGGCGGGCTGGCTGCAATTCGGCGGCGGACAGGCGCTCTGGGAAGAGGCCTATCGGCCCTTCGGCGTGCTGCCTTTCTATGCCGGGTCGAGCGGCGTTCAGGCGGGCGGCTGGTTCAACCGCGAGATCAATGCACTCGACGACATCAAGGGCTTGCGCATCCGCATCGCGGGGCTTGGCGGCGAGGTGATGCGCCGCCTCGGCGCAAGCGTGGTGCTGACGCCGCCCGGCGAAATCTTTACCTCGATGAAGAACGGCACGATCGACGCGGCCGAATGGGTGGGGCCCTGGAACGACATCGCGTTCGGGCTCGACAAGGTGGCGCGCTACTACTACCTGCCCGCCTTCCACGAGGCGGGGCCGGCGCTCGAACTGATCGTCTCGAAGGAGAAGTTCGAGGCGCTGCCGGAGGACCTGCAGCAGATCGTGCGCGGCGCGGCGCTGGCAACGGCCGCCGAGACGCTGGCCGACTTCACCTTCCACAATATCGAGGCGTTTGCAGGGCTGACGGCCGATGGCGGGGCCGACCTCAGGCGCTGGCCCGACCCCGTCGCCGCCGAAATGACGAAGGTGGCGGGCGACGTGATGGCGGAACTGGCGGAGGCAAGCGACCTTGCCGCCCGGGTTGCCGCCTCGCACGATGCCTATCTCGCAAAGGCCCGGGACTGGTCGCGCTGGAGCGACGCCGAGATGCTCCGGCTGCGGAACGGCGCCTGAGCAGCCCCCCTCGCAAAAAAATATCGCCATGGCGCGCACTTAGGGTCGCGGGTTAACGCGGTATTTACCGACCTTGCCGCTTTATTGGTGTGCTGAAACAGCACGTCCCCGCCGCATCCACGCGCGCCGGCGGCGACAAGAAGAGCCGTGACAAGATTTAGGGTCAGTCTGCGTTTAGAAATACCAGATAGCGCGGTTTATACTGGCCTGAAGGGTTAACGGGCATAGTGATTCGGATGCGATCGGGGGTTCCATGGAGCGTCAAGGGCATTGAGCCCGAGGCGCGAGAAGCGGCCAAGCAGGCCGCACGCCGGGCGGGCGTGACGCTCGGCGCCTGGTTGAACCAGGTGATCATGGATACGGGCACCGACGAAGTGGGGCAACAGGAGCCACCGGCGATGCAGAACCGGTACTCGGAGCCAGAGCACAGAGCTCCGCAGGCGTCCGTACCCGAACCCAAGATCGACCTTGGACCGGTGGCGGAAGCCGTGCGCGAACTCGTGCAGCGCGTCGACAACAGCGAGCGGCGCACCGCGGAGATGACGCGCAAGCTCGAAGCGACGGTGAGCCAGCTCGCCGACCGCATCGAACAGCCGGAGCACGACATGGGCGAGAGATATTCGGAAAGCAGGGCGATCGATCCGCTGGAGCGCAAGCTCCAGATGCTCGGGGAACGCATGGAACGCGCCGAACGCGGGCGCGGCGGCATGCGTCCGGAAGACCAGCGCACGATCCAGACGCTCGAGAAAGCCGTGAACGCGGTCGTCGATCATCTGGAAACGACCGAACGGCGTACCGACGACACGCTGGGCGAAATCCGCGAGACGCTGGCCTCGCTGTCGAACCGCGTCGAGAATGCCGAACAGGAAGCCGAACGCGAGGAAGCGAAGAAGCGCGCCCAGGCGCTCGAAGGCACGCTGATGCAGCTCGCAAACCGGCTCGAAAAAATGGAGCACGGCGTCAGCGGCATCGGTCCGCAGGCCGTGGAAGCGGCACTGAAGGCGATCGAGGAAAAATCGTCGGCGGAGAACCAGCGCGCCGCCATCGAGCGGCTGCAGAGCAATATCGAAAAGATGGCCGAACGTCTCGAACGGACGGAGAGCCGCACCGACGAAACGGTGAAGACCTTCGAGAGTTCGGTGACGAACATTGCGCGCAAGCTCGAAGATCTGGACCGTTCGCACCGGACCGAAGTGCCCGAGGCGCTTGCCCAGCGCTTCGAACAGATGGCCCAGCGGCTCGAACATAATGAGCGGCTGACGATGGAAGCGGCGCAGACCGTCGAGAAGGCGATTGCCGGGATCGGTGAAAACCTGTCGGCAACCGAAGGCCGCGACCGCGAGGCGCTGACATCGCTGCAGGCGATGATCGAGCGCATGACGAGCCGGCTGAACCATCTCGAAAAGGAAACGAAGGCCGTCAAGGCGCGGGCAACGCTGTCGCCGCAGCTCAATGCGGGCAGCGTCGCCGCAGGCTTTCCGCCCGCCGGTCCCGGTTTCGGTCTGCCGAGTTTCGATGCGCCGCCGATGATGTCGCCGGGGATCGGCAACAATCTGGGGCCGTCCTTCGGACCGAACGACTGGGACCGCGGCTATGAGAGCGAGCGGCGCGCTTCGAGCGTTGCCGCACCGCCGCCCCCTTACGAAGAAGCGCGCTACGAGGCGCCGCCGTCCTTCGAACGGACGCAGCGCGAACCGGAGAGCTACGACGAGGCGCCGCCGCCCTTCGCGGCCGAACCCGACGAGGATTATCACGCGGACTACCGGGCCGGCGCGCAGATGCGCGGAGAGATCGACGACGGCGTCGTCCCGCCCGATGCCGCCGAACCGCCACAGAATGCCGGCGAGCGTGCGGCGAACGATTTTCTTGCAGCTGCGCGGCGCGCGGCGCAAGCCGCTGCACAAGGCGGCAGCAGCGCACGGCAGGAACCCCATTACGGCAGCACGCCCGGTTCGGGCTATGCGGACTCTTCCGCCCGCTTCTCCGCCGAGGAGGATGGCGAAGGCCGCCGCCGGAAACTCATTCTGGGTGTCGCGGGAAGCTTCGTGCTGCTTGCCGTTCTCGCGGGCGCCTATGTGATGCTGAAGGACGGATCGGCGCCGCTGCCGCCCGCGGCCGAGCGCACCGCCCCCCTCACGCTTCCCGAGACAACGCAAAATCCGGAGGCCAGTCCGGAAGACGCCGGTGCCAGCGAGCCCGCGGCAAGCGGAGCGACGGCTCCGGCGTCCCCCTCTACAGGCGAAGACACGACGGCGCCCAGCGACGCCATCGTGCCCTCGACGCAGCCGGCCGCGAAACCTTCGGCTGGAGAGCCGGCGGGCACGGCCACGCTGACGCCTGCACCGGCGCTGACACCGTCGCCGTCGACGCCGGTCGAAACGGCACCGGTCGAGCCCGAGAAGGTGACGCTGATGGACGCCGCGCAGCGCGGCGACGCGGCGGCACAGTATGAAGTCGGCCAGCGCTATGCGAATGGCGAAGGCGTGACACAGGACATGGGCGAAGCGGCGAAATGGTTCGAGCGCGCGGCCGAACAGGACCTTGCCGCCGCGCAATACCGGCTGGCGACGCAGTACGAGAAGGGCCGCGGCGTAAAGCAGGACGACGGCCTCGCGCGCGAGTGGTACGAGAAGGCGGCGAAGAGCGGCAATGTGAAGGCAATGCACAATCTTGCCGTCATCCATGCCGAGGGACGCGGCACGGCGCAGGATTTCAAGACCGCGGCGGGCTGGTTCAACCAGGCCGCGAATTACGGGCTGGGCGACAGCCAGTACAATCTCGCGATCCTGAACGAACGCGGACTGGGCATCGAGAAGAACCCCGTCGAGGCCTACAAGTGGCTCGACATCGCGGCGAAGGGCGGCGACAAGGGCGCGGCGGCAAAGCGCGACGCGATTGCCACGGAACTGAGCGCCGAAGACCTCGCCAAGGCGAAAGTCGCCTCCGGCACATGGAGCGCGAAGACGCCCGACCCGCTTGCGAATGGCGACATGAGCTCGCTGAAGCAGTGGGACGTTTCATCGCTTGAAGGCAGCAGCGGCGGCGGTGCGGCGACCCAGGCCGATATCGCGCGGGTGCAGGAACTGCTCAACCGGCTCGGCTATGACGCGGGCTCGCCCGACGGGCTGATGGGCCCGCGCACGCGGGACGCGATACTCGAATACCAGCTGACAGAAGGGCTGGAGACGACAGGGACGGTGACGCGCGAAACGCTTGCGTCGCTCGAGGCGCGGCTCAGCTAGACCACAGGCGCGGGCACGCTAGGAATCGGCCGGGGGACGTGCTACCCCAATTCGCGACCTTTTCCTCCGTGGGGCGGCTTCCCCGCCCCGAAGGTCTCCGCCAGCCGGAGCCGCGCGCGACATGCAGATCTATCTCCCGATCGCCGAGTTGCCGGTCAGCGTCCTGACCATTCTCGCCATGGGCGCGGCTGTCGGCTTTCTCTCGGGCATGTTCGGCATTGGCGGCGGCTTCCTGATGACGCCGCTGCTCATCTTTCTCGGCATTCCGCCCGCGGTCGCCGTCGGCACGCAGGCGACGCAGATCGTCGCGTCGTCCGTTACCGGCGCGCTGGCGCATTTCGCGCGAAAATCCATCGACTTCAAGATGGGCGGCGTGCTGCTGATCGGCGGCATACTCGGATCGCTGAGCGGCATCTATCTCTTCAAGCTGCTGGCGGCGATCGGCCAGATCGACCTCACCATCTCCGTCGTCTATGTCGCGTTTCTGAGCGTCATCGGCGCGATGATGATGGTGGAGAGCGTGCAGGCGATCCGCGCAGCGCGCGGCGGCAGCGTGACGCGGCGGCGCGGCGGACATCACAGCTGGATCCACGGCCTGCCCTTCAAGATGCGCTTCCGCCGCTCGAAGCTCTATATCAGCGTGATCCCGCCCATCCTTGTCGGTTACTTCGTCGGCACGCTGGCGGCGATCATGGGCGTGGGCGGCGGCTTCATCCTCATTCCGGCGATGATCTACATTCTCAGGATGCCGACCAATGTCGTGATCGGCACCTCGTTCTTCCAGATCGTCTTCGTCGCCGCGCTCACCGGCGTCATGCATTCGCTGGAGAACCAGGCGGTCGATATCGTACTCGGCTTCCTGCTCGTGGTCGGCGGCGTGATCGGCGCGCAATATGGCGTGCGCGCGGCGGAGAAGATGCCGGCCGAACAATTGCGCGCGCTGCTCGCGGCGATCCTGCTGCTGATCGGGATGCGGCTCGGCTACGACCTCATCAGCACGCCCGCCGACCCCTATTCCGTCGTCGAAGTGGAGGCGGAGCAATGAGGAGGTTCGCCGCCGCCCTTTTCGCGCTCGCCGCGCTTGCCGCCCTCACCGCACCGGAACCCGCGCGCGCAGATCAGCTCGTCACCGATCTTTCCGAACACCAGGTCGCGATCCGTTCGAACTTCACCGGCACGCAGATCCTGCTCTTCGGCGCGGTAGAAGCGCGCACGCCCGGATCGCGCGCGCTCAACCGCGACGTCGTGGTGGTGGTTCAGGGACCGACGCGGCCGATGACGGTGAGGCGCAAGGAACCGATCGCCGGCATCTGGATCAACCACGACTCCGTCACCTATCCGACGGTGCCCGGCTACTACGCGATTGCGAGCACACGGCCACTCGAGGTGACCGCCGATCCCGACACGCTGAAGGCGCTGCGCATCGGCATCGAGAACATCAATCCTGGCACGCCGACGGCGCGCGCGATCGACGGCACGCTGCAGATCCTGCCGCCGGACGAGGAGAACGCTTTCTGGAAGGCCCTCATCCGCAATCAGCGGCGGAACGGGCTCTACACGAGCCTGCCGGGCGGCGTGACCTTTCTCGGGCAGACGCTTTTCCGGGCGACCGTCGACATTCCCGCGAACGTGCCTGTCGGGCTCTACACAGCGAAGGTGTACCTGCTGCAGGACGGCGAAATCATCGACACGATTTCCTCACCGCTCTATATCGACAAGCGGGGCGCGGAGCGGTTTCTCTTTCGCATGGCGCATAGCGATCCGCTGCTCTATGGATTGATCGCGGTGCTCATCGCCGCCCTTGCGGGCTGGCTCGCTTCCGCCGTGATGAACAGGCAATGACCGGACTGTCGTGATGGATGTAGGCTATCTTGCCGCCGCGATCGGCGGGCTCATCAGTTTTCTCTCGCCTTGCGTGCTGCCGCTGGTGCCGGCCTATCTGTGTTTCATCGCGGGTACCTCGCTCGAGGAACTGACGCGCGAAGATGCACAAGGAAAGCCGCTTGCCTCAGAGGGACTGACGCAACGCGTCGCGCTCGGTGCGGTGGGCTTCGTGCTCGGCTTCACCACGATCTTCGTTGCCCTTGGCGCAAGCGCCTCCGCCATCAATCCGCTGATCGTTCAGCACAAGGATATTCTGTCCCGTATCGCGGGCGGGATCATCATCGTGTTCGGGCTTCATTACATGGGGCTCTTCCGGCTTGCCTTTCTCGACCGCGAAGCGCGCTTTCACATCGCGGGAAGCGGCGAAGGCGAGCGCAGTCCGCTGATGCAGTTCGCGAGCCCCTATCTGCTCGGACTTGCGTTTGCGTTCGGATGGACGCCCTGCATCGGACCGATCCTCGCGACGATCCTGACCATCGCGGCGGCGCAGGAAAGTCTCACCGCCGGTGTGTCGCTTCTCACCGTCTATTCGCTCGGGCTCGGCATTCCGTTTCTTGCAGCGGCATTTGCCGTACGCGGATTTCTGAGCTTTGCGGGACGCTTCCGCAGGCACATGCACAAGGTCGAAATCGCGGCGGGCGTGCTGCTTGCGGGCACGGGTCTGATGATGCTGACGGGGACCTTCGAGCGGCTCGCGATCTTCCTGCTGGAGACGTTTCCGGTGCTCGCCACGTTTGGTTGAGCGGGGATAAAGCGGCCTGTTTTCGGGCGACTGTCATCGAACTGTCACTGAAACGTCATGAAGGACGATTGGGCGGGTGGTGAAAAAAGTAATCCCCGATTTCGCTGCCTTATCGTGACGTCGCCCCCGCCCCGAAATTCGCGAAGCGAATTTCGACCCTCCCCGAGGGGAGGGTGGGAATAACTTATCTAGTCAAAAATCGAATCAATCGCCTTCGAGGCGGGCGGCGGAAACGGGGATAACCGTGCGGGCGCCCATCATCCAGGCGTGGAAGCCGAAGCCGGGAAGCAGGTCGTCGTAAGCGGTGTCCAGCACGTTGAGGCCGCCGGCATAGGCGCCGAAGGCGGGCATGATCATGCGCGTACCATCCGAGGCGAAGCAGCGGCGGCGGAGGCGACGGCCGCGCACGCGAACCGCCGCACAGGGATGAAGATGGCCCGCGATCTCGCCCGTCGCGGGCGCGGCGCGCGGCTCGTGGCGGAAGGTGAGCGGACCGACGCGGAGCTCTTCCATGACGGCGCCGCCGAAGGCGCGGGGCGGAACGGGATCGTGATTGCCCGCGATCCAGATCCAGTCGAGCGAGCGCGAGAGACGCGCGAGACGGGCGGCGTCTTCCGCGTCCATGCGCTCCGCGGCCTTCATGTCGTGGAAGCTGTCGCCGAGCGCGACGAGGGTATCGGGTTTCAGTTTCGCGACGAGGGCTTCGAGACGGGCGATGGTGGCGCGCGTGTCGTAGGGCGGGAGCGCGATGCCGCGTTCGGCGAAGGCGGAGCCTTTTTCGAAATGGAGATCGGCAACGACGAGCAACCGTTCGTCCGCCAGCCATGCCGCGCCTTCGGGCATGAGATCGAAACGCGCGCCGCAGACGCGGAGCGAGGGATGGGCGGTTGTCTGTATTTCTCTTTTCAGGTCGAGCATCTTGCGGAGACGATAGGCCCATGGATCCCGGCTTTCGCCGGGATGACAATTTTATTTGTGGTCAAGGTCACGGCATGCACAGCGACTGCCGGACCTCACCTTTTATAGATCGAGTCGGCTTGCATCAAACCAGTCTCGTCGCCTCGGCGATCAGGTCGTCCGCCGCTTCGGAGAGTAGCGCCTCGTTTGCCTCGCCGTCGACCGAGACCTTGCCGATGTCGAGGAGGACGGGGACGGCAAGGGGGGAGACGCGGTCGAGGCGCTTCAGGAGGATGCGGCCTTTCACGCGCTTCAGCATGTCGGCGACGCGGCCGACATCGAGAAGGCCGGTCGCGGCGTCATTATAGGTGGCGCGGAGCAGGATGTGGTCCGGCTCGTGCTCGCGGAGCACGTTGTAGATGAGGTCGGAGGAGAAGGTGACCTGGCGGCCCGACTTCTCCATGCCGGGATAGCGGCGCTCGATGAGGCCGGAAATGATGGCGCAATCGCGGAAGGTGCGCTTCAAGAGACTCGACTCCGCGAGCCAGGCGTCGAGATCGTCGCCCAGCATGTCTTCGGCGAAAAGTTCGCCGAGCGGCAGTTCGTGGCGCTCATGCATCATGCCGGGATCGCGCAGGCACCAGATCGCGAGCGAATATTCCGAGGCAACGAAGCCGAGCGGACGCGCGCCCGCGCGGTCGAGGCGGCGCGTCAGCAGCATGCCGAGCGTCTGGTGCGCGAGGCGGCCCTCGAAGGGATAGCAGACGAGATAGAACTTGTCGGCGCGGGGGAAGGTTTCCACCAGCAAATTGGTCTCGCCCGGCAGGACGGAACGCCAGGCCTGAATTTCCAGCCATTCACGGACCGGGGCGGGCAAGGCCTGCCACTCCTCGCGATGCGCGAAGAGGCGGCGGACGCGGGCGGCGAGATAGGTCGAGAGCGGGAACTTGCCGCCATAGTAGGACGGGATCATGGGCGACGGGTCGTTCGACTTCGTGACCAGCGCTTCCGTTTCGGCGAGGCCCTCGAAGCGGAGGATGTGGCCCGCAAACAGAAACGTGTCGCCCGGCGCGAGCTGGTCGATGAAATATTCCTCGATCTCGCCCAGGTATCGTCCACCCCTATTTCCTCCTGGGCCGCCGATGGGCCGGCGCCCTCCCCGCTTCACCATGCGCACCTTCAGCATGGGCGCCTCGACGATGGTGCCGACATTCATGCGGTATTGCTGGATGACGGCGGGAGAGGCGGCGCGAAGGCGCATGTCGCCTTCCGCCTTCGCGTTCGGCCGGAGGCGGGCAAAGCGGTCGTAATTCTTCAGCGCATAGCCGCCGGTCGAGACGAAATCGACGACCTTGCCGAACTCCTCGCGCGTGAGGGAGTGGTACGGCGCGGCGGAGCGGACTTCCTCGTAGAGTTCGTCCGGATCGAAGGGCGCCGAGCAGGCGCAGCCGAGAATGTGCTGCGCGAGAACGTCGAGAGCGCCCGTGCGCGCCACCATGCCGTCCTGCGCGCCTTCGAGCGCGGCAGCACGGGCGGCTTCGCATTCCAGCACCTCGAAACGGTTGGCGGGGACGAGCACGGCGCGCGAGGGATCGTCGAGGCGGTGGTTCGCGCGGCCGATGCGCTGGAGCAACCGGCTCGCGCCTTTCGGGGCACCCATGTTGACGACGAGATCGACCTCGCCCCAGTCGATGCCGAGATCGAGGGTCGAGGTGCAGACGACGGCGCGGAGCGTGCCCGCCGACATGGCGGCCTCGACCTTGCGGCGCGCTTCCGGCGAGAGCGAGCCGTGGTGAAGCGCGATCGGAAGCGCGTCCTCGTTGAGACGCCAGAGTTCCTGAAAGACGAATTCGGCCTGGGAGCGCGTGTTGACGAAGACGAGGACGGTGCGGTTCGCGCGGATCGCCTCGTAGACGGCGGGGAGCGCATGGCGCGCGGAATGGCCGGACCAGGGGATGCGGACGTCCTCGCCTTCTTCTCCGGCAGGCGTCAGCACCGAGATTTCCGGCAGCGCGCCGGGCGGCGCGACGACGATCTCGCTGAGGGTTTCGCCGTCCGGAGCCTGCGGCATCAGAAAACGGCGCAGTGCGTCGGGCTCGGCGACGGTGGCGGAGAGGCCGGTGCGGCGGAGACCCGGCGCGAGTTTCGCGAGGCGCGCGAGGCCGAGCGAGAGGAGATCGCCGCGCTTCGAATTCGCCAGCGCGTGCAACTCGTCGAGAACGAGGTGCGTGAGCGACCCGAAGAATTCATGCGCGTCGGGATAGGAGAGAAGCAGGGCGAGCTGCTCCGGCGTCGTCATCAAGATGTCGGGCGGTTCGCGGCGCTGGCGCTGGCGGCGGTTCTGCGGCGTGTCGCCGGTGCGCGTCTCGATGGAGATGTCGAGGCCCATTTCGGCGACCGGCATTTCGAGGTTGCGCTTCACGTCGACGGCGAGCGCCTTCAAGGGCGAGATGTAGAGCGTGTGGAGCGCGCGCTTTTTCGGCGTGGCGCGGGAAGCGAGATCGAGGAGGCTCGGGAGGAAGCCGGCGAGCGTCTTGCCGGCGCCTGTCGGCGCGATCAGGAGCGCGGATTTGCCCTCCGCCGCGAGTGCCGCGAGCGCAAGCTGATGCGCGCGGGGATGCCAACCCCGGGAGGCGAACCAGCGGGCGAAGAGAGGGGGGAGTGCATCGTCATGCGCTTCTGCGGCAAGGGAGGCCGGTTTGTTCATCGGGGGAGTGTAGAGCCCACCCTCCCCCTGTGGGAGGGTCGAAAAATTGAGCGCAGCGAAAATTTTTCGGGGAGGGGTGAGCGGCCGCATGAGAGCGCGCATTCCTGACGATGGCGGAGACCCCCTCCCCGAAATTCGCTTCACGAATTTCGACCCTCCCACAGGGGGAGGGTGGGCGTTGTATCAGGCGCCTGAAAATGGCTCTTTTCTGCGGTTCAAATTGGCGGCTTCCCGTGTGAAACTGCGCTTCCCCAGCAGATCACCTCCGAGGAGTCCCCCCACATGTTCGATCAATTGCCGCCTTCCGTCCGGGAGCAGATGGACGTTCTTCTGCCGCAGGTTCTCGAGGGCGGCGTGAACATCCTGATCGCGGTCATCATCCTGATCGCCGGTCTCTGGTTCGCCGGACGGCTTCGGGCCTGGACGATGCGCGGACTCGGGCGGTGGCCGACGATGGACGAGATGCTGAAGAACTTCTTCGGCAACATCGTGCGCTATCTCGTGCTCATTTTCACGATCCTCGCGGTGCTGGCGAAATTCGGCGTGCAGACGGCGAGCCTCATCGCCGTTCTGGGCGCGGCGGGCCTCGCGGTCGGCCTCGCGCTGCAGGGGACGCTGTCGAATGTCGCGGCGGGCGTGATGCTGCTGATCTTCCGGCCGTTCCGCGCGGGGCACTACGTGGAAGCGGGCGGCGTCGCCGGGACGGTGAAGGAGCTCACGCTTTTCACGACGGAACTCGCGACGCCCGACAATGTGCAGATCATCGTGCCGAACAGCGACGTCTGGGGACAGCCGATCACGAATTACAGCTATCACCCGCAGCGCCGCCTCGACATGACTTTCGGGATTTCCTACGGCGACGACATCGGCAAGGCGATGGACATCATCCGGCGCGAACTGGAAGCGGAACCGCGCTGCCTCGCCGATCCCGAGCCCTTTATCGGCGTGATCAATCTCGGCGACAGCTCGGTCGACATCGTGGTGCGCGTCTGGGTGATGAATGCCGACTACTGGCCGACGAAATTCGACCTCACGCGGCGCATCAAGGAAGGCTTCGACGAAGGCGGCATCACCATCCCGTTCCCGGTGCGGACCATCTACAATAGTGCGGCGGACTAGGCTCGCCGCGGGGTTACAACTCAGCGGCGGACTAACGCCGCCATGTGGGCTACACTGCGGACCAGCCGCGAGAGGCACGGCGACACAAAGGACTGAGAACGGACATGGATCGTTTTTTCGGCGGGCCTATCCTGCCCACGCTTTTCAAGCTCGCCATCGCCTCCATCGCGGTGGGCGTCGTGCTCGCGGTGTTCGGCATCAAGCCGATCGACCTCTGGCGCGACTTTCTCGACACCATCGCGCAGATCTGGGCCATGGGGTTCGACGCCATCGACTGGTCGTTGCAGTACCTGCTGCTGGGCGCCGTGGTCGTCATCCCGATCTTCGTTGCGATCCGGCTGTGGAGCGTGCTGACGGCGCGGGGCGGGAAGGAATAGGAGCAACTCTCTCCCCCGACATGTCATGCCCGGGCTTGACCCGCTGCTGTCCGGTTAAGGAATGGGTGGACGGGTTGCATGGCTTGGATTCAACTGTGTTTTGCGACGAACGCGGTTGAATGAAGCTCGGAG
>MRWG01000057.1_pt1 | contig 229023 bp, 211 predicted proteins | sample 1013341 | NCBI WGS metagenome assembly MRWG01 (sample SAMN06117577, study PRJNA244670) | biofilm metagenome | biome: Water; feature: Cathode Biofilm; material: Biofilm; isolation source: microbial consortium enriched at the cathode of a solar microbial fuel cell | place: USA: District of Columbia... | reverse complement strand
GTAGTTTCTCTGAAAAATAGTTAATTAAGTACATTGCCCTTTGTCGTTTAGCACGAGGCGCCAATAACTTTTAACATTTTTATAAATAGCATGCCCCCATATCTAGCGGGACACAACCTGCAGTTTAGTGCCCATCTTCATGAAATGGAATACTTTGTTTAATACTGTTTTGCTTCAATAGCGATATACCGTGCAATCTCTCTATTCCGAATAAGGGGAAACCCTATATTTCCCTACCGGGTTTCCCTATATCTGAATCCCGGTTTATCCATCCCATTGAATTGCCGCTGAAATATTTTTCGCGTCAGGAATAGCAGGCGCGTTTGGGAAAATATTCCTGCAAAATACGCGACAAAACACGCATCAAGGCTCCTTTCGAAATACCTCAGTCTCCAACTGTCACCAGCACCCAAATCACCGCAGTTTTGCCCCTTGCCAAACCCGCTCACCACCGCTAGTTTAGGGCTCTGAAGTAACAGCCAAGGAATAATAACAATGAATGATGGCTACACCCGCGCGCTGCTGCGCCTCTCTGTTTTTTCTCTGTCTTTGTCCATTTTTTCTCCGGCTTCTGCGCAGGATCTACCGCAGCCCTGGCAGTCCATTACTGATGAACGTCTGGCGGTGCCGGAGCCCGGTGACTGGGTGAATTATCGCCGTACCCATGACGTGGCCGGATTCAGTCCGCTGGTTGAAATCAACCGTGACAATGTGGATGAACTGCGCATGGTGTGGAGCTGGGCGGTGGAGGATGGTAATCGCTGGGTGCCGACGCCCATTGTGGCCAATGGTTTGATGTATGTGTCGGAAGGCATGGGGCGGGTGACGGCCTTTAATGCCGCCACCGGCGATATTGTCTGGCAGCATACCCGGCGTTATCCCCAGGATATCGGTGTGTCCCAGGCCTATAACAAGCATCGCGGTGTTTCTATTTATGGCGACAATATTTACTGGGGCACGGCGGATTCCTATCTGGTGGCCCTGGATGCTCGCACCGGTGAGCAGGTGTGGGAGGTGCAGACAGCGGATTACACTGTCGATGGTGGTCATTCCCATCCGCCGCTGATCGTGGATGGCAAGGTGCTGCTGGGGCGTACCGGCGGTGATCTGGGGACCCAGGGCTTCTTTCTGGCCCTGGATGCCGACAGTGGCGAAGAGCTGTGGCGTTTCAATACCGTGCCGGTGAACGAGGGCGATCCGGCCTGGAATACCTGGTCACGCAGTGATTCTCCGCCCCTGGGCGGCACGCCCTGGAATACCGCCAGTTACGATGCCGAACTGGGGCTGGTGTATTTCGGTACCGGTCAGCCCTATCCCTGGTCGGCGCTGCTGCGCGGGCCGGGCGATGCGCTGTATACCAATTCCATTCTGGCGGTGGATATTAATACCGGCGAACGACGCTGGCATTACCAGGTAATGCCCAATGACTCCTGGGACCGCGCTGCCTTTGAGAGTCTGCTGGTGGATGTGGAAATTGATGGCCAGATGCGCAAGGCCCTGATCCAGACCAGCAAGATCGGCTGGGGCGTGATGCTGGATCGGGAGACCGGTGAGTTCCTGCATGCCTTCGAGACGGCCTATGACAACCTGGTAACCGGCTTTGAAAGCAATGGTCGGCCCATACTCAATCCGGAGCTGGTACCGACGCCTGCGGACATGGACAGCGGCAAGGTGTTCGAGGTTTGCCCCTTTTATCACGGCGGCCGGGATCTCAATACCGCCAGCTGGGATGCCGCCACCGGCACCTACTATATTGGTATGAACAACTCCTGCATGGATGTGTCTTTCTTCTCCCAGGACTATGATCGCGGCACGTTTTATACCGGCATGAGTGGCCGCGCCAAGCCGGCGCCGGGCTATGACCATGTGGGTGAGTTTGTGGCCTTCGATCCGGTCACCGGCGAAAAGCTGTGGACCTATCAGGATGACAAGGGCTCGGCCATGACTGCCTCGGCCCTGGCCACTGCCGGTGGGGTGGTGTTTGGTGGCACGGCGGAACGGGAATTCTTTGCCCTGAACAGTGAGACCGGTGAGCGCCTGTGGCGGGCGCGGCTTAATGGCGATATCTCCGGCGCGCCCATCAGTTTTGAAGTGGATGGCAAGCAGTATATTGCCGTGGGTGCAGGAGGGCGGATTGCCCAGGCTTTTACCTATCGACGCCTGTCGGATACGGAACTGTCACCGGGGGGTGGGGTAATGTGGGTCTTTGCCTTGCCGGATTAGGGCAAGGCAAAGACCCTGCTCTCGCATTGGTTGAGGGGACAACTGAGAGTTTGGTTTGCCGGCCTGTTTGGCTAATTAACTGCCTAGTTGGCCGAACGTGACATGGGCCGGGTGCGCACGCCGTGATACTGCTCGTCAGTCACCGGGTCCAGCCACTCCACTTCGCCTTCGTAGATAGTGAGCTGATAGGCATCCACTTCCGGGTGGGCGCCATGCCAGTGTTCGACGCCGGCGGGAGTCCAGAAGGGCTCGCCGGGATGAAATTCTTCAATGGCCCGGCCACGAATCTGGTGCAGGCCAACGCCTTCCTCGATCATCAGCAATTGCCCCCAGGTATGACTGTGCCAGGAGGAGCGCACGCCAGCGGGAAACAGAATGCGGATATTGGTCATGTCCGGGGTCTGGCTTACTTCCGGCAGGCCGCCCTGGAAATTCGGTGATTGGGCGCTGATAACGTCGGTCTGGGTAGCTATGACCACCGCGCCAAGGGCGAGGGCGGCACAGGTGGAGACCGTAAACTCTCGGGCTTTGGAGGGTTTTTTCTCAGCGGGCTTCGGATTCTGGCTCATGGGCGCTCCGATTATTCTAATTTGTTGTTTTTGACAGAAGCTTCTTGTTTCTTCCTGAGGCTATGATTAATCCAAGGCCGGGGGCCTGTCAACGACAAAGCAGGATTAAAACGGCAGCAATTGTGCAAACGGCCCGGCCCTGATTGCCAGATAAATCTGGCAGTAGCTGATTCGGGATTTTGGCAGCAAGCCCGGCTGGCTGGCCGCTGTGGCTGTTATTGCCTGCCGCAGCGGCTACAATAGGGCCAGATCAATCACACAATAAAATAATAAAGAGGTGATCGCGCCCCACGTGAGTATGCAGCTTGTTCACGACAGTTTTATCTTCCTGGCCCTGTCGCAACTGGTGACCACCAGTTTGTATTTTCTGATTCATCACCGCAATCGTTCGGGCCTGTTGTTTGTCGCCCTGTTTGTTTGCCTGGCCTGCTATGTGGCCTGGCCCCATTCCGCCTTTGACGGCAGCCTGGATACACCGCTTTACCGCATTTCCCTGCTGACCCCGGTGCTGCTCTACGCCATTGCCCGCTATCTGTTTCTCGATGAAGCCCGCATGAAGCCCCTGGACTGGTTGTTGCTGGGCTATTTTCTGCTGTTTCGGGAAGTGGTGGGTGGCCTGTTCTACAGCCCCGCCGAGGCCAGCGATACCATACTGATTCTGGCCTATATTCTGCCCCTGGCCATTCTCATTTATTTCGCGGTGATGGCGGCGGTTTATACCAGCCAGGGCTACCGCGCCGACCTGATGGAAAACCGCCGCAGCCTGCGCCTGTATTTTGTCATCAGCACCTGGCTGTTTATTATTCCGCGCCTTGTGTCGGGCCTGCTGGTTTTTTCCCGCATGCTCATTGGTGGCGAGGAATTCAGCAATGTGAATTTTCCCGAGTGGGTTTATGCGGTCTATGCCTTCCTGATTTTCCTGGGGTTCAATCTGCTCAGCTCGCGCCGCCACGAAGATCTGCGTCAGCTCTTTATGCAGACCTCGGTGTCCGGCGCGGCCAGCCCGGAGGCGGTGGCGGAGCAGCTGGGGGAACTCAAGCCAGCGCCGGAGGATGCCGAGGCCGAGCTGGTGTCCCGCATTGAGGCGGCCATGCAGCAGCAGGCACTCTATACTCGCCAGGGTTTTTCCATTGCCGATCTGGCCGAGGCACTGGCCATCAGTGAATCCCGGTTGCGCAAGACCATCAATCACGAGATGGGCTATCGCAATTTCAATCAGTTTCTCAATTTCTACCGCCTGGGGGAGGCCAGCAAGCGCCTGCGCGAGACCGAGGCACCGGTATCCGCCATTGCTTTTGAGGTGGGCTATGCCTCCCTGTCATCCTTCAACAGTGTCTTCAAGAACCAGTTTGCCCTGACTCCCACCGAATACCGGCAATCGGCCCAACAGGATGAGTAGGGCGCCATTTCAGCGCCCGGCGCCATTGCCAGATTTGTTGTCGAGCCTTACAGATTTCTGCCAAGACTCCCGGCAATGCCTGATTCTTCGCCGCCCTGGCCAATAATCTGGCAGTGCACTGCCGGATTTGTGGCGCCCGGCTTGCAGTTTTTCGCGTTCGCGGAAATGTTCACGGAAAGCCTTGTTACCACTGTATTTTTTGATATTTGCGGTGGTAGGCTAGAGCCATAAGAAGTGCCGGAACCCCTGGCCTGGCATGGCAAGTGTCTCTCCCACTTGCCGTGTCGGTCAGGCAAAAAACCGTCCGCGACTGCAGTTTCAGCTCCGGCTGGATGTTCAAAGAAGTTTCCCGGTTACCCAATAATCCTTGCCCTGAAGGTCAAAAAAGAGGAAACAACCATGTCCAGGTCCTTGCCCAAACTGGCTTTGCTGGCCACTACGCTGGCTGCCACCAGCCTGCTGGCTTCATCCCTCAGTGCTCAACCCCACGATGCCAGTGTCGCCAACCATGAGTTGCACTACTACGACATCGAGGATTTTGGCATGCAGGCCAGCGAGATTAACTACGCTGAACATATTGCCCCGATCCTGCAGCAGAGCTGCCAGCAGTGTCACCGCCCCGGTGGCGCTGGTCCTATGTCTTTCATGAGCTATGACGAAGTGCGGCCCTGGGCGCCGGTGATCATGCACCGCACCGCCATCCGCGATCGCATGGGGGCCATGCCGCCCTGGTTTGTGGAAAAGGACATTGGCATTACCGATGGCTTTGAGAGCGACTATTCCCTGTCGGACAAACAACTGGCCATGATCCAGGCCTGGGCCCGCAATGGCGCCGCCCGGGGTAATCCCGATGACGAGCCGGAACCGCTGGTATTTGCCGAAGGCAATGAATGGACCCTGGGCGAGCCGGATCTGGTACTGCGCGGCCCGGACATGACCCGCCCGGCAGTGGGTCCGGACTGGTGGGGCGATCTCGGCCTGGTGCCCACCGGGCTGACCGAAGACCGTTATGTGAAGTCCATCGAGGTGCGGGAAATCAACGACATCCCCATAGACCAGGGCACCAATACAGTGGGTGGCCGTTACATCTTTCACCACATGACTTACCAGAGCGGGGTGCTCAGTGCCGATGGCAGTTATATCGAGCCCGATAGCTCGGTGAGCTGGCCGATCCACGAAGTGGGCCGCAACGCCGATGTGTTTCCGGATTCGGCTGGCCGCCTGCTGCATGCCAATTCCGCCCTGCACCTGAGCGCCGCCCATTTGCATTCCAATGGCCGGGAGACCACCGGGCACCTGGAATTTGGCATTACCTTTTTCCCCAAAGGCTACCTGCCGGAATACACCGACCGGGGCCCGCGCACCGGTAATGGCATCGACCTGGATGTATTGCCCAACAAGGCCAACCAGGAACTGCACAACTATGTGGTGCTGCAGGAGCACACCAAGATCATGGCCTTCGAACCCCATCTGCACGCCCCCGGTGTGCGCATGTGCATGGAGGCCATCTGGGGCCATAACATCTTCACGCTCAATTGCGTGGGCTATGACCACAACTGGGTGAAGCAATACATCTACAAGGAAGACCGTGCGCCCTTGCTGCCGAAAGGTACCATATTGCACACAATAGCCTATATGGATACCACCGATGCCAATCCCAATCTGGCGGATGCCCGCAACTGGGCCGGTGGTGGCCGCCGCTCGGTGTCCAATATGTTTATCGACCTTGGCTACAACGTCACCATGACCGAAGAGCAATTCCAGGCGGAGATGGCCAAGCGCCGTGCCAGCATGGCGAATCGCAACGAATACGATGTCGGCTGCCCGCTGTGCTGGGCGCCGGTGCCGGAGTATTCCTCGGTAGCAGGCAGTGAGGACTAAAAGCAAATGAAGTGTAGTAACAGAATAATTACAACAGTCGTACATTCATTCCTGATGCTGGCCCTGTTGGCAAGCGCAGCCCAGTTACAGGCCCAGGAACGGCGCATGGTGCTGTCTGGTGAATTGCTGTCGCCCGCCTATGAAGGCTGGTGGCCCAATCCCGATGGCACGTTTCGCCTGTTCTTCGGTTATATGAATTCCAACTGGGAGCAGGAGTTTGATATCCCGGTGGGCCCGGAGAACTATTTCCGATTTGTGGAAGAGGGGGAGCTGGATAATCTGGAAGAGGAAGGCTATGTGATGGGGGAGGCCGACATGGGCCAGCCCACCCACTTTTATCCGCGCCGCAATCCCTTCCTGTTTACCATCGATGTGCCGGCTGACTTCGGCGAGAAGGAAGTGGTTTGGACCTTGAAGTCACAGGGTGATCACGTGGCCCGTGCCTATGGCAGTCTCTATCCCGACTACCGCATCGACCCGCAGGTGATTTCCACGGAAGTGGGCGGCGCCTTCGGTAGCCTGGATGACCGGCTGCGGGACAATATTGCCCCGGAGCTGGAAGTGGAGGGCGATGCCTACCGCACTGTGGCGGTGGGTGAGCCATTGAACCTGGCGGTTGTTGCCAATGACCCGGATAATTTCCCGGCCCGTTCCGGCCGCGGCTTGCCCAGCACGCCGGAGCAACTCTACCGGCCGCCGTCATCCATTGTCGCCATGAGTGGTCCGGGCCTGCGTTTTTCCTGGACGGTGTATCGTGGGCCGGCAGCCGCCGCGGATTTCCAGCCCACCCAGATGAAGACCTATACCGATACCCGGGTCTATGCCAATTCGCCCTGGTCGCCGCCTTACTATATTCCCGAGCCACCCAGGGATAATCGCTGGCAGTCCACGGTGAGTTTTGACCAGCCCGGCGACTATGTGCTGCGCGGCATTGCCAGTGACGGTTCCCTGTTCACCTACCGCAATATCAATGTAACGGTAACGCCCTGACCCGGTCTTGCTGAACTCATCCAGCCACCCGCTAATGGCCTTTGTGCCAGGCCTCGGCGGGTGGTTTGGATGTCCCGTTCAGCGGAGTTCTGTGTTTATAGCCAAGCCCTGAACGCTACGTTATGCTAGCGGCAAAGCGAAACAGCAGGGTTGGTCGATTGAAGACAGTGACTCGCAGAATAATAACGCGCATCAACAGCAGCTACCGCAGCACGGGTCTGGCTGCTACTGCCTTGTTAGCGCTGTTGCTAACACTGCTGGTCAGCAGCAGCCAGGCAGCCGAAGCCCAATTTCCCAAGACCATTGCCTGGAGTGCCTATCCCACCGGCACCGGCGGCTACAGCCAGGCCGTCGCCCTCGGCAATATTCTCCAGCGTCAGTACAGTACCAACCTGCGGGTGATTCCCGGTCGCAACGATGTATCGCGTCTGGCCACCCTGCGTGCCGAGCGGGTGCATTTTTCTGCCGGTGGTTCGGAGTCGGTCTATGCCCAGGAAGGCATTCTCAATTTTGCCTCGAAAATCTGGGGGCCACAGCCGGTGCGGGCCTTGCTCTCCAATTACTCCGATGCCTGTTCCTTCAGCTTTGCCACCGCTGCCGATGCCAATATCAATAGCGTCGCCGATATGGCCGGCAAGCGCATGACCTTTGTGCAGGGGGCGCCATCGCTGAACAATGCCACCGCGGCCTTGCTGTCCTATGCCAACTTGAGCTGGGATGACGTCATTCCGGTGGAAGTGGGCGGCTATAACGCTTCTATTGATGCGGTGCTGAATAACCGCGCCGATGCCGCCGGCGGTGCCTGTAATTCGCCGCCCTTCCTGCGCATCGAGGCCTCGCCCCGGGGGCTGCACTGGCCGGAATTTCCCCATGATGATGCCGAGGCGGTGGCCCGGGTGCGTGATCGCCTGCCCTGGTATGTGCCTCATATCGCGGTGGAGGGCGCCAATATTCCCGCCTCGGGTATCGAAGTGTTCTCCTCGGCCTATCCCTTTCTGGTGGCCTATGATTTTACCGACGAGACCCTGGCCTACAGCATGGTCAAGATAATGCTGGAACATTTCGATCAGTACAAAGGAAATGCACCTGGCGCCAATGGCTGGGCCCTGGAGCGGCAGAAGTTTGAGCAGAGTTTCGTGCCTTATCATCCAGGCGCAATTCGTTATTTTCGGGAGATCGGTGTCTGGACCGAAGAGGCCGAGGCACTGAATCAGGCCAATCTGTTTCGTCAGCAGGTATTGAAGCGGGCCTGGGATGCCTTTCTGCCCGGTGCGCCGGATGACTTTCGGGAATTTGAACAGGCCTGGCTGCTGGCCCGGGAGCGGGCCCTACAGGCCGAGGGACTGATCACCCTGGGCGAGGGATTGTAAAAATAATGGCGGGGGAACAGTCGCAGGACAAAGACAAGCGGCAAGACGCGGATGAACTGGAAGTGAAAACCCGGGTCGACGTGGACGACCTGGACAGCGAGGTGCAGAAGCTGCGCTATCGGGAATTGCCGCAGAAATGGCGTGGCGTGATGGCGGCCATGACTGCTGTTTCCATCCTGCTGGCCATTAATCAGATTTTCAATTTCGGCTTTGGCATCGGCTATGTGATGCTGGACAGCCGCTATATGTATCTCATCACCGGCGTGATGTTATGCATGGTATTTATTACCTTTCCCGCCAGCAAACATTCTCCCACCCATGTGCCCTGGTACGACCTGCTGATCATGGCGTTAATCGCGGTGATCTTTTCCTACTACGCCTTCTATGCCGAACGCATCGTGCTGGAGGCCTGGGAATATTCGGCGCCGCCAATTGGTGTGGCCCTGGCGGTAGCCACCTGGGCGGTGGTGCTGGAGGCCGGGCGACGGGCAGGGGGCTGGCCGGTGTTTGCCATTGTGCTGGTGTTTTCGCTCTATCCCACCTTTGCCGACCGTTTGCCCAATGTCATTGCTGCCCTGTCTATTCCCCTCACCGATGCCGCCATCTTTCATGTGCTGGGAGCCGAGAGCCTGTTTGGCATTCCCATGCAGGTGTTTGCGCAACTGGTATTCGGCTTTTTGATCTTTGGCGTCTGCCTGCAGTTTACCGGCGGCGGCCCCTTCTTTATTAACCTGGCCTTTGCCCTGCTGGGGGATTTGCGCGGCGGCCCGGCCAAGGTGTCCATTTTTTCCAGCGGCCTGATGGGGTCCATGAGTGGCGGGCCTATTTCCAATGTACTTACCACCGGTCCGTTGTCCATTCCCGCCATGCGTCGTATCGGATTCAGCAAGGAGTATGCTTCCGGTGTGGAAGCCTGTGCCTCCACCGGCGGTGTTTTCATGCCGCCCATTATGGGCGCCACCGCCTTTGTAATGGCCAGTTTTCTCAATGTCAGTTATGTCACCGTGGCCATTGCTGCCCTGGTGCCCTCGGTGCTGTATTTCTTTGGCCTGTTCATGCAGATCGATGCCTATGCCGCCCGTAATAATCTCGCCGGCCTGCCGAAAGAGGAATTGCCGAAGCTGGGGTCTGTGTTCAGGGAAGGCTGGTATTTCATTGCAGTGTTTATCGCCCTGATCTGGATGCTGGTCTATCTGCAAAGGGAGGCAGTTGCCCCTTTTTATGCCACTGGTTTGCTGTTGGTGATCAACCAGTTCACCCGGCATCGCCTGTCTATTGAAAAGCTCATGCAACTGGTGGCCACCATGGGCAAGCTGCTGGCGGAACTGGCGGGCATTCTGGCTGCGATCGGATTGATCATCGGGGGTCTGGCGGTGACCGGTATCGCCGGCACCATCGCCAATGACCTGGTGTATCTGGCGGGTGAGAACGTCATTATTCTGCTGATGATGGGGGCTTTGACCAGTTTTATTCTGGGCATCGGCATGACGGTGACGGCGGCCTATATCTTCCTGGCCATTGTGCTGGTGCCGGCCCTGACCAATTCCGGTCTCGATCCCCTGGCCAGTCATATGTTTGTGATGTACTGGGGCATGCTCAGCTTTATTACACCCCCGGTGGCCCTGGCTGCGTTCGCGGCGGCCTCGGTGGCCCAGGTCTCCCCCATGCGGGCAGGATTCGAGGCCATGCGCCTGGGAGCCATTATTTATTTTGTGCCGTTTTTCTTTGTATTCAATCCGGCACTGTTGCTGCAGGGCAGCCTGACAGAGAATCTGCAGGCTATCTCCACTGCCCTGGTGGGCGTGGCGCTGGTGTCGGCGGCCCTGCAGGGATACCTGCTGGGACTGGGTGATCTCGGTCGCGGCAAGATTGCCTGGCTGGTGCGCAGCCTGATTGGCCTGGCCGGGCTGACCCTGGCCTTGCCCGCCGGCGGTTTGTTCGGACTCAGCCAGTGGCTGCTGTTGAGCCTGGCCCTGTTGTTCCTGCTGGCCGGTATTGGCCTGCGAACCCTGATGCGACCGGTACTGCAATCGGCCTAGCTCGCATCTGCTTGACTCCTGCCTTTAATGACAACAACAAGGGAGTAAGGCCGCATGATGAACCCCTATGGCGAGGCCCTGCTGCGCTTCACCCGCGAGCACCCGGATTTCGTTCACGACAGCCACGGCGATGGCAAGCACCTGGCACTGATCATCGAAACCCGTCCCAGTTTCTGGCTGCCGCTGGTGTTGCGCAATGTCATGTTTTTTCTCGGCCCACGCTGGCGTCTGTGTGTGGTTTGCAGTTTGCAGGCCGAGTTTTTCCTGCGCAGCCACACCCGCGACTGGCAGATAGAAATTATCAATACCCTGCCAGGCGGCCCGTTGAAGCGCTCGTTGTACAACCAGCTTGTCTTGAATGGTGGTTTCTGGGGGCGATTCAGGGAGAACAAGGTGTTGCTGTTCCAGACCGATAGCCTGCTGTGCCGCCATGGTGTTGAAGATTATCTGCAATACGATTTTATCGGTGCACCCTGTGGTGATCTGGACGGCGACTTTGTTTACAACGGCGGCCTGTCACTGCGCAACCGTGAGCTGATGGAGGATATCATCAGCCAGCATGACGGTGTCAGGGGGCAAGACATTGCCGAGGATGTGTTCTTTACCGAGAACCTGCGCAAACAGGGTGCCCGCTTGCCGGATATTCTGACCGCCTCGGAGTTTTCGGTTGAATCCGTGTACCGTCGGCATCCCTTCGGTGTGCATGGCACCGACAAGTACTATCACAATCTGGATACCGCCATGCGTATTGCCGCCGGCATCCGGTATGAGCCGCGCTGAATTTGAAGTTCAGTCGGCGGTTTCTGTTTCTGACTCATCCTCTGCGGAATCGGCGGGTCGGCTGTGAATCGCTTCCAGCAAGGCATTGGCTGCCGCCAGTGACTGGCGATTTATTTTTACCCGCAACTGACCGCGACTGGCGCCGGGGGCGTTGGCCAGTACTCGCATGGTTTTGCCCTGCAAGACCAGTTCTGAATTCCAGAGTTTCTGCTCCAGTCTGGCGGCGCTCAGTTGTGCCAGGGGAATCTCCGTTACCTTGACGCCGGTTTTGAGAACGCCTAACACGGCATCGATGGTCTGATATTCCACAATCAGTTTGTCAGCTTCCACCCTCAACATGCCGGTGGTTTCGGTCATGCCCATGGAATCGCTGGTGGAAAACAGTACTTGCTCTTCTTCACTGCCGTTCTGAATCTTGTTATCCACCATCTCCCGGGTGCGCTGCATGGCCATTTCCACAAACTGCGGCGCATAGCGCAGACCGGCATAGTGGCCCAGTAAAAACAGGCCCCAGCCAAACACCACATACAATGCCCAGAAGCTGTCTGACCCGCTGAACAGATTGACGGTAATGAGCAACAGGTTAACGGCCGCGAAGAGCAGGGCATGTCCCTTGAAGCGCAGCCAGAGCAGGTGTTCCTTGTCGCGGGTTTGTTGTTCCTCTTCCAGCAGATGCACGGCGCGGTCGATCTGATCGCTGTCCACGCCCATGTCTTTGGCAATGGTCAGCAACTCATCGTAGTCCACGGTATTGTCTTTCCGCTGGTGGCCCTCATCCTGCAGGCTGAGACGGATGATATCGGCCACCTCTTCGCTGCTGTAGCGGCGCGCCATGGCCCGTTTTTTCCGTTGATTGATACTGGCATCCATCGATTGCTGTCCTCCGGGGCTGATCCTGTCTGCAGCTTGATTGAACGTGTCTATCAGGGGATTTGCAAATACTTTGCCAGTTTCGGCGGATTGGCTGGCAGCCCCCATGGAACGGGCGCCTGCCGGCTCAGGCCGGGAGAGGCTGGAGAGAGAAGGTGGTGAAATTGACAAACAGGTGGTGGATTCCGCAAGTGGCGAAGCTGCCAGCCTGTCCGGCTCAGGCCTTGTTCTTGCTGCTGGCGTAGCGGGCCAGAGCCTCGGGATCACTGTGAATATGACGCTCGATCAGCTTCACCAGATCAGACTTGGTCACCAGACCGAAATTGGCAATCAGGTCGGAGTTCAGAATCAGGGAAACGAACAGAATCACGAACAGCAAAGGGTAAAGAAAGGACAACTCCAGGCCCATCAGCCGCAGGCAGGCTGTCACAATCAGGCCTGCCAGCAGGAAAGAACGCAGGGATGATTCCCGCCTGATCTGGCGTTTGGCGCGCATCAGCAAATGAAAATCCCTCTCGTCCATGGCAACCTCCACAAGGTTTCGGATGACTCTGCCTGTCAGGCTACCAGCTTTGTTCCGGCAGGGCATGAGTCAATTTGCGGGGCTGTGACCCGGTTCTACGGATTTGCGCCTCGTGGCGGGTATTAGCAGGGCAGGTTTTGACTGCCCGGTAGATCCAGGATGTCGAATACGCCTTCTTCCCTGAGCACCCGAACTCCGAGCCGCTGACTGGAAACACCGGGCCTTAGCAGGAAATCGAACATCAGACGACCATTGTTTTCCTGCGCTTCAAAGTGATGCAGGCAAATGGCATCCTGCTCATTGAATTTCTCTTCCAGTTCGATCAGGTGAGAGGAGAACAGAAAAATGCAATTATCCTTGCCAGCCAGTCGTTTCAGCACCTCCAGCGAGACATCAAAGGCATCTTTGACATTGGTACCCTTGAAGGGTTCATCCATGACCGCCGCAATCCGGTAGCCAGCCGCGACAGCTTCGGCCACTGCCTTGATGCGCAGGGCTTCGGCCCGGAAATAACTGATGCCGGAGTGGAGGTCATCGTTCAGAGAAATGGAACTGAACAGTCTTTGTACCGGTGAGAAGCGAAATCGTCGGGCCGGCACTCCCATACCGAGTTGCGCCAGGTAGAGGGCAATGGCAAACGACCGGATATAAGTGGTCTTGCCAGCCATATTGGGCCCGGTCAAAAACAGTACGCGTCTGGACTGATCCAGCTGCACCGGATTGGCAACGGCGTCTGCGAGCAAGGGGTGCCAGAGTGCCTCCGCCGATACTTTCACAGTTCCCTCACTCACCTCCGGAAAGGACAGGTTCATGGCTTTACTGGCATCTGCCATGGACAGCAGTGCATCAATTTCATAAATGATTTGCAGAATTCTCAGCAGTGTTCTCTTTTCATGAAATCTGAATATCTGGTCATATTTGAGAATCTTCCATGACCAAGTGCTTTCGATTTCCGTCTCGGGAATGGCTTGCATACCAGGCCGGTTCAGTAATATGCGCAATTCGCCAAGCAGAAGGGCCAGTTCACCTGTAGCACTATCCAGAGCCGACTGATTCGCAAACAGCCGGGTCTCTCTGATAACTGTAGCGGCGATCTGTACGCCGCGCAGAATATTGCGGTAATGACGCTCATGATTGATGCGCAGGGAGAGGGAAGCGATGAGAAACTCCAGGGCATTGGTCTGTGTCACCAGCAGCAGAACATCGCGCTGGTATTTCTCCACGCCCTGGGTAATCCAGGAAGGCAGCTTGTTGAAAGCAGGGCGCTGCGAGAGTATGAAACGCAGGGATTGCTGTGTACTACGAATGCTGCTGGCGTCACACCACGGAGTCCGCATGCGCTGCTTCAGCAATTCGCCACCGCCCCTGGTGCGGGTGAAATTGCAGGCTTCATACAGACTGCTGCCGCTGCCCTGGTGAGTGAATATCTCCAGATCCCTGACAGTGTGCTCATCCAGCAGGAGACTCAGGGACGCGTCCTGTTCTCGGCGTAGCGGCTGCAATTCCGCCTCAGCAATCTGGCGATTGCGTCTGGGCTTGATGGCATCCCTGCTGGTGCTTGTGCCGCTTTTGGGCAGGCCTGCGATTCTCATGGTTTTATGGCAGCCTCCTTGGCCAGCAGCAGATTTCAGCTGGGCAATGCTACTGCTTGCATTATTACAGCCGGCTCTGTAACTTAACGCTAATAAATTAGCGTATCGCTAAATAATTAGCGATTAACTTTTGAATGTCAAGCAATTGCCGGTAATGGCTTTAAAAGCCTGCCTGCCAGTCCGGCAATGCAGAAGTGATGGTAGATGCGATGCGACAGCCGAATGAGCTCAGCCGCCGGGAGCGGCAAATACTGGATATTATTTACGAGCAGGAATCTGCCAGCGTCAAGGATGTGCAAAACGCACTGGCGGATGGCTCGAGTGAATCTACGATTCGCACTTTGCTGGGAATTCTCGTCACCAAGGGAATACTCAAAAAGCAGGCCTCGGGGCTGAAGTTTGTGTATTTTCCTGTTGTCGCAAAGGAAAAAGCGTCGCTGCAGGCATTGGAAAATGTGGTTGCTACATTTTTTGACAAGAAACCTTCGCTGGCTGTGCGCTCGTTGCTGGAAATGAAGAAGGGCAAGATTTCGGCAGACGAAATCGCAGAAATTGAAGCCTTGCTGGACGCAAGAAAAAAGGCTGAATAGCCAGCAACAAGCAAACCAAGCAGCTTGGGACATCAATAGAGTCACAGGGGCAGGGCCATGACCTGGATGGAAACGACCGCCGCACTGGTACAGATTACTGGCAGTGATGCCGAAATGATTCTGGGCTTTGCCGACCTTTTACTGAAGTCTGGCCTTATTGTGCTTTTGGCTCGTTACCTGGAATTGGACTCATCGCCCTTTTTCACCAGTGTGCAGGCGCGTCTGTTGTGGTTGTTGACCCTGTTTATACTGGTATTTCTGCCGCTCTCTACCTTTCTGTTTTCCAGCTTTACCGGTATTGGTCAATCCGATAGCCGTCTGGCACTGGTGGTGTTTGGTCTGACGGACAGTAGCGCTACTCCTGACAGAGAGCTGAGCACTGGCGCTGCCTGGAACAATGTACTGCTGTGCAGCTATTTTGTTGTCCTGGCCATACAGTTGCTTCGCCTGTTGTGCTCGGTGCTGGAAGTCAGGCGCCTGCGCAGTTGCACCGATTTTGATCTTCCCGGGGAAATTGAACAGCGGTTCCAGGCGCTATGTCGCGCCAGTGGCGTGCAGCGTCAGGTTAGTCTGGGAATCAGCTCCCGGCTAAGGTCACCAGCGACCTTTGGCGTTATTCACCCGGTGGTGGTGCTACCTCACCGGAACTATTTTGAATCAGACGAGTTATTTGAAACTGCCATCGTTCATGAGCTTGGACATATTCGCAGGCACGATACGCTGCTATTCCTTGTTGCCTATTTCCTTGCTGCCCTGAACTGGTTTAACCCTTTCGTATGGTATGCCCTGAATCGATTGGGCTTGTCCGCTGAATTTGCTTGTGATGATGAGGTAATAGCGCGCCGCGGTGACCGCATTGGCTTTGCCAGGCAATTGTTAGAGCTTGCCCGGGGGAGCATGCTGTCAGATTCACTGCTACGGGCGAGCAGGGGAATTCTGAGTAAGGGCCAGCTGGCGAGTCGCGTGGAGCATATTCTCGAGTCTGCTTATTGCGGGCAGTGCAGCAGACGATATTCCAGTTTTACTCCAGTGCTGGTGCTCGGTCTGGCATTTGTCTTCTTGAGTGCAGCAAGATTGGTGGCGGCCGGAGAAGAGAACTGGTATGTCTCTGAAGACTTGCGCCTGATTCACTACCAGAATCCTGTCTATCCTGCAGAGGCTCTGCAGCGGGGTTTGAGCGGGTTTTCACAATATTCATTTAATGTGAATGAGCTCGGTCGTATCATTCCGGAATCAGTTCAACTTGTGCGCAGCAGCCATGGAGCTGTATTTGACCGCGTCTCGGAGCGGTCTCTGCAAAGCTTTCAATTCGCACCGCGCATAGTGAATGGCAGAAGTGTTGCCAGTAATGGCATTCGCTATACCTTTAATTTCACGCTGCGAATCTGATCACAACTCGGCCCCGCAATGGAACATCCCTGCATGTCGGCAGTGATTAAAAACCACTCCTGGCACTCTGCAATTACTGCCTGACTGCGCTAGACTAGCGTCATGAACATCAAAAAAGGCTTCCGCCAACTGGTGGCGGAGGCGGAACAGCAGATTCAGAGTCGCAGTCCCGCCGAGGTGGCGGCCAGCCTTGCTGAGCCGGGCACCCTGCTGGTAGATCTTCGGGATGTGCGGGAGCTCAGGCGCGAGGGCAAGATCGCCGGCGCCCTGCATGTGCCCCGGGGTATGCTGGAATTCTGGATTGATCCCGACAGTCCCTATTACCGCCAGGAATTCGAGGCTGCCGAGCAACTCATTCTTTATTGCAACAAGGGCTGGCGATCGGCGCTGGCGACACGCGCCCTGCTGGAAATGGGCCTGGATAATGTCTGTCATATGCGCGGTGGTCTGGAGGCCTGGCAGGCCGAAGAACTGCCGGTTGAGGCGCCGCCCGAACGCTGAGGCGGGGCTGGACCCAGGAGACCCGCAGTGGCTATGATTGAGCCCGCTTCCAAGTCGGTTGCGCCCGCAATGCCAGGGGAGATCAGCATGACAAGTCGCGATTCAGAACAACAGGAAAATGCCCTGCCAAGACGCTCCGGGTCTGCAGACCGGGATTCAGACCCGGTGAACCCCCAGCGTCGCCGCTTGCTCGGCGCGCTGCCCCTGGCCGCCATGCCGGCGCTGCTGTTCTCACCCCGTTCCCGGGCCCAGGCTTCGGTGGCGGTGCAGAAACTGCACAGTTTTGCCATCAATGTCAGTGACCTGGAGCGTTCTCTGGCGTTCTATCAGGATGTTTTTGGCGCCGCTATTCAGGCCCGGGCGGCAGACCGCATCAGCCTGCGTATTGGCAGTGGTCCGCAATGTTTCATTCTGCAAACCGCCAGTAGTGATGAGCCCGTCGGCTTCAGTCATATCGGTCTGAGTGTGGCGGATTTCGATCTCGACAGGATTCAACAGCAACTGCTCGGCTTCGGCGTGCAGCCAGCCGCGCCGCCAGCGCCGGGCAGCGATCGCCTCGACTCGGCCATGCGTTCCTGGCTGCGGCAGCGGGGCGAGGCCAGGGAATTGTTTTTTGCCGATCAGGAAGGCGTACGTTATCAGCTGCTGCCTGAGAACTATTGTGGGGGGCAGGGGCCGCTGGGTACTGACTGTCAGGCCATTGAAGCGGCGCCAGAGCCTGGTTTGTTTGAATTGCTGGATATTAATCATTTCACCAGTTTCCTGGCCAACCGGGACCGGGCCAATGATTTTATTACCGCCATATTCAGCAAGCAGTTCCAGGCCTTTCAGGGGCCGCTTTCGCCGGTGATCGGTATCGGCGATGGCAGGCAGTTTCTCATGTACATCGGTGGCAGCGAGCCGGGCCGACCGGCCAATCCCGGCCTGATTCACCATGTCAGCTTGGCCATTGCGGATTTTGATGTGGCCGGGATTCGCGGCAAACTGAGCGACTATGGCCTGCGGCCACGACCCGAGGGTAGTGCTGAACAGGCATTGATGCATTGGGTCAGCATGCGCATGCCTGACCGCGGTGGTGCCGAGGGTGGCACCCCCGAAGTGTATTTTTCAGATCCGGATGGTATCCGCATTCAGATGCAGGATGCCGCCTATTGTGGTGGAGGGGGTTATCTGGGTGACAGTTGTCCCCCTTTAAATTGAATCGAACCGAATTGAATTGGTATTAACTGTGTAAGGAAGTAGTGAATGGAATTTCGTTATATCGGCAAGAGTGGTCTGCGGGTGACGCCCATTTGTATGGGCACCATGAGTTTTGGCACCTGGAGCGACAAGAGTGAAGCCTTTCGTATTCTCGACAAGGCCTATGATCGGGGCATTAATTTCTACGACACCGCCGAAATTTATCCGGTGCCACCCACGGCTGAACTGGCAGGCTTGACCGAAGAAATATTTGGCAACTGGATCAAGACCCGACCACGGGACGGCCTGATCATTGCCACCAAGGTGGCCGGGGCTGCCTCCGGCTGGTTCGTGCCACCGATCCGCCAGGGTTTGACAGCCATCGACCGGCATCATATTGAGCGGGCCATCGAGGGCAGCCTGCGCCGCCTGGGCATTGACTATGTGGATCTCTATCAGGTGCACTGGCCCGATACTGTGGTGCCTATCGAAGAATCCATGGAAGCCCTGGACCGGCTGGTGCAGGCGGGCAAGGTGCGCTATCTCGGCACTTCCAATGAGACTTCCTATGGTCTCACCAAGGGCAATACCGTGGCTCACTATGAGGGTCTGGCGCGCTTCGAATCCATCCAGAACAATTTCTCACTGCTGAACCGGCGTTTTCTCGACGAACTGGCCGAGGTCTGTCGGCGCGAGAAAGTGTCCCTGCTGCCTTACTCACCCATTGGCGGTGGCGTGTTGAGCGGCAAGTACAATAATGACGCCCAGCCCGGCAACTCGCGTTTTTCCGATTACCAGAATGCCGATCCCCGGCAGCAGGCCATGGCCCGGCGTTTTGTCAATGAGGGCACCCTGGCATCCACCGCCCGCTATATGGAAATCGCCAGGGAAGCGGGCATGTCACCGGTGACTCTGGCAACTGCCTGGAGTATGAATTTTGATTTTGTGGCCTCTACCATCATTGGTGCCAGAACTGCCGAGCAACTGGATGAGTCTCTGGCGGCACTGGATGTGAAACTGGATGATGCCATCATGGAAGCTTGCGATGCAGTACATCAGCAATATCTCTATCCCATGGGTTAGCCTCTGGCTGGCCCTGGTGGCTCCGGCCGCCATGGCCCAGTCGGTACATATTTCCCATTGCAGTCAGGCCTGCCCGCAGTCACCGGATGTCGATGAGATCGTTGTTCATCATCTCTATGCCGCTGGCATAGAGGGGCAAACGGGCATGGCCGAGTGGGTATCCTACCGGGTGATTCGCGATTCCATCGGCGTGGCGTCCCTGCTGCCCAGGCTGTGGCAGTCTGATCGCTTGCTGGAAGTGGAATTGGCGCCGGAGTTGCAGGAAACTTCCGGGGATGACTTCTTTCAGCCAGACCTGAGTAATGCCCAGGACTCGGAGTATCGGGTGAACGAGATTCTCTATAATGTGGAAGATCGCGGCAGGCTGGCGCCCATGACCAGTTTCGCCGGCACCCCGTACTGGCGGGAACTGAATAATCTGAGCAATATGGCGCCTTTGCCAAGGGATCTGCGGCTCGGCAGTTGGGCGCGTCTTGAGCAGGCCATCAATGGCCTGGCAGCGCAGGTGGGGGAGGTGTATGTGCTGGCAGGGCCGCTGCAACAGGCAGAGCAATCGATTTCTACCCCCTCGGCCTATTACAAGGTAGTACTGTTCGATAATCGGCTGGCCAGTTTTATCTTCAGGGCCGATCTTGACCAGAATGACAGTTATTGCAGCCAGGTCAGCAGTCTGGCGAACATCGAAGAGATGACGGGCCTGCATTTGTTTCCGGATCTTGCCGGACTCCAGGAATCGGAGCTGCTGACGGAACTGGGCTGCGGGCAATCTGAATAAAGGGGCAGCAGTTTCTGCTGACCATTGATCTACAGGATAAAACACAAGTGACTTATATCTTCACACCACCGCCGACAACGGCGGTTCCGGTGTCGGACAACGATGCCCTGTTTGCCGTCAATCGCATCTATTGTGTTGGCCAGAATTACTCTGATCACGTCAAGGAAATGGGAGGGGACCCGAAACAGAACCCGCCCATCTTTTTCAGCAAACCGGCCAATGCCATCGTCACCAACAATCAATCGGTAATCTATCCCCAGGCTACTTCTGAATTGCATCACGAGGTGGAACTGGTGGTGGCCATTGGCAGTGGTGGCAAGGCAATCCCGGTGGCCGGGGCCCTGGCCAATGTCTATGGCTATGCAGTGGGCGTGGACTTCACGCGCCGCGATTTGCAATTGCAGGCCAAGCAGGGCGGCAAGCCCTGGGATGTGGCCAAGGGCTTTGATCAGTCGGCACCTATTTCTGCCATCCGGCCAGTGGGCGAGGGCCCGCATCCCGAAAAGGGGCTGATTCAATTGGCGGTCAATGGTGAGTTGCGTCAACAGGGCGATCTGTCCCAGATGATCTGGTCAGTGGCGGAGATTATCGCGGCCCTGTCCAATCTGTTTGAACTGAAAACCGGTGACCTGATTTTTACCGGCACTCCTGCCGGTGTTTCCGCAGTCAATGCAGGAGACAGAATTGAAGCCTCTGTGGAGAATGTCGGTGAGCTGGCCTTTGATCTGGTGGATGGATAGCAGCCAGTGAACTACGAACAGGCCATTCTGCTCGCTATTCTGGGCGTATTGCTGGGCCTGCTGGTCTGGGGGCGCTGGCGCTATGACATTGTTGCCCTGTCGGCCCTGTTTGCCGCCAGTGTTGCCGGCGTCGTTCCCCAGTCAGAGATTTTCTCCGGTTTTGGCAATCCCGCCACGGTGACAGTGATACTGGTGTTGATTGTCAGTTATGGCCTGACCCGTTCGGGGGCGGTGGACTATTTGTTGCCGGTTCTGGAGCCCTTCAAGGACAAGCCCTTTCTGCATATCTCTGCGCTGACTTTCATGGCCGCGTTTCTGTCCATGTTCATGAACAATGTGGGAGCACTGGCGCTGTTAATGCCTATTGCCATTCAGTCCACCAGCAAGGCAGGGAGGCCACCGGCCACGGTGTTGATGCCCCTGTCTTTCGGATCCATTCTCGGTGGCCTGGTGACCCTGATCGGTACGCCCCCCAATATCCTGATAGCCAGCTACCGCGAAGAAGTGACCGGTGAGTCTTTTGCCATGTTCGATTTCAGTATCGTCGGAGGCGGAGTGGCCTTTATGGGGATCCTGTTTCTGTTATTGATTGGCTGGCGCCTGGTGATAGTGCGCAAGCAATCGGCGGGCATGGATCTTTTTGAAGTGGAAGGCTATCTGTTCGAGCTGAAAGTGGGAACCGAGTCGGATCTGATCGGCACTACCGCTGGCGAGTTAAAGAAAGCCCTGCGCAAGAAGAAGCTGGACCTGTTATCGGTGGAGCACAAGAAAAAGATACTGCGCAATATCACCCCTAAAACTGATCTGGAATTTCACCGCAGTGATTTCCTGATGGTGCAGGGTGGCCATGAAGAAGTGGCCGCCTTTGCCGAAGAACACAAGCTGAGCCTGCACTCGGCCCAGAACGGCGTACACGAAGTGCTGCACTCTGATGCGAAGCAATTCGTCGAGGTGGTGGTTACCAAGGACTCGGCGGTGCTCGGGGAAACTGCCGCCAGCAGTAATTTCAATAGCCGCTACAAGATCAACCTGCTGGCTGCCTCGCGCTCCGGTGAACCCCATCGCAGTCGCCTGCGGGATTTTCGTTTTCGGGTGGGTGATGTGCTGCTGCTCTATGGTGAGGAAGAGGCCTTGCAGGAAGCGGTATTGAAAATGAATTGCTACCCCCTGGCGCAACGCAGTATCGGTCTGGTCAAGAATGGCAAGGCGAAACCGGCACTGGCCATTTTTGTCATTGCCATTGCGACAGTTGCCAGCGGTCTGCTCTCCATCCAGCTGGCTCTGGGTATCGCCACTGTAATTATGGCCTTGTCCCGGGTTATTCCCATACGGGATTTCTATGAGGGGGTGGACTGGCCGGTGGTGGTTCTGTTGGGGGCCATGATTCCGCTGGGCAATGCGTTGGAGACAACCGGCACGACAGGATTGCTGGTGTCGGGAATTCTGAGCGTTGCGGGAGACCTGTCACCGGTGATTATTATTGTCATGATTCTGGTGGTGACCATGACTGTGTCCGATGTGCTGAACAATGCCGCCACGGCGATTCTGATGGCACCGATTGCCTACAACCTGGCACTTTTTCTGGACCTTAATCCCGATGCCTTTCTGATGGCGGTTGCGGTCGGTGCCTCCTGTGCCTTCCTGACGCCAATCGGGCACCAGAATAATGCATTGATCATGGGGCCGGGTGGTTACAAGTTCGGTGACTACTGGCGGGTCGGGCTGCCACTGGAGATCGTTATCGTTTGTGTGGCGACGCCACTGCTGCTATTGGCCTGGCCACTGACGAATTGATCAGTTAACAATTGGCTGCTTCCTGTCAGCGTAGACAGTAGCGCTGGCTGTGTTAGACTCGTGTTAACTGTGATGCAAAAAGTGATAGCACTACACGGCTCCAATATCCTTATCGCTGGCGAAATTGATGCGCGTTAATTGGAAGTCCTATAACCCCGGCAAGTTTTATGATGAGCTCATCAGCAGCCCGGGCTACGCTCGCAAACCTGCCCGCCGCCTGGCCAGTTATCTCCGTTCCCTGACCCATGAAGAGCTGTTGCAGAAAAAGACTGCAGCCGAGCTTGCTATCAAGACCATGGGCATTTCCTTCACTGTCTACAGCGATGCCGGCAATATCGATCGCGAATGGCCCATGGATATCATTCCGCGCCTCATTGCTGCCTCGGAATGGGACCACACCAGCAAGGGGCTGGAACAGCGCCTGCGGGCACTGAACTGTTTCATTCACGACCTCTACAACGACCAGAAGATTCTCAAGGACAAGGTGGTGCCTGAGGAGTTGATTCATAACTCCGGCAATTTCCGCAAGCAGTGCGTGGGCATCAAGCCCAAATTTGATGTCTGGGCCCATATTTGTGGCACCGATCTGATCAAGGGTGAGGACGGCCAGTTTTTCGTGCTGGAAGATAATCTGCGGGTACCGTCCGGGGTTTCCTATATGCTGGAAAACCGCCGTATCACCAAGCGTGTCTTTCCGGAACTGTTTGAAAACAATTATGACATCCGCCCGGTAACTGAATACCCCAACCAGCTTTTCGATACGCTGGCTGCGCTGTCACCGCGGAATGTGAAATACCCCGAAGTGGTGGTACTGACACCGGGTATCTACAACTCTGCCTATTTCGAGCACAGCTTTCTGGCCCAGCGCATGGGTGCCCAGCTGGTGGAAGGGGGAGACCTGGTGGTGGAAGACGACAAGGTCTTCATGCGTACCATCGATGGCCTGTCCCAGGTGGATGTGATCTATCGTCGCATCGATGATCTGTTTCTTGACCCGTCGGTGTTTCACAAGGATTCGGTGTTGGGGGTCAAGGGCCTGTTCAAGGCCTGGGTAAAAGGCAATGTGGCCCTGGCCAATGCGCCAGGCGCCGGGGTGGCGGATGACAAGATCATCTACACCTATGTGCCGCAGATTATCAAATACTACCTCGATGAAGACCCGATCATTCCCAACGTGCCCAGTTACCTGTGTACCGACAAGGCCCAGCGCGACCATGTGTTGAAGAACCTGCACAAACTGGTGGTGAAGCCGGCCAATGAGTCCGGTGGCTATGGCATGTTGATTGGCCCCCAGGCCAGTCGCAAGGAATTGGAAGAATTCGCACGCAAGATCAAGGCAAATCCGCGCAATTATATGGCGCAGCCTTTGATCTCCCTGTCTACCGTGCCGATACTCGGTGAGCGTTCGGTAGAGCCGCGTCATGTAGACCTGCGGCCATTTATCCTGCAGTCGGACAAGACCCATGTCACCGCCGGCGGGCTTACCCGCGTGGCCATGATCAAGGGCTCTTATGTAGTGAACTCATCCCAGGGTGGTGGCAGTAAAGACACCTGGATAATCGGGGACGAATAGGCCACAACATGTTGCTATCGAGAGTTGCAGAACGTGTTTACTGGCAGGCCCGCTATCTGGAGCGGGTGGAAAACACCGCGCGCCTGTTGAATGTATTCTCGACCCTGTTGATGGACTTGCCCAAGGGCACCCAGCTGGGTTGGCATTCCCTGGTGGAGATTACCGGCACCGAGAAAGTCTTTGCCGAGCGCTACAAGTTGCAGTCGGAACGCAATGTGATGCGTTTTCTGCTGGTAGAGCGCAATGGCTATTCGATTCTCGACAATCTGGCCATGACCCGCGAGAACGCCCGCACCACACGCGAGATCATGCCCACCGAAGCCTTCGAGATGATCAACGATCTGTATTATCTGGCCAGGGAGAAAGCTGATTCCGCCGTGGCCCGCGGCCCCCGCCATGAATTTCTTGATCATGTTATTTCTGACTGTCAGCAGATTACCGGCCTGTTGAGCGGCTGCATGAGTCGTGACGAGGCATACAGTTTCATTCGCCTGGGCCGCAGCCTGGAAAGGGCCGACATGACCACCCGGATTGTCGACGTGGGCACCGGCAGCCTGCTGGAGTCATTGCCAAGCGTGCCGGCGGAACCGCAGCATGTGACGCCCTTTGAAAATATTCTGTGGATGAATATTCTGCGCTCCCTGTCCGGTTATCAGATGTACCGCCAGCATGTGCGGGAACGCATCAGTGGCGAGGATGTCGTGGATTTTCTGCTCAAGAACGAACAGTTTCCCCGTTCCAGTGCCCATAACCTGACGACTCTCACCAAGGTGCTGAAAAACCTGCCGAGATCCTCGAAAGTGAAATGGGAGGTGGATCGCACCCGGCGTCTGGTGCGGGACGGTGATATTGAAAAACTCCTCAACAAGGGGCTTCTGAAATATATCGATGAGCTGCAAAAGGCCACCGCCACCATTCATTTCAAGATTGCCAATACCTGGTTTCTGCATTGATCCAGAACCGACCATGAAAAATTTCACTTGTGCCTGTGGCCAGGCGCTGTTCTTTGAAAACAGCCGCTGCCTGAATTGCGATCATCAGGTCGGGTTCGACCCTGTCGATCTGCAAATGCGTCGTCTGGACGATAACGGTGATTCAAGCAGGCCCCTCTGTCAAAACTCAGCTGACTACGGGGTTTGTAACTGGCTGGTGTCGGAGGCGGGCGATCGCTACTGCCTGGCCTGCAAACTCAATCACACCATCCCCAATCTGAAATTGCCGCAGCGGCGCAGCTGGTGGAAAAGCATGGAGCACGCCAAGCGCCGGCTGATCTATTCCCTGTTGTCCCTGCAGTTACCCATTGAGGGCAAGGACCAGAATCCCGACGGTCTTGCTTTCGAGTTTATTGAAGACCAGCGCACCAATCCGGGGGTGGTGGAAGAGCATGTGAATACCGGCCATCTCAATGGCCTGATTACTATCAATATTGCCGAAGCCGATCATGTGCGCCGGGAGATCAATCGCCAGTTTACCGGTGAGCTCTACCGCACCCTGCTGGGCCATTTTCGCCATGAGATCGGGCATTATTACTTCAATAAACTGGTGGCCTGTGATGCCGACAAGCGGGAGGCGTTTCGGGAACTGTTCGGCGATGAGCAGCGCGACTATGGGGCGGCACTGGAGTATTACTACAACAACAAATTTACCCTGGAGCTGGACCCCAATCTGATCAGTCACTATGCCCAGGCCCATCCGCTGGAAGACTGGGCCGAGGTCTGGGCCCATTATCTGCACATGGTGGACACCCTGGAGACTGCCGGGGAGTACAACATGCAGCAGGGCTCAACCCATTTCGATGATATTGATGATCTGATGCTGAAATGGTCAGAGCTGACCATTATGCTCAATGCCCTGAACCGCAGTATGGGACTGGAGGATGCCTATCCCTTCACCCTGTCGACACTGACTATGGCTAAGCTCCGCTTTGTCCACGGTCTGATTTATCCCAGTTCTTGGCCCAGGTCATAGGGGGCATCTGGCGGAAGGCTTCCTTGAGGCGCTCATCCCAGCTGCGTTTCAGATCCCGCAGAAAATCGCTGTCGCTCTCGAAACGATAGGGCTCGTCCAGATGCAGGCTGTCTGCCTTGTACATCAGCAGCTCGATGGGCGGCCCCACACTGAGGTTACTGCGCATGGTGGAGTCCATGGACACCAGGGCGCACATGGCGCTGGTATCCAGATTCAACTCTGGAGTCAGGATTCGGTCGAGGATGGGTTTGCCGTATTTGCTTTCACCGATTTGCAGATAGGGCGTGTCCGGTGAAGAAGTGATGTGATTGCCTTCCGGGTAGACGAGAATGATTTCATGCTCGTTACCTTTGACCTGGCCGCCGATGATAAAACTGGCTTCGAAATTCTTGCCCTCGACGGCCCGCTTATCCTGCTGCTCGCAACTGATATCGCCGATATAGTCGGCGGCGTCTTCGACGCTGCTCATGGTGAGCAGATTACTGGCAACGTCCTTTTTGATATCGCCCTTGATCCTGGCAATGGTGGCCTGGGTGGTGGCCAGATTGCCGGCACTGAGGATCACAAAGGACTTCTCCCCCTCAACACTGAAGCGGTGCATCTTGCTATAGGTGGATACCTGGTCAACACCGGCATTGGTCAGTGAATCGGAACAAAACACCATGCCTGCATCCACAGACACTGCTACACAATAGGTCATTCGATAAATCGGCCCTGCTAAAACAAGGGGCCAATCATACTAACTTCGAGCGGGGCTGGATAGGCCTAAGATGCAGGGGGCAGAATTGCCAAAATGCCGGGTGCAGGCAGCAAAAACCGAATAGATTCAGCTGCTTATCGGCCGTTATCGGTCGCCAGCAGCAGGTCTTTGTTGTGACTCGGACCTGCCCGGGCTTGCTGTTACTGGAGTCGTTCCAGCGGATCGTCGAAATCGGGATCGTCTGAAATTTCTTCCATTTCGAGGTAATCATACTCGAGCGCAATACGCTTGCTGTCGAGTCGCTCCTCAATTCTACGACGCATTTCGGTAACCCGAGACTTGTCTTTGGTAGACGAGGCCTTCTGTTCGCTGGCCTCGGCTTCCTCAGGCATTAAAGCAGCCTCAAGAAACTCCTTTGCGCTTTCGAAGTCATCCCATTTTTGCTCTTTCATGGTCTGGCCCTCTTTGCCGGTTTTAGCTTTACGCATATCGCCTATCCTGTATATCGGTATTTTTGGGGATTTCCTTCAGCAATTTAAAGTGCCCAAGGCTGAAATATTTTCAGCCTGTGGGTGAAAAATCTGGCGCCCAAGGTAAGGGTTCAATGTGACAGTTTGATGAAGCCGGGCAGCGCCAACTCAGCCATTGCCTGTCTGTATCTACTTACAGATAACGATGTACAGAAAGCTACGTACAGGCTGCGGGCGTGGATCAGGACTGCAGTCTGGCGATGGCCTGTTCGCGCAGTTGACGCTTGGCAATCTTGCCAGTGCCGAGGCGGGGTAGTTGCTGGTATTGAAAGTCAAAGCTTGCCGGGATCTTGAAGGCCGCGATCTTGTCGGCCAGGAAGGCCTTCAGTTCATCTGCGTCCAGCTCCGCTCCCTGCCTGAGCATCACCGAGGCCACGGGCAGCTCGCCCAGGCGCTCATCGGGGATGCCATAGACAGACACCTCATTGACAGCCGGATGCTCGCTGATGGCGTATTCCACTTCGGCACAGCCGATGTTTTCGCCGCCCCGAATGACAATGTCCTTGGCGCGGTCGGAAATGATCAGAAAACCCAGGCTGTCCAGATAGCCAATATCGCCGGTGTGGAACCAGCCGTCGATGAGCACTTCGGCGGTGGCTTCCGGTTTATTCCAGTAGCCTTTCATCAGGGTTGGCCCCTTGATGCAGATTTCTCCCACCTGTTCTGCCTCCAGGGTCTGACCCTGTTCATCGACGATTTTGACTGCGGTTACCGGCGGTGAGGGGCGGCCAGTGCTGTGCGGGCGGGCCAGATAGAACTTGCCGGAGATAATGGCGCCAATGGCATTGGTTTCGGTGAGGCCATAGCCGAGGCCGGGCAGGGCCCGTTCCGGAAATTTTTCCTGCATCAGTTTCAGGTGTTCCGGCGGACGCGGAGCGCCGCCGCTCTGTACCTGGCGCAGGCTGCGCAGATCGGTCTGTGGGAAGTTGTCAGCGTGCATCAACTCCCAGGTCATGGTGGGCACACCATGAAAGACCGAGATGCGTTCGGCCTCGATCAACTCCAGAGCCCTGTCTGCATCCCATTTGTACATCATCACGAACTTGCGGCAATAAAGAAAACAGGACAGAAACTGGGCATGGCTGCCGGTGACATGGAACAGGGGCACATTGGCCAGGATGGCGGGTTGAAACTCGGGATTCTCCTCCACCAGTTCCGGGCGCAGAATTTCGTTGATTTCCTTGACGAATTTCCAGGTGTAGGGGGCGCTGATAATAGCCCGGTGACTGGACAGCACACCCTTGGGCTCGCCGGTGGAGCCGGAGGTGTACATGATGGAGGCGTCGTCGTCGGCGGCCACCGCCAGGGCATCGATCTCGGCATCACTGAGAGGCGCAACGCCATCCAGCAGGGAGTAGAATTCCGGCGCCTGGGCGCTGACGGTGTCCGGTTTGATCTGCACCAGGGCCACGTCCAGTTGACTGAGGCTGTCCTGCATCTGTTGCGCCCGCAGCGGGTCGGCAAATACCAGCCGGCTGCCGCTGTCCTTGAGGCCGTAGGCCAGCTCTGGTCCCTGCCACCAGGAATTCATCGGCACCACAACCGCACCGATCAGGGTGATGCCCATATAGGCCAGGCACCATTCCGGCGAGTTGCGGGCACAGATAGCCACCCGCTCGCCGCGTTTGATGCCATAGCTCTCCAGCAGCACCCGGCCGAGACGGCGCGCCATGTCCAGTGCTTCGGCGAAGGTATAGCGTTCGTGCTGATAAACCAGGAAGGGCAGATCCGGCTCCGCCAGACCCAACTGGTAGAGTTGGCCGAGGTTTTCGGGGATCTTGCTGAAGACGGTAAGACGCTGATCCCCTACTTGCTCTTCATGGACCGCCAGTTCCGCATCCGCCGCCTTGTGGGCGGCGACGATGTCTTTCAGGCGGGCCAGGTCGGCGCGAATCTCATCGTCAGTCAGCATTGAATTGCAGGCTTACCTTGCCCATCACCCGGCGTTCACTGAAGACCTTGAAGGCCGCCACATAATCTTCAGCGGCAAAACTCTGGGTGACCACAGGATGCAGTTTGTCCTGCTCATACATTGCAAGCAGTTCCCGGAAGTTTTCTTCGTAGGCCTGGGGCTCTTCCTTGCGAAAGCGTCCAAGAAAAACACCCACCATGGAGGCACCCTTGAGTAGCGCCAGGTTGGCTTTGTATTCGGGGATTCGGCCACTGGCAAAACCCACCACCAGCAGGCGGCCGTTCCAGTTGATGCAGCGGCAGCTCTGGTCAAACAGGTCACCACCCACCGGATCATAAATGACGTCGGCGCCACGATCTTCGGTAAGGGCTTTGACCTTCTCCTTCAACTCGCCATCACCATAGTTAATGGTGGCATCGGGATTGAACTGTTTGACGAAATCCAGTTTTTCATCACTGCTGGCAGCGGCGATGACCCGGGCTCCCATCAGTTTGCCCAATTCCACCGCCGCCAGGCCAACACCGCCACTGGCACCCAGTACCAGCAGGGTTTCCCCGGCCTTGAGCTGGGCCCGTTGCTTGAGGGCGTGGTAGGAAGTGGTATAGATCATGGCGAAGGCGGCTGCGGTCTTGAAGTCCATGCTGTCGGGAATCTTGCGCAGCGCCGCGGCCTTGCAAAGCACCTGCTCGGCCAGCCCGCCAATGCCCGGCGTGGCCATGACCCGATCACCCACGGCAAATCCCTGAATGTCGCTGCCCAGGCTCTTGATGACGCCGCCAACTTCCGAACCCGGAGTGAAAGGCATGGGTGGTTGAAACTGGTATTTGCCCTGGATTTGCAGGGTGTCCGGAAAATTCAGTGAGGCGGCATGTACTTCAACCACCGCTTCACCGGGGCCGGCCACAGGCGCCTCAATGTCTTCCAGAACCAGATTTTCCGGGGGGCCGTAGGATTTGCAGACAATTGCTTTCATAGAATAACCGCTCGCTCGCCGAAGGCGGATTCAATCATGAAAGACGGGCAACTTCAAACCGGCGATCTGTGTTTCAACGCGGCGACTTTGTTGAGCGCAGCCCGGCTTCGGGGTATATTGCAGGTCTTGCCAAAGCCCCGGCCATCGGTCGGTTTCCAGGCCAAATACCAGAACACTATGAACGAACAGCAACGCCAGGCTTATCTAGAGGCCATGGGGATACAGGTTTATTACCCGCGTCAGCCCCTGGCCAATGCCCTTGCCAGTCCGGAGTATAGCTGGCCCGAGCCAGCAGAGCCGGTGGCAGAGGCGGCCCCGGTGTCGGCGTCTGAATCGGCCGGCGATGACAAAGCGCTGCGTCCGGCCTCGGCCCGGGTGGTGGTGGATCTGGAGAAATCCCGACGCGAGAGGCGTCGTGAAAACCCGGCCGATACCGCCAGGCCGGTTCAGGAGCAGGAAGCCGCCACTGTCGAACCGGCACTGCAGTTTCGTCTGGCTTTCTATCGTTTGAGCCCCGATCTTGCGGTGCTCAGTGAATTGCCACTTCAGGCCCGGGCAGAATCGGCCGAGGCCCGGGAATTACTCAGCAATATTCTGTTGGCCCTGTCGATTCAGCCGAATGACAGTCACTGGCAGGCCGAGATGTTCAATTGGCCATTGAGCCCCGATATGCCCGCCAGTGAAGCCACCGAAGCCAATGCGCGCCAGGCTCTGGGTGGTTTTATTACCCAGCGCCAGCAGCAGGGCGGTATCAGCAATCTGTTGCTGTTCAGCTCTCGTCTGGCCCCGCTGATGCCTGGAGCCGCCAGAGACCAGGGTACCGGTGATTTCCCCGCCAGGAAACTGAACTGCCAGGTTTGCTGCGTGGAGAGCCTGCAAGCCATGCTGTCCTTGCCGGAACTGAAACGGGAAGTCTGGCAACAGCTGCAGCCACTGCGCCAGCGTTTGCAGGCGAGCTAGCAGCACCTCCAGTTACCTGACTATGAACAGACTAGCCACTACTCCCATGCAGTTTTTTGCCCGCAGCATGCGTCATAGCGATCTGGACCTTGTGGTTAAGAATGAGGCGGCTGCCTACGAGCAGGGTTGGAACAAGCGCATATTTGTGGACTGTCTGCGCTCCGGCTATCAGTGTTGGGTATTGGCCAATAAACACCAGATCGTTGCCCACGGGGTGATGTCCGTTGCCGTGGGTGAGTGTCATCTGCTGACCCTGTGTGTGCATCCGGAATTTCAGCGTCGGGGCTATGGCCGCAGGCTGTTTACCCTGTTGCTGGAGCGGGCAACAAAACTGGAAGCGAAGCAGTGTTTTCTCGAGGTGCGGGTCAGCAATGCCCCTGCCATTGATCTGTATCGTTCCATGGGATTTGCTCAAATCGGCTTGCGCAAGGCTTACTACCCGGGCAGTGACGGCCGTGAGGATGCCATCATCATGTCGCGGGATCTGCCGCTGCCCTGATCAGATCCGGCGCGCTAGTCGTCGGTTTTCTCATGTTGCCGTTCGGCAATCCTGTCCACCAGCCGCACTATCAGTTTGAAACCCACAATCAGCACCAGGGCCGCGGCCATCACGGCCCCCAGCAGGACGATGACAGCCAGCAGAATATTCACCAGTTCCTGAATGCTGATGTCCTGCCACATGCTCAGGCCCCACAGGCAGAGCGCGGCAATAGCAATGCCAGCCAGGGTGGCGGCGGTTTTCTTACGAACGTTTAGCAGTGAAAAAATCAAAATCGGGCCTGTTGTCCTTGTCGCGATAGCTTGCGGTACATTCAGGGTACTGGCTACAGCCCCAGAATTCACCGTGTTTTCCCTGTCTCTTGACCAGCAGCTTACCGCAATCGCGGCAGCGGTAGGCGGCCTCGGGCCTGCCTTGCTGATCCGCCAGCCGGGTACTGCAACCCTTGCTGTAGCCGCTGCAGAACCAGTAGTCCCCCTTGTCCCTGTCTGCCCGAATCATGGGGCGCGTACAGATGGGGCAGCGGAAGCGCTCATCCGCTTCTGCCGAGGGCTTGCCGTCCAGGTCATGCAGGGTGGCCCGGCAATGGGGAAAATCGGAGCAGCCCCAGAACGGGCCGCGTTTGCCGCTGCGTCGCTGCATGGGTTTGTGGCACTCCGGGCAGGGATAAGACTTGCCGGAGGCCCCGTCATTCGCTTCGGAGTTCGCCTGTGATGACATGAAGAGCCAACCTGCTGGGTAACTGTTCGTTTCTAACGGTCAGCTGCCTGCTTGTCAACTCGTGCTGGAAAGGATCTCCCGGATTGCATCGATGAGGGCGCTGTTTTCCTCTTCACTGCCAATACTGATGCGCAGTCGGTCACGCAGGCCATCCAGATCAAACCAGCGTACCAGAATGCCTCTTTCCTTGAGTGCCTGATATACATCTCTGGCACCCGGATTGTGTGGCACCTGGCACAAAACAAAATTGCTCTGGCTGGGTTCGCAAGGCAGGCCCAGTTGCTCCAGCTCGGCAGTCAGTTTCTTGCGACTGGCGCGCACCCGGTCCCAGCCCAGACGAGCATGGTCGACAGACTGCAGGGCGGCGGTGGCCAGGCGTTGGGAAAGCAGGTCGGTGTTATAGCTGTCCCGGGTCTTGGTCAGCATCGGCGCGATGAGGTTCGGGCTGCCAATGCCATAACCAAAACGCAGCCCGGCCAGGGAGTAACCCTTGCTGAGGGTACGCAGGATGATGACATTATCCAGCTCCCGCACCAGCGGCAGGGAGTCATAGCCTTTGTCCGGGTCGATGAAATCCACATAGGCTTCATCGATCAGCAGAATGCCGTCAAAGGACCTGGCAACCTTGCGCAATACTTCGGCGTCCATCAGGTGCCCGCTGGGCGCATGGGGATTGACCAGAATACAGAGTTTGGCGCCCTGGATCTGCTGGCTGAAGTTGGCTGGCAGATTCCAGCCCTCCTGCAAGGGCACCCGCTTGAGCTGGCAACCCTGGATGGCTGTCAACACCGGATAGAGGGAGTAACTGGGCTCGGCCACCACCACGGTCTCATGGGGGTCAACAAAGGTGGTGAGCACCAGGCGCAGTAATTCATCGCCACCATTGGTGGGCAGGATATTGTCCACCGATAGCTCATGGAGTGTGGCGGCAGCCTGGCGAAATTCGCTGGCGGTGGGCGGTGGATAGCGACGCAGGTCTTCGCTGCGCGCAGCGGCCAGGGCCTCGGCCACCGCCGGAGCCGGCGGATAGGGATTCTCATTGGTATTGAGCTTGATGGCCTTGTCGCCAGCAGGCTGCTCACCGGGCGTATAGCCCTGCATGGCTGCGATATTGGGGCGCTCGAAAGTCATAGGAAAAACTCGGAATTCAGCGAGTGGCAAGGGTAGTCGGAATTGGCGCAAGCGGCAAGCAGGCTAGGGGCTTTGCAGTGAGCCGGAAGCGGGCAGATAGGTCTGCAGTCGTGCCCGCCAGCCTGGCAGCCAGCGCTGTTCATTACGCTCTGGCGGGGCATTGGCAACGCGGCGGCTGAGTACCGCGTCGGCACTGGTCACAAAATTTTCCAGACTGGCCTCGGCTGGCATTTCCTGCAGTACTTGCAGCAGTCCCCAGCCCTGGCCCCGGTAGCGCTCGCCAGGGCTCAATCCGCTGCCCTTGAAATGCACGTAGTCGATAAGGGCATAAAGGCCGTAAGGGGGCGCAGTATTGGCCAGGCTCATGAATCGCCGACGCAGCTCCGGGCGCTGCTCAGTGGGCACGGCGGCCAGCAATTGCGGCAGGCTGCTCTGCAGTCGCTCGGCAATAAAGGCACTCTGCCAGGCGCGGCTGTCATAGAGGAACTGGCGCAGTTGTCCCATTTTCTCTGACTCACTGGCGGCCAGGAACTGCTCGCGGCTGGTCCAGGGTGAATCGGCTTCGCCGGCGGCGCTCAGCCATTCCGGCAGGGGCACAGCCCGCTGCTGCAGATAGTCCAGCAGGGCGGGAAAGGTCTCTTCAAATACTTCTTCCTGGCCCTGCTGGTACCAGATGAAATGGCCGATTCCCAGGGACGGGAAATCTTCACCGGCATTCCAGCTGGCAAGGCATTCAAAACGCTGATTGCACTCATTGGCGTAAATGCGTTGGCCCAGCCTCTGTAAATCGCTGTCGGTCAGTGCCGGCAAAGCTGCCAGGGCCGGCCAGGCAACTGTGAGCTGGCTGAGCAATATCAGTAAATACCTGTTGAATCTATTTGAATTTACTGGCATTTTGATTGATTACGATAGTTTTGTATGGTGTCAATTGGCAGTCTGGAACATCGGTGGTGAGCAGGCCTCAGGCGCAGCGCCACCGGACTCACAGAATTTATCGGCCTGGCGGCGGTAATTTCTACCACGAGCCTGCCGGTCAGGATTCAGTGCCGGCGCCGGATGCCGATGCAATGGCAGAATAAACTGGAGCCGGAGCAGTAATCGGACGTAACAACAGATTGACCCCAGAAAGTTAGCATTGTGAATCAAGCATGTCAGAGACAGCCGCACAAGAAGTAGAAGTCGAGACGCCACCGGAACCGGTAGAGCAGAAGGACGAGTTTGTCGCCAAACTCTCGAAAATCTATCAGCGCCTGAAGTACAGCAAGAAACTGAAAGTGGCGATGAAGGAAGTCGAGCAGGACTTGCTGGACTTGCTGGGCGTGCGTCTGTTCACTATTTACCAGTCGGTGGATAACGGCAAGGAGATTCTTGCCAGCATCAAGGGCGGTGATCCCGATGATGATGATTCCATCGAAATCCGCGTGCCTTTCAGCACCACCTCACTGGCCGGTTATGTGGCACTTTCCCAGCGGGCGCTGGTGATAAAGAATGTCAAAGACAGCGAAGAACTGGTGGACATTCATCCACGATTGCAGTTCGACAGCAAGTTTTCAGACGCCAAGGGCTGGAAGGTCAAATCCCAGATTGTGGTGCCAATCAAGGACGAGATTCTGCTGGGTGTCATGCAGCTCATCAATTTTGAGGGCGACCGGGATTTCACCAAAACCGATCTCAAGCATGCCCTCATGGTCAGCCAGATGCTGGCCAAGCAATTCCGCTCCTCATTGCAGAGTACCCAGGGTCCCTATGACTATCTGGTGCAGAAAGGTCACATCAGCAGTGCTGAACTGGAAGACCTGAAGAACAAGGTATCCCTCTATGGCGGCTCCACCTCGCGAGCCCTGATGGAGGAATACAGCATCGAAGCCGACACCATCGGCAAATCCCTGGAATATTACTATCGGGTGCCGTACATGAAGTACGACCCCAAGCACGAACTGCCGGTGGATCTGCTGGAGAATATTGGTATCAGCTACCTGCGCAGTAATCTCTGGCTGCCGGTGGCCGGTGACAAGGATGAGGCAGTGATCCTCATCGATGATCCCTCGGATTACCAGCGCATCATGGAAATCCAGGGCGTGGTGAATGCCCGCAACTATGTGTTTCGCGTCGGCCTGCCGGAGCATATAGCCCAGTTTCTGCGTGGCGAAGACGGCGATTACGAAGAGGGCTTTGATGATATTTTCTCCGGCCTCGACGAGCAGGGCGCCGTGGAGCTGGATGATGCCGAGGACGACGACGAAGATGCCAGCCTGGCCGAAACCAATGCCATCATCCAGCTGGTAAACCGCATCATCACCGAGTCGGATCGACTGGGTGCTTCGGACATCCATATCGAGCCCGGCAAGGACAATGCCCCCGGCGGCGTGCGGATCCGTGTCGACGGTATCTGTCGGGAACTGCTGAAGGTTCCCAAGGAACACTGTGCAGCACTCATTGCCCGTATCAAGGTTATGTCGCGCCTGAACATCGCCGAAAAACGTCTGCCCCAGGACGGCAAGTGCAAGCTCAAGGTGCGCGGCAAGAAGCTGGAACTGCGTGTCGCCACCGTGCCCACAGTGCAGGGAGAAAGCGCGGTGCTGCGTATTCTCGCCGCCGGTGCCGCCATGCCGCTGGAAAAACTCAATATGCACCCGAGCAATCATGAGCGGGTGGTTGAATTGTCTGCCCACCCCCATGGCCTGTTCCTGGTGGTGGGGCCGACCGGTTCCGGTAAGACCACAACCCTGCACGCGGTGCTGGGTTATATCAACAAGCCGGAGCGCAAGATCTGGACCGCCGAGGATCCGGTGGAGATTACCCAGCCTGGCCTGCAACAGGTGCAGATGCTGCCCAAGATTGATTTCACCTTTGCCACCGCCATGCGCGCCTTCCTGCGTGCTGACCCGGATGTCATTCTGATTGGTGAGATGCGCGACCATGAAACTGCCAGTATCGGTGTGGAAGCCTCGCTCACGGGTCACCTGGTATTGTCCACCCTGCATACCAATTCGGCACCGGAAACCATTACCCGTCTGCTGGATCTGGGGCTGGACCCGGTGAATTTCTCCGATGCCCTGTTGGGGGTATTGGCCCAGCGCCTGATGCGTACCCTCTGCTCCAATTGCAAGGAGCCCTACAAGGCCGAGCAGCGGGAGATTGACCACCTGATTGATTCCTACGGCCGGGAAATCTTTGAGCAGGACAACCCCGACTTCGATACCGACTCGCTGGAGTTATGCCGTGCGGTGGGCTGCGATGAATGCGGCGATACTGGCTACAAGGGCCGTACCGGTATTCATGAGCTGCTGGTGGGTACCCATGAATTGCAGGCCATGATCTACAAGAAGGCCGAGCTGGACGATATTCGCGCCCAGGCCCTCAAGGACGGCATGCGGACCATGAAGCAGGACGGTATCTACAAGATCTTCCAGGGTCTGACGGATTACCAGCAGCTGCTGCGTGTAGTCTCTGAATAGGGGCTGGAGCCGGCTTTCGTTGCAGGCACTGTTACCTGATACCCTCGCGCTGCAAACCCTCTCGCTGAAAACCCTCTGACTGAAAAGCAGCGCAAAGCGCTTGCTATAGCGCCAGGACCAATCCGGTGCCCGTTGCAAGTAATAAGAGGACTGACCCCTTTATCCCGGTGTAGGGAATTTCCCAGAGCACTCGCTCGCCCGAAAAAGTGTTGCCCGGTCCGCAACTTCAGTTTGAACTGGTTCATAGTCTGGCTATCTGCTGTATCACCACCCGGGCCGGCCCCTTATAGTGCGTTTGAACTGTTTTCATTCGCCTGTTATCGGGGAAACACTATGCGCGGAGAAAAACACGCCATCAAACCGCTTGCCCACGCGGTTGTGGTTTTTGTGACCCTGGGCATCACCATCGCCAACGAGACCCTGGCACAGCTCGGGATAGAGAAGAACTATATCCTGGTCTTTTCCATGGCCCTGATACTGGCGGTTTTGCTGTTAAGTCGAAACCTGCTGTTGATTGCGGTAGTCGCCTGTGGCGTGATTGCCCTGAATCTGCCGGAACCGACCCTGCTTCGATTTGGCCTGGACCAGGATGTACTGCTGGCTTTTGTCTGTGCCGTGATACTGGTGCCCAGTCTCTATGAACTGATTGTCAAATAAGCCCCTCAGTCATACAAAAGCTGCGATTCCACCCGGAAGGCGCTGACCTGCCAGTGCTGGCCATTATGTGCCAGTTCAATCCAGGTCTCGGCTGCGGCATCGTTGGCAAATTGCATCTCGACGCTGTAGGCGGCCGTCGTGCCATTGGCGGCAAAGGAGAACAGGGATCTCTCGATACCGCCGCGAATACTGCTGAGTTGCTGCAGTGGCCCCAGGCGGTTGCTGATATTGCCAATATAGCTGCGCAGCGACTCTGCCGGCATGTTGGAGAGAAACTGCGGATGTGCCTGCGCCACCAGGCTCGCCACCTGGCCCTCACCCAGCACCTCCTGTAACAGTTGCAGGCTAAAGTCACTGGCACTGCTGGCGAGCCTGTTTTGCTGCCACAGCGAACTGCCCAGGGCAATGGCGGCGGCCAGCAGGCCGGTTATCAGGATGGTCAGTGTGGGAGCGGATCTGGCGGTCATGGATTTCTGTCCTGGGGAAAATTTTGCTTTATGAACGAACGGTATTGTGCCTGTAAAAACTCTAATAAAAACAATGACAAATAAATCCGGATCACTCAAGAAGTCAATTCAGCCCTGTTTTTTATGCACATTAATTACCTGCCTGTCATAAAAAGTCTGCTATAGCCGCATATTATTTTTGTATGATCTTTCAATAAATCATAAGGCATTGATTTTAAATGATTATTTGGATTGATCAAAATTCGCACAAAATGTGTCATTCGGGCATAAAGTCGAGGCTTGAGCCCCTTCCTCAGGAATTATGCACCGACTTATCCACAGATTCTGTGGAAAAACTTCAGTGGCCAGTCGGAAGCTTTTTCTCCTTACTTCTCAAGCAGTTGTTGTCGCTTGCTCGATGTTGATCTGAGCTATGATCGCTAAGTTAAATAAACTATCCAGAGCAGTTTGTCGTCATTACTATTAAGCAGGCTGGCATTCTGCCGATGCGATTAAGTATGCTATGTTAACAATCACTTTCTGACTGTGTAGTAGAAATTAATGATTGAATTCAGTGGCGATATTCCCTTCCTCTGGCGCCTCAGTGCCGAAAGCGCCGAAGGCTACTGTTCCGTTTCCATGGTTGTTCCCTGTCCTCCCGAAACCGAGGTGCGTGATCTCACCATTGAGACCAGCGTGCAGAGTCTGTCTTCCGACAGCAGCCGTTCGGAGACCGAGGAAACCCTGGAGTGGAATCAGGAAGACATCAACCTGTTCGTCAAACTGGTGAACCAGCGACAGTTGACGGCCAATCAGCCTATCCATGACACGCTGCGGGTGGATCTCACTGACCCGGATATCATCGACATTATCCATGTGGTGGCAGCGGCTGGCTTCGGTGTGGCATTCACTTCCTGTGGGTTGCTCAAGGAAACCGATGGCAGTTTTCCGGTGCACAGCTTTGACGTGGGCTCCTTCGCCTCCCTGAACACCATTAACGGCTTCAAATCCTGTGTGGTGGTGGATGTGGAGGATGATGACGTGGTCTGCGTACTGCTGGACGATATCGATGTCCGCTCGGCCGATGAGAACGATCACATCTCCCGCCATGACCTGCTGCTGGTGAAGCGCAGCGATATCCTGCATCCGGAGTTCGCCGAATCCCGGATTCTGCCCCGGGGCGCTGTCCTGCACTAGAGCGGGCGCGCTCGCTGCTCAGTTTTCAATATAGTCGATGATGGTATCGGCGGCCTGCTCGACACTCATCTGCACTGTATCCAGCGTCATCTCCGGCCCGGCCGGTGGCTCGTAGGGGCTGTCAATGCCGGTGAAATTCTTGATATCACCCTGCCGCGCTTTCTTGTAAAGGCCCTTGGGGTCGCGTTGTTCGCAGATTTCCAGCGGCGTGTCCACAAACACCTCCACAAACTCATCTTCATCGAACAGGGTGCGGGCCATTTCCCGTTCGGCGCGAAAGGGTGAAATAAAACTGGTAATGACAATCAGGCCGGCATCCAGCATCAATTTGGCGGTTTCCGCCACGCGGCGAATATTTTCCACCCGGTCGGCATCGGTAAAGCCCAGGTCCTTGTTGAGACCATGGCGCACATTGTCGCCATCCAGCAAATAGGAATGGCGACCGCGGGCGATGAGTTTTTTCTCCAGCAGGTTGGCGATGGTGGACTTGCCGGAACCGGACAGGCCGGTCAGCCAGATGATGCGTGGCGACTGCTGCTTGATGGCGGCGCGGGATTGCTTGTCCACGTCCAGTGCCTGCCAGTGCACATTGCTGGCCCGGCGCAGGCCATGACGAATCTGGCCGCGGGCAAGGACCTGTCCTGATTGCTTGTCCAGTAGCTGAAAACTGCCGGTGGCTTCATAGTTATTGAAGGGGTCATAGATAATGGGGCGGGTCAGGGCCAGGTTGGCAACGCCAATGCCATCTTTTTCCAGAGTCTTGGCGGCGATTTGCTGATCATCGAGCAAGCGGTATTTGAGGCGCGAGACGGTGGCCTCGCTGTTGCCGCCGGGCGAGCGCAATTCATAGGAGCGGCCGGGCAGCAGTTCATGCTCACCGAGCCATTCAAGGCGGGCTTCAAACTGGTCGGCATACTCCGGGCGATCATCGGCCGGGGCAAGTATATTGCCGCTATGGGCCGTCACCGAATAGGTAAATTCCAGATCCAGTTCGGCGCCGACGGTGGCAGTGGCGCCGGAATCATGGGGGCCGCTCACTGACATGATGGTGGATTGCTGACCGCCGGGGGCGATGGCGATACTGTCGCCTTCCTCGATACTGCCCGCCAATAGCACACCCTTGACGCGGTTGGCCGACGTCACTTCACTGATCAGGAATCGCAATGCTGCCACCTGGTATCTCTCCTTGTCTTGGTCTTGAGTTGAGCTGCTGCCAGTGATTAGCTGGCGCGCTGATTAAAGCGGCGCCCCACCAGGGCGGAGGTGATATTAACCTTCTGAATATCGATGGCGCCACCGGCAATTCCCCAGCCCCAGGCGTCACGCATTTTCTGTTCCAGGGGAAACTCCCGTGAATAGCCATAGCCACCCATCAATTGCAGGGCTTTGCCGGTGACACTGCGCGCGGTTTCATTGGCATAGCATTTGGCCAGGCTGCTGTCGGCGATGCTGGGCAGGGCACGGTCGGCATTGGCAACTGCCCGGTACAGCAGCAGGCGGGCAGCATCCAGTTGCATCTTCATCTCGGCGATCTGCAGTTGTACCGCCTGAAAGTCCACCAGGGGCTTGCCGAATTGTTGGCGCTGCTGGCAGTAGTCCAGAACATAGTCGAAGGCAGACTGGGCCACCGCCAGGGACATGGTGGTATTGCCACAGCGCTCCAGGTCGAAGGCATCCATGAGTTTGCCGAAACTGCCAGCGGGCAGCAGCATCTGCGACAGCGGCAGTTCCACATTATCGAAATACATATCGGCACTGCAGACCCCGCGAAAACCCATATGATGGTCGCGCTGGCCGAAACTCAAGCCCGGGCTGTCCTTGTCCACCACCACTGCGCCGATGCCTTTGGCGCCGGGGGCATCGGACAGGCGACAGTAGACCACATAGGCTTCGGAGTGGCCGGCGCCCGAACACCAGCGCTTGCTGCCATTGAGGATCAGGCGCTGGTCTTCGACACGGGCAGTGGTCTTCAGATCAGTCAGCGCCGAACCGGCCTCGGGTTCGGACATGGATACTGCCAGGATGGTGTCACCGCTGCAGACTTTGGGCAGGTATTTTTGCTTCAGAGCATCGCTGCCATAGTGAGCCAGCGCCAGGCAGGGCCCGAAACAGGACTCAAAAATGGGGAAGGCCACGGCGATGGAGATGCTGGCGATTTCCTCCAGCACAATGACAGCATCGAGATGGGACAGACCCTGGCCGCCATATTCAGGGTCCAGATTGACGCCGAGATAGCCCATTTCTGCGTATCGATGCCGCAGTTCGAGCCTGGGTGGTTGGTCGGACTCCTCAATAGCGCGGGCAATCTCCGGCAATTCCTGTCGGGCGAAGCGGCGCACCGAGTCCTGAAGGGCCTGCTGCTGCTCGGATAGGCTGAAATCCATACTGCTCTCCTGCTGGGCTGAAATGGCGGCTGTGGCGGGCCTGTGTCAGGGCGCCATTGTAGAGCAGTCACGCCGGCAATCGTAGTTCAGCGCAGCTGGTGGATGCCCGGGAGCAGGGCAGCTGTTATAATCGCGCCCTTTTTCACCCGCCGCACCCGGAGATGCAACCCGGACCAGGCACTATGGGCCTGCTGCATTGCCGCTTGCAAGCGGTTCAGGCGGCTTAAGCAGCACTACACCATGAGCACAGATTCCCTCAGCAAGGACATACAGCGTCGCCGGGTACTGGCGATTATTTCGCACCCGGATGCCGGTAAAACCACCATCACCGAAAAGTTGCTGCTGTTTGGCAAGCTCATCCAGGTGGCGGGCACGGTCAAGAGTCGCAAGTCGGACCGCCATGCCACCTCCGACTGGATGGCCATGGAACAGCAGCGCGGTATTTCGGTGACCTCCTCGGTGATGCAGTTTCCCTACAAGGACCGCATGGTCAACTTGCTGGACACCCCCGGCCACGAGGATTTTTCGGAAGATACCTATCGCGTGTTGACCGCGGTGGACTCGGCGCTGATGGTGGTGGACGGTGCCAAGGGTGTGGAGGAACGCACCATCAAACTGATGGAAGTCTGCCGCCTCAGGGACACGCCCATCTTCACCTTTGTGAACAAGCTGGACCGGGATATCCGCGACCCCATCGATATACTGGATGAGATCGAAACGGTCCTGAAGATTCAGTGTGCCCCCATCAACTGGCCCCTGGGCATGGGCAAGGCTTTCAAGGGTGTCTACAACTTCTATACCGACACCATTCACGTCTACAAACAGGGCCAGGGCGACAAGGTGCCGGAAGACATCCGCATCCAGGGTATCGACAGCCCCGAGGCGGATGCCTTGCTGGGCTCCTATGTTGATGACTTTCGCGATGAGATCGAACTGGTGAAGGGCGCCAGTCACAAGTTCGACAAACAAGCCTATTTAAAGGGAGAAATGACCCCTGTCTATTTCGGTACGGCCCTGGGTAACTTCTCGGTCAGGGAAATGCTCGATGATTTTGTGGAGTGGGCCCCGGCACCGAAAAACCGCGAAACCGAATCCAGGGAAGTGCAGGCCACCGAGCAGGATTTCACCGGATTCGTGTTCAAGATCCAGGCCAATATGGACCCCAAGCACAGAGACCGCATTGCCTTTATGCGTATCTGTTCCGGTCAGTATCAGCGCGGCATGAAGATGCGCCATTGCCGTATCGACAAGGATATCAAGGTGACCGATGCGGTGACCTTCCTGGCCGGGGATCGCGAGCATGCCGAGACCGCAGTGTCTGGTGACATCATCGGCCTGCATAACCATGGCACCATTCAGATCGGTGATACCTTCACCCTGGGTGAGCAACTGAAGTTTCGCGGCATTCCCCATTTCGCCCCGGAGTTGTTCCGGCGCATCCGCCTCAAGGACCCCCTGAAGCTGAAGCAGTTGCAGAAAGGCCTGACCCAATTGGCGGAAGAGGGCTCTACCCAGTTGTTCATGCCTCTGGCCAATAATGACCTGATCGTGGGTGCGGTTGGGGTGCTGCAGTTTGAAGTGGTGGCCTTTCGCCTCAAGGACGAATACAAGGTGGAAGCCATTTACGAGCCGGTTACCCTGCACAGTGCCCGCTGGGTGGACTGCAAGGACTCCCGCAAACTGGAAGAGTTTCGCAAGAAGGCCCATGACAATCTGGCCCTGGATGGCGGCGGCTACCTGACCTATCTGGCGCCGACGCGGGTCAACCTCAATCTGATGGAAGAGCGCTGGCCGGATATCGAATTTACCGCCACGCGCGAGCACTAGGAATGGCCATGAGTGATTGCCGCATGGAATTTTCCGTCAAGGCCACTGATGGTCAGGCTCGTCTGGGCGAGATGCGCTTTCCCCGGGGCAGGGTGCGCACGCCGGCCTTTATGCCGGTGGGTACCTACGGTTCGGTGAAAGGCCTGAATCCGCAGCAGGTAGCGGATACCGGCGCCGACATCCTGCTGGGCAATACCTTTCACCTGATGCTCAGGCCCGGCACCGACATTATTAATCAGCATGGCGATCTGCACGAGTTCATGGGTTGGTCCAAACCCATTCTCACCGACTCCGGCGGTTTCCAGGTGTTCAGTCTGGGTGAACTGCGCAAGATCAGTGAAGAAGGAGTGCAATTTCGCTCGCCGGTGGATGGCAGCAAGATTTTCCTGGGGCCCGAAAGCGCCGTGGAGATTCAGCACAAACTGGGCAGCGATATCCTGATGGCCTTCGATGAATGCACGCCCTATCCGGCCGATGAGAAGCAGGCCCGGGAATCCATGGAATTATCCATGCGCTGGGCCAAACGCTGTCTTGATGCCCATGGCGACAATGATGCGGCCCTGTTTGGCATTATCCAGGGTTCCATGTATCCGCATTTGCGGGACGAGTCCCTGGAGGCGCTGGTGGAATTGGACTTTCCCGGCTATGCCATTGGTGGATTGTCTGTGGGGGAGCCCAAGGATGAAATGCAGGCCATTGTGTCCCACTGTGCGCCGCAGATGCCGGCCCACAAGCCCCGCTACCTGATGGGGGTGGGCACGCCCGCGGATATCGTCCATGCGGTCAGCCAGGGCATCGACATGTTCGACTGTGTAATGCCCACCCGCAATGCCCGCAATGCCCATATTTTCACGTCCCGGGGCCTGCTGCGGCTGCGTAATGCCCGATATCGTGATGACACCCGGCCGCTGGATGAGGACTGCGACTGCTACACCTGCCGCAATTTTTCCAGAGCCTATCTGTATCATCTTGATAAGTGTAAGGAAATTCTTGGCTCCCAGCTCAATTCCATCCACAACCTGCACTATTACCAGAGTCTTATGGATGGTTTGCGCAGCGCTATAGAACAGGGTAGATTGAGCGCCTTTGTCAGCAGCTTCAAGGCCGCCCAGGCGGAACTGGCGGCAGATTAAATACCGTCGCCCGAGGGGCCGACTTGAATTTGCCTTAATCAGCCCAACTAAGAACTGATCAGCAATGAACTGGCCGGGAACAACGAGCATCAAGTAAGGCCAAACAAGTAACAGACAAACCAATAACAAAGGCAGAATCCGCCCATCTCCCGCTGCAGCCCCAGGCCCGCAGGCGAGCAGACAACAAGCGGCCCTGTCGGTGACGCAGCCAAGCTGTTGGCCTGCGACTTCAAATGTATAACCTGGAATATTAACGAGAGCCCAACATGAACTTCCTTTTTCCTACAGCCTACGCCCAGGAGGCCGCAGCCCAGCAGCCTTCCATGATGTACAACCTGATTCTGTTCGGCGGTATGTTCCTGCTGTTCTACCTGATTCTCTGGCGCCCCCAGTCCAAACGCGCCAAGGAACACCGGGAGTTGGTGGAAGGCATCGGCAAGGGGGATGAAGTGATGACCTCGGGTGGTCTGCTGGGCAAGGTAACCCGGATCAGCGAAGACTATATGGCCATTGAAGTGGCCGAAGGTACGGAACTGAAACTGCAGAAATCATCTGTGGCCGCAGTGTTGCCCAAGGGCACCATCAAGCAAATCTAATCTCTGGAGAGCCCCGGCCTGAGTCCTGGGCAATTGCGCTATGCTGAACAAGTATCCCGCCTGGAAAAATATCCTGATCCTGCTGGTTGTGCTCTGGGGGCTGGTTTATTCGGTTCCCAATCTCTACCCGGATGATGAGGCAATCCAAATCACCAATGAGAGCCTGTCGGTCAATGAGTCTGACCTGGCGGTGGTAACCACTGCTCTGGAAGCCGCCGAGATTGAGTTTTTCGGTGAGGAGTTAACCGAGTCGGGATTGTTGCTGCGCTTTAACGAAGTGGACGATCAGTTGCGGGCCAAGACCGCCATCGAAGAAGCCCTGACTGATGACTTTATTGTGGCCCTGAATCTGGCGCCCACCACCCCTGGCTGGATGCAGAGCATCGGCGCCGGCAAGATGAATCTGGGGCTGGACCTGCAGGGCGGGGTGCATTTCCTGATGGAAGTGGACATGGATGCGGCGCTGGAACGACGCATGGAGGATAACCTGTCCAATGTGCGCTCCATTTTGCGCGAGGAACGCATTCGTACCCGCGGTATCAATCTGCTAAGTAATACCCATCTGGAAGTGAATTTCGCTACCACCGATGACCGTTCGGCGGCGCGTTCAATTCTCACCGACAATTTTCCTGACCTGCAATTCCAGAATTCTTCGCGCAACGGCAATGAAGTGCTGGACATGCGCCTGACTCCGGAAATGGTGTTGCAGATTCAGCGTGAGACCTTGCAGGCCAATCGCACCACCTTGCTCAATCGTGTTGATGCTCTCGGTGTATCCGAACCAACTGTGCAGCAACAGGGCTCTGACCGTATTGTTGTAGAGCTGCCCGGTGTGCAGGACCCGGCCCAGGCCATTCGAATCCTGCAACGTATCGCCACCCTCGAGTTCCATCTCGAAGCGGAAGTGGGTGCCACCCGTTCCAGCTATGAGACCTATGAATTTGAAGGCATGCTGATCAATGTGGACAACGATGTCATCCTGCAGGGTGATCGCATCAGTAGCGTGCGCTCCACTCTGGACCAGAACGGCCTGCCCCAGGTGCAGATCAATCTCGATGCCCAGGGTGGCAGTCAGATCAATCGCGTCACCCGTGACAATGTCGGCCGCAATATGGACATTCTCCTTATCGAGACGCGCTCACGCACCAATACCTACCTCGACGAAAACGGCCAGGAAGTCGAGGAGACAGAGTTTTATGAAGACAAGCGCCTGATCAGCCACGCCACCATCCGCACAGCACTGCCGCGGACCTTTGTGATTACCGGTCTCACTGCCCGGGAAGCCAATGACCTGTCGCTGCTGATTTCCTCCGGTTCCCTTGCCGCACCCATGACCATCGTCGAGCAATCGGTGATCGGTCCTTCCATGGGACGCGAGAACCTTGAAGCCGGCATCATGGGGGTGCAGATAGCGGCGGCCCTGGTGGTGCTGTTCATGCTGGCCTATTACCGGGTCTTCGGTTTGGCGGCCAATGCGGCCCTGATCATGAACATCCTGCTGATCTTTGCCATCCTGTCGTCGATTCTGCCCGCCACCCTGACCCTGCCGGGTATTGTCGGTATTGTGCTGACGGTGGGTATGGCGGTGGATGCCAATGTGCTGATCTTCACCCGGATTCGCGAGGAACTCAGCAAGGGGGCGCCGCCCCAGAGGGCCATCGATTCCGGTTATGACCAGGCCTTCTCCACCATTCTCGATGCCAATATCACCACCTTCCTGGTGGCGGTGGTGCTGTTTACCATTGGTACCGGTCCGGTTAAAGGTTTTGCCGTCACCCTGATGATCGGCATCATTACTTCCATGTTCACGGCCATTGTTGGTACGCGGGCACTGGTTAATCTCATCTATGGTGGCCGCAAGGTGCAGAAGCTGTCCATTGGCAGCTATGTCGAGCCCCAAAAAGCGCTGGCTGAATAAGTAGTTTCCTATGTTAGATAAAATCGTTGCAGAAAATCAGATTGACTTCATGGGCGTGCGCAAGCTCGCCGGTTCAGCCTCCGCTGTTCTGGTGCTGGTTGCCATTGTGGCGCTGGCGCTGAATGGTTTGAACTTCGGTCTCGACTTTACCTCGGGCACCGCCGTGCGCCTGAATTATTCCGAGGCGGTGGTGATCAATGAAGTCAATGATGCCCTGCAGAACAATGGCTATGAAGACGCGGTGGTGGTGAACTTCGGTTCCGACCGCGATATTAGGGTATTGCTGCCGGTGGATGCCGAAGTGGCGGAAGCTGACCAGGCCGCCCAGGCGGTCGCCGTAGGGGAAACCATTGCCCAATTGCTGGGGAACAGCAGTAGCAGTGAGGTAACCCTGCTGGGTTCTGACTATGTCAGTGCCAAGGTGGGTGCCGAGCTGGCAGAGCAGGGCGGGCTTGGCATGCTGGTGGCCCTGGGCATCATCATGGTTTATATCTCGGTGCGCTTTCAGTTCAAGTTCGCCGTCGGTGCCGTGGTTGCCCTGGCCCATGACCTGATTATTACCCTCGGCATCTTTGCCCTGTTCCGGCTGGAGTTCAATCTCAATACCCTGGCGGCCATGCTGGCCATCATTGGTTATTCCCTCAACGACACCATCGTGGTGGCTGACCGTATCCGGGAAAACTTTCGCCGCATGCGCAAGGGCACGCCCATCGAGATGGTGAATGTGTCTCTCAACCAGACCCTGAGCCGGACCCTGATTACCTCCTTCACCACCTTGCTGGTACTGGCCTCCATCCTCTTCATTGGCGGAGAAGCGACCCAGGGCTTTGCCGTGGCACTGATCATCGGTGTGGTCATTGGTACCTACTCCTCCATCTACGTGGCGTCCAATGTCATTCTCTATATGAACGTGACCCGCGAAGACCTGATGCTGCCGATCAAGGAGGGGGCGGAACTGGACGAGGCGCCCTGAGGGCGGTCCCGAAAACTGCCCGGCGCGGCTGCAATTGCTCACCTTTCGGTGCCAGTCTGCCGTAAAGCTGTTTATCCTGCAGGCGATATAAGTACAAGGCCCCCGTGTATTCGGGCAGCCGGGCCTGGCGTTCTGTCGTTTCCTGCAAATAGCGCTTGGCGAAAATCTTCATACTTGTTATGTTTTAGCTCCTGTGCGTCATGACCCGGGCGCTTGTCGGAAGATGTTGAATTTAAAGGCAAAAACAGCCCAGTTTATGGCATCAAAATGGCACAAAAATGGCCCCTCCCTGCTGCTGAGTCTGCTGCTGACTCTGTTGCCGGTGTTTGCTGTTGCCCAGTCTGAGCAATTGTTCCCCCGGCCGCCGGAGCTGGAAGATGCCGTAAATTTCTGGGTTCGGGTTTATACCGAGGTGGATACCAACAGCGGTTTTCTGCACGATTCCCGCCATTTGTCAGTCATCTATGAGCGTCTGCCCCTGGACCGGCGCGAGATCGAAGCCACCCGTAACCGTATTCGTGAAGACCTCAGGGTGCTGGCCACCGGCAAGCGCAGTGGCCTGACATCCAGTCAGCAGGAAATCCTGGCCTTGTGGCCGGCCGATGTCAGCAATGAAACCCTGCGTACCGCCGCTTCCAATGTGCGCTGGCAATTGGGGCAGTCGAATCGCTTTCTCGGCGGCCTGCGCCGCTCCGGTGCCTATCGCGCCCATATCAACCGGGTAATCGAAGAAAAGAACCTGCCGCCAGAACTGGTGGTGCTGCCCCATGTGGAATCATCCTGGAACCCCAATGCCTACTCCAGCGCATCGGCGGCGGGCATGTGGCAGTTTGGCCGGGCCACGGGCCTGCGCTTCATGCGTATCGATCACATTGTTGATGAGCGCATGGACCCCTATATAGCCGCCAATGCCGCCATGAGCCTGCTGGAATACAACTACTCGGTCCTGAAAACCTGGCCCCTGGCGCTCACTGCCTATAATCACGGGGCCGGCGGCATTGCCCGCGCCGTGAGAGAGACGGGCACCCGGGATATTGAAACCATCGTCGCCAACTATCGGGGCCGGGCCTTCGGTTTTGCCTCACGCAATTTCTATGCGCAGTTCCTGGCGGTGCTGGAAGTGGAAGAGCGCGCTGAGGAATTTTTTGGGCCGGTACGTTATGACCCGGCACCCGAATTTGTCGAAGTGCGGCCCGACGCCTTCATCGATGCAGAAATCTTTGCCCGCTCTCTGGGCATGTCCCTGGAACAATTACGGGCTGACAATCCGGCCCTGCGCCCGGTTGTCTGGGAAGGCAACAAGCGCATTCCCCGGGGCTTTCCTCTCAAGGTCCGGCGTGAATTTGCCGGCAGTGGTGATTTGCTGGCCCAGATTCCCGCCGACTATAAATTTGCGGTGCAGACACCGGATATAGCCTATGTGGTGGAGCGGGGCGACAGCCTGTCGGTGATCGCCCGACGTTTCAATACCAGCGTCTCGGAACTGGTGTCCCTGAACCAGCTGGCCAGCCGCAATCGCATCCAGATTGGCCAGCGCCTGTTGTTGCCCCAGGACAATGCCAATAGCCAGCAACTGGCGTCCAGCACCGAGGCGGTACTGGAGGATGGCGTTTATCGGGTGCGCCGTGGTGACACCGTTTCCCTGATTGCTGCCCGCTACGATATTCCCGAAAACCAGTTGCTGGGTCTCAATGGTATTGATGACCGAAACCGGATCTATCCCGGTCAGGAATTGCGCCTGCCTGGTGTTGGCGACGAAGGTCAACGGCTGGCGGTGATCGATGGCAATATGCGCCCGACGCCCCCAACCCAGATGCAGTATGCCGGTGAGCAGGCGGCTACCGAGACAAGCGGCAGTGCAAGCAACGAACCGGCATCGCAAGCTGCTCAGCAGCAGTCGCAACAGGCCCAGGCCGAACCGACAGAGGCCGAGGCAGCAAGCACCGAGACGAGTTCAGCCCCCACACAATTGGCCCTGGCCGATGATCTGCAGGCGCCTGCCGTGGCCATGCCGGATGCCGGTGAGTTGGACAGCGAAACCGATGAGGCCATGGCAGTCACTGAGGCCGACAGCGAAGCCGTGGCCATGGAGCCGCAGCTCAGTATTGAGCAAAGCAATGAGCAGTTAAGTGAATTGTTGTCCGCCGACCCCTCAGACTACAGTGTTGCCGGTGATAACAGTATCGAAATCCAGGCCTCTGAAACCCTCGGTCATTATGCCGACTGGCTGGGCATTCGCGCCTGGGATCTGCGCCGTCTCAATGGCATGGCTTACCGCGACCCGGTCATTATCGGCGAGCGCCTGAAGCTGGATTTCTCCCAGGTCAATATCGCCGAATTCGAAGTCAAACGCCGGGACTATCATTCCACCCAGCAGCAGGAGTTCTTCAGCCGCTACCGCATTCAGGATGTTGAAACCTATCAGGTGCGCCGCGGTGACAACCTGGGCAGTATCGCCCGCAGTCGCTATTCCACCCCCATCTGGCTGCTACGCCAGTACAATCCCGCGCTGGATTTCAATCGGGTGCAGATCGGCCAGGAAGTTGTCTTCCCCTTGCTGGAGCCGGCTGACGACTAGCGCGTTGGGGTTTGTTGCTAACTCAAGCCCGTAAGCATCAGCGCTCCATTGACAGCAACTGCTCAAAGCATTGCCGGTAACAGGCCGCTATGGCCTCGCCGCAATATTGCTCCAGCCTGACCCTGGGCAGTGCCTGATTACCCGCCTGTAGCCAGTCTTCCAGCCGCTTCACTACCGCCCGGGCCGAGGCCTGAAGATCCTGGCTGCGTTCATACAGACAGCCCTGCGGCAGATAGTCCCGGTAGGCCAGATCATCGGGTGTCAGTGGGGTACAGCCGGCAAGACAGGCCTCCTGGATACCCAGCCCCTGAAACTCATGCCAGGCAGTGGACAGGGCCACGTCGCACTGTTGCAGCAGGGCCTGGTATTGATCGGCTGGTAAGAAACCAAAACATCCCCGGCTGAGATTCTGCTCCCTGGCCATCTGCTCACAGAGTGCGTCTATCTCGGTGAATTCGGTCGGTTGCTGACGAAATTGCTGGCCACAGATATGCAGCCGTACCGGCAGTTTCGATGCGGCCAACTGCTGACAGACGGCCAGCAATAGCTCCGGGCCCTTGTCGTATTCCCAGCGATGATTCCATAGCAGTTCCAGAAAGGGCCGGGCGGGGCGCGGCGCCGGTGGCTCTGACCTGACTGCCACCGGCACCGGAATCACCCGGGCCGCCTCCAGCTTCTGCCAGGCGCTGGCCGGCAGGGGGTCTGGCAGCTTGTCAAACAGGCGTCGGGCACCGCTGAGGAAAGTCTGGCGATTGAAGTCACTGTTGAAAACCATGGCATCGGCACACAGGGCGCTGAACACCGGGATTAGCAAGGGCTCGATGTTGTCGCGCCGTCCGGGGCCATCGCCGCTGCTGTTGGCGGGATAGAAAAACTGGTTTTCATGGAAATAAAGCACAGTCGGTAGCTGCGCCAGCTGCGGGCGCAGGCCGCGCAAGGCAGCCAGATCCACCATGGAGGTGGCGATCAGCAAATCCGCTGGCCGGGCAAAGGCGTCATCCTCGCCCAGCCCCCAGTGCAGGCTGTTGCTGCGAATACGCCAGTCGAAATGTCGGGGTGGCAGTGCCAGCTGGCACCAGTCATGCTCCGGAAACAGCGCCGCCAGGCGCTGTCGCCAGAGCTGGTGACTGTTGGCGTCATAGGCGGAGAGGAGAAGTATGCGCACGGGCAGTGCCGGTCTGCTCAGCGGTGGGGCTGACGCTCCAGGATGCCGGCATTCTCGCTCATGTCCAGGATAGTCTCGATATTGGCTTCGATGTCTTCGGCGCTGGCGCCGCTGCCGAGATCCACGCCGGGATTCTCGCGGATATCGGCGGAATAATAACGGCCGCCCATGGCCTGGATAATGCGGCCATTGGGCGCCTTGTCACTGCAGAGAAAGACCACCGCCGGTGTCACCAGTTCCGGCGCCAGGCGCTCGGCGCTGTCCTCGAAGCCGGGCAGGTCCATGGTCATGCGCGTGGCGGCGATGGGGGCGATGCTGTTGGTAAAAACATTATACTTGGCGCCTTCCAGTCGCAGCGTGTTCATGAAACCCACCAGACCCAGCTTGGCGGCACCATAATTGCTCTGGCCAAAATTGCCGAACAGGCCGGAGGTGGAGGTGGTCATGACAATGCGGCCATAGTTCTGTTCAACCATGATGGGCCAGACTGTCTTGCTGCAATTCAGGCTGCCGGTGAGATGCACGTCGATCACGGCATGCCAGTCAGCCAGGTCCATTTTGGCGAAAGTCTTGTCCCTGAGAATGCCGGCATTGTTCACCAGAATGTCGATACGGCCCCAGGCATCCATGGTCTGCTGCACCATGGCCTGCACTGCGTCCAGGTCAGTCACCGACGCCGCGTTGGCCATGGCCGTGCCGCCGGCTTCATTGATTTCCCGGGCCACCTGCTCGGCTGCCGTTTCGGAGCCACCGCTGCCATCGACACTGCCGCCGAGGTCATTGACCACTACTTTGGCGCCGCGACGCCCCAGCTCCAGTGCATGCTGGCGACCCAGTCCGCCGCCGGCACCGGTGACAATAGCGACCTGATTCTCAAAACTGATAGACATCTGTAAGGACTCCCTGATTGCTGATTTGGCTGAAGGCCGACAGTGGCTGTATTCGGCGCAACGAGGCTGGATTCTATGCCGAGCCCGCGCCGGGGTGCAATCGGGGTGACTGGGGCTGAGCGAATTGATCGGCTATCATGTGGCTGGTTCTCTGTCTTGGTTGAATCGATGTCTGACACTGTTTCCCAGCAACCTGTACCCGCCGCCACGGTGGCGCTGGTACGTGAAAATTCGCAACTGGCGGATATCGAGGTGTTGCTGCTGCGGCGTGACAGCAAGCTGGTATTCCACGGTGGCCACTGGGTGTTTCCCGGTGGGCGTATCGACCAGGAGGACTATCATGCCCAGCAGACAGAGCTGGAATATCCGGCGGCTCGCCAGGCTGCCGTGCGCGAGACCTGGGAAGAGGCTGGTATTCGTATCGAGGCTGAGCGGCTTATTCATCTGGCCCACTGGACCACGCCACCCAAACTGCCCAGACGCTTCAGCACCTGGTTTTTTGTCTGCCCCCTGACCGAACCGGTCCAGGTGCAGGTGGACGATCGGGAAATCCGTGAATATCGCTGGAGCACACCCAGCGCCGCTATCGAGTTGGATGATGCCAGGCAACTGGTGTTGCCACGCCCCACCCGGGTGACCCTGGAAGACCTGCAAGGCTATCGGGATTTGCAGTCAATGATCCAGGCCGTCACCGAAGGTAACATCCGCGTCTTTCCCGAAAACTCCAGATTTTATCGTCCTTCTGAAATGGGCTATCAGGAACCGGAAAATTGACCCAGAATGTCTCCCGGCTGGTCAAAATCGGGGCGCAAATGTGCCGATTTGTGTCTTTGCGCTGGCGCTGATCGGGTTAGCGGACCAGAGCGGGATTTTGTCCTTTAAAGCCCCGCCAGGTCCTTGCTTTTCGGGGTCCGATAGTGGGATAGTTGGGTGAGATTTCAAGTCTGTAGCCCCGAAAATACCCGGTTGGAAGCAGGCATCAAGGCTTTGCCAGCAGGAGATGTTCTGTCGGCCTTTGACAGGTCCGGCGGTGTTAGAACCAAGCGAGAGAGCCAGAGGATAGAACCAGACAGCCTTTCGCACAGGTTCCGATTTCTTCCGTTACAAAGCAAACACAGTGATCTGATTGCAGTGTCAAGGCAGTAGATTCGGTAATAACACATCGAATCCTGGAAGATCAGTCAGCATTAGCCACTGAGACTGCAAGAGTCGAGCAACTCCTGGAACAGACTATGGCCACGCCCACTTTCGAGAGCCTTCGCAATACCCTGAAGAATCTGCGCCGCCGGCGCAGTCAGCTCTTCTTGTTGAAGCAGGTCAGTTATCTGGTGATCGCGCTGGCCACGCTGACCCTGCTTGCCACCGGCCTGGCGGCCTGGCTGGAACCGGGCAAAGCCGCCACCACTGTTCTGTTTGCCGTGACTGTACTCGCAGCCCTTGGCCTGTGCGCCTTCTTCCTCGGCATGATCAAGCGCCGCCACTACGATGATCGTGCGCTCGCTCATTATGTTGAAGACCATATCCCCGATCTGGAACAACGCCTGCTGACTTCACTGGAATTCAGTGAAGAAGATCTGATCAATGGTCGTGCCGGCGTTTCGCAGCAATTTATTCAGCAGCTGTGGCAGGATGCCCAGCAACATGTCAGCCAGCAGCAGAAGCAGGTTGAAACCGTTATGCCCGCCAGTGCTTCCTGGTATTCGGCCCTGGCGGCAGCCACGGCGGTACTGGTGCTGGTGGTGACTTTTCTCAGTTCGGATCTGCTCTATCAGGCCGGCACCCGACTGGCCTGGCCCTTTGCCATTCCCGAGCCGGTGGTAGTGGTGGTGGAAGAACTGGCTGATATCGAAATCAGTATTGAACCGGGCAATCTGGAAATGCAGCGAGGTGACAGCGTCACCATTATTGCACGGGTGGACAATGCCGCCCCGGATGCCATCAATCTGCGTTTGCAGGATGATAATGTGAACTGGCGTGATGTATCCATGCGCCGGGACGGCAGTGGCAGTGACAGCGCTACCTACAGTTATTTCATTCCGGCACTGGAAGAAGACACTACCTATTACGTCAGCTTTAATGAGCGTGGTGAAGAACAGAGTTCACCCCAGTACCAGATTGACCTGTTTGACCTGCCGCAGATAGAACAGATCGACCTCAGTTTCAGCTACCCGGAATACACCGGCCTGGAAGCAGAAGTGGAAGAGGACAGCGGCGACATGCTGGTGCCGGAGGGCACCCTGGTGGAAATGACGGTCAACTTCAACAAGGCCATCGCCGAAGCCAGCCTGGATTTTGATCGCGCGCTTGTGGAAACCGAAGACGGCGAGGCGCCATTGCTGTCAGGGCCGGCCTTGCCGGAACAACTGAGTCTGGAGATTGATGGCAATGTGGGCGTGGCTCGCTTCCCGGTCCATGAAGACGGTGTGTATCGCATTAATGCCCGCGACAATGCGGACATGACCAATCGCAATCCCCTGGATTATTTTATTCGAGCCATCAAGGATCAGCCGCCGGAACTGGCGCTGGAGCGCCCGGGGCAGGACCAGGAAGTCATGCCTCTGGAAGAAGTGGTACTGCAGGTGCAGGCCAGTGATGACTATGGCCTCAGTGAATTCCAGTTGAATTACAGCGTGGTGGGCAATGACGAGGTAGAGGTGGATTTTCTGCCGGAGCCCAATGCGCGCAGTGTCGCCGGCGACGAACTCATCTATCTGGAAGAGATGGGTGTGGAGCCCGGTGATTTTGTCAGCTACTACCTGACCCTGGCGGACAATAACGGCCTGACCGGGCCCAATCAGGTGGTATCCGATATTTATTTCCTCCAGGTGATTCCCACTGACCAGGAGTTTCGTCGCAACAACTCCGGCGGTGGTGGCGGCGGTGGCGGTGGCCAGGCGGGTGATTCCAGTGCCCTGGTCAGCATCCAGAAGGACATTATCGCCGCAACCTGGAAACTGCGTAATCGCATGGGGCAGGTGTCCGAATCCGAATTCAGTGCCGACGCCGGGATTATTGCCGAATCCCAGCGCGAAGCCACCGAACGGGCGCGCATGTCTATCGATCGTCTGGCAGAGCGTCTGAATTTCTCTGACGATACCTACGATGCAGCGGTGGAAAACCTGTCACTGGCTATCGATGAAATGAACAAGGCGGCCAATGAGTTGGCCCTGGAACAAATCACCAGTGCCCTGCAGCCGGAACAACTGGCCCTGCAATATATCCTGAAAGCCGAAGCCAGCATCAATCGCACCAATATCGCCATGCAACAGGGTGGCGGTGGCGGCGGTGGTGGCTCGGCCCAGCAGGAACGTGAAGATCTGCGTGAGCTGTTTGAAATGGAGATGGGGCAGCTTGAAAATCGCTATGAAACACCCAGCAGCCCCGGCGGTGGCGGCCAACAACAGAGTGAAGAAGCCAATAAACTGGAAGAACTGGCACGTCGTCAGGAAGGCCTGACCCGGGCACAACGAAATCTGGCCCGTCGCGAAGAGCAAATGACTGAAGAGCAGAAGCGCCGGGAACTGGAACGCCTGATGCGCCAGCAGGAACAGCTAAGCCGCGAAGTGGCGCAGCTGGCGGAACAGATGTCGCGTAATCAGCAGCGCTCCCAGTCTTCCCAGAGCCAGTCACAATCGCAGTCGCAATCCCAATCCCAATCGCAATCCCAGTCCCAGTCCCAGGCTTCGTCCTCGGGCAGCTCCAGTGGTGGCCAGCAGCAACAGCAGACGGCCCTGCAGCGCGCCGCCCAGCAAATGCAGGAAGCCTCGGAGAGTGATTCTGCCTCCATGGCTGCCGCTCGCAGCCAGAAGGCACTGGAAAATCTGCGTCAGCAACAACAGGAAATGAACCAGCAGGGTGAACGCTCGGTTGACCAGTTGGCCCAGAATCTGGGGCAGCGCGGTCAGCGACTGTTGCAGCAGCAGCGGGATCTCCAGGAGGCGCTGGCGGAAACCAGTCGCCAGCAGGGGTTGGGGCAGACCCGCCAGTCGGTGCGCGAGGATGAGCAATTGCAGGAACTGGTGGAACGCCAGCAACAGCAGCAACGTGATCTGGAAGAGATCGAGGACATGCTGCGCGCCATTATTGCCCGTGGTGACAGCGATGATCAGCGGCTGTTGTCACAGGCCCAGCAGGCATCACGGGACCTGCGCCCGATCCGGGAAGAAATGCAAACCAGCAATCGCGTGCTGCGCAATGGCATGGTGAATCTGTCGGTGGATATCGAGCAGGAACTGGAACAGCAAATAGAAGATTTTTCCCGCTCCCTGGCGGCACTGGACCCGTCCCAGGCGCAGTCCCAGGGTGGCCAGATTCAGCAGGCGGCCCGCGATGCCGAAGCCCTGCGCCAGCAACTGGAAGACCTGGAGCAGCAAGCCCTGGCTTTTAATGAGGGTGATCAGGAAGGCGCTGCGCCCAGTCTGCGGGAAATGCGCGAACAGCTGGCCCGCAGCCAGCAACTGGCCCAGAGCCTGCAGCAGCAAATGGAACAACAGCAACAGGCTGGCGGGGCCCAGCCCGGTTCCCGCTCCGGTCAACAGGCCGGCAACAACGGTGGTCGGCAACAAATTGGTGGCGCTCGCCAGCAACAGGGCGATCCCAATGAGGGCGGTGCGGACCGGGCGGATCAGTCCGGCAATAATCTGCCCTGGGGTAATGCCCGGTCGGTTCGCCAACAGTTAACGCAGCAGGACATCGAAGATTTCCTCAATCAGCCGGAACTGTTTCGTCAGTTACTGCAGCCCATTCTCGAACTGGAAGGGGCCTTGCGGGCACAGGCGGAACTGGAAAATATCAACGAGAAGCTCTATGCCGCCGTTGATGAAGATGTTCCCGAGGAATATCGGGATCTGGTGGAGCAATACTATCGGGTCCTGTCTGAAAACCAGGGTTCTGCAGACAGTAATCAGTAGCAATGCAATCCAGCGCACCCACTCTCTTAACAGCCTTGTCTGATGGTTCCCTGAGCTTCGCTTACGGCATCAGTCCCTGGCTGTTTGCCGTTTTCGTGATCCTGATAGTCGCCGCTGTCTGGGCGGTGTACTACAAAACCACCCGGCCCCTGACAGGCCCCTGGAAGGCCTGGTTTATCGGCCTGCGTTCGGCGGTACTGGTGCTATTGCTGTTCTGTCTGCTGCGGCCGGTGGTAACCACCACCCAGGTAGCGCCCCAGGAAACCTATCTGGCCGTGCTGATCGACAATTCCCAGAGCATGGCCATTACTGATATGCCCGGCGGCGACAGTCGCCAGCAGGTGGTGCAGGAGGCCTTCCTTGATGATGGTTTGCTGGATGAGTTGTCCGAATCTTTCCAGTTGCGCAGCTTCAGTTTTGACAAACAGGCACAGCGGGTGAACAGCCTCGATGCGGTGGCCGAACCGGGCACTGCCTCCTCCATCGATGGTGCCCTGTCCTATGTCCAGGACCAGCTGAACGGCCTGCCTCTGGGTGCCGTGGTGTTGATCAGCGACGGAGCGGATAACAGCGAAGTGGACCCGGTGATCCGGGCCCGCGACTTTGGAAATCAGCAGGTTCCCATCTTCACGGTCGGTGCCGGTCAGGAGGAAATTCCCCGTGATATCGGTATTGTCGATGTCAGTGCCGCCGAAACTGTTCTGGAAGGCTCTGTCTTCAATATCCAGGTAGCGCTCACCCAGCAAGGCTATGGGGGAGAATCGGTGCTGTTGTCAGTCAAGGATGGTGATACCACCGTGACCAGCGAAACGGTGACACTCGGGGCCGAAGGGGTCACCCGGCGATACGAGATGGAAGTTACACCGGATCGCCCTGAACTGATTGTCTATGAGCTGGAAGTGGAACTGCAGCCGGATGAAATTATTCCCCAGAACAATCGCTACAGTTTTCTGGTGGACAATACTGCCAAGACACCGCTCGATGTGCTTTATATCGAGGGGCACCCCCGTAACGAATACAAGTTTATCCGCCGCGCCATCGAGGGTGACAATTCCCTGCGCCTGGCTACCTATTTGCAAACCGGTCCGGAAAAATTCTATCGCCAGGGCATCAAGTCGCCCACCGAGCTCAGCGATGGTTTCCCCAGCGACAAGGAAACCCTGTATCAGTACGAAGCCATTATTCTCGGCGACATCGAGGAGAGCTTTTTCACCCCCGAGCAACTGCAATTGATCGAAGATTTTGTGGCCGAACGGGGTGGTGGTTTCCTGAAGAGCGGCATGGTGGATGAAGATTTTATTGAGACGCCCATTGCCGATATTCTGCCCCTGACCCTGGTGGAGGAAAATTTTCTGCCCGGGCATCTGCGCGGCGGTATTCGGCGTGGCACACATCCCACCGGTGAATTGTTCTTTCCGCGCCTGACCCGCAATGGTGAGTTTTCACCGCTCTTGCGTCTCAGTGGCGACGATGCGGAAAACCGCAGCCGCTGGAATGCGCTGCCGGAACTGCAGGGGATCTATGCCACCGGTCGCATCAAGCCCGGCGCCACAGTGTTGATGGAACACCCCCTGTTGCAGTACCAGAATCAGGCCCTGCCGGTGATTGCCTCCCAGCGTTTCGGCAGCGGTCGCAGCATGTCGGTTACTACCGCCAGCACCTGGCGTTGGCAAATGATGATGCCCTCGGAAGATCAGTCCCATGAAATACTCTGGCGGCAGTTGTTGCGTTGGCTGGCGGTGTCAGCACCGGAGCGCATCAGCATCAATTTCGACCGGGAATTCTATAATGTCGGTGATGAAGTGCGGGTCACCGCCACCGTGCTGGATGAACAGTTCGAGCCGGATAACGACGCGACCCTGTGGATGCAGACCACGACGCCACTGGATCAGATCAGCGATACCCCGATGGAATGGGATATCAGCGAGGACGGTGTCTATCGCAGCAGCTTTACAGTGCAGGAAGAGGGCGTCTTCAACCTGTTGGTGGACGTGGCCAGCGCCGCCGGCGAATCGACAGCAGAGGGCAGTGAGAAGCGTGCCGCCTTTGTTGTTACGCCTTCCCTGCGGGAATACACCAATGCCGAAATGGATCGGGGTCTGCTGGAGCGGATTGCCGATGCCAGTGGCGGCAGTTTCTTTAGCCTCAATAATGTCGGCAATCTGGCAGGCACTGTGGAATTCACCCCCAATGCCTATTCCAGGGAAGTACAGATCGATCTGTGGGATCGGCCCTGGCTGCTGGGTTTGCTGATCCTGTTGTTGTGTATGGACTGGATGAGCCGACGCCTGAAGGGGTTGTCCTGATCATGAAAATCAAATTGCAGATTCCGCTACTGTTGACCTTCGGCCTGCTGGCCGCTTCCGTCGCTGCACAGCCGGCTGCGGACACCGAAGCTGCCTATTTCCTCGATACGCCCGAGACCAACAAGTACGCCGTGATCATCACCGGGCCCACCGTGGGTCAGAGCAATATTGACCAGTTTCGGGGCTGGACCTTCCGCCTGCATGATGTGCTGGCACGTGACTATGGCTATAGCTCTGACAGCATCACCCTGCTTTATGATCGTGGCGAGAGCAATTCATCCAGCGCCAGCCTGATTGACGGTGCGGCCGATCGCGCCGGTATTGAGTCGGCACTGACTGAACTGGCCGGACGGGTGCAGCCCGGAGACCAGATTACCCTTTACCTGATCGGCCATGGCAGTGGCGCTGAAGACGAAGCCAAATTCAATATTGTCGGCCCCGACCTTACCGGTCCCCAGTTTGCCGAAATTCTCGATCAGTTCGATCGCCAGGACATGGTGATCGTCAATACCACCAGTGCCAGCTACGGTTTCTCCACGGCCCTGTCCAGTGAAGGCAGGGTGGTTATCTCGGCGACCCGTTCGCCGTCGGAAAAATACGATCCGGTGTTCTCCCGCTATTTCATCGAAGCGCTGGAAGAGCGCCGCGGTGATCGCGACAAGAACAACCGGGTATCCATGCTGGAAGCTTTCCAGTATGCCAAGGCCAGTGTCGAGCAATGGTATGAGGAACAGGGGAGACTGGCCTCTGAACATGCGGGCCTGGATGACAATGGCGATGCCCTGTTCTCCCTGGACCCCGCCATCGATGAGGCAGATGGCAGACTGGCAGAGATTGCCTTTATTGATCGTCTCAGCGATGACACGGCCGGGCTGAGTGCCGATGCCATGGCGCTGAAACTGCGTATGCAGGAACTGGAGCGCTCGGTCTTTATCCTCAGGAGTCGCAAGGCGGACTACCTGGAAGCCGATTACTGGCAGGAAATGGAGGAACTGCTGGTTGAACTGGCGAGAACCACAGGACAATTCAATGATCTGGTCAATGAGTAAACGAATGCCACAACTAATCCAGACCCTGCTGCTGTTGATGCTCAGCAGTCTGGCGCTGGCCCAGGACAATGTCAGCAATTCACCGCTGTTTCGCGGTGAAGAGTTGATGCTGAGCGGCTCCTATGCCGCGGCAGCAGACGTGTTTCAGATGGCCGACGGCCTGGACCGGGAAGACGGCCTGGTGGGTAGCAGCCGGGCCCTGGCCATGATGGGTAATTATCAGGAAGCCATGCGGGTGGTGCAGCAGGGCATCGACGATGAGCAATATGCCGATGCGCCGTTGCTGGCCACCCAACTGGCCGAAGTGAAGCGTCAGGTGGGAGAGTCTGGCGAAGCCCTGGCCATTCTGGCGTCGGTTTTCGATGGCCTGGCCGAACCGCCGGTGCGCAGCCTGGTGCAGTATGGCAGCTTGCTGAAATTCACCGGTGACAAGGCCATGGCCTACCAGGTGCTTGATCAGGCTGTACAACGCTATAACGACGGTCTGGTGTTCGCTTCTGAAGACGTGGCCATGGTGGCCCTGGCCAGCTGGCTGCTGGGCAACTTCCATGATGCCAACAGCCTCTTTAATGAAGCCACCCGGGCCAATCCCAATAATCTGGAGGCCCATGCCCTGTGGGGTGATCTGTTCCTGGAAAAATACAATGCTGCCGATGCCGAGCAGAGTTACCAGGATGCCCTGGCCATCAATAGCCGCTATGTGCCGGCCCTGGTTGGCGTCGGCCGGGTACTGGGTGATGAGCGAGCCCTGACCCGGGCCCTGGCCATCAATCCCAATTCCACAGCGGCCATGGAAGCCTATGGTCAACTGATGTTGCGGATGGGGCGTGAAGACGAGGCCCAGGACTATTTCGAACGGGTACTGCAGATTAATCCGGAATCTCTCAAGACTCTCAGCATCCTGGCAGCCGCCGCGGCACTGGAAGAGCGTGAGGATGACTATCAGCGCCACCTGGCCCAGGTGGAAGCCTTCAGCCCGGACAACCCCCAGTTCCTGGCCGACATCGCCGACACCATGGGCAATAACTATCGCTTCGAAGAGGCAGTGGGCTATGCCCGCGCCGCCATCGCCGCCGATCCGGAATACTGGCAGGGCTATACCCTGTTGGGCAGCAACCAGATTCGCCTGGGGGAAGAGGAAGAAGGGCAGGCCAATCTGGAGATTGGTTTCGATAACGACCCTTTCAATGTCATGACCTCCAATATGCTGAAGGTGTTCGACACCCTGGAGACTTACGAGACTCTGGAGAGTGAACATTTCAAGGTGCATATGAGCGCCCGTGATGCCCGGATTCTCTGGCCCTATATGGAGCCGCTGCTGGAAGAAAGTTATGACACCCTGACAGCCAAATACGGTTTCGAGCCGGAAACGCCGATCCTGATTGAGGTATTCGAAAATACCGAGGATTTCGCCGTGCGCTCGGTGGGTCTGCCGGATATCGGCCCGCTGGTGGGTATCTGTTTCGGCAAGGTCATCACCCTGATTTCACCGGATACCCTGACCGCCAACTGGCAGGAGATTGTCTGGCATGAATTCATGCATGTGATCACCCTGCAAATGACTGACAACCGCATGCCACGCTGGTTGTCCGAGGGCATTTCAGTCTGGGAAGAGCGCGAGGGCCGCCCCTACTGGGGACGCAGCCAGGGTCTGGATCTGGTGCGGGCTTCTGAAGAGGGCCAGTTGATCCACATTAATGAATTGAATTCCGCTTTCACCAATGCCCGCAGCAATGCCGATCTCAGCTTTGCCTACTTCCAGTCCTATCTGGTGGTGGACTACATCGCCAAACAATACGGTTTCGAAAAACTGGTGGAACTGGTCAAGGAATACGCCTTTATCAAGGAAGATGCCGAGCGCTTCAATTTGGTGTTCGGCGAGAGTCTGGATCAGTTCGATGCCGGCTTCCGCAACTGGATCGACAGCCGGGTCGAGGAAATCAATGTCTATGTGCACCAGGAAGATGTGCCTGACGAAGGCGAGGGGCATGGCCACGGCATCCGCGAAAACTCTTCAGCGATCCTGGCAGAGCTTTATAACAATGCCTCCCTGAAGCAACATATGCGTTCGCGTATCGAAGATAATCCGCTGGATTTTCAGGCCCATCTGCAACTGGGCATAGTCCTGTTCAAGGAAGAGAATTTTCAGGAAGCCAAGGATTCCCTGAACCTGGCCTACGAGATTCTGCCTTCCTATACCGGTTACCCCAGCCCGCCCCTGGTGCTGTCGCAGATTTATGAGGCCGAGGGCAATACCGCCGAACAGCACCGCTGGCTGGAAGTGCTGCTGGAAAACGTGCAGCATGATTTTGCCTCAGCCATGATCCTGGCCGAGGCGGCACTGGAAGCGGGGGATCAAGAGCGCGCGGCCTACTATATCGACCGGGCCTTGCAGGTGGATCCCTATCGGGCCGATGTGCATCGCCTCAAGGCCCGCTATGCCGAGAGCACCGGCAACACCGCCATGGCAGTCACCGAATTTGAAGTGCTGATGGAGCTGGATTTCAACGATCCGGTAGAAGCCCGCACCGATCTGGCCCAGGCCTATCTCAATAACAGCCAGTATGATGAGGCCCGTCAGAATGTGCTCTATGCCCTGGAAATGGCGCCCAGTTACCGGCGTGCCCAGCAAGTATTGTTGCAGTCAGTAACGGGAGAGACGGCGCAATGAGCGGACGTTGGCTCATGGCATTGCTGGCAGGCTCGCTGTTGACCACAGCGGCCGTGGGCCAGGTTCAACCCATGCCATTTGTCGACGATGAGGATTTGTCGATCTATGGAACCGAGGTTACTGAATTTACCTGGCTGCGTGGCCAATACAGCAATCACGGAGGCGGTCGTGGCGGTTTCGGTTTTGGTCGCCGCGGTGGCTGGTGGGACACCGACTACCCGGATTCCGATGAGAATTTTCTGCGCGGTGTACAGCGCTATACCAACATCGATACCAATCCCCGCAACCATCGCTATGTGCAACTGACCGATCCGTCCCTTTACGAGCATATTTTTCTCTATATGAACTGGAAGCGGGTGCCCATCGGTTCTTCCTACAGTGGCCCCAACTTTTCACCGGAGGAGATCGAAGCCCTGCGTGAGTTCATGTTCCGCGGCGGCTTTGTGATGGTGGATGACTTCTGGGGTCAGCCTCATCTGGATGATATGTTCATGGAGATGGGCAAGATTTTTCCGGATCGGGAAATCATCAAGCTGGACACCGACCATGAAATATTTCACACCTTCTTCGATATCAACGAACTGGCCCAGGTACCGGGCCGCATGGTGACCTGGGATTTCGGCGGTTTCATGAATCTGGACGATCCCAGTTATCCGCCGGAGGTCTACGCGGTACTGGACGATGACGGCAGGGTAATGATGGTAGCCAATTACAATACCGACCTGGGTGATGGCTGGGAGCATACCTTCTATGCCGGTTACCCCACCAAATACACCAATGAGGCCTACAAGATAGGTATCAATTTTCTTATTTACGCATTCAGTCACTGAGCGACAGGAATTCAATCATGTCAGAAATAGAAGAAACACTGGAAATTGAAAACAGCGATGACCTGGAACTGGTCAAGCGTATGCAGGATGGTCGCGACCAGATTGTGGCTGAAATCAAGAAGGTCATTATTGGTCAGTCCGACATCATTGACGAACTGCTGATTGCCCTGTTTGCTGGTGGCCACGTCCTGGTGACCGGTGTGCCCGGACTGGCCAAGACCCTGCTGATCAAAACCGTGGCGGATATTCTGCGAGTGGACTTTTCCCGTATCCAGTTTACGCCGGACCTGATGCCGGCCGACGTGGTGGGTGCCGAGGTGGTGGAAGAGAGCGAGGGCGCTCGCAGGCTCAAATTCGTCAAAGGCCCGATCTTTACCAATATTCTGCTGGCGGACGAGATTAACCGTACTCCGCCCAAGACCCAGTCGGCCCTGCTGGAGGCCATGGAGGAACGGCAGGTGACTGCCGGTGGCGTGACCCATCCCATGGCCAAGCCCTTCTTCGTACTGGCGACCCAGAACCCGATCGAACTGGAAGGCACCTACCCGCTGCCGGAGGCACAACTGGACCGCTTCATGTTCAAGATTGAACTGGGTTATCTGTCCGAGGAGGATGAGGTTACGGTGGTCAGCAATACCACCCAGATCCAGGATCGAAATCTGGCCCACCCCCTCAGTGGTGAAGATATTCTGGATTTTCAGCGCATTGCCCGACAGGTACCGGCGGCCGAAGCGGTGGTGCAATACGCGGTGCGGCTGGTCCATGCCTCACGGCCACAGAGTGAAAACGCGCCGGAGTTCGTCAAGGACTGGGTGAGCTGGGGTGCCGGTATCCGGGCTTCCCAGAACCTGATTCTGGCGGGCAAGGTAAGGGCCCTGCTGCATGGCCGCTACAATGTTTCCTATGGCGATGTGCGCGCCCTGGCAAGTTCGGTGCTGCGCCATCGTATTCTGCTTAACTTCCATGCCGAGGCAGAGAGAGTGACCACGGATGAAGTCATTCGCCTGTTGCTGGAAGCGGTGCCGGCACCGGCCGCGGAAATCTAGGCTTTATGTCTGATTCCCTGAATTTCCTCGACCCCTCGGTGCTAACCGGGCTCGATAATCTCGAGCTGCGTGCCCGTGTGGTGGTAGAAGGCTTTCTGAGCGGCCTGCACAAGAGTCCGCACCGGGGCTTCAGTGTCGAGTTCAATGATTATCGCCAGTATCAGCGGGGCGATGATATGCGCCACGTGGACTGGAAGCTGTATGCCCGCAGTGACAAGTTCTACATCAAGCAGTATGAGGACGAAACCAATGTGCGTTGCGTCATCCTGCTGGACACCAGTGCCTCCATGGACTACAGCTCCGGTAGTATGTCCAAGCTCAATTACGGTATTACCCTGGCATCGGCGCTGGCCTATTTTGTCATGCGTCAGCGCGACGCCGTTGGCCTGATCACCTTCGACGATGAGGTGCGTGAATACATTCCGCCCCGCTGCCGTCAGCCCCATTTGATGCGTATCCTGCGCACTCTGGCCAGCGTCAAATCCGGTACCCGGACCAATGTGGTCAAGCCGCTGACGGATCTGGCGTCGACCCTGACCAAGAAGAGCATGGTGATACTGATTACCGACATGCTCGATGATGAAGAGCGAATTATTTCCACCCTGCAAAACCTGCGGGCCATGGGTAACGATGTGCTGACTTTCCAGGTGATGGATGCCGATGAGCTGACCTTTCCCTTCAGCGAAGCTTCGGAGTTCATTGACATGGAAAACAACGAGACCTTTACCACTTCGCCGGCGGCGATACGCAATGCCTATCTGGAGAATCTCAATGAGTTTCTCGCATTCTGCAAGAAGCAGTGCCAGAGCAGTGGCGTGGATTATTGTTTGCTGAATACGGCGGAGCCCCTGGATCAGGCCTTGTCCTCCTATATGACCAAGCGTGCCAAGAGCTTCTGAGACGGATTATTAAATGGTATTCCTGACACCTCTATTTCTGATCGGACTCCTGGCGGCGGCTATCCCCATTGCCATTCATCTGATTCGTCGAGAAAAACCGCCCAAGCTGATGTTCAGCAGTATCCGCTTCTTGAAGAAAACCTCCAAAAAGCTGGTGCTGTTCCAGCAGCTGCAACAGATTCTGTTGTTATTGCTGCGCGCGGCGGTGATTGCATTGCTGGTGGTGGCTTTTGCCCGCCCGCTACTCAATCAGTCGGTGGCACGTCTGGTGGATGCCGATCCCCAATCCGCGGTGATCATGCTGGATATGTCCATGAGCATGCACTATGGCGACAGTTTCGCCAGAGCCCGGGAAGAAGCCCTGGATATCCTTTCCAGTCGCAGCGCCGGTGATGAAGTGGCCTTCATCGGATTCAGTGATTCGGCCCAGGTGGTCAGGGAACTGGATACAGATCTCGATGCCCTGAGGTCGCTTATCGAGGATCTGGAAGAACCGGGCTTTGGACCCACCCGCTATCTGCCCAATCTGCGCCTGGCGGATCAGCTGCTGGAAGCATCCCGTTTTGAGAATCGTGCGGTATATCTGGTTTCCGATTTCCAGGCCGTGGGCCTGGATTCGGCCGAAGACAATTTCAAGCTGGCACCTGGCGTCGCCTTTACCGGCCATGACGTCGGCACTCCGGACAGCAGCAATCTGGTACTGTCTGATGTGCGTTCACCGGAGCAGTTGCTTGAGGATGCCGAAGAACAGCAGATTCTGGCGCGGGTGCGTACTACCGGTACCCAGTACCTGGACAGTGGCGAAGTCAGCCTCAGCCTCAATGGCGAAATGATCGATCGGCTTCCGGTGGATCTCAGTGAACGCTCCGAAGAGGTGCTTACTTTCAGTGCCAGCTTTGCCGAAGAGGGTTCCTATGTCGGTGAGGTGCGGGTCAGTGGCGACGACTTTGAAGTGGACAACAGCTACTACTTCACTGTCGATGTGTTGCCAAAGATTCAGGTGCTGCTGGTCAATGGTGAGGCTTCGGCTGACTGGTTCGACGACGAGAGTCACTGGTTCGGCCTGGCAGTCAGCGCACCGGGTCAGTCACCCTTTGAGTTGCAAACCATCGAACCGGCCGAATTGACTGAAGCTGCCCTGCGACAAAACGATGTGGCGGTGCTGCTCAATGTAGGGGATTTGTCCGACAGCCAGGCCCTGGCCATCAACCGTTATGTGATGGATGGTGGCAGCCTGTTGCTGGCACCGGCAGACCGGGTCAATCCGGAGGTGTATAACCGACAGTTTGCAGACATACTGCCGGCGACTCTGGCCGGGCAGGGCGATCTGGGACTCGATGATTATCTGGTGATTGCCGACTACGACCGGCGTCACCCGGTATTGCGGCCCCTGGACAGTGACTGGTCGGCCCGTTTCCAGGCCCACTGGAGTCTCAGCCCCCAGCAGGGCGCCGATGTGCTGATGCAGTTTGATAATACTGAACCGGCACTGGTAGAACGCAGTGCTGGCCAGGGCAATGTCATGCTGTTTGCGTCTTCGCTGGACCTGGAATGGAATAATCTGGCGCTGCAAGGGCTGTACCTGCCCTTTGTCCATGAGACCCTGCGCCATCTGGTGCAACCGGAGCTGAAGGAACGCGCCTATCAGGTAGGGGAGCGGATCAATCTCGACCCGGAAGGCCAGGCCCGGACGGTCTCCGCCAGCGATGCCCGTGGCCAGGCCCTGGTATCGACTGCTGACAGTGCCGTGATTACTGCCAGTATTCCCGGTTTCATCGACGCCAGTGTCGATGGACAGTCCAGTCGCTACGCTGTAAATATCTTGCCTGCTGAATCGGACTTCAGTCGTATCAGCCCGGCCAATCTCTATGACCGCATTATCAACCCGGACACCAACCCCATTCGCTCACGAGAGGTGCAGACCGCCCAGCTGATCGAAGAGTTGGAGCGTCCCCAGCGATTGTGGTGGTGGATACTGGGCCTGGTAATGGCCCTGCTGATTGCCGAAGCGCTGATCGCCAATCGTACTTACCGCTAGCCCGGGCGCGCCGGGCGCCCGGTTCTGCAAGCCGCCTCCCGGCTTGCCCGGCAGCCACCGACTCTTCACAGCCACACAGCAATTCAGCCAGGGTGCTGCCGGCAGTTATTGCCCTTGTCGGGCATTGCTTGGGGGGATTGAAGCGGTGGCGGAAGGGGCGCTAAAGCGGAGACTTGAAAGTCGCTCGATGCTTTAGAAAAGGGGGGAACAAAGAAAAACTCCCAAGCTCCGGGCTTTAGCTATTCATCAATGGCTGGCCATTTCCATATTGTCCGCCATCAATGAAGTGAGGAAATATTACCATAGCTTCTGAGGCCGGTCACCGCTCTTACAATTTGTCACAAACCCTGTAATTATCGAGCGAGCGCTTGATATTTGCTGTGTCGGGAACTGTTCGGGTGAGCCATTGCCAATGGCTGGAACCAATAAAGGGGACAGGACGCCCAGATTAGGGTCAGGCGCTCCCGCTGTTTCCGGGTTCACCCTCATCGGAGGTCAGAAGTTTTTCCTGCTTCTGCCGGGCGGCCTGGCTTTCTTCGTCGGCAGGGATATTGATGCCCATGCGGCGGGCTCTTGCTTCCCAGTTCTTGCGCGCCAGTGCCTGCATGTCTTCGGCGTTATCAGATTCGTCAACGATCTCAAGGCCCAGCAGGGTTTCGATGATATCTTCCATGGTCACAATGCCTTCCATGCCACCGAATTCATCAACTACAAGTGCCAGGTGTTCTTTTTTGGTAATGAAGAGATTCAGTAATTCCGGAATCGGCATGGTTTTGTGCACAATGATGATGTCCCGGCGTATTTCGGCCAGGGTCTTGTGGTCATTGTCTTCCACCAGGTTGAGCAGTAATTCGTCGCGCAGGAAATAGCCGATCACATTGTCATTGCGCTCATGGTAGAGCGGAATGCGTGAGAAGGGCAGGTCGGGATTCTTGTCGTGAAATTCCCTCACAGTTTGCTTGTCGCTGGCCGCCACCACCACGATACGCGGTGTCATGATGTCGCGCACCAGGATCTTGGAGAAGCGCAGCAGGTTGCGAATGATCTTTTCCTCGTTTTCCTCCAGCACGCCAGCATCAGTACCCAGTCGGGTCATCACCAGAAAGTCGGCCCGGTTCAATACCGGCTTGTCCTTGTCCTTCTTCAGGTGCCGGGTTATGTACTGGCTGAGCCAGACCAGGGGCGCCAGGGCAATCAGCATGACCTTGAGGGCCGTGACGGTGAAAGGGGTGAGAGATTCCCAGTTGTTGGCACCGATGGTCTTGGGAATAACCTCGGAGAATATCAGCACGCACATGGTCATGGCGCCGGCAATAAAGGCCTCCCAACTGATCAGGTTGACACCCAGGACGCTGATAGTGGTGGGGCCGAATATCTCGGCTGCCTGAGAGCCCACACCGATGGCACCGACAGTATGGGCAATGGTGTTGAGGGTAAGAATGGCGGCCAGGGGGCGGTCGATATCTTCCTTGAAACGAGCCAGGTCATGGCCCAGGTCACTATCTTTCTGTTGCTGGATGCCCACATAGGCGGGCGTCACACTCAGCAGGACCGCTTCCAGAATGGAGCAGAGGAAAGAGAAGAAGATACTGGCAAAAAAGAAAGTGGCTAACAGGCCCATTGTGTTTGCAGAGAGTACTGATCAGCCACCATTCTTTCACGAACAATGGTGGCTGACAATGCACTATCCGGTGCTGTACTCCGCATTGGCCTGAGCGCTGCCGGAGGAGCCGGGTTTGCGTTTGATGAGTTTGCGCAGGCTATCAGGCAGGGCCAGCATGGCCGGGGTCACCACCAGGGTCAGGATGGTGGCAAAGGACAGGCCAAAGACGATGGCTGAGGCCAGGCTTACCCACTGGGAAGTGATGGGTCCACCCACTTCAACTTCGGCACCAATCAGGTCTATCGACACGTGCAGGGCCAGTGGCAACAGGCCGAAACCGGTAGTGAAAGTAGTGAGGAATACCGGGCGCAGACGCTGAACACCGGTCTGCACGATAGTGTCGTGCAGGCTCCAGTCCGGATGCTCCTTGCGCAGCACATTGAAGGTATCAATGAGCACGATATTGTTGTTCACGATGATGCCCGCCAGGGCCACGATGCCGATGCCGGTGAGAATCACCGAGAAGGTCTGGCCGGTGGTGAGTAGCCCCAGCAACACGCCAGCGGTGGACAGCAGCACGGAGGACAGGATCAGCAGTGCCTGATAATAACTGTTGAACTGGGTCACCAGCAGAATCGCCATCAGGGCCAGGGCCAGGGAGAATGCCTGCATCAGGAAGGCCGCGGATTGCTCCTGTTCCTCGTTGGCGCCGCGAAACTGGTAGAAGACGCCGTTAACCGGCGGATTGGCTTCCAGCCAGGCAGACAGTTCCTGCAGCTTGTTGTCGGCGATAACGCCCGGGGCGGGATTGGCGCGCACATAAACCACCCGGTTGCCATCCACCCGTTGAATGCTGCTGACCTGGGGTTTGGCATCCAGGGTGACAAAGGTGCTGATTGGCACGGGTCCGTTGGGAGTGCCGATGCGAATCGTGTCCAGTTGGTCCAGGCCGCGATATTCGGCCGGGTAGCGAATACGGATATCCACTTCTTCTTCACTGTCATTGGGGCGGTAATCCCCCATGAAGATGCCATTGGTCATCAACTGGATGGCGGCGCCCACCTCGGCCATATTGGCCCCCAGCATGGACGCCCGGGCACGGTCGACAATGATCTCCCATTCAATGCCGGGCACCGGAGCGGTGTCATCGATATCGATGAGTTCGCCATTCATTTCGGTTTCCATATGATTGCGAATGCGCTCGGCTTCGGCAAACAGCAACTCCAGGTCTTCGCCAGACAGCTCCACCTGAATTTCCTTGCCCACCGGGGGGCCCTGCTCAATGGAGGCTACCTCGGCACGCACGCCGGGAATATTGGCGATGGCATCACGATAGCGGTTCTCCACCTCGAAACCATCGATGTCCCGGTCGCGACGGTCGGTCATCTCCACAAAGATGGAACCGATCAGATCCGGAGCTGTTTGCTGGTCACCGCCCATCTGCTGGCCGGCGCCGGATTGCATGACGATGCCCTTTATGTAACCCACGTCCATGATGCGTTGTTGTACATCCAGCATCACATCGCGCAACTCTGCCGGGGAAAAATTGCCGCGGGCGAACACCTGCACCTGGGTCTGGTTTGGTTCCACGGCGGTGAAAAACTCGACGCCGCGGCCGAACTGGCCATAGGCCCAGACGATGGAAATCAGCACCACAACACTGGCAATGGCCACGGTGCCGGGAAGCTTCACGGCCTGGTTGAGAACCCTGGCATAGATGCCGGTGATGCCGCCCATTTTGGTGGGGTCGCCTTCTTCAAGCTCGTCCAGGTTGCTCTGGGCTGCGGCACCGCCGGAGCGGCCCAGCATGGCACCGATGGTGGGGGCAAACAGCAGGGCGTAGAAAAGCGAGCCCACCAGTACCGCGAAGACGGTGATTGGCAGATAGCTCATGAACTGACCGGCAACACCGGGCCAGAACATAATGGGCAGAAAGGCCGCCAGGGTAGTGGCAGTTGAGGCAGTGATGGGCCAGAACATGCGCTGCACGGCGAACTTGTAGGCCTCGGTGCTGTCCATGCCCTCGGCCATCTTGCGGTCGGCATATTCCACCATGACGATGGCGCCGTCGATCAGCATGCCCAGGCCCAGCAGCAGGCCGAAGATCACCATAAAGTTATAGGTGAAGCCCAGGGCTGAAATAATGATGAAGGCAAAGAAGAAAGAGAAAGGCACGGCCATGGTCACCAGCAGGCCGGAGCGGACTCCAACCGCGGCGATTACCACGATCAGCACCAGTACCATGGCAGTGGCCATATTGCCCTGCAGGCCCATGTTCTGTTCAATTACCAGGGGTGCGGTGTTGTTGATATAGGACACGGTCACCGCCGGTGGCAGATTCGGGCGCATGGCGGAAACCACGGCGTCCACCTGCTCCATGGTTTCTACCAGGTTGCCACCCTTGCGTTTCATCACATTCAGGGATATGGAGGGCTCACCATTGGCATAGGAATAGCGGGTGGCATCCTTGAAGGTACGGCGTACCTCGGCCAGATCGGAGACCGTAAGCACGCCAAGCTCATTGGAAGCCAGCGGCAGGTCATAAAGGTCCTGGGCGGTTTCAATCAGGCCCGGCACCTTGACCGGGAAGCTGCCCCGGCCGGTATCGACCTGGCCGGCAGGAATCAGGCGGTTATTGCTGGTGACGGTCTGGACGATGGCTGAGTTGGAAATGCCATAGGTTTCCAGCTTGGCCGGGTCCACTACCGCTTCCAGCAGTTCTTCGCGATTACCCACCATTTCTGCTTCCAGCACCGGCGGCAGGATTTCAATCTCCCGCTGCAAATCCTCGGCGATTCTCAACAGGGTGCGTTCCGGTACTCCTTCGCCGGCAATGGCAATCTGCACCACCGGCAGAGTGGCGGCAGAGACTTCCTGGATGATGGGCTCTTCGGTGTTTTGCGGGAATCTGGCCTTGGCGCGGTTCATGGCCTCGCGCACATCGGCCAGGGCCGTGGAGGGTTCAAAGTCGATATCGAATTCGACGATAACCGTGGCCGCATTCTCGCTGGAGAAGGAATCGATCTGGGTAATGCCATCCAGGGTCTTCAGTTCCAGCTCGGCCGGCTTGGCCAGCAGGCGCTCGGCGTCTTCCGGTGAAATGCCGTCATGCAAAATCGTCGTAACGATAATCGGCACCTCAACATCGGGATTGAGTTCCACGGGAATCGAACGGTAGGCCACCAGCCCGGCAATGATAATGGCGGCGAAGATACTCAGCGTGGTGCGTGAGCGGGAGATGGCGTAATCAATATAATTTTTCATCAGTTGGCCCCGCAGTTAGCGTTGTGACTGATTGTCCCAGTCAAAATTCGCCTCAACCGTCTGCCCGGGGAAAACAATTTCCTGGCCCAGGGTGATCAGATTGACCGAACCATCCAGGCCGGTAACCCAGACTGCAGGGTTCATCTGGTTGCTGTCATCGCCAACAATGGTGACATTGTTGAAGCGAACCACATTGTCGCGATCTATGACTTTGACCCCGATCTCTCCGGCATCGTCCAGGGTCAAAGCCGAGGAAGGGATGCGGTGGGCGCGCAGCTGTGCTGCATCGACCAGCATTTCAGTGGTGATGCCTTCACGAATTTTCTGTTGGCTGGGGTCCACCGTGACTTCCATGCGGTAACTGCGGGAAATGGCATCGGCAGCACTGGCCAGGAATGTTATGCGGCCAGTCAATTGCTGGCCTCCCAGTAATTCGGCGGACACTCTGGCGCCTTCTTCAATACGGCTGACATCGCTTTCCGGCACCAGGCCTACCAATAGCATGGGGTCATCGTCGATGACCGAAGCGCAGACATCGCCAATGTTGAGAAGGTCGCCGACCTCCACCGTACGTTGTTCCACAATGCCGTCAAAGGGAGCCAGAACACGGGTATTTTTCAGCGCCAGTTCGGCGCGGATCACTGCGGTTTCAGCCGCGGCACGGGCCGATTTGAGCTGGGCAACCTGCACATCAGACTGCAAACTGCGGCTTTGCAGGTCAAGGCCGGCCTGATATTCGAATTCGGCTTCTTCCAGGCGGGCCCGGGCTTCTTCCAGTGCGACATCGCGACCATCCACGGCAATCTCACACAGCAAATCGCCAGCGCTGACGCGGCTGCCTCTGGCCACTGGGTCACGGACAATGCGGCCTGCCTGTTCTGTGCGGACCTGGACATGACGAAACGCCTGGGTGCGGCCTCGCACCCGGATACGCTCGACATAGTCTTCTTCACTGATCTGGCGCGCACGTACCGTGATCTGATCCGGGTTTTCCGCGGGGCTGGCCCCTTCGGGAATTGCGGCGATCTGACGCTCAGGCACTTCCGGCTCTTCGGCGGTGCTATTGGAATTCCGGGGTACTGCCATCCAGGCTATGACTGCCACCAGGATAGCGGCTGCTACGATTTGCTGTTTTTTCACTGCGGCCTCCGTAATCGCTCGCTGTGATTATTGGTTTTGCCCCGGGCTTGAAAGCTGCCTGTGGCGCACAAAAAAATCATCCTGTGCCGCGATCAATAGAGTCATTACGACGATCACGGGCAGAATGGTTTGTCTGCGCTTGGGTTGTTTTGCCTTTTTGTTGGTTATATCCCGGTTGGGCGGGCTTCAACTTTTGTGGCTGTTCCTTATCATGACAGCTGGGTATGACAAAAGTGTTACCTATTGTAACGGCAAATAGGCTGATTGCAATGACATTTATCAGTAATTTCGGGCGCTCTGACGCCTGTATTGCAGGCCTCGTGCTGCCCATCGCCGCCGCAGTTATGCTACTTTGCCCGCAGTGATCAAACTTGCTGTGAAAATTGAGGGTCAGGATTTGAAAGATTTGCGCGAGAAAGTTGCCATTATTACCGGCTCCAGCAGTGGTGTGGGCGCTGCCACAGCCCGGCTGTTGGCCAGCCAGGGCTGTCATATTGTCATCAATTACAATTCCAACGCTGACGGTGCCCGGGCTTGCGCCGATGCCTGTGCACAACACGGCGTGCAAACCCTGATCTGTCAGGGCAATGTGGCTGAAGATGCCGCCTGCCGTGAGCTGGCCCGGGCAGCGCTGGACAAGTGGGGGCGCATCGACGTGCTGGTAAACAATGCCGGCACCACCAAATTTGTCGAGCATGATGACCTGGACGGCCTGGACAGTGACGACTTCCAGCGCATCTATGGCGTTAATGTAGTGGGTGCCTACCAGATGATCCGGGCCGTCAATGATGCCATGCAGGCCCAGGATGAGGGCGGTGTGGTGGTGAATGTCGCCTCAACTGCAGCCGTGACCGGCATTGGCAGCTCGGTGGCCTATGCCGCTTCCAAGGGCGCAATGGTCACCATGACCCTGTCCCTGGCGCGATCGCTGGGCCCCAAATTGCGTATCAATGCCGTGTGTCCTGGTTTTATTGAAGGAGACTGGTTGCGCGAAGGCCTGGGTGAGGACAAATACCGCAAGTTGATGGAATTCAATCGCAGCAATGCCACCCTGGGCGTGACAGCCACGGCTGACACTGTTGCCGATGCCATTCTGCATTTTATTACCGGCCCCCAGATTGTAACCGGGGAAACCCTGATGGTGGACGGCGGTCGGCACCTGGCCCAGACGCCCCTGACCCGGCGCTAGCCCATGGCGAACTTGCTGCGCGCTTTTCCGGCTGTCTATCTGCTGCTCAATGCCCTGGTGTATCTGGCCCTGGCCTGGCTGTTTGTGCAAGCGCCCCGGGACTGGTTTGAGCGCCTGGGGGTAGTGCTGCAGGATGCCAACGGCTATACCGAACTGCGCAGTATGTACATCGGTCTCATGGCCAGTCTTGGCTTGTTTTTCCTGTTGGCGGTGCTGCTGAAGAACTGGCGAACGCCGGCCCTGAGCCTGGCCCTGATCAGCTACACAGCCCTGGGCCTGGTGCGAGCCTGGGGGCTGTACGGCGATGGGCTGGGAAACGATCTGATGCAGCAATTGCTGTTGACCGAAATCATCAGCGTGCTGCTGGCAGCGCTGGCCCTGTATTGTCAGAGGCTTAACGGCCGGCGACTGGGTAATCCCTGAAACCGGGTTTATTTGGCCACTGGCCGTTTCTGTAATTTGCGCTGCAGCGTGCGGCGATGCATCTTCAGTTGTCGGGCGGTGGCGGAAATATTGCCATCGTTTTCCTTCAGGACTTTCTGGATATGTTCCCACTCCAGGCGGCGCACCGACATGGGCTCCATGACTGTCTCTGCTGAACCGGTTTCAGCCGGCTGCGGTTTTTCCCGGGCGTCGCCAAGCAGCAGGGCAGACAGGATTTCGTCCGTATCTGCCGGTTTGGCCAGGTAGTTGTCGGCACCGAGTTTGATGGCTTCCACCGCGGTAGCGATACTGGCATAGCCGGTCAGGATGAGAATGCGAATGTCCGGGTTGCTCTGCTTCAGTGTTGCGATCAGGCTGAGGGATGTTTCACCGCCGAGGTTAAGATCCAGAATGGCATAGGCATACTCCGTCGCCGCAACTGCCAGCTCAGCGCCCTCCAGATCGGCAGCATGGTCCACCACATATTCTCGATGCTGCAAGGCGCGAGAGATGACGCGGGCAAACACCTCATCATCTTCCACCAGCAGTATCCTTGCTTCTTCACTGGACACGATTAATTCTCCGGATTGGCTATGAGGGGAAATTTTATCAGGGTCATGGCGCCACCAACCTTGCGGTTGAACATTTCAATACTGCCCCCGAGTCTTTGCACCGCCGCGTTGGCCAGAAAGATGCCCAGCCCCATGCTGTCCTTGCGCATGGAAATGAATGGCTCTCCCAGATTCTCCATGACCTGGGACGGGATGCCCGGGCCATCGTCGGTGATAACGATTTCAATATTATTGTCGTCAGCCAGGCGGAATTGTACATCCACCCTGGAATCGGCCGCCTTGATACCATTTTCGATGATATTGATCACAGCGTGTTTGACCGACAGGTCCACCGGAATCATGGGGTCCTGTTGCCCTTCGATAGTGAATTGCACCGTCGCTGTGGGATGGATATTGGTTATATAGTCCTGAATATCGGAGACGAACACCGACAGGCGGTCATGCTCCTCCTCAACCGGATTGTCCTTGTTGTAATAGCGGATAAGTTGGGTGAGGGAATCCTTGCAGCGGGTCACCTGCTGGCGCAACACAGTGATGTCATCCTTGATGTCAGCAGCTTTCAACTGCTCGGCATTGAGTTTGTCCAGCTCGGTCAGCACCACTGCCATGGTGGACAGCGGTGTTCCCAGAGCATGCGCCGTACCGGCGGCCAGGGTGCCGATTGCCACCAGTTGTTCGTTGCGGATTTCATTTTCCCGGGCCTTGGCCAGATTCAACTCGCGAATGCGGATCACCGTCGCCATGCGGGTAATAAACACACTGATGAGGATGGCGCTGACCAGGAAGATGACCCACATGCCCACCAGGTGGAGCTGGAAAACCCTGTTGTCTTCCATGGGAGCCATGCTCGGTTCGTGGTCGGCCTGCATATCCAGCAGCAAAAAGAAGGTGTAAAGCAGGATGCTGCCGACCGCAAAGCTGTAGACATAGGACCGCGGCAGCAGGGTGGCGGTTACCGCCAGCAGCACCAGCAGATAGCTGATCAGTGGATTGCTGACCCCGCCGGTGTAGTAAACCAGCAAGACCAGAAATACCACGTCCATCAGCAAATGACAGAACAGCTCCATCTGGCTCACGGCCCAGCGCTGTTGCAGTCGCCAGTAACCCAGCACAATGGAGACAAAGATTGCTGCAATCAGAACAATGATAAAACTGAAGGGTATATCCAGTTCGGAAAAGCTCTGGAAAATCAACAGGCCCAGCACGCTCATCACTGTGACGAAGCCACGCAGCAGCAGGAGCCTTTGCAGGCCCTGTCGGGTGGCGCTGGTATTGCCGAGATCGCGGGGGATCAGCCATTCAAACCAGCTTTGGCGTCGGCTATTGTGGGGCATGGCAGCATTCTACCTGAAGCAGGCCCGGTGGACACCTCGGCAGGCCAGGGTAGGCAATGCCAGACACACGGGGTATAGTGCAACGCCTGCGATTCTGTCCTGCTGTGCCATGATTCACGAAAAAGATTGATGTCAACGCCATTCCTTTCTCTGGTCTCCCGATTGTTGCTGGAGCAACAAGCTGCGAGACAACCCAAGCCCCTGCTTTGTTATGGTCTTGCCGCTGAAGGCGAGTCCTTGCCGGCCATGCAGGCGGCACTGCTGAAATCTTTGCAGTCCAGGATGGCTGAACAGTTGGAGCAGGGCGCCAGGGTCTTGCTGGTCGGTCCCAGTCAGCACGCCTTGCTTGCTTTTTGTCAGGAGCAGGGCTTCGATGTGACCCTGTTGCAGGCAGATGGAGAGCAAGTGGCCAGCAATAATGCAAGCGTCATCAAGGGAGATTTTCTTGATCATGGGGCGGCGGAGCATTACGATTTTGCGGTTCTTGAAGGAACAGTCAGATACCCCGATCAGCTGCCCACATTGCAGCATCTTCGTAAACAGCTTGTTGAAGGTGGTGGCTGTCTGATATTGGCTGAATTTCTCGATGATGATTCAGCGATCCAGGCCAGCGAGCTTGCCAATCTCAGTTCCTTTCGCCAACTGTCGAAGCGGCTCGGTTTTCAGCTTTTGCAGGAGCAGGACTTGAGCAGTGATGCCAGGCAGACCCTCGATCTGCTGGAGGCCAGTAGTCAGAGCTGGTTCGATGCAGGCAATTCCGGCTTTGCTGAGGCCGAGCGCCGGGCACTGGCAGATCAACTGCAATTCATACGCAGTGAGTTCGCATCGGGGCGCCGCTGTCTGCGCCTGATTGAGATGCGTTATGCGCCTGATGAAGATGACAGTCACCGCGCTGTAGAGTACGCCGCCATAAACGAATTTCATCCCCGTGACGTGGCCACCCTGTTTGAAAAAAGCTTCGATACCGCCTTTGATGAAGCGGTCTGGCGCTGGAAGTATGAGGCGGGTGCCGGTCGCTGCGTGATCGCAAGACAGGCTGACACTGGCCAGATTCTCGCTCACTACGGTGGGGCGCCGCGCAAGATCCACTACTTTTCCCGACCCGCCCTGGCGATTCAGGTATGCGATGTCATGGCCTTGCCGGAAGTGCGTCGGCAATACGGCCAGGCCAGTCTTTTCTTCAAGACTGCAGCCACCTTTCTGGAGCGGGAAATCGGCAACACGGTGGGTCATCTGCTGGGCTTTGGTTTTCCCAACCAGAAAGCCATGAATATCGCCAGGCGCCTGCACCTGTATGACAAGACAGATGATTTTATCGAGCTGGAGATTGCTGGCGCAGATGAACATCGGGGACAACTGCAGGCCCGGGGTCTGGAGACGGACCAACTTGCGCAGCTGATTGACGAGATTGACCGGCTCTGGCAAGACATGCAGTCAGGCTTTGAGCAGGCCATTATCGGCGTGCGTGACAGTGACTATTTTCGTTATCGCTATCTGCTGCATCCAGGCCACGAGCGTGGCCTCTATCATTACCAGCAATTGCTGGATGATCGGGGCCAACTGCGCGGGATTGCCGTTTGCAAGCGACATGGTGAAGGCTGGTTATTGCTGGACCTGATATGTGCCCGGGAAGCGGTTGCCAGTGCGCTGTCTGCCATGGCCGTATGGGCTGAGACCGGCGATGGTGCATCGCCCCTGAAGTTCTGGCTCACCAGAGGCCAGCTTGATGCGCTGGACGGTGCCAGCTACTCTGTGCATGAGTTGGGTATTGAGATACCCTGTAACAGCTGGAATCCGGGTCCTGCTGCGGACCTGCTCTATGGCAAATGGTGGCTGACTGCGGGTGATATGGATTTCATGTAGGCGGGGCAATCAGTGCTCCGCTGGCGCACTCTGGCCGCTTGGCCGGGCATGCCAATTGTTTTACGAATTAATCCGGTAATAATAAGCAAAACAGGGGGCTATTCCCCATTGCAGTTTGCAGGCAGAAGTTTGTTATGAACAAGACCAATATTTACGCGCAGGACCTGGATCAGAACAAAGCCAATTTTGCAGCGCTTACCCCCCTCAGTTTCCTCGAGCGCGCCGCGTCAGTTTATCCCGATCATTGCGCCGTGATTCACGGCGATACCCGCTATACCTGGTCCGAAACCTACCAGCGCAGTTGCCGACTGGCATCTGCCCTTATCAAGCTGGGTATCGGTGAGGGAGACACAGTCTCTTTCATGGGGGCCAATACACCGGAAACCTTCGAGGCCCATTTTGGGGTGCCCATGACCGGTGCAGTGCTCAATGCCCTGAATGTGCGTCTCGATGCCAGAGCAATCGCATTTATATTGGAACATGCGGAAACCAGGGTGCTGTTCACCGATCGGGAATACAGCGACACGATCAAGGCAGCCCTGGAGATGGTCGCCAGTAAACCGCTGGTAATCGATATCGATGATCCCTATTTCGAGGGCGGTGAGTTGCTCGGCGAACGGGATTATGAAGACTTGCTGAAGAGCGGGGATGAAGATTACCGCTGCTTCCAGATTGAAGATGAATGGCAGGCCATTTCCCTTAATTATACTTCCGGTACGACCGGTAACCCCAAGGGCGTGGTCTTTCACCATCGCGGCGCCTATCTCAATGCCATTTCCAATGCCATGTCCTGGGATATGACTTCCCATCCGGTTTATCTCTGGACCCTGCCAATGTTTCATTGCAATGGCTGGTGTTTCCCGTGGACGATCGCGGCGATGACCGGTACCAATGTCTGCCTGCGGCATGTTCGGGACAAGGCAATATTCACCGCCATCCGTGAGCACAAGGTCAGCCATTTTTGCGGTGCGCCAGTGGTATTGAACACCCTCATTAATGCAGATGAGGAACTGAAAGCGGGCATTGAGCAAAAAGTGCATGCCATGACGGCCGGCGCGGCACCGCCAGCGGCCGTGATAGCGGGTATGGAAAATATGGGCTTCAGCGTTCGCCATGTCTATGGATTGACTGAGACCTACGGGCCTTGCACTGTTTGCGCGCCCCAGGCGGACTGGCAGGATCTGGACGTCAATGAGCGGGCTGAGAAATTGGCCAGCCAGGGGGTTCGTTCACCGCTGCAGGATGAGGTGATGGTGGCCAATCCTGACACTCTGGAACCGGTTCCCAAAGATGGCAAGACCATGGGTGAGATTTTCATGCGGGGTAATCTGGTGATGAAGGGGTATCTGAAAAACCCCAACACCACCCAGGAATCTTTCGCGGGCGGCTGGTTTCACAGCGGTGATCTGGCAGTCTGGCAGGAAGATGGCTATCTGCGCATCAAAGACCGTTCCAAGGATATTATTATCTCCGGCGGCGAGAATATTTCATCGCTGGAAGTGGAGTCCGTGCTGTTCAAGCACCCCAAGATACTGGAAGCGGCAGTGGTGGCCGCCAGCGACGAGAAGTGGGGAGAGGTTCCCTGTGCCTTTGTATCCCTGAAGGCAGGGCAGGAAATGGAAGCTGAAGAGCTGGTCAGCTATTGCCGGGATGAACTGGCACATTTCAAGGTGCCGAAAAAAGTAGTATTTGGCCCTATCGACAAGACATCGACGGGCAAGGTGCAGAAGTATCTGTTGCGGGAAAAGGCCGAGAAGGTCCCATTGGTCGCAAAATAATCATGAACCCGGCCCTGTTGTGCCGGAGATAACCAGGAGAACAAGATGAAAAAAAGAGTGCTGGGAATAGTTGCAAGCGTAGCTCTCGGCTGGTCGGCAGGCATATTTGCGCAGAACGATGACGTGGTCACGGTAAGCAGTTCGGCCTTCGCTCATCACGGCATGGTGCCGGAGCAGAATTCAGCCTATGGTGCCAACGAATCCATTGACCTGAGCTGGTCAGACCTGCCCGAGGGAACCGTGGAACTGGCGCTGATTATGGATGATCCAATCGTGGTACAGATTGGCATGATGGAACAGCCATTTGTGCATTGGGTGGCCTACAATATTCCTGCCGATGCCCCGGGCCTGCCGGCCAATCTGAGCAAGGATGCCGAAGTCAGTGGCGTCGCCGGTCTGGAAGGCATGATCAATGGTCTCAACGGCCTGGGCCGACCGGGTTATTTCGGACCCCGTCCTCCTGCCAACGGCCAATTGCATGCCTATCATTTCCGCGTCTATGCGCTGGATGCCGATCTGGACCTGGCCCCAGGCCTGGGCAAGGATGAATTGCTGGCTGCCATGGAAGGACATATCCTCGGCAGTGGTATGTTGATGGGGCACTACGAGCGCAAGGAATAATTTCTCCCCTGATAGCGGCAAAATAGAAAGGCAGGTTTAACCTGCCTTTTTTGTGTCTGCCTGTTGCCCGCTGCCCACTGCCCGCTATCAATAGTGATGGTAGATGTTTCCCACCACCGCATCAGGATGAATCTGCAAGTGGGTTTCCCGGTACAGGTGTATGTCGCCAAGGATTACCGACTCCGCGTCGACTTCCAGCTGTGGTTCGTTGCGCTGACCGAGACTGAACAGGCGTCCCAGCCAGCCGCTTTTGCCGCGAATGATGACATCGCCGCGTACGGTGCTGCCCCGGCTGAGGGAGATATCGCCGTTGGCAGTTTCCACGTCGCCGCCCACTTCGGTGCTGCGCAGGTCGATCCGGCCATTAACGGTTTCCACGTTGCCACCGATATTTGAGCCGGCCCGGCAACGAATGCCACCGTTGACCGTATGCAATTGTCTGGCAACGGTGACATTCTCATCGACGCTGATTGCACCGTTGACGGTTTCAGCGCTCAGCACCCGGGCGCCGGATTGCAGGGAGATGCCGCCATTGATTGTGTCCACTTCGCCGGCTACCGCGTTACGTTCAATCTGCACCCGCCCATTGATGGATGAGACATCGCCCACCTGCTCATCGGCCTGAATTTCAACGCTGTTGTTAATGCGGGTGACATCCCTGACCCCGGCTGCTTCGGCATGGCTGACGAACAGATAACTGCCCAGCACCATGGCCAATAAAGACGCCGCGCCAAGTCGAAAGTTGTGATTCGCTGAAGTCATTGCTTGTCCTCTCATTGCCCCCTGGGAGGCTTTGTTGTGTTTTGTGTCTGGCTGCTACCCCGCTGCCAATCCCCATCGGCAGGGGGCTGTTCTATTCGCCAAACCTGTAAAGTGAATAGCAATTCCTTTGCCAACTATAATAAGTCAATAAAAACAGTGGCTTATAAAGTGTGGAGAGGCTGGGGCTGCGGTGGTCTGGCGGATTTGACCAAGGCCGTTGGTAAATCCGGCCAATTCAGTCTGCGGCCCCGCTGGCTTGCTTTAGTGGCGTGGGGGGATAGACTACGACAAGCTACCGGTGCCCTGATGCCCTGCGCTGCCCCGGTCCTAACAAGAATCACAACAAGAAACAGGAAATGCCAATGGATACCAAGCTTGCCCGAAACCGCTTACTGATGATGACCTTTATGCTTGCAGCCAGCCTGCTGTTGACCGGCCAGGCTTCTGCCCAGGGGCGGGTTGTGGAATCCGGCTCGCATCGCTTCGAAGAGGTAGCCGAGGGTGTCTGGCATGGCTCCGGTACCGGCACAGTCAATACCATGAGTAATGTCATGGTGCTGGTTGGGGAGTTCGATACCCTGGTGGTGGATTCCCATGTGACGCCGGCGGCGGCCAGAGCCCTGATCGATTCACTGTCGGAGATTACCGACAAGCCGGTGCGCTATCTGGTGAACAGCCATTATCACTTCGATCACGCCCACGGCAATCAGGCCTTTCCCCAGGGTGTTGAAATAATCGGTCATGAGTTTACCCGTGCCAAGCTCAATGGTGAGCTCGGTAATGTGCTGGAGGAACGCACGTTCAGAAGTTTTTCAGATCCGGTCCCCATCACTGTCTCCAGCCTTGAGCGGCAGGTGGAACTGGCCAGTGACGAGCAACAGCGTGTGGCACTGGAGCAGCGCCTGCAAACCCAGCGCGACTATATGAATGCCATTCCGGAGGTTCGCCCGACTCCACCGAATATCACCCTGGAAGAAAAGATGACCCTGTTTCAGGTGGTGGCAGACGGCAGCCGCGAAATTCAGTTATTGCATTTCGGCCGCGCCCATACCGGTGGTGATGTAGTGGTATACCTGCCGCAGGACGGTATCGTCTTTACCGGCGATATGATGTTGCCGGGTCTTGCCTACATGGGAGACGCTCATGTGGATGAATGGCCAGCCTCTCTCGAGGGTCTCAAATCCCTGCAGTTCGATACCTGGTTGCCCGGTCATGGTCCGGTGATGCGCAGCAAGCAACCGATCGAACATTTCCAGGCCTATCTGCGCGATCTCTGGGACAAAACCAATGCCATGTACCGTGAAGGGGTAGGCTGGGAGCGTGCTGCCGGACAGATCGACATGAGCAACCATGCTGACAATTTTGCCCAGATTCGTGGGCCCGGTGTGGATGCGCGAGCCATTCGTCGTATCTATGATTTGCTGGATCAGCGCCAGGACAGCCAGTGAGGACGCTGCTGATAAACTAACGCACGCAAAAAAAAGGGGCAGAAGCCCCTTTTTTAGTGAAGTTGTTTCTGTCAGGCCTTTACATCGAATAGCCTTTTTCGTCGTGGTCGGCAATATCCAGGCCTTGCAGTTCGGACTCTGCATCCACGCGCAGGCCGCCAGTCATGGCGCCAACCAGCTTGAGAATAATGAAGGTCAGCACGGCGGTGTACAGGGCCGTCGCCAGGATTCCCAGAAGCTGCACGGAAACCTGGGAGCCCATGCTCATGCCTTCGGCATAGCCATTGCCACTGAAAATGCCCAGGTTCCCGGAAACGAGAATGCCCGCCAGGAAGGTGCCAACGATGCCACCAACCCCGTGCACCGGGAAAACATCCAGTGAATCATCGATGCGCAAACCTTGCTTCAACCAGGTAGTGCAGAAATAGCAAACCACGCCACCGCTGAGCCCGACGATAAGGGCTCCCGCCGGACCCACTGAACCGGATGCCGGGGTAATGGTGGCCAGACCGGCCACCATGCCGGTGATGGCGCCAAGACCACTGGGTTTGCCGAATTTGATCCATTCAATCAGCATCCAGGTGAGGGCACCTGTCGCGGCCGAAATATGGGTGACAAACATGGCCATGCCAGCGGCACCATCGGCGGCCAGGGCGCTGCCCGCATTAAAGCCAAACCAGCCCACCCAGAGCATGCCGGCACCGGTAAAGCTCATGGTGAGATTATGGGGAAGAGTGGAGGCGGACAGGAAGTCCTTGCGCTGGCCCAGCACCAGGGCGAACACCAGGGCGCCGACGCCGGCAGTGACATGCACAACGGTGCCGCCGGCAAAATCGATCAAACCGCGTTGGCCAAGCCAGCCGCCGCCCCAGACCCAGTTGGCCACCGGAAAATAGACCAGCAAGGTCCAGATCACGCTGAATAGCAACATGGCGGAGAATTTGATGCGTTCCACAAAGGCGCCGACGATCAGGGCCGGGGTGATAATGGCAAAGGTCATTTGAAACGAGGCGAAAACGGTTTCCGGAATATCGCCACTCATGGAATCGATGTTCACGCCATTGAAAAAGGCCTTGCTCAACCCGCCCCACCAGGCAGATTCGGATGGCCCGAAAGTGATGGAATAACCCATTACCAGCCACAGAATTGAGACCACCACGGCAATGGAAAAACACTGCATCAGCACTGACAGCACATTCTTGCTGCTTACCAGGCCGGCGTAAAACAGTGACAGGCCCGGCAGGGTCATGAACAACACCAGGGCAGTTGAGGTGAGGATCCAGGCAGTATTGGCTCCGTTCAAGCCATCGCCCTGGGCAAGGGCGGCCGCTGGCAACATGGCCAGCGCCAGGCACAGTAATAGGGATAGTTTTTTCACGGGAAGTCTCTTTTTTATTATTGTGAGCTTGTTGAGGAACTGTTAGAGCGCGTCGTTATCGGTTTCACCGGTGCGAATACGAATGGTTTGCTGCAATTCGGTGACGAAGATTTTGCCATCACCGATCTGTCCGGTGCCTGCGGCCTTGCAAATAGCTTCGATGGACTGGTCGAGCATGTCGTCGGCGACGGCGATTTCCAGTTTCGCCTTGGGCAGGAAATCGATGACATATTCAGCGCCCCGATAGAGTTCGGTATGGCCTTTTTGCCGGCCGAAACCCTTCACTTCGGTCATGGTCATGCCATTGACTCCAAGTTCAGCCAGTGCCTCACGCACATCGTCGGCTTTAAACGGTTTGATAATCGCTGTTATCAGTTTCATTCCTGTTCTCCTGGGCAAATAGACTGTGTTGTCAGGCAATAGACTTCCGGACAGTGCCGGATGGCAGGTCGGGGCGAGTCCTTTTTATGATTTTGGATGCCGCCGCCCGGACAGCCTGAAAACCCGGGAACTTTAACATGCCGCCTGTTAAAGCACCAATAATGCGCGCGCCAGGCAGCCGGTTTCAGGCGCCCGAAAATTTGCGCAGTTTGGCTACAGGATACTTAAAAAGCGGGGGCAGCCACTCCCAGGAAGGAGAGGGAAGAGTGACTGCCCCCGAGGGGGGAGGGACTTGTAGCGGAAGGCGAAAATCCGCCTCCCGGAAAACACAGCATCATGCTGCGGCGCGTTGCTGTATGGTTCGTACCAGTTGTATCAATGGCAGCATTACCGTGATGAAAACCAGTACAAAGGCTATGGCCAGAACGTTGAGCGTCAACTCCAGACCGTGACTCTGGGCGAGGTAGCCCACCATCGGTCCGGTGCTGATAAAACCCAGGCGGAACAGAAAGCTCACAAAAGAGTTTGCCGTTGCCCGAAATTCACTGGGCACCCGTCTGTTCAGGGCATTTACCAGAATCACCTGGTTCAGGCCCCGGCCGGCAAAGATCAGCATACCTATGGCAATACCGGCCCAGCCCGGCAGCCAGGCCATGCCCAGATGGCCCAGTACTGGCAGAATGCCAATCACCATCAGGCTGGCCGGTGCGCCGAAGCGACGTTCCAGTTCAAAGCCATAGCGGGCAGCCAGGGCAACCACCAGAGACTGGGAAAACCACAGCAAGCCAAAGATTGCCAGAGACAGACCCTGAGCCTCCCAATAGGGCTGCACCAGCCAGGCCACATGAAAGGTGGCCAATGAATACAGCGGTATGGCGATAACGATCTGCCGCAATACCGGATCCCGCAGCAGCAAATGCTTGAGGATATCCAATATACGAATGCGGCTGGCGGTGTCGCCCCTGGGCTGATGGGGTGGTTCAACAATCAGCAGCGCCAGCACCAGACACATCCAGGCGGCAACCGCCTGCACCGTCACCATCAGGTCGAATGAAACCAGGGCCAATGCACCACCCAGCAGGGCTCCCAGCCCTTCGGCACCACTCTTGAAAAAGCCCAGGTTGGCTATCACCTGGCTGTGCTCGGCCTGATCCTGATCTTCCAACGCCTTCTGGGTGTCGTAGAGCAGGGCCAGATCGGCACCAGACAGCAGGCTGGCCGCCACGCCGACCGTGATCTCGAAGATAATCAGGCTGGCCAGGTCGTCGGCGAATACCAGCAACAGGTATCCGGCGCCATGAATAACCGCACCAATCACCAGGGCAAAGCGACGCCCGAACAGGTCAGCGAAGTAACCCGAAGGTGCCTCGAGTAACACTATGGTTGTGGCAAAGACGGCTTGCAGATAAAAGATGTCCGCCAGGCTCAATCCCTTGGAGATAAAAAAGGGCACGATCACTGGAACAATCACCATAAAACTGTGAAAGAAGGCCAGTGCGTAGATTGCCGTTATGTTTCTTTGTATTTTTTCAGGCACGAAGCCCCCTCTGCCCACATCCATGGTGAGCATCAATAAAACTGTCGGGTAAAAAAAAAGACCTCTAGGCTTTTGGGCTTAGAGGTCTTTTCTTTTGAAAATCAGTTATGTAGCTAATTATCAGAGAATCACTCCAAGCGGGTCTCCCAGTTCTTTTCCACGCGCACGCAGAACTGATGACCCTGGGAGGTCATGGTTGCTAGCGTAATGGTGGGGAAATGATAAGTGTTCATCTGTCTAAAATCTTTGCTGATAAAACTGTTTCTGAATTCGTTTCTGCTTGCTGGCCGGTTGTTGCCAGATAAATTTCGTTTACAGGCGCGCATTTTATGCCTGTCAGTTTTCAAGTCAAGTATTGAGCTGCGATATTTATAAAAAATTTGACTTTTATACCTTCTGTTCTGTTTTCTGAAGTTCTTCGTCTTTCAGAAGGTAGGCGAGGCTGTCTCTTTTGCTGCGCCAGTGGGAAGCCAGAATGGAGCCGCTGACATTGTGCCAGACACTGAACAGGGCACCGGGCAGGGCCGCGGTGGGTGAGAAAAACTGCAGCGCAAGGGCAACGCCGAGTCCGGAATTTTGCATGCCTACTTCGATGGCAATGGTATGACTCTGGCGGTAGTTGAAGCCGAACAGGCGGGCCAGGTAAAAACCGGCCATCAATCCCAGGCAGTTGTGCAGAATCACCGCCAGCAGAGTAAGCATGCCTACGTCCAGCAGTCGCCCGGAATTCAGAGCGACCACCGTGGCGATGATAATCAGGATAATGGCAATGGCCAGTGATGGCAGCAGTGGTTCCAGGCGTTTTACCGTAGATGACATGTAATGGTTAACCAGGGCGCCAAGCAGTACCGGTGCCAGCACCATTTGTACAATGCTGATCAACAGGCCAAGGGTATCCACCTCCACCGTGCGGGATAAATAGAAGCTGCACAGCAGCGGGGTGGCGATGACACCGATCAGAGTCGAACTGATAGTCATGCCTATGGACAGGGCCAGATCTCCACGCGCCAGATAGCTGATGACGTTGGAGGCGGTGCCGCCGGCACAGCTTCCCACCAGCACCATGCCCGCCGTGAGCTGGGGAGATAATTCCAGCATCGCCGACAGGGTCAATGCCAGCACTGGCATGATCAGAAACTGCGCCGCGACGCCAACCAGCACCGGTCTGGGGTTGTTGATGATGCGTCGGAAGTCATCCTCGCAGAGGGTGAGCCCCATCATGAACATCACCAGAGCCAGCAATGGCACGATGGCTGACTCAAGCTGACTGAATTGATCCGGCAGGCTGAAAGCCAGGACAGAAACCAGAACGGCCCAGAGAGGGAACAGGCGATTGAATTGATCGATCATGGTAGCGGGCTACTAGGCGGCTAAGTTCAGTATTGATTCAGGCGCGAACGCTACCATGAGCGAGTCATTCTTGTAACCTTTTCGGGGGAATGGCGTCTTACAGGCTGACGAGTGGATAAAGGCCTGACAGGGTTCTGCTCGCCATAACAATCATGATTGAAGATGCAGGGGAACAGCAATGACAAGAAACCTGGCTATAGTGGCACTGGCTTTCGCTCTTACGGGCTGTCTGGTGACAGTGGATTCCGATTCCAGACCCATCCATACGGTATGGAATGAAGGTGAAGTAGCACGTTTGCAGATTGGCCGCAGTGATCAGCAATGGGTCCGTGACTCTTTTGGTGAACCACTGAGCAAACTGACTTATGCCGATGGCTCAGAAGTCTGGAAATACCGGAACCGCTCAGAGAAAGATACCGAAGTAGGTGTGTTTCTGGTGTTCTCGGTGGATGTGGAAGAGGAGCGGATAGATACCCTGTCCATTGAATTTATAGACGGTATCGTCAACGATTACTGGGTAGAAGAAGAGCGTTACTAGGTCGGCTCTGTCTGCTGACTACTGCCCTCTGCTTGCTGACACTTACAGACCCTGAAGCGTGGTTTCCAGCCATGCTTCCAGGTCTGTCCAGTTGACCGGGAAAATATGTTTGGCGCCGGGTACCAGTGCGGCGTTGACTACCGCGCCTGCCGATTGCAGGCGGGCAACATCCCTTTCCATGCGTCGGTTCCAGCGCAGATCGTCCTTTTCACCGATACGCAGAAAGACAGGCAGGCCATCCAGATACTGCAGGTCATCAGTCTTCAGTCGACCCGGTGTGGCCACCACTCCCAGATACTGGTCCGGTTGCATGGCGGCGATCTTCAGGGCTGCGCTGCCGCCACTGGATATCCCTACCAACAGGGTCTTGCTGCTGTTCAGGTCATGCAGACTGCGCAGATCATTAATCAATTGTGGGAACTCACCGGCATGCTCCACAAAGAAATCCCGCCCATCCGGTGAGATAGGCACTGCCACCGCCCAGCCCCGGTCCACCAGTTCCTTGCCCAGCCAGAACTGTGCCCGGGCCATGAACTCGTTGCTGGAGCCGCCAGTCACCATCACTGCCAGGGGGATATCAGTACCGGCACTGGCGGGCTCGAAGTAGAGCACACGGATACTCTGGCCGCCGGACATCAGCAGCACATCTTCGCCGGCACGCAGGGCAGAATTGCCCAGAGCCAGACTCAGGAGTAGCAAACTGTAGAAAAAACGGCGCATTGGCTGGTATCCGCTTGGTGATAGCATGGTGGCTTTATTACTGGCAAAGTATAGCAATCCGCCGCCGGCAGCCGCAGTGTCATGAGATGAAATCGCAGATTTGACGGTTGACCGCCCCCCTGTGGCCAATTTATGAAACTTGGCTGTAACCAATTTTCCCAGTTCCCGTCTTTAGAAACAAATGTTGCAGCAATACCAACAAGTGATCGAGCAGTACCGGCAAAAGGTGTATTCCTTTGCCCACTACAGCCTGCGCGCCCGGGAAGATGCCGAGGATGTAACCCAGGAAGTGTTCATCAAACTCTGGCAGCACTGGCGCAAGATTGATCAGGCCAAACTGGGTGCCTGGCTGATGCGGGTCGCCCACAACAGTGTCATTGATCATGTGCGCCGGCAAAAACCTGGTAAAGACAACAGGGACCAGTTCAGCGAGGTGGAGGAGCAGGAGAGTACAAGCGACCCCGGCACGGAAGTGGAGTCCGAGACCTTTCGCCTGGAGTTGCAGCAGGCAATCCGTGCCCTGGAAGAGCCCTTTCGCAGCATTGTCATTATGCGGGACATTCAGGGAATGAGCTATGAGGAGATTCGGGAGTGCCTGCAGATGAGCGAGAGTCAGGTGAAGGTTTACCTGCATCGCAGCCGTCGCAAACTACGGGAAAACCGCCGCCTGCGGGAAATATTCAGCGCCGCTACCGGCGAATCCTTGCCAGGCACAGGCAGTCGCGCTGAGGCAGCGCGCCAATCAGAGTAGACGAGTTTGATTATGAGCCCAGCAAAAGATTCACAATGTTATTTCGTGCAGCTGCAGATTGACACCTTTCTTGACGGTGATCTGACAGTGCAGCAGCAGGATGTGTTCATGGCCCATATCCATGACTGCAGAACCTGTGCGGCCGAGTTGCAGTTCGCCCGGCAACTGCATGACAGCGTGCTGGACCTGCCCCGGATGGAATGTCCGGACGCGGTGCTGGAACCTGTTCACCGCCTGGGTAACAGCCAGCGCCCAGCGCCGGGGTGGGCAGCCCTGTGGGGCGCTCTGGAACAATTACCCTTGGCAGTTCGCTATGGGCTGCCGGCCGCTGCGGCAGTAGTGCTGACCCTGTTGCTGGCGCCGCAATTTACGGATGACCCGGCGGGCAGTATGGAAGTTGCCAGTCAGAACCAGCAGGAAACCTACAGTCAGGAAGACGTGGTCATGGCCCTCAGGGATTTGAATACAGCCATTAATTATCTCAATGAAGTCAGTGAGCGAACTGAAACCATGGTGGGCAACCGCTTTGTGATCATGCCGCTGCGGGAATCCCTGAATGCCTCTTTCGACCGTATTCAGGAGCCCGAGGAAGATGTGCTGAACAATGGCCCCATATAAGGAACACAGATTGTGCCGCCCCGGGCGGTGTCCCAAACAGTTGAATTGGAGTGAGGATTGAACATGAAACAACTCAAGTTTGTAGCTGGCGCTGTCCTGCTATTGCTGGCCTCGGCCGGTTTTGCCGCAGACAGCGAGATAGACAATCATCCCGGTTTTGTGGATTTCTCCGCGCTGACGGCACTGGCCGGAGGCGAGCCGACCGTGGAAATCAGCCTCAAGGCGCCGCTGTTAAGTATGGTGACCAACCTCATCCGGGCAGAGGATGAGGAAGCGGCTGATTTTATTTCCAAGTTACTGCGGGTGACAGTGAATGTCTTTGACAGTAGCGATGTCGACGTGGATGCCATGTCCGACAGCATGGAAACCATCTCCAATGATCTGGAATCCCAGGGCTGGGAGCGGGTGGTGCGCGTGCGAGAGGATGAGGATCATGTCGATATCTACGTGCGCCTGTCGGCTAATGCCGAGGTGATACATGGCCTGGCTATTATGGTGGCAGAGCCCTATGAAACGGTGCTGGTAAACATCGTTGGTGATATCAGCGGCAATGATCTGGCGGCTCTGGGCAGACGCTTCGATATCGATGAGCTGGAAGGGCTGGACGTCGAAACCAATTAGTCAGGCGAGGCAATCGGCCGCCGCGCCTGTCCGGAGAAATGCCCGTGAAAGCACTCATAGCATTGCTGTTCTGCCTGCCGCTGGCGGCTTGTATATCCTTCAATGATGATCATTTCGATCCGCTGGAGTCAGCGCTGTCTGCGCAAATGCCGGAAATCACCCTGCAGAAAGAGATGGCTATCGGGCTTGGCTCCGGCCTGTTCGATCTGGTTGACCTGTTAGATGACTCTGCTGCCGATCTTTCCAAAATCAATCATGTACGGGTAGCGGTCTATGAAGTGCTGCCCCGTGCTGGCGGATATCGCTTCAGCGATGCGGTATTCAGTCAGTCCCTGCTCAGCCAGGGTGAGGATTTGCGTTGGGAGCGAATCGTGCGGGTCAGGGATGAAACAGAGCAGCTGTGGATCTTTGCCGGACTCAATGAGGCAGAGCAATTGCTGGAGGCCCTGACTGTGTTTGTGGTGCAGGACAGTGAGCTGGTATTGATCAATCTGGACGGCGGTTTGAACGAGTTACTGAACTATGCGCTGGCCAGCGCCCGCCAGCACAGAAGCTATTAAGCGCCGGATCGCTGCTCGGTCCGATGCCTGCAAGGCATTTTGAAGGGGGCTGTTGTAACACAATGCTAGTCTTGCAGCCCATCCACTACCATGCGCTCGCTGGCGGCCACTGTCACTGTGAGTCCGTCGACTGTAGTGAAACTGCGATCTCCCAGCTGATACTGATAAACCTCGTAGGTGATGGGCTCCTGCTGCCCGTCGCGATGCAGGGTTACGGTGACAATGCGATGCTGATCCTGCCATTGGAAATAATAAAGCGTCGCACCCAGCCCAACCATTAATACCAGAAACATCCAGGCGCCTATGCGCAAATCCTGGGCCAGTCCCGGGTCCGCAGCCTTGTCTGTCCGGTCAGGCAGTGATGCTGTGCTTGCACTTGCCGACCCGGCATTGTCCTTGCTGCGCTGTCTGACCAGGGCAAAGGCAATCAGAATGACGGCCAGGGTCAGCAGTATTTTACCCAGCATATTGTCTCCGTCCTGAAACTGACAAAGCCCTGATCTTAGCTTGCCCGGCAACGGCTGCCTAGTCATCATGGCAAAGTGGCCGATAAGTGAGGAGGTCAGCTGAATCAGCAGGGCAGTCAAGGAATGTTTTGCCCGCTCATCGGGTCTACAATCGGCAGCAAGGGAAGCATAAAATGTCAGTCGAACGTGTCGAATAACAACAAGCATCAAGCCAGCTATGTGCCACCCGGCATGCCGCCTCTGGATCAGCAAGGGCCCAGCACGTCCTTTTTTGAGTTCTGGCCACTCTGGTTGATGTACCTGCCCGTGGCAGTGCAATGGCTGCTGCTGGCTTGCCGCTACCGCTCCCTGACCCTGCCCCTGATCGCCAATCCGGCCATCCCCCTGTCAGGCATGGTGGGGGTTGCCAAGAGTCATGTCTTTAGCGTCGCTGGCGACTATGCCCGGCAGTGGATCCTGCCCTGGTTTGTGTGGACGGTGACAGGGCAATCCAGCCGCCAGCAGGCCGATGCCATAGGGGCCGAGATGAGCAATCGGGGTTTTGCCTTTCCACTGGTGGCAAAACCCGATGTCGGATGTCGCGGTGCCGGCGTAAAGCTGCTGACAGGGGAAGACGACTTGCTGGCCTATCTGGACAGTTTCCCCCGGGACGGACGCATCCAGTTGCAGGTGCTCAGTGACTGGGAAGCCGAGGCCGGGGTTTTCTATGTACGTTATCCCGGCGCCGAATCCGGCAGCATTACTTCCCTGACCTTGAAGTACACTCCCTTTGTAGTGGGGGATGGGCAGCGGAGCCTGGCCGAATTGATTGCTGCCGACCCGCGTGCCCGCGACCTGCAGCATCTTTATGCCGAGCGTCACCGTGATAACTGGCAGCAGGTGATCGCTGCGGGGCAGGCCTATCGCCTGGTGTTCTCTGCCAGTCATTGTCGGGGGGCCGTGTTCAGAGACGGGCGCGAGTATATCGATGCACGTCTGGTGGCGGCCCTGGATAAAATTTTCGAGGATATTCCCGGTTTTCATTACGGCCGCCTCGATATCAAGTTCAGAGATATCGACAGTCTTTGCGCCGGTCGGGATTTGCAGATTATCGAAATCAATGGTGCCAGCTCAGAATCCATCAACATCTGGGATCGCAACGCCCGCTTGCTGGCGGCCCAGGCGACGCTGTTGCAGCAATACCGAACGCTGTTTAAACTTGGCGACGCCAATCGCAGACGCGGACATAAAACGCCCGGCATCAAGGCTCTCTACACCGCCTGGCGCCATGAACAAAAATTGATAAAGCAATATCCGCAGAATGACTAATCCTTGCCGACTGCCCGTCAAGCCCCGCTTTCTGGCCGCCATGCTGGAACGCGCCCTGGGCCTTCATCCCCTGGGGAAGATTTATGATAACCGGCCCCCGGGGCTGTCGCCGGCAGAATTTCTCGATTACTCCCTCGGCGCCCTCGGGGTCACCATTGCCGTGGAGAATCGGGAATATCTTGAGGAGATATCCGCATCCGGTCCGGTATTGATTGTCGCCAACCATCCCCTGGGTGGTCTGGAAGGCATGGCCATCGCCCGGGAGATCGCCCGCGTCCGGCCTGATCTGAAAGTACTGACCAATGAATTGCTGCGCCTGATCCCCGAACTGGCCCCCATGTTTATCGGCGTCAATGTGCTGTCCAGCAAGGCCGCAGCGGGCAATGTGGCCGGTATCAAGCAGGTCCATGCCCATTTGAAGAATGACGGTGCCATACTGTTATTTCCGGCCGGTATGGTCTCGGCCTGGGAGCGCGAGCATCAGCGCATTCAGGACCGGGAATGGAATCGCCTGGCTGGCCAGTTGCTGCAGCGTTATCAATGCACCACGGTGCCAGTTCATGTGGCGGGCAAGAACAGCCGCTATTTTTACGCCGCCGGCATGATCCATCCCCGTCTGCGCACTGTGCTGTTACCCAGGCAGCTGGCCAACAAGCAGGGCTACACCCTGCCCCTGAAGCTGGGGCGACCGATACCTGCGCAGGAATTGCGCCTGTTGAAGAATCCGCAAGCGGTAACCGAATACCTGCGGGTCAGCACTGATGCCCTTGCCGAGACCTTTGAACTGCAACCCAAGGCAGACCTGCAGGGCATTGATGAACTCGACCCCCTGGCTACTGCCAGTGAAGTGGAGCGGGCTCTGGTGCGGCTTGAGCCCCGCAAGCTGGTCGAGCATGAGGAATTTGATGTCTATTGTGCGCCTTTTGATGAGCTCGGGGCGATCATGGAGCAGATTGCCATCGCCAGGGAGATTACCTTTCGTGCCGTGGGTGAGGGCACCGGGCTGAGCCGCGACTCAGATGAATTTGATCCCCATTACCTGCATCTGTTTCTCTGGGACAAGGCCGAGCAATGCATTGCCGGCGCCTATCGGGTAGGCCTGGTGGATGAGATTGTGGCCAAACATGGCGTCAGGGGCCTGTATACCCGCTCCCTGTACCGTTACGACGAAGCTTTTATCCGCAAGCTGGGCTCTGCCATCGAGATGGGGCGCTCCTTTATTCATCCCGACTATCAGCGCCGACCGGTTTCCCTGAATCTGTTGTGGCGGGGCATCGGCAAGATTCTCGTGGATCGCCCCCGCTACCATACGCTGTTTGGTTCGGTGAGTATCTCGCGGGAATACAGCGATCTGGCCCGCTCCCTGATTGCCGACACCATGCTCACCAATTTCCGTGCCCGGGAGTTTGCCGAGCTGGTACAGCCTTTGACCCCACACCGGGTCCGCAACCGCATCTGGTCCGGCCAGATGCTGGCCGAACTGGCCAATGTGAAAATGCTGGGTAAACTCATTGGCCGCTGCGATCCGGGCAAGGCGGTGCCGGTGCTGCTGCGGCACTACCTGTCTCTCAATGGGCGCCTGGTGTGCTTCAATATCCACTCCGGCTTTAATGAGTCCCTGGAGGGATTGATTGTGGTGGATGTGCGCAAAACCGAGGCCAAGACCCTCAAGCGCTTTCTTGGTGCCGAAGGACTTGCCCGCTTCCAGGCCCATCACCCGCTTGCGGAGGCGGAACTCAAGGATTCTGCCTGAGGATTTGCCGGGCAGGGCCGAGGCCACCTATAATTTGCCCATGGACAAACTAATTGCAGCACTTCAATTACTGCTGTCGGCTCTGCTGGCAGTGGCTACCATCGCCACCGTCGTCAACGTGGTTCTGATCACCGCCAATCAGGAAAATTCCATTTCCGTGGTCAATGTCATGATTGGCCAGGGGGTGCTGATCATCTTTCTGGCGGCATTGTCGCGAATTCTGTTCCGCAAGGGGCTACTGGCCTGGCGCGCCGCCGGTCAGGCCGGGGAGCAGGGCGCCGGAGACGACTCCACCGCATCCTAGTGCGCCAGGCAGCTGCCGGCCTGCACAGAATGGCGAAAAGGCGTATAATCACGCGCTTTTATCAATGCCACCCACGCCATGATTATCTTTGAGGAACCCCAGCGCTTCTCGCAGCTGGAGCAAAACTGTGTTGCCACCATCGGCAAGTTTGATGGGGTTCATCTGGGCCATCAGCTCATCCTGGACCAGCTCAAGGCCGAAGCCGAGCAACGGGAACTGCCGTCGCTGGTGATTTTACTGGAGCCGCATCCGGAAGAATTCTTTGCTGGTGATGCCAATTCCTGCCCCGCGCGCCTGACTACCCTGCGGGAAAAGCTGGAGCTGCTGGAAAGCTTTGGCATCGACTATGTTTTCCAGCTTAATTTCGATCAGGAGATCAGCCAGCTCAGTGCTGAAGACTATATCCAGCAAATTCTGGTGAATGGCCTCGGGGTGAAGTGTTTCATCGTGGGTAACGATTTCCGCTTTGGCCATCAGCGCCGTGGAGACTATGCCATGCTCCAGGCCCGCGGGGCCGAACTGGGATTTGCAGTGCTGGAAACCATGGCCTATGAATACAATGGCCAGCGCATCAGCAGCACCTATATCCGTGAGCAGTTGGCGGCGGCAAAATTTGATCTGGTTGAGCAATTGCTGGGCAGACCCTATTCAATGAAAGGGGAAGTGGTCAGGGGCAAACAGTTGGGAACCGACCTCGGATTTCCCACCTGCAATATCAATCCCCACCGCCACCGTATTCCTTTGCATGGGGTGTATGCCTGCCAGGTACGCCTGGCTGACCAGTACCGACCGGCAGCGGTGAATATCGGCTATCGGCCCACCGTGTCAGAAAGCGGTGACGCCTTGCTGGAAGCCCATATTCTTGATTTCGATGAAGACCTTTACGGCAAGACCATCGAAGTGATATTCAGATGCAAGATCCGCGAGGAAGTTAAATTTGATGGCCTGGATGCCCTGAAGCAGCAGATCAGTGCCGATGTTCGTCAGGTCCGTGAGGTACTGGCGCAATAAATGCCACTGAGACAACCGACATGAGTGACTATAAAGCAACCCTGAATTTGCCCCACACCGATTTTCCCATGAAGGCCAATCTGGCCCAGCGGGAGCCGGCCATGCTGGAAAAGTGGAATGCCATGGATCTTTATCGCCGCATTGGCGAGAAGAATGCCGGCAAGCCCAAATTCGTTCTTCATGATGGCCCTCCCTATGCCAATGGGGAGCTGCATCTGGGTCATGCCATTAACAAGACCCTGAAGGATATTGTGGTTAAGAGTCGCCAGCTCAGTGGTTTCGATGCGCCCTATATTCCTGGCTGGGATTGTCATGGCTTGCCCATCGAGCACAATGTGGAAAAGAAGAAGGGCAAGGCCGGACAGAAAATCAGTCATGCCGATTTTCGCAAGGCCTGTCGTGAGTACGCCGCCAAACAGGTGGATATCCAGAAACAGGGTTTCATCCGCCTCGGTGTGCTGGGTGACTGGGACAATCCTTACCTGACCATGAATTACCAGACCGAGGCCGACATCGTGCGTGCCCTCGGCAAGATTGCCGCCAACGGCCATCTGGTAAAAGGCTACAAGCCGGTGTACTGGAGTGTGGTGGGTGCCTCGGCGCTGGCAGAGGCGGAAGTGGAATATCAGGACAAGCAGTCCTGGGCCATCGACGTGCGCTTTGCCGTGCAGGACCCCGGCTCTTTCCTGGCCAGCTTCGGTGCTTCCGGGGCAGATCAGGCGCTGCCGCTGTCGGTTGTCATCTGGACCACCACGCCCTGGACCCTGCCGTCCAATCAGGCGGTCTGTCTGCATGCCGAGCTGGACTATGCCCTGCTGCGCTGCGAGCTGGAGCAGGGCCCTGAATTGATGGTGCTGGCCAAAGACATGGTGGACAACATCATGCAACGTTATGGCTGTGATAATTTTGAGATCATCGCCGAGGCCAAGGGTGCCTCGCTGGAAAACCAGCTGCTCAAACATCCCTTTGCAGAGCGCCATGTGCCACTTATTCTTGGCGAGCATGTTACCACCGAGGCAGGAACCGGTGCGGTCCATACTGCACCTGACCATGGCGTCGACGATTTCAATGTCGGTCGACAATACGGCCTGGGGACGCTGAACCTGGTTGATGAAAACGGCGTCTTTATCGAGGCTGCCGGTGAATTTGCCGGTGAGCATGTCTACAAGGTGGATGAGAAAATCATCGAACGCCTGAAAACCAACAAGGCGCTGGTGGCGGTAGACAAGATCACCCATAGCTATGCCCATTGCTGGCGGACCAAAACTCCGCTGATCTATCGGGCTACCCCGCAGTGGTTTATCAGCATGCAGGAGAAGGGTCTGCAGGAGGCAGCTCTGGAGGCCGTCAAGGCTGTGCAGTGGATTCCCGACTGGGGCCAGGCGCGTATCGAGTTAATGCTTAAGGGCAGCCCCGACTGGTGTGTGTCCAGGCAGCGAACCTGGGGCGTGCCTATTACCCTGTTTGTGCACCGTGAGACCCAGGCACTGCATCCACGCAGTAGCGAGATATTCGAACAGGTGGCCGAGCGAATCGAGAAAGAGGGTATCGAGGCCTGGTTCGAACTGGAGCCGCAGCAATTGCTGGGTGAGGAAGCGGCGGACTATGAGAAGGTCAATGACACTCTTGATGTCTGGTTCGACTCCGGTGTTACCCACTACTCGGTAGTGGAGCGTCGGGAAGAGTTGAGTTATCCGGCAGACCTGTATCTGGAAGGGTCCGACCAGCACCGTGGCTGGTTTCAGTCCTCCCTGAAAACCGCCATCGCCATGCACGGCACAGCGCCCTATAAACAGGTGCTGACCCATGGCTTTTTTGTCGATGCCGAAGGCCGCAAGATGTCCAAGTCCCTGGGCAATACCGTGGCCCCGGCGAAGATCTTCCAGCAGTATGGAGCCGATGTCCTGCGCCTGTGGGTGGCAGCGACCGACTACCGTGGCGAGATGACAGTGTCGGACGAGATCTTCAAGCGGGTGGCCGACGCCTATCGTCGTATCCGCAATACCAGTCGCTTCATGCTGTCTAACCTGAGCGGCTTTGACCCGGCCGGCGATTCCCTGCCGGCGTCGGAATTACTGGCCCTGGATCACTGGATTCTGCGTCGCTGTCAGTTACTGCAGGAAGAAATTATTGCCCATTACCATGAATACAGCTTTCTTAATGTCTATCAGAAGCTGCACAATTTCTGTGTCATTGAACTGGGTGGTTTTTATCTGGATGTAATCAAGGACCGGCAGTACACCACCCGTGCCGACAGTGCAGCCCGGCGCTCTACCCAGACCGCCATGTATCATATTGTGGAGATGATCAGCCGCATGATCGCGCCGATCCTCAGTTTCACCGCCGATGAGATCTGGCAGAATATTCCCGGTCAGCGTGCCGAGTCGGTATTCCTCAGTAATTTTGATGAGGCACCGGCACTGTTGCCGGAATCAGAGGATTTCTCCGACAGCTTCTGGCAGCAAGTGATGGCCGTGAAATCCGCGGTCAACAAGGAACTGGAAGCCAGGCGAGCCGAAAAGCTGGTGGGTTCTGGCCTCAGCGCGGAAGTGGATTTGTACTGTGAGGCAGATCTGGCGGCGACGCTGGCGCGCTTGCAGGAAGAATTGCGCTTTGTGCTGATTGTGTCCCGTGCCAGTATTCATGAGGCTGCCGCTGCCCCGGCCGAAGCTGTGGCCAGTGAAGTGCCGGGCCTGAAATTGCAGGTCAGTGCTTCTGCCTTCAGCAAGTGCGAGCGCTGCTGGCATCATCGCCCCGATGTGGGCAAGCACGCCGGACACCCCGGCCTTTGCGAGCGCTGCATAGAAAATGTTGAGGGCGAGGGTGAGCAGCGTCGTTTCGCCTGAGCCAGGGTATTGCCATGAGTGCTGACACGCCTATTGAAGCCGGTTCCCGGGTGAGCCTGTTTTTTTCTCTGGCCCTGACTGATGGTCAGGAGATTGATTCCAATTTCGATGCCAGTCCGGCCAGTTTCAAACTGGGCGATGGCAACATGCTGCCGGGCTTTGAAGCCCAGTTGCTGGGCCATGTTGCCGGTCAGGAAAAAGAAGTGCTGCTGCCGGCGGAGCAGGCTTTTGGTGAAGTGAATCCCAGAAATCGCCAACAATTTACCCGGGATAAATTTGCACATCTGTTGGCGGATGAACTGCTGCCCACCGAGGTCGGTAGTGTGGTTTCCTTCAAGGACCCGGCGGGTTTTGAATTGCCGGGGGTGGTCAGTGAGATCAGTCAGGCCACGGTGACCGTGGATTTCAATCATCCACTGGCCGGCAAGGAAATTCTTTTTCGCTTTCGCATCGTCTCGGTTTTGCCACCGGCCGAAGAGCCGGTGCAGATCAAGCTCTGAATCAATTCTTGAACCCGGCGCCCCCAGACACGTTACAATGCAATAATGAGCAGTGAAGCCATGAATCAGGCAGTAAACGACGAAATCAGCATCCGCCTGGCCAATCCCCGGGGATTTTGTGCCGGAGTGGACCGTGCCATCGATATCGTCAATCGGGCCCTGGATATCTTCGGCGCGCCGGTTTATGTCCGCCACGAGGTGGTACACAACAAGTTTGTGGTGGATAGCCTGCGCAAGCGTGGTGCCATCTTCGTCGATGAACTCTGTGATATTCCCACTCTCGATTCCCGGGGCAGGGCTTCCATTGTGGTGTTCAGCGCTCATGGCGTCTCCCGGGAAGTGAAGGACGAGGCAGCGGCCAAGGGCTACAAGGTTTTCGATGCCACCTGTCCGCTGGTGACCAAGGTGCATCTGGAAGTGATGAAATTTTCCCGTGCCGGCCGCGAATGTGTGCTGATTGGTCATCGTCGCCACCCGGAAGTGGACGGCACCATGGGGCAGTACGACGAAAGCCAGGGCGGCAGGATGTACCTGGTGGAATCGGTGGAGGATGTGCAGCGACTCGAGGTACAGAATCCTGATCGATTGTCTTTTGTAACCCAGACCACCCTGTCCATGGATGATACCGCCAGGATTATCGACGCCCTGCGCGAGCGCTTCCCGGCCATTCAGGGTCCGCGCAAGGATGATATCTGCTATGCCACCCAGAATCGTCAGGATGCGGTCAAGCAACTGGCCCTGGAATGCGACCTGATGCTGGTGGTGGGTTCTCCCAACAGCTCCAATTCCAACCGACTGCGGGAACTGGCCCAGCGCCTGGGTTGCGATGCCTATCTGATCGACAGTGTGGATGATATTCAGCAGCACTGGTTTGCAGGCAAGACTCGCTTCGGCGTCACCGCAGGGGCCTCTGCACCGGAGATTCTGGTGAAGCAGGTGGTGGCCACGCTCTGTCAGCATACCTCCCAAAAACCCGAGGAAATACTCGGTGTCGAGGAGAATATTGTCTTCTCCATGCCCAGGGAATTAAGACCCTAGCCCCGCTCTGTCCAGTACCGGGCCTCCCCTGGCAAGACCGTTTCCGGAATTGCCAACTGTGTCACATTCGGCACCAATCAACCCCCCAAAAACGCTAAAGCTTCTGTAGCCAGCCGTCGTAGGAATTCTCAGGAATTTCGCGGCCAGTGTTACAGGCAGCCAAAAAAACACCTTCTGTAACATTTAGCTGCTAAAGGATTTGACCAAAGAATCCGTAAGAATTGTCACGCCGCTACTGGTGGCGACAGGAAAGAACGTAATGGTCGTAAATTCTGCATTTTCCGGATCGGGCTTTGCTCATTGACGAGACGGATCGCAAGGGGTTTACCCAGAACCCGCAAGACGAAAGTGGTCATTGCAGTTCTGCTTGAGCGACTGCTTGAAGTGCCAGGTGCACTTTTACAGTCCAAAAATGGTTCGAGCTGGACAAGTAGTAACGCTCGAGTTTGAAAGATTGTTCGCCTTCAGGGGCGAAAATGGAATTGCTGCTTTGCTACCCGTGCATAGCGATGTGCAAAAGCAGCAGATTTTGTAGCAGGGTGGTAACAAGTGCCTTGTTTCTGCTTACGACACTTAAATGATGATAGTAGGAGTTTGACGACTATGAAAAAAGTACTGGTATCCTTTGGTCTGATGGTTGGTTTGGCCCTGAGCAGCGTTACTGCTGCCGCTTGCGAGAAGCCCGCTGAGCCGGCAATCCCGACAGGCGAAGCTGCTTCCGGTTCTGATATGCTGGAAGCCAAGAAAGCTGTTGAGGCTTTCCTGAAAGATGCTGAAGCCTACCTGGAATGTGCTCGCGGCGGTATCGCCAAAGATCGCATGGTAGCTGACATGGAAGAAGTAGCCGACAAGTTCAACCGTGAACTGCGCGCCTACAAAGCCAAGTCTTAATCCAGACCTGCGCTAACCCCCAGAGGTCCGTGTGAGGCGTTCTACCCGAACGCCTTGTGCGGGCCTCTACTTTTTTGGCTTACTGCATTTGCGCCGGCTATTGCGCGCAGTCAGGGTCAGACATCCTGCAGTTGCTGGAGCTTCTCCTGCAAGGCAGCCAGTTCATCCGAGAACTTCTGCTGCTTCTCTTTTTCCTTCTGCACCACGGCGTCCGGTGCGTTTTCCACGAATCGTTCATTACCCAGCTTGCCATTGACCTGTTTCAGGCCGGCCTGAAGCTTGGCAATCTCCTTGTTCAGGCGGGCCTGTTCCGCGGCAACATCGATAAGGCCCGCCAGGGGTACCATGATCTCCATGCCGGCATGCAGGCCGGTGGCGCTGGCCGGGACTTCTTCGCCCTCATCGAGCCAGCGCACTGACTCCAGCTTGGCCAGTTTCTGCAGATAGAGCCGGTAGGCTTCCAGATTCTGTCGGTCACGCTCATTTCCCTGACTCAAGAGCACAGGAATGGCCTTGCCCGGGGCAATATCCATCTCGCCGCGGATATTGCGAATGCTGACAATCACTCCCTTGAGCCAGGCGATATCCGCTTCGGCATCGTTGTCGATATTGCCAGCGTCGAATACCGGGTAGCTCTGCAGCATGATACTGTCGCCCTCGATGCCCAGCAGTGGCGCCAGTTTCTGCCAGACTTCCTCGGTGATAAATGGCATGAAGGGGTGCAGGAGGCGCAGGGATTTTTCCAGGGTGCTGAGCAGTACCCGGCGCGTCATCTTCGCGGCTTCCGGATTCGCCTCTTCATCCCATAATACCGGTTTGGACAGTTCCACATACCAGTCACAGTATTCGTTCCAGATGAACTCGTGCAGGGTCTGGGAGGCCAGGTCGAAGCGGAAATTGGCCATGGCCTCCTGTATTTGCTGCGCGGTTTCCTCGAAGCGGCTCATGATCCAGCGATCTGCCACTGAACATTGTGCCGGATCAAGTGCTTGTGCCACTGCCTTGTCTTCGCTGTTCATCAGCACATAGCGGGCAGCATTCCATATCTTGTTGCAGAAGTTGCGAAATCCTTCAGTTCGACCGAGATCAAACTTGATATCCCTGCCGGTGGAAGCCAGCGAGTAAAAGGTGAAGCGCAGGGCGTCGGTGCCATAGCCGGTAATCCCTTCCGGGAAGGAATCACGGGTGTATTTGGCAATTTTCTCTTTTAGCTGTGGCTGCATCATATCGGCTGTGCGTTTTTGCACCAGCTCATCCAGCTCGATGCCATCGATCAAATCAATGGGGTCAAGTATATTTCCTTTCGACTTGGACATTTTCTGGCCATGCTCATCCCGCACCAGGCCGGTGATATAGACCTTCTTGAAGGGAATCTCGCCAGTAAACTTCAGGGTCATCATGATCATGCGTGCGACCCAGAAGAAGATGATGTCAAAGCCGGTAACCAATACATCAGTGGGGTGGAAGCGGTCAAAGAACTCCCGTTCATCGGGCCAGCCCAGGGTGGAGAATGTCCACAGTGCCGAGGAGAACCAGGTGTCCAGTACATCTTCATCCTGACGCAGTTTGAGATCAGCTGCCAGCTTGTACTTGCTGCGCACTTCCGCTTCCGAGTTGGCGACATAGACATTGCCGTCTTCGTCATACCAGGCGGGAATTCGGTGCCCCCACCACAGTTGTCTGGAAATGCACCAGTCCTGGATATTGCGCATCCAGGCAAAATAGGTGTTCTCCCAGTTTTTGGGGACAAACTCGATGTCACCGTCTTCAACCGCCTTGATGGCCGGGTCAGCCAGGGACTGGATAGCCACATACCACTGGTGAGTCAGATAGGGTTCGATCACCACACCACTGCGGTCGCCCCGGGGAACCTTGAGTTTGTGGTCTTCAATTTTCTCCAGCAGGCCAGCGGCTTCGATATCAGCAACAATCTGCTTGCGGGCCTCGAAGCGGTCCAGACCGCGATAGGCCTCGGGCCCATTGTCATTGATGGAGGCGTCGTCGGTGAGAATATTGATCACTTCCAGATCGTGACGCTTGCCCATTTCATAGTCGTTGAAATCATGGGCGGGTGTGATCTTGACACAGCCGGTACCGAATTCCCTGTCTACATAGTCATCGGCGATGATGGGAATGCGCCGCTGGCACAGCGGCAGTTCAATAAACTTGCCCACCAGATCCTTATAGCGCTCGTCTTCGGGGTGAACGGCAACGGCAGTATCCCCCAGCATGGTTTCCGGGCGGGTGGTGGCGATCGTGATAAAGGTTTCACCGGCGGCGGTGGTGGCACCGTCTGCCAGAGGGTAACGAAAATGCCAGAGGTGGCCGTTCTCTTCTTCAGAGACCACCTCCAGATCGGAAATGGCGGTATGCAGTTTCGGATCCCAGTTCACCAGGCGATTGCCCCGGTAAATCAGCCCCTCGTCATAGAGATCGATGAACACCTTCTCCACCACTTTGGACAGGCCTTCGTCCATGGTGAAGCGCTCCCGGGTCCAGTCCAGGGAGGAACCCATGCGTCTGAGCTGCTGGGTAATAATGCCGCCGGATTCTTCTTTCCAGTCCCAGACCTTGGCAACAAAGTCTTCGCGGCCCACTTCCTGACGGCTGCTGCCAATGGCGTTCAACTGCCGCTCCACCACCATCTGGGTGGCGATGCCGGCGTGGTCCGTGCCCACCTGCCACAGAGTCTGACGACCCAGCATGCGATGGTATCGGATCAGGGCATCCATGATGGCATGCTGAAAACCATGGCCCATATGCAGGCGACCGGTCACATTGGGTGGCGGAATGACTATGCAATAAGGGTCACCATCACCCTGGGGCGAAAAATAGCCAGCCTCCTCCCAGGTCTTGTACCAGTGATCTTCCAGTTGCTGAGGTTGGTAGGTTTTATCCATGAATGCTTCGGCTTTATCTTGTGGGAAAAAAGGCGCAAGTATACATGAACAGGCCCGATTTTGCCGTTCTCCTGCGCGCTGGCAGGAGAGAAAAGATCACAGTTTGTGGGTCTGGGGCTGATAGCCCTCAGCCTGGTAATAGCGCCAGGAATCGCGGGCTGCCGCCAGAATGTCCTCATCCTGGCAGATGATTTCATTGATCCGCTGGAAGCGCTGATGGCTTTGGCAGGGTTGGCCGCTGAGATTGATCAGCACATCGGCATGATACTCCAGTTGGCGGGTGGTCCCCACGGCGATGGGCTCGGCCTCGGGCTCATTGTCTTCCATCAGGCTGTGGGGCAGGAAACTGGTGGGGCGCGCGCGCCACAGCAGGTCAGAGATCTGGCTGGCCTGCTCCGGGGAGGCGGCATTGATAAAAACCCGGTGTCCCAGAGAGCGGGCTTTTTCAGTCAGCCTGCAGGCAAACTGCAGGCGGCTGTCCGGTTCATTGCTGCCCAGGTGATAGAAGTTGATCGGGCTCTGTGGCGCGTTCACAGCAATCAGGCTTTCTGGCGCTTCAGGTATTCCAGCAGCAGGGCGACCGGGCGGCCAGTGGCGCCTTTTTCGGCGCCCTGGTTCCAGGCGCTGCCGGCGATGTCCAGGTGGGCCCATTTCTGCTTTTCGGTGAAGCGTGACAGAAAGCAAGCGGCGGTAATGGTGCCGCCACGGGGGCCACCGATGTTGGCGATATCAGCAAAATTGCTGTGCAATTGTTTCTGGTATTCGTCCCACAGTGGCAATTGCCAGGCCGGATCGCCGGTTTCTTCACCGCAGTCCAGCAGAGTCTCGGCCAGTTTGTCATCGTTGGCCAGCAATGCCGAGACCACCGAGCCAAAGGTTGCCACGGCAGCGCCGGTGAGGGTGGCAATATCGATGATGGAGCGGGGCTTAAAGCGCTCGACATAGGTGAGAGCGTCGCAGAGCACCAGCCGGCCCTCGGCATCGGTATTGAGAATTTCGATAGTCTTGCCGGACATGCTGGTGACAATGTCACCGGGTTTGGTGGCCCTGCTGCCGGGCATATTCTCTGCCGCTGCCACCACCGCAACCACATTGATGGGCAGGCGCAACTGGGCAATGGCATTCATGGCGCCAAATACTGAGGCGGCACCACACATATCAAATTTCATTTCATCCATGGCCATGCCCGGCTTGAGGCTGATGCCGCCGGTATCGAAGGTGATGCCTTTGCCAACCAGGGCATAGGGCTCGGATTTGGCCGCCGCCCCCTTGTATTCCATGATGATGAGCTTGGCTTCCTCGGCGGATCCGGCTGCCACTGATAACAGGGAACCCATACCCAGGCGCGCCATCTGCTTCTCGGTGAGCACGCGGGTGCTGATGGACTTGTATTTGTCGGCCAGGCTCTTGCCTTCATTGGCCAGGTAGGTTGGCGTGCAGATATTGCCGGGCAGATTACCCAGTTCCTTGGCCACATTCATGCCCTGGCCCACGGCCTGACCGTATTTGAGGGCTTCCTGGACAGCCTTGCGACGGGCACCTGTCGGGGGAGTCAGACTGACGGACTTGAGGCTGACCTGGCCCGGTTTCTTGCTCTTGGTGCTGTCGTAGCGGTAACTGGCATCTTCCAGGGCGCGGGACAATTGACTGGCCAGCCAGTTGGCATCCCGGTCCTTGACTTCAATCGAGCCCAGGGCGAAGTGGGCAGTGGCGGCTTTTGAACGGCACAGGCTGCGGGCGGCTGCCGCCAGGGTGCGACCGGCATGGCGGGCGTCGAATTTGGATTTCATGCCGGCGCCGATCAGCAGCACCCGCTTGGCCTTGATGCCGGACGGGGCATAGCTGATCAGGGTCTGGCCAAGTTTGCCGGAGAAGTCGCCGGATTTGATAATGCTGCTGATGGATTTCTGGGTGTCAGCGTCCAGTTGCCGCGCTTCGTCACTGAGTGTGCCCTTGTTCCAGACGATGACAGCCAGGCAATCGCTGGCGATATTGGCAAGGGATCCGGTTTTGATTGAGTAGCGCATGGGCAGTAAGTTTCTCCTCGAAGCTGAACAGGAATGAAGCAAAGCGGTATTGCATGATAACAGGCCAATAATCCTACGGTTGTTCAAGAGCTTAAGCAAGGTGGAGGCCGAGTTGCGAGCAAACGCCTTGATCACAGGTCGGGCTTTGCTAATATCCCCTGATCGTTTCGCCCGACGGGGCGAACCAATTTGGCTTTTCGTTGTCAGACAAACAAGTCCCGTTATATCGCAAGAGATCAGCCAGGAAGAAGCTATGTCCCGAGTCGAAGTCGAGTGCCCTGATCAATTTTTATTCAGCATGGAACGGGTGGTGGGAATCAGCGACATCAATTACGCGCGCCATCTGGACAATGTGGCCATGGTGCAGATTCTTCACGAGGCCCGGCTGCAGTTTCTGGCCCAGCTCGGCTTTACCGAAGCCAATGTCTATGGTCTGGGTATCGTGGTTACCGACATGGCGGTGGATTTTCGGTCGGAGTCATTCGCCAATGATCGATTGATCATCGATGTCGGGGTTGGTGAATTCAATCGTTACGGCCTGGATTTTGTCCTGCAGGTGACCAACTCGGCGCTGGAATCGGTGGTCTGCAATGCCAAGATAGGGGTGGTTTTCTTTGATTTCGACCAACACCGTATTGCCGAAATTCCGGATGCCTTCCGGGCCCTGCTGGACAGTCAGCAGGCTGATCAGACCCGGGTCGCCTGAGCAATCAGTCAGCCCATGACTCGGCAGGGCAGCCCGCTTGCAGTACACTGCGGTTTTGCCTGACCACGGGTCACCTTCGTTGTGCTAGTTTTCCGCTATCTCAGTAAACAGATTCTCCAGGTCATGGTGGCAGTGACCCTGGTGTTGCTGGTGGTGGCCCTGACCAGTCGCTTTATACAGTATCTGGGCGATGCCGTGGCTGGCCAGCTGGCCTCCGATATCCTGCTGCTGCTGATGCTGTATCGTTTGCCGGATTTTCTGCTGGTCATTCTGCCCCTGGCCCTGTTCCTCGGCATCATCCTCGCCTATGGCCGGCTCTATGCCGACAATGAAATGGTCATTCTCATGGGCAGCGGTTACAGTCAGCGACGGCTGCTGCTGACCACCCTGGCCGGCGTGTCGGTGGTGATAGTCATCATGGCCCTGCTGAGCCTGGTGCTGGCGCCCTGGGGCGTGCGCAATACCGAGCAGATCAAACTGAGCCAGCAGGAACTGACGGAAATCGACCTGATTGTGGCCGGGCAGTTTCAGCGCTTCGGTGATGACTCCCGGGTAACCTATGCCGAGCGCATTGAATCCACAGCCGGTGGGCGGCAGCTGGAAAATGTCTTCGTGGCGCTCAATAGCGCCGCCGCGGCCAATGGCGGGGCACCGCGAATCGTGCTGGCGGAATCGGCCCGGCCCCAGATAGATGCCGACAGCGGCGCCCGGTTCATGCGCCTGGAAAACGTCCTGCAGTATGACGGCGAGCCGGGGAGGGCGGATTTCAGTATTGCCCGATTTGATGTCCAGGGCATACTGCTGCCGGAACCCACACAATTTGAAGCGGTGCTGGAACAGTCCACCCTGCCGTCCTTGGCATTGCTGGGCTCTTCCGACCCGGCCTTGCGGGCCGAGTTGCAGTGGCGCTTGTCTACCATTCTGCTGATACCGGTGATTACCCTGATCGCGGTTCCCATGAGCCGTGTTGACCCACGGCAGGGGCGCTTCAGCAAACTGATTCCGGCGGCATTATTGTATGCCTGCTATTTTGTGCTGCTGCAATTCTGCCGCGATCTGGTGGCAGAAGGCAGCCTCAGCCCGCTGCCCGGACTGTGGTGGGTGCATTTGTTGTTCATTGCCATCGGCTGGTACAGCTTTCGCAATCAGGGCCGTCTGCTGTTTGATCGTTCCGCCTGGAGGCAGAGCTGATGCGGCAACTGGACCGACATATTCGCAATACGGTGATCGCCAGCATGGCGGTGGTGGTGGCTCTGGTGGTCTCCCTGGATCTGGTGTTCACCCTGGTGGACGAACTGGCTGAGACCGGGCAGGGTACCTATAGTGTGTTAAATGCCCTGGGGTTTGTCCTGCTCACCACCCCCACCAGTATCTATGAATTGCTGCCCTTTACGGCCCTGGGCGGAGCCCTCATTGGCCTTGGCATCCTGGCCTCGAACCAGGAGTTGGTAGTGATGCAGTCTGCCGGTGTCCATGTCTGGCGAATCGTGGCGGCGGTGCTCAAACCGACCTTGTTTATCATGCTGCTGAGCCTGCTGCTGGGCGAGTATGTTTCACCGCCGCTGGAGCAGCTTGCCAACAGCAACAAGGCGCTGCAACTCAGCGGCAGTGCATCGATTGGTTCAGAGCAGGGCACCTGGCGGCGGGTAGGTAACGAGTTTATTCATATCAACGCCATTGCGCCGGGCGGCGAGACACTCTACGGCGTGACCCGTTATCGCATAGATGAAAACAGGCAACTGCTGAGTGCGAGTTTTGCCGAATCCGCGCAGTACCAGCGTGAGTCTGAAAATGCCTACTGGCGCCTTTCCAATATCAGGGAGAGTCTGATCGAGCCAGGTAGCATCAGTACGGCAAGTTATTTACAGGAAGACTGGATGGTGGACCTGTCGCCGGAACTGCTCAGTGTGTTGCTGGTGGAGCCGGACAAACAGTCAATCAGCGGCCTGTTGCGATTTGCCCGCTTTTTCGAGGCCCAGGGCCTGGATAGCGCCAGCTATTTCCTCGCCTTCTGGAAAAAGCTCTTTCAACCCCTGTCTACACTGGTGCTGGTGATACTGGCTATCTCCTTTATTTTTGGCCCCCTGCGGGAGGCCACCACCGGCTTTCGAGTGTTTGTAGCCCTCGGTATTGGTCTGCTGTTCACCATCCTGCAACGCCTGATGGAACCGGCTTCCCTGATTTACGGCTTTAACCCGCTGTTGGCGGTGCTGTTGCCTATTGCCCTGGTCGGGGCTCTGGGTGTCTACTATATGCGTCAACTGCGTTGATTGTGATTGCTGTGCCGGATCACTGTCTGACCCCACTTGCTGCCGCGGGTGCTGATCTATGTTGCGATTCATTGCCACTGTTGTTGCTGCTGCCTGGCTGGCCTGCCCGCCTGCGCTGCAGGCCCGGGACGTGCCGGATATCGAGGGCTTGTGGAGCTATACGGCGGATACGCCGCTACAGAGGGCTCCGCAACTGGGTGAGCAACAGGCCTGGTCTGCAGCTGATCTGACTGCCCTGGAAGATGAACACTGGCGCTCTGGCGCTGCCGTGGGGCAAAGCCCTGGTGAGCAAGCTGGTTTTGGCAGTCTGACGCTGGCGCGGGTCAATGGTGAATATCGCACATCCCTGATTATAGCCCCGGCCAATGGCCGTATTCCCTATCTGCCGGACAGCAATCCGCGGGGCAGGATGGAGCAGGCTGACGGGCCAGAGGATTTCACGGCCCGGCAACGCTGCCTGTCACCACCCGCCCAGCTACCCCTGCTGGTGCCTGCCCCCGGACAGTCAATGGCCCAGCGCAGCCTGCGCATTGTGCAAACCGCGGACTATCTGCTGATGCAGCAGCCGGATGCTGCCTTTGTACGGATTATCAAGCTGAACGGGCGGCCCTTGCCCTATCACGGTGGCCAGTGGCTGGGTGATTCCCAGGGTTTATTCGATGCCGAGTCGCTGGTGGTAAACACCACTGACTTTCGTCCCGAGCAGAGCAATGCCGTGATCCCGTCCTCGCCGGCCCTGCAAATCTATGAGCGTTTCACACCACTTGCCGACGGACGGCTGTTGTACACCTATACGGTGTTCGACCCACAACGTTTCGCTGAGCCCTTTACCGTGGAAATGCCCCTGACACGCCTGCCGGAGGACACCCGCTTTGCAGCCGCGCACTGTCATGAGTCAAACCTGAGTCTGCCGGCCAGCCTGCTCAGGCAGCGCCAGCATGAGGCGATGGAAAACCGAACAGTCGGGACCAATTAACAGCCCCGGCCTTGCCAGTTCAGGCTATTAAAGTACAATACCGCCTGCCCTCGGGACCTGTTTCTGCGCCGCGGGATGGAGATATTCATGCAACTGACAATGCTCAAAGGCAAATTGCATATGGCTTCTGTTACCCAGGCCGAGCTCTGGTATGACGGCAGCTGTGCCATCGATGCTGACCTGATCAAGCTGGCAGGCTTGCGTGAGTTTGAGCAGATCGATATCTACAATGTTTCCAATGGCGAACGCTTCACCACCTATGTCATACAGGCCGAAGCAGGGTCGCGAACCATTTCTCTCAATGGTGCCGCCGCACGCAAGGCACAGGTGGGTGACCGTATTATTATCGCCGCCTATGGCCAGATGGATGAAGCGGAAGCGAAAGACTTCAAACCCAGCCTGGTCTATCTCAACGAAGACAACAGCGTCGAGCGCATTAACCAGTCAATTCCTGTGCAGGTAGCCTGAGGCCGCGATTCCGGCCAATTCCGCCTGCCAACTTCAAATTACTGCCCGCAATTGCTAGATTGCCGTTATGACTACAGCAATCAATTTCTATTCTGAATTCGGGGAGCCCGCCAAGGATCATGAAGCCTTCACACAACTGTGTGACTATCTGGTCTACAAGGGTAAATACAAAAACACTGATGCCGCCCGCCGCGATGCCAAAGAGCGCGTCTCCTTTCTGGAGAAGATGGATTTCTACGAGGACAAGGCGGATCTGGGTAATGCCAGTTTCGAGCGCAAGGCAGCACTGGCCCTGATAGAGGGGCATGATCTGCAGGCGGTGCTGGCAGATAACAAGGGCTTTCTGCCTTCAGAGCAGGCAGCGGAACCGGTGCCACAGGCCGAAGCAGGGCAGACTGCGCCAGCAGCAGCCGAACCCGAACCCGAACCCGAACCCGAATCCGAACCTGCCACAAGTGCTGGCAAACGCCCCATCACTGAAGTGTTCTCCGCTATCGAACTGGATCTGAGGACCGGGCTGGATCGCGACCAGATTGTGCGCAAGTTGATGGATAGCGGCCTGAGCGCTGACAATGCCGCCGATGCGATCGAGGCAGTAGTGCGCCAGCGCCGCCAGAAGCAACAGACCCGCTTGCTGGCGGGCACCACCATCGCCATTGTGGCGCTGGTGATGTATTACTTCGCCCGCTAGTTGGATCTATTTGAAAGGCCGGTGTGATTTCGGCAGTAACACCACCCGGGTGCCGGACAGTCGGTCATGGGCCGCATCGCCGTTGCGGTCTATAAACAGCCACAGATAACCAAGCCCTCCACAGGCAAAGGCCGGCCAGGCCAGCAGCCAGCGCAGCAGTGCCTGGCCCGGTGAGATGAGCCTGCCGTCGGGGGTCTGGGTACGGATACGCCAGGCGATCATGCCCAGGGTCTGGCCACTGCGAATCCAGAAAAAACCATAGAAACCCAGGGCACTGCCCAGCATCAAAGAGAACAGCAGGCTGTCCTGCAGCGGATCGGTTTGCACCTGGCCATCGATCACCTGGTTGCTGTCGCTGCCAAAAATGAACTGCATGACATAGCCCAGCAGAAACCAGATAGCCACCACCAGAAAACCGTCATAGAGCAGGGCCGCCAGCCGGCGCCAGAGACCGGCAGCAGGCAACTGTTCAGCATTGCTGCCGGTTGCTATTTCGTCTTGCTCGCTCACAGCCTGGCTCCCCGGATCAACCCAGTTCCTTGATGGACTGAATCAGTTCATTGGCAGCCTTCTGGCCGTCACCAAACAGCATCTTGGTGTTGTCGGCGAAAAACAGCGGGTTTTCCACGCCGGAGAATCCGGCGCCGCGACCGCGCTTGATAACAATCACGTTTTCCGATTTGTCCGCATCCAGGATGGGCATGCCGTAAAGCGGGCTGCTGGCATCGGACTTGGCGGAAGGATTGACCACGTCATTGGCACCAATCACCAGGGCCACAGTGGTGTTCTTGAAGTCGGCGTTAATATCTTCCATGTCATAGATCATGTCATAGGGCACGCCGGCCTCGGCCAGCAACACATTCATATGACCGGGCATACGGCCCGCCACCGGATGGATGGCAAACTTGACGCTGACACCGCGCTCAGTCAGCAACTGGGTCAGTTCCCAGATCTTGTGCTGGGCCTGGGCCACGGCCATGCCGTAGCCGGGAATGATAATGACCTGGCTGGCAAAGGCCATCAGGATGCCGGCATCCTGGGCCTGGATTTCCTTCATCTCGCCCAGCTCGCCGCCTTCAGCAGCAGGACCGGAACCAACTCCGGCGAAGAACACATTGCCCACCGAGCGGTTCATGGCCACTGCCATCAAATGGGTGAGCAGACTGCCGGCCGAGCCTACCACAATACCGGCGATGATCATGGCGGCATTGCCCAGCACATAGCCCTCAAAACCCACCGCCAGGCCGGTCAGGGCATTGAACAGGGAGATGATGACCGGCATGTCCGCACCGCCCACAGGGACAGTAATAAAGACACCCAGCAGCAGGGCCAGGCCATAGAAAATCATGATGCTGTTGATATCACCGCCAAGATAGATGGAGACGGCAAAGCCCACAGTGATCAGCGCCAGGATGGCATTGATAATATGCTGACCTGGCAGCAGGCTGCTGCGATTCAGGCGCCCGTCCAGCTTGGCCCAGGCGATGATGCTGCCGGAGAAGGAGACGGTGCCTATAATGGCGCCAAGTATCGCCAGAACAGCAACATCGGGGCCGAGCACATCAGCCACGGTCATGGTCTGGGAGGGATCCAGATGGGCTTGTGATTCTGCCTTGAGTAATTCCACCGCAGCGATAGTGGCAGCAGCGCCACCGCCCATGCCGTTGTACATGGCGATCATTTGCGGCATGTCGGTCATGGCCACCTTGCGACCACTGATCCAGGCATAGCCGCCACCGATGGCGATGGCAATGATGATCAGCATGATATTGGTAGCCGCCTGCTCGCCACCGATGACTTCCGGTGTGGCGAAGGTAACCAGGGTGGCCAGCACCATGCCGATACCGGCCCAGTAGATGCCGCGACGGGCAGTGACCGGGGAACTCATCTGCTTGAGCCCCAGGATGAAGAGGACGGCGGCCAAGAAATAGGACGCCTGAACAATCAGCTCAACGCTATCCATCAGGCCTTACCTCCGTCGTCCTTGTTGCTGGACTTGAACATCTCCAGCATCCGTTCGGTCACCACATAGCCGCCGACGGCGTTACCGGCGCCGAGCAGCACTGCAATGAAACCGATGGCCTGTTGGGTCGGCGTCTCGGCAATCCCCAGGGCAAACATGGATCCCACCAGCACAATGCCGTGGACAAAATTCGAACCGGACATCAGGGGGGTATGCAAAATAACCGGTACCCGGCTGATAATCTCGTAGCCGGTAAAGCCGGCCAGCATGAAAATATACAGTGCTGCCATTCCTTCAATCATTTGCCGGCTCCTTGATTGTTGTCTGAATTATTATCGCCCAATTGTTCGCGAATACCGGCATGATGAATCTTGCCGGCGTGGGTGATCAGGGATTCATTAATGATCTCATCGTCCAGATTGATATTGATGTTGCCATCGTCAATCAGCAGTTCGAGAAAATTCAGCAGGTTCTTGGCATACAGTTCACTGGCATGATTACCCAGGGCGCTGGGCACATTCACCGGGCCATGAATCTTGACGTTGTTATGAAGAATCGTTTCGCCAGCCCGGGTCAGTTCGCAATTGCCACCGGTCTCGGCGGCCAGGTCGACAATAACCGAACCGCCGCGCATGGCCTCCACCATTTCCTTGCTCAGGATGCGCGGGGCAGGGCGGCCGGGAATGGCGGCGGTGCTGACGATGACATCGGCGGCTGCCACGTGGCGGGCCAGAATTTCCTGTTGTTGTTGTTTTTCTTCCTCGGTGAGTTCGCGGGCATAGCCGCCGCTGCCTTCGGCCTTGATTTCGATGTCGACGAATTTGGCGCCCAGTGACTCCACCTGTTCCTTCACCGCCGCGCGCACATCATAGCCTTCCACCATGGCGCCAAGGCGACGGGCAGTGGCAATGGCCTGCAAGCCAGCCACCCCGGCGCCAATCACCAGCACCTTGGAAGGGCGGATAGTGCCGGCGGCTGTAGTCAGCATGGGAAAAAACTTGCCCAGCAGATTGGCCGCCAGCAGCACCGCCTTGTAGCCGGCAATGGAAGCCTGGGAAGACAAGGCATCCATGGCCTGGGCGCGACTGATGCGCGGGATCAACTCTACGGAAAAAGCACTGATATTGCGCTGTCGCAGACGCTCGAATCGTTCAAGATCGGCATGGGGGTTCATGAAGCCAATCACTACCGAGCCTTCTTTCAATTGGTCGATTTGCTCCAGGCTGAGCGGATTGACGCTGAGCACGATATCCGACCGGGCAAACAGGTCGCTTGCTGCTTCGGCGATGCTGGCCTCTTCATAGTCACTGTCACGGTAACCAATGGCGAGACCCGCCCCGGTTTCCATGACCACGTTCAGTTCCTGTTTCAGCAGCTTTTTCGCTGCATCGGGAATGAGGGCGACACGTTGTTCGTCCTGACGAATCTCCCTGGGTACACCTATTGTTATTGGCATGGGGTGCTAAATCCTTGTCAGCGGGCATGAGCCGGCAGTATATAACGCCCGGGATGCAGATAAAATCTGCAAGTGACCCCACACAGGCCGCTTCGCCTCACCGGTGCTTTTTGATAGAATCCACGCCCTTCGCCGGGCAATCCCTGCCGGGCTCCAGAGGCCAAAGGGCCAGGACAGACTCATGAGCGCTCCAGCGCAATCTCGCAAAATACAACTGATGGACACCACCCTACGGGATGGTGAGCAAACCCAGGGAGTTTCATTTTCAGCCAATGAGAAAATGAATATTGCCCGTGCCATGCTGCAATCCCTGAAAGTTGACCGCATTGAGATTGCCTCCGCCTGTGTCTCGGAAGGTGAGAAACAGGCAGTCGCGCAGATTACTGACTGGGCGGAAAAGAACGGCCTGGTGGACCGTATTGAGGTGCTGGGTTTTGTTGACTACAAGCGCAGCGTCGACTGGATCAAGAGTGCCGGCGGGCGGGTGATCAACCTGTTGGCCAAGGGCAGCGAGAAGCATTGCCGGGAGCAGCTTGGCAAGACTCTCGAGGCCCATAGTGAAGATATTGCCCGCACGGTTGAATACGCCAAAGAGCAGGGTCTGCGGGCCAATATGTATCTGGAAGATTGGTCCAATGGCTTCAAGGACAGCAAGGACTACGTCTTCGGTCTGATCGAAGCGACCCGGCACCTTGGCATCGGCCATTACCTGCTGCCGGACACCCTGGGCATGCTGTCACCGGCCCAGGTAACCGCTTCTTTGAGCGAAATGCAGGAGCAGTTCCCGGATGTGGAGTTCGATTTCCATCCCCATAATGACTACGGTCTGGCCACGGCCAATGTGCTGGCAGCGGTGGAAGCCGGTATCAACAATATTCACTGCACCATGAATTGTCTGGGGGAACGGGCCGGTAATGCTTCCCTGGCGGAAGTGGCTGTGGCTTTGCGTGACATGCTGGGGATGGAGTTGTCCATCGATGAAAGCCGCATCGCCATGGTGTCGCGTATGGTGGAGAATTTTTCTGGCAAATTCACGGCTGCCAACACCCCCATCGTTGGCGCCGATGTCTTCACCCAGACCGCTGGCATTCATGCCGATGGTGACCTCAAGGGCGGTTTGTACAAGACGCGCCTGAGCCCCGAACGCTTCGCCCGCAAGCACACCTATGCCCTGGGCAAGATGAGTGGCAAGGCCTCATTGAAGAATAACCTGGATGAATTGGGTATAGATCTGTCGGAAGAGGATCAGGCCAAGGTCCTGCAGCGCATCGTCAAGCTGGGTGACTCCAAGCATGTCATCACCGCCGAGGATTTACCCTTTATCATCGCCGATGTCATGGAGAGTCGTGAGTTTCACCACATCACCATGCTCAACTGCTATATCAATTCCGGTTTCAATGTAGACAGCACTGCCAGCATCCGGGTCGATATCCAGGGTCAGGAATACCAGGGCACCGGTTCCGGCAATGGTGGTTTCGATGCCTTCATGGGGGCGATTTCCCCGATCCTGAAGCAGCGTGATTTCATCATGCCCGAGCTGCTGGATTTTGAAATCCATATTCCCCGAGGCGGTCAGACCAGCGCCCTGACCGAGTGTATTATCACCTGGGCGGGTGAGGAGCGAGAGTTCAAGACCCGTGGCGTGGATGCCAATCAGGTGCTGGCGGCGGTCAAGGCCACTATGCGCATGATCAATCTTCGCATGCAGGCCGAAACAGGCTAGAAACGCCTGCCAGGCAGTCGACAGTGCTCGCTCCAGTTCTGCAATTGCAAGTGTCGGGCTGATACCGCCTGTTGGGCCCGCCGCAGACTCAGATTCCAGTTGCGCCAGTCCTTGCTGGCCCCGCTTGCGCCCGGTGACCATTGCGCCAGTAAGCCCCGGCTGGCCTGGCAGCGGGTCAACAGCGGTAATTCCTCCAGTCGTCTAACCAGGGTCGGTACAGCATCACTGCCCAGAGACAGCAGATAGCCAGAATCCAGTGGGCGCTGGTTTTCGAGACTGCGACTGATGTTGATCTCAGCCACCAGGCTGGCAGGGTTTAACAGGCCAAAACCGAAACCCGCCAATAGCGCCGACAGAATCAGGCCCGGTGCGAACAGGTTCAGCCGATCCTTGTAGATACACCAGGCAAAGCAAAGCAGGCTGACTCCCAGCCAGATCAGAATGGCTACTGCAAACAGGCGATCGATACTGAGATCGAAGGAGTGCATGTAAAGCGCCAGTCGCTGCAGGGCTGATAGCAGAATCAATAGCACACAGGCGATATGGGCCAAGGCCAGGATTCTGAAAACCCGGTTATTGCCGCAGGCATTGGCAGTGAGGAGCAGGAAGGCCAGGCTCAGCGCTACCACCAGTAGTAATTCGAAAAAGCCGCGCCGGGCATATTCAGCAACTGTCAGCCCGGCCACCGCCTCGATGGTTTCCTGACCGCCAAACAGGTAATTCAGCTGAAAGCTGACGAAAAACAGAAACAGCGCCACCACCAGGCCCAGAAACACCGCGGTATCCATTGTGCCCAGGCGCAGCAGTTGCAGTGTTTTCGATTGAGCAGGATTGCCGGTTTGAGCCAGTGGGGCCAGCAGGCCGCTGCACAGCCAGGTTACGGCCCCGATCAGTGCCAGCCGAGCCAGCAAATCTTCAGACAGTGAGTCCACCAGGCCCGATGCCAGGCGGGAGAAGCCGGCATCGGCCGAACTGAACAGCAGGCTGAATATCAACAGCGCCGGTAATGCCAGCAAGGCGCCGCGGCCTGCGGCCCGAAGGCGGGCATTGCCCACCAGGGCGCCCATATCCAGCTTCCCAAAAAGTGCGAAACTGCCGAACAAGGCCTGAGGGAGCAAGGCGAAAGAGAAGCGGAGGTGATCTTCCACCGTCGCCTGCTGAGGTGGCAGGCCTCTGCTTTGCATCAGCACCATGGCGGCAGTGGTCAGCATGATCAGCGTGGAGCTCAGGATCACCATGGCATTGCTGCGCAGCAGCAACAAGGCTGCTGCTGTCAATACGATGCCGATACTGGCGCCTGTGGCCAGGGTGCTCAGGGCAGGGCAGTAGCGAGCCAGCCATCCTGCCGCCAGAGAAAAACATAAAAGCCAGAGAAACAGGCCTGCACCGGCCATCTCCGTATCAAACAGGAGCAGGTCAGCGAGCATGCCCAGCCCGATTCCAGCCAGGAGAATTCGGGTCGCAAGATTGATTCCGGTTTGCAGGGAATCAGCCGGAGCCGTGTTATTCATGTTATTTCTTCCTTGTCTTCAGTGCCGGGAAGCACAGGCAAAGGATTTAAAGTCCTCGCACATATTGTGCTGCCCGCTTGCTCTTGCAGAAACAAAATTTGTAAAAGTGCTTTGTATCACAAAGTAACCGGGCAAATTTTTTTTCGGTTATGTGGTTTAACTGCGCTTCATGCTATTGATCAGCGCCTCCATATGATCGATGTACTGCTTCAGCGCTTTCTTGCCAGCCGCGGTCAGGGAGTACTCGGTGCTTGGCAGGCGCCCCTTGTAACCCTTCTTGCAGCGGATATAACCGGCTTCTTCCAGTTTTCTGGCGTGGGTGCTGAGATTGCCGTCGGAGACCTCCAGCAATGATTTGAAGTCATTGAAGCTGAGGGACTTGTTGGCAGCCAGGGCACTGACGATGGCCAGCCGGGTGCGTTCATGGATCAATCGATCCAGTTTGGCACCATGATTGCTGATTGCCAGTTGCGGGGCAGAATTACTGCAGGATGCATTACTGCCATCCTGCTTGCGCTTGGGTTTAGCCACCATACTGCCTCCAGATCATGAAGCCGAAGACCAGATGCAGCCCGCCGAAGCCGAGTGCCAGCATCAGGTTGGCTGAAACCGGTGCCAGCAACACTATTGCCGCCAGCATGATGAACAGGGCGCCCATCAGGGGAACGATGCGTACCGAGTGGGCGCCGGCAGTCATCACCGCCGCGCCGTAGTGTGCCAGCCAGATACCGGGCAACCAGGCAAATTCTCCCTGTGCTGCCAATGCCAGGGTCAACAGGGCACCGATTCCCACCGTGGGAAGAAAGGCGTTCATCAGTTTTTTGCCAGAGCCGGACCACAAGGAGCCGCCCTGCGTCTCGGCCTTGCGGGCAGTCAGAGCCAGCACAACGCCGCCTGCGAAAAAGGCCTCCAGCATCCAGACAGTAAACCAGGCCTCGGCACTGGCCTGCTGGCTGGCGAGCCAGGTGACCGGCAGGGCCGAGGCGCCAGCGATCATATAGCCGAGACCAGAGATACCGGTAAAGGAAGAGCTTGCTTCCATGGAAGCGCGGATATAGCGCAGATTTTCTTCAGCGCTGCTGTGTAGCGGCGTTATTTTTGCGCTGCCTGTGGATGATGGCTTTTGTTCTTCAATCATGGCGCCAGTATCAGCTTTCGTCTGATAGATGTAAAGTACTTTTCAATACAAAGTGAATTACTATTGGTAAATCAGTCTGGCTGTAGTCAAAAAGATGAGAGAGATTGCCGTCTGGATCAGTCGGCGCGGCTCAGCGGGGCGAGTCTGGAGTTGGAGGGATGCTTGGCAAGGCAAATGCCGGCCCACTCAAGGAGCGGCACTGGCCGGTGCCCTGCCCAGGTATTATCAGCCTGGGGCAGGGCTCTTGTCGGGGCAGTATTCAGGCGTTTTTCAGGGCAGTGACCACTCGATCACCGAAATCTGCGGTATTGATCAGCTTCGCATCAGAGGCGGCGCCTTTCAGGTCCGGGGTGGAATAGCCGTCGGCAAAGACGCTTTGCATGGCATGCCAGACTTTCTTCGCTTCCTCTTCCATGCCAAAGCTCATTTCCAGCATCATGGCCACGGAGCCGATCATGGAGTAGGGGTTGGCAATGCCCTGGCCGGCAATATCCGGAGCCGAGCCATGGGAGGGTTCGTAATAGGCCTTCTCCGGACCCATGCAGGCCGAAGGCATCAGGCCCAGGGAACCAAGAATGCCGCCGCCCTGGTCGGAGAGAATGTCACCGAACATGTTTTCCATGACCATCACATCAAACTGGCCCGGATTCAGGCACAGGTAGGTGGCGGCGGCATCCACCAGGATGTGTTTGATTTCCACGTCCGGATAATCCTTGCCGACCTCTTCCATCACCTCATTCCACAGCACGCTGGATTTCAGCACATTGCTCTTGTGGATGTTGTGCAGCACTTTCTTGCGCTTCTGTGCGGTTTCAAAGGCAACCTTGGCGATACGGGCAATCTGGTCTTCATCGTATTCCAGCGACTCCTTGACATAGCGCTTGCCGGCCTCGTCGACACCGGTTTCCTTGTTGCCGAAATACAGGCCGCCCACCAGTTCACGGATGATGATGAAATCAATGCCGTCACCGATGATCTCGGCTTTCAGTGGTGAAAAATGGGCCAGACCCCGGGGCAGGGACACCGGGCGGAAGTTGGCGAAGGTGTCATAACGGCGACGCAGGGGCAGCAGGGCGCCGCGCTCGGGCTGCTCATCCACGGGAATCTTTTTTGATTCTTCATGGCTGAGACCGATGGGCCCCTTGATGATGGCATCGGCCTGATCGCAGATGGCCTTGGTTTCTTCCGGAAAGGACTGGCCATGGCTGAAATAGGCGCTGGCACCGAAGGGGGCATGGAGCAATTCAAATTCCACGTCATTACGGCTGCTCACCAGTTCAAGGACCTTGACCGCCTCGGTCATGATTTCCGGGCCGATGCCGTCACCGTCCAGTAGCGCGATTTTATAGGATGCCATGTTGTATTAACCTGTGATTTTCAGAGATGTCTTGAGTCAGCCCGGGCGTGCGAATCCGCGGGGCCGAAAAATAAAGGCGCGTAATTTAGCATGCAGCGGGCGCGGATGACAGCAACAGGCCGGTCAGGGCGACTGTGGAGTGACAGAAACATAGGGTGGCAGGCCGCCGGGAAGGCAGCGGCCCGGTGCCGGGCGGGCTTTAGTTCAGTGCCTGGATAACAACGGCAACCTGGCGAATGAATACCAGGGTGAGAATAATAACGATGGTATAGACCACGCCATCGCTCAACTCCAGGCCAAAAAAGGTTTTTGGCTTGTTCTCGTCCTGCTTGTCTTGCTGATCTTGCGGATTTTCGTCAAAGCCCATGAACTGAGTGCTCCTGCTCCTCAGACCGAAGTGCCAGCACTCCGGCTACCAATTTGAATGCTATCTCACTGACCTATCGGCAAAAAACGCCGGCTCTACAGTGAAATGCCCCGCCAGTGACAGAATCAGACGGGTCCGCATCCTTGCATTTTTTCGTTTTTATTTACTCAAGCGCCGCAAGCGGCAATCCGCCAATGACGGCTGCAACCCACGGAAAAGATGGTACCAGCGGGCGGACTCGAACCGCCACGCCCGTGAAGGCAACGGATTTTGAATCCGTCGTGTCTACCAATTTCACCACGCTGGCATCATTTCCCGGGCGGTGGAAAGTCTCCACTGCCTTTGCTGAAAGCCACGTCCCACGTGACTTGCAGGGGGCGGATTATACCAATTGCGCGGTCTGGGGCAATGCACCATTTCAGGGGGTGCTGCGGCGTCCCGAGCTTGGCTGCGGGCCCGCATTCGGCTAGTCTGCGCATTTTTCCGCAAAGCGTCACTTCATGAGCCTGAAATTATCCGATTTTGACTATCAGCTGCCCGAGGAGCTGATAGCCCGTTATCCCGCCAGTCGCCGTAGTGACAGCCGTTTGTTATGCCTGAACCGGCGCAGTGGAGATCTGCAGCATCGGGTCTTCCGTGAGCTGCCGGAATTGCTGAACGCCAATGATTTGCTGGTGTTCAACAATACCCGGGTGATTCCGGCCCGCCTGTTTGCCCGCAAGGAAAGCGGCGGCAAGGTGGAGGTGATGATCGAGCGTATCCAGGAGGGCAACCGCCTGTTGGCGCAACTGAAGTGCAGCCGCTCTCCCGGTCCTGGTTCCCGCCTGATCTTTGCTGTGGAAAACGCTGTTGATGTCAGTGCCGAGGTTCTGGCGCGCCAGGACAGTTTTTTTCAGTTGCAGTTTGATCAAGAGCTGGATCTGATGGCATTTCTGAAATCGGCCGGACATATGCCCCTGCCGCCCTATATCAAGCGCGACGATGAGCAACTGGACAGCGAGCGGTACCAGACAGTTTACGCCAGCAATGAGGGTGCCGTAGCGGCGCCTACTGCCGGGCTACATTTTGACGAGACCCTGTTCGCGGCACTGGATGAACTGGGTGTCAGTCAGGCCTATCTGACCCTGCATGTAGGGGCTGGCACTTTTCAGCCGGTCAGGGTAGAGAACATAGAGCAACACCGCATGCACCGGGAATGGATAGAAGTGGATGAGTCGGTCTGTGCGGCAGTGCGTGAGTGCCGGGCTCGGGGTGGCCGGGTGATAGCCGTGGGCACCACCTCGGTGCGCAGCCTGGAAACAGCAGCCAGCAGCGGCGAGATCCAGCCTTTTACCGGTGAGACTGATATTTTTATCTATCCGGGCTATGAATTCAAAGCAGTGGACGCCATGGTGACGAATTTCCACCTGCCCGAGTCTACCCTGATGATGCTGGTCAGTGCCTTTTCCAGCAAAAAAATGCTACTTGACGCCTATCATGAAGCAATCCGGGAAAAATACCGTTTCTTCAGTTACGGCGATGCCATGTTTCTCTACTAGGCCTCGGTATCAGGTTCCCGTGCTGCCCCGGAGACCTGTCAGGCAGGCCCGGGCGACGGGCGCTGGGCTCACCCGGCGGCGCAGAATCTGTTATACTCCCGGCCCCTGATTTTTCATTCCAGACACATCAGACACAAGGACATTCGACACCATGAAAGCACCCGTTCGTGTTGCCATTACCGGCGCTGCCGGCCAAATCAGTTATTCACTGCTGTTCCGTATCGCCGCTGGCGAAATGCTGGGGCCGGATCAGCCGGTAATCCTGCAGCTTCTTGAAATTACCCCGGCTCTGGACGCGCTCAAGGGTACCGTGATGGAAGTGGAAGACTGCGCCTTCCCGCTGGTAGCTGATATCGTGCAGACCGACGACCCGGAAGTGGCTTTCAAGGATGCCGACTACTGTCTGCTGGTAGGTGCCCGTCCCCGTGGCCCCGGCATGGAGCGCAAGGACCTGCTGGAAGCCAATGCCCAGATATTCTCGGTCCAGGGTGCTGCCATCAACAAGGTGGCCAGCCGCGACGTGAAAGTGCTGGTAGTGGGCAACCCCGCCAATACCAATGCCCTGATTGCCTATCGCAATGCGCCGGATCTGAATCCGGGCCAGTTCACAGCCATGACCCGTCTCGATCACAACCGTGCCATCAGCCAGCTGGCGGCCAAGACCGGCAAGCACAGCACCGATGTGGAAGGTGTGATCATCTGGGGTAATCATTCGGCCACGCAATACCCCGATATTCATCACTGCAAGGTGGACGGCAAGGCCGCTACCGAACTGGTTGATCAGGCCTGGGTGGTGGATGATTTTATTCCCACCGTACAACAGCGTGGCGCCGCCATCATCAAGGCGCGCGGTGCTTCCAGCGCAGCTTCGGCAGCCAATGCCGCCATTGAGCATATGCGTGACTGGGCACTGGGCACTGATGGGGCGATCGTTAGCATGGGTATCCACAGCGATGGCAGCTATGGTATCGACGAGGGCTTGATCTATTCCTTCCCGGTGACCTGCGAAAACGGCCAGTACAGCATTGTTCAGGGGCTCGATATCAATGACTTCAGCCGTGATCTGATGGACAAGACCGCGACTGAGCTGAGCGAAGAGCGCGACGCCGTCGCCGATCTTCTGCCCTGATTGGCCGGCCCGCCCGGGCGGGCCTGATCAAGATGAAGCAGAATCCTTTTGCCCTGATCACCCGTAGCCAGTTCTGGGTATTCCAGATACTCGGGTGGTCAGCCTGGGTTCTGATGCTGGTGGCACGGGATATTATCTTTGTGCCGCCAGAATACATTGTGCCGCGCGCACTGATCTTCTCGGCCTCGGCGGCGGCGGGCATTGTGCTTACCTGGGGGCTGCGCAGCCTCTACAAGCTGGTCTGGGAGCGGGGCCTGATTGTCCGCTTTCTCACGGTCTGGCTGGGTTCCCTGCTGGCGGCCATGATCTGGCAGGCCTTTCGCAACTACATTGCCCTGTTACCCTTCGGCGAGACCATGGATCTGAGCAATACCAGTGCCGAGGATCTGCTGGATGGCACTGCCTTTATTGCCTATCCCCTGATGCTGAGCTGGAGTGCGCTGTATTTTATTTTCAAATACAACAGCCTGTTCCAGGCCGAAAAGGAAAAGAGTCTGCGTTCCGAAGCTCTGGCTCATGAGGCCCAGTTGCTGATGTTGCGCTACCAGCTCAATCCCCATTTTTTGTTTAATACTCTTAACGCCATTTCCACCCTGGTGCTGGCCGAGGCCAATGACAGGGCCAATGAAATGCTCACCAAGCTGAGCAAGTTTCTGCGCTATTCCCTGGACCATTCGCCCCTGGACCGGGTCTCGCTCAGTCATGAGCTGGAGACATCCAAGCTGTATCTCGATATCGAAAAGGTGCGTTTTGGTGAGCGTCTGCAGCTTGAATTTGCCATCGACAGTGATACCCAGGATGCACTGGTACCTACCATGCTATTGCAGCCGATTATCGAGAATTCCATCAAACACGGCATTTCCAAAGTAGAATCGGGTGGCACTATTGCCATCAAGGCCCGGCGCGATGGCCAGCAGCTGATCATCGAGGTGTCCGATGATGGGCCGGGTCTTGTCAGTCGCGATACACTGGATGCCGAATCGGCGCTTTCAAATGGCGTCGGAGTCAGTAATATCAGGAACCGCTTGCGTGAAATCTATAATGATCAACATAAGCTTGAATTTCTGAGTGTCGAGCCCCACGGACTCACAGTAAAGGTAGTTATTCCCTATGAATCAGAGTGATCAGGATAAATTGACAGCAATCATCGTTGACGATGAGGAACTGGCCCGCCAGGGTCTTGCCATGCGTCTGGAAGAGCTGGATGGCGTCAATGTTGTGGCCCAGTGTGGTAACGCCAGCGAGGCTATCAAGGCCATTGGTGAATTTGAGCCGGACATGGTGTTTCTGGATATCCAGATGCCGGGCAAGACCGGTCTGGAAATGATCAGCGAGATTCAGGGCGACATCATGCCCATGGTGGTCTTTGTGACTGCCTTTGATGACTATGCGGTAGAGGCGTTCAAGGTGCATGCCGTTGACTACCTGCTGAAACCGGTGGAGACAGAGCGTCTGAAGGAGGCGGTGAGAATTGCCTGTGAGCAGAAATCGCGGGAATCTCTGCATAATGAAAAGGAAAAACTGATGGGCATGGTGGTGTCCCTCACCGGTAAATCGCCCCAGGCCATCGACAAGATGATTGAAGAGGGCGAGGAACTGGTGGAGCAGCCAGACCGGCTGGCCATCAAGGACGGCTCGTCCATTACCTTTGTGCCGGTGCGTGATATTGACTGGATCGACGCGGCCGGCGACTACATGTGTGTGCATGTGCAGGGCCAGACCCACATCATGCGTACCACCATGAAAGAGCTGGAAGCCAAACTGGACCCTTCCATCTTCCAGCGGGTGCACCGCTCCACCATCGTCAATCTCGAGCGGGTGGACAAGGTTTCCTCCCATATCAATGGTGAGTTCCACCTGACCCTCAGTTGCGGCACCTCACTGAAGATGAGCCGCTCCTATAAAGACAAGGTAAAGCATTTCTTTTAAGGCCCGGCACTGCTGCTGGGCTCCTACTGCGGCAGCCCCAGTGCACGCCCTTCACGACGTTCACTCGGTCGGAATGCTCGACGTGGCAAGGGAACCATGCCTGCGCGTTCCTCGGTCGCGAACGCCGCGAATGACGCACTCTGGAGCTGCCTCGCTACGGACCCCAACAGCAGCGCCGGGCCTGGCCTGGCACTGCTGCTGGGTATGATCCTGAAATGGGATTGATCTTCTGCTGCCTAGCTGAGCAGATGATCCAGCGGTAGCTGGGTGCTGTTGATGACTTCCCGCAGCATGAAGCTGGAGTGGACATCGCTGACCCCCTCGATGCGGGTGATCTTGTTAAGCAGAAACTCCTGGTAATACTGCATGTCGGGCACCACCACCTTGAGTTGGTAGTCGGCGGACTGACCGGTAATCAACAGGCATTCGATCACCTCCGGATAGCTGGCCACCTTGGCCTCGAATTTTTCAAAGCGGTCGGGGGTGTGGCGGTCCATGCTGATCTGGATCAGCGCGGTCAGCTTCAGATTCAACTGCGCGGCATCCAGCAGGGTAACCTGGCCCCGAATCACGCCATTGTCTTCCAGTTGCTTGACGCGACGGGCGCAGGGTGAGGGCGACAATCCTACCTTCTCGGCCAGTTCAAGATTGGTGATGGCGCCGTCACGCTGTAACTCACGCAGTATGCGGATATCCATCTTGTCGAGTTGTGCACTTTCCATCCGGGTCTCCAGCTTTGGGGCGGGCAGGGCTGGCTAAAATCCATGGTTCCTGCGTCTGTGTGCTGCATTATTTGTGAATATTGGTGAAATATACCACAAACTAGATATAAAAAAGCTAATAACGCTAATAAAGCTCAATAATGGGGCAAATTAGACGTAGAATCACCCCGGAGATTGTCCTATGCTACGCAAACTCGAGCCAGCGCAGCTTCACAAGAGTTGCGAGCACCAGGCAGCAGACTGCAGCAGGACTTCACAAGAGTCCGAATACGAGTCGCGAAGAGAAGGCAACAAGCGGAGACAGGCGGCGCATTGCCGCCGCCAGCACCGATCAGGGTCACCGCAGTGTTGAGCTGCCGCCTGCCAGGCGGCAGCCAGCAACCAGTAACAGTGACTGCATACAGCCTGGCACAGCGACAGCGGCCAAAAGCCGACCGGGTGGAGCATGTGCAGGCCATACAGCTGCCAGGCCGGCAACAGCGCCGGGCCCGATAGCGAGACGAGACCAGCAAGCGAGACACAGCCATGAGCAATCGATTCGATCATCGTAAATACAAGCCATTTCCGCCGATAGCCATCAAGGACCGGACCTGGCCAGATCAGGTCATCAGCAGCGCACCCGCCTGGTGTAGTGTGGATCTGCGTGATGGAAATCAGGCGCTGATTGAGCCCATGTCGGTGGCGCAGAAGCAGAAACTGTTCGCTTTGCTGGTGGAAGTGGGCTTCAAGGAAATTGAGGTGGGTTTTCCGGCGGCCTCGCAGCCGGATTTTGATTTTGTGCGCAGCCTCATAGAAGAAAACCGGGTGCCTGATGATGTCACGATTCAGGTGCTGACCCAGGCCAGGCCGGAGTTGATTCAGCGCACTTTTGAATCACTCAAGGGTGCGCGCCGTGCCATTCTGCATGTCTATAATTCCACTTCGGTTGTGCAGCGCGAAAAGGTTTTCAAGACTGACAAGGCCGGCATTGTTGATATCGCTGTTGCGGGCGCGCAGGAAGTCAAGCGCTGTGCCGAGCAGGCGCCGGAAACAGAATGGGTATTCCAGTATTCGCCAGAAAGTTTTACCGGCACGGAAGTGGACTATGCGGTGGAAGTTTGTAATGCCGTGATCGATGTCTGGCAGCCCACCGCAGACAAGCCCTGTATTCTGAATTTGCCATCGACTGTGGAGATGGCGACCCCCAATGTCTATGCCGACCAGATCGAGTGGTTTGGCCGACACATCAACAACCGTGAGGCGGTGATCATCAGCCTGCACACCCATAACGATCGTAGTTGCGCCGTGGCGGCCGCCGAGTTGGGCGTCATGGCCGGTGCCCAGCGCGTCGAGGGCACATTGCTGGGTAATGGTGAACGTACTGGCAACATGGACATCGTGATCATGGCCATGAATCTTTACAGCCAGGGAATTGATCCACAGCTGGATCTGCATGACATGGACCGCATTGTCTCGGTAGTGCGTGAATGTACCCAGATCGATGTGCATCCGCGCCAAGCCTACTCCGGTGATCTGGTCTTTACTGCTTTTTCCGGCTCACACCAGGACGCCATCAAGAAATGTCTGGATATCTATGAAGAAGGGGCGCCCTGGGAGATTGCCTATCTGCCCATCGATCCGCGTGATATTGGCCGCACCTATCAGGATGTGATTCGTGTTAACAGCCAGTCCGGCAAGGGCGGTGTAGCCTATGTGCTGGCCAATAAATTCGGCTTTGAGTTACCACGCTGGCTGCAGATTGAATTCAGTCGGGTCGTGCAGAAAGTCACCGAGGAATCCGGGCAGGAAATTCAGCCAGACCGAATTTGGGAACTGTTTAACCAGCACTACCTCAGTGATGACAAGGTGTTGAGTCTGGAAGATTTCAGTATCGAAAAGCATGAGGGTCGCGAGACCTTTAATGCCCAGTTGGACTACTTTGGACAGGAACTGCAGATCAGCGGTCAGGGCGATGGTGTGCTGGATGCCTTCGTTGAAGGTCTCAAGCAGGTAATTAAAATGGATTTCGAGATCATGGAGTATGGTGAACATGCCCTGGGGCAGGGTGCCGATGCCGAGGCTGTCACCTATATCCAGCTGAAGTGCGAAGGCCGTCGCTACAGTGGTGTGGCCATCAGCAAGGATATTATTTCATCTTCTCTCAATGCCTTTATGGGCGCTGCCAGCCAGCTGTTGTCGGAGCAAGCTGCAGCCGCCTGATCCGCTTTGCAGTGTACCGGGTCGGGATGATGTCGCTCACAAGGCGCAGCCGAACCGGATTGGCCATCCAGGCCCGGTGGACTGTAAACTCCATGCACTTTCACAGCTATGCACCTTCACAGAAAGGCGCACACAGACAGGCGCATCGGGGTCGCAGCTGCAGGCTGTGGCAGTCATCATGATCAAATCCTGGCTCATCATTTCAGCGGCTTCATTCTTTCTCGAGCTCTTTGGTGTGAGTTGGGAATCTGTGGATGAGAAAATCGCCGGGGAGTTTCCTGGCGTCGCCATGCTTGAGATTTCCGAGTTGCATTCGCGCCTGCAGAATAAAGCCTCTGCCGCGCCGGCGCTGGTGGACGTACGGGAGGCGGATGAATATCGGGTAAGTCATCTGGAGGCGGCGCTAAACCTGCAGTCAGCAGAGGCTATTGCGGCAAGATTTCCCGAGCCGGATACCGAAATCGTCGTTTACTGCTCCGTCGGTTATCGGTCGGCGGCCATCGCCCGGGAATTGCAGGAGCGGGGCTATGGCAGGGTCCGCAATCTTCGCCATGCCATTTTTTCCTGGGCTAATCAGGGCTTGCCGCTGGTCAATGCCGCCGGTGTTACCGACAAGGTGCATCCCTATAACCGTGCCTGGGGCAGCCTGCTGGAAAAATCCCGACATCAGTACGGTCAATAAAGCAGCGCCCGCCAGGCAAACTATTCTCCTTCCCGCTACGACTTATTCAGCAAAAATGAGTATCCTGTGTTCTGGATTTTCATTGTCGCTGAACGATTATCTTGCCAGGACAGCGACAAGCGGTACGGGACTCACAGGGCATGAATGCCATTGATGAAGACGAAGCATTGATAGCGGCTGCACTGCAGGGCTCCGCTTATGCCTGGGAAAAACTGGTGAAGCGCTATGAAGGCAGAATCTACAACCTTGGGCTGCGCCTGACCGGAAATCCTTCCGATGCCATGGATCTGATGCAGGAAGTGTTTCTCGGGGTGTATCGCAATCTGCATCGCTTTCGTGGCGATGCCAAATTCAGCAGCTGGATATTCCGCATCGCCCATAACAAGGCGGTGGATATGACCCGGCGCAAGCGCCTGATGACCGTCAGCTCCTGGGGCGACGACGGGGAATCTGTGGATATTCTGGATTCGGTGCCGGGAGAGTCGCAGCAGGAGCCCGAGCGACAGGTCAATGCGCTACAAGGCAATGAGCAGGTGATGGCCATGCTGGCTCGCCTGCCGGTGTCACAACGATTGATTGTGGAATTAAAAATATTTCAGGGCCTGACCTTTGAGGAGATCGCCGCGTTGCAGGACATCTCCGAAAATACTGCCAAGACCCGATTCTATTCGGCCCTGCGTAAACTGAAAGTCCAGTTGGAGGAAGACGATGTCCTGTCCTAAAACACCGCACCTGTTGCAGGCGTATTTCGCCGAAGACCTGTCTGGCAGGGCCGGCCAGGAGATTCAGAGGCACCTGGATCACTGTGCCCATTGCAGCAGTGAATTGGAAATACTCCTCACAGCCCGGGATCAGCTCGAAGGTTGGCAGGAGCAATCGGTGCCCCATTGGGATCGCGGCATGGAGCTGTTTCGCCGCGAGCATCGCAGCCCGAAGCAGGCGCAGGGCTTGTTTGCGCGCTGGCAATGGTTTCCTACTGCGGCCAGCTTCGCCATGCTTTGCCTGATGCTTTTCAATACCACCATCGTCGCCAGCGGGGATGGCTTTTCCATCAGTTTTGGTGGCGCCGGCAGCGAGGCGCAAATAACCAATGCCATGGACCGCTTTGCCGAACAGCAGCAGTTCGAACGCCAGGCGTTAGTGGCGCGCTTCGAGGAGCGTCAGGACAGTAATAATGTCCAGCTTCTGGAAGCAGTGATGCAGCAAAGCCAGCAAGCGACGGCCGAGAATCTGGAGTTGGTATACAGCTATTTTGAGCAGCAACGCTTGCAGGATTTGCAGGCCATGCGGGCCGGCTATCAGGAGTTGCTGGACAGTGATTACCAGACCATTCGCTCCTTGCAACAGTTGGCTCAATACGTCAGTTACGACGACACACTGATGCCGCAATAGGCATCAGACGGGCGGGACAAGATGAAAACCATAGCAAAATTACTGCCACTGATACTGCTCAGCACGAGCGGGTCGCTCCGCGCTCAGCCGGAACAACTGCCCGCACTGCGGGATGATGTCGAGCTGTTTTCTGCAGTGCTGGCGGAATCGCTGGGGCTCAATGAATCCACTGGTCTGTTTGGCATGAGCCTGGGTGGCGTCCAGAGTACCTACCTGCAAGGACAGGGCCTGGTCATAGAGGTCCGCTCTCCGCTGGCCAATCGCCGCAACCGTCTCGGCCTGGCAGCGCTGAACAACGCCCTGCAAAATCTGCAAATGAACAGCAATCCGCTGGAAGCTATCCGTCGCAATGCCGAGGCTGCGGCGCGGACTTCCGCCCTGGCGCTGAATGAATCCGTGGTGCAGGCGGACACTTTCTATCAGCAAATGATGGACAAGATTGCGGCAGTGGACTTCTCCCTGGTGGTTAACACGGCCATAGAGCAGGCGGGTAATTCCCTGCGTTCGCTGCGCTCACTGGAAGAAATCAGCGACGAGGAATTTGCCCGGCTGCAGGCCGAGGTAGACGGCCTGCGCCAGCAATTGCAGGATAATGTTGAGGCATTACGCGCGCTGGAACAGCAGGCCGCAGAGGCCGCAAGTGGCAGTCCTGATGCCGGGGCGGTGCCAGAGACCATGGTGGCCAGGCTGGATCAGCTTATGGCCCGGGCCGGGCCCTTGCGTGATGCGGCGCTGAACAAGGCACGTGAGCTCCAGGACAGAACTGATGCCGCCGAGCAGCGATATGCCCGGCAGTGGCAGGCCGACCTCGATGCGTTTGAAACAAGGCTTTACACCACGCTCTGCGACTACGGCGCTTCGCTGCGGGCTCTGCCCGGGGAGGAAACCGTCGCCCTGATTCTGCGCAATCTTGGTGAGGATGCCCCGGACAACAGCTCCATGGATAAAATTCATGTGCTGACAGTGGCCGATATGCAAGCCTGTCAGCGCGGCGCTATCGACAGCCAGGTCTTGCGTAGCCGGGCCCTGGCCTACAGTTACTGAGCAGGCCCGGGCCCGGGCTTGCGCATCCTAGAACGGTGCCCCGGTAATATTGACATCGGCGGGTGTGAATTCCTTGGCACTGTCCTGCTGCTGATAAAGCCGTGTGATCAACAGCAGCACTCCGGGCACATCCAGCAAATCGATATCATCAAACACCAGGCTGCGCCGAATTCTCTCCCGGGTGGTAAATAGCTCGCCACTGGCGGTGAAATTGAGGAAGGTGAAGTCTTCGTCTTCCTCGCCCCAGTCCTTGGAAATCTCTTCCTGGCCAATCAGGCCGTCAAAGCGGGGGAAAGGATAAAACCAGCGCGCGCCCTTGCGTCCCGCCTCATAGGTGATGATGTTATGGCCATCCGGATAAAACCAGGTTACCTCAAAGCGTCGGAAATGCTCGGTGGCGAGATTGCCGTTGGGCCAGAACAGGGCCTGGTCGCCATGCATCCAGTGGCTCGCCATCAACTGGCCATTGGGGTAATAGATGGGGGTGTCGAATCCCGGTGCCGCGAACAATAGCTGACCATTGGGAAAGCGCCAGGGCTGATAATACAGGTCACTGGAAATCAGTTGTCCGGACTCATAATAGCTGTTGCCCCGGGTAAAGCCGGTGAGAATGGCGGGCTGACAGGCCCGGCGGTTAAGCTCCCTGAGCCAGGTCTGCATTTGTTCCAGTTCTGCGGGGTCGTCATGGTCTGCCGGCAGCAAGGCATTGAGCGTCACGATCTTGGCCATGAATTCCAGGGTTGCGCAGGCGCTGGCCATGTTTTCCTCACCGCCGGCCCGGCTGTGGGTGCTGACAACGAGGCTCAGGCAAGCGAGCAAGAATGCAGGAAATTTCATTGTTGTTCTCCATCGACCTGGGGTTAAATCAATCCGTCACCATTACTGTAATTGGTCCAAGGTGAATCTCGACTTAACGCCCAGACCGCTCCGGGCTTGGTCTTCAGAGGTTTTATCCTATAAAATGGCAGTGACTGGGGATTCGTTCACCAGTATGCGCAAGGTCGGTCTGACCTGGGCAGGCAAGCCACCGCAAGTGCTTGCTGCAACAGCCAAATATTGCAGCATCGCGGCGGCAGATCTGCTGATTGGGGGATTGGCTGTAATAATTCATGAGTGTATGAAACTCGATTAATAATAAGCCGGATCCAAGGAGACCCAGATGGACTGTCCGAAGTGCAATTCAGAGATGCAAGAGCTGAAAATTGAAACCCTTAGCGGTCAGGTGGTGGTTGATCGTTGCAATAGCTGCCATGGTTTGTGGTTTGACAACGGTGAGGCCGAGCAGCTTAAAGGTGACTGGATGGCGGAGTTTGCTGATGTTGGCGATCCAGGTGTGGGCAAGACCTACAACACCGTGCGCGATATTCAGTGCCCTCGCTGTGGTAAAACCATGCAGAAAGTGAACGATCCCAAGCAGAAGCATCTGGAGTATGAAGCCTGCGCCGATCACGGCATGTTCATGGACGCCGGTGAATTCACCGACTACAAACACGAAACCTTGCTGGATATTTTCCGTGATGTGATATCCGGCTTGAAGCGCCGCTAGGCGCATCGCCAGTTTTTCAGGCGGCGGGCTTCGGACACTCGCTGCCCGACATTTGCAAGGAATGCCATCCGGGATGCTGCCAGATGGCATTTTTTTGTGCCTGGCTACCGAGGCTGGGAAATTTGCCAATGGCAGTCCAGTGCGCCTCGGCATTGTGGAAATCCGAACCCTGGGAAACGAATAATTGCTGGGCCTCGGCCAGGGCGGTGAGCTGCTTTTGCAGGTCGGGATGGATATTGGCGTAACTGGCTTCCAGTGCCACTCCGCCGACGCTTTTGAAATCTTCTACCAGGCCAAGTAATTTGCGTTTGCTCAGCGGGTAACGACCGGGGTGGGCCAGTACAGTCAGGCCACCTGCTTCGGTGATGGTTTGTACGGCCTCTTCAAGGCTGCACCAATTGGCCGCGGTATAAATATGGCCGCGGCGGCCCAGAAATTTCTTGAAGGCCTTTTGCAGGTTCTTGCTATGCCCCGCCTGCACCAGAAAATGGGCCACATGGCTGCGGGTACAGGCATGACAGGGCAGGGCGTCGATATAGGCCTGCAGACCGTGGATATCCATGGCTTGCAGCTTGCTGTCGAAGGCGGCGATGCGCTGCCGGCGACTGCTTTGTTGGCGCTGCAGTAAATTGCTGAGCTTTTGGTCGTTCAGCGCAAAGCCCAGGCCAACCACATGGATCTCCTGGCCTTGCCAGTCACAGGAAATTTCCACGCCACTGATGCATTTGAGGCCGGCGGGAATCTTGAGCCCGGCGTGGGCCGCAATGCAGTCGTGGTCGGTGATCGCCAGATGGGTCAGGCCCTGTTCCAGCGCTGCCCTGAGCAGGTATTCGGGGGGATGTCCGCCATCGGAAAAGTGGCTATGGCAATGCAGGTCGGCTTTCAAGGCTGTTTGGTCAGTTGGAGTGGCTGAGAACTGCCTGTAATAATCCTGCCAGGCAGCGGTCTTATGTCATAGCATAGCAGTCTGACAGGACCCGGGTTAACTGTCGCCAGGGGCGGGGTCGAAAAGTCGCCGCTTTGGTGATGATTCAGAGCGGGCGCAGATTGCCGATGCAGAAAGTGATTATACAGGGATGAAAGCGCATAAATGACAAGCAGTGAAGCCAGCCAGAAATCGGACCAGATGCAGCCCCAGACCACCCAATTGCTGGAAGGTTGTCACTATTGTCTGGGCCAGTGCCAGCAATTGCTGGAGCGTGTCGCCGTCGAGGATTACCGCGCCCAGAGCGGCTCCCAGTCTTCTGTGGGAGCGCATCTGCGCCATGTGCTGGAGCGCTTCCAGAGCCTGCTCAACGGCCTGCCCGAGGCCCGCATCGACTATGATAATCGTCGCCGCGATCCGGCCCTGGAACAAAATCCCGACTCTGCCGCCTTTGCCCTGACGTCGATCCGCAGGCGCCTGAAGGAGCTGCAGCGCAGCGATGGGCTTGCCGGGGCTGTCGCTACCGATGGGCTATTGGTGAGCGAATCCGTGCATCCTGGCCAGCAGGCTGTCACCGTCAGCAGTTCCATCGAGCGTGAGTTGATGAGCCTGGTCAGTCATAGTGTGCATCATCTTGCTCTTATCGCCATGCTGTTAAGGCCGCTTGGCTATACCCTGGACGAACAGTTCGGCAAAGCACCATCCACTCTCATTCACCAGGCCCGGGCTTAATCCCCAGCCCAGAGCCGGTGCGGCCTGTAGCCTGTCTGCGTGGTTTTTTCGCCTCCCGGCAATACTTGACTAATTTACTTAGGTATTCGATAATTCGCCCTGTCAAAGAGTGAAAAAGCCGATAATTCATGCGACTTACAACCAAGGGCCGTTACGCCGTTACTGCCATGCTTGATCTGGCTCTGCACGAGAATCAGGGGCCCATCAGCCTGGCTGATATCTCACGGCGACAGGCAATATCATTGTCCTATCTTGAGCAGCTGTTTGCGAAGTTGCGCAAGAACTCACTGGTGAGCAGTGTGCGCGGCCCGGGTGGCGGCTATGAGCTGCAGCGCAATTCCGCGGCGATCTATATTGCCCAGATTATCGATGCGGTCAATGAGTCAGTGGACACCACAAAATGCAGGGGTGCCGGTGACTGCCAGGGTGGTGAAATCTGCCTGACCCATTATTTGTGGTCTGATCTCAGCGACCAGATCCACCGTTTTCTGGAAGGAATCAGCCTGGCCGACCTGGTGGCCAAGAACGAAATACGCCAGATCGCCGAGGAACAGGATCGCAAACAATTGATCGTCAGCGAGACTGGTCATGACGTCGACGGTGGCGAACTTGAAGAATTACGGGTGTCCGCCAGCACCCACTAGCGACTTATTTTGGAGCACAGCATGCAATTCCCCATTTATCTCGACTATTCATCCACTACACCGGTCGACCCCAGGGTCGCTGAAAAGATGGCTGAATGTCTGACCCTGGAAGCCAATTTCGGTAACCCTGCTTCCCGTTCCCATATGTTCGGCTGGAAGGCCGAGGAGGCGGTGGAAACTGCTCGCAAGAACGTGGCGGACCTTATTAACTGTGACCCAAGGGAAATCGTCTGGACTTCCGGCGCCACCGAGGCTGACAACCTGGCTATCAAGGGTGTGGCGCATTTTCACAGCAAGAAAGGCAAGCACATCATCACGTCGAAGATCGAGCACAAGGCGGTGCTGGACAGTTGCCGGCATCTGGAGCGGGAAGGCTTCGAGATCACCTATCTGGAGCCGGGCAGCGATGGCCTGATCACGCCCGAGGCAGTGCAGGAAGCTATCCGTGAAGACACAATTCTGGTGTCGCTTATGCACGTCAATAATGAGATTGGCGTGATCAATGATATTGAGGCGATTGGTGAGATCACCCGCGCTGCCAAGGTTATTTTCCATGTCGATGCTGCCCAGAGTACCGGTAAAATAGCGATTGATCTGGACAAAATGAAAGTGGATCTGATGTCCCTGACCGCCCACAAGGTATATGGGCCGAAAGGCATCGGAGCCCTGTATGTCAGGCGCAAGCCCAGGGTAAGGATCGAGCCGCAAATGCATGGCGGCGGTCACGAGCGCGGCATGCGTTCCGGTACTTTGCCGACTCACCAGATCGTTGGTATGGGTGAGGCTTACCGCCTTGCCAGGGAAGAAATGCAGGAAGAAAACGCCCGCATTCTGGCGCTGCGCAATCGCCTGCTGGAAGGACTGAAGGATATTGAAGAGGTGTATATCAATGGTGATCTCGACCATCGTATTGCCGGCAATCTCAATATCAGCTTCAACTTTGTTGAGGGCGAATCCCTGATGATGGCACTGCGGGACCTGGCGGTATCTTCCGGCTCGGCCTGTACATCTGCCAGTCTGGAGCCGTCCTATGTACTGCGTGCATTGGGTCTGAATGATGAATTGGCCCACAGCTCCCTGCGCATCACTATCGGGCGCTTCACCAAGGAAGAAGAAATCGATTACGCAATCGAAAAAATTCACGAAGCAGTTGCGAAACTGCGAGAGTTGTCACCGCTTTGGGATATGTACAAGGACGGTGTCGACCTGAATCAAGTTCAATGGGCTGCCCACTAGGCAGAAGAGGTAAACATGGCATATTCAGATAAGGTAATTGACCACTACGAGAATCCGCGCAATGTCGGCAAGATGGATGACGCCGATACCAATGTGGGTACCGGCATGGTCGGTGCCCCGGCCTGCGGTGACGTTATGCGTCTGCAGATTCGGGTGAATGACGATGGCGTCATCGAGGATGCCAAATTCAAGACCTATGGCTGTGGCTCTGCCATTGCTTCCAGTTCCCTGCTCACCGAGTGGGTCAAGGGTCGTTCCCTGGATGAGGCAACCACCATCAAGAACAAGGATATCGCTGACGAATTGGGTCTGCCGCCAGTGAAAATTCACTGTTCCGTGCTGGCCGAAGATGCCATCAAGGCCGCCATCGCCGATGTGAAAAAGAAACGTGGCGTGAGCGAAGAAGCAGCAGAGTAAACGGAGTTAGCAATGGCCATTTCAATTACCGAAAATGCAGCGCGCCACGTTGCCAGGCAACTGGCAGACCGTGGGCATGGGCTGGGTATCCGGGTAGGTGTGACCACCACCGGATGTTCGGGCATGGCCTATGTGCTGGAGTTCGTCGACAAACTGGAAGTCGGTGATCAGGTATTCGAGGCCGATGGTGTAAAAATCGTGGTTGACCCCAAGAGTCTGGCCTATATCGATGGCACCGAAATGGATTTCGTCAAACAGGGCGTCAATGAGGGATTCGAATTCAGGAATCCCAATTCCAAAGGTGAGTGTGGTTGCGGTGAGAGCTTCAGTGTTTGAGATGGCCTCTGGCGGGAAGTAACCCCGGCGGCCGGATTCAGGTCAGGGACAGCATGTAATCTGTCCCTGTTTTTGATTCCAGGCCTTTTTCCTAACCCTTTTGTTCAGCTCCCGGTAATCAGTTCGGACTCATCGTGCAAGGCAACAGTCAAAATTTTTTCCAGCTGTTTGATTTGAATCAGAGCTTCGACGTGGACGTCGACAAGCTGGGAGATCGCTATCGGCAATTGCAGAGTGAAGCGCATCCAGATCGATTCGCCGGCGCTGCAGAGAGTGAAAAACTGAAAGCAGTTCAGTTCACCAGCTTGATCAACGAAGCCTATAACACCCTCAAACAGCCATTGGCCCGGGCAGCCTATCTGCTGCAATTGCACGGTGAAGATACCGAGCAGGTGAGCCAGGCTGACCTGGGCATGGAACTGCTCATGGAACAGATGCAGTTGAGGGAGGCGCTGGACGAATTGCCCGCTGATGAATCGGCATTGCCCCGCCTGGAGGAACTCAAGGCGGAGGTAAAAGAGAAATTCGCTACCCGCCAACAGCAGTTCGCCACGGCCCTGGAAGCCGGAGAAATCCAGGCGGCCAAAAAAGTATTCCATGAGATGCAATTTCTGCACAAGCTGCTCAAGGAAATTGACCAGGGCGAAGAACAGCGCCTGGGTTATTAGCTGCAGGCTGACAAGGCCGGCTTACAGGGCTCGCATTCGCGGGTCGGCAATTGAATCAACAGGACAGCAACAGAACAATCTGACATGGCACTTTTACAAATATCGGAACCGGGCGGCAAGCCGGCAAAACCAGCACACCGCCTGGCGGTTGGCATCGATCTTGGCACTACCAATTCACTGGTGTCTGCCAGTTGCGGGGGCAAGGTTGAAGTGCTCGCCGATGACCAGGGCCGTTACCTGCAGCCCTCTGTCGTGCAATACCGTGCCGGCCAGGACCCGCTGGTGGGTAGCGCTGCAAAACTGGCTGCCATCGAGGACCCGGCCAATACCATCATTTCTGCCAAGCGCCTGCTTGGACACAGCGTGGATGAGTTAAAGGGGTCAAACCAGTTCCGGCAGTATCAGTTTGACAGCAGTCGGGCTGACGGCTCTCCGGCCATCATGACAGAGGCTGGCAGCAAGGACCCTGTCCAGGTCTCAGCCGATATTCTTCGCTGTCTCGGCGATATCGCCGAAGCGCGCCTGAAAGGCAAGCTGGAGGGTGTGGTCATCACCGTGCCGGCCTATTTCAATGATGCCCAGCGCCAGCAAACCAAGGACGCTGCCAAACTGGCAGGTCTGGACGTTCTGCGCCTGCTGAACGAACCCACGGCGGCGGCGGTGGCCTATGGGCTGGATAGCCAGGATCAGGGCAATATTATTGTCTTCGATCTCGGTGGTGGCACGTTTGATGTGTCCTTGCTCAGCTTGACCAAAGGTGTGTTTGAAGTGCTGGCCACTGGTGGTGATACCAATCTGGGCGGCGATGATTTCGACCAGATTCTGGTGCCGCATTTTGCCGCGCAGGCCGGTCTGGGGGCGGAGCTGTCCAATCAGGAACATGGTGAATTACTGCGCCTTGCCAATGCGGCTCGCCACGGTCTGAGTGAAGAGGATCGTATTGAGGTGTCTTTCCGCGGACAGACGCTGACTGTAGACAAGGATCAATTTACTGCCCTGAGCAAGGATCTGGTTACTCGCACAATCAATACCTGTCGCCGGGTAATGCGGGATGCGGGCCTGGACAAGTCAGAGATAGATAATATCGTGATGGTGGGAGGAGCGACCCGCATGCCGGTGCTGCGCAGCGCGGTGGCAGAATTTTTTGCCCGTCAGCCCCTGACTGATATTGACCCGGACAAGGTGGTCGCCATCGGTGCGGGCATCCAGGCCGATGTTCTGATCGGCAATAAATCGCCCGACAGTTTTCTGTTGCTGGACGTCAATCCCCTGTCTCTGGGGATAGAAACCATGGGCGAGCTGGTGGAAAAAATAATTCCCCGTAACACCACCATTCCCGTGGCCCGGGCCCAGGAGTTCACCACCTTCAAGGACGGGCAGACGGCCATGTCCCTGCATGTGGTACAGGGCGAGCGCGAACTGGTGAAGGACTGCCGCTCCCTGGCGCGTTTCGAATTGCGGGATATTCCCCCCATGGTGGCCGGTGCCGCCAAGATCAGGGTGACCTTTCAGGTGGACGCCGACGGCCTGCTGAGTGTCACAGCCGAAGAACTCAGCACCGGTAAAATGGCCGAGATTCAGGTCAAACCCAGCTATGGGCTGGCCAGTGACGATATCGAGCAGATGCTGAAGGCCAGCCAGGATCATGCCGAGGAAGACATGAAGATTCGGGCGCTGGTGGAGGCCCAGGTGGAGGCCCGGCAACTGGTGGATGCCATCCGCGCCGCCGAGGCCCAGGACGGCGAATTGCTGGACAAGGATGAGCGGGCAGCACTGGATACAGCGGTGTCGCAACTCGAGCAGGCCATCGACAACGGCGATCGCAATGACATCCACGAGCAAAGCGAGGCCCTCAACCGCCTCAGTGGCCAGTTTGCGGCGCGGCGCATGGATTTGCACATCTCCCGGGCCCTGCGCGGAGAGCGCATTGAAGAAGTTGAATCATCGAAGGAATAACCTGCGGTAATCCTCAGGTTTTAAGTGGAAATCAGGATCATCCTATGCCAAAACTGAAGTTCTTGCCCCATGAAGTGATCTGCCCGGAAGGCGCGGAAATCGAGGCCGATAGCGGCGAAAGCATTCTCAATGCGGCGCTGGCTCACAAGATTCCCATTGAGCATGCCTGTGAGAAGTCCTGTGCCTGTACCACCTGCCATGTCATTGTCCGTGAGGGTTTCGATTCCCTTGAGGAAGCCTCGGAGAACGAAGAGGACTACCTGGACAAGGCCTGGGGGCTGGAAGCCGAGTCCCGTCTGAGCTGTCAGGCCCTGATTGCCGATGAGGACCTGATCATTGAAATCCCCAAATACACCATTAACATGGTTTCGGAGGATCACTGATATGAAATGGACCGATGTGTTTGATATCGCCATGGCGCTGGCCGACGAGTATCCGGATACCGACCCACGCTACGTCAATTTCGTCGATTTGCACAAATGGGTCTGTGCTCTGGAGGGCTTCGACGACGACCCCGCCAGAAGCGGTGAGAAAATTCTCGAAGCGATCCAGGCAGCCTGGATCGAAGAAGCTGATTAAACCCGTAAATACAGGGGCTTAAGTTCACACAAAGCGTACAAAACCGCCGCATAACCACGTATAATGCGCGCTCTTTTGCGTTAACAGAATACTGGGAGACAAGATGGCGATCGAACGTACTCTTTCCATCATCAAGCCTGATGCCGTGGCTAAAAACGTCATCGGCGAAATCTATGGCCGTTTCGAAAAAGCCGGCCTGCAAATCGTGGCCGCCAAGATGCTGCAACTCAACGATGAGTCGGCAGGTGGATTCTACGCTGAGCACAAGGAACGGCCTTTCTTCAAGGATCTGATCGAGTTCATGACCTCCGGGCCGGTAATGGTCCAGGTGCTTGAAGGCGAGGATGCCGTGGCGAAGAACCGTCAGCTTATGGGGGCCACCAACCCGGCTGAGGCGGAGCCCGGAACCATCCGTGCAGACTTTGCCAAATCCATCGACGCCAATGCGGTACATGGATCCGACTCAACGACTTCAGCAGCACGGGAAGTCAGCTACTTTTTTAACGACGAAGAAATCTGTCCGCGTTAGAACGGGCGGTTTTTAATGGAGCAGAAGGAAATGACTGAAGCGGGCAAACAAAATCTGGCTGGAATGAGCCGGCAGCGTTTGCGCGAGCTGTTCTCCGAGCTGGGTGAAAAACCATTTCGTGCCGAGCAGGTTCTGAAATGGATACACCAGCGCGGTGTCCTTGATCTTGATGCCATGACAGACATCAGCAAGGTGCTGCGTGAAAAGCTCAAGCAGAACACAGTCATTTCCCTGCCCGATATCGTTGAAGAACAGCTTTCCGAAGACGGTTGCCGCAAATGGTTGATTGAAGTGGCCAGTGGCAGCCGTGTGGAAATGGTTTACATACCCGAGGCCGGGCGCGGCACCCTGTGTGTTTCGTCCCAGGCTGGTTGCTCGCTGGATTGCAGCTTCTGCGCTACCGGCAAGCAGGGCTTCAACAGCAATCTTTCAGTTGCGGAAATTATTGGCCAGCTCTGGTGGGCCAACCAAAAGCTGGGTGGTTTTGATGATAAAAAGGAACGGCCGGTCAGTAATATTGTCATGATGGGCATGGGTGAGCCCTTGCTGAATTTTGACAATGTCATGGAAGCAATCGATCTGATGATGGATGATGTTGCCTATGGCTTGTCCAAACGCAAGGTCACTATCAGTACCTCCGGTGTAGTGCCGGCGATCGACCGTCTGAGTGAGCATACCGATGCTTCCCTGGCGATATCACTGCATGCGCCAAATGATGAACTGCGCAGTTCCATCGTGCCTATCAATCGTAAATATCCCATCGCCAGTCTGCTGGACTCCGTGCGTCGCTACATGGCTTCGTTACCGGACAAGCGCGTTCCGGTGATTGAATATACGCTGATAGCCGGGGTCAATGATCACCGTCAGCACGCCCGGGAACTGGCCGTCTTGCTGCAGGATTTCCCCTGCAAGATCAACCTGATTCCCTTCAATCCTTTTTCCCTGAGCGACTATCGTCGTCCCAGCGGTTCCTCGGTGAGCAATTTTCGTCAGATCTTGCAGCAGGCAGGCTATACAGTGACGGTAAGAACTACCCGCGCCGATGATATTGCCGCCGCCTGCGGGCAGTTGGTAGGGGCGGTAGAAGATCAAACCCGGCGCAGTGGCCGTTACCGTCAGAAGGCGGCCGAGCAGGCCGGGAAAATTTTTGGCAGCACTGATAATCTGGCGGTTGCGGCCGACAGACTATAGAGAAATTCCAATCGGCATAAATCTGTTACAGGTAGCTGGTGATGTATAAAGACATGGTGATAAGGAAAATGCGTGGACCGGCGCTGCTGGCCCTGATTCTGTTTTCTCTGTCTGCCTGTGTCACTACTACAACCGGCGGATTTGCCGTCGAACCGTCCGAAGAACAGGCGGTACGTGATTATATTCAGCTTGCTACCGGATATTTCGATGCCGGAGACATGGCCGGGGCGCGACGCCATATCAATAACGCCATGGAACTGGATAGTCGCAATAGCGACATCTATAACATCCAGGCCCTGGTTTTCCAGGCCGAAGGTGATCTGGATCTGGCTGAAGAGAACTTTCGCCGCGCTATCTCGCTCGACCGTGACAATTCCCGGGCCAGAAACAACTTCGCCGCCTTGCTGTTTGCTGCCAGCCGCTATGACGAAGCCTATGATCAACTTGAGCGAGTCACTCAGGATGTGAGTTATGATGGCAGGGCAATCGCGTTTGAGAATCTGGGCAGATCGGCACTGCGTCTGGATCGCCAGCGAGACGCGCAAACCGCGTTTCAGCGTGCCTTGCAATTGAATTCCAACCTGTATATGTCTGCCCTCGAGTTGGCAATCATCGAGTCCAATGCACTTAACTGGCAAACAGCACGGCGTTATTTTCAGCAGTACATGACAACCGTCAATTTTTACAATATTCCCCATACTCCCAGAGCCTTGCTCGCCGGCATTAAAATTGAAGGGCAGTTCCAGAACGAGCAGTTAGTGGAAGGCTTTGTCGCAATCCTGAGTACCCTGTATCAGGATTCGCCGGAGTATCTCATGTACCAGAGGCTGATCGATGCCAATTGATCAATCATCAAGCGAGCAGGAAGCCTTGGGGTCTGAAGCCGAGACTGCGGGCTCATTGCTTGCCGCGGCGCGCAAGGCACGCGGACTGGATGAAAAGCAGGTGGCAGACCATCTGCATATCACGGTGCATTATGTAAAGGCCATTGAGGCAGACCTCTATGAGAAGCTGCCCGGCGCTATTTTTGCCAGGGGCTACATCAAGAGCTACGCCAATTATCTGGGGCTCGATACTGAAGATATTGTGTCTCGTTATCAGGCGCTGGCCGGTCAGCAGCCAGCGGGGCCAACGCAGATCAAGGCGCCGGTCACCAACAAACCCCGTCGCCAGCGCAATTTGCAGTGGGCGCTGGCTTCTGTCGGCGTGTTCAGTGTCGTTATCATCGCAGCCTGGCTGCTCAGCGGCGACCCGGAGCCCAATGAGGCTGCGGCAGTTAACACCGAATCGAGGCTCCCAGACAGCAGTCGGCCAGCATCGCCGGCAACTGCGGCAGAGTCCGTGACCGCAGGCAGTCAGGATGTGGCACTTGCGCCGTCTGCAGCGGATAACTCTGCTGTAGAAGAGCCGGCCACGGGCCAGGCACTGCTGTCGAGCACGGAAATCGGCGTAGCGGAAGCGGAGCAATCCGTCGGGCAGGAAACGGTACAGACCGAAGCGGCGGCTTCTGCATTGGCTGTGGCCGAGACCGAGACCGTTCCGGATACCTCTCCAGATACCTCTCCAGATATCTCTCCAGATATCTCTCCAGATTCTGCCCGGGCTGACAGCAGCCAGGGGGATGCACAAGCCGCTGGCCTTGCAGTCAGCGATACCGTGCCGGCAACACCGAATAACGAAACCGCTGAAGACAGTGTGCCGACAACGGTCAGCGCAGACAGTACAGTCACTGCGAGCACTGCAGAACCTGTAATCAGCGCAGCAAGCACAGTAGACACAGCAAATAGTGATAACGTCGAACCGGCACAACAGACAGCAGCAGCGGCAGACGTGCAGCAGGCAGCCGTGGATAGGAGTGCCGCGCCGAGGCCCGAGGAACTGGCGGTGATCAATGTGCTGGAGGGCAGCGATGGTGAGCGCATTATCGCCGTTGATGCCAATGGTGAAGATGTGCTGCGCATCAGTTTCTCGGGTGAAAGCTGGGTGGAAGTGAATGACAGCCTGGCCCGGCTTGTCTACCGCGATTTACGGCAGGCCGGTGATGTACTGGAAATCACCGGTCATGCGCCTTTTAATATCTTGCTGGGTGATGCGCCCCTGGCAAGCTTGCGTTTCAATGGCGATGAGATCGATGTCAGTGACGACATACGTATCGATAATTCCGCCCGATTAACCGTCGGACTCTGATTCCATGCTAAGCAATGACAATATTCGGCGCCGTCAAACGCGCCAGATCATGGTCGGTGATGTCGCCGTAGGTGGCGATGCGCCCATCTCTGTACAGAGCATGACCAATACTGAAACCACTGATGTCGAGGCGACTCTCGAGCAGATTCGCCGCCTGCAGAATGCCGGCGTGGATATCGTCAGGGTGTCGGTGCCAAGCATGGATGCCGCCGAGGCTTTCAGGCAGATTCGCAGCCAGGTGCAGGTGCCTCTGGTGGCCGATATCCATTTTGACTATCGCATTGCCCTGGCAGTGCTGGAAAACGGCGTGGATTGCCTGCGCATCAATCCGGGCAATATTGGCAGTGAAGAAAGAATCAGGTCTGTGATTGACAGCGCCAAGGACAAGAATATTCCCTTGCGCATAGGCGTTAACGCCGGCTCTCTGGGCAAGGCCTTGCTGCGCAAGTACAAGGAGCCCACCGCCGAAGCCATGGTGGAGTCAGCCCTGACCCAGATCGATATTCTCGACAAACTGGATTTCCAGAATTTCAAAATCAGTCTCAAGGCCTCGGAAATTTTCATGACCCTGGCTGCCTACCGTGGCCTGGCCACGCAAATCGACCAGCCCTTTCATTTGGGGATTACCGAAGCCGGTGGTCTGCGTTCCGGTACCGTGAAGTCAGCCATTGGCCTGGGTGCCCTGCTGATGGAAGGCATCGGTGACACGATTCGCATTTCCCTGGCCGCCGATCCGGTGGAAGAGGTCAAGGTTGGTTTCGATATACTCAAGAGCCTGGGGCTGCGCCACAAGGGCGTCAATCTTGTTGCCTGCCCCAGTTGCTCGCGACAGAATTTCGATGTGATTTCCGTGGTCAATGAGCTGGAATCCCGCCTGGAAGATATAATCACACCAATCGATGTGGCAGTAATTGGCTGCATTGTTAACGGACCGGGCGAGGCCAAGGTGGCAGAAATCGGTCTGACCGGTGCCAGCCCCAATAACCTGGCCTATGTCGAAGGTGTTCCTGACCATAAAGTCAGTAATGAAAATCTTGTGGATGAACTGGAATCCATGATCAGAAAACGCGTTGCTGCCAGAGATGCGGCACAGAAGGACATAATCGCTTCCGACTAGGCGACCCTCCCAAGAAAGGACTATGGCAAAACTTCAAGCAATCAGGGGAATGAATGACATCCTCCCCGGTGAATCACTGACCTGGCAATATGTCGAACGTTGTTTCCGCGCCGTGGTCAAAAGCTTCGGTTATCAGGAAATTCGCTTTCCGGTGTTGGAACAGACCCAACTGTTCAAACGCTCTATCGGTGAAGTGACCGATATTGTCGAAAAGGAAATGTATTCTTTCGACGACCGCAACGGCGACAATCTGAGTTTGCGCCCGGAAGGCACCGCCGGCTGTGTGCGGGCGGCAGACCAACATGGCCTGTTGTATAACCAGCAGCAGCGACTCTGGTATCAGGGGCCCATGTTTCGTCATGAGCGTCCGCAGAAAGGTCGCTACCGGCAGTTTCATCAGTTCGGTGTTGAAGCCTTTGGTATGCCCGGGCCCGACATCGATGTTGAAGTGTTACAACTGGCTCATCAATTGTGGCTGCAATTGGGCCTGCTTCCCCATGTGCAACTGGAGATAAACAATATTGGCAGCAGTGAGGATCGTAAACGCTATGCCGCCGCACTGACGACTTATCTCGAGCAGCATGAGGCGAGTCTGGATGAAGACGCCAGACGCCGCATGCACAGCAATCCAATGCGGGTCCTTGACAGTAAAAATCCCCAGGTTCAGGAAATCCTCGCTGACGCGCCGGTGCTGGCAGATTATGTCAGCACAGACAGCGTTGAGCACTACCAGCAGCTACAGGCCCTGTTGGACGGTCTGGGGATTGAATTCAGGGAAAACCCGCGACTGGTTCGGGGTCTTGATTACTACAATAACTGTGTTTACGAATGGACTACCGAGGCACTGGGTGCCCAGGGCGCAGTGTGTGGTGGCGGCCGCTATGACGGTCTGGTGGCGCAACTGGGAGGTCGGGATACGGTGGCGGCAGGATTTGCCATCGGCATTGAACGACTGGTGCTGATGCTGGAAAGCCTGGACCTGGTGCCAGAGCAGGCCCGCCGGGCTATCGACGTGTACCTGATCATGGTGGGAGACAATCTGACCGCCCAGGGCCTGGCGTTGGCAGCAGAGATGCGGCAGGCGCTTCCCGATGCCGGTATTGTCAGTCACTGTGGCGGAGGCAAATACAATAGCCAGGTGAAAAAGGCCTTTAACGCAGGCGCCCGCGTTGCCGTGATTCTCGAACGGCGCGATGCAGGCACTGAACCGGTTCAGCAAGTGCGCCTCAGGCGACTGGACAGTGAAGATGAGGCTGTCACCGTCGATTTGCCGGAAGTGCTTAACAAGCTGCGGGAAATGCTGGCTGCGAGCTGACCGCCCAGCGGGCCAAAAGGGCATACAGATTCAGTGAATTAGCGGGAACAAACAGGTATCATTGCGGTCCCTATAGATTCAAGTTCTATTTTAATCAATCAAAGTAGTAAGTTTGCAGGAGTGAGTCGTGGCGATAAACGCGGCGGAAGAAGAAACCCTAGAAGCATTAAAAGCCTGGTGGAATGAGCAGGGCCGCAAGCTGGCTGCCATTGTCATTGTCGTATTCGGCGCCTATACCGGCTGGTTGCTCTGGGAAAATAACCAGGCCGATACGGCAGCAGCCGCGTCCGATATTTACGAGGAAATACTGACCCTCGCTTTCTCTACCACTGAGGGAGAGGCGATCAGTGAGGCTGATGGTGATCAGATTATCAGCTATGCAGAGCAACTCATGGCCGAGTACAACGGCACCATGTACGCACGCTACGCAGCCCTGTATGCCGCTCAGCAATATGTACGCAGAGATGATCTTCAGGCTGCCGCAAATGCCTTGCAATGGGTATTGGATAACCCGCTGGAAGGATTGTTTGCAGAGTCTGATCCCGGTTTGGAGCTGACGGCGACCCTGAGACTGGGCCGCATTCTTCTGGCCCAGGGCCAGGCCGAACAAGCACTGTCGCTGATCGGTAGCGTCGATCCCCAGGGATACGAGGCAGGCTATGCCGAGCTGCGCGGTGATATCTATCTGGAAATGGAGCGCCTGCAGGATGCACGGGAAGCCTATATCGCAGCCCAGCAGGCCGGCTCCAGTAGTGATGCCCTGCGCATGAAGTTGCAGAGCCTGCCGGCCGACAGCTAAACCCTTTATGTATTCCAGCTACCCCCGAAAATCCGGATTGCCCTTGCTCGCGAAAGTGCCAGTGTTGTTGCTGCTGGCCCTGGCGATAACGGGCTGTGCCAATCTGAACCCGCTAAACTGGTTCGGTGATGACGAAGTCAATCCGCCGGCAGAACTGCAGGATATTGACGCCCAGGTGAGCCTGCAACGCCAATGGACTGTGTCGGTGGGTAATGGTCAGGGGGATAACTACACCAAACTCGAGCCAGCTATCGACGGCAATACGGTCTACGCCGCCAGCGATAATGGCCGTATTGTTGCAGTCAATCTTGCCACTGGTGAGGTGCTGTGGCGACAACGACTGGATGTCTCCATTTCCGGTGGCGTCGGGGCGGGCAATGGCCTGGTGATGTTTGGTACCCAGGATGCACAGGTCATCGTGCTGAACCAGCAAGATGGAAGCGAGCGCTGGCGTGGAGCAGTGAGCAGTGAAGTGCTGGCGGCGCCGCAGACCAATGGTGATATCGTGGTGGCCCAGACAGTGGACAGCAAGCTCATTGCGCTGGATGTCGAAACCGGCGAGCAGCGCTGGATTTATGAAACCACTCAGCCACCCCTGACTTTGCGTGGCACCAGCAAACCCCTGATTACTTCTGCCGGCAGTGTGGTGGCGGGTTTCAGTAATGGCACGCTGATTTCGGTTAATGCCCAGGATGGCGTCTACAACTGGGAAGAGCGGGTGGCGGTGCCGGAAGGTCGATATGATATCGACCGGGTGATTGACGTGGATGGCAATCTGCTGCTGGACGGCAATCGTATTCTGGCGGCCTCCTATCAGGGCAACCTGATGGCCTTTGACGCCCTGACCGGACGTATTGTCTGGGGCACTGAAGCCTCGAGCTATCACGGCATGGACATAGGCTTCGGTAATATCTATTACAGCGATGACCGCAGCCATCTTGTGGCGGTCAGAAACAACAGCGAAGACGAAGCCTGGCGCAACGAGGATCTGCAATATCGTCAGATCACCGCACCGAAGGCCTTCAACAACTACATCGCAGTGGGTGATTTTGAGGGCTATATACACCTCGTCTCCCAGATCAACGGCAGTATTGTTGGTCGCAGCCGGGTAGACAATGACGGTATCCGTGCCGGCCTGCTCAGCAGTGGTAATCGTCTGATTGCCTATGGCAACAGCGGTCGGCTGGTTGCCATGAGCCTGCAACAGAATTAGCCTCTTCACCGCCTTTATGGCACTCTGATCCCGCCTTGGGGCTGGTATAAAACTGGATAACACTATGCGGCCTGTAATCGCCCTCATTGGTCGACCCAATGTGGGCAAATCCACACTATTCAATCGGCTGACCCGCAGTCGCGATGCCCTGGTTGCCAATATGCCGGGCCTGACCCGTGACCGGCGCTATGGCGAGGGGCGTGACGGAGACCGGACTTTCATCGTCATCGACACCGGCGGTATTACCGGCTTCGAAGAGGGTATTGATTCGGAGATGGCTGCGCAGTCCCTGCAAGCCATCGAAGAGGCCAATATCTGCCTGTTTCTGGTGGATGCCCGCGACGGGCTGACACCGGACGATAACCAGATCCTCGATTATCTGAGGCGCAACAGTAAAAATGCCTATCTGGTGGTGAACAAGGTTGATGGCCTCGATCCTGACCAGGCCACGGCAGAATTCGCCAGCCTCGGCATGAATGCCATGTTTCCTCTTACTGCCACCCAGGGGCGGGGCGTCAAGTCCATGCTGAATGCGGTGCTGGCAGACTATCCGGCGGATGCGGAAGAAGACGAAGAGTCGGATGAGGCCGGCATCAAGATTGCGGTGGCCGGGCGGCCCAATGTGGGCAAGTCCACCCTGGTGAATCGCATGCTGGGTGAAGACCGCGTGGTGGTTTACGACCAGCCAGGCACCACCCGTGACAGTATTTATATACCCTTCGAGCGTCGTGGTCAGCGCTATACCCTGATTGATACCGCCGGAATTCGTAGGCGGGGCAAAACCAGGGAAACCGTTGAAAAATTCTCGGTGGTGAAATCATTGCAGGCAATCCAGGATGCCAATGTGGTGATCATGGTGATCGATGCCAGACAGAGTATTGTGGAACAGGATCTGCATTTGCTGGGCTATGTCATCGAAGCGGGCCGGGCGCTGGTTATTGCCCTGAACAAATGGGATGGCATGGATGAAGAAGCCAGGGAGAAAGTGCGCATGGATATCAGGCGCCGCTTCAGTTTTGTGGATTTCGCCAAGCTGCACTTTATCTCGGCCCTGCATGGCACTGGTGTGGGCGACATGTATGGCTCGGTGCACAAGGCCTATGAATCGGCGCGGCGTAAGCTGAATACCAACAAGCTGACCCAGATACTGCAGGATGCGGTGGTAGAACATGCACCGCCGACGGTCAACGGGCGGAGGATCAAATTGCGATATGCCCATGCCGGTGGTCAGAATCCTCCCACCATTGTCATCCACGGCAAGCAGACCCAGAAGCTGCCTGCTTCCTACAGTCGTTATCTGGAAAACAAGTTCCGCAAGGTACTGAAACTGGAGGGCACGCCATTGCGCATTGAGTTACGCAGCGGTGATAATCCCTTCGTCAAGGCTGAGGAAAACCTGACTCCTCAACAAGTCGCCCAGAAACGACGCATTCGTAAAAACCGCAAAGGCGGCCGGGCCGCCAAAGCCAGGGAGAAATGAGTCAGAGCGTTGTCAGCTTTAACGACATCCAGGCTGCTGCGAAGCGTTTGCAGTCTGTGGCTGTACGCACGCCCCTATTGTACTCCCATGACCTTGATGCGCGCTGCCAGGCCCGGGTTTTTTACAAGCCCGAGTCACTGCAGCACATAGGCGCCTTCAAATTTCGCGGCGCCTATAATCGTCTTGCACAACTCAGTTCAGAGCAACTTGAGCGCGGAGTCGTCGCCTTTTCATCCGGCAATCATGCCCAGGGTGTGGCCTATGCAGCGCGGCTGCTGAACTGCCCGGCAACAATTGTTATGCCCAGTGATGCCCCTCGTATCAAGCTGGAGAATACCCGCCGCCTGGGTGCCGTTGTACAACTCTACGACCGCCACAATGAATCCAGGGAAGAAATAGCTGCCGCAATTGCCAGCCGAAGCGGTGCCACACTGGTGCCGGCCTTCGACGACCCCCATATCATCGCCGGGCAGGGGACCTGTGGTCTGGAATTGATGGAACAATTGTCGGAGTATCAGCTACAGGCCAACAGCCTGTTGAGCCCGGTGGGGGGCGGTGGCTTGCTGGCGGGACTGAGTCTGGCCGCCAAGGCCATGGATCCGGCCATCAAGGTATTCGCTGTCGAGCCGGAGAACTATGATGATCATTTTCGCTCCCGTGCGGCGGGCCAACGGGTCAGGATAGATGGCACTGTACAGACCCGCTGTGATTCATTGATGGCCACCACACCCGGTGAGTTGACCTGGTCCATCAACAGCCAACTGGTGGATGATTTTTTGCTGGTCAGTGAAGAGCAGGTTGCCCACGCCATCAGTTATGCATTTTACAAGCTCAAGCTGGTTATAGAGCCCGGCGGCGCCGTGGCCCTGGCAGCTCTGTTGCAGGGCAAACTGCCCGTGCAGGGCTCGGTTGTTGCGCTGGTCCTTTCTGGCGGCAATATCGACGCCGATACCTTTGTGGCCTGTTTGCAACAGTTCCCGAATCCCTGATACAAATTGCCTGAAGACGCAGCAGGACTGTGGCCAGCAGTGAATTATTTCTGCACCGGGAATCAGGCTGGCGATGACCTCGAAAATCAATTTGCTGGAAAATTTATGATGTCAGAACAGACAGCGGTGTCAGTCAGGCTGCTTGATCTCGGTCATGGGGTCAATTGTCTCGATACCGAATTGCAGCGCAGTGGCCTGGCCAGTTGTTATCTGGTGGTGGATGATGGTGAGGCAGCCTTTATCGATTGTGGGACGGCCAATTCCCTGCCTCTGTTGCTCGCTGCCCTCAGGCGCAAGGGGCTGGATAGCGATGCGCTGCGCTATGTCATTCCCACCCATGTTCATCTGGATCATGCCGGTGGCGCAGGGGCATTGATGGCCGCCTGCAGCCAGGCCACGATGCTGGTTCATCCCCGCGGTGCCCGCCATATGATTGACCCGGGCAAGCTGCAACAGGGGGCGCTGGCAGTGTATGGCGAGGAGCGATTCGCGCGCCTGTTCGGCGAGTTGCAGGCCGTGCCGGAACAGCGGGTGGTGAGTGCGGCAGAAGGGCAGCGATTTACCCTCGGTAAACGCGAGTTCGAGATTATCGACACGCCCGGTCATGCGCGCCATCATTTTTGCATTCACGACCCGGCCAGCGAAGGTATCTTCACCGGCGATACTTTTGGAGCCAGTTATCCCGAATTGAACAGCGGGCGGGCCCGGTTCATTTTTCCTCCTACCACGCCCATTCAGTTTGATCCCGAGGCCTGGATTGAGTCCCTGGACAAGCTCATGGCCTATGCACCGAGGCGCATGTATCTCACCCATTTCGGGATGCAGGAAGAGCCCGAGGCGCTGGCTGCCTTGCTGCGACAGTTTATTGAGGAATATGCCGACCTGGCACGGGAGTTGGCAGGCCAGGACAAGCGCCTGGCCACGCTGGAGTCAGCATTGATGCAGCACAGCATCAACTATCTGCTGGACCAGCAATGCGGACGTTCGCCGGAACAGATCAGGGACATACTGGCTATGGATATGGCGCTCAATGCCCAGGGCCTGGATCACTGGTTGTCGACCCAGACTCCATAGCCTCGCGTTTCGACTGTCGCTTTTCCTGACGCCTGATGGTGAGCCAGCTGTCCGCACTGTAGGGCCCGGGGCCGAAGATAAACAGAGCCCAGTAAACCAGCAAGTACATGGCTGCCAATTCGCCGCCGTTCAGGGTTGGAAACCAGGCCAGGTGCGCAGTGAGGTAGGCCATCAGCATCAGCATGGCAGCCAGCAAGGCCAATAAATGGGTCCACAGTCCAATGACCAGCAAGGCACCACCGAACAGCTCGATGACACCGGCTACGAACAGGGCATTGATCTCCATGGGCATGGGAAACACCAGCAGATCAGCAATATTGACCGTGGTCATGCCACTGCCCATGGCAGCCTGGGGATTTTCCCCGAAGAGCTTGCTCCAGCCGTGGGTCATGAACATGGCACTGGCCACTACCCGCATAAACGTCCAGGCGCTGTCTTGCGACTCGTCCACCAGAGACCCAACCCACTCATTGATTCGGTACAACACGGCTTGTTCTCCCTGCTTGGCTGAAGGCAGACTATAAGCTAGCGCTATCCCGTTAAATTGCAAGCATCTGACAGGAAATCCCTATGACGAAGAAACTGCTGATCATCAAAACCGGTAATACCATCGCCAGCTTGCGCAACTCGGGTGAGGATTTTGAAGACTGGTTTGTTGCCGGGGCCGGACTTGAGCCGGGGCAGGCATTGGTCAGTTCCCTGTTCATGGGGCAGCCCCTGCCGGCACTGGAAAAACTGGCCGGTATCATCGTCACTGGCTCTCCGGCCTATATTACCGACCTGGAGCCCTGGAATCAGATCGGTGCAGACTACCTGCGCGAGGCAGTGACCCGCTCTTTACCGGTACTGGGGGTCTGTTATGGCCATCAGTTGCTGGCCTGGGCCTTTGGCGGTGAGGTGGACTTCCATCCCCGTGGCAGGGAGATCGGCAGCGTTGATATCGAACTGACGCCGGCCGGCCAGCAGGACCGATTGCTGGGCACGCTGCCGTCGCGGTTTGCCGCCCAGGTGTCCCACCAGCAGTCCGTGTTGCAGTTACCAGCGGAGGCCGTGCGCCTGGCGCAGAATGATTTTGACAGCAATCACGGCTTTCGCCTTGGCGACAATGCCTGGGGCTTGCAGTTTCATCCGGAATTCAATGCCGAAATATCGGCAGCCTATATTCGCGAGCGGGCCGCCGACCTGCAGGCCGAAGGGCTCGACAGCGAGGCCTTGCTGAAAGCCCTGAAACCAAGCCCTGAAGCCACAGCATTGCTACGACATTTTGCCAGCCTGTGCCTGGACAAGGCCCTCTAGCCGGCCGCTGCTTCCACTTCCTCTGCCACCACTTCGAGAATGCGTTGGCGGGAAGGATTTGCCAGCAGGCGCCCGTTGATGAAGACCGCCGGGGTCGCCCTGACGCCGGAGGCGGTGCCACCGCGCTGATCGTTGCGCACCTTGTTAATGACTTCTTCAGATTCGACGTCGGCCAGCAGCTGATCCAGGTCCAGATTCATCTCCAGTGCATAACTGTTGAATTCGGCTTCCACCTCAGGCAGCGCCGACCAGGTGGCCTGGGTGGCAAACAGGTAGTCATGGAAAGACCAGAAGCGATCCTGACGGCCGGCGGCTTCAGCATAGAGGGAGGCCGTCCAGGAGTGCGGGTGGGTGGTGGTTATCGGGTAGTGGCGGAAAATAATATGGGCCTGACTGGACAGACGCGGCCAGAGCTGGGACATGGTCTGGTGCTCCACGGCACAGGCGGGGCACTGGAAGTCGGCGTAAACCACGATGGAAACCGGAGTCTCCGGGTTGCCGCGAATATGATCATTGTCGGCAATCTCCACCGGTGAATAGGTTGGTCCCTGGCTGAACAGTGTGTAGAGAACAAACAGCAATAGCAGGGGCGCCACTACATAGCCCGTGAACTTCTGTATCAGCTTCAGGGTCTGCTCGCGCTGTTTGGCGGCTTGCTGTTTCTGTTCCTTGATTTTTCGTTGTTGTTCGCGCTTTCCCATAATCCTCACTCATTTATCGGGCACATTCAGTGCCAGGCCGGGCGGCCTGAATCAGACAGAGGGCCAAGATTATAGGAAGTGGAACAGATTTCAACTCCGGGGCATGGCCTTGCTTCCGGAGTGGGTCCTAGCCAATGCCAAGATAAATGATCACTGCATAGGCGATCTTGCAGCTGATATGGATGGCCTGGTCCTGGTGGGTGCTGATCCAGCCTTCGCATTTAATAAAGTCGGTGAACCAGTGCAGGATGGTCTCCACGAGCCCAAACAGCAGGGCCAGGGATGAGCCCAGCATGACGCCAGTCACCACATAGACAACCCCGCCATGTACCAGAGAGTGGGCGGTGAGCCAGTACCACCAGACCGGGAACAAGCTGTGTTCCTTGTCGTGTATCTTGTCGTTGCGATTCTTGCCGTAGCCCATGGCTTCCGGCTGCAGCACGAAATCGGCCAGGGCATGGCCAAACAGCAACAGAAAAAGATTATCCAGCAGGGGCATTTATATTCTCCAGCATCCGGTGGGCAGGAAACCCTGTCCAGCATGGCAGTTTCCTTCCCGGTCATTCCCTTGGTGCCATAGCGGACACTATTGTCCCGCTACGGGAAAATTCTTACTTATTGACAAGAATTGTAAGCACTTAGAATGCCAGGCGAAGGGGGCCAGGGAGCAAACTGTTAGCTGGCTCACACTATCGATGCGTTTCGCAGCGATATCAACCCGATATCTCCGGATCCCTCCATAACTTACTGAAATGAATGAGTTATTTACCCGGATTTTACCCGGCAATCAGGGCCTGTAACTGTCAGGAAGGGGCGTAAACTGTCACAGAATGGCAGCCTGACCAGGGGAGGGTTGTTCAATTTTCCCGGGACTTGTCGTTTTCTGTGTCCAGGGATATGACTTTTGCCTGCAAGCTACCGCGGGCAAGCCGGGTGCTGATCTCATCGCCGACCGCTATATCGCTGCAGTCACGCAGCAGCCGCTGATTGGCATCCCAGGTCAGGCTATAGCCGCGGGCCAGGGTGTTCAGCGGACTGACCGCATGCAAGCCCCGACTGAGTTCCGCCAGTTTTCCCTGCAGGTCCTTGCAGCGCTGGCCAATAGCCTGTTGCAGATCCTGTTGCAGGCGCTGCAGACGCTCGCCAGAGTTGTCCAGCAGACGACGCGGGGAATTGGCAGCGAGTCGCCGCTGCAGTTGTTCGAGGCTGGACTGCTTGCGTTGTCGCAGCTGGTATTGCACCCGGCGCAGGCGTGCCTCGAGCCGGTCCAGAGTCTGGGCGTAATCCTGCAGGCGCCGGTCCGGTCGCTTGAGGTGGCGAAGCAGATTATTCAATTGTTGCTCTGCCTGCTGTAGCTGCAGGCGTATTCTGTGCTGCAACAAGTGCTGAAAGGCGAGAAATTGTTCCCGGTATTCGTCCTGGGAAGGGCTCATCAGTTCGGCGGCGGCCGAAGGAGTAGGAGCCCTCAGGTCAGCGACAAAATCAGCGATGGTGAAATCAACCTCATGACCGACGGCGCTGGTCACCGGCAGTTTGCTGGCATGGATGGCACGGGCGACAGTCTCCTCGTTGAATGCCTGCAGATCTTCCAGTGAGCCACCGCCGCGCCCCAGTATCAGCGCTTCGATGCCGAGCCTGTCCGCCAGCCGGTTGGCGCTGGCCAGCGCGGCGACGATTTCCGGGGCAGCCTGTTGTCCCTGTACCGATACCGGAAACAGGGTCAGTTTAATGGCCGGAAAACGACGCGCAAAGACACTCAGCAAATCCCGAATGGCGGCACCGGTGGCGGAGGTAATAATGCCAATATGGCGATAATGATCACCCACAGGCTGCTTGTCAGTTGTCGCAAACAGACCCTCGGCATCCAGTTTTGCCTTCAGGGCCTCAAAGGCACGTTGCAGGGCGCCATCACCCGCGGCTTCCATACTGTCGACGATCAATTGATAATCGCCCCGCGCCTCGTAAATACTCAGTCGCCCACTGACAATAACCTGCTGGCCATTGGCCGGCCGGAAGCGTACCTGGCGATTACGATTGGCGAACATGGCACAACGTAACTGGGCCTTGCTGTCTTTGAGGCTCAGGTACCAGTGACCCGAGCCGGGCTGGGCCAGATTGGAAATTTCCCCTTCAACCCTTACGGCAGGGAAGTTCCCTTCCAGTAAGGAACGGGCGAGGCGATTCAGGCTGCTGACCGAGAGGACGGCGGGCTTGTCATGGCTGGCAGAATCGAGGCCGGGGGGATGCAGTATCGACATTGGCTGCAGTTTAACGCATCCGCAACAAGCCGCGAAGCCTTGCGCAGTCTCACTTGTTCTGAATTGCCAATCCCGGTAGGGTTCAGGCTCTATTTCAGCCAGGCAGCAGGGGCTTGCAGATGTCCGCCAGCACAGACAAGCAGGGGTTTGTATTTTTCAGCAACCGGGCTTCCAGTCAGTTCGCTCTTGCCCTTGAGCCCCTGGGTGGCAGGGTCTGGCAGAGCCAGCAATCCCCTGGGCTGATCGATTTGCTGTATTTCGATGCCTATGGCGGCAAGCAGGCGCCAGAGATCAGTAAGGACTGTTTCAGCCTCATGCCGAGGCAGCGCACCGCAGCGCTGGATAACAAGGCTGATATGGCACGTGCCCTGATCGCTGCCGGCATGGATGAACCGCAGGTCTATTTTTCTTTCCGGGCCATAGATCCTGAGCGGAATGCGCTTTGGTATGTGAAGTTGCCCTATGCCTCTGGCGGTCGGGGCATTCGCATTCTCAGCAGCCAGGAACTGATCGACAGTGAACTGGAAAACGTGGTGATTCAGCAAGCCATTCGTGATCTGCTATTGGTGGAGCGACGCAAGTTCACCTTGCGTCTCTATGTACTGGTTAATCGCGGCAAGCTGTATTTATACGAACAGGGCTTTGCAGTGGTACACGCTGCTGACTATGATCCTGACAGTCGCGACCCCAGGGTGCAATTTGCCCACGAGGGCTATATGGACCCGGCCAGTGGTTTGCGGCTGTTGCCAGCCAGCGAGCTGCCGCAATGGGATACCATTATGCAGAACAGCGCACAAACCCTGACGGAGATTTTCAGCGTGTTTCGTGACCGGCTCAAGCATGAGCAAGACCGGCATTTTTGCCTGTTTGGTCTCGACCTGCTGGTGCGCAGTGACTACTCGGTGGTGCTGGTGGAAATAAATGACCGTCCCAATCTGGTGCACACCGGGCAGATCAATCGGGGCGTGAATATTCCCATGCTGGCTGCCATGGCAGGTACCCTGAATCCGTCATGGCAGCCTGTACAGCAAATGCCGCAGGACAGGCAGTTCAGGATGCTTGTTTCGCTCTAGGACACTAGCCTCCGGTCAGGCGTTTTTCGTCGATCCGGGAAAAGCTTTCGCTATTGCGAACGCTGCCGTCAAGATCATAGGTCGTGATTTCCAGTTGGCCACCAGCCGGACCAAAGGGGAAGTTCACCTTGACGAAAGCCGCCGAGCCGGAATTGCTCACCAGGCCAGCGGTGATCGCAAAACTCTTTGACATGCCCATGGCGCTCCATTCACAGGCGCCCTCGCCGGAAGATTCCAGCTCGAATACCTGATCGCCGTATTTATGGGATTCTTCCAGGCTTTGCAGAATCAGGGTGCATTTGCCTTTGCCGTTTTCATCGCCGGCTGACTGATAGGTACCATCTACCAGGGACTCTGCCTGACTGCCAGTGCTGACCAGCAGAGAAGCCGCTGCCAGCAGGGATAGAACAAGCTGATTGCTTTTCATAATGCTCACTCTCTGTTTGGAAAAGAACAAGAGTGATGGTAGGTAGGCGGCGATCAGGCCGTTTTGACCTATATCAAGTTAGTAGTGCTTGCCGGTTTGTCATCCAGTTGCCGCCAGTAAATGGCAGCAAGCAGGAAATTGCCATGTAATAACAATGCGATGTTCCACTCGAAGGCATCTTCCACCCTGTCATAGTCTTGCATCAGGCTGTCCAGTATCAGTGTCAACACGCCGATACAAAGTATCAGCAGCAGCAACGCCGCCTGGCGGGAGCTGTTGCCTGCAGGCAGGGCCAGTCGCCGGCTTTGATAGAGGACAAGCAGCTGACAAAGATAGGTGAACGTAAAGTAAAAAATGATGCCGATACGGCGTGTCAGTTGCAGGGAGTCGCCGGCGGCCCCCAGGGCCAATACATAGGCCAGCAGGGCGATGACGGCGACCCGCCCCAACAGGAAAATGTGCTTGCCAGCATAACCATGTTTTTCCAGGCTGCGCTGGACATCCTGCCAGTACAGCCAGTAAATCGCGGCAACTGGCAGCATGGTCAGTTTGAAGAAGTAGTATGCCAGGCCATGGCGGCCAGTGGCGCTGATGGAGGTGCAGCTATCCCAGTAGGGAACACACCAGGGCACGGAAGCTTCGCTGGCGGCGATAAGATAATTGAGATTAATGGCCAGAGTTGGCACAGTAGCCAGTAACAGTGCCCAGAGTGCCGCCCTCTGGTTAGTGTTCAGATTGGCAATAACCATGGTATTTGATCAGCAGTCACAGGATGGGAAGTATGACATTGTTCAGCAGCAGGGCGAAAGAGTCGGCGGTTTTGGTCTCACTGTTGCTGCTCTGCACTGCCGCAGCGGGCAGGGCACAAACGGCATCTGAACAAGCCTTGGCTTGCCGACCCTTTGTGCCGGCCGGCAGCGACTATGAATTCGCCCGCGGAAGCCGTGAACTGCCGCAGGACGCGCAGGCGCTCCGCTTCGGTGAAGTTCATCTGACCCGTCTGTCGATTTTTGATGAGAGCGATCCCGGAGAAGACATTCCACTGTTCCGCTGGGCCAATGATTTTCATATTCTGACCCGCCCCCAGGTGATTCGTCAGCAATTGCTGTTCAGCGAAGGGCAGGAATTCGATGCCAGACTACTGGCAGAAACAGCACGCTTGTTGCGCCAGCAAGCCTATTTCCATGACGCGGATGTACGTGCCGTGAGTGTCTGTGATGAGGCTGTGGATATCGAGGTGATCAGCAAGGACAACTGGTCACTGACACCGAGTCTGTCTTTTGATCGCCAGGGCGGTGAGAACAGTTACAGTGTTGGCCTGCGCGACAGCAATTTTCTGGGCTATGGCAAGCTGCTGGCGCTGTCGGATGGCAAGGATATCGATCGGCACTCCAGTGAATTGATGTACCAGGATCACAATCTTTTCGGTAGCCGCCTGCGGGCCGATGTGCACTTTCAGAACAGCAATGATGGCGACAGCAGGGCGGCCAGCCTGGATTTGCCTTTCTATTCTCTGGACAGCCGCCGCGCCTGGGCATTGCGCCTGCTGGACGAAGAGCGACTGGATACCCAGTATTTCCGCAGCGAGGAGATATCCGAGGTACGCCACCATGAGGAGATGGCAGTAGCGGAAATCGGTTTTTCCGGCGGTTTGATCAATGGCTGGGCCCGGCGCTGGCAATTAGGGCTTCAATATCAGGAAGATCGCTACCGGCCGGGTAGTGAGTTACCAAGCCCCGCTGATCTGCCCCGTGATCGCAGGCTGGTTTATCCTTTTGCAACGCTTGAGATTATCGAGGACGACTATGTCACTGCTTTTAATCTCGACCAGATCTATCGAACCGAGGATTTGCACCTTGGCAGACAGTTGCGTCTGCGCGCCGGTTACGCAGCCGAAGGTCTTGGCTCTGACCAGGACAGATTGGTATTCGGCGGCCATTACAGTAATAGCCTGCATTACGATGACGACAGCCTGTGGCAACACCAGGCCGATTGGGAAGGCTTTTACAATGTCAGCAGCAGTGCCCTGGAAAATGTCTTGCTCAGTTATCGGAATCGCTATTTTCGACGCCAGACAGCACAACGATCCTTCTTTGCCCAATTGGAGGCGGTGTATAGCAAAAATCTGGATTCCCACAGGCAAGTGGTACTGGGAGGCCAGACCGGCGCCCGTGCCTATGAAAATCGCTTCCAGGTTGGCGACAGTCGTGTGCTACTGACTCTGGAGGAAAGGCTCTACAGCGATATCCATCTACTCAATCTGATCCGCCTGGGCGGTGCCGTATTTGTGGATGTGGGACGTGCCTGGTCTGACGATGCTGACACCGGCAGCAGTGAAGACTGGCTTGCCGATATCGGCTTCGGTTTGCGCCTGGCCTCCAGCAAGGCCGCTTCCGACCGGATTGCCCATCTCGATTTTGCCTTCCCGCTCAGCAACCAGTCTGACCCTGCCGTGGACAGTGTGCTGATTTCATTTACTGTGAAAGGCAGCTTCTAGAAGCTATTCCTGTTTCAGTTCATCACGCAGTTTTATGCGTTCGGCCTTGTAGTTTTCAGCATCACCGAAGGGGATAAACTTGTTGTAGCGCCGGTGGGTGCCAAGTACTTTTCTGGCGTGCTTGATGGGGCACCAGTATTGCTCTGTGCGGGCGATGACCTCCCGCGCATAGGCAATAACTCCGTTGCCGTAACCACAGTAGAGGCAATTGAATTTTTCGATGCCATTCAAATAGGCCAACTGATGCCGGTCCATAACTACATATCGATCTCGCTGTACTCGCCGTATCCCGTACAGGCGAAAACAGATGTGCTGATAGACAGTGATCGTCAGATCGAGAAAGGCCAGGGGAATGATCATGGCGTAAATAAAAGGGGAGGACAGGACATTCCGAAGGGTGGCGCTTTTCAGCCAGGGCAGAATGGCAATTTTCAATTTGCGATGAGCATCTTCAACTGACTGCTCGAAACGGACCCGGTGGCCCTCCAGTTTGTACTGGAACTGTTCTTCCTGTTCCTTGATCTCATCCAGTAGTTGCTGTTCCAGCCTGGCGATTTTGTCTACCAGGTCAGTAATCTTGCTAGTCATGATGCAGAGCTCCAGAGAGATTTATCGGCATTGCTTGCCAGCGGGAATGCCTAATCAGATTGGTAGTAGGAACTGTTCCGATATTGCTGCAAGGCAAAACCCAGTAGAACACCTGTGCTGGCAGCCACGGGCACTGCCAGCAACATGCCCAGAATTCCCATCAATGAACTCCCGGCAAGTATGGCAAACAGAATCCACAAGGGATGCAGTCCAACACTCTTGCCAATCAGCCGGGGTGTGATGACATTGCCTTCCAGCAGTTGTCCGGCAATGAATATACCGGCAATGATTGCCACATAGCCAATACTCTCGGCCTGAAACCAGGCCACGACAACGGAAGCCAGCAAACCCACGGTAGAGCCGAACAGGGGAATAATGGATAGCAGCCCGGCTGCAGCACCGATGAGGAAGCCATATTGCAGGCCGGCAATAGTCAGGGCAATGGCATAGACCAGAGCCAGAGCCAGAGCAACCAGCAACTGGCCGCGAACGAAGCCGGCAATCTTGCGGTCGATCTGGTCCAGTAGTTCCCTGATCTGCTCATAATAATGCCGCGGTATTTGTTGGTCGATCCATTGTGTGATACCTGGCCATTCCAGCATCACCATAAAGGCAATCAGTGGAGTCAGCAGGAAAAAGGAAAGCAACTCGACAACAGCACGACCACCACTTTGCAAGGCCGACAACAGGTTGCCGCCGAAATCAAGAATATTGCTGATATTGTTGCGCAGTGCCTGGCCAAGGCTTTCCTGCAGATTGCTATTGTTGACCTGCTGTTGCAGGCCCTCCATGCGTGGCTGTAGCTGTTGCCAGAGTGCCTCTATGGTCCCGGGTGCGGCATTGGCCAGTTGGATAGCTTCGCTGTAGAGCGGCGGCAGAATCAGCCACAACAACAGGCAAGCCAACAGAATGAACAGGAAAAGAATGGCAGAAACGGCCACCGCCCGGGGCATGCCGAACTTGCCGGCGCGGTTTACCAGCGGATTGAGCAGATAGGCAATGGCGATACCGAGGGCGAAGGGCAGCAGTACATCACGAAACAGCCAGCTCACCGCCAGCAGGGCTGCCAGGGCCAACACCCAGAAAACGGCGTGATTACGAATCGGCATCGCTATATTGTTCAGCCTTGCCTGGCTGCGAATCGCTTGTGCGGCAATTGGCAGGCGCGGTACGCAGGGCGACTGAGCCTGAAACTCCCTGGCTTTTAAAAAATACCAAGCCAGCATTCTAACACCCCTTGTTGCTGGCGCCAGACGAATCTTGTCCTGAATACTGATTTGCAGGCGGTGAGCAGGCAGGGGCGGGGGTTAAAAGGAGGCCTGGGTAGTGATGTCTGCAAGTGGCAGGGTTACAATGTCCGCTGCCATTTCCACAGTTCGCCATTTCATAAACATAAAGGAGTCGACCCCTATGCGTCTCGATAAAAAAGTCCTCGTGGCAAGCCTGTTCCTGACAGGTTTGGCAGTTAATTCCCAGGCTCAGGATTTTACCGCCGGTGAGCCCATTGGCTCCGTGAACGAAGCTGGTGTGCGAGTGCCGATGTCGGATAACGTCAAGGTTTATGGCAGCTTTCATTTCTCCGAGAGCTGCACTTTTGATCCAGCCAGAAATCTGATTCTTGCCATGAATAACGGTGAGCGGGGTGATGGCACCGAGAACGACGGGTTCGTGTCCCTCATCAATCCCGACGGCAGTGTCCACACACCCAAGTGGATAGGCGTAAACCGTGACGGACTGGAGTTGCATCATCCCCTCGGCAGTGCTGTGCGCAACGGCGTGCTTTACACTGTAGATGTCGGTTATGTGCGCTCTTTCGATCTGGCCAGCGGGCAGCCGCTGGACGCGGTGGCGATACCCGGTTCAACCCTGCTCAATGGTATTGCAGTGGCTGAAGACGGCACGGTATACGCTTCCAATACCCGTAGCCCGGAAGTGATCTACAAGGTCACCCCTGCTGGCGAAACCTCCGTGTTTGCCGACGGTGCGCCCCTGAATGTGCCCAATGGTGTGGCCATGGATCAGGATGGCAACATCGTAGTGGTGAATATTGGTGACAATGCGGTGATTACCTACAACCCGGCCGGGGACGTAGTGCGTACTGAACATGCCGTGGAAGGGGGGAATGATGGTGTGGTAGTGCTTGAAGATGGCACCAAGTATGTCAGTTCTGTGCGATTTGGCAGTGTTTCCCGGATCCGTCCTGGCCAGGAAGCCGAAATTATAGCCGAAGGAATTCCCAGCGCCGCGTCCATGTGCTACGACTCGGTTCAGAATCAACTGGTCATTCCACTCAACGGCAATTTTGCATTGGCATTTGTGCCGCTGGACTAGGTAGATTGCAAATTGCAAATAAAACGCCGGGCCCGTCCCGGCGTTTTTTGTTTGCCATTATTCAAAAACCAGGCTCGGATCCCGCATCGGATTGGCGGCCAGCAGTTTTTTGTCCAATAGATAATCCTGGGTATTGGTCCATGGCGGCTGCTCTGACTGGCGTGGAAACAAGTGCATGCCACGCTGCATATAGCCCGGGTTGAAGCCGGTAATAAAATCTCTGGAGGGCATGTCCGTGCTGGGCAGCTGGGCAGTGCAAATGCTGGCCGAGCGAGCATCCATTTCCTTGACCAGGTCGCACACGAACTGCGAATTGAGATCGGCGCGCAGGGTCCAGGAGGCATTGATATAACCGAAGGTCTGCACCAGGTTCGGAATGTCTGAAAGCATCATTCCCTGCCAGGAATAATGTTGGCTGAAATCGACTTTCTCACCATTGACGTAAAACTCGGCACCGCCCAGCAGCTGCAATTGCAGGCCGGTTGCTGTCACCAGAATATCTGCCGGGATCTGTTCTCCGGATTGCATCAGCACTCCCTCCGGATTGATGCGCTCAATCTGGCCGGTGACTACCTTGGCATGACCGGATTTCAGAGACTCAAACAGATCCGAGTCCGGAATCAGGCACAGGCGCTGGGTCCATGGATCGTAGTCAGGGGTGAAGTGCCGGTCTATATCGAAAGATTCACCAAGATCCTTGCGCGCCAGCTTCAGCAGGGTTTGCTTGACCTTTTCCGGATTCTTGCGGGCCCGTTTGTAAATAAAATTCTGAAAATGGATGTTGCGCCAGCGGGTAATGGCGTAGGCAATCTTCTCGGGCAGAATCCTGTTGAGCAAGTTGGCCAGCCGGTCCTTGCCGGGGCGAGACACAATCCAGGTCGGTGAGCGCTGCACCATGGTAACACTTGCTGCCTGCTCTGCCATGGCGGGCACCAGCGTCACGGCAGTGGCGCCGCTGCCGATTACCGCGACCCGCTTGTTGCGGTAATCCAGCTCCCGGGGCCAATGCTGGGGATGAATCACCTGACCCCTGAAGTCTTCGATGCCGGGAAATTCCGGTGTATAGCCCTCGTCATAGCGATAGTAGCCACTGCACATGAAAAGCAGTTTGCCGCTTACCGTCGTCTGATCGCCCTTGCTGCTCTCTACGGCAAGTTGCCAGCAGGCGTCTTCATCCTGCCAACTGGCACGCCGGAGTTTGCTGTCAAAGCGTATATTGTCGGCTATGCCGTACTCCTGCACGGTTTCCTGCAGATAGGCCAGAATGGAGGGGCCATCGGCAATAGCCTTGGCATTGGTCCAGGGTTTGAAGCGGAAACCGAAGGTATGCATGTCGCTATCGGAGCGAATGCCGGGGTAGCGAAACAAATCCCAGGTGCCACCAATGGCCTCGCGTGCCTCCAGGATCAGATAGCGTTTTCCGGGGCACTGTTGTTCGAGGTGGGCGGCGGCACTGATGCCGGATATTCCGGCGCCGACGATGATTACATCAAAGCTTTGTTGTTCATCACTCAAATGCCCGGTCTCCTTGTTCGCTTGCAGGCGCTTGCAGCCAGCGGGGCTCTGTGGCCAGAGGTGCCGTCAGGCTGTGCATAAAGGCTTCCAGTTGACGCAGTTCAGCCGCCCGCAAGCCCAGGGGTTTGGCTTCATTATGGCTGAGCATTGAGACAGGGGCCTCATTGTAATGCTGGATCACCGCCGTCATGGTGGCAAGCTGCCCGCCATGCATATAGGGCGCGGTCTCGGTGACATTACGCAGGGTAGGTGTTTTGTGGGCGCCAACCAGCTCATTGCTGTCCAGGGCAAAACGCAGCTCCAGGCATTGCTCCGGTCTGGCATCGCTGTAGGGGCCGAGGCAATTGAAACTGTCCTGACGCGCCATGCGCACACCTTCATAGCGCCCCATGGGGGGCAACTGGCCATCCACAGCCAGCACACCGGTGTTATGAAACTCATAATTGCTTAGCAATGGGCCATTGTGGCAACTGACACATTGCGCCTTGCCGATAAACAGGGCCAGACCGGCGATTTCCGTCGCTGTCAGGCTGTCATTGGCCCGTGCGTCCAGGCTGTCATCGAGTGCATCGGCGTAGTCATCGAAGCGGGACCGTCCTGGTTGCAGCTTGCGCTGATAGGCGGCCAGAGCTTTGCCGGCATTGGCGAAGACCAGGTTGATCGCCTGTTGCTGTTCAGCATCCAGTGCCTGCCAGGCGGCGATTTTCTCCGCATCCCCGTCAGGCGTGGCCGGGGCAGTTTCCAGTGCAACAGCTGGCAGAGCGCCAAAGACTTTCTCATACAGCGCTGTCAGCCTGGCATCACTGCGGATCAGGCTGACCAGCTCGCTGCGGCTGAAATCGTGTTCATGGGGCGCCTCCAGTGGTGCCAGTGCCTGCGCCCACTGACTGTCCTTACGTCCATCCCAATAGAACCAGGGGCTGTGACTGAGCCCCACCAGGCCGGGTGTGTGCCGCGGGCCGAGTGACTTGCCAACGGCCAGGGGTAACTGGTCGGTAAAATAATGTTCGGGCTGATGACAACTGGCACAGGAAACAGTGCCAGTGCTGCTCAGACGTTCATCAAAAAACAGCTGATGGCCCAGCTCCGCCGCATCAGGATCATCTGCCACGCTGTTGCTGGGGTCAGCCGGCAGCTCCGGCAGGGCAGACAAGGACATGGAGCGAATCAACGCCGCTTCGGCGGTGGTCCAGCTGTTGGGCGCCGGCGCCCAGAACTGGTAGGCGGAGTAGCCCAGGCCAGTGGCGAGCAACAGGATCAGGGGAATCAGGATTTTCACAATTGCAGATCAAACACTATTTCGTCGCTGAAGCCGTCTTTTTGCAGCACTGCCCGCAGCCGCCAGAAGCCGGGCATATGAAAACGCATGCCTTGCAGCAGATAGACTCCGTTCTCGGCAGTGGCGCTGACCAATGGAGCCGTGGGCAAACCGTGGTCATGGTCTGGCATGCCGCCAATGACTTCAATACTGGCCCCGTCCACTGGCTGGCCATCGCTATCCCGCAGGATTAGCTGCCAGCTATGCAGACGGTTGATGACCAGCGGCTGTAGCTGGCTGCGCAGCTCAATGGTCCAGCCATTGGCCAGTGTGCCCTGCAGGGGCTCGGAGGCTACTGCAGGGGACATGCCGGAAAGCAGGAGAAACAGCAGATTCAGGACGACTGCAAAACGTCGTGGGCTTGGCTTTTTCATGGTGGCAGGATTTTAGCAAATCCTGCACCCCGGGGGTGCAAATGCCTGGCTGAATTGGAAAGGTCTTGTCGATTTCGGTTCCGAAAACCCGAAATAATCGGCTAGAGAGCGCTGATAGTGGGGGTAAAGGCCACATCCACCAGGAAATAGAGGTTGTAGAGCATTACCGCCGAATGCAGCCAAACGGCAGTGCTCATTGCCGGTATTGCCAGGCTGGCGATCAATGATACGCCGATGAGGGAAAAACCACTGCCCTGGATAACCAGGTCGGCCAACTGGGCGGTGGTGACAAAAATAGCCAGACCAAAGAAGATCGGGGCGCGACGGGACATATAGTAATCACGCAGGCGCAGGGTGTCGTCCGGGCCGACATCCGGTGTAATGGCGAAACTGACCAGAACGATAAACAGGGTCGGTATGATCAGAAACCAGACCTGATAGATATAGCTGAATTCCTGAACCCGGTAGGGCCAGATGCCCATCCAGTACTGAATGGCATAAAGCACCACCACTACCGACCAGCACAGATGCAGCCAGTCAATTTGTGGCGCGATATGGGCCCGCAGCAGATTGCCCCAGCCACCGAACATTTCAGTCAATGCGATAGCGATGACCACCGAGGCGATGGCCATCATGAATTCAAATAGAGTCATGAGTCATTTTTTGTTTTTGTTATGGCTGTTGGCAAGGAGCAGACAAACATTACTACAAAAAACGGGCTGCCACGAGCAGGGATTGGCCGCTGGTTCAGATATTGTAGTAATTCCGGTGGCTGAAGCGTGGCGTGCAGATGGCCAGGAATCTGAGGTCGCCGTCGCCGATGTTCTTGATCCGCTGTCGGGTTTGAGGCGGGATGATGACCACATCACCAGGATTCACTTCGGTGGGCTCGTCGGCACCGACTTCGACCAGGCCCTTGCCTTCGAGGATGACGTAGCGCTCATAGGTACCGTTCAGCCAGTGCCAGCGGGTTTGCTGGCCGGCTTCCACCCGGGCCTGGGCGATGGATACTTCACCATCATCGACACTGTTTGAAGTCTCGACGATGAAGCAGCCTTCCTTGAAATAAAACTCGTCTTCAGGGTTAAATTTTTTGATGTGCTCAGACACGCCCTTGTCCACTTGCTTCCATGCTGATAGCTAATAATAACTGGCGCTGCATTGCAAGAGCCGGGAATCGTCGATCCGGTGCGGCTCAGCGTGAACGGCTCTGGTAAACACCAAAATGCACATAGGGTGCGCGGGCGGGTTGGCCGCGATTCACATTGGCGGGCACAGCATGTCGCACCGGTGGCAGACTTTTCAGATAGGCGGCGATGGACAGGGCGTCTTCCCGGGTGATGCTGGCATAGGCAGGCCAGGGCATTACCGGCAAACTGGAAGCACTGTGCTCAGTGGTGCCGACGCGAATCATGGTAATCAGTCGCTCCATGGTCCAGCTACCGAGGCCGGTTTCCAGGTCCGGAGTCAGATTGGCCGGATAGACGACGCCAGGATTACTGTTTTGCAGGGGGTTGGTGTAGGCAATGCCGGTACTGGAGCCTGCCAGCAGCCGGTCGGGATCAGGGTCGCCCACTAGTGCGCCGTCAGTATGGCAACTGCCACAACCCAGCAGTCCCACCAGGTATCGACCCCGGCTCAATTGTGCGGTGGAGTAATCGCTGTTTTCCGGGCGCGGCTCGGGCGTGGCAAAAATGGAGGCGGGATCCAGCGCTTCGAAATCGTCCAGCGGATTCCAGGCCTGGGTTTCCTCCTCTGTTGCTACCTGGCAGGCAGCAAGTGTAAAAAACATGACCCCCGCTGACACACACTTCAAACTGTTACCAATCACTGACATGCCAATTACCTCCTGATTGTGCGGCGAACTGCCCAGAGTTGCTGCCTGATGGGTAATGTCCCATCACGGTGGCATGATGTCATGGCTGCCTTGCGCGGGAATTGATCCCGCGCAAGGCTCGGTCATAAATCCGGACTCAGGGTTTGCGAAATTTCAGGGTAAAGCGGTCGGTATTGCCGCGTACCCCAGGGGTACCCACTTCCTGGGTCAGGTCATCTTCCGGGTGATAATGCATGTCACTGAAATCCACGAATTCAAATCCGACATCGACCATTTCCTTGATCACCAGCACCGGATCCAGTCGCCGGCCAACGGCTCGGGAGGTGGGTTGTCCATGCCGCCGGGTGTGATCCACAACGCCGTAAATACCGCCCGATTTCAGCGCATTGAATACTGCGCGATTCATGTTTTGCCGGTCTTCGGCGCCGGGATTGTGGAGATTCCAGAATGTCAGTACCAGGTCGAAATCACCAGTTTCAAATTCGAAGGGTGGAATACTGCCGAGGTTGACAGGGTCATTGATGGCAGAAGTGCATTCCAGGCCGGGCAGGGTCATGACGTTATTCTTGAAATCATCACTGACGCCTACGGAGAAAACCAGTTCGCCTCCATTTTCACAGAGAGTGGGGCCGACGAATTTGGACCAGTATCCGGTGGCCGGGCTGATTTCCAGGACTTTCATGTCGTCTTCCAGGCCAAAAAATTCCAGCACTTCGGCAGGCTTGCGATTGGTATCCCGGGCTACTTCAGCCGCCTCGCGAATAGAACCCTGCAGGTTAGCTTCAATCTTGCCGCGGGTGGTGGCCGGGTCGGCCGCCACAGCCTGCTGCGTGATCAGGGTCAGGGCGAGAAGGGTCAATTTTTTCATAGTGTCTCCGTAGGTTGGTCGAGTCAGGGCAATTGGTTTCGGGTTGTTTCAGCGTCGGGCATCCAGCCACCAGCGCAAGGTCGAGGTGACCAGCTCCGCTGCGTCTTGCTGCACAAAATGATTGGCCTCGGGGGCTGATACGATGGTTGTATCGGCATCGTTCCAGTCCCAGGTGTTATTGAGTCCATCGGAATGCAGCGCGGTGTCCTGCAGGCCATGGAAAATCAGCAAGGGAACATCCAGTTGTGGTGCAGCCGGTGCGGGTTCGCTGCCGGGGCGGGGATAGTTCTGCTTGTAAAAGGCCAGCATGGCGTCGAAGTCGGAGCGCGAGAAGGCTTCGACATAGAGTTCTCTGGCAGCCGGGTCTGATACCCAGAAGGACAATGTTTCGGCTGTCATGGGCCCGCCGAAAAGGATGTCCGGGTCATCGGGGGAGCCTTCGATAAAGGTGCGGGCGTAGGCACTGTTGGCCTGTTGTTCGGGGTTATTGGCCAGCTCCCGGCCCATGCCATTGGGATGGGGCAGATTGAGAATCACCAGCCGCTCCACCATCTCCGGCATGGCGAAGGCAAACTGCCAGGACACAACGCCGCCCCAGTCGTGTCCAACAATGGTGGCGCTGTCCTGGCCGAAGTGGCGAATTACCGCCGCCACATCACTGACCAGAAAACGCATATTATAGTTTTCTTCCCCTTCTGGCTGACCGCTGCGGTTATAGCCACGTTGATCGATGGCCACTACCTGGTAGGCATCTTTCAGGCCTTCCATCTGGTGGTGCCAGCTATACCAGAAGTCCGGAAAGCCGTGAATCATGACAACCAGTGGTCCTTCACCGACAGTGGCATAGTGGATCGGCACGCCATTGCTGTCGGCGAAGCCGTGTTCTACTTCATCCAGCAAATTACTGTGGGCCAGATTGGCGGTGAACAGGGCGACAAGCAGGAGTATTTGTCTCACAGCAAGCATGGGGCTACCTCTCATGGCAGGCGAATTGGCAAAAGCTGAGACTGGATTAAATCAGAATCCGGGCGCCTTGGTAAGCGCTGCCCGTCGCCTGTAGTGGTGACTGGGCGTCAGGCGCTGACTGGGCTATGCTATTTAAAATTCTGGCCGGGGAGGCAGTTATGCGCAGGTTTCTTATAAAGGGCGGATTATTGGCAGCAGTCTTGCTGACTGGCAGCATTACGGCCCAGGAATCCGGCCCGATGCTGACGGTGAAGCAATTGATGAATGCCTTGCTGACTCCCAGCACCAATACCATCTGGGGGGCCTACCAGTTGCAAAGCCAGGCCCAGTGGCAGGAAGTTGAAAACGCCGCCCTGACAGTCATTGCCAGTGGGGAGCTGCTGGCAGCTGGCGGTGCCGCTGACGGTGAGCAGGCCAGCGCCGCTGAAGCAGACTGGCAGCGCTACAACAATGAGATGATCGCTGCCGCCAGGCAGGTGTTGACTGCGGTACAGCAACAGGACGAAGAGGCCCTGTCAGAGGCTGGTAATAATGCGCTATATCCACCCTGTGAATCCTGTCATCAGCAGTACCAGCAGCGCTGAGGCTATCAGGCTGCGGCCAGGGAAGGCAGTCGTTCGATAAACCAGAACATCGCCACGCTGCCCAGACCATAGGCCAGGCCGCGGTAGATGCTGGGAATCAGCTGCCGCGAAAAACGCTGCAAAAGGGCGTGCAAAATTAGCAGGGCAGCAATAAACCCAAGCTGGCCCGCCTCGACACCCAGATTGAAAAACAGCAGGGCCAGGGGCACATCCTGGCTGCTAAGGCCAATCTCCCCCAGAGCGCCGGCAAAACCAAAGCCATGGAAGAGGCCGAATACCAGTGCTACCAGCCAGGGTTTGTTATGGACCAGACTGGTCTGGCCTTTAAGCCCACACAGAATCTCCCGCGCCAACAATACGATGGACAGGGCAATGAGCACTTCCACCGGTGCATTGGGCACTGGGAAGACTTCCAGTACAGCAAAGCCCAGAGTAATGCTGTGGGCAATCGTAAAGGCGGTGATGGTTTGCAGCAGTTTCCAGGCGCTGTGCTGCAGCAGTAGCAATCCCAGCACAAACAGCAGGTGGTCAATGCCGAACAGTATGTGTTCGGCGCCCAGGATCAGATAACGGCTGGCGAGGCCGCCAAGTGAGCCGGCGCCGGCCTTGACAGCACTGAGAGGAACTTCCACGACACTGCCATCGCCGGCAAAATAGGCGGAATTCTGTTGGCCATCGTCCCAGTTGGCCAACAACACCACGCCCTCCAGCGACCAGGGAAATACCAGCGTGTCCTGGGCATTCAGATGCTCCTCGCAGCTAAACCGGTAGCTGAATCTGGCTGGCGGCAAGGCTTCACAGCGTGCCGGCAAAATGCGGCTGACATCAAACAGCGGCGGAACCTGCTGGTCCACCACCGACAGGCTGTAAACGCCGTCCGGGAGTTGGTCCAGAAAGACTCTGGCAACGCCGGTGACATCTACATCGTGGGCAATACCCCTGGCCGGTGCCAGTAACAGACCTGTCAGCAACAACAGCAGGGCGTGTCTCATTCACTGTCTGCCGTGGCGTAGATGATGTTGTACTGCTGCATCAGTTCGGCGATTTCCCGGGCCAGCAGCGCTTCTTCTTCCCTGGCAATCCAGTCCAGGCGCAGTTGCTCCAGAATACTTCGGGCCGGGGGCGTGCGAGCTTCCTGGCGCTGGCGAATACGTAGCCAGTGCTGGCCGCGGTTGCTGCTGAAAGGCCCTTGCCATTGACCGGTTTCGGCGGCAAAGACCTGGTCGGCAAATTCGGCTGCAAAGATATTGGCCAGATCCACCCGGCTGACATCGTTGAGTGGTGCCACATCACCGGCCTCCAGTTCAAGAATGGCTTCGGGCTCTGCGCCCGCTTCCAGCAATTGCTGAATTTCCGGGGCAACGGCCTGTCGGCTATTGAGCACCAGTTCATCCAGTTGCAGCATGGTCGGCAGACGGTAGCGATCAATGTTTTCCTCATGGAATGCCAGCAGGGTTTGCTCATCAGGCTGAATCACCTGGGCGCTGAGAACATGTCGCATTTTCTGGGCCAGAATGTCGTGGATGCGGGCGTCGTTATCCAGGTTCATGGCCAGGGCTTCCTGTACCAGCAACTGTTCCTCGATATAGGCGGCAGTAAGCAACTGACGTTGTTGCGGGCTCAGGGCCTGCCCACTGGCCAGTTCCTGCATGAACAGCCGGGCCTCCAGTTCCTGGGGGTCGATTTCCAGCACTTTGTCATTGCCGGCATTGAGCAGGCCGTAGGCCACAAAGGCGAGCAGGGCAATGAGCAGAAAGTGCAGGGTGGGTTCCCTGAGCAGGTCTTGCGTGCTTGGTTTCATGATGCCCTGGTCCCTGGGGAGTGACGCCTGAATTTATTATTTTTCCCAAGCCTAGTGTGTCGCCTGTTTCGGGGAGTTTCAAGTCCGGGTCAATGCAGCCTGTTATCGGTCGACATAGCCTGTATAGCAATAGCATTGTTGTGAGTCTTGCCATGGAAGCTCTGTCTGATAACTATCTGGCCGCTTGCCGACGCTATCAGGGTCGCATCATGCGCGGTGAAAATATGACTCGCATCGAAACCTTCGTCGACGCTGCCTTCGCCTTTGCCTTCACCATGCTGGTAATCAGCATTGACGAGATCCCCCAATCTCCGCCGGAACTGTTCGCCTTGTCGCGGGACATCCCGGCCTTTTTGCTCAGTGCCACACTCATTGGCTCGGTCTGGCTGGCCCATGCCACCTGGTCGAGAACCTTTGGCTTACAGGATGGGGTCACCATCTACCTGAGCCTGGGGCTGGTGATGCTGGTGCTGATCTTTGTCTACCCTATCAAGCTGATGGTACAGGCGACCGTGATCTATCTGTCCGGAGGTGTGCTCGGCACTGAGCTGTTTGACAATCCGGGCTGGGAAGATAACAGTGTCGCGGACCTGTTTCTGTATTTCTCAACCGGGCTGGGATTTCTGGCCATTCTGATTCTGGCTCACTACTTCAATGCCCTGCGCTTTCGCAAACCGCTGCGGCTGAATATTACCGAAATCCATTTCTGCCATAACAAGATAGTTGGCTGGTTGATGGTGGTGCTGGTGGCGATGCTTTTCTGTGTGGTTGCGGCGACGGCCAGCAGCGAGAATATTGCCTGGGCCGGTTATGTCTATTTTTCACTCTGGATTCTGATCCCCCTGGCCGAGCGGGCCTACGCAAAATTCTGGGCAGACAAGGTGAATCTGGACTGATCCGGAGCGCTCCACATCTGTACACGCCTCGGCAGCATCTGTATAATGCCGTTTTTGCGGATAGTGGAAATCTTATGTTACGTATTGCTGAAGAAGCTCTAACATTCGATGATGTTCTGCTCCTGCCTGCCCACTCTACTGTTCTGCCTCGATCAGTCAGTCTCGAATCCCGAATCACCAAGAGCATCGGTCTGAATATTCCTCTTGTATCCTCTGCCATGGATACAGTGACCGAAGCCCGTCTGGCCATTGCCATGGCCCAGGAAGGTGGTCTCGGCGTGATTCACAAGAGCATGTCCATAGAGAAACAGGCCCGGGAAGTCAGAGGCGTCAAGAAGTTTGAGAGCGGGGTCGTCAAAGACCCGATCACCATTCCTGTTACAGCCACGGTGCGTGAACTGATCGCCCTGATCAATGAGCACGACATCTCCGGCATGCCGGTGCTGGACGATTCCGGCCTGGCGGGAATCGTCACCAGTCGCGACGTGCGTTTCGAGAACAATCTCGATGCGCCAGTGGCGTCCATCATGACTCCCAAGGAGCGCCTGGTCACGGTCAAGGAAGATTTCAATCTGGACGAAGTCAAGGAACTGCTGCATCGCCACCGCATCGAAAAGATTCTGGTGGTCAATGATGATTTCCAGCTCAGTGGCCTGATTACCCTGAAAGACATACGCAAGTCCGAGGACTTCCCCAACGCCTGCAAGGATGAATTGGGACGTCTGCGCTCGGCCGCAGCTGTCGGCACCGGGCCGGAAACACCGGAGCGGGTCGATGCCCTGGTAGAAGCCGGGGTCGATGTGATCATTGTGGATACGGCCCACGGCCACTCCCAGGGAGTGATCGACCAGGTTGCCGATATCAAGAAGCGTTACCCGTTTATCTCGGTCGTGGGTGGCAATATAGCCACTGCCGATGCTGCCAGGGATCTGGCGGCGGCCGGTGCCGATGCCGTCAAGGTGGGAATCGGTCCGGGGTCAATCTGTACTACCAGAATCGTTACCGGCGTCGGTGTGCCGCAGATCAGTGCGGTGGCCAATGTGGTTGAAGCATTGAAAGACACCGATGTCTGCGTCATTTCCGATGGGGGTATCCGTTTCTCCGGCGACATCGCCAAGGTGATTGCGGCCGGTGCCCATGTGGTCATGATCGGCAGCCTGTTGGCGGGTTCGGAAGAAGCGCCGGGCGAAGTGGAACTCTATCAGGGGCGCAGCTACAAGGCCTACCGTGGCATGGGTTCATTAGGTGCCATGTCGCATTCTCAGGGTTCCAGCGACCGCTATTTTCAGGACAATGAAGCTGGTGCCGAAAAGCTGGTGCCGGAAGGCATTGAGGGGCGGGTTCCGTACAAGGGACCGATGTCTGCCATTGTGCATCAGCTCATGGGTGGTCTGCGTTCCAGTATGGGTTATACCGGTAGCAAGAATATCGACGAGATGCGGACCAAGACGCAATTCGTGAAGATTACCGGGGCGGGGATGAGTGAGTCCCATGTGCATGACGTCTCTATCACCAAAGAAGCTCCCAATTATCGAGTTTCCTAGGTGGGGAATGCCTCTGGCGGGCGCGATCCTGCGTTAAAAGCCCGCGCGAAATGCTCACGTACTGACGTGTACGCTCCGCTTTCGCGCGGGCTTTTGCCTTGTCTCGCACCCACCAGAGACATTCCTTTTGTGGGGCTTCAGGGAACCTCGATTGGTTGATTTCTCTCTTCTGATTTGGGGGAGAGGGGTCTTTTTGGTTTTTCTTAATTTTTCTTTTTGTGTGAGTTATGGCTGAAACGAATATTCATAGCCAGAAGATATTGATTCTGGATTTTGGTTCGCAGTATACGCAGTTGATCGCCCGGCGCGTGCGTGAGGCGGGGGTCTATTGCGAGATCTGGGACTACGAGGTGGATGTGGAGGAGCTAAAGCGCTTCGACCCGCAGGGGATTATTTTTTCCGGCGGACCGGAGTCGGCCAATACCTCGGCATCCCCTCGTGCTGCGGAATTTCTCTATGAATACGGCGTACCCATTCTGGGCATCTGCTATGGCATGCAGCTCATGGCCGAAGAATTCGGCGGTAAGGTGGAAGCATCTTCCCGCTCCGAGTTTGGTTTTGCCCGGGTGGATATCAAAACCGCCGGCAGTCTGTTTGCGGACATTGAAGACCGCGTGATTGAAACCGGTGAGGCCCAGCTCGACGTATGGATGAGTCACGGTGACAAGGTGACCCAGCTGCCGGAGGGCTTTGTGCTCACCGCCGCCACCGAGAGTGCGCCGATTGCCGCCATGGCCAATGAAGGGCGGCGCTTTTATGGCATCCAGTTTCATCCGGAGGTAACCCATACCCTGCAGGGCATGCGCATACTAGAACGATTCGTTCACGATATCTGTGGCTGCGAAGCCCTGTGGACTTCGGCCAGTATTATTGAAGACGCCATCAACACCGTGCGGGAGACCGTGGGCTCGGACAAGGTCTTGCTGGGGCTTTCCGGCGGCGTCGATTCTTCTGTGGTAGCGGCGCTGCTGCACAAGGCAATTGGTGACCAGCTTACCTGTGTGTTTGTCGACAATGGTCTGCTGCGCCTGCACGAGGGCGATCAGGTCATGGCCACCTTCGCCAAAAATATGGGCATCAAGGTGATTCGGGTCGATGCCGAGGATCGCTTCCTGTCGAAGTTGGCCGGTGTCGATGACCCCGAGGCCAAACGCAAGATTATTGGCAATACCTTTATTGAGGTATTCGACGAAGAAGCAGAACGCCTGCAGGATGTGAACTGGCTGGCCCAGGGCACAATTTATCCGGACGTGATCGAATCGGCCGGTTCCAAGACCGGCAAGGCTCATGTTATCAAGTCCCATCATAATGTGGGTGGGCTGCCGGATGACATGCGTATGCAGTTGGTGGAACCCCTGCGTGAGCTGTTCAAGGATGAAGTGCGCAAGATTGGCCTGGAGTTGGGCCTGCCCTATGACATGGTCTATCGTCATCCTTTCCCCGGCCCTGGTCTGGGTGTGCGGGTGCTGGGTGAGGTGCGCAAGGAATATTGCGATATCCTGCGTCAGGCGGACGCTATTTTTATCGAGGAGTTACACAAGGCCGATTGCTACCACAAGGTCAGCCAGGCCTTTGCCGTGTTCCTGCCGGTGAAATCCGTCGGTGTGGTGGGCGACGCCCGACGTTACTCCTGGGTCATCACTATCAGAGCCGTGGAAACCATTGATTTCATGACTGCCCGTTGGGCCAGGCTCGACCCGGACCTGCTGGAGACAGTCTCCAATCGCATCATGAATGAGATCAGCAATGTGTCCCGGGTTGCCTATGATATTTCCAGCAAGCCGCCGGCCACTATTGAGTGGGAATAGCAGCCAGGGCAGCGGGCTGAATCAGCAGCCCGGCTCGCGGCTTGCGCAGGATATGGCTGTACCAACTACCTCTGCCTGTCACTCCGCAGCAATACACTCGATCTCTACCTGGGAGTCGCCACCCAGACTGATGCCAACGGTAGTGCGGGCCGGTTTATTGACCGGGAAGTACTCGGCGTACACCTCATTCATGGCGCCCCATTGGGACATGTCGGTGAGGTATACCGTGCACTTCACAACCTTGTCCATGGATGAGCCAAAGCGTTCCAGGGCGTCTTTGATGGATTCAAGGGTGCGGCGGGTTTCTACCTGTACGCCCCGCGGGCCGGCACCGGCAGTCTTGCCTGCCAGGTAAATGAGACCGCCATAGCGTACTCCCTCCGAATAGGGGGCGCGGGGGTTGGGGTTCATATACTCCGGCGTCCCGGCCTCGGCAGCATGGGTCTGGCTGATGCCCGCCTGCAAAGTGAACAGTAATGCGGACAGGGCGGTGACGGTGATGAGTCTGGGCATGATCTTGTTCCTCTTGTTGGTTTGTAGTGAGCATATGAAGAAGTGCTCTGCAAGTCCATGAATCAGCTGACCGAACGCATTGATTGCCTGCATCGGCCTGGTCAATTGATCGCCCGGTACAGGACTCGATTTTTTTGCAGTCACAGATTTGCTGGTCTGCTTGCTTGCTGCGCCAATTGAGAAATTGCCTGGGCTAACCTATGATAATTCGGCAACTCGCCGGCCAGCATTGTGCGAAATCAGCGCCGCCGGTCCGGGTCGAATTGATCTGGCGGCTGGCTCGGTGTGTGAGCCACGCAGCAAACTGAACTGCCCGCTGCCAATGGGCGGTACCGGCTTGCGGGTCCGCTTGTTCCCAATTACTTCTATTGCTGTCATTCACTGCCTGCAGGGCTTGTTATGTTAAAGGTGTTCAGGATCCACGCAGTGCCTGTGCTGCCCTGGAGTTCTTCCCATCCTCTGAATTTGCGGCCGGGTCCGGTAACCCTTGTTTTCCTCTGTGTCGGGCTGGGCATATTTGGTCTGGGCGAAGCGCTGATGATCGGGGCCGGTCTCGGGGTCAGCCCCTGGACCGTCTTGGCCCAGGGTGTGGCCCAGGTTTTCGCTGTCAGCATCGGCTGGGCGACTTTTTTTGTCAGCGTGGCAGTGCTTCTGCTGTGGATTCCCTTGCGTCAGTTACCGGGGCTGGGCACGGTACTCAATGCCATTATTATTGCCCTTGCCATTGAGCTGACTCTGCCTTTTCTGCCCCGTCCGGAACTGGTGTTTTGGCAATTGCTGCAAACCCTGGTGGGCATCTTGCTGGTGGGTCTGGGCAGTGGCATGTATCTGATTGCTCATCTGGGGGCTGGCCCCAGGGATGGCCTGATGACCGGGCTGCAGCGCCTGACTGGCCTGCCCATTGCCTGGGTGAGAATGAGCATTGAAATCGCCGCCGTTACAACTGGCTGGTTGCTCGGGGGGATTGTAGGGGTGGGCACGGTATTGTTTGCGCTTGGAATCGGGCCGGCAGTTTCCCTGGGCCTGTTTCTGGTAGAATCAGCGGCGAATCCGAATCCGGGTGATTAGTGCTCACCGCCAGGCACCCGGGATATCAATCTTGCTGCAAGCATAAGAGTGAAGCATGGCCCCTTCAGAATCTGGCCGGGATGACTGGCAACGCGAGGAAGACGAGCGCTGGATGGCGCTGGCGCTGGAGCAGGCGGAACTTGCTGCCAATGCAGGTGAAGTGCCGGTAGGGGCAGTGCTGGTGGAGGACGGGCAATTGCTGGCCAGTGCCTGTAACCAGCCTATCGCTGCGGTTGATGCCACAGCCCATGCGGAGATTGTGGCACTGCGTGCGGCCTCCCAACGCTGTGGTAATTACCGGCTTCCCCGGGCAACCCTCTATGTTACCATCGAGCCCTGCAGCATGTGTGCCGGAGCCCTTGTCCATGCTCGCATCAAGCGGGTGGTATTCGGAGCGAGAGAATCCAGGGCCGGCGCCCTGGTCAGTCAGTCGCGTTTCTTTGAGGCCGGTTTTCTGAATCACCGTCCAGAGCTTGAAGAGGGCGTTCTGGCAGAGCAGTGTGCACAACGCATGCAGTCGTTCTTTCGCCAGCGTCGGGATCACAGGCAGCGGCTCAAGCAGGCTTCGGCGAAAACTGAAGAAGCGGGGGAACAGCCCGACAACCAGAAGTAGCGGCTGGCGAACAGCGTCTGCTAAACAGAACAGTCATTCATTGATCCGGCACTACAGGCCGGGGACCGGAACAAATTGCAGGACTTGATAACAAGAATTAACCAACACTGGCACCTCGCCAATTCCTCCTTTCGGGCTCGCTGGCGCCGTTGTGCCAGATTACTCGGTATCGCGCTGGCCAGCCTTGCGCTGCTTTCCTGCTCTGCCACCGGAACTTTCCGGGCCTATGAAGGCAGCCAACGTTCCGATCTGCAGGTGGCGGTACTCGAAGGGGAGTCCTATTTGCGCCAGGACTGGCTTAATCGCTATGTGGATTCGGTGCGCTTTCATCGGGTGGATGAGATCGAGATTCAGGATAGCGATAATTTTGAGCGTGTCGAAGTGGCGCCGGGATTCCACGATATTGTGGTCTATTTCTACTGGGATCTGGGTAACCAGCGCGGTCTGTCCCAGGCCCTGGTGCAATATGCATCGACCCGGGAATCCCTGTCCCGCACCCTGCGCTTCAATGCCAGAGCCGGAGAGCGTTACACCGTGCGGGCGGAGCCGGTGTTCAATGATGGCAGGCGCGATATCACCACGCTGTCCCATGTGAACTTCTGGATAGAGGATTCACGGGGCAATATTGTGGTGGATCGCCAGGCCGGCCGATACCGCCCGCAAGCCCTCTGAACAAGATCCCTGGCACCTGAATTTTCGAGGCGATTGCTTTATCATAGCGCCTGCCGGTTTGGCTCGATGGATGGGCGCAGAGCTGGTAAATAATCATCTATCAACTTGTGCTGCGGGTCAGTTCTGATCCCAGCTGATTCGGGAATCGTCATTCATGCAAGTCCTGTTTGGAGCGACTGCTCTTTCAGCTTTTAAATCGGCCAAATTACTTTCCAACCTGCAAAAAACCTTCCCCGAGATCAGCGCCATCGATGCCCGCTATGTGCATTTCATCGATTGCGACTCGCAATTCGATGCCAGTGACAACCAGCAGCTGAAGTCTCTGTTGGAGTATGGTCCCGCCAATTCCGGGGCCATGACAGGCCCGGCCATCAGTCGCGTTGTTATACCCCGACCCGGTACCATTTCCCCCTGGTCCAGCAAGGCCAGTGACATCGTGCATAACTGCGGCTTATTGCAGGTACGGCGGGTGGAGCGAGGCATCGAATACCGGCTGCAGGGCATTACTGATATTCCCCCGGCCAGTTTGCCGCAGCTGGATGCACTGCTGCATGACCGCATGACCCAGGTAGTCGTTGCCGAAACTGAGCAAGCAGCCCTGCTGTTCGACAGTACTGAACCTCGCGCCATGCAGTCTGTGGATATCCTGGGGCAGGGCAAGACCGCTCTGCAACAGGCCAACCTGGCTATGGGGCTGGCCCTGGCCGATGACGAAATCGACTATCTGTTCCAGCGTTTCAGTGAACTTGGGCGCAATCCCAATGATGTCGAACTGATGATGTTTGCCCAGGCCAATTCCGAGCATTGCCGGCACAAGATTTTCAATGCCAGCTGGTCTGTCGATGGCAAGCAGCAGCCCCATTCCCTGTTTGGCATGATCCGCCACACCCACGAACAATCGCCTGACAATGTGCTTTCTGCCTATTCTGACAATGCGGCTGTAATGAGCGGCTCACGGGCGGCGCGCTTCTATCCGGCGCCCGACAATGCCCAATACCACTACAATGAGGAAGAGATTCATATTCTCATGAAAGTGGAGACCCATAATCATCCCACGGCGATCGCGCCCTATCCGGGAGCCGCCACCGGCTCCGGCGGCGAAATCAGGGACGAGGGTGCCACCGGCCGCGGCGCCAAACCCAAGGCCGGCCTGACCGGTTTCAGTGTGTCCAACCTGCGCCTGCCGGAACTGCCCCAGCCCTGGGAAAAGCCCCTGGGCAAACCGGCCCATATTGCCTCGGCTCTGGACATCATGATCGAAGGTCCGATTGGTGGTGCCGCGTTTAATAATGAATTCGGTCGCCCCAATCTTTGCGGCTATTTCCGCAGCTTTGAGGAAGAGGTGGAGAATGAGCAGGGCCAGTTGCAGGTGCGCGGTTATCACAAGCCCATCATGATCGCCGGTGGTCTGGGTAATATTCGCGAGGAGCATGTGCACAAGGGTGAAATTGCCGTTGGCGCCAGACTGGTGGTTCTCGGTGGCCCGGCCATGCTGATCGGTCTGGGCGGTGGGGCAGCGTCCTCCATGGCAGCAGGCACCGGCAATGAAGAGCTGGATTTCGCTTCCGTGCAGCGTGACAACGCCGAAATCGAACGCCGTTGCCAGGAGGTGATTGATCGCTGCTGGCAACTGGGCGATGCCAACCCCATTACCTTTATTCACGATGTCGGTGCCGGAGGCCTGTCCAATGCACTGCCGGAACTGGTGAAAGACGGCGGCCGTGGCGGTCAGTTCAAATTGCGGGCGGTGCCCAATGCCGAGCCGGGTATGTCGCCGCTGGAAATCTGGTGCAATGAGGCCCAGGAGCGCTATGTGCTGGCTATCGAAGCACAGGATATGGAGCGCTTTGAAGCAATCTGTGCCCGCGAGCGCTGCCCCTTTGCGGTAGTGGGTGAAGCAACGGCAGAGAAACATATCACTCTCGAAGACAGTCATTTTGACAACAATCCCATTGATCTGCCCATGGATGTGCTGTTCGGCAAACCCCCGAAAATGCACCGGCAGGTTGAATCGGGGCAATTGCCACAAAATACTTTTGCCACTGCAGGGATTGACATGGCCAGCGCCGTGGAGCGGGTTTTGTCCCTGCCCACGGTGGCGAGCAAGAGCTTTCTGATTACCATCGGTGATCGCACGATTACCGGCCTGGTGTGCCGCGATCAGATGGTGGGGCCCTGGCAGGTACCGGTAGCAGATGCCGCGGTAACCGCCTCCGGCTTTCAGGCCTATAGTGGTGAAGCCATGGCCATGGGGGAGAGAACCCCGGTGGCCCTGCTGGATGCGCCGGCCTCCGGGCGCCTGGCCATTGCCGAAGCGATTACCAATATTGCCAGTGCCGATATCGATGCCATTGCCGATATCAAATTGTCGGCCAACTGGATGGTGGCCGCCGGCCACGGCTGTGAAGATGCCAAGCTTTACGCCACGGTGGAAGCGGTAGCGATGGAGCTGTGTCCGCAGCTGGGGATTTGTATACCGGTGGGCAAGGACTCCATGTCCATGCGTACCGTGTGGCAGGAAAGTGGAGAGGACAGGAGCAATACCGCGCCCCTGTCATTGATCATTTCTGCGTTCGCACCGGTCAGTGATATTCGTCGCAGCCTGACCCCCCAACTCCGTACTGACAAGGGCGAGTCCGGTCTATATTTGCTGGATCTTGGCCGCGGCAAGAATCGCCTCGGTGCCTCGGCTCTGAGCCAGGTCTATGGCCAGATCAGCGGGGCGGTGGCCGATCTGGATGAGGCGGATGATCTCAAGTCTCTGTTTGCACTGATCACGGCTGCCAGAAAACAACAATTGCTACTGGCCTACCATGATCGCTCCGACGGGGGGTTGTTGGCCAGCGTGGTTGAAATGTGTTTTGCCGGTCATTGTGGGGCCCGCATTGAACTGCCGGCAACTGAAAAAGAGTCATCTGACCCCATAGCAAAACTCTTCAACGAGGAGATCGGCGTGGTGGTGCAGGTGCTTGATTCATGCCGCCAGGAGTTCGAGCAGCTGGTGGCCGAGCATGGGCTGTCGGATTTGCTGCACAGAATCGGAACTCCGCAAACTGGCAACAGTATTGAGATTCTGGATGCTGGTGAGGTGATTTACGCCAGTGCGCGTCAGGATCTGCAGCGCATCTGGGCCAATACCAGCTACCAGATTCAGCGTCTGCGGGATAACTCCGATTGCGCCCGGGAAGAGTATGACCAGATACTGGCGGATGACCCCGGCCTCAATGTGAAACTGGGTTTTGATGTCGGCGAAGACATCACCGCGCCTTATCTGAATCTGGGTCAGCAACCTCGCATTGCAGTGCTCAGGGAGCAGGGGGTCAATGGGCAGGTTGAAATGGCGGCCGCCTTTGATCGCGCCCGCTTCGAGGCGGTGGATGTGCATATGACCGATTTGTTCGCCGGCCGCGTCGATTTGCAGAATTTTCAGATGCTGGTGGCCTGCGGTGGTTTCTCCTACGGGGATGTTCTTGGCGCTGGCGGTGGTTGGGCCAAGTCCATTCTCTTTAATGAGCGGCTCAGGGCACATTTTCAGGAATTCTTCGCCCGCCCCGACAGCCTGACCCTGGGTGTCTGCAATGGCTGCCAGATGGTGTCGCTGTTGAAGGAACTAATCCCCGGAGCCGAGCACTGGCCGCGTTTCGTGCGGAACCGTTCCGAACAGTTTGAGGCGCGATTGTCTCTGGTAGAGGTGGCAAATTCACCTTCACTGCTGTTTGCTGATATGGCCGGTTCCCGTTTCCCCATGGCAGTCGCCCATGGTGAAGGCAGGGCGGAATTTGACAGTCAGGAACAACTGCAAGAAGCCCGGGCAAGCATTGCCCTGAGCTATGTGGATAACCATGGCCAGCTTGCCGAACGCTATCCGGCCAATCCCAATGGCTCTCCGCTGGGAATCGCCGGCCTCAGTTCTGCGGACGGCCGGGCCACTATCATGATGCCGCATCCGGAGCGGGTTTTCAGAGCCAGCCAGAATTCCTGGCATCCGGATGAGTGGGGTGAAGACGCGCCGAGCTTGCGTTTGTTCCGTAATGCCCGCAAGGCCTTTGACTAACTGATCAAGGCTGGCCAGTCAGGGAGAGGTTGATGAGTCTGTACAAGATCGAATTCTATGTTCCCGAATCCCATCTGGAGGAAGTGAAATCCGCCCTGTTTGCCGCCGGGGCCGGTCGCGTGGGTGACTATGACAGTTGCGCCTGGCAGTGTCCGGGGCAGGGGCAGTTTCGACCCCTGCAAGGCAGCAATCCCTATCTGGGACAAACCGGGCAGGTGGAAACTGCCCGGGAATTCAAGGTGGAGATGGTCTGCAAGGGCGAACTGATTCAGGACGCTGTCGCAGCACTGAAACAGGCTCACCCCTACGAAGAAGTGGCTTACTCGGTAATTGCTACAGAGTCACTGTAGTGACGTTGCTGGCAGGCTCTGGCGCGGCGTGAAAGGGTCGCCTCGGAAACGCCCAGCGCAAAGGCGGCTTTCTTCTGGTTGCCCTGGTAATAGTCCAGCACGTGCTCGACCACAGAGCCTTCCAGATCCTTCATCACCTGTTTCAGATTGACCGGCTCCCGCTCAGGCTCATCGCTGACCACAACACAGTCAGTGATTCTGGCCAGCAATTGCTTGTGCAATTGTCGCTCGCGGGTATAGGGCAAGAAGGTCAGCAGGCGGAACAGGCGTGATTTCTCTTCAGCGAAGACGATCAGGCCCAGCATCAGGGACATGGCCAGGGACATGAATATGGCCGCATTGATGTTGATGCCGGCGGCCATCAGACCCACCACTGCCACCGCAGTCAGCACCGGTGCTGCTGCACTGACCATCACCACCATGCATTTCTGGCGGGCAATATTGGTTTCAGCCTTGGCCATGCCCCGAATCAGCAAAGCGACGGCCAGGGCCAGGCCCAGTACCAGATAAGCCTGAATCACCCAGTAGCTGTCACCGGCAATGCGGGTCAGGGTGAAGGAATTCATAGGCTCCACACCGGCAATGATATTGCGGTTGAAGATGACGCTGACAATGAGCACCGCCAGCAGGGCGTTCAGGCCCAGGCGAATGCGGCTGCTGTGCCAGTCAAACTGGGAATACTGCAGGGCGACATTGATAAAGCCGTGCACGGTGAAAATAACGCAACAGTAATAGGCCAGCAGGATCAGCAGGGAAGAGTCAGGCGAAAACTCGGACTGAATAGACAGCATCTCGAATATGTTGAGGAAGAACACGGCCACAAAGAACAAGCCAAGATCAAGATTTTCCCGGCTCAAGGAACTGTGATAGCGCAGAAAAATGCCAATCTTGATGCTGATGGCCAGAACTGAAGGAAGTATGAGTAATTCCATGTGGTCGGTTCCTCGTCAGTGTGTTAAGTACCGCGCAGCCTGTCTGCGTGGTCAACTGCCGGTTTCGGCAGGGGCGGAATAAAAAAGTGTCACCCGCCCTGTTTACAATGTCGCTCTTTCGCTAACTCTGTACTACGACGAAATCTCCGGATTACTTTAGCGTTGATTGCCTGCGGCTGCGATATCATCGCCGGGCGTAGGATTTATTCCTACGCCCGGTTCTGCAAAACAGCCGAAAAGCAATCTGCCGGTTACAACACCAGGCCAATCTGACTGATAGACAGACCACTGCCTGCACCGAGAATAAGGATTCTGTCCCCTTCCTTGGGGTCAGCCGTATCCAGGGTTACCGGAATAGTAGCGCTGGTGAGGTTACCATAACTCTGGAATATAGTGGGAGCTTTTTCAAGTTGAATTCCCGCTAATTTTGCCATTCTGTGATGTGGTTTGCTTCCTACCTGGTGACAGATGAGGTGATCCACGTCGGTTGGCTGCCAACTCAGGGAGTCATAGGTTTCCTGAATGATGGCCTGATGCATGCGAATCATCACCGCGGAAATCTTGTCCATGATCATCTGGCCACAGCGCTTGCCCTCATGGTCGAACTTGTAGAAACACAATTCGGCGTAGCGGCCCCGACTATCAAAACGATAGGTCTTGATTCCGGACTGGGCAGAAGCCCGCTGCAGGATGACGGCACCGCCGGCGTCACCGGTAGTGAATCCACCGATTTTGTTGTGAAAATTTTCCAGAGTCGGGTTTTCGCGAATATCCTTGATGACATCGCCAATCAGGTGGCTTGGCACCTCACCGGTCACCACCAGAACATTTTCGGCGGCGCCAGTGGCAATCATGGCATCACCCACTGACATGCCGTTGGAGAAACCGTGGCAGGCATTGGTGACATCCAGGCAGGTGGCATTGACACAGCCCAACTCGCGCTGGATGCGGTGGGATGTGGCCGGTTCGATCCAGTCCCGGTCAATGCCGCAATACAGCACCATGCCGATATCTTTCGGGTCCATACCGCATTTTTCCAGCGCTGTACGGCCAGCGTTGATAGCCAGGTCGGAAGGGCGATCTTCTGGTGCGGCAAAGCGTCGTGAATGAATGCCAGTCAGGTCTTCGATCCAGTTATTGGGAATGCCGAATCGATGTTCCGATTCAACCTCATCCATCAGTTCCTTCGATGTGACAACCTGTTCGGGTAAATAGGTGCCAATGGAGGCGATGCGGGAGTGGCCTGTCATGTTCATAGCGTGTTCCTTTAAAGGTTATGCAGGAGAAATATCGTTTGCTAACGACCTTTCTTCATTATCCACGCCCAATTACTAAAAAGGAAAACCTATTGGGAATTGTCGTTGCAATTCTGAAATACTGATAATTACAGACTTTCAGCAAAGAAACCCGGGTATACCCCAGTAAGGAAGATTCTATATGAAGCATGAAACGCTTCACAAAAGTTGTAGGAAAATTTGTTGCTCTTTGTAGGAAAAGTGCCCGCTTTTTAAGGTTGTCATGCAAGTGGGTGACGGCAGGGACCGGAATTTTTCGCTACTTAATCATGGTGGCTGTGACTGATGAGGGTAGTAGTAATTGACCGGTCGTTGCCGTGCACAACATCAAACATTCTGACCGGAAATGTCTGGTGACGGCGGTCGGCGAAAAAATGCTCCAGCGTACTCCTGACCACCGGGAAGGCGATCTCGCCCCAGGGAATGTCCTGCTCCCGAAACAGGGCTACCTCTGCTGATTCCAGGCCCGGTTCAAAATCCAGGTCCAGAAGTTCTGCCCGGAAAAACATATAGACCTGATTGATGCGGGGCAGGTTGAACAGGGTATAGAGGCTGTCCTGAAAAACCCGAATGCGGGCACCGGCTTCTTCGCTGGTTTCCCGTATCGCTCCTTCGAGGCTGGTTTCACCGTTTTCCATAAAACCGGCGGGCAGGGTCCATTTCCCCAGCCGCGGCTCAATGGCCCGTCGGCAAAGCAGTACCTTGTCCTCAAAGACCGGCAGGGTGCCGACTACATTATTGGGGTTCTGGTAGAAAACAGTCTCGCAGCTTTCGCAGATGTGCCGCGGCTTGTCATCCCCTTCGGGAATCCTGAGCTGAACGGGTGAGGCGCAGTGGTGGCAATACTTCATGGCTGGATGGGGCTACTCGGCTTACAAACCAGCCTAGTGTACTGCGCGGATGCATGTATTGAAAATCAGCCCGGAAGGGTTTCAAGGCCTTCAGATGCGATTGATCTCGCAGTGCAGGCGAAAGCGCTTGGAAGTCATGAAAGCTTCAATCTCACGGAGCCGCAGCTCGAGTTCGCTGTACAGATGGGTGCATTCCTTGCGCGAATAAAAGCCGGTGTCAGTTTGCTGCTCGCTGCCTGTGTCGCCATCGGCGCTGGCTGTGCGGGCCTGGTCCGTTTCATACTCTTCCTCATTCAGATAACTCTTGCGGACTTTCTGGCGGCGCCGTTCGGCACGACGTGCGCGGCGAGCTTCGCGTCGCTCCCGGCGGCGGCGATGACGTTCACTGATTTCTGCATCGCTGACATAGGGATCCGGATCAAAGACAAACCAGCAGATGACATAGGCCCAGAAAGTGAAGGGTCCGAATATGAAGAATGACAGCAGTGTAACCAGGCGTACCGAGAAGGCACTCACCTCCAGGTAATCGGCGATCCCCGCACAGACACCGGCTATTCGCTTGTTACGCTGGTTACGATAAATGGGCTTGCGGTAGTCCAGCTTGCGGAAATGTTCGGCGGTATCGGATGTGCTGAAATAGTCGCGAATACGGTCCGGGGTAAAGTCCTTGTCCACACAGAAGTAGATTACGAAATAACCCAGCAGCAATGGTGGCCAGGCCAGTACGCAGATTACAAAGACAATGCGCACCAGCCAGACTGGCAGATCGAGCCAGTTGGCGACGCCGGCACAGACGCCGAGGAAGCGGCCATTCTCTCGATCCAGGCGCATATTATTGGCTTCCTGGATCATTCTGCTCCCTCCAATCCGGTATTTCGGCATCGAGAATGGATTCCAGGGTCTCGATGCGCTCGCGCATGGTTTCAGCCATGGCTGACAACTCGCGCATGTCATAGTCGACCCGGGGATCAATCTGCTTGTCGGAATGAGTCCGGCGGTTTCTGAACAGAATCATCCAGAAGGTGATGGCACCAAGAACAATACTGACCAGAGCTATAATGAATTCAAAGACACCCATGATGAAGTCCTGTTATTCCTTGTGGGCACCTTTGTTATCGGCGCTGTCAGCGCTGCCGGGACCCTTGTTGAGTTTGTTCTTGAGAGCCTCGAGTTCCTTGTTGATGGACTCCTGCTTTTCCAGCTCGTCAAACTCGCTCTGCAGGCCGCGTTGCTCGATATGAGCACTATCCATCTGGCCTTCCATCATGTCGATTTTCTTCTCGTAATACTCAAATTTGTCCATGGCATTGTCAATACTGCTACTGTTCAGGTGCATATTGACATGCAATCGGGACTCGGTGGCCTTGCCGCGCATAACGATGGTCTTTTGACGGGCGCGGGCATCATTCAGCTTGGCCTGCAATTGCTCGATTTCGATACTGAGTTTGTCCAGGGTTGCATCAAGCTTGGCCAGATCTGATTCGGTGATATCAATGCTGGAATTGATACTGGATTTTTCCATCAGGGCAGCCTTGGCCAGATCTTCCCGCCCCTTGGAAAGGGCCAGTTCTGCCTTGGCTTCCCAGTCGCTGGCCTGTTTGCGCAGTTGCTCCAGGCGGCGGGTCAGGGTTTTCTTGTCGGCAATGACCTTGGCGGTGCCGCTGCGGACTTCCACCAGGGTTTCTTCCATTTCCTGAATCACCATACGGATCATTTTTTCCGGATTTTCGGCCTTGTCGAGCAGGGCGCTGATATTGGAATTAATGATGTCCGATAGCCGTGAAAATATACTCATTGTGTCTTACCTCAATTAGCCATCTCTAAATCCGCCAATTCTGGGCGTGGTAATCAATACACAGCAGGGACCGTGCCAGATTTTTTGAATTGGCTAAGCCATTGAAAAATATAAGGAAAAAAATATTGGCGAGATCAAGCTGGTCGCTGCGTAGCCAAATTCCTCAACTAGTGGTAATTTTCACCAGCACTTAATACTGATGGGGCCGACATGGACAGATTGGAGAGTCGCCTGAAACCACCCCGCATGATCGGGGAGTCCGCCAGCTTCCTGGAAATGCAGGAACATATTTCCTCTGTAGCGCCGCTCAACAAGCCGGTGTTGATCGTGGGTGAGCGGGGCACCGGCAAGGAACTGGTGGCGGCGCGCCTGCACTTCTTGTCCCGGCGCTGGGAACAGAGTTTTCTGAAGATCAATTGTGCCGCCATGTCGGAGAACCTGCTGGAAGCACAGTTGTTTGGCCATGAGGCTGGCGCTTTTACCGGGGCCACCAAACTGCGCAAGGGCTATTTCGAGCGCGCCGACGGCGGCACCCTGTTCCTGGATGAGTTGGCCAACACCGATATGACCGTGCAGGAGAAGATTCTGCGGGTCATTGAGTATGGCGAGTTTGAGCGCCTGGGCGGCAATGAAACATTGTCGGTGGATGTGCGCATAATTGCCGCCACCAATGAAGACCTGCCGGAGTTGGCGCGGGACAATCGCTTCCGGGAAGACCTGCTGGACCGCCTGGCCTTTGATGTGATCACCCTGCCGCCGCTAAGGGAGCGAGCCGAAGACATACTGGTGCTGGCGGAACATTTCGCGGTGGGCATGATCAAGGAAATTGGCGGCGAATACTTCCATGGTTTTAGCGAAGAAGTGGCAGAAGAAATTCTTGCCTATTCCTGGCCGGGCAATATTCGTGAGTTAAAGAACGTGGTTGAACGGGCGGTTTACCAGCATGGGGACAATCCCATCAGCAATCTGGTATTCAACCCCTTTGACTCGCCTTACCGCCCGGGCAGGCAATCAGCTGAGAGCGAGACAAAACAGGAGAGCGCCAGCAGCTTGCCCGATCTGGCCAGCCTGGAATCCTATGATTTCAAGAAGGAAATCCAGGAGTATGAAATCAGGCTGCTACAACAAGCGATGAAGCAGAACCAGTTCAATCAGAAGAAAGCCGCCGAGTTTCTCAATCTTTCCTACCACCAGCTGCGGGGCTATTTGCGCAAATATGACCTGCTGGGTTAAACAGTATTGAACCCACACGAAAAAGGGAGGCTTGAAGCCTCCCTTTTTTCTGCCAAATGGCTGGCAGGGATATCAGTTGCGCATGGCCTCATAGACCACTTGCTGTGCCACATTATTGTTGAAAGGAGCCCGGGGTCCGCCGCGCTTCTGTTCCATGTAGAGCATGAAGAAATCGTTTTCCCGGTCCACGACAAAGATGGTGCCGCCGATACCGCGCCAGCCAAAATTGTGCGGGCCGTTGGCGTCTCCGGAAGTGGGCTGCAGATGAAAACCAAGACCCCAGTCACCGGTATTGCCATAGAAAAAGTATTCCCTGGATACATCATCGCCAATCCGTTTTTCAAGCATGAGATCGAGGGTCTGTTCCTCGATAATACGCTCACCCCGGTACTGGCCGCCCTGTAGCAGCATTTGCGCAAAGCGCAGATAGTCCTCGGTGGTGGAGTTCAGGCCACCGCCCCCGGAGAGCATCTTGCGCACTACAGTATTGTCGGTCATGTCGCCGTGATAGGGTTCGGCAATACGCCCGGCCTTTTCAGCTGGCACCCAGAAGGAAGTTTCATCCATCCCCAGGGGGCCAAAGATGCGCTCCTCAAGCACCCGGTCCAGGCTTGTGCCGGCGGCCACTTCCAGCACCGCCCCGAGCACATCGGTGGAGTGGCCGTAGTGCCAGGCGGTGCCGGGTTCGAAGAAAACCGGCAGGGCGCCGATGCGTGCCGCGAACTCTCTGGCGGTGAAGTCGCCGGACAACTCGGCGGCATAGCGTTTGCCGAGTTCACTGTCGGGCGAAAAGATGGCCTGGATCAAGCCGGACTCGTGGGTCAACAAATTTTCTATGGTCATGACATTGCGGGCCGGATGCAGCTCGCCATTGGCATCGATGACCTGCAAGTTGGCGAACTCCGGAATGTATTTCTCAACGGGGTCATCCAGCGCCATCAGGCCATCTTCCACCATGGTCATGATGGCTACACTGACAATGGGCTTGGTCATGGAGTAGATGCGAAAAATGGTCTGTTCATCCACCGGTGTCTCGCCAGCGGGGGTCTGATAGCCCACCGATTCCAGCACACCAACGCCTTCTTCATTGCCAACCAGTAATAGTGCGCCGGGAATAAATTCACCATCGACGGCTTCCTGCATGCGGTTGCGAATGGAGTCGATTTCTGTCTGGTCAATTCCAAAATTGCTGGCCGCAATCCTGTTGATGCTGTCGGGATTGTCGGCCTGAGCCGGCAGACTCAGGCACAGGCCCAGGGCGATGCCGGTAAACAGTTTGCTGGAGAGTAGTTTGTGCATTGCTGAACCTCTTGTTATTGCCTGGCCACATTCAGTAGCGCCGTTTATTGTTTGCGGGGAAGTCTAACCCAGCCCGGCATGCCCCACAATCAGCTCACTGGCGGGGTCTGGGCGGGCGATTAATCGAAGTCACGCAGCAGTGATTCCCTGATGCTGTCGGGCAGGGGGCCGCTGCTGTGCTGGTAATTCAGATGTTCGCAATGGATCTGCCAGTCCGCGCCAGCGCGGGCCGCGGCAATCTGCTCATCGCTGAATTCAAAGCGCAGAAAATGCACGGACGAGGTCTTGTCCTCGGTGGAGCGCGGCAAATCCTCGTTGGCGATGGGATAAACCGGACCGGTATCACCGATCTGCACAGAGATCAGCTCTTCGATCCCGATCAGCTGACTGAGCCGCTCGCGTCGCTCCTTTTCGTCGGGGTACTCGAGCATAAAGGTGGCTTTCAGATTGCGGCCATCGGGTATAAGGGGATTATAGGCCTCCAGCTCTTCTTCGAGCTCTTCTTGCCGGGTAATTTTCTCGGCCCGTATCAACTCCAGTATTTGGTAACGCATCACCATGTAATCTTCAAAATGCAGCATGGCATTGGGACCGAGGGGGACGCGACGGGTTTTCTTGTGCTCCATTATGGCCTGGCGAATGGCCGGTCTTTGTGCTTCATAGGCTTCGATGCCAAGCAGGTCGCCGAGGGATATTTTTTTCATGAAAAGGAATACCTTGATTGCTTGATCAACAGTAATGTATGGGCTGCCAATTGGCTTTGCTGTCTAGATGCCGTAAGCCAGTCTCAGCATATCAATGGGGTGCACAGTGCCTTGCCCGTTGTCGAGATTGTTTTCCAGATGCTTGCCTGCCACCGGGCAATCACTGCCGTAGTGATCAGCTTCCTGCTGATTGATTTGCCGAACAATGGGTTTGGCGATTTTATTGGCAAATTTCAGAGTTTCTTTTTTAACGCCATAGGTGCCATCGTGACCCGAACAGCGTTCGATGCTCTTGACGGTAGTGTCCGGAATCAGTTCAAGTATCTGTCGGGTTTTGGGGCCGATATTCTGGACCCGTTGATGACAGGCAACGTGATAACTGACATTGCCGAGGCTGGTCTTGAAATCGGTTTTCAGTTTGCCCTGCTTGTGCAGCCTGTGCAGGAATTCAAAGGGATCACAAAAAGCCGCAGCCACAGCCTGGACCTTGTCATCTTCCGGGAACATCAGGGGCAATTCCTGTTTGAACATCAGCACGCAGGAAGGAACCGCGGCCATCAGTGTATGGCCTTGTTCCACGGCTGCATAAAGCGCCGGAATATTTTCGTCCTTGAGACGGGTGACGGTCTCAAGATCGCCCAGTTCCAGCTTGGGCATGCCGCAACAGTGTTCACGTGCTGGCAAACTGACCTGCACATCATTGTGTTGCAGAATCTTGATGACGCTGTCTGCGACATCGGGTTCATTGTAATTGCAGTAACAGGTAGTAAAGAGAGTGACCTGGCCATTACTGGCTTCGACCGGCGCCTGATCGGGGTCAAAAACAATTGCGGCATTTTTCTGTCGGGCTGTTTGCCGGGAGTATTCCGGTAATTTGGCATCCTTGTGAATGCCGAGGCTGCTGTCCAGCAGGCTGCGAATGGCAGCATTGTTGTTGCCACCGTTGACGAGGGAATTAAGCAGGGGTTTGGATGCCAGCTTGCCGACCATGTCGGTGCTGGTGATAAGTCGGTCACGGAATTTGCTGTCACCTTTGCGAAATTTCACGGCTTTGGCGCGCAGCATCAGATGGGGAAAATCGACATTCCACTCATGGGGTGGAACATAGGGGCATTTGGTGAGGTAGCACAGGTCGCAGAGATAACACTGGTCGACCACCTTGTTGTAGTCGGCAACCGGCACCCCGTCCACCTCCATGGTTTCGCTTTCGTCCACCAGGTCAAACAGGGTAGGAAAAGCATTACAGAGGCTGACACAGCGTCGGCAGCCATGACAGATGTCATAGACCCGCTCCAGTTCCTTGTTCAGCAGCGCCTCGTCCCAGAACTCCGCGTCATTCTGGTTCAGGGGATGGCGGGTAGGCGCATCCAGGCCTCCTTCTCTACCTTGGTCAGCCATGGCAATTCTCCGTGACAAGCGGTGGTGCAAGCAGACGCATCCTGCTGCCGGCTGGCAGCAGGATGCATCAGAAGGCTCAGTCTTCCAGTGAGTCCAGGGCTTTCTGGAAGCGATTGGCGTGGGAGCGTTCGGCCTTGGCCAGGGTCTCCATCCAGTCAGCTATTTCATCAAAACCCTCATCACGGGCATCTTTGGCCATGCCGGGATACATGTCGGTGTATTCATGGGTTTCGCCGGCAACGGCTGATTTCAGGTTGTCGGCAGTACCGCCAATGGGCATGCCGGTGGCGGGGTCGCCCACTTCCTCGAGGTATTCCAGATGGCCATGGGCATGACCGGTTTCACCTTCGGCGGTGGAGCGGAACAGTGCCGACACGTCATTGTAGCCTTCGACATCCGCTTTCTGGGCGAAGTAAAGATAGCGGCGATTGGCCTGGGATTCGCCTGCAAACGCAGCTTTCAGGTTTTCTTCAGTCTTGGATCCTTTGAGCGACATAGTATTTCTCCTGTCGTTATTATTGAGCCAGCGTCAAGCATAGAGGCTGAGCAAGGCAGCCTTGTGACAGCTGCAAGAGCCTAACTGTACGGGCTCGGATTGATCAAATCAAATAGGTTTTTTTGATGTCTTGATCGTTTTATTCGATTAACATTCAGCTCATGACACCTTCAATCAAACAGCTTAAATATCTTTGTGCCGTAGCCGAGCACAAGCATTTCAGCAAGGCCGCCGAAGCCTGCCACGTCACTCAGTCAACCCTCAGTGCGGCTATTCAGGAACTGGAATCGCAATTGGGAGTGGTTATTTTCGAGCGCAGCAAGAAGAATGTACTGATTACACCGCTCGGGGAGCGTCTGCTGCACCAGGCCCGGATTATCCTGGGGGACGTGGAAGACCTTGTCTCGCTGGCCAAATCCCACGATGAGGCTCTGGCCGGTGAAATCCGGCTCGGGGTCATCCCCACAATCGGTCCCTTTTTGCTACCCCATTTACTGGGGGAATTGCGCAAGCGTTACACCAAGCTGAAGCTGTTTCTCAAGGAGGATCTCAGCGCCCAACTGGTGCAGCGCCTGCAGCAGGGGGATCTGGATCTCATCATACTGGCCTTTCCCTATGCCACGCCCGACATGGAAACCCTGACCCTGTTTCGGGATGAGTTTCTGCTCTGCCTGCCCCAGGGCCATGCCCTGGAGAAAAGCAGGAATGTCCGGCAGCAGCAACTGCGTGGTGAGAAATTGTTATTGCTGGAAGAGGGGCATTGTCTTCGCGACCATGCCCTGGAAGCCTGTAAACTGGAATCCGCCGATACCGACCTTGTCTATCAGGGCACCAGTTTGCATACCCTGGTACAAATGGTGGCCAATGGACTCGGCGTCACACTCCTGCCGACCATGGCAGTGGAGGCAGACGTATTGGGAGAAACCCACTTGCCCCTGAAACACTTCGCCAGTGAGAATGTCAGTCGCGAGATAGGCATGGCCTGGCGAAAATCTGACCCACGCCGCGATGACTATCTGCTATTGGCCGAGTTTATACGTGAGCATGCCCACGGCCCCAAAGCGATTCCCGAATAGTAAGCCGCTGTCTAGCCGAGCAATGCTTTGACCCGTGCCTGCAGGGCAGGAACGACTTCTGCTTCGAACCATGGGTTGCGGCGCAACCAGAGCTGGTTTCTGGGTGACGGGTGGGGCGTAACAAAAGACTGCGGTGCAAATTGCGACCAGTTTTTAACCCGTTCGGTCAAGCTGCTGAATTTGCCAGGCAAGTAGTGGTTCTGGGCATACTGGCCGATCAGGATTGTGCACTGGATGTTTGGCAGCTGTTGCAGTAGCTGCTGATGCCACTGTCTGGCGCATTCTGGTCGAGGGGGCAGGTCTCCCGACTTTCCCTTGCCGGGATAACAGAACCCCATGGGCATGATTGCGACCTTGCTTTCGTCGTAAAAGTCCTCATCGCTTATTCCCATCCATTGCCGCAGGCGCTTGCCGCTGGCATCGTTCCAGGGAATGCCGGTGGCATGCACGCGGGTACCGGGCGCCTGACCGATGACCAGCAGGCGGGCTGAGGCTGCCATTTGCAGCACTGGCCTGGGTTCCGGAATCAGGCCCTGGCAGAGACGGCAACTGCGCACTTCTTGCAACAAGTGAACAAGTTCAGGGGCTGGACGCTGGGACATGAAAGCATTATAAAGCGGCGGACCCTCCAACAAGCAAGCCAGAAGGATTTCATGCGCGTTTTTGCCCTGTCCGATATTCATGTCGACTATGAACAGAACCTCGATTGGCTGGCGGAGCTGTCGGCCAGTGAGTATCAGGATGATCTGTTGCTGCTGGCCGGCGATGTATCCGATGACCTGGCGCTTTTGGAAGAGGTTCTGGGCAGTCTCGCCAGTAAATTCCGCAAGCTGTTTTTCGTGCCCGGCAACCACGAACTCTGGGTGCGTCGGCGCAGGCCGGACAGCAGTGAGCCTGGTCAGGCAGATAATGAAATCGCCTGTTCAGTGGAAAAATTCAAGTTGATCCGGCAGCGCTGTGAAGCCCTGGGTGTAGCCTGTGACGCCTGGCATCTGGACCAGCTCAGTATCGTGCCCCTGCTGGGCTGGTACGATTTCAGTTTTGGTGAGCCGGACCGCCATCTGCGCCGGGCCTGGCGAGATTTTCGTGCCTGTAGCTGGCCCCGGGAACTGGATTCTGCGGCCGCCATCACCGACTATTTCCTGCAACATAATGAGGCCAGTCTTGAGGTGAGCAATCAGACTGTGATCAGTTTTTCACACTTCCTGCCGCGTCTGGATGTAATGCCGGCACAGATTCCCACGCATCGGCGCCGCGTCTACCCGGTGCTGGGTAGCGCTGCCCTCGGGGAGCAGGTGGCCAGACTACAGCCGGACCTGCATGTCTATGGTCATAGCCATGTAAACCAGGCGATTACTCTGGGTGGCACCCGCTTTATCAACAATGCCTTTGCCTACCCTGACGAAACCAGTATTTCCCGAAAGCGCCTGCTTTGCGTCTGGGACAGTGAAGGAGGTATTCAGTGCTGAGCCTGGCCGATGATGAGTTGCATGTCTGGTACTGGCACTTCGATGCCGCCGGGCCTGACCATGGCATGGTGACGCCGGACAAAGCAGCCTGGCTGAGCAGCAGCGAGCGTGTCCGCTATGAACGGCTGCAACTGGCGCGGCGCCGACGCGCCTTTCTTGCCGGCAAGTTGTTTCTGCGGGAAGTGCTGAGTCACTATAGTGACCGACCACCGCAGAGCTGGGAATTTGTCGAGAATGACTACGGCAAACCGGCATTGAAAGACGGGCAGGAGAATCTGGCCTTTAATCTGTCCCATTCCCGTCAGGCTTATATGCTGGCGCTGTCGCGCCATGCCCGGACCGGAGCAGATATTGAATTCAGTGCCCGTCGGCGGCGCGTTGGCCGCCTGGCAGGGCGTTATTTTTCGGCGCCGGAGTGTGACTGGCTGCTGGCATTGTCCGAGGCCGGACAGCAGGAAGGCTTCTATTGTCTGTGGACCCTCAAGGAGGCCTATATCAAGGCCCGTGGTCTGGGACTGGCACTGCCGCTGGATTCATTCAGTTTTGATCTTGCCAGCGCTCCTGCCATTGCCTTTGCCGAGCATGAGGCGGCCCTGGCTTCGAGCCGGCAATGGCAGTTCTGGCGCCTGGCGGTACCCTGGCAATCAGAAGGGCATCCACCAGGACAATCAGCAGAGGCTGCGGATTACCATGCCGCCGTGGCGGTGGCTGCCGAAGGGCGGGCACTGAGCATCAGCAAGCAGTTTTTGTTCAATCCCCGGGGGGAGCCGGAGCTCTGTGAAAAGCGGATTCTGGCACAAAGCCCGGGCTTGCTGGCCGGACTAGCCGTCGATCAGTAACTCCACAGTAGTGGGTACCGGCCGCATCCGCACCGTGCGAATCACATTGTCCTTGGTCTGCACGATTTCCGCGTAATAGCCATCCAGTTTCACGCCCACAGACGAGTCCGGGATGGACTGCAGGATCTCCATCAACAAACCATTGATGGTTTTGGCATTGCCGCCGTCCAGATCCCAGCCCAGGGTGCGATTGATTTCCCGGATGCTGGTGGCACCGTCAATGAGGAAACTGCCGTCCACCTGGGCATGGATGTCTTTGCTGCTGGCGGCCAGGTCGGTGGTAAATTCGCCAACGATCTCTTCCAGGATGTCTTCCAGGGTGACGATTCCCTTGACGGCCCCGTATTCGTCCACCACCACCGCCATGCGCAACTTTCGGGTCTGGAAGTTGAAGAGCTGGGTGTGCAGGGGAGTGGATTCAGGAATGAAATAAGGCTCATTGGATTCCTGTACCAGCAAGGCCTTGTTCAGATTATCCACCTTCAGCAATTTGCCAACACTGCGCAAATGCAAAATGCCTACAATATTGTCGATATCCCCGCGATAGACAGGCATACGGGTATGCTGACTGCCGGCAATCTGGTCCAGCAGGGTCCCCAGATCTTCTTCGATATCAAGGCCGAGGATTTCATTGCGGGGCACGAGAATGTCGTTAACCGTGGCTTTTTCCAGATCGAGAATATTGAGCAGCATGCCGTGGCGGCGGCGAGGTATGCGTTCGCTGGATTCATACACCACGGTGCGCAGTTCCTCCTGGGTCAGTTGTTGTTGGCTGTCACCGGCATTGAGGGTGAATCCAAGCAGTCTGACCAGGCCATTGGACACGAAATTGACTACCCAGACCACGGGGTAGAGCACTTTTAACAGCAGGGCCAGCAGCAGACTGGATGGATAGGCGATGCGCTCGGGATACAGCGCGGCAATGGTCTTGGGCGTGACCTCGGCAAAGATCAGCACTATCAGTGTGAGCACCACGGCAGTGGCAAGAGGCGCCGGGTCACCCAGTAATTGAATGGCGATGCTGGTGGCAATAGATGCGGCGAGGAAATTGACAAAATTGTTGCCGATCAGAATTACGCCAATCAGCTTGTCCGGTTTTTCCAGCAGCTTGCTGGCCCGGGTGGCGCCGGCATGTTTTTCCCGCAGCAGGTGCTTGAGCCGGTAGCGATTCAGGCTCATCATGCCTGTTTCAGAGCTGGAGAAATAAGCCGAGGCGATAATCAGACCCAGGAAAAACAGCGACAACATCAGTAATGAAGGCGCTTCAGCTTCCATGGTAGTCGGGTCCTTCAGGCATGACTGGTGAACTCCTGGCCGGCATCAAGGGCCACGTAGTCAGGAGATGAGGAATTGAACAACAATTTTTGAACCGTAGAAGCCAAGCAACAGAAAGGCAAAACCGATGAGAGTGCCGCGAATTGCTGTGTTACCGCGCCAGCCGGACTGATGTCGCCCCCACAGCAGGATGGCAAATACGATCCAGGACAGAATGGAGAAGAAAGTTTTGTGGATCACGCCTTCCCGTTGCCAGATGTCCTCGACAAAGAACAGCCCGGCAACGATGCCAAGGCTGAGCAGCAATTGACCGATCCACAACAGTTCGAACAGAAACAGTTCCATGTCCTGCAGGGGCGGAAACTTGCTGAGAAAACCGCCCGCGTGGCCATGTTTGAGCTGGTAATTCTGGTAGGCCAGAAACAGGGCCTGCAATGCCGCAATGGTGATCACGCTGTAGGCCAGTATGGACAACACCACATGGCTGGCCAGTCCGGTACTCAATGCGGTGGGCTGCGAGCTGCTGTGAAAGAACAGGGAGGCCAGTATGGCCACGATGGCCAGAGGGAACAGGCCCAGAAACAGGTTCTGCAGCGGTTTGCGCAGGCTGCTGATCAACACCAGCACCGAGATGGAGACCGCGATCAGGGATGAAATCTCCATCAGACCGAACTGATAGCCGCCAGGGCTGCTAATCACACCAAAGGCACTGATGGCATGGGCGAGCACGGCCAATGCCCCAAAGCCCATGACGAGCTGGCGAGTGTCTTTTTTGCCGAAAAAATGGGCGCCCTGGAACAAACAGCCTGCCAGGTAACAGAGAACGGCAAATATTCCAGAAATTACGGTGACTTGCATGAACTACTTGGGCCTGAAATCAAGCCTCAAAGTGTCGCATATGTGTATAAGGGGTTGAAGTCCTTTTTTAAGTTGTCCGGTAACCGCTATAATCCGCGCTCGATTCACTTTCGCCAATTCAGGACAATCCGGGGCTTTGCCGTGTTTGATAATTTAACCGAGCGTCTTTCAGGTACTTTTCGCAAGCTTAGCGGCAAGGCCACGCTCACCGAGAGCAATATTCAGGATGCCCTGCGGGAAGTCCGCCGGGCCCTGCTGGAGGCCGACGTTGCCCTGCCAGTGGTCAAGGACTTCATTGATCGTGTCAGTCTGCGGGCCGTAGGGCAGGAAGTCTCGAAGAGCCTGAGCCCCGGCCAGGCCTTTATCAAGATTGTCCAGGCTGAACTCGAAGCCATCATGGGCAAGGCCAACGCCGAGCTGGATCTCAAGGCAGCGCCGCCCGCTATCATTCTCATGGCAGGCCTGCAGGGTGCCGGTAAAACCACCACTGTGGGCAAATTGGCTAACTGGCTGAAAACCCGGGCCAATAAAAAGGTCATGGTGGTCAGTGCCGATGTCTATCGACCGGCAGCGATTCAGCAGCTGCAAACTCTGGCCAGTGAAGTAGGGGTTGAGTTCTTCCCCAGTGAAACCGGGCAGACACCGGAAGTGATTGCCAAAAACGCGGTGGCCGAAGCCAGGCGCCAGTTCATGGATGTGCTGCTGGTGGACACCGCCGGCCGGCTGGCCATCGATGAAGAGATGATGGGGGAGATCAGCAGCCTGCACGCCCAGCTCAATCCCGTGGAAACCCTGTTCGTGGTGGATGCCATGACCGGTCAGGACGCTGCCAATACCGCCAAGGCGTTCAATGATGCCCTGCCGCTGACCGGTGTGGTGCTGACCAAGGCCGATGGTGATGCTCGCGGCGGTGCTGCCCTGTCGGTGCGACATATCACCGGTAAACCCATCAAGTTTATTGGTATGGGTGAGAAGCCCGATGCTCTGGAGCCTTTTTACCCGGATCGGATTGCTTCACGGATCCTCGGCATGGGCGATGTCCTGTCCCTGATCGAAGAGGCAGAGCAGAAGGTCGACAAAAAGAAAGCAGAGCGACTTGCCAAAAAGATCAAGAAGGGCAAGGGCTTTGACCTGGAAGACTTCAAGGAACAGCTCAAACAGATGCAAAACATGGGCGGTGTCGCCAGCATCATGGACAAGATGCCGGGCATGGGGGCCTTGCCGCCCGGTGCCGCCGGCATGGTGGATGACTCCCAGTTCCGCCAGATGGAAGCCATTATCAACTCTATGACCCTGCGTGAGCGAGTCAATCCCGATATTCTCAATGGCTCCCGCAAACGTCGTATTACCCAGGGCTCCGGTACCCAGATCCAGGATCTCAATCGCCTGTTGAAGCAGCACAAGCAGATGCAGAAGATGATGAAGAAGATGAAGGGCGGCAAAATGGCCAATATGATGCGTGGCCTGGGTGGTATGCAGGGACCCGGAGGCCCCGGAGGCTTCCCCGGTGCCGGAGGCGGCGGATTTCCACGCTTCTGACGGGGTTTTCACCATCGGGAAAATCCCGCCGGCCAGGGCTTTTATAAGCCTTTTACGCTTCCATCTGGTCGGCAATTGACATAGAATACCCGCCTTTTTACCCGGGCTCAGAGCGCCAGCTAAAAAAGCACGCCTAAGTTCATGTAATTCAAAGAATTTTACTGACAGGAAAAATTTATGGTCACTATTCGCTTGTCTCGTGGTGGGGCCAAGAAGAAACCTTTTTACCACATCACTGTTAGCGACAGCCGTCGTGCCCGAGATGGCCGCTTTATTGAGCGTCTCGGCTTTTTTAATCCTATGGCCCGTGGCAAGGAAGAACGTCTGCGTCTGGACCTGGATCGCATGTCTTATTGGCAGTCCCAGGGCGCGCAGCTGAGCCCGCGTGTTACGCGTCTGGCTAAGGACGCCAAGGCCGCGCCGAGCACCGAGGCCTGATTAGCGCTGGCTGCAGTTCTGCATGAGCCGGACCGAATCAGCCACGAAGAAGTTAACCCTGGCCAGAGTCGGCAAGATTCATGGCATCAAGGGTTGGCTCAGACTGAATTCCTATACGGAGCCGGCAGACAATGTGCTTCAGTACCAGGAATTCCTGGTGCAACAGGATGGCGCCTGGCGGACTCTGCAACTGGATCAGTCCAGGTGGCAGGCCGACAAGCTGATTGTGCATTTTCAGGGCTATGACAGCCCGGAAGCAGCCCGCGAACTGACCGGGCTGGATTTGCAGATAGAAGCCGGGCAATTGCCGGCACTGGCTGAAGGCGACTATTACTGGCATCAGTTGCAGGGCCTGTCAGTGCAGAATCTCGACAACGAGATTCTCGGCAGCGTCAAAACAATGATGGCTACCGGCGCCAACGATGTTCTGGTAGTCAGCCCCACGGGGCAGAGTCTCGATACAAGGGAACGATTGATTCCCTGGTTGTACGGGACAGTGGTCCGGGAAGTGGATCTGGCGGGCCAAACCCTGATTGTGGACTGGCCGGCAGACTATCTGGCCTGAATACAGCAAAGCCGAGCAGGGTGGCAAGGGGGTTGAATGCAGGTTGGAATTGTCAGCTTGCTCCCGGAAATGTTTGCGGCCTTGAGCGACTACGGCATCAGTGGCCGGGCGGTAAAACAATCGCTGGTGGATTTGCACTTCGTCAATCCCCGGGATTTTACCGAGGATCGTCACCGCACAGTGGATGACAAGCCCTATGGCGGTGGCCCGGGCATGTTGATGAAGACTGAACCGCTGGTGGCGGCCATCCGCTCAGTGCGGCAGTCGCTGGCAACAGCGCCGGGACAACGGATACGCAGTATCTATCTGTCGCCCCAGGGCAGGCCCCTGACCCAGGAACTGGTCAGTGAGCTGGCTGGTGAGGCGGCCCTGATCCTGGTCTGCGGTCGCTATCAGGGCATTGATGCCCGGGTGATCGAGTCCGAAATCGATGCAGAGGTCTCCCTGGGAGACTTCGTGATCAGCGGCGGCGAAATGGCCGCCATGGTGTTGCTGGATGCTCTCATCCGTTTACAACCCGGTGCCCTGGGTGATGAGGATTCAGCCTTGCAGGACAGCTTCAGTGAGGGGCTGCTGCATTGGCCGGAATACACCAGGCCGGCGAATTATGCAGGCCAGGCAGTACCGGATGTATTGCTAAGTGGTGATCACCAGGCAATACATCGCTGGCGCTTGAAGCAGAGCCTGGGAGCGACCTGGCTGAAGCGGCCGGATTTGTTGAACGAGATTAATTTGAATGACGAGCAGGAGAGCCTGTTAGCGGAATTCAAGCAGGAATACCAAGCGCTCGCGGGTGAATAGCAGCCCGGGCGGAACTTTTCAGGAGTGAGTGTGATGAGCAAGAACAAGATCATTGAACAGCTGGAAACCCAGCAGATGGAAAAAGATCTGCCGGAATTCGGTCCTGGCGACACAGTGGTCGTGCAGGTAAAAATCAAGGAAGGCGATCGTGAACGCCTGCAGGCCTTCGAAGGTGTGGTAATCGGCAAGCGTAATCGTGGCCTGAACTCTTCCTTTACTGTTCGCAAGATCTCCCACGGCGTGGGTGTTGAGCGTACCTTCCAGACTTACAGCCCGCTGGTGGACAGCGTCAAGCTGAAGCGTCGCGGTGATGTGCGTCAGGCCAAGCTGTACTACCTGCGCGAACTGACCGGTCGTGCTGCGCGTATCTCCGAGAAGCTGGACAAGAAGCCCAGCTCCGAGGCAGCGTCCAGCTAGGATCAGGGATTTCCTGGTCTGCCCGGACCCTGTATTTAAAAATGGGAAGAGTGCCCCGGGTGCTCTTCTCATTTTTTGTTTCCGGCCTGGAAAAATGGCAGTATGGCCAGTGAAAGGCTTTTGCCTGTGGCCGGTCTGTTACTCTGAAAGCCGGGCAGGCAGTCTGTCCACCCGGCATGAATACCGTCCGTCCTATCAGCAGGAGCGAGTTTGATGAATTTGACGCGATTACTTCCAAGCATACTGGTCCTGAGTCTGGTGGCGACAGCGGCTGTGGCGCAGCAAGCCCCGGCCGAATTGCGTGACAAGCTGGTGCAATCCCTCGAGGTAGCCTCGGGCGGACAACTGCAGATCGTGGCTATCAAGCGCACGCCCCTGGATGAAATCTACGAAGTGGAGCTCAATACCGGGGAGTTGCTCTACAGCGACCGCAGCGGTGACTATCTGTTCGCCGGTGATATGTACCAGACCAGCAATGATGGATTGCTGAATCTGTCTTCCGCTACTCGCCAGCTGCGTAATGCCGAAAAAATCGCTGCCATTGATGAGCAGGAGATGATCATCTTTTCGCCAGACAGCACCAGGGCTACCATCACTGTTTTTACCGATGTGGATTGCACCTACTGTCGCGCTTTGCACAGGGATATGGAAACCCTGCTGGATCTGGGGGTAGAGGTGCGCTATCTGGCCTACCCCCGCGGTGGTGAGCAGGCCAGTTCTTTTGCCAAGATGAATTCAGTGTGGTGTTCCGATGATCGCAAGAAATCCCTGACCCAGGCCAAGAACGGGCAGAACCTGCCCAACCGGGAATGCGATAATCCCGTCATGGCACATTACGCCCTGGGCAATGAGCTGGGCATCTCGGGTACGCCGGCTATCGTGTTCCCCGATGGTCAGTTGATTCCCGGTTATCTCGATGCCGCCACCCTGGCGGAAATGCTGAAGCTTAACTAGTTTCTGTCGCTTTGACCCATCGCCTCAGGGCGGTGGGTTTATTCGCCCAATCCAGTATAATTCGCGCTTCAATCGAACCTGGATGGAAGCAACTCTTGAGTAAGGAAATCCCCGCAAAATTCCGAGTCGGCCTGTGTGGGCTGGGCACCGTTGGTGGTGGCACCCTGAAGCTGTTGGCCGACAACAGTCATGAAATCCAGCGCCGCGTTGGTTGCCCGATAGAAATCGTGCATACAGCCACCCGCAGCCCCAAGCCAGACCTGGTCAAGGCAATTGCCCGCAGTGGCTCGGACCCTTTCGCCGTTGCCAATGATCCGGAAGTGGACGTGCTGGTGGAAACCATGGGCGGTTTTGATCCGGCCTTCGAAGTGGTCCGCCAGGCTCTGGCCAATGGCAAACATGTGGTGACCGCCAACAAGGCACTGATCGCCGAGCGTGGCAATGAGCTGTTTGCAGTGGCCAAAGAGAATAATGTTTCTCTCGCCTTTGAGAGCAGCGTGGCCGGTGGCATTCCCATCATCAAGGCCTTGCGCGAAGGTCTGGCCGCCAACCGAATCGACTGGCTGGCGGGCATCATCAACGGTACCGGCAATTTTATACTTTCGGAAATGTCAGCCAGGGGCAGGCAGTTTGAGGACGTGCTGGCCGAGGCCCAGGCCCTGGGTTACGCCGAGGCTGATCCCACTTTCGACGTGGAAGGAATCGATGCTGCCCACAAGCTCACCATCATGGGCGCTATCGCCTTTGGTATTCCCCTGCAGTTTGAGCGCACCTACACCGAGGGCATCAGTTTCATCACGCCCGAAGATATCGACTATGCCGATGAATTGGGCTATGTCATCAAGCACCTGGGGATTGCCCGCATGACTGATAAGGGTGTGGAGATGCGTGTGCATCCAACCCTGGTCTCCCGGTCCCGGTTGCTGGCCAATGTCAATGGGGTGGGTAATGCCGTGCTGGTTCATGGCGATGCCGTAGGTTCCACTCTTTACAATGGTCCCGGGGCTGGCGCCATGGCGACTGCCTCGGCGGTGGTGGCTGATGCAATAGACCTGGCCCGTCAGGCCATGGCAGGCAGTAGCAAACCGGTTTATCCGCCACTGGGTTTTCTGAACAGCGATACCGACAAGGCGGTGCTGGATATCGAAGAGATTGAGGCGGAATACTATCTGCGCATCCCGGCCGTGGACAAGGTTGGCGTGATGGCGCGGATCTCGAATATTCTGCAGGAGCACGATATCAGCATAGAAGCAGTAATTCAGAAAGAGGCCAGCAGTGAATCCGTGTCTATCGTCATTCTTACTCACAATGCGATAGAGAAAGAATTAAACCGGGCACTTTCGGCCATCGCCGCGCTCAGCGATGTGGTGGGCGAGATTACCAGGATTCGCGTAGAGCCATTCCACGATAACAAGGATTGATCAGTCCTTTTCAGGGCTTTAAGGGCAGAGTTGTGAAATATATCAGCACCAGGGGCGGATGCTCCGATTACGGATTCAAACAGGTTTTGCTGACTGGCCTGGCGCCGGACGGAGGTCTGTTTGTTCCCGAGCAATTGCCGAACTTCAGTGCCGAGGACATGGAATCCTGGAAACAGCTCAGCTATCCGGAGCTGGCATTGAAAATCATCAGCCCCTTCGTGGCGGATGAGATTCCCGAGGCTGATTTGTCCCGCATCATCCATGAAAGCTATGCCGATTTCGATGATCCCGCGGTGGCACCATTGACGCAATTGGGTGACAGGGAATGGGTGCTGGAGCTGTTCCATGGCCCCACCCTGGCATTCAAGGATTTCGCCCTGCAGGTACTGGGACGGCTGCTTGATTATGTGCTGACCGAAAATGATCAGCGGGTGGTGATTCTCGGTGCCACCTCTGGTGATACTGGCTCGGCAGCGCTGGAAGGCTGTCGCCATTCGGATCGGGTGGATATTTTTATCCTGCATCCCCATCAGCGGGTCTCCGATGTGCAGCGCAAGCAGATGACCACGGTGCCCGGCGACAATGTATTCAATCTGGCTGTCGAAGGTAATTTCGATGACTGCCAACGCATCGTCAAAGCGGCATTTGCCGATCAGAGCTTTCTGCCAGACGGGCGGCAATTGGTAGCGGTCAACTCCATTAACTGGGCCCGCATATTGATGCAGATTGTTTACTACTTCTCTGCTGCCCTGCGCCTGGGTGCGCCGCAGCAGGCGGTGTCCTTTTCGGTGCCCACGGGGAATTTCGGTGACATCTATGCCGGCTATCTGGCCAAGCATATGGGCTTGCCCATCGAGCGCCTGGTGGTGGCCACCAACAAGAACGATATCCTGCATCGCTTCGTCAGTGCCAATGACTATTCGGCCACGGAACTGAACAAGACTTACAGCCCCAGCATGGACATCCTGGTGTCCAGTAATTTCGAACGCTATCTGTTCGATCTGTTCGACCGCAATCCGCAAACCCTGTCAGGATTCATGTCCGGGGTCGGCAATCAGTCATTGAGTGTCAGCGATGAACAGTGGCAGCGGGTCAGGGAAGAGTTTGACAGTGCCAGTGTCGATGACGAAACCACCTGCCGGTTGATTGCCGAAGTCTATGGCGCCAGCGGCGAGCTATTGGATCCCCACACGGCGGTAGGCCTGCAGGCGGCCAGGGAATGTCTGGCAGGGCGTGCTGAACCGGCCATCACTCTGGCCACCGCGCATCCGGCCAAGTTCAGTGATGCGATCACTGCCGCCGGTCTGCCTACTCCGCAATTACCTGCCCATCTGGCAGATCTGTTTGACCGTGAAGAGCGCTATACCGTGGTTGCCAATGAGATGTCGGCGGTCACCGACTTCATCAGTCAGCACGCCCGGCGCTGATTATGGGCGTCACTATTGAGAGACGCCCGGTAATTGCCGATCTGGAGTTTCCGGATCAACTCCATCCACTGCTGAAGCGCATTTATCGGCAGCGCCAACTGGGCAGTCCGGAAGAGCTGGATCTGGGTTTCAGCAAACTGCTGCCGCCCGACAAGTTGAAAGGCATGACGGCGGCCACTGGCTTGCTGGAGCAGGCGCTGCGAGAAGACTGGCGCATTCTCATTGTTGCCGACTTCGATGCCGATGGCGCCACCAGTTGTGCCGTGGTGATGCAGGCACTGCGGCAGATGGGAGCCACCCATGTAGACTACATCGTTCCCAATCGTTTCGACTACGGCTACGGATTGACACCGGAAATCGTAGCGCTGGCAATCCAGCGCGATCCCCATCTGATCATTACCGTGGACAATGGTATCTCCAGCATCGACGGCGTGGAGGCAGCCCTTGCCGCGGGTGTCCGGGTGCTGGTGACAGATCACCATCTGGCACCCGAGCAATTGCCCCGGGCCGATGCCATCGTCAATCCCAATCAGCCTGGCTGTGATTTTCCCAGCAAGAGTATCGCCGGTGTCGGCGTGATTTTTTATGTCATGCTGGCACTGCGGGCACGACTGCGCGAACAGGGCTGGTTTGCCGAGAAGGCCATTGCCGAGCCGCAACTGGCTGAATTGCTGGACCTGGTTGCCCTGGGTACGGTGGCCGATGTAGTGGCCCTTGATCATAACAACCGCATTCTGGTGGATGCCGGTCTGCGGCGAATCCGGGCAGGGCGCAGCCGTCCTGGCATCATGGCGCTGCTGCAGGTGTCCAATCGTCAGGCGCAGAATCTGTCGGCCAGTGACCTGGGCTTCAGTCTCGGTCCGCGACTCAATGCCGCTGGCCGTCTCGATGACATGTCCACCGGTATCGAATGTCTGATGGCCACTGATGCCCTGGGGGCAGAGCGACTGGCAAGGCAACTGGATGGGATGAATCAGGATCGCAAGCAGATCGAATCGGAGATGAAAGAGCAGGCCTTTGCCATTCTCGATCAACTGGATCTGGCTGATCAGCAATTGCCTGCTGCCCTGTCCCTGTTTGATCCGCGCTGGCACCAGGGCGTGGTGGGTATTCTGGCGTCCCGGGTCAAGGACCGGGTGCACCGGCCGGTGATTGCCTTTGCCGAAGTGGATGAGAGCGGCAGTGGCGAGTTGAAGGGCTCAGCCCGCTCCATCAAGGGCTTCCACATCCGTGATGCCCTGGATGCCGTCGCCACCCGCCATCCTGGTCTTGTCAACAAATTCGGGGGTCATGCCATGGCCGCCGGGCTAAGCCTGCCGCGAGACCGCTTTGAGGAGTTCAGTCAGGCCTTTGCCGATCAGGCCCAGCGCATGCTCAGCGAGGAATTGCTGTCGGCCCGGGTTTACAGTGATGGTGAAATCGCTGCCGAAGACTTGCAGTTACAAACGGCAGAGATGCTGCGCCAAGCAGGTCCCTGGGGGCAGGAGTTTCCGGAACCCCAGTTTGATGGTCGCTTCAAAATCCTGCAGCAGCGGGAGGTTGGCAAAGGCCATTTGAAATTGCTGCTCTGCCCACCTGACAATCCCCAGCATTGCCTGGATGCCATCGCCTTCAATGTGGCGGCCGAGGACTGGCCCGCCGCCGATGCCAGTGAGATCGATCTCGTCTACCGTCTGGAGCGTAATGAATTTCGCGGTCAGTGCAGTCTGCAACTCATGGTCGAGCACATAATCGCCAGTCGTTGAAATCGGCTGCACGATTAGAGAGGCTGCCTGGGTAATATCAGGCCTTGGTGCGCAAAATCCAGTGTTACAGAGGCAAACGCGATGATATTTCGTGCAAAATCAGAAGATCTGCCGTGGTTTTATCAGCTTGTCAGATAGGTGGACCTTGGCTATGGCTAGTGAATTAGAGAACTTAGTCGAGATCAGGATTAGATAGAGCGTTAATACTTCCTGTACCGGCAGCGATCTCGTCAATGAAGTTGCGTATAGCATTTAGCACTTCAATTTCATGGGTCACAAACACCCAGTGATCAGCGTCTTCCAGTACCAGTACGCGTGAATCACGCACCTCGGATGCGAATCTTTCGATCTGCGGTAGCTTGCGTGCCCGTTCCATTGCGAATAGTTCTGCTACTGTTGCTTGCACTTCTGGATCTTCAGCGTCGTACCAGCCTTCCATCAACGCCTCGGGCGACCCGGCAAGGGCATAAATGGATAGTGCAGGCACTGTGATCTTGTCGTACGCGGGCGCTATCAGCCCACGCATTAAGGCATCCAGATAGATCATGTTGTGTTTGATGTTGCCAGTGGCCAGGTCATAGCTGGCAATGATCTCACCCTCGGGGATAGTGTGCGTGCGACCCAGGCGCCGGGTGTAGCTTTCCAGAGCTTGATAAGACAGGGTTTCCGAAGGCCGCGCCGGGGGTTCCGTTGGCAGCAGCATGCTTAGCTGGCGGTGTTTCTTCAGCGCGTCGCTGGAATTCACCGATACCCGATCATAGGCGGCATCAAGATATATCAGGCCGTCAACGCGTTCGGCATGATGGGCACCGAGATAACTCAGTTCCTCACCACCAAAGGAATGGCCTACCAGAATTGCCGACTCAATACCGAGCGTGTCCATTATGCTCAAAACATCCTGGCTCAGTCGCGCTATCTCATAGCCTCGCTCAGGCTTGCTTGAATCCCCGGTGCCGCGGCGAGTAATGCCTACCACATTGAAATCCTGCGTCAGTTCAGGTGCAACCTCATCGTAGCTGTGAACTGTAGCGCCAAGGCCCGGTAACAAGACAAGAGTCGGCGCATCGGTTTTTACTTCCTCCCGCCAGTCCAACACTTCCAGGCGCACGTCCGGCTCCACAGAAATATAGCTGACCTCATGAGGTGACTTGTCACTCCAGCTAGAGGAGCGCTCAATTTCATGGTCCGACTGGCCAGGTAAGGGGCAGATTGAAGTGTTGTTGCCGAGCAAGCCGGGAATTACCAGTTCTTTGCGCAGCATGCGTTCAGCTTCAAAAGCAGTTATCAGTATGGAAGTGTTTTCAACAATACTGGCCTTACCGAGAGTTAGTGTGTAGCTTTGCCGCTTAAATGCCTCTACCCAGTCGTGGGTATACACAGCACTGCTCAAGGAATCCACTTGGCTACTATCCAAGCCGATAAACTGAGCGGTGACCAGATCCGGCTGGACACCGCGCTTCAGACACTCTATTTCGATTTCATTATTGTTACTATTACGTTCCGCCTTGCAGCTACCCAATTCAGGAAAGTTTCGGCGCTGGCCATCGACAGGTAATTCGTAACTGCTCGGTTTGAGCAAACTTCCAAAAACTTCAACAACTAATTGAGTGCTTGGATCCCGCATCACCAAATCGATTTTATCTGCTGCCAGCATCCAATAGCTGGTTTCAGTAGCAGCTATCGGATCATAGCGATTCTCTGCAGAAACAGAAGGACGTAATACCACGTCTTCGGCAAGTGAGTCAGACGTGACCCGGGCGCGGGTTCGAATTCGATCAAAGCGCCATTCAATGCTGTGGTCACGATGCCCGTCGGCTGGCGTGAACCACTCCGCAAGCAGCTCTCGATATTGTATAGGAGTGGCAAAGGTCATGGCCCCGGATTCGTAGCTATTCAGCACCTCAGGAAGCCAGCGAGCCTGGGCAATCAATTGATTTTGCGCTTCTGTCGCATTGGCATCGCCAATGATTGCAGCCGGAAAGCAGGCAGTTGCCGGCTGCAGAATTACCTGATCTTCCAGTTCCACATTATCCGAATTGACCAAGGCGGCATTTAATGCAAAAGCCCGTTGCCAATTGTATAAAGACTGTGGCGGATAGACCGCGATAAACATTCCAGCCACGGCAAACCAGAATGACAGGTAGGCATGTCTTGTTTGCTGACGGCAGTACAAGAACCAGAAAATTAATACTGCCCCTGTAAGACTCGCGATCACCGCGAGCACTGCCTGCATCCACATCAATGGCTCCAGAGTCGTGTTCAGCTCAATGCCAATCAAGGCGATAAGCGGCTGCGTAACACTCCAGCCCGGTAACAGAAACACAAAAAACACGCCCACTATTAACAAGATCAGCTTGCGTAGAGTGGGTGCCAGCAGGGCTGCCATCAGAAACAACGGCACAATCACGGCTGATTCCATGCTCTCGAAGCCGAAGGCGTAACTCAAGGCCAGGCCAAGGCCCATGCCCTCAGACAAATTGATGATGAAGCGGGACAATAATACCGGCGACAAGAACACCAGCACCATGAACAGCAACTTGGCTAGCACCCAGTCACGCCGCTTGACAGGTCTTGTTAGCCAGTCATGATGCAAACTTGCGGCAGGGTCCTGCTGAATGACCGAGATCATCAGCAGCAATCCCAAAGCAAAACCAATCCAGTGAATATTAACTTTCAAGAATCTCCAAAAGTTATCATCACCGGCTATATTGCTGATATCCATGTTGGCGATAACTGGCACGATGAAAAATATCGCCAGTGCCATCAGTATCAGGGGCAACAGACCAAGAATGTCCTTCTTGAGTATGGCCAGAATCACTGAAAATTGCTGCTTCATGCTGCCGCCTCCATCCTGATGGACCTTGCCTCACGAATCAGCACCTTACTGATTTGACGCAGGCTCATGGGCGTCTCTTCAACCTGAACAGCACCAAAGCGCTGTGCCAATTGCGCCTGCAAGTCATCATGATTTTTGAAACCGGTATCGATAAACTGCAGGGAGTGACCCTGGGTCTGCGGTGCCAACCAGGTCTCGGGCGCTGAGCTTGGCCAGTCTTTTTGTGCTGACAGCGTGACATGGACTTCACGAAAACGACCACGCAGCGACTCAATGGATTCCTGGAATGACAGGGAACCATCGTCCATAAAAGCAATATGGCTGGTAAAAAATTCAATCTCTGAAAGCTCATGAGAGGAAATCAGAATCGTGGTTTCATCAGCCTGCTCAAGAAGACCATCCACCACCTCGTCACGGGTCAGGGTGTCCATGCCGCTGAGAGGTTCATCGAGAATCAGTAGCTTGGGACGAAAGGCGAGCCCTGCAATCAATACCGTTTTCATGCGCATGCCATGGGAGAGCTTGCTCAATTGCCGTGACGGCGGTAATTGCATGCGCTCCCGCAGGGTTTTTTCCAGACCACGATCCCAGTTGGGATAGAAGGCACGCAGGTAGTCAAAGTACTGGGCGATAGTCAGGCGCTCAGGCAGTTCCTGATTTTCCGAAACATAACCAATCTTCCGGAACATCTCCGGCTTTAGTTGCCGGCTATCCACACCTAACACTTCGGCACTGCCGCGTGTCGGTTGCAGGATATTGGTAAGAATGCGCATGGTGGTGGTCTTGCCAGCGCCATTGGTGCCAACCAGTGCAAAGGCTGAGCCTTCCGGTACCTGCAGATTGACTTCCTTAAGGACCTGCACCTTGCCATAGGTCTTCGTAAGATTACGGGTTTTAATCATCATCGTTGACCACCTTCAGGTTTTGCAGGCTCTGCCACTGCACGTCGATGGCTTCATGCACATCATTCAGCGAAGCACCCACACGGCGGGCTTCCACGACCAGTTGCTCCACTTCCTGCCCGAGCAGCTTGTGCCGATCACCCTGGCGCGCCGCAGGTGGCTGGGCCACAGACGTACCCCGCCCAGGACTGGCAATCAACCAACGCTCCTGGATCAGGTGTTGCACCGCCTTGTGGGCAGTATTGGGGTGAATTTTCAGGTCTTTGGCTATGGTCCGCACCGAGGGAAATGGATCGCCAGGCTTCAGGGCGCCACTGAGAATAGCCTTGGTGGCGGCATAGACGACCTGGTCGAAGATTGACTGGCCGGATTCGGGATTTAGTTTTAATGGTGTCATATCTGTAGTGTGACACATAAAGCAGGCAAGTCAAGCTGGAGTTTCTGAAAATTCCAGGCAATAAATTCTGGGCAATAAAAAGGCGAGGCCCGAAAGGCTCGCCTGTTTCGAATTGCTGTAGTGATTTACTGTGGTTCGCTCATAATCATGGTGTGCACCGTGGCCATGACTTCACGGAACCGGTTACGTTCTGAGCCCATCAATTCACCAATGGGCGGACCACCCAGGTTATAGATGTCGCCACGCAGGGCTGGCAACAGATAGTTGGTGACATCGTTGTTCTGCGCTTCATCAAAAGTGAACACATCGATCACCGCGAGAATAGCCTGCTCACGATTGTGTTCGTCCAGATCGAGATAGGCGATGATATCGGTAATGGCAGTTTTCAGCATATTCAAGTTGTCGGTGATCACTGCGGGATCCGGCGACTGGGTATAAAGCCTTGACCAGTCGTTGAATTCGTCTGCACGATTTTTCCGGAAATCGGGTCTACTTGTTCAGTTGTTGATGAGGTCGGCGATGACTCGGCTCCGGACTGCTGCTGCGGCCAAATCCTGTGGTTTGGAAAAACAGGCTGGACTGCATCAAGAACGGGCCCACAGCTGCCGACTTTCCATGACAGCAAGGGTGGCTTTTGTTACTTTTTGACAATCTTTGCGTTAAATAAGGGCATAAACTTTAACGCTTCAACCAGATTCTTCGCCAGGATTAAGAATGCTTCGTAATATATTGATATATATAGCTTTGTTGCTGTCCCCCGGTCTCTTGCTGGGCAATGTGCACAAGACTGATCAGATTGAAGTGGAGCTGATTTCCGAAACCCGCAATGTGGTGCCGGGGGAAACACTCTGGCTGGCTATTCGCCTCGACCCCATTGAGCACTGGCATACCTACTGGAAATTCGGCGGTGACAGTGGTGAAGCCACTGAAGCCAGTGACTGGCAGTTGCCGGCCGGTGCCGAAGCTGGCGAGATAGTCTGGCCGATCCCGGAATGGACACCGTTCCTGGGTTCTGAACTGGTGACCTTTACCTATGAGCGGGAAGTCTACCTGCCCATTCCGGTCTCGGTGCCGGCTGATTTGAGTGCCGACAGTTTTGATATTGCCACCCATATCGCCTGGCAGGTTTGTGATGAGATCTGTATTCCCGGCGAAGCCGATTTTTCCCTTTCCCTGCCGACAGGTGAGCAGCTGGAAATTGATCCGCGCTGGCAACAGGGCTTTGCCGATGCACGCGCCCACACCCCGGTTCCGGCAACAGAGCACCAGCTTCAGGCCAGCTTCAACGACCATGATGGCAAGATCAATGTCATGGTGGCCGCCGATGAAGAACTGTTTGCCGATGTTGATGAGGCCTGGTTCTTTCCCACCGAGCGCCGCATCATGCGCTATGCCCCATTCCGGGATGTGATGCTGGACGGTAACCGGCTGCAGATCAGCACCGAACAACACCGCCGCTACGACGGGCTGGAAGAGATGGCCGGTCTGCTGGCCTTCGTCGATGACGAGGGGAACTGGCAGGGCTATGACATTGAAGCCCGGCGCAGCGCTGTGGCCTGGGATAACAGCATTGAAGTGGAACTGCTGTCGGAAAACAGCTCCGTCGCCCCCGGTGAGACCTTCTGGCTGGGACTGCGCCTGCAGCCCAAAGCGCACTGGCATACCTATTGGCGCATGGGCGGTGACAGCGGCGAGCCCACCAGTCTGAATGAATGGCAGGCACCGGAGGGCACCGAGATCGGCGAGATTCAGTGGCCGGCACCACACTGGCTGCCTTTCTATGACACCGATCTGGTGAATTTCGGCTACGAAGAAGAGGTTCTGTTGCCGGTATCGGTCACCTTGCCGGCCGATTATGCGGGTGACACAGTTGAATTGAGCACTCTGGCGTACTGGAATGTGTGCGACCAGATCTGTATTCCGGGTGAGCAGCGTCTGGGCCTGAGCCTGCCAGTCACCGATGCGGCTGAACTGGATGCCGGCACTGCCGCACAATTTGCCGCAGCGCGCGAGCAATTGCCGGAAACCGATCATGATATCGAGTCTCTGATTGCCGTGGCAGGGGAGAGGGTCAGCCTTGGTTTTGAGTCCACTGAAGTTTTGTTCAGTGACTATGCGGACGCCTGGTTCTTCCCGGAGCAGCGGCGCATCATCAGTCCCGGGCCGCTGCGCGATGTCAGCATCCAGGCCAATCTGTTACAGATTACCCACCAGCAACCCCGTCGCATGCTGGATAACCCGGAAGCCTTTGGCGTGCTGGTGCTGGCCGATGCCGACGGCAATCGTCGGGCCTTTGAATTCGATAACCCGGCCAGCAATGCCAGCACCACCACTATTGCGCCAATGGCGTCCGTCAGCAGCGAATCGGCCGGTGGCGGCAGCGCCGGGGCAGGGGGCAGCATCCTCCTGTATATGGGTTTTGCCATGCTGGGCGGGCTGATTCTGAACCTGATGCCCTGTGTGTTTCCGGTACTTTCCATCAAGGCCCTCAGCATTGCCAAGAATGTCGGTGAGAGTCGGCGCCGACAGCGCCTGGACGGACTGGTTTATACCGCCGGCGTGGTACTTGCCTTTGTGGCCTTGGCCTCGGTGCTGATCGCCTTGCGGGCGGGTGGCGAAGCCATCGGCTGGGCTTTCCAGTTCCAGCAGCCCTGGTTCCTGGCTTTTATTGTTTATCTGTTCTTCCTGATGGGCCTGAGCCTGTCCGGTGTGTTTGAAATCGGGGCCGGATTGATGAATGCCGGCTCCGGACTGACTGCCCGCAAAGGGTATCAGGGCTCATTCTTTACCGGCGTGCTGGCCACAACGGTAGCGACACCCTGCACAGCGCCTTTCATGGGGCCAGCTATCGGTTTTGCCCTGACCCAATCCTGGCTGGTGGCCATGGCGGTTTTTGTTGCCCTGGGACTGGGAATGGCGTTACCTATTTTGCTGCTGTCCTTTGCGCCGGTGTTGACCTCCTATCTGCCCAAGCCCGGCGCCTGGATGGAAACCTTCAAGCAGGTCCTGGCTTTCCCCATGTACCTGTCAGCCCTGTTCTTCCTGTGGGTGCTGGGTAACCAGGTGGGCGTGATGGGTATGTCCCTGGTGCTGGCGATCTGTATTCTGATGGCCTTTGCCGCCTGGCTTTACCAGCGCCGCTTCAGCTTTGGCCCGCTGTTTCGCACCATGTCGGCGGCAACCGCCGCCCTGGTACTGCTGGTTGCCGTTTACGCCCTGCAAACGCCTTTCCTGAGTCCGCGAGCACCGGCTGCGGCGGTGGCGGAGATCGGTGCCGATGGTGAACCGGTCAATGCAGAGTTTATTCCCTTCAGCAGTGCCGGCGTGGCCGAGTTACGGGCCGCGGGACGACCGGTATTTGTGAACATGACTGCGGACTGGTGTATCACCTGCCTGGCCAATGAGCAGACCAGTCTCAGCTCGGATCGGGTGAAGCAGGTGATGGCAGATAATGACATTACCTATATGAAAGGCGACTGGACCAATGAGGACCCTGAGATTACGGCGGTGCTGGAACAGTTCAATCGGCCCTCGGTGCCACTGTATGTGCTGTACCCGGGAGATGTGAATGCCGAGCCCATCATCCTGCCGCAGATCCTGACGCCAGGCATACTCACGGAAGCCTTTGAAAACATCTGATACAGGGACTGAAGCGATTGCGTCTGTTTAGAACCAGCCTGTATTTACTGATCCTGCTGCTCCCGCTGTCAGTCCGGGCGGCCGAGCTTGCTGCGCCTGGGTTCAGCGCCGCCCACAATCGCGCCCAGTCTTTGCCGCGTCTGCAGAGTCTGCTCATCAGTCACGGTGGCGAGCTGGTTTTTGAGCAGTACTACAACGGCACCGACCCCCGTCGTCCCGCCAATATGAAGTCGGCTTCCAAGAGTGTGATTTCTGCCCTGGTGGGGCTGGCGGTAGAGCAGGGTTATATCGAGTCTGTCCACACCCCCATAGCCCGCTACTTCCCGGAATATATTTCTGCCGAGCGCAACAGCGACAAACTCGGCATTACCATCGAAGACCTGCTCACCATGCAGTCGGGCCTGGAGACCACCAGCAATCGTAATTACGGTCGCTGGGTATTGAGTGACAACTGGGTGGAATTCGCCATTGATCAGCCTCTGGTGGCCGAACCCGGCACCCGCATGCTGTACAGCACCGGCAGTACCCACCTGCTGTCAGCCATACTTACCCGCGCCACGGGCATGGATACCAAGCGTTTTGCCCAGCAGGCCCTGACCCGGCCACTGGGTTACTCCATGTCCTACTGGTCACAGGATCCCCAGGGTATTTATTTTGGTGGTAATGATATGGAGATGACGCCAAGGCAGATGCTGCTGTTTGGCGAGTTATATCTGAATAATGGTAAACACCAGGGTGAGCAGATTCTTTCGGCGCAGTGGGTCGAGCGCTCCTATCAGGCCCATGCCCGCTCGCCTCGCGGGCAGGGCCGCTTCTACGGCTATGGCTGGTGGCTGCGAGATCTTGCCGGCATGCAGGTACCAGTAGCCTGGGGCTATGGCGGTCAATTGATCTTTGTAGTGAAGGAACTGGATCTGGTGGTGGTTGCCACCTCTGACAGTGACCCGGATCCGCAGCGGCGTAGCCATTTGCGCCGCATCTATGATCTGGTGGAGGAAGCAATTCTGCTGCCGGTGCGACGGGCCAGCGAGGAATCCCTGGCTTCATTGCAGCAGTCGCAAACAGAGTTGTGATCGGCAGCAGCGGCAGCGCAGACCCGGCAGTCTGCTGGCTAATCAGCCTTCGAGATAGTACTCAATCTTCAGGCGATTGATTTCGATGACATCATGATTCTCGAGCTTGACGGCCCGGGAACCGATGGCTTCGCCGTTAACCTTGGGCTGGGATTCGCTGTTGGGCGTGTCCAGGCAAACGATAAAGTGACCATCCGGCCGACGATTAATCTGCACGACTTCAGCGCCGGACCTGCCCAGTTTCACCGAGGGTTTTACCAGCGGTAATTCCTTGCCGGCACCGGAACCATTGAGAATTTGCAGCTTGGCCGCTTCCAGGGCGGGTGCTTCCTGTTTCTCGGAAGATTCAAAATCGATGCTGTTGTCTGCCCCTGCCGGAGCGGCTGCATAGCCGGCCTGTTCCGGTTTCTTGCGGATCAGAACGGTCTTGTCTTCGTCTTCGCCGACGCCGGTTGATTCGTTGATGTAACGCAGTTCGTGTTTGCCAATGGTGATGACATCGCCATTGCGCAGGGGATGCTTGTCGATGGGCTTGCCATTGACGAAGGTGCCATTGGTGCTATCCAGGTCTTCCAGGAAAGAATCTTCGAAGATGGTGAGCAGTTTGGCATGATGGCCGCTTACCGCCAGGTTCTCGATGCGAATATCATTGTCTTCCTTGCGGCCGATGGTCATGACTTCCTTGTCGAGAATAAACTCGCCGAGTTTGCTGGAATTAAAACTGAATTCTAGTTTGCCTGGCATCGCTAACTCACCTCTGATCCGTCTCTGCAGTCGGTCTGCTGACCTGGATCAGTATCACCGAAATATTGTCCTTGCCGCCATTCCTGTTCGACTGGTCTACCAGTCTCTGGGCCGTTTGTTCCAATTCGCCTTCGCCTTCGCGCAGCATTTCCTCGATGTGCCAATCTGCCACCATGTCCGACAGGCCATCGGAGCAGAGCAGCAGGACATCGCCTGGTTCCAGTTCCTTCTCCAGGGTGTCCACTTCCACCTCGGGCTTGGTACCCAGTGCCCGGGTGACAATATGACCAACACTGGCGACCCGGGCTTCTTCTTCGGTGTAAAAGCCGCGATCCACCAGGTCCTGAACCAGGCTGTGGTCCTTGGTGACCCTGCTAAGAGACTGATTTCTATATAAATATAGTCGAGAGTCGCCAACATGGCCTGCATAGAGGCGCCTCCCCTGGATAAAAGTGGCCACCAGGGTGGTACCCATGCCGCGATGCTCCTCGAGCTGTTCGGCGGCATTGAATATCAGACTATTGCTGTCAGAAATTGTATTGGAGACAAAATCCAATAACTGAGAACTGGTTATCGCTCCTGGGGCATCGCCATTGACCATGCTTTTCAGGCTTTCCAGTACCGATTCGACGGCCATATGGGAGGCAATCTCACCGGATTGGTGGCCACCCATGCCGTCGGCCAGCACCGCAATGCCCAGTTCCTGATTGTAGCCAATATGATCTTCGTTGTGCTGGCGACGGATGCCAGTGTCAGTACAGCCGGCGATTCTCAATTGTATTTGGTCCTCTGGCATTGGACTTACCTAGTATTCCCTCAAACTCGTTAACCACGTCGTTATAGAAAGTCGGCATCGACTGGTTAATCTTTTCCTGTCCATCGAAGACGAATAAATATTGAGCGTAAACCAATACCAGAATGGCAAAAAGCAGGTTCATTCGGCTGCGGCTTCGGTTACCGCCAGCGACAGCCAGTATGGTCCCCATGTGTTGCTCGTCATCCAGATCGTCCTTGCGGCGACCGGTCTTTCGGTTTTTATCACGTACCGGTTTTTCAGTAAATGACTTACTGCGTTTCCGGCTCTGGTGGCCCCTGAATATCTCCACTGCGCGTTTCAGGCTTTCCGGATCCCGGTTTTCCGGGATGGTGGACAGCATATTGGTGATCAGGTCCTGGATATCAGCCGGCAGCTTGGAGAAACCCTTGCGGATATGGAAGCCGGTTTCATTGCGGCGACGGGGCAAGCAGCCAGTGAATAACTGGTAGAGCATAACACCAACTGCATAGATGTCGGCCGAGACCGAACGTTGCTCGCCATCGAGATAGTAATAGTGGGCCAGTTCCACGTCGGTAATATCGTCCTGCAGGGAAAAGTCTGTCACCTTCAGTTCACCTTCATTGGTAAACAGGACATTGGTCGGGCGCAGATGGCCGTGAGTGATGCGGTTATTGTGTGCAAAGATCAGTGCCTCGCAAAGCTGGCTGGCGATCTTCAGGGTTTGCTGCCAATTGAGCTGGAAGGACAGCTTGTCCTGCAGGGTGCCGCCACTCATGTATTCCTGCACCAGCATGAAATACTCGTCATTACGGAAACTGCCGAGGGTGTTGACGATATTGGCATGCTCCAGTGACGCCAACAGATTGGTTGCTTCAAAGCCGCTGGTGGACACGGCTTTTTTCTTGATAATGAAGAGCGAGCCCTTGTCCTTGTGCTGATAGAGGTAAACCCCGCCATACTTGTCTTCACGCAAGACATCCAGCAGCATGAACTTGGATTTGAAGCGGGTGATGCCGCGTTCGGCACGCTGTTTGATTTCATCGGTAATATGCGCGCCCTGGGAAACTGCCAGCAGCTGGGTTTTCAATTGCTCGGCCGATGGCGGGCGTTTCGCCGGGTCAGTGTTAAGGCAGCTCATGATCAGCTCATTGAGGGCAGCACTGACTTCACTGTTCAATTCCGCCGGGGGCGGGAAGACTCCGGTGGGTAATTTGCCGGTGAACAGGTTATACATCACCACGCCGACCGAGTAGATATCACTCTGGGCCGTGACATTGTCCGAGCTTTCCCGCTGCTCCGGCGACATGTAATTGTAGGTGCCCATGACCGTGCCGGTGCAGGTGCGATCCTGATTGCGGTTGTCATCGTCATAGAACTGGGCGATACCGAAGTCGAGTATCTTGACGCAACCTTCGTCGTCAATAAGGATGTTGTCGGGTTTGATGTCACGGTGTATGACATTGTTCTTGTGCGCATAGGACAGCGCCTTGAGAATCTGCACTACGATGTCGACCTTCTCGCCGTGGCTCATGCTGCGACTTTTGCAGGCGGTGCCAAGGTCGATTCCCTCGATAAATTCCATCACGAAGTAGGGCATGTCATCGCCGGTGATACCGCGGTCGATGACGTGAATGATATTGGCGTGATTCAGGCGCGCCACAATAAACGACTCGCGTTCGAAGCGGTGCCTGGCTTCGGCGTCGTTGGACAGGTCATTGATCAGGAGCTTGATGGCCACGGGGCGATCCAGAGATTCCTGAATGCCGCGGTAAACATGGGCCATACCACCTTCACCGATCTTGACCAGATTTGAATAACCTTCTAGTTGCATGATTCTCACTTCTTTACTGCTTTACTGCATTGCTTATTACGACAGGCCATTTTGAAACTGACCCAGGCAGTAGACTAAATGAGTGGTGCTTGCTAAATATGTGATATTCTTCGCAAAACCCCGGTTGGGGTGTAAAAAAATTTTACAGGTGTGCAAAAGCGCGAACTGGGTAGCATTTTCAGAAGATGAAAGTCCTTAATTTCACCGCCTCAGCCCTGTTTGTCGTGCTCGTTTTCTATCTGTTGATCGTTGGCGAAGCGCTGCTGCTGCCCCTGGTGATTGCCATAGCCTTCTGGTATTTGATCAATACCCTGGCGGCAGCCTTTGCTGCCATTCGCATCGGCGAATTCAAATTGCCTTTCCCGGTCTGCCTGACTGCTTCCCTGCTGACTTTTCTGTTTTTGGTCTGGGCGCTGATCAATTTTCTCAGCGGCCGGGTGCAGTCCGTGCTGGAGGTGGCGCCGGTATACCAGGTAAATCTGGTTAACCGGATCGAAGCATTGCCTTTTGTGGATCTGGCGCAGTTCCAGGAAATGAATCTGATGCAGTTGCTGACGGACTGGATCGATATCCCCACCTATGCCACTTCAGTGGCGGCATCCTTTGCCGGCATCCTCGCCAACGGTGGACTGATCCTTATCTATATTGGCTTTCTGTTTCTTGAGCAGAACCATTTCAAATCAAAGATCACGGCCCTGGCCAGCAAAGGCAAGGAAGAGGATGTCAATGAGATCCTTGGTCGCATTCGCGGTGATATCCAGAAATACATCGGTATCAAGATGTTCACCAGCGCCCTGACCGGCAGTCTCAGCTACGTCGTCATGCGACTGCTGGATGTGGATTTCGCCGGTGTCTGGGGCTTGCTGATTTTTCTGCTCAATTTTATTCCGACGGTGGGCTCCATCATCGCCACGATTTTCCCGGCCATGATTGCGCTGGCCCAGTCTGATGGTTATAGCCTGTTTCTGTTTGTGCTGTTGGGCATTGGCGCCATCCAGATTTGCGTGGGCAATATACTCGAACCAAGGCTGATGGGCTCCCGCTTCAATATGTCGCCCATTGTCATCCTCCTGAACCTGGCGCTCTGGGGCTATATCTGGGGCGTACCCGGCATGTTTCTCTGCGTACCTTTCCTGATCATCATCACCATTATCCTCAGCTACTTCCCGCAAACCCGGCCCATTGCCATCATTCTGTCCAGAGATGGCAAGCTGGTGGTGCCGAAACAGGAAGCCTTTGGCAATTTTTCCCTGAATCCGGACAACAGGCTGCTGGAGACGGGGCAAAAAGAAGGTAGCCAATCGCCCTGAGGGTCTGCACCTGAAGGCATTTGCACGCTATAATCGTGCGCTTTTTTGATTTGCTCTGGGCCAGATTCCACTGCCTGCGCCAGGGCTGTAATTCAGTCAGATTATCAGGATTCGAAATGAGCCAAGTGATGACCAGCGCCGAAATACGCCAGAAATTCCTGGATTTCTTCGCTGCCCGCGGACATGAGATTGTGCCCAGCAGCCCGCTGGTGCCCGGCAATGACCCAACTTTGTTGTTCACCAATGCAGGTATGGTGCAGTTCAAGGATGTCTTCCTCGGCAGCGAGAAGCGCGCCAGCAACCGGGCTACCAGTTCCCAGCGCTGCGTGCGGGCAGGGGGCAAGCATAACGACCTGGAAAACGTCGGTTATACCGCCCGCCATCACACGTTCTTCGAAATGCTGGGTAATTTTTCTTTCGGCGATTATTTCAAGCGCGAGGCCATCCAGTTTGCCTGGGAGTTATTGACCAAAGAATTCGGCCTGCCGGAAGAAAAGCTCTGGGTCACGGTTTTTCAGGACGACGATGAGGCGGCAGCCATCTGGCTGGATGAGATGAAAGTGGACCCCCAGCGCTTCTCGCGCATGGGTGAAAAAGACAATTTCTGGGCCATGGGTGACACCGGGCCCTGCGGTCCCTGTTCCGAGATCTTCTATGATCATGGCCCCGATGTGCCAGGTGGTCCGCCGGGCAGCCCCGACGAAGATGGTGACCGCTACATCGAAATCTGGAACCTGGTTTTCATGCAATACGAGCGTTCGGCCGACGGCAAGCTGACGCCGCTGCCCAAACCATCGGTGGATACCGGCGCCGGTCTCGAGCGTCTGGCGGCCGTGTTGCAGAATGTACACAGCAACTATGAGATTGATCTGTTTCAGGCCCTTTTGAAGGATGTCGCTGCCGTTACCGCTGAGGCTGATCTGGAAAACACATCGCTACGGGTTATTGCCGATCATATCCGCTCCTGTGCCTTCCTGGTTGTTGATGGCGTGGTGCCGTCCAATGAGGGTCGCGGTTATGTGCTGCGCCGGATCGTGCGCCGTGCTGTTCGCCATGGTTATCAGTTGGGTGTAAAGGAAATCTTCTTTTACAAGCTGGTGCAGTCACTGGTGGACGTAATGGGGGAGGCTTATCCGGAGCTGAAAGCCAAGCAGTCCCAGGTCGAAAAAATTCTGGAAGAGGAAGAGAAACAGTTCGCCCGCACCCTGGAAAACGGCATGGCGATACTCGAAAAAGCCATCTCTGATCTCGATGGCAAGGTACTGCCCGGTGAAACGGTCTTCAAGCTCTATGATACCTATGGTTTTCCGGTTGACCTGACAGCCGATGTGGCACGGGAAAACGGTTTGACCCTGGACATGGATGGCTTCGACAAAGCCATGGCGGTACAGAAAGATCAGGCGCGAGCTGCCAGTCAGTTTTCGGCGGTGGAGAAACTGGATATCGATGCCGATGCCGCCACCGATTTTATCGGTTATGAGGACTTGGCAGGCGAGGCTACTGTTGAGGCTATCTTCTCGGTCAGCAATGAACGGCTGGACAGTCTGGAAGCCGGCACTGAAGCGCTGATTGTGCTGAACACTACACCTTTTTATGGCGAGTCCGGTGGTCAGATCGGCGACCATGGCGTGCTGGAAAACGAGCACTGCCGCTTTGAGGTTCGTGACACCCAGAAGCAGGCTGATGTCATGGTGCACCGGGGCGAGCTGGCTAGTGGCAGCCTGAAGCCAGGTGACCGGGTTTCTGCCCGGGTGGCCGAGGCCGACCGCGCCGCTATTACCCTGAACCATTCGGCCACCCACCTCATGCATGCGGCCCTGAGAAAAGTGCTGGGCGATCACGTCAGTCAGAAGGGCTCGCTGGTGGCAGCCGATCGACTGCGTTTTGACTTTTCCCATTCTGCACCGGTCAGCGAGAAGGAATTGAGAGAGATTGAAAACATCGTCAATCAGCAGATTCTGGCCAACAGCGAAGTCAGTAAGGAAGTTATGCCCATCGACGCTGCCCGCAAAAAGGGAGCCCTGGCGCTGTTCGGTGAGAAGTATGGCGATGAAGTGCGGGTGGTATCCATGGGCGGGGATTACTCAGTCGAATTTTGTGGCGGTTGCCATGTCGATCGCACCGGGGATATCGGTCTGTTCAAAATAACTGCCGAGACCGGCACATCAGCCGGTGTGCGGCGGATCGAGGCTGTCACCGGCCAGGGCGCGCTGGCTGTTATTGCCCGGGAGGAAGAGGTATTGCGCAAGAGCGCCGAGATTCTCAAATCCTCGCCAGAAGATGTAGCAGACAAGGTTGAACAACTGGCGGCCAGCAACCGGGCACTTGAAAAGGAATTGCAACAGCTGAAAGCCAGGCTGGCATCCAGTGCTGGAGATGACCTGGGGTCCCAGGCCGAGAAAATCGGTGAACACAATTTGTTGGTGTCCCGTCTGGAAGGTTTTAATTCCAAGGCACTGCGCGACACGGTGGACCAGCTCAAAAACAAGTTGGGCAGCTCTGTCATCGTGCTGGCCAATGTGGATGGTGACAAGGTCTCTCTGGTGGCCGGTGTCAGCAAGGATCTCACCGATCGCGTCAAGGCAGGTGAACTGGTGAATATGGTTGCCCAGCAAGTAGGTGGCAAAGGGGGTGGTCGTCCTGATATGGCTATGGCCGGGGGCAGCGATGCCGGAGCCGTGGGCAGCGCATTGGATAGTGTAAAACCCTGGCTTGAAGGAAAACTCTGAAACGGAATTTGCTATGGCTTTAATAGTACAAAAATACGGCGGCACTTCCGTCGGTAGCGTCGAACGCATCGAAGCGGTCGCCGACAAGATAATCCGCTTCCGGGAACAGGGCGACGACATAGTAGTGGTGGTGTCAGCCATGAGTGGTGAAACCAATCGCCTCACCGCGCTGGCCCGGGAGATGATGGATCAACCCACCCCCCGGGAAATGGATGTGCTGCTGTCTACGGGTGAGCAGGTCACTATTGCACTGCTTTGTATGGCGCTGGAAAAGCGGGGCTATTCCGCGCGTTCATTCACCGGTGGTCAGGTGAAAATTCTGACCGACACCTCCCATACCAAAGCCAGAATTCGCGAAATCGATGGTACCCGGATTCATGCCCAGCTCGAGCAGGGCAATGTGGTTGTGGTGGCAGGATTTCAGGGCGTCGATGACCAGGGCAATATCACCACCCTCGGCCGGGGTGGTTCGGATACCACTGCCGTGGCCCTGGCGGCTGCCCTGGAGGCCGATGAATGCCAGATCTATACCGACGTCAAGGGTGTCTATACCACGGATCCCCGGGTAGTGGATGATGCACGGCTGCTGAGAAGTATCACATTCGAGGAGATGCTGGAGTTGGCCAGTCTGGGTGCCAAGGTTCTGCAAATCCGTTCCGTCGAGTTCGCCGGAAAATACAAGGTTCCCCTGCGCGTACTGTCCAGTTTCGAAGACGGTCCAGGGACATTGATCACTCTGGAGGAAGAATCAGATATGGAAGATCCCGCCATTGCCGGAATCGCTTTCGAGCGTGATGAGGCCAAACTCACTGTTGCCGGGGTGCCTGATGTACCTGGTATTGCCTACAAAGTTATCGGTCCGGTCAGTGAAGCCGGCATCGAAGTGGATGTGATTGTGCAAAATGCCGCCGCGGACGGCAGCAATGACATCAGTTTTACCGTCAAACGGGCGGAAAGTGATCGCGCCCACAAGATTATCTCTGACGTCGCCACTTCCCTGAAGGCCCGGGAAGTGGATGTTGATACCAAGATCTGCAAGGTATCTCTGGTGGGAGTGGGTATGCGCTCCCATGCCGGTATTGCCAGCAAGATGTTTAAGGCCCTGGCAGATGAAGGAATCAACATCCAGATTATTACCACGTCCGAAATCAAGATTTCCGTTGTTATCGAGGAAAAGTACCTGGAGCTGGCGGTTCGTGCCCTGCACAGTGCTTTTGAGCTCGGTGATCCAGAATCTCCCGCCCGCAGTATTGAAGACTAGACAGGCACAAAATTAACCCGGTTTATGCCCCTGAAACAGTTGGCAACGACGCAGCAGGGGCAGATACTAGGATGTTATGACAGTCCGGAAAGATGATGTCAGGGCTGTCAGGCGCGTTGTTGCCTTGACATGCATGCCGGCAGGATTGAACAGATCCCTGACGGACGCGCTTATCGATCCGATTGACACTGACGGTGAATGAATTGTTGCCGCAAGTGGGTCGGATTCAAGGGATGTACAAAGGAATGAGCAATGGAGGATCTCAATGTTAATACTGACACGCCGGATCGGCGAAACATTGATGGTTGGCGATGATGTGACGGTGACAGTATTGGGTGTTAAAGGGAACCAGGTGAGAATTGGTGTCAACGCCCCCAAGGAAGTAGCTGTACACCGGGAAGAGATATATCAAAGAATTCAGAAAGAAAAATCTGAAGAAGAGACTAGCGGCAGCGACTGAGACAGGGAGCTGTTAACACAGAATTTTCAGACCCGGGCCCGAGTTTTCGCAGTGGCCGGGGACAGAGGCCCGGCTTATGTCGGGTTTTTTGTTTTTTGGTGTGCGTTGTTTTGGTGCGTTTTTTGGGGGTAGGGTGATTGGAGATTTGGATTGGGGGAGCGCTTGGCGCGATCTGCGCTGCTGTTGCGGATATTGAACCGCGAGGTTTTTCAGCCGTCTCTCTGTGCCACGCATAAAAAAGCCTGGCGGTGGAGATGGGGCTTTGTTGGGACTTTGGTGGCGATGCTGGGAGCGCTTTGCGCTCCAGAGGGATAGATTCGCAATTTGGCTAAGCCAAATTACTCACCCCTTCGGGGCCGCGCTATGCGCG